>Ga0233425_10000113_pt1 | contig 198669 bp, 186 predicted proteins | sample Watercolumn_Towu_2_FD_181712 | JGI IMG/M metagenome (GOLD analysis project Ga0233425, IMG submission 181712) | Freshwater microbial communities from Lake Towuti, South Sulawesi, Indonesia - Watercolumn_Towuti2014_140_MG | ecosystem: Environmental > Aquatic > Freshwater > Lake | place... | reverse complement strand
GCTGTGTCTACTGCTTCGCCCGGCCAACCCATTCCTACCTCGACCTCTCGCCCGGCCTGGACTTCGAGACGAAGCTCTTCGCCAAGACCAATGCCGTCGAGCGCCTGCGCGAGGAGCTGGCCCGGCCGGGGTATGTGCCGCAGGTGACGGCGCTCGGCATCAATACCGATGCCTACCAGCCGATCGAGCGCCGCTACGGCATCACCCGCGAGGTGCTGGAGCTGTTCGCGGAGACGAAGCATCCGGTGAGCTTCGTCACCAAGAGCGCGCTGATCGAGCGCGACGTCGACCTGCTCGCGTCGATGGCCCGCGAGAACCTGGTGAGCGTGCACTTCTCGGTGACCTCGCTCGACAACCGGCTCTCGGCGAGGCTCGAGCCGCGGGCCGCCGCGCCGCACGGCCGGCTGCGGGCGATGAGGGCGCTCGCCGATGCGGGCGTGCCGGTCGGCGTGATGGTCGCGCCGGTGATCCCGATGATCACCGACATGGAACTGGAGGCGATCCTCGAAGCCGCGTACGAGGCCGGCGCGCGCGAGGCGGGCTACACGCTGCTGCGCCTGCCGCACGAGCTCAAGGACGTCTTCCGCGAATGGCTCGAGCTGCACTACCCCGACCGCGCCGCGCACGTGATGAGCCTCGTGCAGCAGATGCGCGGCGGGAAGGACTACCAGGCCGAGTTCGGCACGCGCATGAGCGGCACGGGGGTCTTCGCGCAGCTGTTGCAGCAGCGTTTCCGCAAGGCGCGCGCGCGGATCGGCTACGGCCGCTTCCGCGAGCTCGATGCGAGCCGCTTCATCGCGCCGCGCAGGCCATCGCCGCAGGGCAGCCTGTTCTGAGGGTGCGGGTCGAGGGCGGCCTCAGCCGGCCGGTGCCCGCCTTCGTCCGATCCGTCACGGAGCGCGTCCGCAGCCTCGATCTGCCCGCGTGGCCGCGCTGACCGAGCATGATCCGATGCATCGACCCGGTCGCGCCTACCGCCGTCGCGCGGCGGGACACACGCGCCGATCAGCCCGGCCAGAGCGGCCCATCGAGCCACAGCCAGCGCGCCATCCACGCGCTGACCAGTCCGATGAGCGCGGTGAGCGGCAGGCCGATGCGCAGGAAGTCGCCGAAGCGGTACTGGCCGGGGCCAAGGATCAGCAGGTTGCCGTGGTGGCCGATCGGCGTGAGGAACGAGGCGACCGCACCGAGCGCGGTGCAGACCACGAACGGGACCGCGCTGATGCCGAGCGATTCGGCCACGTTCACCGCGATCGGTGCCAGCAGCACGGTCGTCGCCCCATCGGAGAGGATCTGCGTGAGCAGCCCGGCGACGCCGAACATCACCAGCAGCACCGCGAGCACCGGCCAGTCGGCGATCACCCGCAGCATGCCCTCGGCGAGCAGCTGCGCGGTGCCGGTGGTCTCCATCGCGATGCCCAGCGGGATGACGCCCGCGATCATCACGAAGATGCGCACGTCGATCTCGCGGTAGGCGCGTTCGATGTTCACGCAGCGCGTGGCCACCATCGCCACGGCCCCGAACAGGAACGCGAGCGGCGCATCGAGCCACTCGGTCGCCGCGGCGAGCACGGTGGCGCCGAGGATCATGAGCGCGAGCGGGGCGCGCACGCGCCGGCGCGCTTCGCCGGCGAAGGGCATCAGCAGGAGGAAGCCGTGGTGCGTGGCGAGCTCGGCGAAGCGCGAGGCGCGGCCCCACAGCACGAGCAGGTCGCCCTCGCGCAGGCGCGCATCGGCCAGGCGCGGGCTCACCGCGCCATGGCGCCGCCACAGGCCGGCGACCACGCAGCGGAAGCGGCGCGCGAAGTCGAGCTCGCGCACGCTGTGGCCGATGAACTCCGAGCCCGGCGCGACGACGGCCTGCACCAGCTGCGAGTCGCCCTCGCCTTCGACGTACTGGGCGAACCGCACCACGGCATTGAGGTCCAGCCCCGGATCGTCGTGCAGCGAGGCGATCGCGTCGGCGGAGGCCTCCACCAGCAGCACGTCGCCGCCCAGCAGCGGACTCGACTCGCGCAGATCCGAGCGCAGCTCGCCCTGGCGGATCCAGCCGTGGAGCTTGAACTTGTCGCCGAGGCCGCGGCGCAGCTCGGCCAGCGGACGCGTGGCCCACTGCGAGCCTTCCACCACCAGCAGCTCGGTGCGGTAGCAGCCCAGCTGCATGTAGTCCTCGTCGGTCTGCGTGCCGGTGCGACGGGGCAGCAGCCAGCGCGCCAGCAGCATGTAGACGGTGCCGAGCGTCACCAGCGCCAGGCCGATCGGGGTGATCGCGAAGATGCCCAGCTCGCCGTGGCCGGTGCGTTCGAGCAGGTCCGCGGCCAGCAGGAAGGCCGGCGCGCTCACCAGCGTGAGCGTGGTGCCGAGCGAGGCCGCCAGCGACATCGGCATCAGCAGGCGCGAGGCCGACAGCCCGCGCTTCTGCGCGAAGCGCGTCACGATCGGCAGCATCATCGCCGTCACCATGACGTGGTGGGTGAACGACGACAGCGCGGCCACCGCGGGCATGATCACCGCGATGGAGCGCGACTCGCGGCGGCCGGCCGCGCGCCCGATCCACTGGCCGAGGCGCTCGGTGACGCCCGTCGCCGCGAGGCCGCCGGAGATCACGAACACCGCGGCGACGATGATCGCCGGCTCGCTGGCGAAGCCCGACAGCGCCTGCTTCGAATCCAGCACACCCGTCACCACGAGCGCGAGCAGCGTGATCATGGCCGTGACGTCGACCCGCAACCGTTCGCTGACGAACAGGTACAGCGCGCCGGCGAGAATCAGCAGGAAGAGGATCTGGTCGATCACCATGTCGACAGTATCCGCAAAACCGCGTGTGTACCGGTGCGTCACGACCCGGCGCTACACTGCGGCTCCCCCGCCGTCCGCCCCGCGCCGATGCCCCCGCATTCCCCCGCGCCGGACCTCGCCGCCGCGATTGCCGCCTGCGCCGCACCCACCGCCTGGGTGGACGGAGACGGCCGCCTGCTGGGGGCGAACGCCGCTTTCACTACCCGCTTCGGCGCGCCTGCCGACCTTCGCGGACTCGGCATCGCGCCCGAGACGACGCCGGCGGCTCTCGCGACGCAGGGACCGGTCCCGCTGGACGACGGCGAGCTCCACGTCGCTGCCGTCGGCGCGCATGGCTGGTGGGTGCAATGGTTGCCGCCACCGGTCGACCGCGGCGCCGAACAGCGCCAGCTGCAGATGTTCGCGGATACCGTCGCGCACGACCTGCGCGCACCGCTGCGCTCGATCGACAGCTTCGCCAAGCTGCTCGAGGAGCGCGCAGCGGCCAAGCTCGACGCGACCGAACGCATGCACCTCTCCCGCATCCGCGCCGCCGCGACGCGCATGTCGGGCCTGCTGGCCTCGCTCGGCGAACTCTCGCGCGCCTCGAGCGCCGCGATCTCGCCGACGGTGCTCGACATCAGCGTGCTCGCCGAGTGGATCGCCGCGGAGCTGCAGGACGCCGATGCCTCGCGGCACGTCGAGGTCGACGTGCAGCCGGGGCTGCGCGCGCTCGGCGACGAGCGGCTCGTGCGCCAGCTCCTGCATGCGCTGCTCGACAATGCCTGGAAGTTCACGCGGGACAGCGAGGCCGCGCGCATCGTGGTGCGCGGCCACGAGGACGGCGCGCGCAGCATCGTGGAGATCCGCGACAACGGACGCGGTTTCGACATGCAGTATGCTCACAAGCTGTTCCAGCCGTTCCAGCGCCTGCACGGCGTCGCGGAAGGCGCGGGCCACGGGCTCGGCCTCGCGATCGCGCAGCGCATCGCACGACGGCATGGAGGCGACGTGCACGCCGTGTCCGATGCCGGAGGCAGCACGTTCACCCTCGTCCTGCCGGCCCCCGCCGAAGGTGACGCCTGATGCACAAAGAGATCCTGCTGGTCGAAGACAATCCCGACGACGTCGAGCTGACCCGGCTCGCCTTCGACGAGGCCAAGATCGCCAACCAGCTCGCGGTGGTGAGCGATGGCGCCGAAGCGCTCGACTACCTCTTCGCGCGCGGACGATTCGCCGATCGCGACCCGGCCGACCTGCCCTCGCTCGTGCTGCTGGACCTCAACCTGCCCAAGGTCGACGGGCGCGAGGTGCTGCAGGCCATCCGCGCGCACGAGGCCACGCGCTCGCTGCCGGTCGTGGTGCTGACCACGAGTACGGAACCGTTCGACGTCGAAGCCACCTACGCCCTCGGCGTGAACAGCTACATCCAGAAGCCGGTGGATTTCGAGCAGTTCGTCTGGGCGGTCAAGCAGGTCGGCCTGTACTGGCTCGTGCTCAATCACTCGCGCGCCTGACCGGTCGCATCGGAACGCGGAGCGGCAGGGCCCCTGCATCGCATCCGATGAGGCGCGTCATGCCGGCCTCGATCCGGAGCGGTGCGGCCGTGCCCATACGGCGCGGCCTCGTCGCGTGCGCTCCGACGTTACCGCTCAGCGCGCGCCGAACAGCGCCTCGGCGCGCTGGAACAGCACCCAGCTGGTGGCGATGAACTTGTCCCCGCCCTGCGGGCGGTTGCCTCGATGCGTATGCGTGAACGCCGCCGGGGCGAGCAGCAGCGCCCCGGTCCTCGGCGTCACCTTCCGCTGCTGGTAGAGGAACTCAGTCTCGCCTTCGTCGAAGCCGTCGTTGAGGTAGACCGTCCAGAGCAGGTGGCGGTGCAGCGTCTCGGCGCTCGCATCGCGCGGGAACAGCTCGCAGTGCCAGTAGGGATAGCCGCCGCGGCCGGCGGTGTAACGCTGCAGGTTGATCGCGCCGGGACGGAACACCTGCATCACCACGGGCAGGAGTTCGTCGTCGCGCATTGCCGACAGGCGCTCGGCGGTCAGCCGGTGGCGCTTGCCGTCGCTGCCCTGCGTCTCGAGCATCAGCGGCGCGACCAGCGCATGCGGCCAGCGCCGCAGGTAGCGCACCAGGCCCAGGATCACCGCCTGGTTCAGGGCGTTCTCGACGTCGTTCCATTCGGCGCGGCCGGAGATCGTCAGGTCGAGGCTGTCCTTCATGTCGGGGAAGACGCCGCTGCCGACGCGGCCCGGCCGGCTCTCGCCGCTCGCGCCGAATCGGTCGACGACCGCCCTGCACCAGTCGGCGGCGAGGACGCCGTCCTGGACGTCGATGAAATCGGCCGGGGGCGGCATCGCGGGATCGCTCATCGGGCGGGTTCGTAATCGGGCGTTCGATCGTCGCATGCCGACCAGGTTGCGGGCATGCAACGTCGGCATCGACATCACTTGGAAGCGGCCGGGCGCGGCGCGTTCGGCCCATGGGGCTTGGCTCCAGCGTCCCCGGCCTGCGCGACGGGCGCTGTCACGCGCTCCAGATATCGGTGAATCGCCGCTGACTCGTGATGCGCCGATGCAACGTTTCGCGCATCGGCCGAGGCGATCGACACGGCGCCGCGAAAAAAAATCTAGCCAAACCAGTGGGTTGCGAAGTTGGCACGCCGTTCGCTCTGGGGTCCCTGCCCCACGGAGCCACGCAATGCCGACCCGATCGCCACTCGCTGCCGTCGCCCTCCTCGCCATCGCCGCGCCCGTCGTCGCGGCGGAGCCCGAGGCCGGCCCTGCCGACGAGACGATGGTGGTGGCCCGCACGGTGATGCCTCGCATCGCCTATCGCGCGCTGGAGCCCACCGCCAACCCCGTCCGGGTGGAGGCCACCACGTTCCCGGGGCGGGTCTTCCATGGCGCCATCGACGGCCTCGTCGGCCAGCTCGTCGGCGACGACCAGCTCGGCGAGCGCGCAGCAGCTCCGATCGCCTCCGGCGGGCGTGAACTCCCGACCCACCATGCGCCGCTGATGGACGGACCCGGCCTGCAGGGGCCCGGTGCATCAACGGCCCCGCTCGGGCGCGGCGCGTCGATCGGCGGCGCCGTGCTGCGTGCGACGTCCGGCATCGGCTCCATGGTCCAGGACGCCGTGCGGCGCACCGGGGGCGGCGGCTGATGCGCCCGATCCTGCTCCTCGCCGCCTGCCTGGCCGCGGGCCACGCCGTCGCCGACGACGCACCGCCGTCGGCAGCCGTCGCCGAGCCGCGGCGGGACGAGGCGCGCATCGGCGGCCACGCGGGCGGCTCGGCGCAGGGCGTCGTGTCCGTCAACGTCGCCGCCGGCAGCCTCAACGCGCAGGCCAACGTCCGGGCCATCGCGTTCGGCGATGCGGGTGCCGGGGCGTCGGGCGTCCAGCGCGTCGACGCTGGCGCAGCCGACCGCCGCCGCGACGCGACCGCCCACCTCGGCGGCGGCGCGTTCCATGGCACGCAGGGCATCGTCGGCCTCAACCAGGCCGCCGGCTCCGCCAATGCGCAGCTCAACGTGCTCGCCCTCGCCGCGTCAGCCGGGGTCGACGTGCTGCAACAGGTCGACAACCTCGTCCTCGCCGGTGTCGCCGCACCCACGGAAAGCGCCGGGGATCCCGCGGCCGGGACGGCGCGCGCGCCGTTGCGCGAGGCACACATCGACGGCGGCGCGTTCGGCGCGCCGTCCGGCGTCGTCCAGATCAACCAGACGGCCGGCGTGGGCAACGCGTCGGCCAACGCCATCGTGCTCCACCTGCCGGGGGGCACGCGCTAACCAGCGCTGTTCGGCAGACCCGTTCCCCCACAAGGAGATCCACCATGAAACTGCACCGCACGCTCGTCGCCCTCGCCATCGCCACCGCCATCACGCCGGCCTTCGCCTTCGGCGACGACGCGGCCATCGACGGCGTCGTCTACGTCGACGATCTCGCCATCACCACCGCGATCGTCGACATCGACGGCGACGTGACCGTCTCCAGCCGGTCTTCGGCGACCGTCGACCAGGACCAGGCCGCCGGCTTCAACTACTCGGCGGGCGAGGGCGACCAGGCCGCCGACTTCAACGGCGACGCGATGGAAGACGCCACCGGCAACATCGGCGTGAACATCTCGGCCGGCGTCGGCAACGCGCAGGCCAACGATGCCGCCCTGGCGACCGTCGACGGCAATCGCGTGTTCGCCAGCGCGCAGGTCTTCGGCACGCAGCAGTCGCTGCTCAACGAGGGCTCGGCCTGGACCGACGGCTTCTACAGCGCCGTGATGGAAGACGACGCGCTGGCCGACGCCAGCGGCAACATCGGCGTCAACATCGCCGCCGGCGTGGGCAACGTGCAGGGCAATGCGATGGCCGCCTCGGTCAACAGCTCGGGCCGTTACGCGCTCGCCAGCTCCGACAGCGACCAGATCGCCGAGGCCAACTCGGTCGGCACCGTCACCTTCGACACGCTCGACCTGTTCGCGGTGCTCGGCGGCAACGCGATGTCCAACGCCAGCGGCAACATCGGCGTGAACATCTCGGCCGGCGTCGGCAACCTGCAGCACAACGGCCTGGCGATCGCCTCGGCCTCGTGCGGCACCTGCGACTGATCCATGCAGTCCCGACCGGTGGCCGGCCGCGTGCCGGCCACCGTCGTCTCCACGGAAGAACGAGCATGCGCCGTCACCGAATCCTGATCGCCCGGGTCGCCGCGCTGGCCCTCGCCACCGCCCTGCTCGCGCATGCCGGCTTCGCGTCGGCGCAGTCGCGCGTGGACGTCGGTGCCTTCGCCCAGGCCGCCGGCCACAAGCCGGTGCGGACCCTGCGCGAGCTGCGCTTCCGCGACATGGTCCCGCAGCGCTACGACTTCAGCTGCGGCTCCGCCGCGCTGGCGAGCCTGCTGCGCTACGGCTACGGCCTCGAGATCGGCGAGACCGACCTGATCCGCCGGATGATGGTCGGCGCCGATCCCAGGGACGTGGTGAGGAACGGCTTTTCGATGCTCGACATGAAGCGCTACGTCGAGAGCATCGGCATGCGCGCGCACGGCTTCCGCATCGACACGGGCGCGCTCTACCAGTTGCAGATGCCCGTGATCGCATTGCTCGATCTCAAGGGCTACAAGCATTTCGTCATCGTCAAGGGCGCGGCCGCGGGTCGCGTCTTCGTCGCCGACCCCGCGCTCGGCCATCGCGTGATGGGCGAGGGCGACTTCACGCGCGGCTGGAACGGGATCGTGCTGGCGGTGGTCGGCGACCGGCCGTTGCAGGCGTCCCACCTCGTGCACGGGCGCAGCTCCGACGCCCTCGCGAGGCGGGTCGAGACGCTAGGCCGCGCCACCTTGCCCGTGCCCGTCGTCGAGCTCGGCTTCGTGCGCGCCGACCTGTTCTGACCCGCGCCCCCTGTTTCCGAAATCGAGGTCCATGAGCATGAACCGACTCCCCCACGCCCTGGTCATGGCCCTCGTGGCAGTCGCCGCCGCGGGTCCCGCGGCGGCGCTGCCCCCTCCACCCGCCGTCGAGCCGGTGCGCGTGCAGCTCGTCGACGATGCCGAACTCGCCGGGCTCACCGGCAAGTTCCTCGGCGCCAACATGCTGGTCGGCGTGCGCGTCGACCTCGTCTCCACGCTCGCCAATGCGCAAGGCGGCACTGCGACCGCGGCGGGCTCGCTGTACGTGCGCCGCAGTGGTGGCGGCTACGTGGTCGCGGTCGACAGCCGCGTGCAGGCCGGTGCCGGCGAGGGCGATGCGCCCACGACGACGCACGTCGCCGTCGGCGGCGACCGCATCGGCGTGAACGGCATCGGCCAGGTCGTGCAGATCGCCGGCGATGGAAACCGCATGACCAACCTCGCGGTGATCGGGGTCGTCGACACGCTCGCGGCGCCGACCGGGTTCAATGGGGAAGCCGGCGGGCTGGCCGAGGCCGGCGGCCTCACCGCGCGGGTCTCCTTCAGCGGAGGCGGCATCCAGCTGGCGCTCACCGCGCCGGGCGCGACCATCGGCCAGCAGGCGCTGACCGGGGGCGCGGGCGGCGTGATGCAGACGGGGCGCATCGCGGGCGATGGCATCGTCGCGAGCAACACGCTGCAGATGCAGATGCTCGCCACCACGATGCCCACGCTCTCCGTGCAACAGCTCGGCATCCAGCACGCGCTCGCGGCGATCACCGGACTGCGCCGTTGAACCTCCTGCGACAAGGACGCTGCACCATGCCCCAGACCCCCCCGCGGACCCCCGCGCTGCTGGTTTCCGCAGCGCTCGCCCTCGCCTCGCCGGAACTCGCGGCGCAGGCCTCCAATGGCTCCGACGATCCCGCAGGTATCGCGCGCAAGCTCGAAGCACTCACCGGGCAGCTGCAGGCGCAGCAGGCCGAGATCGCGCGGCTGCGCGCACAGGTCGAGGACCTCGAGCTGGCCGCACAGCGGGGCCGCGGCCCGGCGGACGGTGTCGCGGCCCAACAGGCCGCGGCGCCGGTCGACGCCGCGCGGATCGCGCGCGAGGATGCCGGCCGCACCGACGAACCGATGCCGGTCGGCCAGGCGCGCCGCGAGGAAGATGCCGCGCGGCGCGAGCAGGAAAAAGCGCTCGTGGTGCGCGAGCATGCGCCGCTGTTCGAGCGGCGCTTCACGTTCGACGCCGGCGTGACCTACAGCTACTACGATCGGCGCGCGCTGACGCTGAGCGGCTTCCTCGCGCTCGATGCCATCTTCCTGGGCACGATCAACCTCGACCAGAGCAAGGCCACGCTCGCGACGTTCGATTTCAGCGGGCGCTACGGGCTCACCGACCGGCTCAGCGTCGAAGGCAACATCCCGTACGTCTTCCGCGACACGCGGTTCGTCAGCGGCGGTGCCGGCGGCGCCGCCGGCTCGCTGAGCGAGGTCCACGTGCGCTCGCAGGGGCTCGGCGACGTCAGTGCCGCGGCCTACTACCAGCTCGTCAAGGAATCGTCCGCGGCGCCCGACGTGGTCGCCAGCCTGCGCGTGCGCGCGCCGACCGGGCGCGAGCCCTTCGGCCTGAAGCTGATCATGGCCGACGGCGACAATACGAATCTGGCGGTGCCCGAGGAGCTGCCCACGGGCAGCGGCGTGTGGAGCGCGACCGCCAATGTCTCGGTGCTGCGCACCTACGACCCGGTGATCCTGTTCGGCAACTTCGGCTACACCTACCACCGGCCCGAGAGTTTCGACGACATCTCGCCCGTCGTCGGCACGACCACCGCGGCGGAGGTCTCGCTCGGCGACATCCTGCAGTTCAGCGGCGGCATCGCCATCGCGCTCAACGACCGCTCGGCGATGAGTTTCAGCGTGGCCAGCGCGCTGCAGTCCGCCACGCATACGCGTTCACCGGGCCTCGGCTGGTCGCGCGTGCCCGGCAGTTCGAGCAACAGCACCACCTTCAACGTGGGCGCCAGCTACGTGCTGCCGTCGGGATGGACGCTCAACGGCCAACTCGCCGCGGGCCTGACGCCCGACGCGCCCAACTTCGCCTTTGCCTTGCGTGGTTCGCGCCCGTTCTGATCGAAGCGGCTTCGCGCCGGCGGCGCGAGAGGCTTCGACGATGTCGTTATCCGGGTAGGACCCGCGCGTTGGAGCGCACACGCCGCCCGCCATGGCGGCGTCGCCGGAGCTGAGCTGGCCGGACCGGAGCGCGGCCTGTGTCCACCTGCACCGCCGCCGCGCCGCGGCCCACTCAGGCGTGCAGGTCGACTGCGCGCTCGGCGGGTCGGCGTGGGACGGCTTTCGTATCGGTCGAGCGCCTCGACGGCAGCGTTTCGTCGACCTCGTCCGTATCCCGCAATCCGTACCGGACCATCAGGCGGTAGAGCGTCACCCGGGAGACGTCGAGTTCGCGCGCGGCATCGATCAGCCGCCCGCGGTTGCGTTGCAGCGCCCGTTCGATCGCGCGGCGGCTCGCGATGCTGCGCACCTCCTCCAGCGTCGGCGCGGAGAGGGCGAGCATGTCGTCCAGCCCGAGGTCGGCCGCGGTGATGAGGCGGCCTTCCGCCATCACGACCGCCTGCCGCACGCGATTGATGAGTTCCCGCACATTGCCCGGCCACGGATAGCTGTGCAGCGCCTTGCGTGCGCAGGGCGAGAAGCCCTTGATGACACGCTGGCCCTCCGCGGAGTAGCAGCGCAGGGCGTGATCGGCGAGCAGGTCGATGTCATGGCCGCGATCGCGCAGCGGCGGCTGCGCCAGGCGCAGCACGCAGAGGCGGTGGTAGAGATCCGAACGGAAGCGGCCGTCGCGGATGGCGGCTTCGAGGTCGTGGTGCGTGGCCGAGACGATGCGGACGTCGACGCGCACGGTGTCGTGCCCGCCCAGGCGCTGGAACGCGCCTTCCTGCAGGAAGCGCAGCAGCGACGCCTGGCTCTCCATCGGCAGGTCGCCGATCTCGTCGAGGAACAGCGTGCCGCCGTGGGCCATCTCGATGCGGCCGAGCTTGCGCGCCTGCGCGCCGGTGAAGGCGCCGCGCTCGTAGCCGAACAGCTCGGACTGGATCAGCGAATGCGGGATCGCACCGCAGTTGATGGCCACGAACGGCATCGCCGCGCGGCGCGACTGGCGGTGCAGGGCCTGGGCCGCCAGTTCCTTGCCGGTGCCGGTCTCGCCGGCGATGAAGACGGGGGCTTCCGTCAGTGCGGCCTTGCACAGCGTGCGCGCGAGCATGCGCATCGCGGGGCTGTCGCCGATGATCCCGTCGAGCCCCGCGTCGCCGATGCGGCGGGCGGACTCGCAGGCCAGCCGGGCCATCCCGTGCGCATGCCCGATGACCGTGTCGAGCACGGCCTCGGGGCAGGGCAGGGTGACGTAGTCCGAGCAGTAGTCGCGCACCAGCCGCCGGACCGCGGGCAGCTGCAGTTGCGGCGTCTCCAGGCCCGCCACCCAGCCGACGTTCGCGGCCGACAGCGCGGGCCCGAAGGTGGCGATGTCGTGTTCGTCGAAGCCGTCGCGCAGGTCCAGCAGCGCCGCGAACGGGCGCTCCGGGTCGCGTTGCACGAGCCTGAGCAGCGCGCGCGCATCGGCCGCGCGGTGCACGTTCCATCCGAGGTCCTGCAGCCGTGCCAGCGCCTGCAGGCGCCCGGCCGAGGTCCGCGTGACGTAGACCACGTCGCGTCCTCGCGAGGTTCCATCCGCCATTCCATCGACTCCCTGATGACCGGCATGCCATGCCGGCCACTTAAGGTAGTCGCGTGTCGTGACACGTCAAGATTTTCGTGACGGGCTTCACGAATGCAACGGACGAACGGCAGCTTCACGTCATCGCGATGCTGAGCCGTTCAGGCGGCGGCGGCTGCAGCGTCCGCGTCGTGCGTGAGGTGGTAGCGAACCGCGGCCTCGACCTCGTTCTTCGATCCCAGGAAGACCGGAACGCGCTGGTGCAGGCCGGTGGGCTGCACGTCGAGCATGCGCTCGCGCCCCGTGCTCGCCGCGCCGCCCGCCTGCTCGACGAGGAAGGCCATCGGATTGGCTTCGTACATCAGCCGCAGCTTGCCGCCCTTGGACGCGCACTTCGAATCCAGCGGGTAGCTGAAGATGCCGCCGCGGGTCAGGATGCGATGCACGTCGGCCACCATCGAGGCGACCCAGCGCATGTTGAAGTCCTTGCCGCGCGGGCCTTCCTTGCCCGCCAGCAGGTCGCCGACGTAGGCCTGCATCGGCGCTTCCCAGAAGCGCTGGTTCGACATGTTGACGGCGAATTCCTTGGTCTCTTCGGGAATCCGCATGCCGCGCGTGGTCATCACGAACGAACCGATCTCACGGTCGAGCGTGAAGGCATGGGTGCCGTTGCCGATCGTGAGCACCAGCATCGTGCTCGGACCGTAGGTGCAGTAGCCGGCCGCGACCTGTGCGGTGCCCGGCTGCAGGAAGTGCTCGTCGCCGACCTGTTCCACGTCGTCGGGGCAGCGCAGCACGGAGAAGATGGTGCCGACCGAGATGTTGACGTCGATGTTCGACGAGCCGTCGAGCGGGTCGAACAGGAGCAGGTACTTGCCGCGCGGGTACTCGTCGGGGATCGCGACGCAGTGGTCCATCTCCTCGGAGGCGAGCGCGGCGAGGTGCCCACCCCACGCATTGGCCTCGAGGAGGATCTCGTTGGAGAGCACGTCGAGCTTCTTCTGCGCCTCGCCCTGCACGTTGATGCTCGCCGCGCCCGCGGTGCCGGCATCGCCGAGTACACCACCGAGGGCGCCCTTGCCCACCTGGATCGAGATGGACTTGCAGGCGCGGGCGACCACCTCGATCAGCAGGCGCAGGTTGGGGCCGATGCGGCCCTCGCGCTGTTCTTCGATGAGGTAACGGGTCAGCGAGACGGTCGAGGTCGGGCTCATGCGGTCGGCGCGGGCGGCGAGGGGGCCGCCATTGTCGCCGATGCCGTGTTCAGGCTGCTTCGCGACGCCGCGGCAGCGCCAGCGCGCGGCGGCGCACGACGCGGGCGAGGTTGTCGCGCGCGATCGCCAGCATGCGCAGCGGGGCTTCGGGCTCGGCGGCGTCCATCACCCGCCGCGCGGCCTCGGCGGCATCGGCCACCGCCTGCGCGGCCGAGCGGTCGTCGAGCATCGACTGCAGCAGGCGCGCCTGCCCGATTAGGCGACGCTCCAGCACCGCGTCCGGACCCGTACCCGCCCGGCGCATCGCATGCGCGATGCCATCCTCGAAATAGGCGTGCTGCTGGTGGAGCTGGTCGGCGGTGACTTCGAGCATCGTCGGGTGCGGCAGTGCAGCGGGGGAGGGCATAGGCTGGCGAGCCGGGCGTGAGCGGCCCGTCGTGCGCCGCGCCCCCCGAACCGCGGCGTTGCCGAGTGTTCAGAGCGGCCGTCACGCACGCCGCACGCGCCGCGTGCCAGTCCGGCGCGCGACAATGGCGGCCTCCCATGGCGACGCGATGACAGCGTGGACGGCCCCGTGCGCAAGGTGATCCACGTCGACATGGATGCCTTCTACGCGAGCGTCGAGCAGCGCGACGACCCCGCGCTGCGCGGACGCCCGGTGGTGGTCGCCTGGCGTGGCGCGCGCTCGGTGGTGTGTGCCGCCAGCTACGAGGCGCGCGTCTTCGGCGTGCGCTCGGCGATGCCGGCGATCCGCGCCGAGCGCCTGTGCCCGGATGCGGTCTTCGTGCCGCCGGACTTCGCGCGCTACAAGGAGGTCTCGCGGCAGATCCGCGCGATCTTCGCGCGCCATACCGACCTCGTGGAGCCGCTCTCGCTCGACGAGGCCTACCTGGACGTCACGCAGCCCCGCAGCGCGCTGCCCACCGCGACCGAGATCGCCCGCGACATCCGCGCGGCGATCCTCGAGGAGACCCGTCTCACCGCCTCGGCGGGCGTGGCCCCGAACAAGTTCGTCGCCAAGATCGCCTCCGACTGGCGCAAGCCCGACGGCCTGTTCGTCGTGCCGCCCTCGCGCGTGCTCGACTTCCTGGCGCCCCTGCCCGTCGCCCGCCTTCCGGGCGTCGGGCGCGTGACCGAGGCGCGCCTCCTCGAACTCGGCATCGCGACCGTCTCGGACCTGCGGGCCACAGCGCCCGAGGCGCTGGTCGCCGAGTTCGGGCGCTGGGGCCGCCGCCTGCACGAGCTGGCCTTCGGCATCGACGAGCACCCGGTGGAGCCCGAGCGCCCGCATTCGCAGATTTCCAGCGAGGACACGCTCGAGCACGACGCCCCGATCGAGGCACTGGCGCCCCATGTCGAGCGCATGGCCCAGCGCACGTGGACGGCCTGGGAGCGCCAGCGGGAGCGCGACGCCCGTGAGGGGCGCGCGCCCCGGCGCCCGCGTACCGTCGTGCTCAAGCTCAAGACCTCCGACTTCCGCGTGCTGACCCGCAGCCTCAGCCTGCCGCGTCCCCCCGTCGATGGGAGCGCACTGGCCGACACCGCGCGCGGCCTGCTCGCCCGGGTGGCGCTGCCCGCGTCCACGCGTTACCGCCTGGTGGGCGTGGGCCTGTCCAACCTCGCGCACGATCCGCAGTCCGACCTGTTCGACGCACGCGAGTGAGCGCGGCGCGCATGTGCCGGAATGCAGGGTGTCGCATGTCACCGTGAAGGCACGCGTCGCCGTTCCGCGCGCGTGACGACTAGCGGCCGCACGCGCCGGCATGGCATCGTGCGCTGGCTAACGCGGCCTGCGTCGCGGTGGGGACGGGATGACCAGCACCGAGTTCGACGCCTTCGACGCCAGCCCGGTGCCGATGTGGGTCTTCGACCTGGAGACCCTGCGTATCGTGGCGGCGAACCCGGCGATGGAGCGCGCCTACGGCTATACGCGCGGCGAACTGCTCGCCATGTCGATCTTCGACCTGCGGATGCCCGAGGATCGCGACGTGCTGGCCGCCTATGTCCGCCGCCCGCGCGCCGACCGCCCGCAGGGGCTCGTCTGGACGCACCGCGACCGCGACGGCTGCGCGATGCGCGTGGCCATCTATTCGTGCGACGTGAGGCATGCGGGCCGCGATGCGCGGCTGGTGGTCGCGCACGACGTCGGCGCGCAGGAGCTGGCGCAGGAGCGCGTCCACCTGATCGCGCGCGCGATGAGCGATGCGGCCTACGACTTCGACGTCGCCAGCGGCGCGATCTGGTTCAGCGAGAGTTTCCTGCTGAACTTCGGCTACCACGAGCACACCGCGCCGACCGACGTCGAAGGCTGGGCGCGCCTGGTCCATCCCGACGATTACGCGCGCGTGGCGGCGAGCCTCGCCGCCGCACTCGAGGGCAGCGACGAGGACTGGGTGCAGGAATACTGCTTCCAGCGCGGCGACGGCACCTACACCGACGTGCTCGAGCGCGGCTACATCCAGCGCGATTCGCACGGACGCGCGGTGCGCATGGTCGGCGGCATGATCGACCAGCGGCCGCAGCGCCTGCTGTCGGCGCGCCTGCGCCTGCTGGAGCGCGCCATCGATGCCGGCAGCACCGGGCTGCTGATCGCCGACGCGCTCGACCCGAGCTATCCGATCGTCTACGCCAACCCCGCGTTCGAGCAGATCACCGGCTATGCCGCCGAGGCGGTGGAAGGACGCCCGTTCGACTTCCTGCAGGCGCTCGAGCCCGGGCAGCCGGGCGCGCGTATGCTGCTCGACGCGCTGCGCGAGATGCGCGAGGCCCAGGCGCCCCTGCGCGGCGTCCGCCCGGACGGCGAGACGTTCTGGTGCGACTACCGTTTCACGCCGATGCGTGACGGCGGTGGGCGGGTCACCCACCTGATGGCACTGCTCGTCGACGTCAGCGAGCGCCAGCGCCATGCGCAGCAGCTCGCCTGGCGCTCCACGCACGACGTGCTCACGGGGCTGCCCAACCGCCACCTCATGCTCGACATGGCGGTGCAGTCGGTGCAGCGGGCCGAGCAGGCGGGCACACGCGTCGCCGCCGTCGTCGTCGACCTCGACGAGTTCAAGCTCGTCAACGACGAGTTCGGCCACGCCGCGGGCGATCGCGTGCTCGTCGAGCTCGGTGCCCGCCTGGCGCGGGTGGGTGGCGCGGGCGCGGTGCTCGCACGCTCGGTCGGCGACGAATTCGTGCTGCTGGTGGAAGGCAGCGACGAGATGCGCGCGGAGATGCTCGCCTCCGCGGTTCACGCGGCGCTCGCCGAGCCGATCGACGCCGGCGACGGGCGCCGCTGCAAGCTCACGGCCTGCGTCGGCTACAGCCACTATCCCGAGGATGCGGCCGGCGCCGAGAGCCTGCTCATGAGCGCCGAGCTCGCGATGCACCAGGCCAAGAAGCAGGGCCGCAACTGCACCGTCGCCTACCGCGCGGGGAAGATGCCGGTCACCACCGGCAAGCTCCAGCTGCTGCAGGAACTGCGCGAAGCGCTGGAGCGCAAGGAATTCCGCTTGCTGTTCCAGCCGGTCTTCTCGGCGGACCTGCAGCTCGTCGCGCTCGAGGCGCTCGTGCGCTGGGAGCATCCGCGCCGCGGCCTACTGCCGCCCTCGGACTTCATCGCGGTCTGCGAGGAGAGCGGACTGATCGTCGAGCTGGGGCGCCGCGTGCTGCACGAAGCCGCGCGGCACCATGCGCTGCTCGCCGAGCGGGGGCTCGCGCACGTCCGGATCGCGGTGAACGTCTCGGCGATGCAGTTCAGCCACGGGCTGCTCGAGGACGTGGAGCGCATCGTGCGCGAGTTCGACCTGCCCGAGGGCGCGCTGGAACTCGAGCTCACCGAGAGCGTGATCGTCGACGATCCCGACCGTGCCGCGCAGGCGATGATCGCCCTCGCGAAGCTGGGCGTGACCGTCGCGATCGACGACTTCGGCGTGGGCTACTCCTCGCTGAGCTACCTCAAGCGCCTGCCGATCCATCGGCTCAAGATCGACCGCTCGTTCGTCAACGACCTCGAGTCCGACGCGAGCGACCGCTCGATCTGCGAGGCCGTGATCGCACTCGCGCGCACGCTCAGGCTCGGCGTGGTCGCCGAGGGCGTGGAATCCACGTTCCAGCGCGACTGGCTGCGCAACAGCGGTGCCGGCGAGTTGCAGGGCTACCTGTTCGCGCGCCCGGTGCCCTTCGAGGACGCCACCGCGCAGGTCGCGGCCGGCGCGTGAGGCTTCGCGACCGCACCCACGATCGCCGGCTCAGATCACCCGCAGCGTGATCGCCTTGAGGACCGCACGCGTGCGGTCGCGCGTGTCGAGTTTGTCGAGGATCACCGAGACGTAGTTCTTGACCGTCCCCTCGGCGAGGAACATCGCCCGAGCGATCTCCTTGTTCGAGTAGCCGCCGGCCATGAGGCGCAGCACCGCGACTTCCTTGTCCGAAAAGCGCTCCCTGGGCGCATCCGACGCGTGGTAGGCGTAGCGCGCGCGCACGGGATCGGTCGCGATCGGTTGCAGCATCGACTCGCCGCGCGCGAGCCGCAGCACGGCATCGTGCAGGTCGGCGGGGTCCGCGTCCTTGAGCAGGAAGCCCTGCGCCCCGGCCTGGGTCGCGTCGAGCAGCAGGTCCGGTTCGTCGAAGGTGGTCAACATCAGCACCGGCGTCGCGTCGCCACGGGAGCGCAGCGCACGCACCGCGGCGATGCCGTCCATACCGGGCATGCGGATGTCGCTGAGGATCACGTCGACCGGCCGGGCGGCGAGGGCGTCGAGCAGCGCCTCGCCGCTGTCGGCCTCGAAGGCGATCGCGACGCCCTGCCGCTCCAGCAGCGCGCGCAGCCCCGCGCGCACCAGCGCCTGGTCGTCCACGAGCGCGATGCAGGGCGCCGCACTCATGCCGGCAGCCACGCGTCGATGGCCATGCCGCCGTGCGGCGTGGCCGACCAGGCGAGCTGCCCGCCGAGCGCTTCCAGGCGCTCGCGCATGCCGCACAGGCCGTTGCCGGCGCGTACCGGGCCCGCGAGCTGGCCGTCGTCCTCGACGTGCACGGTGATGCGTCCATGCGCGCTCGCGATGCGCACCTGCAGGCACGCCGCCTCGCCGTGGCGCGCGGCATTGGTCAATGCTTCCTGCACGAGCCGCAGCAGCGCCTCGGCGACCGCGGGATCGTCGACGCGCACGCCGGGCTCGATGTGCAGGTCGAGCGCGGGACGCGGAAACGGCGCGGCCAGCGCGCGCAGCGCGGTCGCGAGGTCGAGGCCGCGGTCCTCGCGCATGCTTCGCACGATGCCGCGGATGTCGGCGAGCAGGTCGCGGGCGAGCGCCTGGCACTGCGCGAGCTCCGGGCGGTCGGCCACTGCGGGATCAGCAGCGAGCGCCCGCAGGTTGAGGGTGAGCGCGGTGAGGTGGTGGCCGGCGACGTCGTGGAGCTCGCGCGACACACGCAGGCGTTCGGCGGAGCGCGCCGAGTCGGCGAGCAGCGCGCGCGTGGCCAGCAGGTCCGCATTGACGCGTGCCAGCGCGTCGCGCGACTCCATGGCCGTGCGCGCGTAGTGCGCGGTGAGCGCGGCGAAGCCCTGGAAGCCGGCGTAGACGATCGCGACGATCAGGGGCGCCGGGTGGCCCGCGTCGCGCAGGATCAGGTAGAGCGCGGCGTCGAGCGCCAGCGCCAGCGCCGCGGTGGCGCGCGGGGACAGCCAGTGCGCCGCCTGCGCCACCACCACCACCAGCAGCACCGGCGCGGTGCCGCCGCGCGGGGCGGCGACCACGATGGCGAGCGCGCACAACGACTGCAGGACCAGCAGCGCGAGCACCACCCGCGCCCTCTGGCCCACGAAACTGTGCGCGAGGAATAGCACGAGGAAGCCCAGCAGCGCGGCCCACGCCGCGGCCTTCGCGCCGTCGGCGGGCAGGGCCAGTGCGACTGCCAGCCACGTCAGGATTCCACCGAGGTTGAGCGGTTGCAGCGCGGTGCGCAGGGCGTCCATGCGGCCATGCTCGGGCCGCGGGAGCGCCCGCGCAATGCGCGCGGCCTCGAAAGTGACTTCCGGCAGGTCGAAGCGGTGCCCCCCGGCACTGCGCCGCGGGTACCGCCGCCGCGAGCATGGTCCGGCACCGGAAGGAGTCCGCCATGTCCGCCTACCAATCGATCGTGCTCGCCCACCTGCTCCTCGGCAGCCTCGCGCTCGCCACCTTCTGGCTCGCCGCCGTGCTGAAGAAGGGCAGTACGCGCCACCGTGCCGTCGGCAAGGTCTACCTGCTCGCGATGCTCGGGATCCTGGCCACCGGCGCGCCGCTGACGGCGAAGCGCTATCTCGACGGGCAGGAGCAGGGCGCGACGTTCCTCGCCTACCTGCTGGTGCTCACCGCCACCACGGTGTGGACCTCGTGGTCCTCGATCCGCCACAAGCAGTCGCCCGAGCGCTACACCGGGCCGCTCTACCGCGCGCTGGCGGTGGCGAACCTGGTCGGCGCCAGCGCCGTCATCGCCTACGGCCTGCGCCTCGGCAATCCGCTGCTGGTCGGTTTCCCGGTGGTGGGCGTGCTGGTGGGCATCGACATGCTGCGCAAGCGTGCGCAACTCGACGGGCAGCCGCGCTGGTGGATCGTCGAGCACTACACCGCGATGCTCGGCAACGGTGTGGCCACGCATGTCGCCTTCCTCGCCATCGGCCTGCCGCGCCTCCTGCCCGGCGTCGACGGCATGGCGCTGCACTACGTGGCCTGGTTCGGTCCGCTGGCCGGCCTCCTGGTGGCGAAGCTGCTGCTCGACCGCCGCTGGAAGGCGCCGCGTCGCCCCGCGCCGGGCACGACCGCCGCCATCGCGATGCGGGGGCAGCCGTGATGCGTCGCCTGCTGCCGCTCGTGTTCGCGCTCTTCGCAGCGCCCGTCGCGGCCGCGGACCTCGACATCGAGGTCGAGGGCATCTCCACCCAGCGCGGCCGTCTGGTGGTGTTCGTCTTCGACTCGAAGGCGGCGTGGGACGCACAGCGCGAACCGGTGCGCCGCGAGCGCCTGCATCCCGATGGCGACGACGAGCTGCGACTGCGCCTGACGGGGCTGCCCCCTGGCGAGTACGGGGTGATGGTGCTGCACGACACCGACGGCAACGGCACGTTCGACACCGGTCCTTTCGGCATCCCGCGCGACGACTACGGGTTCTCGAACGATCCGGTCGTCGTCTCCAAACCGCGTTTCGAGCGCGTGAGTTTCCCGCTGCCCGCCGCGGGCGCGCGCATCCGCATCCGCATGCACTGACTCCATTCCATCCAAGCCGCTGCGCTCCGGCGCTCCCGTCGACGCCATCCCGTCCGCCGCACGCTGCTGCGCCGATCCTCCAGGAACCCGCCCGATGCGCCGCCTCCTGCACGCCCTCCTCGCCCTGCTCGTCCTGCTCACGACCGGCCGCCTGCCGGTGCAGGCCGCCGACTTCGCCTTCGATCCCGCCGTGCGCGTGCAGGAGGTCAGCATCGGCGAGGGCCGGGCGCGGCTGGCCGGCACGCTGGTGCTGCCGGGCGCGACGGGCCGCTACCCGGCGATCGCGATCATCACCGGCTCGGGCGCGGGCTCGCGGCTGGGCGGGAAGAAATTCCCGGCCGATGCGCGCATCGCCGAGCACCTCGCTCGGAACGGCATCGCCACGCTGCTGCTGGATCGTCGCGGCGTCGGCGGCTCCGCCGGCAACTGGCGGCGCGAGACAATCCCGGACCGCGCGCGCGACGCCGTCGCCGTGCTGCGGTGGCTGGAGGCGCGACCGGACGTCGATCCGGCGCGCACCGGACTGCTCGGCCACAGCCAGGGCGGCTGGGTGGTACAGCGCGCCGCGGCGGATTCGCCGGCCGTCGATTTCATCGTGATGATGGCCGGCCCCGCGGAGACCGTACGAGCGCAGATCCTCACCGACCTGCGGCACGAGCGTCTCGGCAATGGCGAGGACCCACGGCGGGTCGAGCGGACCGCGCGCTGGCTCGACCGCGGCCTCGGCCTACTGGTGCGCGTCGCCCCGGCGTGCCGCACGCTGCGGCTGATGACGCTGTGCTCGGTGGTGGACTACGACCCTTCACCGGCGCTGGCGCAGCTCCGCGTCCCGGTGCTCGCACTGTTCGCGGAGCTCGACCCGATGGTGCCGCCGGAGCCGAACATGCGCTTGCTCGGCGAAGCGCTGGCGGAGGCCGGCAATGACCGCCTGACGATGCGCCTTTTCGCTGGATCCAACCACCAGTTCTGGCCGGCCCGCACCGGTACGCGGGCCGAATACCCCCAGCTGGAGCGGCGCTTCGTGCCGGGCTTCCTCGAGACGATTTCCGACTGGATCGGCGCCCTGCCGGCCGTGCCGGCTCAGACGTCGCCGTCGGTGAGCCAGCCCTCGCCGGTGCCGCGGTTGTAGACGCGGTCGGTGTCGAGCACGTCGCCGGCGGGTACCGAGTCCTGCTTCGCCAGGCGCGCATAGATCGGGGTGAAGTCCGGCTGCGTCGCCTCGAAGAGCTGCTCGAACGAGTCGATGACGAAGTAGGTCTTCTGGTAGGTGTCGATGCGGTAGCGCGTGCGCATGATGCGCTCGAGGTCGAAGCCGATCCGGTTGGGCGCATCGCTCTCCAGGCAGTGGATCGACTCGCCCTTCGACGAGAGGATGCCGCTGCCGTAGATGCGCAGTCCGTCGGGATCGCGGATCAGGCCGAACTCCGCGGTGTACCAGTACAGGCGGGTGAGGTTCGCCAGCGCCTCCGGCCCGATGCCGTGCGCCTTGACCCCGCCGCGGCCGTAGGCCTGCATGTAGTCGGCGAACACCGGGTTCATCAGCAGCGGCACGTGGCCGAACAGGTCGTGGAACAGGTCCGGCTCGGACAGGTAGTCCATCTGCTCGGGCGTGCGGATCCACCAGGTCACCGGGAAGCGCCGGTTGGCGAGGTGGTCGAAGAAGTCGAGCTCGGGCAGCAGGCCCTGCACGCCGATGAGCTCCCAGCCCGTCGCCGCGCGCAGGGTGACGTTGAGGTCGTCGAACTTCGGGATCTCGTGTGCCGACATGTGCATCGCGCGCTGCGCGGCGAGGAAGGCCTCGCTCGCGCGGCCGACGAGGATCGTCTGCTGGCGCTCGAACAGCTGCGCCCAGACCTGGTGGTCGGTCGCCGAATACGTCGACCAGGGCTGCTCGATGACCGCGGTCGTGTAGACCGGCACGTAGCCCTTGTCGGTGAGCTGGTGCTCGATGCGCTGTGGCGACGCGTTCATGGCGGGGCCTCCGTGGGACGTTCCACTGTAGAGGCCGCGACGCGCAACAGGGTTGCAAGCTTGCGGGCAGGCCCGCTCGAGGCGCACGATTATTGCATCATCCGTCCCCGGCCCGACGAAAAATGGCGAGCGCCGACCTCGACCGCATCGACCTGCAGCTCCTCGCCGCCCTCCAGCACGACGGGCGGCTGACCAATGCCGAGCTGGCCGAGCGCGTGCATCTCTCGCCCTCGGCCTGCCTGCGCCGTGTCCAGCGCCTCGAACGCGACGGCGTGATCGCCGGCTATGCCGCGCGCGTTGACGCCGAGCGCCTCGGCCTCGGGCTGCAGGCGTTCGTCCGCGTGCAGCTCGCCCGGCACGATGCGGCGTCGATCGAAGCCTTCACTGCCTTCGTCGGGCAGTGGGAGGAGGTCGTGGCCTGCCACGCGCTCACCGGCGACATGGACTACCTGCTGCACGTGGCGGTGCGCGACCTGGAGCATTTCTCGCGTTTCCTGCTCGACCGGCTGCTGGCCCAGGCCGGCGTGGCCGATGTGAACTCGAGCTTCGTGCTGCGCACCGTCAAGGCGTTCCGCGGGCTTCCGCTGCCGGCCGCGTGACGGCGTCCGCGGCGGCGACCACGCGGTCGCGCCCACCGCGCTTGGCCTCGTAGAGCGCGCCATCCGCGTTCGCCACCGCGTGCGCGAACGCCTCGTCGTCGGCCCACGGGGCCACACCGATGCTGGCGGTGACGGCGAACGCATCGCCGGCATAGGCGAACGGACGCTGGCCCACGGCCGTGCGCAGGCGCTCGGCGACGGCGCGCGCATCGGCCTCATCGCGCGCGTCGACGAGCGCCAGGAATTCCTCGCCGCCCCAGCGGCCCAGCAGGCTGCCGCGCCGCAATGCGCCGCGCATGCGCATGCCGAGCGAGCGCAGCACGGCATCGCCGGCGTCGTGCCCGCGGCCGTCGTTGATCGACTTGAAGTGGTCCACGTCGATGAGGACCACGAACGCCGCACCCGAGTGCGCGACCGCGCGCGTGCGCCACCGGTCGGCGCGCTCGATCAGCGCGCGGCGCGACAGCAGCCCGGTCAGCTCGTCCGTATGCGCCTGCCGGCGAAGGCGTTCGCTCAGCCGTGCATTGGCGAGGTTGAGCACCAGCGCGGCGACGACGATCGGCAGCAACGCATAGAGCACCGCATACGCGGTGGTGAGGGGTGGCCCGACGTAGACCAGGTAACGGTGCTCGGGGCCGTCATGGCGCAGGGCCGCCACGAGCGCGACCACCCACGTGGCCGCGTAGAAGGCGAGCGTGACGGCGACGGCCGGCTCGGCCGCATTGCGCGGCTCGACCAGCGCGCGACGCATCGTCCAGGTGATGCCGACCGCCACCGCCAGGCAGAGCACATGGAAGGTCAGGGCGAAGACGCGCGGCCCCTGTGTCCAAGCGAGCAGGAGCGCCGCCGCGAGCATGCCGACCTCGATCGCCAGGCGCCCGCGGCCGACCGACTCCGTGCCCACCAGCGCGCCGAGGCCGCGGTAGATCGCCAGCGTGCCGATCACCGCGGCGAGCGCCAGCGTGAGGATCGGCCAGCGCACGGTGCGGTCGGCGAAGCCGCTGTGCACCATGCCCACGCCGAGCAGCGCGAAGCCCCAGGCGCAGCGCGCGAGGGCCGCGCGGTGGCGGCGGTCGCCGTGCATCGCGATCAGCATCAGCACAGCCCCCGCGAGCGCGCCGGCGCCACCGATCGCATAGGCCGACAGCATGTCGATGGGAGGCATGGCGGGTGTCCGGAACCGGGAGCGCGGGGGCGGCAGGCCGCTATCGGCCCCGCAGCGCCCCACTGGAGCCACCGGGCCGCCCCGACCGACTCCTACGCCTTCGGCGGTGTGGAAACGGTCAGGGTCCGGCCGCCGCCCACCGGTCCAGCGCCCGCTTCAGCCGCAGGCGGCGCGCCCGAGCAGACGCTCCAGCCGCGACGGCTCGCAGCGCGGCTTCGGCGGGGCCGGCTTGGGCGCGCGCGCCTGCCGCAGCTGCGCGATGCGCGCGCGCACCTGCGGCAGGGCGGCCAGCGCGGCGCGCTCGCCTTCCAGGATCGCCGCGCCCTTGCGCTCGAAGTCCGCCGGGCCGATGTCGTTCACCTTCGGGCGGATGACCACGTCGGCGCGCGCCAGTTCCTGCGCCCCGAGCGTCTGGCCCATGATCGTGATCGACTGGCCGACCGTGCCGAGCAGGCTGGACGGCGTGCTGCCGTCGGCCTTCGTGGAGATGTCGACCGCGATCACCACGTCCGCGCCGAGCTGGCGCGCCGCGTCCACCGGCACCGGGCTCACCACGCCGCCGTCGACGTAGCTCGCGCCGCCGATGCGCACCGGCTCGAACACCCCGGGGATGCTGCTGGAAGCGCGCACCGCCTGTCCGGCGTTGCCGCGGGTGAACACGGTGCGCTTGCCGGTCTGCAGCTGCGTGGCGACCGCCGCGAACGGCTTGCGAAGCTTTTCGATCGGACGGTTGCCCAGCGCGGCGTTGACGTAGTCCTGCAGCGCCTGTCCCTTCACGAGCCCGCCGCCGAGCAGGCGCACGTCGCGGATGCGGTCCTCGTCGAGCGCCACGGCCTGCTGCTGCAAGGCGAACGCGTCCATCCCGCCCGCGTACATCGCGCCGACCACGCTGCCCGCGCTGGTGCCGGCGACCACGTCGATGCGGATGCCGTTGGCCTCCAGCATCTTGATCACGCCGATGTGCGCGAAGCCCTTGGCCGCGCCACCGCCGAGCGCGAGGCCGATGCGCACCGGCTTCGCAGCCGGCGCAGCGACGACGGGCCGTTCCGGCGCTGCGGGGCGATCGGGCGCGGAACTGCAGGCGGCGAGCGAGAGCGCGACGAACGGGACAGTGAGGAGGAGGCGCACGGGCGGTCCGGAGCGGCGGCGGAATGCGCTCATATACTGGCCGCTTCGTGAATGCGGCCGTGCCATGAAGTATCTCAAGGGATTGACCGCGGCTGGCGTCTTCGCGGGACTCGTCGCGATGCATGCGTGGACGCCGGAGCCACGACCGCGTGCGGCGCTGCGCGGCACCGTCGAAGCCGGGGCGGTACGGGCATCGGCGAAGCCGATGCGCACCGCGGCGACGACCGACACCGCGGGCGGGTATGCGCTGTCGCTGCGGTCGCACCTCCCGCTGCGGTATCCGCTCTGGCAGAACATCTACGGTCTCGACGTCGTCCCGGGCGCGCTCGCGGTGCACATCGGCGATTTCGACCTCGATGCCATCGAGGACCTCGCGGCCGTGGTGGGCCCGTTCGACGACGACGGCAGCCTCCGCCTGGTCCGCTGGCGGGGCGATGCCGGCGGCGCGTTCGGCGCGCTGGCCGAGATCGCCCTGCACGGCGCGGGGACGCCCACCTCTCACGCGTCAGTCGACATCGACCGGGACGGCCACCGCGAGCTCGTCCTCGCGCGCATGACCGACCTGAACGACCGCTCCACCCTGCAGGTCCTGCATCTGCGCGGCAATGCGCTCCGGATCGACACGCTCGATCTCGATCCGTCGCATGGGCGGGTGCAGGCCATGGCGCCGGCGGACGTCGACCGCGACGGCGACCTCGACCTGCTCGCACTGGCGATGTGGCGCGGATCCAACGGCCGCGACTACCGCGTGTCGCTGCTCCTGGCACGGAACACGGCGGGCACGCTCGCCATCGACGCGGTGCGCCCGCTCGCGGACTGGATCGGGAGCCGTCCGCCCTGGATCAGCCTCGCCGCCGGGGACTTCGACGCCGACGGGCGCGTGGACGCCGCGGTGTACTGGGCCGCGGAGACGACGGCATCCGATGCCGGGCAGAGCCAGCCCGACCTGGGGGCGCTGCAGGTCCTGCGCGGTGACGGGGCCGGGGGCTTTGCCGCCGCGCGCACGCTGGCGACCGAGCGCGACGGCGTGCTCGCGGCGAGCCTGGTGGCCGGCGACTTCGACGGCGACGGCGGCGACGACCTCGCCGGCGTGGCGCCGCGCGATCGCCAGCCGCACCTCGCGATCTTCGCGCAGGGGGTCGGCGGGCTCGCCGGTACGCCGCGCATGCTGCCGTCGACGCAACTCATCGACGCGGCCACGGTCCGTGGCCACGAACTCATCGCGGCGGACATGGACGGCGACCTGCGCATGGACATCGTGATGCGGGTCTGGTCGCCGGTCGACGTGATCGGACTGCACCGGCAGGCCGCCGGCACGTTCGTCTATGCCGACATCCACGCGCGTGACCATCCGGCGGCGCCCGGTGCCCGGGTCGGCCACCTCGACGGCGATGCATGCCCGGACCTGGTGCTGGCCACCGCGGACGGCCTCGACATCTTCGGGAGCACGCGCTGCCCCGCCCGCCGCCCGCCGCCCCTGTCGGCGCCGCTTCCGCCACAGCAGGGCTGAGTTGGCGCGGGCGGGAAAGGCCCGTCGTCGCGCCGGGCGCGCGTGACGGCTTCCACCGGCGCACCGACCTGCGGCTAGCCCGCAGGTGCCTCCAAGGCGCGACGGCCATGCAAGTCGCACGCGATCAGAGCGCCTAGACTTGACCGCTGTCGTCGCGATTTCTCCTCCATGCGTCTGCTGATCCCTCTTCTCGCGACGGTGCTCGCGCTGACGTTCGCGGGTCGCGCGGTCCGCGATCCTCCGGACGCGCGGCGGGGGGCGGCCGACACCCGGGCGACCACACCGGGCGCGCCGCGCGCATCGCGCGGCATCCGCTACCACGTGGCGCCCGTGGCGGCCGCCTCCGGCTACGACCTCCAGGTGTCCATGCGCCTGGACATGCCCGCCGCGGCGGAGACGGCGAAGTTCGCCGCTGTGCATCCCGTCGACGTGACGGGCGACGGGCGCGACGACCTCGTCGCGCTCGCGGTCGACCGCGGACCCGGCGAGCTGCCGGCGGCGCTGCTCTATGTGGCCCGCGCTGAGGGAAGCTTCGATGCACCGGTCGCGTTCCCGTACGCGGGCGGCGCCTACGAGGGCTCGCAGGTCGTGGACCTGGAAGGCGACGGTCGACGCGAGCTGGTCGTGTTCGGGCGCGTGGACGAGCCGGGCACGTCGCCCTCCGGCAGTCCCACCGACAGCGCCCTGGTGATGGCCTCGGCGCCGCTGGCGCGCTCGGGCCTGGGGCCGTTCCGCTACCGCACGGTGACGCGCTGGTCGAGCGAGCGCATCTCCTACAGCTTCAACCAGGCGGTGATCTCGCTGCCGGTCCTCGTCGACATCGACGGCGACCGCGATCTCGACGTCGCCTATGTCTCGACGTTCACCGGCATGGCGGGCCGCTACACGGACCTCTCGCTCGACGTGCGCATCTTCGATGCCGGCAGCAGGGAGTATTCGAGCCTGCACACGGCATCGATCGCATGGGTCGATGGCCGCTACTTCGGAGCGAAGACGCTGGTGGCCGGCGATTTCAGCGGCGACGGGATCGCCGACGTGGCGATCAGCCACGGGGCCGCCGATCCGTACGGGCGCGCCACGACGAGCGTCGGCATGCCGCTGGAGGTGTGGTCGCTGCAGGGCGGACGGCTCACGAAGCTCCGGAGCCTCGCCGCCGACGCGACGTCGGCCTATGCCGATGCGCGCCTCGCCGACCTCGATCGCGACGGCCGCCAGGACCTGGTGTTCGCCCGCCTCGTCGACGGGCGCGTCGAGCCCGGCGTGCTCGGGAACGTCGCGGCCGCGACCCCCGAGCCGCCGCGGTTCCACGCCGGCGCGGCAGCGACCGACTCGAGCCGGCCCGTCGTGCAGCGTATCGACGGCGATCGCCTGCTCGATGTCGCGCGCCTGCTGCGCACGCCCGGCGGTCGCTGGAGCGTGATGCTCCACCTCCAAGATTCGACCGGATTGACGATGCGCAGCTCCGGCGAGTTCGGCGTGGCCCCGCCCACGTGGCAGAGCGGTGCCGTGGCCTTCGGCGACACCGATGGGGACCGCTGCCGCGAGGCCGTCGTCGCCGAAGGCGGCCGCCTGTGGGTGCTGCAGGGGCGGGGCTGCGCGCCGTTCGGCGATGCGCCGCCCGTGAGCGATCCGCTGCCGGCCGACCGGGCGCCCTGAGGCGCCCGGTCGCAGGCGTCAGAACGGGCCGTCGCCGTCGAGCATGCGGCCCAGGCCGCCGAGGACGGAGCCTTCGCCCACGTTCTTGCCCCCGCCCTGCGGCGCGGCGGCGAACATCCGCGCGGCCATGCGCGAGAACGGCAGCGACTGCAGCCAGACCTTGCCCGGGCCGGTGAGCGTGGCGAGGAACACGCCTTCGCCGCCGAAGAACATCGACTTGATGCCGCCCACCGGGCGCACGTCCATGTCGACGCTGGAATGGAAGGCGACCACGCAGCCGGTGTCGACGTCGAGGCGTTCGCCCGGCGCGAGATCGCGCTCGACCAGCGTGCCGCCGGCGTGCACGAACACCCAACCGTCGCCCTCGAGCTTCTGCATGATGAAGCCCTCGCCGCCGAACAGGCCGGTCATGATCTTGCGCTGCAGGTGGATGCCCACCTGCACGCCGCGCGCGCCGGCGAGGAACGAATCCTTCTGGCAGATGAGGCGCCCGCCGTGCTCGGACAGGCGGATCGGCAGGACGGTGCCCGGGTACGGCGCGGCGAACGCGACGCGTGCCTTGCCCGAACCGTTGTGCGTGTAGACCGTGGTGAACAGGCTCTCGCCGGTGATCACGCGCTTGCCGGCCGACATCAGCTTGTCCATGAAGCCGCCGCCCTGGCCGCTGCGCGTGCCGTCGCCAAAGACGGTCTCCATGCCGACGCTCGACTCCTTGTACATCAGCGAGCCGGCCTCGGCGATCGCGCTCTCGCCCGGATCGAGCTCGATCTCCACGAACGGCATGTCGTTGCCGACGATGCGGTAGTCGATGTCGTCGTTCATGCCGCGTCCGCCCATCGGCGGCGGGGGCGGCGGCGCATGCGTGCCCGGCGCGCCGACGGCCTCGGCGAACTCCGGCATCGCCCGCACGGGCTGCCAGCCCGACAGGCCCTCGCGCCAGCAGACGTGGTCGGGATTCTGTCGCGCGTACGCGAACGACGCGTCCGGATCGAGGGGGCCCACGCGCTCGCTCGAACGCGGATTGACGAAGAACCACTGGCTCACGGCGCACTCCCTGGCGTTTGGATGCGGCGAGTGTAGCGAGCGCGCGACACCCCGCATCCGCCGCAGGTCATGGGCGCACCGGCAGGGCGCTCAGGGCACGCGTGCGGCGACCCAGGCGTCGACGCGCTGCACGCCGGCCTGCCGCAACGCCGCGGCGGCCGCCCGCAGCGTGGCGCCGGTGGTCATCACGTCGTCGACCAGCGCGACGTGCGCCGGAAGCGGGAGCTTGGGCCGCACGGCGAATGCGCCGCGCACATTGCGGCGGCGCGCGATCGCGCTGAGCGTGGACTGCTCGCGGGTCGCACGCAGGCGCACGAGCGCACCGTCGAGGACGGGCAGGCCGAGTGCGCGGCCGAGGGGGCGGGCGATCTCGAGCGCCTGGTCGAAACCGCGCCGGCGCAGGCGGGCGCGATGCAGCGGCACGGGCACCAGGGCCTGCGGCTGTGGTGCCGTACGCAGGTGGTCGGCCATCAGCTGCGAGACGAGGCGGCCGGCGGCGAGGTCGCCGGCGAACTTCAGGCGCGGCAGCAGGCGATCGAGCGGTGCGGCATAGACGAACGGGGCGCACACGACGGTCAACGGGGACTGCGCTCCGATGCAGGCCCCGCACAGGCCGGCCTCCGGGAGGGGCACGGCGCAGGCGCGGCAGGCCGCGTCGTTGACCGGCAGCTCGGCCTCGCAGGCGGCGCACAGGTCCAGCCCCTCCAGCCCGGCCCCTTCGCAGGCGAGGCAGCGGCTGGGCCAGAGCAGGCGGGTCGCGTCGTTGCGGAGCCAGAAGGCGAGGCGGGCGCGGATCCCGTCAACCGGCAGCGGGATTTCCAGGTTGACAGCGGTATCCATGGTTTCCAGACTGCGCCACCGCCCTGCCCGCGACTGTCGGAAAACTCCCATGAGCCTCGTCAGCGAACTGCGCCCCGTGGCGTCCGGCCTCCGCCACGACTGGAGCCGCGAGGAGATCCTCGCCCTGTTCGCGCTGCCGCTGACCGAGCTGCTGCACCGCGCCGGCACCGTGCACCGCCAGCATTTCGACCCGGCCGAGGTGCAGGTCTCGACGCTGCTCTCGGTCAAGACCGGCGGCTGCCCCGAGGACTGCGCCTACTGCCCGCAGGCCCAGCGCTACCACACGGGCGTCGACGCCACGAAGCTGATGTCGACCGACGCGGTACTGGAGAAGGCGAAGCAGGCCAAGGCCGCGGGCGCCTCGCGTTTCTGCATGGGCGCGGCCTGGCGCAGCCCGAAGGACCGCGACATCCCGAAGGTGGCCGAGATGATCCGCGAGGTGAAGGCGCTCGGCCTCGAGACCTGCGCCACGCTCGGCATGCTCAGCGACACGCAGGCCAAGGCCCTGCGCGAGGCGGGCCTCGACTACTACAACCACAACCTCGACACCGCGCCGGAGTTCTACGGCGAGATCATCCACACGCGCGAATACCAGGATCGCCTCGACACCCTTGCGCACGTGCGCGACGCGGGCATGAAGACCTGCTGCGGCGGGATCGTCGGCATGGGCGAGACGCGCGAGCAGCGCGCCGGGCTGCTGCAGGCGCTGGCGAACCTGCCTGCGCATCCGGACTCGGTGCCGATCAACCGCCTCGTCCAGGTGGAAGGCACGCCGCTCGCCGGCACCGCCGCGCTCGATCCGTTCGAGTTCGTGCGAATGATCGCCGTGGCGCGGATCATGATGCCGCGCTCGATGGTGCGCCTCTCCGCCGGGCGCGAGTCGATGTCCGACGAGCTGCAGGCGCTGTGCTTCGCCGCCGGCGCCAACTCGATTTTCTACGGCGAGAAGCTGCTCACCACCGGCAATCCGGACACCGAGCGCGACATGGCGTTGTTCGCACGCCTGGGCCTGCGGGCGATGCACGTCGTGGAGGCACCGAACACGGTGCATGCCGACATCGTCGATGCCGAGCCGGCATTCGGCGCCGGGTCGATGGGCTGCGGCACCGGCTGCGGCTGCGCGGCCTGAGGTGGCATGGCGCGAGCGCATCGCCGAATCGCGTGCCGCCCGTGACGCCGCGGCGCGCCGCCGCGTGCGCCGCACGGTCACGCGGCGCGAGGGCATGCGCTGCGAGGTCGACGGCCGGGCCCTGCTGAACTTCTGCAGCAACGACTACCTCGGCCTGTCGCAGCATCCGCAGGTGACAGCGGCGCTGCGCGACGCGTCCGTCGACGGCGCGGGCAGCACGGCCTCGCACCTGGTCTGCGGGCACCATGCGGCGCACGAGGCGCTCGAGCGCGAGGTGGCCGAGTGGTTGCAGGCGCCCCGCGCGCTGCTGTTCGGGAGCGGCTTCGTCGCCAACCTCGCGGTGCTGCAGGCGTTGCTGACGAAGGGCGACCTCTGCCTGCAGGACAGGCTCAACCACGCGAGCCTGATCGACGCGGCACAGCTGACCGACGCCACGTTGCGCCGCTATCCGCACGGCGATGCCGGGGCGGGCGAACGCCACATCGCCGCGCATCCCGGCATGCCGGTGCTCATCGCGACGGACGGCGTCTTCAGCATGGACGGCGACGTCGCGCCGCTGCGCGACCTCGCGCTCGTCGCCCGGCAGCACGATGCGCTGCTCTACGTCGACGATGCACATGGCATCGGCGTGCACGGCCCGCAGGGACGCGGTTCGGTGGCGGCGGCGGGGCTCTCCTCGCGCGAGGTGCCGCTGCAGCTGGCCACGCTCGGCAAGGCGCTCGGCACGTACGGTGCGGTCGTGGCCGGCGAGGACGACCTCGTGCAGCACCTCGCCGAAACCGCGCGCAGCTACGTCTACACCACCGCGCTGCCGCCCCCGCTCGCCGCCGCGGCGCTGGCGGCGGTGCGCGTCGCGCGTGCGGCCGACGACCGGCGCACGAAGCTCACCTCGCTCGTCGCGCGCTTCCGCGCAGGGTCCGCCCGCCACGGTCTCGACCTCCTGCCCTCGAGCACGCCCATCCAGGCGGTGATGGCCTTCGACGACCGCCGGGCGCTCGCGATGTCGCGCGCGCTGGAGGCCGAGGGTCTGTGGGTGTCGGCGATCCGGCCGCCCACGGTGCCCGAGGGCCGCGCGCGCCTGCGGGTCACGCTCACGGCGCTCCACCACGAATCCGACGTCGACCGCCTGGTCGACGCCCTGGCCCGCGCGCGCGATGCCGCGGCGTCCCTCCCAATGATCGAGACGCGATGAGCGGCGAGACCCACCTCCCCAGCATCCTGGCTACGCTCGATCTCGACGTGCGCCCCGGCACCTACTTCGTGCTCACCCGGCGCACGCCCGACGCGGCGGCCGACGCCGTCGCCGCGGCGCGCATCACCGAGGCCGAGGGCATCACCTACGTCGTCCCCGAGGGCTTCGCGCGCGCGCAGGGCGAGCGGCCCGGCTTCGTCGCCGCATGGCTGTCGTTGCGCGTGCATTCGGCGCTCAATGCGGTCGGCGTGACCGCGGCCGTCTCCGGCGTGCTCGCCGAGCGCGGGATCGCCTGCAACGTGCTCGCCGGCTTCCATCACGACCACCTGCTGGTGCCAGCGGCGCGTCGCGACGACGCGATCGCCGCGATCCGCAGCCTGCGCACCGGCTGACATGCACATCGAGACCCTGGGGCGCGGCCCGTCGATCGCGCTGATCCACGGCTGGGCGATGCACGGCGGCCTGTTCGCGCCGCTGGTGGAGCGGCTGCGCGAGCGCTGGACGCTGCACGTGGTCGACCTGCCCGGCCACGGCCATGCGCGCGACAGCGACCGCCCGCTCGAGCCCGCGCTGCTCTCGCGCGAACTCGTCGACGCCGTACCCGACGCGGTCTGGCTGGGCTGGTCGCTCGGCGGGCAGTTCGCGCTGCGCGCGGCGCTCGATGCGCCGGCGCGCGTGCGCGGGCTGGTGATGGTCGCCTCGTCGCCGCGCTTCGTGCAGGACGCCGACTGGCCCTACGGCGTGCGCCCATCGCTGTTCCGCGATTTCGGCGAGGCGCTGTCGAAGGATTTCCGCGGCACGCTGGAGGGCTTCCTCGCGCTCGAGGCACTCGGCTCGGCCAGTGCGCAGGCCGAGCTGCGCGATCTGCGCGCGCAGGCCTTCGCGCGGGGCGAGCCCTCGCCCGTCGCGCTGCTGCGCGGGCTCGAGCTGCTCGACACCGTCGACCTGCGCGGCGAGCTCCAGAACCTGCAGGTGCCGAGCCTGTGGATCTCCGGCCGCCGCGACCGGCTCGTGCCCGCCGGCGCGATGCCCGCCGCCGCCGAACGGGCACCCGGTGCCGAGTCCCGCGTGATCCAGGATGCCGGGCACGCGCCGTTCCTCGGCGCCGCCGACGCGGTCGCCGAGGCGGTCGATGCCTTCGCGCGCCGCGCCCACGGGGCCGCGCCATGAGCGGGCTGTTCGACCACCGCCAGGTCGGCCGCGCCTTCTCGCGCGCCGCCGCGCATTACGACGAGGCGGCCGCGCTGCAGCGCGAGGTGGGTGAACGCCTCGCCGAATCGCTCGCCTACTACGAGGATCCCGCGCTCGGCGCGCGCACCCCCGGCGTGGTGCTCGACGTCGGATGCGGCACCGGCCACGGCACCGCAGTGCTGCAGGCGCGCTGGCCGAAGGCGCAGGTGATCGGCCTCGACCTCGCCCCCGGCATGGCGCACGAGGCGCGGCGCCGGCTCGGCGTGCGACGCGGGCTGTTCGACTTCGCGCGCCGCCCCACGATCGTCTGCGGCGATGCCGCCGCGCTCCCGCTGCGCGAGGGCAGCGTCGACGTGCTGTTCTCCAATCTCTGCCTGCAGTGGATCGACGACCTGCCGGCGGTGTTCGCGGGCTTCCGGCGCGTCCTGAAGCCGGACGGCCTGCTGCTGGTGTCCACCTTCGGCGCGCAGACGCTCGTCGAACTGCGCGAGGCGTTCGCGCAGGCCGACGAAGCGCCGCACGTGAGCCCGTTCATCGACATCGCCGGCTTCGGCGACGCACTGATCGCCGCGGGCTTCCGCGATCCGGTGCTCGACCGCGACGTGTTCCGGCTCGGACATCCCGACCTCGCCTCGGTCATGCGCGAGCTGCGCACCCTCGGTGCGACGAATGCCGCCACCACCCGTCGCCGCGCGCTGACCGGGCGCTCGCGCTTCTCGCGCGCGAGTGCGGCCTACGAGGCGATGCGCGATCCCCGTGGCGAGTTGCCGGTGACGTGGGAAGTCATCTACGCCCAGGCCTGGGGGCCGCCGCCGGGCGCACCGATCCGCGTCGGCGGCATGGAGGAGGTGCGCGTGCCGGTGTCGGCCATTCCGATCCGACGGCGCGGATGAGCGCGCCGCGCATCGCCCTCGCCGCCGTCGCGGTGGCGCTGCTCTCCGCGCTGTTCTTCACCTCGACGTACGTGCTCAATCGCGCGGCGGCGGTAGAAGGCGCGCACTGGGCGTGGGTCGCCTCGTTGCGCTACCTCATCACGTTGCCGCTGATGCTGCCGCTCATGGGCGGCGGTCGGCTGCGCCCTGTGCTCGCGGCGATGCGCGCCCATCCCGGTGCGTGGCTGCTCTGGAGCGGCATCGGTTTCGTGCTGTTCTACGCCTGCCTCAGCGCCGCGGCCGCGAGCGGGCCGTCGTGGCTGGTGGCCGGCACGTTCCAGCTCACCGTGGTCGCGGGCATGCTCGCCGCGCCGTTCCTCTACCGCGATGCGCGTGCGCGGATCCCGCGCGCCGCGCTCGGCGCGGGCCTGCTGGTGCTCGCGGGCGTGCTGCTGATGCAGCTCGGCCATGCCGATGGGCGCCTGGACGCCGCCGGCTGGCTCGCGCTGGTGCTCGTCGCCGTCGCCGCGTTCGCGTATCCGGTCGGCAACCGCGGCCTGATGCTGCACCTGGAGCAGGCGGGCATCGAACTCGACGCGACCCAGCGCGTGTTCGGCCTCACCCTCGCCAGCCAGCCGGCGTGGCTCGCGTTCGCGGCCTTCGCGTACGCGCGCGCCGGCGCGCCGACGGCGTCGCAGGTCGGGCTGGCGGCGGGCGTCGCGCTCGGCGCGGGCGTGATCGCGACCGTGCTGTTCTTCAAGGCCACGGGCATGGTGCGGCGCGATCCCGTCGCGCTCGCCGCCGCCGAGGCGATGCAGGCCGCCGAGATTCTCTTTTCGGTCCTGATCGGCGCGCTGTGGCTCGGCGAGGCCTGGCCCGCCGGCCCGGCGGCGTTCGGCGCCTGCGTGGTGATCGCCGGGATCGTCGCCTTCAGCGCGGTGGCCGCGCGGGCGCGCCCGGCCGACGGCTGACGCGGAAGATCACACGGTCCTCGACCGGCGCGCCGAGCGGCATCGCCTCGTAGCCCAAGGACCGCAGCCGCGAGGCGATCGCCGGCAGGCGCGCGCGGCGCGCGATCCACACCGCGCGCGGGTCGAACTCGAGCAGTTCCTCGGCGAGCGATTCGTCCCAGTCCGGCACGTAGTCGAGGTCGGGCGTGGGATCGAGGGAGACCTTCTCGATCTGTGTGCCGCGGCCGAGGTGCAGGTGCAGGCCGTAGCGCGCCATGTCGTCGACGAATACGACCTCCGGCACCGGCCCGCCGACACGCGCGCGGATCGCCTTCGCCCACATCGCCGCATCCTTGTGGGTGGGCCAGTACGACGAGGCGATGCGCAGCGCGACGAGCGCGATGGCCCACAGCGCGAAGGCGCGCAGCGGAGGAAGGCCGCGTCCCTCGCCCGCGCGCTGGCGCGCCGCGATCAGTGCCAGCGGCACCATCAGCGGGAGCACGTAGAGCGGCATCCGCGAGCGTGCGAGGCAGAACACGAGCAGCGGGAGCAGCACCCACAGCGCGAGCAGCAGGTCCTCGCGCTCGGCGAGGCGCGCGGCCCGCACGCGCCACCTACGGACGCGGGTCCCGAGCGCACGCGCCCAGCGCAGCAGCGCAGGCGTCCACGGCAGCGTGCCGAGCAGCAGCGTCGGGACGTACACCGCGATCCAGCCCCACCACTGCCCGTTGCGGTCGGCGACGTCGGTCGCGACGCGGCCGACGACCTCGCGGCCGAGGAAGTAGTCGAGCAGGCCCGGGTGGCGCTGCACGACGGCGACATACCAGGGCAGCGCGATCGCGGCGAAGGCGAGCAGCCCGGCGGGCGACAGCACGTGCGCGTCGCCGGGTCGGCGTGCCAGCCGGTCGAAGGCGAGCAGGGCGACGAGCGGGAGCAGCGCCGGTGGCCCCTTGGTGAGGAAGGCGAGGGCGAATGCGGCCCACATCGCCACGATCCAGCCACGCGCATGCGCATTGCCGAAGCGCGCTTCGACGAACGCCCACAGCGCGATCGCCTCGAATGCCGTGAGCAGCATGTCGGTGGTGACCAGCTGCGCCGCGCCGAAGGGCAGCAGCATGCTCGCGAAGATCGCAGCGCAGGTCGCTTCCTGCCCGGGTGCGAGCCGTCGCGCGAGGCGCCACGTGAGCGCGACGCACAGCAGGTAGGCGAGCGCCATCGGCAGGCGCGCCGCGAACGCGCTCTCCCCGAACGCGCCGATGCTGGCGGCGATCGCCCAGTACGTCAGCGGCGGCTTGCTCCAGTGCGGGATCTCCGCATTGCGGCGCGGCTCCAGCCAGTTGCCGCTGTCGAGCATGTGCAGCGCGACGTTGGTGTAGCGGCCCTCGTCGTGGTCCCAGAGCCCGCGCTGCCCGAGGAAAGCGAGCGCGACGACGAGCGCGAAGAGCGCGATCCAGACGCGGGGGTGCGACAGCCATGCGTGTGCCGCAGCGGCGGGGAGGCGCGATGCGCGACTGCCCGACGCCGGAGCCCGCGCGGCATCGCTCATGCGGCGCGCATCACCGCATCGACGTCCAGGTTGCCGCCCGAAAGGATGATCCCGACGCGTCGGCCGGCGAAGCGCTCGCGCGCGTTGAGCACGACGGCGAGCGGTACCGCCGCCGAAGGCTCCACCACCACCTTCAGCCGCTCCCAGATCAGCCGCATCGCCGCGAGGATCTCGGCCTCCGAGGCGAGCGCGATGCCCGCGCAGCGCTCGCGCAGGATCGGGAAGGTGAGGGTGCCGAGTTGCGCGCGCAGGCCATCGCAGATGGTGTCCGGCACCATGTCGGTGACCCGCTCGCCGCGGGCGAGCGAGGCATGCGCGTCGGCCGCCTGCGCGGGCTCCGCGCCCCAGGCCTCGATGCTCGGATCGATGCCGTGCGCGGCGATCGCGGTGCCGCTCATCAGCCCGCCCCCCGAGACCGGTGCGATCACCGCGTCGAGCCGCCCGGCCTCGTGCAGCAACTCGAGCGTCGCCGTGCCCTGGCCTGCGATCACGCGCCCGTCGTTGTAGGGGTGCACGAGCTCCCCGCCGGTCTCCTCGAGCACGGCGCGGGACGTCGCATCGCGCGCCGCGAGCGTCGGCTCGCACTGGATCACCCGCGCGCCGAAGGCCTCGATCGCTGCGAGCTTCACCTTAGGCGTGTTGGTCGGAACGACCACGTGCGCGGGGATGCCGCGCTCGCGGCAGGCCAGTGCGATCGCCGCGCCGTGGTTGCCGGAGGACTGCGTCACCACGCCGCGCGGCGCGAGGGCCTCGTCGAGCCCGAACACCGCATTGGCCGCGCCGCGGAACTTGAAGGCGCCGATGCGCTGCAGGTTCTCCGCCTTGAAATGCAGCTCACAGCCGGCGAGCGCATCGAGCGAGCGCGAGCGCAGCACCGGCGTGACGCGCGCATGCGGCGCGATGCGCGCCGCGGCGGCGAGGATGTCGTCGAAGGTGGGCGGTGTCGTGGCGGACGTCATGGGCATAGGGTACGCGCCGCCGCCGGCTCAGGCGCGGCGGCGGCCGAGCAGGCTCACGCTCGCCGAGCCCGCGACCACCAGGAGTGCCCCGAGCCATCCGAGCACGGAGATCGGCTCGGGCGCGAGCGAGGCCGGCCACAACGCGTGCACGGCCGCGACTGCGGCGAGGCACAGCAGCGGCGTCGTGGCGAGCACGGCCGACACGCGCGAGGCCTCCCAGTGCGCGAGGGCCTCGGCGAAGGCGCCGTACGCCACCACCGTGTTGAGCGCGCAGAAAGCCAGCAGCGCCCACTGCAGGGCGTCGAGCGCGAGCAGCGTGGCCGGGCGCGCGAAGGGCCACAGCACGAGCGCGGCCACCGCGTAGATGAAGACGAGCACCTGCATCGAGCCCAGGCGCATCAGCAGCTGCTTCTGCGCGAGCGCGTAGACCGCCCACACCACCGCGGCGAGCACCACCAGAAGCGAGCCCTGCACGTAGCCGGGTGCATCCATCGCCGCGCGGAGCTGGTCGGAGAAGAACAGGCCCATGCCGCCGACGAGCAGCGCGAGCCCGAGCCATTGCGCCAGGCGGAAGCGCTCGCCGAAGACCCAGATGCCGCCGAGCGCCATCAGCAACGGGGCGAGCTGGATGATCAGCTGGGCGTTGCCCGGCGTGGTCCGCTGCACCCCGAGCAGGTAGAAGACGTAGTTGCCGACCAGCATCGCCGCGGCGACCGCGAGCATGATCCAGCCGCGTCGGCCGAGGGCGCCATAGCCGGATAGATGGCCGCGCACCTTGAGCCAGGCGCCCGTGAGCAGTGCGGCGACGAGGAAGCGGAACCACGTGAGCGTGATCGGATCGAGCGCCTCGAGCATCAGCTTGAGCGCGATCGGCAGCGTGGCCCAGCAGGCCGCGGTGGTCACGCTCAGGCCGATGCCGAGCGACGTGCGGCCGGAGGCCTGGTGCAGCGCCATGGACGATCCCGACGGGAGGGCGCGCGATGCTCGCAGCCCCCCGCAGGCCTGGCAACCGGCGGACGTCGCTGAACAGGTCAGGGAGTGCGGTGCGTCACACCGGAAAAGTTAAGCGATAGTTCAAAGCAGCCGGTCGACAGTGCATCGTCTGCATTGGGGGATCACACATGCTCCGCAAGCTCCTGCTTCCGATCGCCGCCGCCGCGCTGCTGGCCGGCTGCGTCACCACCGCCCCCTACGGGTACCGTGGCGATGGCCAAGGCGACTACTACTACGGTCGTCCGTCGGTCGAATACCGCCACCACGGCGTCTATCCGGGTTACGGCTATCCCTACCACGGCCCGTACCGCTCGGGCTTCTACGGGCGCTTCGGCTTCGGCTATCCGTACGGCTACTACGGCCATCCGTACTACCGCCATCCGTATTACGGCAGCCCGTACTACGGCAATCCGTACTACGGCTATCCGCGCCCGATCTACCGTCCGCGCCCGACCGGCCCGGACACCCGCCCGGATGGCGGGGCCTGGCGCCAGTTCGATCGCCTGCGTCGTCGCGACGAGGGCACGTCGCCCGGCGGCTCCGGCCCGGCGCCGACCACCGTCGGCCCGACGATGCCGCGCGAGCCGCGGGCCGAGCCGCGCATGCGCCGCGACGAGGGCGGCTCGCGAATGGGCGAGATGATCCGCCGCGCCGGCGAGGGCCGGCAGCCGACGAGCGCGCAGGACGAATGACGCGCGCGGATGGGTGACGCAGGGCACATGGCGGCGCTTGAATCGCGCCACCATGGCCCGCAAGCTAGGGCCTGACGATCCGCGTCGCATTCCGACGCGCATCGCCTGATGCGATCGTCACTGTCGGTCCCCGGCGGGGAATCTCGGATCCCCCCTGTTCCGCCCCCTCGCCGGGGACCGGCGCCCGCATTGCGCGGCGCCCCAGGATCCAGAAAAAGAAAGAGGGCCGGACGTCCCCCGACATCCGGCCCTCCGTGCTTCCCCGCGGGCGCTATGGCCAGCCCCTGTTCCAATACCGGCCGACGCATGGCGCCTGCCCCGCTGGGTGCACGGGAAGTAGTGCAGAAAGCGTGCCAATCGCCGTGCCGCGGGGTATCGCGCCCCGAACGTTGCACACCGTCACGTTTCGGCGCTGAACAGGGCGCGCGCGACGTGACGCACAACGGCCAACGCCGGCCGAACGCGGCAACCGCCTGACGCGGCGTCGCAGGCGGCTCCGCGCCCGCGGATCGTCGACAATGTGCGCGGCGCGCGAGCCGACGCGCGGCGCCATCGGGTGGACCCATGAGCGACTCCTTCTATCGCTATGACGTGATCGTGATCGGCGGCGGCCATGCCGGCACCGAGGCCGCGCTCGCCTCCGCGCGCGCCGGCGCGCGCACGCTGCTGCTCACGCATTCGATCGAGACGGTCGGCGCGATGAGCTGCAATCCCGCGATCGGCGGCATCGGCAAGGGGCATCTGGTCCGTGAGATCGACGCGCTCGGCGGCGTCATGGCGCGCGCGGCCGACGCCGCCGGGATCCAGTGGCGCCGCCTCAATGCATCCAAGGGGCCGGCCGTGCGCGCCACGCGCTGCCAGGCCGATCGCGCGCTCTATCGCGGCTTCATCCGCCGCACCGTGGAATCGCAGCCGGGACTCACCGTCTTCCAGGCCGCGGTCGACGACATCGCCTTCGGGAACGGCCGCGTCGAGTCCGTGCTCACGCAGACCGGCCTGCGCTTCTTCGCCCCTGCCGTCGTGCTCACCGCCGGTACGTTCCTGGCCGGCAAGGTGCATGTCGGGCCGACGACGTACGCGGCGGGCCGCGCGGGCGACCCGCCCGCGGTCGCACTCGCGGCCAGGCTGCGCGAAGGTCCGTTCGCGGTCGATCGCCTCAAGACCGGCACCCCGCCGCGCATCGATGGCCGCACGCTCGATTACGCGCAGATGGAGGAGCAGCCCGGCGACGATCCCCGTCCCGTGTTCTCCTTCATGGGCTCGCGAGACGACCATCCGCCGCAGGTCTCGTGCTGGATCACCCACACCACCGAGCGCACGCACGACCTCATCCGTGGTGCGCTCGACCGCTCGCCGCTGTACACCGGCCAGATCGAGGGCATCGGCCCGCGCTACTGCCCGTCGATCGAGGACAAGGTGGTGCGCTTCGCCGACAAGGCGAGCCACCAGATCTTCGTCGAGCCCGAAGGGCTGGACGTCGTGGAGATCTATCCCAACGGGATCTCGACCTCGCTGCCGTTCGACGTGCAGCTCGAACTCGTGCGTTCGATCCGCGGCTTCGAGGCCGCGCACATCACCCGCGCCGGTTACGCCATCGAATATGACTTCTTCGATCCGCGCGGGCTGAAGACGACGCTGGAGACGAAGGCGGTCGAAGGCCTGTTCTTCGCCGGCCAGATCAACGGCACCACCGGCTACGAGGAAGCCGCCGCGCAGGGCCTGCTCGCCGGCATCAATGCCGCGCGCCACGTGCGCGGCCTGGACGGCTGGAGCCCACGGCGCGACGAGGCCTACCTCGGCGTGCTCGTGGACGACCTCACCACGCAGGGCACGAGCGAGCCCTACCGCATGTTCACCTCGCGCGCCGAGTACCGCCTGCAGCTGCGCGAGGACAATGCCGACGCACGGCTCACGCCGGTCGGCCGCGAGCTCGGCCTCGTCGACGATGCGCGCTGGCAGCGCTTCGAGGCCAAGCGCGAGGCCGTCGAGCGCGAGTGCACGCGCCTGCGTGCGCTGTGGGCGGCGCCGGCCAATGCGCTGGGGCGCGAGATCGCCGACACGCTCGGCGTCGAGGTCAGCCGCGAGACGAACGCGCTCGACCTGCTCAAGCGCCCCGAGCTCGACTACGCGCGGCTGACGCGCGTGCCCGCGCTCGGGCCGGCGGTGGACGATGCGGACGTCGCCGAGCAGGTCGAGATCGGGGTGAAGTACGCCGGCTACCTGGATCGCCAGCGCGAGGAGATCGAGCGCGCGCGGCGCCACGAGGACACCCCCATCCCGGAGGGCTTCGACTACGCGCAGGTGCGCGGCCTGTCGGCCGAAGTCGCGCAGAAGCTCGAGCGCGTGCGCCCGCAGACCGTGGGACAGGCGCAGCGCATTCCGGGCATGACGCCCGCGGCGGTCTCGCTCCTGCTCGTGCACCTGACGCGTTCACGGCGCGAGCGGGTCGCCTGACGGCCGTCACCGTACGGACGAGCGCGCCGTCGCGCCGTGCCTGACGCGGGTGATGCCCGCGATGCCGTACTGTCCACGCATGCGCACGGTCCTCACCACCCTGTTCGTCCTCGCGCTCGCCGCCTGCGAGCGCACGCCCGAGCCTCCGTCCACGGCGGCTCGCCCGCCCGCGCCGACCCCGCGCGCCCCGTTGCGCGTCGCGGCCTGGCCGCTGCCCGCGACCGCGGCGGCGCAGCCCGACCTCGTCGCCGCGCCCGACGGCACGCTCCTGCTGTCGTGGATCGAGAAGACGGACGCGGGCCATTCGATGCGGTTCGCCCGCCACGACGGCCGGATCTGGAGCACGGTGCGCACGATCGCCACCGGCCGCGACTGGTTCGTCAACTGGGCCGATACGCCGCATATCGCCGCCACGCCCGACGGCGCGCTGTGGGCGCACTGGCTGCGCAAGTCCGCCGCGGCGACCTACGCCTACGACGTCGTGCTGAGCCGCTCGGGCGACGGCGGCGCGACGTGGTCGGCGCCCGTCCGGGTCAACGACGACGGCACGCCGACCGAGCACGGGTTCGTCTCGCTGTGGCCCGCCGCGCGCGATCGCCTCGGCGTGGCGTGGCTCGACGGCCGGGAAACCGCGGGTGCGCACGGCGGCCACGGAGGTCATGGCGGCGGCGCGATGACGCTGCGCAGCGCGACGTTCGACGCCACGCTGGCACGCCATGGCGAGTCGCAGCTCGATGCCTCGACGTGCGACTGCTGCCAGACCGACGTCGTCGTCGCCGACGGCACCCCGGTGCTGGTCTACCGCGATCGCGCGCCGGGGGAGATCCGCGACATCGTCGCCACGCGCTTCACCGGGGGCCAGTGGACACCGCCGCGGGCGGTGCATGCCGATCGCTGGAACATGCCCGCCTGCCCGGTGAACGGCCCGTCCGCTGCCGCACGCGGGCGCGAGGTCGTGGTCGGCTGGTACACGGTCGCCGACGAGGTCGCACGCGTGAAGCTCGCGCGCAGCGTGGATGGAGGCGACCGCTTCGCCGGCACGCTCGTCGTCGACGAGGGGCCTGCGGTGCTCGGACGCGTCGCCGTGGCGCATCACGGGGGACAGGCGTGGATCGCCTGGCTGCGCGAGGCCGCGGGGCGGCAGTCGCTGTGGCTGGCGCGCATCGCCGCGGACGGCTCGCGCATCGAGGAGCGCCTCCGGATCGCCGACCTCCAGGGCCGCGGCCGCGCCACCGGCGTGCCGCAGCTCGTGTCACGCGATGACGGGCTGCGCCTGGTGTGGACCGACCTCGTCGATGGCGCGCCGCGCCTGCAGGGCGCCGTGATCGCGACCCGCTAGGCGTCGTCCCGCACGCGGTTCCGGTTCCCGGGTCACGCGCGTTGCAGCGTGACCGACCTTGCAGCGACGTCACCGGTTCGCGCTGCATCGCGGACCGGTCCGACCCGCGCGGCGGCTGTCACGCACTCGTTTCCCGACACGTGGGCGCAGCTCCGCGCGCGACGGTCACGATCGGCGCGCTCGCATGCGATCCGTGGCGGTGCCCGTTGCCGGCGGCACGATCGAGAGCGGTCTCGACGAGCCGACGCCCGTGCCGACGTCGGCGCGCGGGCGATGCGGCGATGCCCGGCGCCCGCTCAGCGATCCTGACGCAGCGCTCCGCGCTTGGCCTCGCGGCGTGCCTCGCGGGGCTGGCCGAAGTCGTTGTTGAACAGCGCGGGCTCCCACGAACCGTAGGTCGGGTTCGGCAGCATCCACCAGCGCTCCCCGAACCAGTCGCGGTGCGCCTCGTAGAGCTTCGTGCGGCCATCGGGCGTGTTCGCGAGGATCTGCGCGAAGTCGCCGAGCTGGTCACCGAACTGCATGACCACGCGGTACTGGCGGCCGGCGAGCTGGCGGCGGCAGGTCTTCTCGCTGCCGTTCTGCTCGCAGCCCTCGACGTGCGTGCCGAGGCCGAGGAAGACGCTCTCGTCCTTCACCGGCATGCCGACCGCGCGCAGGTTCGCCAGCGTCGCGGCCTGCAGGTGCTCGGAGCGGTTGGACAGGTACAGCAGCGTGATGCCCTTGGCCTGCGCCGCACGCGCGAAATCCACCACCCCGGGAAGCGCGCGCGCCTTCTTCTCGGCGACCCAGGCGTCCCACGTGACCTCGTCGTACTCCTTGCCGCCGGCGACCAGGCGGGCCTGGTAGGGCGAGTTGTCGAGCACGGTCTCGTCGATGTCCATCACGACCGCCGGCGGAAGGCCGTCGCCGACGTCGGCGGGGCGCTCCTCGGGGATCAGGGCATTCCACTTCTCCGCGAGCGCGCGATCGAGCAGTTGCGCGGCGGCGTGGTAGGTCTGGCGCGAGATCGCCTGGTACTCCACCGACGTCTGCACCCAGGCGACCGCATTGAGGTTGTCGTCCGCGGCCGACGCCGCGGCGGCCGTGCGCCCCGGGGTCGCAGCCGGCGTGGCCGGCTTCGCCGCCTCGGGCTGCGGCGCGGTGCCCTTGCAGGCGGCGAGCGCGAGGGCGAGGGCGGCGAGGGGAAGGAGGCGGGTCGCGGTCATTTCGGGCTCCGGCGGGACGGCGCAGCGTCCTGCATGCAGGTGACAGGGCGATGGCGATCGTAGCCTGCGTCCCGCGTCCGCTCCCAACCGGGGCTGCTCCATCGCGCAGGCTCGCCACGCGGATGTGACGAGGCCCGCCAATGGCGGGCCTCGCGAGCGGTCGACGCGCGCGTCGGAATCACTGCACCGAGCGCTGCTCCGAACCGCGCTGGCCCTGCTGGCGCTTCATCGCCTCGATCATCTCGGGACCCGCGGCCATGAGTTCCTGCTTGCGTGCCGCCATGCGCTCGCCGAGTTCGGCCAGTTGGTCGCGGTCGAAGAGGGCGCGGGCGCGCTTGAACATCTCCTTCTCCTCTTCCTCGGCATGGTGCTCGACGAGATCCTTGAGGACCTTCGCGCGGCCGCCGAACTGCTCGGTGCCCACTTCGGTCTCCAGGAGGTCCGGCATGACGAGCTCGCCGGCGGCGCGGTGTTCCTCGAGCGCCTCGAAGATCATCTCCTTGTCCTCGGAATTCTCCGCGGCCTCGCGGAACGCGGGGTAGAAGATCTCTTCCTCGATCGTCGTGTGCACGTCCAGCTCGAGCCGGATCTTCTCGAGCAGCTGCACGCGCGTCTTCTCCGCACGCGACGTGGTATTGGTCAGTTCTTCGAAGAGGCCGCGCACCTTCTCGTGGTCGGCCTTGAGCAGTTCGATGGCATTCATGGATTCACCTTGGCAGGCGTGGAGAGGCGAGGCGAGGCGACCAACGTGCCACCGCCGCCGTGAGAGCGATGTCAGACGTAGGTGTCCATCCATCGGGCGACGTGGCGGTGGTAGTCCATGCGGTGTGAAGGCTTCCCGCTGCCGGCGAGGCTGTGCGAGCCGCCCGGATAGATCACCATCATCGAGCGCGTGTGGCCGGCGCGGACCATGCTCGCGAACATCTCCTCGGACTGCCCGACCGGGCAGCGCTGGTCGTCCTGGCCCTGCAGGAACAGGGTGGCGGTGTCGACCTTCGCCGCGTGCTCCACCGGCGACAGGCGCGCGTACTGCTCCGCGTACTCGTGCAGGTCCGCGCCCATCGCATACGGGGTGACGTAATAGCCCGAGTCCGACGTGCCGCCGTGCGACTGCAGGTCGGTGACCGGCGCGCTGACCACGGCCGCCTTGAACAGGTCGCTCTTGGCCGCCACCCAGGCGCTCAGGTAGCCGCCGTAGGACTTCCCGTAACAGCCCAGGCGCTCGGGATGCGCGATGCCTTCGGCGCGCAGCTGGGCCACGATCGCTTCGACCTGCGGGAGGTCGTATTCGCCCCAGTGCCCCGTGAGCCTGCGCGCGAAGTCGCCGCCGTAGCTGCCGGAGCCGACCGGGTTCGGCGCGACCACGGCATAGCCGCGACCGATCACGTCGTACCAGTAGAGATGGCTCGCGAAATCGATCAGCGCGATGCTCTGCGGGCCGCCGTGGAAGTCGACCACCAGGGGAAACGGCCCGTCGCCCTCCGGCGGCAGCATCACCCAGGCCTCGATCGTCTCGGTGCCGCCGTCCTCGGTCGGGACCTCGAAGCGCCGCTTGCGCACGCGCGGGCGGATCCGCGCGCGGAACCAGCGCCGGTTGAACGCGGTGAGGCGGCGCCCGCCCTCGCCCGACCAGGGCACGTGGTGGATCTCGTCGAGCGCGCGCACCGAGGCCGCCGCGAACACGAGGCCTTCGCGCGTGGCCGCCAGGGCGGTGACGTGTCGCAGGCCGCCGCGCACGGGCGTCACGACGCCGCTGCGCGCATCCACGATCGCGATCTCGAACAGGCCACGGTGCGCGGCGATGGTCGCCACGCGGTCGCCGTCGGGATGCCAGACGATCGTCGCGCCCTCCAGCTGCAGGTCGTCGCCCTGCGGGCAGCGGCGCTGCCCGGACTCGACGTCGTAGAAGTAGAGATTGACGATCGAATCGCCTTCGATGTGGCCCGCCGCGAAGGCGATCGTTCGTCCATCGGGCGAGAACTGCATGCCCGTGACGGAATAGAGGTCGTCGGTGACGCGGCGCGCCTCGCTGCCGTCGGCGCGCGCCAGCCACAGGTCGGCCTGGTGGCGCTGCACGCCTTCGCGCTTGCGGGAATAGGCGAGCGTGCGGCCATCCGGCGACCACTTCGCGTCGCTGACGTCGAAATCGCCTTCGACCAAGGGCTTCACCTCGCCGGTCGCGGCGTCGATCTCGACCAGTCGGGTCCGGTGGCCGACCTTGATGCCGGAGCCGTCGAGCTTGTACGGGAGGTGGCGCACGACGATCGGCCGCGAGGGGCCTCGGGATCGTCGAGCTCGTCTTCCTTCCAGGCGACCTTCTGGGTGGCGAGCAGCCGCCGCCCGTCGTGCGACCACGCGAGCAGGCTGGAGATCTCGGGGCGCGCGGAACTGATGGCGCGCGCTTCGCCGCCGTCGAAGGCGATGACGTGGACCTGCTGGCCGCGATCGGGATCCCGCTCGGACAGGAAGGCCATGCGCTCGCCCGCCTGGTCGACGATGAGCGAGCGCGCATTGGATATGGACGACGTGAGCTGGCGCGTGCGGGGCTTCGGGGTCTGCGCCAGATCGATCGTCCATGCCGTCGAGCGGTAGCCGCCCTCCGCACGGCTGGCGCGGGAGAGCACGAAGACCGCCCGCGAATGCGCGGGCGAGCCACTGAGGTCCTGCAGGCTTCGATGCTGGTAGACGTCCTCGGGGGAAACAGCTTTCATTCGGGCCTCTTGGCGGGCTTCGCGCGACGGGCCACGGTCCGTGACCCCTGCGCCGCAAACAGAAACGCCCCGACCTTCCAGCGGGGCGCTCCAGAATGAAACGGCCGCGTCAGCGGCCGTCATTCAGCAAGATCCGCTCAGCGGCGGTCTTCGCGGTTGTTGTTCTGGTTCTGGTTGTTGTTCTGCTGCGAGCCACCCTCACGACGCTGCTCGTTCTGGCTGCTGGAGCCTTCGCGACGCTCGTTCTGGTTGTTCTGGCCCTCGCGGCGCTCGTTCTGGTTGTTCTGGCCTTCGCGACGCTCGTTCTGGTTGTTCTGGTTCATCTGTCGACTCCTCTGGGGGGATTGAAGAGGGCCGGCCCCTGCCGGCCCCGTGGTCGATGCCGCCTTCGGCATCGGTCGCATGTCGTCTTTGTTGGGTCCATTAGACCGACGACCGGGTTATACGGCCGTCGATGCGGCGTGCTCGATCGACTAACGAAGCAGCCGTTGCTTAAGGCGTTGTGATCGTGAGCGCGGCGTCACGGCCCTCAATGGTGGACGCGTGCGAGGAGCTGCAACTCCGCCGCCAGCCACGTGCGCACCCGCGCCTCGTGGCGCTGCTCGTTGGCGAGCGCCTGCGTGAACTCGTTGGCGAGCTCGTCCTGGCCGAAGCCCTGCGCGAGCTCGATCAGCAACTCCCACGACGCGGCGTCGATCAGTTCCGCCGCCAGCAACGTCTCGAGCCCCTGCGCGAGCGTCGCGCGGGGATCGTTCATCGCCTGGAACAGCCCCATGCCCTGCACGCCCTGGATGTCCGCGCACGGGGTCATGGCGGTCGGGTCGCCGCCGAGCTTCTCGATGGATTCGGCGAGCAGCGCGAAGTGCGCGGCCTCATCGTCGCGGATCTCCTGCAGCGCCTCGATCGTCATGTCGGCCGGGAGGCGCTCGGCGCCGGCGGCCTTCACCAGCATCGAGTCGTACAGGCGCACGCCGCTGCGCTCGTAGGCGAGGCGCTCGGCGAGCTTGTCGAGCAGGATGTGCATGCGGTGGCCGGCGAGCGCCTGCGCGGTCGCGCCGACCATGCCGCGCACGTTGGTCGGCGGCGGCACGGAGCCGACCGCTTCGGCCTCCTGCGTGTACTCCATGCGCAGCTGCTCGGCGGTGATCGCGGGGCGCCCGACGGTGAGCTGGTGGCCCTGCTGCTCGCGCAGCTCGGCCGCGTCGAAGGGCGAGGCCTTGATGCCGGTACGGTTCTTGCCGAGAGTGATTTCGGGTTGCATCGACGGATCTCCTTGATTTCGTCAGGCGGCGCGCTTGTGGAGCGCGGCGAGCTCGGTGCCCGGGCGGTAGACATAGCCGTCGGCGACGGCCTCGGTCGGGGAGCCCTGCGAGTTCATGTGGTCGCGATAGGCGATGGACAGCTCGCTGTCCTCCTCCATCGGCACGTACTCGGTGCCACGCGCGCGCAGGTCGACTTCGCGGGTGAGCACGTCGCGCACGAAGTCGCGCTGGCTGGCGAACGGGATCGGATCGGGCAGCGACTCGCCGATCAGCTCCAGGGGATCCCGGCGCTCGATCTGCTTGAACAGCTCCATGACGTGCTTGAGCTGGCCCAGTTCGTAGTCCAGGAAGCGCTCCCACAGTGCCTTGATGCGCGGGTTCGTCTCCTGCTGCACGCAGCCGTAGTAGTTGTAGACCTCCATCAGCTCGTGCATGAGCCACTGCTCCATCCACGTCTGGTCCGGATCGATGATCGACTCGTACTGCGTGGTGTGCTGCTCCTCGATCGAGGCGATCTCGGCGTACAGCAGGCGCGCGACCGGATCGGTGAACAGCGGGCCGATGTTCATGTAGTAGTTGTGGGTCTGCTGCTCGGCCGACATGATCGTGAGCGCATGCAGCTTGGACAGCGGATGCGCGGTGCGCGCGTCCATCGGCGTGCGCAGGTCGTCGTCCGGGTGGCGATGCTCGACCATCGTCGGGCGCCCGGGGAGGATGTCGGTGTAGCACTGCAGGATGTTGTTCGCATCCTTGCCCTCGAGCCGATCGAGCATCGCGCTGTAGCGATACATGTGGTCGAAGTCCTCGAGCAGGCCGAAGCGGTAGGTCTGCGCCAGGTACTCGTCGGGCTCGCGCTGGGCGACCGCGGCGGTGACCTCGATGGCCACCTGCTCGTAGGCGATCGTCGTCTCGAGCGGCGAGTGGTCCGCGCCGATCAGCCAGTTGATCGCGGTCGCCTGGTGCTGCTCCACGCGGCGGATGCGCGCGAGCTCGCCGCGCAGGTCGCGGTTCATGCGTGCGGCCATGTGCGAGAAGCGGTTCGCTTCCAGCTCGAGGCCATTCATCAGGATGATCCGCACGCGCGTGAACGCGTCATCGTCGAGCTTGCTGATCGGCGCCTGCACCAGCTCGCGCCAGGTGAAGCGTTGCCGGTCGACGGGCGTGCCTTGGATGTCGGTGAGGCTCAGGGCCATCGGGAGCTCCTTGCTGGGTCGGGACGGACCGCTACCGTGCGCACGCGCACGTTCGACCGCGGTGACACCGGCAGCGCGCGCCGCGCGCCTCGTACGGCCGCTTGCAGGCGACCGGCCTTCACGGTCCATGACCGGCCGCGCGTCTACCGTCGCCCGTCGGCCCGAGGGCGGGCCTGACGCTTCCCCCACCGTGCTGCATCCATCGACGGAGACTCACGCATGAACATCAAGACCCCACTCGCGCTGGCCGTGGCCGCGCTGCTGCTGGTCGGCACGACCGCCTGCAACCGCAACGACGACGCGGCCGGCGGCACCAACAACACGCCGTCGGCCGACACGGCCGCCGCCGATGCCGCCACCGCCACGCAGCCCACCGGCCCCGCCGTCCCGCCGGGCACGGATGCGGCGACCACCCCGTCGCAGACCGAGGCGCTCGCGCTGCTCAACGCGGTGAACGACCACGAAATCAAGGCCGCCGAGATGGCCAAGAGCAAGAACGTGACCGGCCCGGTGCTCGAATACGCGAACATGATGCAGGCCGAGCACGGCAAGAACATGACCGACACCAACGCGCTGATGCAGCAGGTCGGCGGCGCGAACGCCAATGCGAACGCCGGTGCCGCGGCGGGTGCACAGGCCGGCATGGCCGCGGGCACGGCGGCCAGCGCGGGCGCCGACAGCGCGCGCGTCAACGAGCAGCGCGCCAAGGCCGAGGCCAAGCGTGCGCAGATGCAGGGCCTGGAAGGCGAGGCGTTTGCACGCGCCTACATCGACGCGATGGTGACCGACCACGCCGAGACCCTCACGCTGATCGACAGCATGCTGCTGCCGGCTGCGAGCGACGAGGCGGTGAAGAACCACCTCACGATGACGCGCCAGCACGTCCAGCAGCACCACGACCGCGCGCGTCAGATCCAGACGCAGCTCGGCGGTGCGAACGCCGGCGCGGCGGGTGGCGGTACCGGCGGCTGACGCCGGATCGCAGCGACGCCACGGCCCGCGCCAGACCGGCGCGGGCCGTTTTCGTTGGGGGCGGCCGTCGCGCCGCCCGCGGCTCAGCCGATGATCGCCAGCGTATGCCGCAGTCCGGCGACGTGGCGCCACGGCACGCGCACGGGCACGCCCGGCACCAGATCGGTCCGCAGGCGCCGGCTCCATTCGGTCGCGTCGATGAAGGCGGTCCCGACCCAGGCCAGGTCCACGTCACGGTGCGGATCGGGACCCGCGCGGACGACGAGCAGGTGGCCGCCGTCCGCCAGCATGTAGGCATCGGCCAGCACGGGCCGCGCCTCGGGGACGGGTCGTGCGAAGCCGTCGAGCAGTGCCCGCACCACGGCCGTCGCACTGGCCGGCTTCTGCACCCGGGGCACCGCGTCGTAGTCCGCGGGCGCCTCCGGATTGGCATAGGCGCTCCAGAAGACGAACGGCACGCGGCGCGCGTGCAGGGCGCCGGCCACCGGGTACACCGTCTCGCCGCACAGGTTCACGTCGAGGATCGCGCCGTCGATGGCGTCGTCGGCCTCGAGCATCTCCAGCGCATCCGCCACCGAAGGCACCGGCCCGACCACCTCGATCCCGAGGGCCTCCAGTTCGCGGCGCATGTCGTCGGCGACGAGGTATTCGTCCTCGACCACGAGCAGCCGCTTGTCCTGCGCGACGGAAAGTAGGGCGTCCATGAGCACCGTGGAGATCGGGGGGAGCGTCGAGGATACGCGCGCGTGGGCACCGGCCCGGTGAGCATCGCGCCCGTCACGGCCCGTGAATGCAGGCCGGAGGACGCTTCACGGGGAGGTGCTCCCATGCCCGCTCGTACGCCCGACCCGCCCTCGCGCCCCGACGCCGACGCATCGCCCCGCCCGCCGGGCGCGGTGAGCGCACGCCCTGCCGGTAGCCCGTCGCCGGACGTCGACCTCGACGCCAACGGCGACGCCCGTGAGACCGGTCGCGACAGCGGCCGCGCCAGCGCCGCCACGCGCGAGACGGAGCAGTAGCCCCGTCGCCGACCGGCGGGCTCAAGCCCGGACGCCGGCGGCCGTTACCCGCAGAACGGGACCGTGCGCATCCGCATCCGGTCCACGCGGGAGGGGGTATGGGGACAGTCGTGGACATCGCGCCGAAGGCGCTGGACGGCTCCGGGCACCGGATCGGCCGATCCCTCGCCTATCTGCTCGCCGCGCCCGACATCCCCGCCTTTGCCGGCCGCGCCGCCAGCTATCTCGAGAGCGAAGGGCTCACCGGGGTGGTGCTCGGCTGGCGCCTCGACGGCGGCGCGTTGCAGGTGCAAGCGCCTGACCGCCTCCGCGAAGGCGACGAAGCCCTGATCCGCGACGCGCGGGCGGACGGCTGGGCGCTCGACGCCGCGCGCGGGCGGATGGCCTGCCGCATCGCGGTCGAGGCGGGGCGCTATTCGCTCGGCCTGATCGTGGACGCCACGCCGGCGCAGCGTGCCACGGTGGAGCAGCACGTCGAGCTGCTCGCCCCGCTGGCGGCGACCATCTTCGAGAAGACGCTGCTCACCGATTCGATGCAGCAGCTGGCCCAGTCCGAGCAGCTGCAGTCCGCGCTGTTCGCGATCGCCGACATGGCGAGCTCGGACATGGACCTGTTCGACATGCTGCGCAAGATGCACGCGATCGTCGCGAGCTTCATGTACGCGGAGAACTTCTACATCGCGCTGTACGACGACGAGAAGGACGCGCTGCGCTTCATCTACCTGCTCGACACCACCGACCCCCTGGTGCGCGACGCCAACGAATTCATCCCGATGTCGGTGATGGAACGCGGGCTCACCTGGTACACCATCCGCGACAAGAAGCCGCTGATGGGCTCGATGCAGGCGATCCGCCAGCAGATCTCCGGCCCGATGCGGGAGATCGGCGTGGACTGCTACGACTGGCTCGGGGTGCCGGTGATGCAGGGCGAGCGCGTGCGCGGGGTACTCGTCGTGCAGAGCTACGTCGAGCGGCCGCGCTACACGCATGCCGACCAGGCGCTGCTGGCCTACGTCGGCAGCCACATCCTCACGGCGGTGGACCGCAAGCTGGCGCAGGAAGAGCTCGAGCACCGCGTCGAGCAGCGAACGCACGAGCTGCAGCGCGCCGTGCGCATGCAGGAAGCGCTCTACCGCATCGCCGAGCTCTCGCACACCGCGACCAACCTCGACGAGTTCTATGCCGCGGTGCACCGCATCGTCGGCGAGTTCCTCGATGCGCGCAATTTCTACATCGCCACGCTGTCGGACGATGGCGAGACGCTGCACTTCCCCTATTTCGTCGACCAGTACGGCACGTGGGCGGAGAGCCGTCGACTGGGGCGCGGAATCTCCGAGTACGCGATCCGTCGCGGCCGCCCGTGGCTGGTCGACATGCGCGATGCCGACGCCGTACGCGAGTTCGAGGCGCTGGTGTCGGCGGGCGAGATCGAGCGCCACGGCCCGCAGGGCTTCCAGGCCTGGCTGGGCGTGCCGCTGATGCTCGGCGAGCGTGCGCTCGGCGTGCTCGCCGTGCAGAGCTACCTGCCCGGCGTGGGCTACAGCGAGCGCGACCTCGACCTGCTCACCTTCATCAGCTACCAGATCGCCAACGGCCTGGAGCGCCAGCGCGCGGCGGCCGAGCTCAAGAACGCCTACGCCGACCTGGAGCGCCGCGTCGCCGAGCGCACGGTCGAGCTCTCCGAGCAGATCGAGGTCCGCGAGCAGATCGAGCAGCGCCTGAAGCACCAGGTGCTCCACGATCCGCTCACCGGCCTGCCCAACCGCGCCTACCTGCGCGACCAGATCGTGCGCGCGCTCGCGCACCGTCAGCGCGATCCCGCGTACCGTTTCGCGGTCCTGTTCATGGACCTCGACCGCTTCAAGGTGATCAACGACTCCGTCGGCCACCTGGTCGGCGATGCCTTGCTCAAGGAAGTCGCACAGCGGTTCAGCCATTGCATCCGCGGCGGACGCGACATGGTCGCCCGGCTGGGCGGCGACGAGTTCGCGATCCTGATGGACCTCGACGGTCCCGAGGGCGCGCTGCGCATGGCGCAGCGGGTCATCGAGGCGCTGCGCGAGCCGATCCGCGTCGAGGGCAAGGAGCTGTTCTCGGGGGTCAGCGTGGGCATCGCGATGAGCGCGCCGCACTACACCACGCCGGAGGACCTGCTGCGCGACGCGGACATCGCGATGTACCGCGCGAAGTCCGGCGGGCGCCATCGCTTCGAGGTCTTCGACGAGCAGCTGCACGACCAGGCGCTGCAGCTGCTGGAGACCGAGAGCGACCTGCGGCGCGGCATCACCCGCCGCGAGTTCGAGCCCTACTTCCAGCCCATCGTCCGGCTGTCGGACGCGAGCGTGGTCGGCTACGAAGCGCTGATGCGCTGGAACCACCCCGAGCGCGGCGTGCTCGCGCCGGGCGCCTTCCTGCCGGTCGCCGAGGCGAGCGGGAACATGGAAGCGCTGGACTGGCAGGTCTTCGAGATGTCGATGCGGATGATCCCGCAGCTGCTCGAGCCGGGGCAGTACATCAACCTCAACCTCTCGCCGCGGCATTTCCGCTCGCCCGACCTCGACGAGCGCTTCCTCGCGCTCATCCGCCTCCACGGCGTGCAGCCGGGGCAGGTGCGCATCGAGATCACCGAGGGCGCGCTCATGGAGAACCCCGAGCAGGTGGGGCGCGTCTTCGAGCGCCTGCACGCCGCGGGCGTCCACGTGGCGCTCGACGACTTCGGCACGGGCTACTCGTCGCTCAGCTACCTGCACCGCTTCCAGATGCAGACGCTGAAGATCGACCGATCGTTCGTTGGCGATCTCAAGCCGACGGAAGAGGGCGCGAGCACCGCGGTGGTGCGCGCGATCCTCGCGCTGTCACGCTCCCAGCGGATGGAAGTCGTGGCCGAGGGCATCGAGACGGAGACGCAGCGGCAGGCGCTGCTCGACCTCGGCTGCGAGCTCGGCCAGGGCTACTTCTTCGCCAAGCCGCAGTCGCTCGAGGCGATCCTCGCGCGGCGCGGCGGCCAGCCCGGCGGCTGCTGACCCGCGCGTCCGCGCGGGCACGCCGGGGCGTCAGGCGGCGCCGGTGCCCGGCTTCATCGACGGGGGCGTGCCCGCCGGCGCCGTCTCGCTGCGCGGCTCGGCCTCGGGATCGCGCCGCTTGTCGCGCTCGTGGCCGTCGTCGGGCGCCCAGTGCTGCCCACCCTGCTCGGGCTGGTCGTGGCGATCGAGCGGCCGACGCAGCTCGCCCGCGGCATGGTCGACTTCCGCGTTCTCGGGCCGATCGTTCCTGAGCTTGCTCATGGTCGCCTCCATCGTGTCGGCCACGAGGCTAGCGGGATGCCCGCGGATACCGCGTGAGCCGACGCAGCGCCATGCGGCGCGGCGCGGCGCGGGCCGGGCGATGGCGCATCGGCATCGGACATCGTCGCCCTCATGCGACGCGCCTCGGCACCAGCCGTCACGAGCGTCGCTCCACCTGCCAGCACCGCGACCCAGCGCGCGATCGGGGCGTCACATCCAGCCGAACCGGTGCGCCAGGCGCCAGAGCGTGCGCGCCGCGCCGACGGCGAGCAGGGCGAGCACGATCCAGTAGCCCCAGCGGATGACGCGATCGCCGCGGGACGAGCGCCGCGATACGTCGTCGCGCTCGCGCGGTTCCGGCGGCGGCATCACTTCTCCTTGCGCCAGTTCAGCGAGCCGCGCGTCTCCACGGAGCCCGATTCGATCTCGACGTCGAAGCCGCGGCTGAGCAGGTAGCGCAGCGTGAGCACGTGGCCGGTGCCGAGCAGCGAGACGCCGTAGCCGACGTACAGCCGTGGCGAGAGGTACTTGCCGATGCCGAACACCGTGCCGCCCAGCGTGCGGCTCTCGATCACGCCGGCGTCGTCGAGCCCGAGGCGCGATCCGAGCTCGGCGGCGAGGATGCTGCCGCCCGCGGAGAGCGCCGCGCCGGCGGCGGAAACCTGCCGGCCCTGCTCGGCGCCGAGCGTGCCGATCGGCCGACCGAGCGCGAGGTAGCTCAGCGCCTCGGACTGCGTCTGCCCGGTGCTCGACCAGACGTTCGCGCGCGGCATCGAGGCGCGCCCACGCACATCGATGCCGGCGGACACGTCGCCGATGCGGCGCTCGGCGCGGATGTCCAGGCGCGGATCGCCGACCGGGTCGGCATTCCAGGTCATGCGTCCGCGGGTGATCTCCAGCCGCTGGCCATAGGCGACGTAGCGGCCCGCGACGTCCATGTGCCCGGTCGCGAGCAGCGGCCGGCCCGGGCGCGTGCGCACCTGCATGCGGCCCTCGACCGTGCCGTCGAGGCCGAAGCCCTGCAGGCGCACGTCGTCGCCCGCGACCAGGGCGAAGTCGAGGATCAGCGGCGTCTTCGGCTTCTGCGTCGCGACCTGCTCGACCGGATCGAGAACCACGACGTCGGGCGAGACCTTGACGCGCCGCTCGAGGCGCTCGAGCTGCACGAGGCCGGAGGGCACCACCACTTCGCCGCTGATCGTGATCGGCTCGGCGGGCACGATGCGCACCTCGATGTTCGGGTCGACCACCGCGCGCAGCTGGCGCGTGTCGGCCACCTCCACGTTCTGCCCGCGCAGGTTGAGCAGCAGCGGTGCGCCGGTGCGGCGCCAGGCGAGGTCACCGTCGATCGACAGGAAGCCTTCGCCCGACCGCACGCGGCCGTCGATGCGCGCGCTGCCGTCCGGGCGCCCGACCAGCGTGGCCGTGCCTTCGGTGAGCTCGATGCCGAGCGCGGGGATCTCGGTGGTGAAGCCGGCCAGGCGTGCCTGGCCGCCGAGCAGCGGCACCGCGCGCGTGCCCGACAGGCGGATGTCCGCATCGAGGCGGCCGCGCGGGTCGACGATGTCGGGCGAGAACAGCTCGATCCACGTGAGCTCGCTGGTCTGCATCGCCACCGTCCCCGACAACGGCGAATGCGCGGCCCAGCCGGTGGCGATGTCGGCGCGGATGCGGCCGCCCTGCAGGCCCGAGTCGAGGTTGAACGCCACGCGCTGCGGATCGAACGTGCCGCGCAGCGCGAGGCCGCTGTAGCGCACCAGTTCCGGCTGCGAGGCATCGAGGCGGACGCCGCCCGCGGCCGAGGTGACCGTCGCCTCGCCGCGCCAGGTGCCTCCGACTGGGCGCACGCGCGCGGTCAGGTCGAGCGTGCCGCTGGGTTGCCAGCTGCGCTCCGTGCCGGCCTGCTGCGGCAGGTAGGAGGCGATCAGCGTGAGCGGCACGCCGCGTCCGGTGACGTCGACGCCGCGCCGCGGCCAGTCGCCGCTCGCGCAGAGCGAGCCGCCGCCCGCGGAGGCCAGGCACGTGTTCGACACCGCGAAGCGTCCGCCGCCGAAGCGCAGGCGCGCGGGCGAGGTGAGCGACCAGGCCGCGCCGCGCGTCGGCGCGAGGCGCAGGCTGCCGACGTCGGCGAGCCAGTCCGGCCCCTGCTTGCGGGCCGCGCCCGACAGCGCGACCGCGCCGAAACCGCCCCGCGCATCGGCGGTCAGGCGGAGCGATTCCATCGCGCCGCGCGCGTCGACGGCGAGCGTCTCGAACGGCATGCCCAGCTGCAGGCCGCTGCCACGCACGGTGAGCGCGCCGGGTGCGGCGCTCGCGCGCCACGGCAGGCGGCCGCGGGCGACGAGCGAGGCCGCGCGGTAGTCGCCGAAGGCGACGTCGCGGCCCGTGAGGTCCGCGGCGATGTCCGGTGCAGTGCGCGGGCCGGTGATGCGCACGGTGCCGCGCAGCCCGCCGCGGGCATCGGGCAACAGGTCCTGCAGGTTGAGCGGGAGCAGGCGCGCGTCGATGTCGAGTCGGTCGCCGATGCGTCCGCGCGCGTCGATGCGGCTCGCGCCGGCGGCGAGCTGCACGCGGCCTTCGACGTCGCCGCCGCGCAGCACCGCCAGGCCACTGCCCGACAGCGCGCGTCCGCGCAGTGATCCCCCGATCCGCGGCACGTCGAAACGCGCTTCGAGTTCGCCCGTACGGCCAGGCGGGGCGGGCAGGCGTCGGCCGGTGGTGCGCAGCTGCGCATCCACGGCGCCCGGCCAGCCGGCGACGACGAACGACGGATCGAAGTCGTCGAGGCGCACATCGGCATTCCAGCGCAGGGCGGGCGTCGTCGCCATCGAGCCCTGCACCTGCGCACGGCCGCGATCGACCACCAGTGCGGCCGTGCCGGTCGTGGTGCCGCCGGCGAACGTGATGGTCCCGCTGCCGCCCACGCGACGGCCGCGCAGTCGGCCGCCGAGGCGCGGGAAGGCCGCACGCGCGGTGAGCTGCCCACCGGCGGGCTGGCGGCCCGTGGTGGTGATCGGACCATGCAGTTCGCCGTCCCAGCCGGGGGCGAAATAGCCCGGATCGAAGCCCGCGAGCTGCGCGTGCAGATCCCACGTCAGCTCCGGGCGCCAGGTCACGCGGCCATTGGCGGTCAGGGTGCCGGTGGGCATGCGCGCGCTCAGGCGCTGCACGCTCAGCTGCGCGCGACGGCCGACGCCGGTGAGATCGAGCGCCGCCTCGCGTCCGCCGCGCGCGAGCCGCGTGCGTCCGACCACCGCCCAGTCCGCCTGGGTGCCCGCGATGCCGAATTCGCCGTCGGCGCGCACCTGCGAGGCGCCTTCGCCCCAGCGCAGCCCGCGGGCGTAGACCGCGTAGTCCACGCGTGTATTGAGCCGCTCGCCGAAATCGCCACGGCCGCGCACGCGCACGCGCCCGCCGAGAATGTCGAGGTCCAGCGGCGCGAACGCGAGCACCTGCTCGTCCAGCGTGAGGTTGGAAGGACGGATCGCGAGACGTGTCTCGCCCTGCGTCGCCTCGCCGGTGATGCGGGCGCGTCCGCCCACGCCGTCGGCGCGCAGGTTCGCCACCCACACCGGCGCGTCCGGATCCGGCGTGCCGGCCAGCGCACCGAGATCGAACCCTGACGTCTGCGCCCGCAGCTGCCAGCGCGGCTCCTCGCGCCCGCGCAGGCTCAGCGTGGCACGCACGGGCGCAGGCGCCGCGCCGGCCAGTCCCACGTCGAGCGCGTCCAGATCGCCCTTGGCCACCAGCCCGAGCCGGAGCGGTACGCGGCTGCCGGGCATCGGCACCACCGCCGTGGCGACGAGGTCGGTGCGGTAGTTCTCCTCCGGCACGTAGTCGCCGTGCAGCACGAAGTCGCCGCGGTCGCTGTCCACACCGACCTTCTGCAGGTGCAGGCGGCCGCGGTCGGCGGTGATGCCGCCGCGCACGCGGCGGATGTCGATCAGTGGTTCGCGCTGGCGCGTGATGCGCAGCCCGTCGATCTCGATGGTGTCCGCCTGCAGGGCGAGCGGCGGATTGATGACCGGCAGCACTTCGGGCCAGGCGGGCAGCTTGAACGGCTCCTCGCTCGGCGGCAGGTCGAGCGTCGCGCCCTGCACGACCATCGCGTCGAGCCGCAGCCGACGCCCGAGCAGCGGGCGCAGCGCCGGATCGAGGGTGATGCGCTGCGCGGTGAAGCTCAGCTCGTCCCAGGTGAAGCGCACGCCATGCAGTGTCATCGGGCCCGACGCCGGGCCTTCGGCCTTCTGCCATTCGAACGTCGCGTTGTCGGGCAGGCGTGCCTTGATCTGCGCGAGCAGCACGTCGCGGCCGGCGATGGTGGTCAGCAGCCACCAGGCCAGCGCGACCACGCCGAGCGCGATCACGCCCAGCGTGGCCGCACTGCGCACCGCGATCACCTTCGCGCGGCGGTGGCGCCTCTGGCGCAATTCGCGGATGCGCGCCTCGCGCTCCTCGGGCGTGGGATCGTCCGGGCGCCGGCCGCGCGCGTCGGGCAGCGGGCTCACAGCTCCGCTCCGAGGCCGAGGTAGACCTGGAACGGCGCGTCGGGATTCTTCAGGCCGCGCGCGATGTCGATGCGGATCGGGCCGACCGGCGAGCGCCAGCGCACGCCGAAGCCCACGCCGGTATGCCAGTCCGGCGTGTCGTTGTAGGCGCTGCCGCTGTCGACGAAGACCGCATAGCCCCAGCGGTCGTTGAGATAGCTCTCGAACTCGACCGAACCGGTGACTACGTGGCGCGCGCCGACGGCGAACCGCTGGTTCCCTTCGCCGATGCGCGGGCCGACCTCGCGCCAGGCATAGCCGCGGATCGAGCGCTCGCCACCTGCATGGAAGCGCAGGCTCGGTGGCAGCGAGCCGATCGGCGCCTCGAGCTCGGTGACGCCGCGCTCGGCGCGCAGGATCAGCCGGCTGTTCTCGCCGAGCCCGCGGAACCAGCGCACGGTGCCGTGCAGCTGCACGAAGGTGTCGTCCTCCCCTTCGCCCGCGGTCCCGATGCCGCCGCGCAGCATCACGGTCGAGGCGAAGCCGTTGCGCGGGAGCAGGCGGTCGTCGACCGTCGTGTATTCCGCCCGGAACGAGGGATAGGTAAACGAGGCATAGCGGTAGTCCGGCGGCGTGGCCGGGTCGGCGTCCTGTTCCGCCGCGTAGGCCCAGCGCTCGCGCAGGACGTGGATCGACGCGACGGCGGTCAGGTCGAGGTTGACCTGCCCGCTGCGGCTCGCCGCGAATTCCACGCGGCGGTTGTCGATCCAGTCGGTCTGCTCGTCGGCGGACTGCAGGCTGAAGGTGTACCAGCCGTCGAGCCAGGCGAACGCGGGGATGCGGTACTGCAGCGTCAGCAGCTTGCGTCGCTGGGCATAGTCGAGCGACGTCAGCGCCTTGTGGCCGCGCATGTTCACGTAGCGGTGCTCGGTGCCGAGGCGGATGCCGGCGCCGCTGTCGGAGCCATAGCTCAGGCCCGCCGTGTACACGCTGCGCTTGGCCGGGGTGAGCGTGACCGCGATCGGCACCTGCCGCTCGGGCGCGTTCTCCACCTGCGGCTCGATGTCGATCGTGGCGAAGTACTCCAGCCGCTGCAGCGAGTCGCGCAGCCGCTCGATGCGCTCCTGGTGGTAGGGCTCGCCGATGTCCCAGTTGACCAGCTTCTCCAGCAGCGCGTCGTAGACCACGCGCTTGGGTGTCTGGGTGAACGTGGCATCCCCCATGCGGTAGCGCTCGCCGCTGTTCCAGACGAGATCGATGTCCGCCACGCGCGCCGCGCGCGTCACCTCCACGCGGCGCGCCTGGAACTCGGCTTCGAAATAGCCGCGTTCGGACAGGCGCCGGCTGATGCGCCCCTTGCTCGCCTCGTAACGCGGATGGTTGAAGACGTCGCCGACCTCCGGCTCGAAGGCGGCGAGGTCTTCCTGCAGGACCTCCTCTTCGCCGCCCGGGCCGTTGATCGCCAGCGTGCGTTCGCGAACGCGGACCGGCTCGCCCGGCGTGATGTCCACGACCACCGCCGCGCCTTCCTGCCGGATACGGATCACCGGGTCGTAGTAACCGAATGGCTCCAGCGCTTCGCGCGCCTCGCCCTCGGCCTCCTCCAGGAGGTAGCGCAGCCGGCGCTCGGAGACATCGCCGCCGACTTCATCGGTGAGCGAGAGCGAGTTCACGACGTTCTGCGTCATCGCCTCGTCGAGCCCGCGCACGTCGACGCGGGCGATCTCGACCGCGTGCGCGGCAGGGATCGCGCCGGTGGTGAGAACGATCAGGACGGGAACGACACGGGACAGGCGCTGCATGCGTTCAGCATAGCGAGCAATGCGAAAAGGCGGCCGTGACACGCGAAGGCCTGTTTTCCAGCGCGCTTTCACGCCGATTTGACGAGCGCGACCGCGTGACCCGCGTCGCCGCGCGGTGACGAGCGGCTGTGCGGATCGCGGACGGGTGCAGTCGTGGCGCCCGACCGCCGCCGCAGCGCACGGGGGCGTGTCAGGCCTCCGCGCGCGTCAGCCCTGAGCGATCGACAGGTGCTCGATCGCCGCCACGCTCCCGAGTCGATCGGCCAGCTGCTGCAGCAGCGCGAGGCGGTTCCGGCGGACCGCGGCGTCGTCGACGTTGACCATCACCTTGTCGAAGAACGTGTCGACCACCGGCCGCAGCCGGGCGAGGCGGGCGAGGGCTGCGGCGTAGTCACGGGCGTCGAGCAGCGGATCGGTCTCGGCGACGGCCGCCTCCACGGCCTGCGCCAGCTCGCGCTCGGCGTCCTCGGTGAATCGCGCGGGATCGACCGTCGCGGCCACGTCCCCTTCCGCCTTCCGCAGGATGTTGCGGATGCGCTTGTTGGCCGCGGCGAGCGCCTCGGCCTCGGGCAGCTTCACGAACGCGCGCACGGCCTGCACGCGCGCGTCGAAGTCGGGCAGCGACTCGTGCACCGCGTTGAGCACCGCGTCGAACTGCTGCGCGCTCACGCCCCGGTCGGCGTAGTAGCCGCGCAGCCGGTCGTAGACGAAATGGGTGATGTCGTAGGCGCCCACGTCCGGCGCCTGCACGGGCTGCAGCGCCACCGCGCGCTCCACGAGACCGTGCAGCATCAGGTCGTGGCCGCCCTCGAGCAGCGTGCGCGCCAGGCCCAGCGCATTGCGACGCAGCGCGAACGGATCCTTGTTGCCGGTCGGGCGCAGGCCCGCCGCGAAGCCGCCCGCCAGCGTGTCGAGGCGCTCGGCGATCGCGAGCACCTGCCCGAGCTTGGAGGGCGCGATGCCGTCGCCCGCATTGCGCGGCATGTAGATCTCGTCGAGTGCCTGCGCCAGTTCGTAGCGCTCGGCATCCCCGACATCGCGGAGCGATGCATCGTGCAGCGCATACACGCGCCCCGCGATGCCCTGGAGCTCGGGGAACTCGCCGACCATGCGCGACTGCAGGTCGTTCTTCGACACCTGCGCGGCGCGGCGCGCCAGCACGGGATCGACACCGGCCTCGGTCGCGATCGATCCGGCGAGCGCGCTGATGCGCCCGACCTTGTCGGCGATCGTGCCGAGCTTGGCCTGGTAGGTCACCGTCGACAGGCCCTCGCCCATCGCGGTCAGGCCCTGCTCGAGGTCCTCGTCGAAGAAGAACTTCGCGTCCGAGAAGCGCGGGCGGATGACGCGCTCGTAGCCCTTGCGGACCTCGGCCTCGTCCTTCGATTCGATGTTGGCGATGCCGACGAAGCGCTCGGACAGGCGATCGTCGGCATCGAGCACCGGGAAGAACTTCTGGTTCGCCTCCATCGTGGCGATCAGCGCTTCCTGCGGCACGGCGAGGAACTCGCGCTCGAAGCCGCACAGGATCGCCTTCGGCCATTCGACCAGGCCGTTCACTTCCTCGAGGATGCCCGCGTCGATCCGGGCGCGGCCACCCGCTTCGCGCGCCGCGCGTTCGACCTCGTCGCGGATGCGCGCGCGGCGCTCGTCGGGATCGACCAGCACCTTCGCGGCGCGCAGCGATTCCACGTAGTCAAGCGGCGAGGTGAACCACACCGGCTTGTCGAACATGAAGCGGTGGCCGCGGCTCATGCGGTCGGACGTCACGCCCAGCAGCTCGACGTCGACGATGTCGCCGCCGTGCAGCACGACCAGCCAGTGCACGGGGCGCGCGAAGCCGAACTCGTTGGCGCCCCAGCGCATCGGCTTGGGGATCGGCATGCCGGCGATGGCCTCATCGAGCACCTCGCCGAGCAGTTGCGACGTGCGCGCGCCGGCCTTCGTCGCTCGGTGGACGAAACGCTCGCCCTTGCCGTCGGTGACGCGCTCGAGCTGTGTCCACTCCACGCCGGCCTTCTGCGCGAAGCCCTGCAGCGCGCGCGTCGGCTGCCCGTCCGCATCGAGCGCGATGTTGAGGTAGGGGCCGAGCACTTCCGAGGTCTGCTCGGGCTGCGTCTCCGCCACGCCCGGCAGCGCGACGGCGAGGCGGCGCGGCGTGTAGAGCGGCTTGGCGCCGGTGCGGTCGAGCGCGACGCCGCGCTTCTCCAGCCCCGCCACGACGCCGTCGAAGAACGCCTGCGCGAGCCCGGGCAGCGCCTTGACGGGCAGTTCCTCGGTGCCGAGTTCGATCAGCAGGGGCTTCATGCGGTGGCTTCCTCGGCGCCCTTGGGCTTCGGGACGTAGAACGGGGCGTAGTGGCGCTGGAATACATCCAGCGCCTCGCAGCGGGCGACGTGCGCGGCGAGCGCGGGCCAGCGCGACAGGTCGGCGGGCACCGCGTCCTTGAGATAGGTCGTGTAGCAGGCGACGGTGATGTCGGCGAGCGTCATCGCCTCGCCGACCAGCCACTGGCCCGTGCGTGCGGCGCAGGCCGCGTCGAGCGCGTCGAGCACGCCTTCGACCTGCGTGGCACCGCGCGCGAGCAACGCCTCGGAGCGGTGCGCCTTCGGATGGAAGATGCGCTCGAGCACCATCGCGACACCCCGGTCCGCGGCGCCGCTCGCGAGCCCGATCAGCCGCAGTGCCTCGCGTCGTTCGCGGCCCGGCGGCGGCAGCAGGCCGAGCTCGGGATGCGCGTGCTCGAGCCAGTCGAGGATGGTCGATGACTCGGTCATCACCTCGCCGCCGTCGAGCACCAGCACGGGCACGCGGCCGAGCGGCGAGTACTCGCGGATGCGGTCGAAGTCCGCACCGACGGACCAGGCGCGATGCTCGAAGGCGTGACCGGCGAGCGTGAGCGCGATCGCCACGCGTCGGGTGAACGGGGAGTCGTACAGCCCGATCAGGATCACGCGGCCACCTCGCGCTTCAGGCCCGGGAAGCCGAGCTTCTCGCGCTGCGCGAAGTAGGCCTGCGCCACGCCCTGCGCCAGCTTGCGCACGCGCAGGATGTAGCGCTGGCGCTCGGTCACGGAGATCGCGCGGCGCGCGTCGAGCAGGTTGAAGGAATGGCTGGCCTTGCAGACCTGGTCGTAGGCCGGCAGCGGCAGGCCGATGTCGATGAGCTTCAGCGCCTCGGCCTCGCAGGCGTCGAAGCGGTGGAACAACTCCGCGACGTCCGCATGCTCGAAGTTGTACGTGCTCTGCTCGACCTCGTTCTGGTGGTAGACGTCGCGGTACGTGACGGGCGTGCCGTCGGGGCCCATCGTCCAGACCAGGTCGAAGACGTTGTCGACGTTCTGCAGGTACATGCACAGGCGCTCGAGCCCGTAGGTGATCTCGCCGAGCACCGGGCGGCATTCGAGGCCGCCGGCCTGCTGGAAGTAGGTGAACTGCGTCACCTCCATGCCGTTGAGCCAGACCTCCCAGCCCAGGCCCCAGGCGCCGAGCGTCGGCGATTCCCAGTTGTCCTCGACCAGGCGCAGGTCGTGCACCTGCGGGTCGACGCCGAGCGCCTTGAGCGAGTCGAAATAGAGCTCGACGATGTTCGGCGGCGAGGGCTTCATCACCACCTGGTACTGGTAGTAGCGCTGCAGGCGGTTCGGGTTCTCGCCGTAGCGGCCGTCGGTGGGACGGCGACACGGCTGCACGTAGGCGGCGTTCCACGGCTCGGGGCCGAGCGCGCGCAGGAACGTGGCGGGGTGGAAGGTGCCGGCGCCGACCTCGAGGTCGAGGGGCTGGATCAGGACGCAGCCCTGCTCGCCCCAGAAGGCGTTGAGGCGCTGGATCAGCTGCTGGAACGTGGGGGCTTGCATGCCTCGGATCCGTGTGGGCGCGCGGAAAGCCGGCTAGTATAGCCACGGCGTTTTCCCCTCTTTTCCGCCGGTCCGGGCCTCGGCCGCTCCCGCAGCGCCGCGCTCCGCCGGCGCCCGGATGCACCCGCACGACGGCCGCGGCGACATGACCCGACCCTTCCTCATCCTCGAGACCGGCCAGCCGGTGGCCTCCATGCGCCGCCACGGCGGATTCCCGCACTGGATCCGCACCGCCGCGGGGCTCGGTCGCGACGAGGCGGTGGTGGTCGACGTCGAGCGCGGCCAGGCGCTGCCCACGCGCGAGGGCTTCGCCGGCGTCATCGTCACGGGCTCGGGCGCGATGGTCACCGACCGCCATGCCTGGAGCGAGGCGAGTGCCGGCTGGCTGCGCGATGCGGCGCAGGCCGGCACGCCGCTGTTCGGCATCTGCTATGGCCACCAGCTCATCGCGCATGCGCTCGGCGGCGAGGTCGGCTGGCACCCGGAAGGCCGCGAGATGGGCACGGTGGAGATCGAACGCCTCGCGCCGTCGAACGACGACCCGCTGTTCGCCGGGCTCCCGGACCGCTTCGCCGCGCAGGCCACGCACCTGCAGTCGGTGCTGCGCCTGCCCGACGGTGCCACGCTGCTCGCGCGCTCGGACCACGATCCGGTGCACGCCTACCGCTGGGGCGATTCGGTCTGGGGCGTGCAGTTCCACCCCGAATTCAGCGCGACGCACATGCGCGGCTACGTGCGTGCGCGCGTCGACGCGCTGCGCGGCGAGGGCCTCTGCCCCGACGCCACCGAGCGCGGCGTGAGCGCCACGCCGCACGCGCGCCGCGTGCTGCGGCGCTTCGTGCGCCATGCGCGCCGCGCGTCGGCAGCGGCTACCTGATCTTTACGCGGCCATGGCCGAGACGAGGACATCGATGGATCGCATCAACCGCGTGCCGGCCAGCGCCGGCGCCGAATGGCTCATGGGCGGCTTCCGCCTGCTGCGTCGCGCACCGCTCGGGCTCGGCCTGCTCGGCGCGATCTTCGGCGCGTTCGGACTGCTCGCCAACATCGCGATGCAGGGGGGCGCGGTGACGATCGCGATGCTGCTGCAGCTGGCTTTCATCCTCGCGGGGCCGTTGCTGCTCGCCGGGCTGGTCCATGCCGCGCGCGAAGTCGACCAGGGGCGACCGGCATCGCCGGCGCACCTGCTGCGCGGCGTGCGGGAAGGCAAGGCGTCGCGACTGCTCGCCACGCTCCTGCCCCAGGTCGCGGCGATGGGCATCTGCCTCGTGCTGCTGTTCCTGATGATCGGCCCCGCGCAGCTCGAGGCGTTCTCGGCGGCGATGCAGGAGATCCAGGGTCAGGCCAAGCCGGACCCGGCGGTGCTCGATGGCCTGCCGGTGGGTCGCCTGTTCCTGTGGGTGCTGATGGTGCTCGCGATCGGCGTGGTCGCCGGCTTCTTCAACTTCACCGCGGTACCGGAGATCCTGTTCACGGATCGCGCCGCGTTGCCGTCGATGCTGCAGAGCTTCCGCGGGTGCGTGCGCAACCTGCCGGCGCTGCTCGTGTTCTTCGTGCTGCTGGTGATCGCCGCGCTCGTGCTGAATTTCGGCGTGATGCTGGTGGCCGCGATCGTCGGTGCGCTCTTCGGGCCGGCGGCGATGCAGGTCGTCGTGCAGCTGCTCGTGATGGCGGTCCTGATGCCCGTCGTGACCGGTGCGATGTACACCGCCTGGAAGCAGGTGCACGGGGCGCCGGAGGCGAGCGTGGCATCGCAGTCCGCGCCGGCGCACTTCGAAGCCTGATCGTCGTACGTCGCGACGAGCTCGTTCGCGCGCCGCCACCGTGCCGCGGGCGGCCTCGGCGCCATGGCGCGGATCAGCCGTCCTGCCGCGGCGCCACCCAACGCGCCGCGATGATCCCCAGCTCGTAGAGCAGGCACATCGGGATCGCGAGCATCAATTGGCTGACCACGTCCGGCGGCGTGATGATCGCGGCGATCACGAAGATGCCCACCACCGCGTAGCCGCGGCCCTCGCGCAGCTGCTCCGGGGTCACCCAGCCCAGCAGCGCGAGGATCACCAGCGCGACGGGCAGTTCGAAGCTCGCGCCGAAGGCGATGAAGATCACCAGCACGAAGTCGAGGTAGGCGTTGATGTCCGTCATCATCGCCACGCCTTCCGGCGTCACGCTGGTGAGGAAGCCGAAGACCGAGGGCAACACCAGGAAGTAGGCGAAGGCGCAGCCGACGTAGAACAGCGCCACGGCCGTCGCCAGCAGCGGCAACGCCAAGCGCTTCTCGCGCTGGTACAGGCCGGGCGCGACGAAGGCCCAGGCCTGGTAGAGCAGCCAGGGCACGGTGGCCATCAGCGCCACGACGAAGGCGAGCTTGAGCGGCGCGAAGAAGGGCGAGGCGACTTCGGTGGCGATCAGCTGCCCGCCCTCGGGCAGCTTGTCGAGCAGCGGCTGCGCGAGCCAGGCGTAGAGCCGGTGCGAGAACGGCAGCAGCGCGACGAAGGCGAGCAGGAGCCCGGCCACCGCGCGCAGCAGCCGCGCGCGCAGTTCGATCAGGTGGTCGAGCAGGCGCGGGGCGTCGTCGCGCGGCGGGAGCGGGGCGTCAACCGACATCGCGGGGACGCTCGTCCAGCTGCGGTGCCGCGGTGCCGGCATCTGGATTCCCGGGCGCGGGGTGCTGCGGTGCGTTGAAGGACGCCGCCACGTCGGCATCCTCGTCGTGGACATCGCGCGCCGGCAGCGCCTCGCGCCCCGCATGCGCGCCCACGTCGTCGGCCAGCGAGCCCGACGGCCGCGTCATCTGCGCCTCGACATCGCGCAGCTGCGCGCGCAGGCGCTCGCCGTCGCGCTCCAGCTCGGCCTGCGCCTGGCGCAGCTCCTCCTGCGCGCGGTGGATGCTGCGGCGCATCTCCTCGTCGGCGAGCTCGGTCTCCAGTTCCGACTTCACCGCATACCACTGCGCGCGCGCGCGCCGCACCCACAGGCCGGCGAAGCGCGCGGCCCTGGGCAGGCGTTCGGGGCCGAGCACCAGCAGCGCCACCACCGCGATGACGAGCAGCTCGGAGAAGCCGATGTCGAACATGGCGCCGCGCGCGGCGCGTCAGCGACGGTCGCGGTCGACGTCGCTGGTGTCGCGGCTCGTCGTGCCCGCCTCGTCGCGGCGCTCGTCGCGCAGCTGCGCGTTCGGGCCGTCGTCGCGGATGCCGTCCTTGAAGCCCTTGACCGCCTCGCCCACGTCGCGACCGACGTTCTTCAGGCGCTTGGTGCCGAACACCAGCACCACGATGACGAGGACGACCAGCCAATGCCAGATGCTGAGACTGCCCATGGCGGCGCTCGATTCGGAAAACGGGTGGGCAGGATACCGCAGCGTCTTACAGGGCGATTACGGCAGCGGTTCCGCTTTCACCGGGGCGTCGGCGTTCTCGAAGGTGGCGGCCGGTTGCGCCGGCGCGGCGGGTGCCGGCTGCACGACCGTCGGCGGGAGCGTGGTGGTCGGCACCGATGGGGCGGGCGCCGCGGTGGTCGCCACCGCCGGTGCGCCACCGCGCTCGGCACGCGCCGTCGCGCTGGCTTCCTCCAGCGCGTCGCGGAAGTCGACCAGCGCACCCGACGGCGGCGCGGCCACGCGGCCCTCGAAGATCATCCGCGGCGTGGTGTCGCGGCCATAGGCGGCCTCGTTGGCGGCATCGTCGATCTGCAGCACCGCGCCGTCGAGCGCCACGCCCGCGAACAGCCCGCGCGCGCGCGACCACGACCAGATCTCGGCCTTGAGCTGGCCGTCGGTGGCGGTGGCGGCGCTGCGGCCGACGGGGCCAGCCGCCACGGCAGCGTCCGCGCCGAGCGTCACCTTGCCGTTGACGATGGAATCGAGGCCCCGGTCGGAGCGGAACACCAGCACGATATCGGCCGACTGCAGGCCGGCCTGGAAGCCGATCGAGCCGCCGGTGAGCTTGACGAAGCTCGGCGCCGACCACGTGCCGTCGGCCGTCTTCACCGACAGCAGGCCATGGCCGCGGCGACCGCCGACCACGAGCCCGATCTTCAGCGCGTCCGGCACGATCACGATCGCACGGGCCTCGTCGAGCAGCTTCTCCGGGATGGCGGACTCCGGGATCTTCTGGATCTCGCTCAGCACCCGCAGGGCATTGCGGGCGCGGTCGTCCTCGGCGGGGCCGGCGACGGCGGGGCCCGCGAGGGCGAGCGACAGGGCGAGGACGAGACCGGCGGTGACGGGTCGGCGCATGGGTTCGGTTCCGTGAACGGGAAATTCAGCCTAGTGATGCGGGGATGAATACCACCGCAACATCGCCGGCGCATCCCAGCGGCGCCCCCATGGAACGTCGCCGGACTGCGGCCGCTGTCATGCTATGGCGATGACGACGCCTGCCGATCCCCGCGATGCCGTGGTGCTGGTGAACCTCGGCACCCCCGATGCGGCCACGCCGCGCGACGTGCGCCGCTACCTCGCCGAGTTCCTGCACGATCACCGCGTGGTGCAGCTCTCGCGCTGGATCTGGTGCCCGCTGCTGCATTTCGTGATCCTTCCCCTGCGCGGCGGGCCGGTCGCGAAGAAATACGCGAGCATCTGGATCGACGGCCCCGACGGCGGCTCGCCGCTCGCGGTCTACACGCGGCGCCTCGCACGGGCGATGCAGGCGCAGCTGCCGGACGTGCGCGTGGTCGAGGCGATGCGCTACCGGGAGCCATCGCTCAAGGATGTGCTCGCGCGGCTGCGCGCGGAGGGCGCCCGCCGGGTGGTCGTGCTGCCGCTGTATCCGCAGTACTCGACGACCACCACCGCCTCGGTGACCGACGTGGTCGAGCGCGCGGGCCTCGCCGAGGTGCACACCGTTCCCGAGTACCACCTCGACGGGGGCTGGATCGAGGCGGTGGCCGAGAGCGTGCGCGCCGCGCGCGCCGGTCGCGACGGGCGGCGCCATCTGCTGTTCTCGTTCCACGGTCTGCCGCAGCGGCTCGTCGACGCCGGCGATCCCTACCAGCGCCAGTGCGAAGCCTCGGCCGCCGCGATCGCCGCGGCACTGGGCCTGCCGCGCGAGGCGTGGTCGGTGAGCTACCAATCGCAGTTCGGCAAGGAGAAGTGGATCGGGCCGTCGACGCAGGCGACGCTGCAGGACTTCGCGCGCCGCGGCATCCATGACCTCGACGTCGTCGCACCGGGCTTCCCGGTCGACTGCCTGGAGACGCTGGAGGAAGTGTCGGAGATGCTCGCGCACGAGTTCGCGCAGGCGGGCGGACGGATGAACTACATCCCCTGCCTCAACGACCGCCCCGCGCATGCGCGCGTGCTCGCCGACATCGCGCGCCGCGCGCTGGAGCGGTCCGCCTGATGCGCGAGCTGCACCTCGATACGCCGTTCGGGCGCCTGGCCGCGTTGCGCTTCGGCCACGGCGGCGCACCGGTGCTCGCGCTGCACGGCTGGCTCGACAATGCGGCCAGCTTCGCACCGATCGCCCCGCACCTGCCCGGGCTCGACCTCGTCGCGCTCGACCTGCCCGGCCACGGGGCGAGTGCGCATCTGCCGCCTTCTGCGGATTACACGTTGATCACGGCTGCGCGCGCGGCGCTGGCCGCCGCCGATGCGCTGGGCTGGTCGCGTTTTTCCCTGCTCGGCCATTCGATGGGCGGGGCGACCGCGACGCTGATCGCGGCGGCCGTGCCAGAGCGGATCGAGCGCCTCGCCCTGATCGAGGCGCTCGGCGGGCTGGTCGAGGCCGAGGACCGCACCGCGCAGCGGCTGCGCGAGGCCTTCGCTGCGCAGGCCGAGCCGGCGGGCTCGCGTCGCCGCGTATTCGCCGATCCCGCCACCGCGGTGCGTGCGCGGCTGCAGGCCGGCGGCCTGTCGGAGGACGCCGCGCGGCTCATCGTGGAGCGCGGCATCGCCCCGGCCGGCGACGGCGGCTTCGCCTGGCGTTCCGATGCCCGGCTGACGCGGCCCACCGCGGTCCGCATGAGCGAGGCGCAGATGCGCGACGTGATCCGCGGGATCGAGTGCCCGGTGCGCCTGGTGCACGCCATCCCCGCCTTCGCGTTCTTCCCCGCCGACGTGCGCGACGCGCGCGTGGCCTGCCTGCGCGAGGTCGAGGTGGTCGGCATCGACGGCGGGCACCACCTGCACATGGAGATCCCGGCGCCGGTCGCATCGGCGATCGGGCCGTTCCTCCGGGGAGACGCCGGGTGAACCTCAACCAGGTCACCCTGCCGGCGGCCGATCTCGCGCGCTCGGTCGCGTTCTACCGGCGCATGGGCTTCCGGCTCATCGTCGACTCGCCGCATTACGCGCGCTTCGAATGCCCGGAGGGCGATGCGACGTTCTCGCTGCACGCCGCCCCTGTGGAGGGCGGGGCGAGCGGCGTGGTGGTCTATTTCGAATGCCATGACCTCGACGCCCGCGTGCAGGCGCTCATGGACGCCGGCATCGCGTTCGATCGTGGGCCGGTGGACGAACGCTGGCTGTGGCGCGAGGCGCGTCTTCGCGACCCGCATGGCAACGTGCTCTGCCTCTACCACGCCGGCGCCCACCGGCGGCATCCGCCCTGGCGCGTCGCGGACGGCGCCTAGCCGCCGCCCTGATGCCCCGCCCGGCCGCGACCGCGGCCGGCGCGGAACGTTCCGCCAACCGATGGCCCATGCGCCGGGCGGGCCCGCCTTCGCATGCTGGCTCGAAACGGAGGCCCCCCATGACGCGAACCCGTCCGACCCCGACGCATCGACAGCGCCTGCGCGAGTGGATGCCCGCGCTCGCCCTCTTCGGCCTGTTGTTCGTCGCGCGCTCCTCGTTCGCCAACCACTACGTGGTGCCGAGCGGCTCGATGGAGCCGACGCTGCGCCCGGGCGACCGTGTGGTGGTCGACATGAGCGCCTACGGCCTGCGGATCCCGTACACGGAGACCGTGGTCCTCGAGCGCGGGCGACCGCAGCGGGGCGACGTCGTGCTGCTGCCCTCGCCGGCCACCGGCGACCGCCTGATCAAGCGCATCGTCGGCGTCGCGGGCGACCGCGTCACGCTGCAGGACGGCCGGTTGTCGATCGATGGGGTGCCCGCCGCGGTGGGCGACGGCCGCGGCGAACGCGTCGGCGCGCATGCGGTGCCGCTCAACCTCGCCTACGGTGGCGGGCCGGACATCGACGTCGTCGTGCCGCGCGGCCACGTGCTGGTCGTCGGCGACAACCGCGGCAACAGCCTCGACGGGCGCATGTTCGGCTTCGTGCGCGAATCGGCGGTCTACGCGAAGGCGCGCGGCGTGTTCTGGCGCAGCGGTGAGCGGTTCACCTGGAAGCCGCTCTGACGGTCAGCCGGCCGGCCGGGCCCGCGGCACGTCGATCAGGGCGCGCAGCATCGCCTTGATCGGGCGGCCCTTCGCGCGCAGCAGGTCGCGCTCGGCTTCCCAGTGCGGAAAGCGCGCGTCCACCTCGTCCCAGAACGCGGACGAGTGGTTGGCCTGGACCAGGTGGCAGAGCTCGTGCACCAGCACGTACTCGAAGGCGGACGGCCGTACCAGCACCAGCGCGAGGTCGAGGCGCATGCGGTCGTCCGGCGCCAGCGAACCCCACAGCGAGGTGAGCGGGCGGATCACGATGTCCCGCGGGGCGCGCGGCAGGCCGGGCAGGTACTTCGGCAGCCAGCGCCCGACGTCGGCGCGCGCCTGCGCGAGGTAGAAGTCGGCCAGCGCCTTGCGCACGGCAGCCTCGCGCACACCGGGCGGATGGCTGATGGCGATGCCCCCTTCCACCGGCTCGACGCGCACGTAGCGGCCCTCGCGCCAGTAAAGCGGCACCGCCTCACCGCGCAGCGGCAGCGAAGCGGTGAGGCCGACCGCGAGCGGTTCGGCCGTGCCGAACGTGTGCGCGAGCTGTCCCGCGAGCCAGCCCGCATGCTCCTGCACGAAGGCGAGCGCGCGCTTGTCGCTGGTGCGCGGCGGGCAGGTCAGGCGCACCCCGCGTTCGGTGACCGACAGGCGGATGCCGCGCGCCCGCGCATGGTGCACGCGCAGCACGTCGACGACGCGCCCGTCCGGCAGCGTCGCCTGCAGCGTCGCCTGCCTCGGCGCGGCCGGCGAGGCGACGCGTGGCGTGCGGGCGCGGAAGTTGAACACCGCGCCTTATTCGACCTTCGACAGCTTGAGCGCGGGTTCGAGCACCGCGAACAGGCGGCGCAGCTCGTGGCTCATCAGCGCGAAGCGGGCCTCGAGCTCGGCGCGCAGGTCCTCGCGCTCGGTGTTCTCGAGCGTGTCCACGGCGCCGTCGAGCAGCTTGAACTTGCGGATGACGAGGTCCTCGCCGAGCACGAAGGAGACGTGGTCGTCGAGCGTCAGCGCCAGGCGCGTGACCTGCTTGCCGCTCTGCAGGTGCTTGTCGATCTCGGGGTTCTTCTCGAGTTCCATGCGCTGGCACTTCACGACCGCGCCCTGGTCGAGCGCATCGCGCAGCTCGCACTCGTCGCCCATGCTGAGCCCGTCCGGCAGCGCCTCGCCGGCGAGCCAGCCAGTCAGCACCGCGCGCGGGGCGACCTCGGCATTGAGGGGCAGCGCGGGGAAGCTGCCGAGCGCGCGCCGGATCTCGCTCACCACGCTCTCGCCCGACTTCTTGCTGGAGGTATCGATCGCGACGATGCCCTGCTTCATGTCGAGGATCGCGTCGGTGCGCGTGGGCCGCACGAAGGCGCGCGGCATCAGCTCGGTGATCAGCTCGTCCTTCAGGCGCTTTCGCGTGCGACCGCCGGGGCGGCGGCCCTCCTTCTCCTCGATCTCGTCGAGCTTCTTCTGCAGCAGGTCGTTGACCACCGCACCGGGCAGCAGGCGGTCCTCGCCGCCGACGGCGAGCCAGTAGGCCTCGTCGAGCATGTGCTTGAGGCCTTCGGTATCGCGGCCGAAGGGGGAGATGAAGCCGCGGGTGGAGAGCTCCATCGGGCCGACGGGGCGCAGGGCGCATTCGGCGAGGCCGGCGTCGAAGGCCTCGAGCTGCAGGGAGGTGGGGAAGCGGAAGAGGGTGAGGTTGCGGAAGAACATTCGGAGGATTTCTTCTTGTCGGTGGCTCGAGCGCGCCATGTCGGGCACGCGTCGAGGGATTTCAGGGGCAGAAGCTTTCGTGCGCTTTCGCGCCCGAGTCGCTTTCTTTGCCGGTGCAAAGAAAAGTAACCAAAAGAAAGCACCTTTCCCCGAGGTGGAGCACAGCTCGCAAGCCGATGACGCGGGCGGCGGTCACACTCGCCATTCCATGGCTCGGGTGACCGCGGCGCACATCCATGTGCGCCGCCCTCCGGGCCGGGGAGTTCTCCCGTCCGTGAGGACGATCAAAGACAGTGTCAGGTGTCGTCCTCGGCCTCGCTGGGCGCGCCTGCGAGCCACGCGTGCGCATCAGGCAGCGGCGCACCGCTGCGCGCGCCGAGCGACAGGAAATCGAACAGCTTCGGGTCGCTCAGCTGCGAGGGACGGATGTCGCCGAGCGCGCGCGCGATCGTCTCGATGCGGCCGGGGGCCTCACGCTCCCAGGCATCCATCATCCGGCCGACCTGCTTACGCTGCAGGTTCTCCTGCGAGCCGCACAGGTTGCACGGGATGATCGGGAAGCCCTTGGCCTCGGCATACGCCGCGATGTCGTCTTCCTTGACGTAGGCCAGCGGGCGGATCACCACGTGCTTGCCGTCGTCGGACTGCAGCTTGGGCGGCATGCCCGAGAGCTTGGCGTGGAAGAACAGGTTGAGGAAGAACGTCGCGACGAGGTCGTCCCGATGATGGCCGAGGGCGATCTTGGTGAAGCCTTCCTGTTCGGCGTAGGTGTAGAGCGCGCCTCGGCGCAGGCGCGAGCACAGCGAGCACATCGTCTTGCCCTCGGGCACGACGCGCGTCACCACCGAGTACGTGTCCTGCTCGAGGATCTTGTACGGCACGCCGATCGACTCGAGGTACTGCGGGAGCACGTGCTCGGGGAAATCGGGCTGTTTCTGGTCGAGGTTCACCGCGACCAGTTCGAACCTCACCGGCGCCTTCTTCTGCAGCTGCAGGAGGATGTCCAGCATCGTGTAGCTGTCCTTGCCGCCGGACAGGCAGACCATCACCTTGTCGCCGTCCTCGATCATGCCGAAGTCGGCGATCGCGCGACCGACCTGGTGGCGCAGGCGCTTGGCGAGCTTGTTGGCCTCGTGCGCGGCGCGGCGCGCGCGAGGCGGCAGCGGCTCGGCCAGCGGGATGACGGGCAGGGGCACGGCGGTACTCATCCCGCCATTCTACGGGGCCGACCGCGCGGCACCCTGAGCGCATTCAGCCGCGGTCGCGCTCGCCGGCGTCGCGGGCGGCGCGCTACGCTTGGGGCATGAACGACGGTCGCCGCCCCGCCGACATCGCCCGCCAGCTCGCCGAGCTGCGCGAGCAGCACCGCGACCTCGACCTCGCGCTCGAAGGCCTGCGCCACGCGCCGGTCCGCGACGAGCTCGCGGTCACCCGGCTGAAGAAGCGGAAGCTCCAGCTCAAGGACTGCATCGCGCGGCTGGAGAGTGCGCTGATCCCCGACGAGCCGGCCTGAACCGGCTCAGGCCGCGGGGCGCGCGGCCTCGGGACTCACCTTCTCGATCGAATGCCGCAGTTCGCGGCCCAGGATGAACTTCGCGTCCTTGGCCCACGCCTCCAGGCGCTCGTCGAAGGTCAGCTTGCCGTTCCCGTCGGCCCAGACGAGCCGCAACTCGCGCAGCTTGGCGATGAAGACGCGGAACAGCGACTTGTCGAAGAACTCCGGCGCGGCCGGCGCGTAGAGCAGCGAGAGGCGCTGCGCGGCGAGGTGGCAGAGCGTCTCCAGCTCGCCCGCGCTCAGCGTGCCCGCGCCGTTCTTCACCAGCACCGAGATGGCGATGTAATAGCGCTCGAACGCCTGCTGCAGCGAGTGGCCGATCGCCCGGAGGCGGAACACCTCGTCGGACTGGCCGGCATTGCGTGCCAGCATGTCGCTGTCGTCGCCGGACTGCTGCAGGAGGCCCTCGGCCACGAACAGCCCGATGGTGGCTTCCAGGCGCTCGACGAATTCGTCCTCGTTCCACGGCAGGAACAGCTCGGCCTGCAGGAACGGATAGACGCTGCGCCCCAGCCGCAGGACGGACGCGCGCGCCATGCGCCGGTTGTTCTGGAAGCAGCAGGCCACCCAGGCCGCGGCGGTGAACAGGTGCAGCACGTTGTTGCGGAAGTAGGAGAGCAGCACCGCCTTCTCCTCCTCCACCTCCAGCACGTCGCCGAGCGGATGCTTCACGCGGACGAGGACGTTGATCTCCTCGGCGTGCGCGACGATCTCCTCCGGCGTGTGCGGCGTGACGGTGACGCGGTCCGAGTACGGCAGCTGCGCCAGCAGCTTCTTGGACAGCGCGATCTGCTCGAGCAGGTCGGCCTCGCTCATCGCGTGCTTGGGCGTCGACAGCAGCGACAGCGCGAGCAGGTTGATCGGATTGACGTCGGCGGCGCGGTTGATGTTGACCTGGATGCGCTCGGCGAGCGTGTCGACGGTCTCGGCGAGCCAGGCCGGCTTCTCCTCCTCCGACACCGGCGCGCCGTTCCACTCGGGCGCCTTCTCGGCGAGCACGTCGGTCAGGCGGATCGGCTCGCCGAAGTTGACCACCACCTGGCCATAGTTGCTGCTCAGCACCTTGGGGATGCCGGAGATCAGCTGCCAGATGGATTCCTTCTCCTTGGGCTTGCCCGAGAGCTCGTCGAGGTAGCTGCGGCCTTCCATCAGCTTCTCGTAGCCGATGTAGACGGGCTGGAACATCACCGGACGCGTCGGCGCGCGCAGATAGGCGCGCAGCGTCATGGCGATCATGCCGCCCTTGGGCTGCAGCAGGCGGCCCGTGCGCGAGCGCCCGCCCTCGATGAAGTACTCGATCGAGTAGCCGCCGGCCACGAGCTGGGCGAGGTATTCGGAGAACACCGCCGAGTACAGCGCGCTGCCGCGGATCGAGCGGCGCAGGAAGAAGGCGCCGCCCTTGCGAAGCAGCGTGCCCACCACAGGCAGGTTGAGGTTCACGCCCGCCGCGATGTGCGGCGGCACGATCCCGCGCGTGTAGAGCAGGTAGCTGATCAGCAGGTAGTCCATGTGGCTGCGGTGGCAGGGCACATAGACGACCTCGTGACCCGGGGCGTCCTGCTTGAGGCGGTCGAGGTGGTGGACCAGCACGCCACGGTAGATGCGGTTCCACACCGGCGCGAGCAGGAAGCTCGCCGAGCGCACGACGGGATGCGAGTAGTCGGCGGCGATCTCGTAGGCGAGCTCGTGCGCCTTCTTCCAGGCCTGGGCGACGTCGGTCCCGTCGCGGCGGGCCTGGTCGGTGATCGCCTCGACCACGCTCGGCGCCGAGAGCACGCGGTCCACGAGCAGGCGGCGCGTCGACAGGTCCGGCCCGATGACCGCCGTGCGGATGCGGCGGAAGTGCGCGCGCAGCACGCGCGAGAGCTTGCGCACGGTGCGCTCGGGCGGCAGCCCCTCGTCGGCCACGCCGCGCAGCGAGACCGGCGGCGCGAAGCGCACGTAGGTGTCGCGGCCGTTGATCGCGATCGCCAGCAGCCGGCGGAAGCGGCCCACCAGCTGCCAGTTCTCGGAGAACAGCACCGCGAACCAGCCCGTGGTCTTCTCCGGCGCGCGGCCGACGAAGATCGAGACGGGAACCAGCTGCACGTCCAGGGTCGGGTCGTCGCGATGCGCGCCGATCAGGCGCGCGAGGGACTCCGAATGCGACTTGCCGTTCGCCGGCGCCGTCCGCTCGATGACGCCGGGGATGTTGGGCAGCGGCGCGATCGGCCCGACGTTGCGGCGCGAGAGGGCGACGTAGGCGCGCCCGCGCCCGGTCGGGTCGCCCGGAAGCGGTTGCAGCGGCGAGGGCAGGCCGGCCTCGCGGCAGGCGCGGTCGAGGATCAGGGCATTGGAGAGGCCGTAGTCCTCGAGCACGTAGCAGACCGGCCGGCCGTTCCAGTCGGGCACGTGCTCGACGGGTGCCTTGGGCTCGATCTTGAGCGCGACCCAGGGCTCCATGATCCGGCCGAGCAGGCGCGCCCACCACGGACGGCGCGCGGGCGGGTCGGCGCGCACGGGCCCCATGACCGGAGGCGGTGGGGGGTCGAGCACCGAGTCGGCGGGCGCCGCGCCGGGCATGGGGAGATCGGGCTGCGCCGGGTCGGGCTCGAGGGATGCGGCCGGCACGGGCGCGTCGTCGGCAGGCGACGGCAGGCCGCCCGCGCTCGCCGCGGACGGCTCGTCAGCGGGCGGCGGGGCGTCCGGGAAGGGCAGGGGCGTCTGCTGGGCCATCGGCGGCATTATGCCGAACGCGCGGGGCCGCCCCCGCGGCCGGCCGGGGCGGGGCAAGCGACGCCTGCGCATGGCGCAGGCTGTCGGCGAGGAACCAGCCTTCCGGCCGCCGCACCATGTCCAGCTCCGCGACGATGCCGCGCGGACCCAGGGTGTAGCGCAGCCGGATGCGTGCGGTGTCGGCCGTGGCGGCGATGCGCTCGACGCGTGCCCCGCGCAGGGCGGCGTCGACATCGAGCCCCAGCGCGGCCAGCGCGCGCTTGGCGGCGCGCAGCGCCGGCCGCAGCCGGGTCAGCGTGCGATGCATCCCCAGCCGGGACCAGGCCGCGTCGCCGCCCGCGAGGCGGGACTCCCGCGCCGCCTGCGCGAGGCCGGGGAGCAGCGGCTCGACGCGCGCGCCATCGGCGAGCGGCGCCGCCTCCGCCCAGTCGACGACCGCCGCCAGCTGCTGCAGGCGGTGGGCGCGCTCGGGCGACGGGATGTCCGCGCTGCGCTCCAGGTACTGGCGCGCGAACAGCCCGAGGGTGCGCACCGCCGTGCGCACCTCGCGCGCTTCGCCGCGGAACTGCTGGCGATAGCCGCGCCGTGCGAAGCCCTCGGCGCCGGGGGCGGCGAGGCGGTCGATCGCCACGGGAAGCTGGCGTGCGAGCGGAAGTTCCGACAGCGGCCAGCGGCTGCGCCCGTCGCGCCAGGCGGCATCGACCTGCGCATACAGATCCGGTGGAAGCGCGTGGACGGCGTAGGCGCCGAGGTCGTCCCGGCGCAGGTCGTCCAGCAGCCGATGCACCGCGGCCTCGGGCGTCGGCGCGGGGCGGGGCGGCGGCGGCGCGTCTTCCTCGGCACGACATCCCGCGAGGAGTGCGAGCAGCAGCAGGCCTGCAGGACCGAGGCGGCGGACGGAAGCGGCGGTGGGCATGGCCGCATCCTGCCCCGCGCCGCGTGAGGACGCCACGGCGCGCCGCACAAAAGAAAAAGGAGGCCGGAGGCCTCCTTCAAGACCGGCCGGGGCCGGTGGGACAACGAGTTGCGGACTGGCCGGCATCGCCGGACAACCGCCATGTTAATAAAACGTCAGGACTTCAGGCAAATTCTAAACTTTCATTAGACAAGTTATTGAATTTGCTGGCGTCAGCCATCGAGGAGCGCCCGGATGGCGGCGAATCCCGCATCGGCGCGCGCCTTCTTGTTCTCCGCATCGACCACCGGGTCGGCGCCATCGCGCTGCAGCTCGGCCGCGGGGAGCTCGTCAAGGAAGCGGCTCGGCTTGAGCCGTAGCACCTCGCCCCAGCGCTCGGCACGCTTCGAGTACGACATCCACAGGCGCTCCTTCGCGCGGGTGATGCCGACGTAGAGCAGGCGGCGCTCCTCGTCCAGGCGCCCCTCGTCGAGACTCGCCTCGTGCGGCAGCGTGCCGTCCTCGCAGCCGACGATGAAGACGTAGCGGAACTCCAGGCCCTTGGCCGCGTGCAGGCTCATCAGCCGCACCTGGTTGCCGGCCTCGCCCTTGTCGGCATGCGACAGCAGCGCGAGCTGCGCGGCCAGCTCGCCCGGACCGGAGCCGCGGCCGCCCTCGAACCAGCCGGCGAGTTCCTCGATGTTGGCGCGGCGCCGCTGGAAGCTCGCCTCGTCCTTGCACTGCGCGCGCACCGCCGCGAGCAGGCCGCTGCGTTCGGCGACCTCGCCGACCAGCTCGGCCGGCGTGGCGACCGCCGCCCTCGCCCGCAGCTGGCGGACGAGGCCGGCGAACGTGTCGAGCGCATTGCCCGCGCGGGGCGGCAGCGCCTTGAGCGCGCCCACGTTCTCGATCGCGCGGGCCATCGGCATGTGCGCCTGCGCCGACAGCTCGGCCAGCTTCGCCAGCGTGCCGGCACCCACCTCGCGCTTGGGGCTCTGCACCGCGCGCAGGAAGGCCGCGTCGTCGTCGGGATTGGCCAGCAGGCGCAGCCAGGCGAGCACGTCCTTGACCTCGCCGCGGTCGAGGAACGCGGTGCCGCCGGAGAGGTGGTAGGGCACGCGCATCAGCTGCAGCGCCTTCTCCAGCGCACGGCTCTGGAAGTTGCCGCGGAACAGGATGCAGAAGTCGCTCCACGGCGCGCGCGTGCTCGCCGCGATGAACTGGATCTCCGCCGCGATGCGCTCGGCCTCGTGCGCGGCGTCGCGGCATTCCCAGATGCGGATGCGCTCGCCGTCGGGCTGGTCGGACCAGAGCGTCTTGAGGTGCTCGTGCGGATTGTTGGCGATCAGCGCGTTCGCCGCGCGCAGCACGCGGTTGGAGCAGCGGTAGTTCTGCTCCAGCTTGACGATGCGCAGCGCCGGATAGTCCTTCGACAGCTGCAGCAGGTTGTCGGGATTGGCGCCGCGCCAGGCATAGATCGACTGGTCGTCGTCGCCCACGCAGGTGAACAGGCCGCGCGGGCCGGCGAGCGCCTTGAGCAGCCGGTACTGCGCGTCGTTGGTGTCCTGGCATTCGTCGACGAGCAGGTAGCCGATGCGCTCGCGCCAGGCCAGGCACATGTCCTCGTCGGCCTCCAGCAACTGCACGGGCAGGCGGATCAGGTCGTCGAAGTCGACGGCGTTGAAGCTCGACAGGCGCTGCTGGTAGAGGTCGTAGACCGTCGCGGCTTCGATCTCGCGCGGGCTGCGCGCCTCGCGCATCGCCTCCTCCGGCGAGAGGCCCGCGTTCTTCGCGCGCGAGATGAGCCCGCGCACGCCGTCGATCACATCCGGCTTGCTGCCGGCCGGCAGCAGGTCCTTGATCTGCGCGGCGGAGTCGTCCGCGTCGAAGATCGAGAAGCCGCGGCGCAGGCCCGCCTTCGCATGCTCGATCTGCAGGAACTTGAGGCCCAGCGCGTGGAACGTGCAGATCGTCAGGCCGTCGGCGGCGTCGCCGCGGATGCGCTTGGCGACGCGCTCGCGCATCTCCTTGGCGGCCTTGTTGGTGAACGTGATCGCCGCGATGCGCTTGGCCGGCATGCGACCCGACGCGATCAGGTGCGCGATCTTCTCGACGATGACGCGCGTCTTGCCCGAGCCGGCGCCGGCGAGGACGAGCAGGGGACCGTCGCAGTGCTCGACGGCGGCGCGCTGGGGAGGATTGAGGCCGTGCATCGAGGCGGGGCGGGCGCGGGGCGCGCAGTCTAGCGGACGCGCGTCGCATCCCGCCGTGTCCTTGCGGCGGGCGGCAGGTTTCAGCGTCCTGAATGAATCGCGGCGGCACGCGCCCGCGATGCAAGCGCTCGGCCGCGTAGGTCTTTCGTTGGCTGTTCGCGCCGATGCGGCCTGCCTATGCTTGCCGCACTCGCCCAGCATGGAACCGCCGATGCGATCCCGCCTCGCCGCCACGTTTCTGACCCTCGCCGCCATCGTCCCGGCGCACGCCGACACGGCGCGCGCCCCCGCCACGCCGTCGGCTGCGAGCGAGGCGCCTGCGAAAGTCGACCCGAAGCTCGACGTGCGCCTGCTGGAAAACGAACTGCGCCGCGGCCATCTCGACCTGCTGTTCCGCGCGTACGGAATGGAGGCGTACCGACGCGGCGACTATGCGTACGCGTTGAACGTGTTCAAGCGCGCGGCGCACTACGCCGACAAGCCGTCGCAGGGCATGATCGCGGAGATGTACGCGACCGGTCGCGGCGTGGAGGCCGACATGGCCCTCGCGTACGCGTGGATGGACCTCGCGGCCGAGCGCGGTTACCGGGATTTCGTGCTGCACCGGGAACGCTACTGGGCGCGCATGGACGAGGCGACGCGCGCCCGCGCCATCGAGGTCGGCCAGCAGCTCTATGCCGATTACGGTGACGACGTGGCCAAGCCGCGCTTCGCCACCCAGCTGCGCCGGGAGTCGAAGAAGATCGTGGGCAGCCGGACGGGCTTCGCCAACAACGTCCAGATCACCATCCCGAGCGTCTTCGGCGACCAGACGTTCGCCGCATCGGACCTCCAGAAACTCAATTTCTGGGACCCGGAGGCCTACTGGAAGCTGCAGGACCGCATGTGGAAGAACCCGAACCAGAAGATCCGGGTGAGCGACCTGCAGGAGGTGGTGACGCAGCCGCAGGGCACGCCGCCGGCGAAGGCGACGGAGGCCACCCCGGCGCCGGCGCCGTAAAATCGGCGCATGGCGAAGCTGTACTTCTACTACTCGGCGATGAACGCCGGTAAGACCACGACGCTGCTGCAATCGGCGCACAACTACGCCGAGCGCGGCATGCGCACGTACATCCTCACGCCCGCGCTCGACGATCGCGCGGGACGCGGCGTCGTGGCCTCGCGCATCGGCCTGTCGGCGCAGGCACACGCCTTCAGCCGCGACGACGACCTGCAGCACTGCGTCGAGCGCGACATCGCCGCGCACGGGCCGCTGCACTGCGTGCTGGTGGACGAGTCGCAGTTCCTCACGCGCGCGCAGGTCTGGCAGTTGACCGAGGCCGTCGACCAGCTGCGCATCCCGGTGCTGTGCTACGGCCTGCGCACGGACTTCCGCGGCGAGCTGTTCGAGGGCAGCCAGTACCTGCTCGCCTGGGCCGACGAGATCGCCGAGATCAAGACGATCTGCCATACCGGCAAGAAGGCGACGATGACCGTGCGCGTGGACGAGCAGGGCCGTGCGGTGCAGGACGGGCCGCAGGTGGAGATCGGCGGCAACGAGCGCTATGTGTCGGTCTCGCGCCCGCAGTTCAAGAAGGTGATGCGCGGCGAGGGCAGCATCGAGCCGATGCAGGTTCCGCTGCCGCTCGACTGAGCGGTGCGGTAGGCGGCGCCGCTATAGCGTGCCGGTCGGCATGAACGGGTCGTGCGCGCGCCGGCACTGATCGAGGACCCGCGCGATCTCGCGCTCGGTCGCGCCGCCATCGGGCTGCGCGCGCTGCACGGCTGCGTGCAGGCGCGCGAGGCGCCGCAGCGATCGCGCCCGCTCGCCGCCGTGGCAGCGCATCGCCAGCAGGTAGGCGGCCGCGCGCCAGGACAGGGGCTGCGGCTCGAAGGTACGACCCGCGCGCGCGGCGATCGCCGCCAGGGCGCGACGTCCGCCGGCATCGCCGTGCGCCGCCTGCTGGTGCGCGAGCGCCAGGCGCGCGGCGTCGGTCCGGGGATCGCGCCGCCCGTAGCCGGTCTCGAGGAAATGCACCGCGCGCTGCAGGCGCGCCACGGCGCCCGGATGCCCGAGCGCGGCATCGACCTCCCCGAGGGCATGGTCGATCTCCGCGATCTGCGGGTGGGCGGCGCCCACCTGGGCGACCCGCGCCGCCCGCGCGTCGTGCAGCATCACGCGCGCGTCGATGTCACGGCCGGCGTCGTGGAGGATGCGGGCATGCATGAGCATCGCCGCGGCCATGCGGCTCCCGTCGCCGTCGCGCCGGGCGATCGCCACGGCCGCCTGCGCCGCACCGGTCGCCGCCGGCATCCGCGCGAGCTGCCATTCGACGTGCGCCAGGGACAGATGGCTCTCGAACAGGGCCGGGTGCATCGGACCGTGTCGGGCGCTCAGCGCCGCATGTCGACGACGTAACGGCACCGCGGCATCGCGGAAGCGCGACTGCTCGATGAGCACGCCCGCGAGTTCGCGGCGGACGTCGAGCGTCACCGGGTGCTGGGCCCCGTGCATCTCCTGCGCGGCGACGAGGGTGTCGATGAGCACCTGCTCCGCGCGCCCGGGATGGCCCAGGCGCCGATGCAGCGCCGCCACCTGGCGGCCGATGTCCACATGCAGCGGATGCCGCGGCCCCGCCTCGACGTCGAGGCGGGCGCGGGCGGCGCGATACCCGTCGAGCGCGGCCCCGGCCTGCCCGGCATCGGCCAGCAGCGCGGCGAGGTCGAGGCGGCTCTCGATCTCGGCGATGGACGCGCCGGGCGCGCGCACCTCGCGGCGCAGCGCGAGCGCCTGCTCGAACAGCCGCCGCGCGTAGGCCAGGTCGCCGTCCGCACGCAGGCAGCGTCCGAGCTGCGACTGGAACTCGGCGACCGCCATCGGCAGGTGCCCGCGCTCGCGCGAGGCGAGCGGCGCCAGTGGGGACATGGTGCGGATGCAGCCGGGCGTATCGCCGAGGCGCCGCAGCACCTCGCCGCGCAGCGCCGCGGCGTCGAGCTGCAGGCCGGCGGGCAGCGACGCCTGCCCGGCCATCAGCGCGCTCTGCCGGTCGAGCAGCGCCTTGGCCTCGCGATCGTCGCCCAGGCCCATGCGCAGACGCGCGATCACGCCCAGCAACTCGGCCTGCGCACGCGGCTGGCGCGCGAGTTCGCGATCGCCGCGCGCCATGGCACCGTCGAGCAGCGCACGCAGGTCGAGCGCGCGGCCGTCCGGGGTGTCGCCGGCCTGCTCGAACAGCCCGACGACGAAGCCGCGCATCGCCTGCGCGCGCTGCGCCTCCTCCACCGCCTCGCGGCTCTGCCAGACCACCGCGCCCACCGCGAGGCCGAGGACGGTGAGCGCGGCGAGCGTGGCCGCGATCGCCCACCGCTGGCGGCGCACGTACTTCTGCAGGCGGTACAGCGGGCTCAGCGGGCGGGCATGGACCGGCTGCCCGTCGAGGTGGCGCTGGAGGTCCTGGCTCAGCGCCTCCACCGAGGGGTAGCGCTGCTCCGGCGCCTTGCACAGCGTCCTGAGCACGATGTTGTCGAGGTCGCCCTGCAGGCGACGCGCGCGCCGGCGCAGGCCCTGGCGCTCCAGGCGGTCGGCCTTGAGTTCCGACTGACGCATCAGCATCTGCGACGGGCGCACCGGGTCGTGCGCGAGGATCGCTTCCTCCCACTCGGCATCGGACTGGCGCTTCAGGCGGTATGGCTTGAGCCCGGTGAGCAGTTCGTAGAGCACGACCCCGAGTGAATAGACGTCGGTCATCGTGGTGACCGGGCCGCCGCGGATCTGCTCGGGCGCCGCGTAGTGCAGGGTGAAGGCGCGCGCGCCGGTGCGCGTGGCGTCGCGCGGGGTGGCGCCGTCGAGCAGCTTGGCGATGCCGAAGTCGAGCAGGCGCACCTGGCCGTCGGCGGTGACGAGGATGTTCGAGGGCTTGAGGTCGCAGTGCACGACGAGGTTGGCGTGCGCGTGCGTGACTGCTTCGCAGACCTGCCGGAACATGCGCAGGCGGGCGGGCAACGGCACGTCGAGCCGCTGCCAGTAGCGCGTGATCGGCTCGCCTTCCACGTATTCGAGGGCGAGGTAGGGCACGCCCTCGGCCGACAGGCCCGCGTCGAGCAGGCCGGCGATGTGCGGATGGGCGAGACGCGCGAGGATCTCGCGCTCGCGCGCGAAGCGCAGCCGCAGCGAGCGGTCGGCGAGCCCGGGGCGGAGCAGCTTCAGCGCCACGCGGCGCTGGTAGAGCCCGTCCGCGCGCGAGGCGCGCCAGACCTGGCCCATGCCGCCTTCGCCGAGCAGCGCCTCCAGCCGGTACGGGCCGACCTCGCTGCCTTCGCGCAGCGCGCGCGGCACCACCAGCGGCTGCGCGAGGAAGTCGTCGCGGCCGGACTCGAGCGCGAGCATGCGGGCGAGCTCGGCGGCGAGTTCGGCATCGTCTCCGGCGATCTCGTCGAGCCGGCGCGTGCGCGCGGGCGCGGGCAGCTCGAGCAGGGCGTCGAGGTGCGGGGAGAGGCGTTGCCAGCGGGCGGCGTCCATCGCGTCGCGCGCGGTCAGGCGGCCTGGTCGTCGTCCAGGCTCGCCAGCAGGAACATGCGCGCCTTCTGCCAGTCGCGGCGGATCGAACGCTCCGACCGGTCCTGCAGCGCCGCGATCTCCAGCTCCGACAGCCCGCCGAAGTAGCGCAGCTCCACCACCTGCGCCAGGCGTGGATCGACCGCGGCGAGGCGATCGAGCGCACGGTCGAGCGCGAGCAGGTCCTCATCGAGGCGGATCGCGCCCTCGGCCTCCTCCGGCAGGTCGGTCACGCGCTCGAGGTCGCCGCCACGCTTGACCGCCAGGCGCTGTCGCACGTGGTCGACCACCACGCTCCGCATCGCGGTGGCGGCGTAGGCGAAGAAGTGCGCGCGGTCGCCGAACTGGGCGTTCGCGCTGCCGACGAGCTTGAGGTAGGCCTCGTGGACGAGCGCGGTGGCGTCGAGCGTCTGCTCCTGCTGGCCGGCGAGCTGGCGCCGCGCCATCGAATGCAGTTCGTCGTACAGCGCCGCGAGCACGCGGTCGAGCGCTTCGCGGTCGCCGCCGCGGGCGGCATCGAGCCAGTGGGTGATGTCGGCGCTGTCGTTCATGGCGGTCCGTCGGTCGAACGGACTATACGCCCGGGCACGGCCGCCGCGTCCCGGCCATCCGGCCAATGGACGCCGGCGGCGCCCCCGCCCGGACCGGCGGTCAGCGCTGGCAGCGCGGGCACCAGACGCTCGCGCGCTGGCCGATGCTGGCCTGCGCGAGCGCGCGACCGCAGGCCTTGCACGGTTCGCCGCCGCGCCCGTACACGGCGAGCTCCTGCTCGAAGTAGCCTGGCACGCCGTCGGGGCTGATGAAGTCGCGCAGGGTGGTGCCGCCGCGCTCGATCGCGTACGCCAGGATCGCCTTCACCGCATCGGCCAGGCGCGCATAGCGCTCGCGGGAGACCTTGCCGGCCTCGCGCAGCGGCGAGATGCCGGCCGTGTGCAACGCCTCGGCCGCGTAGATGTTGCCCACGCCGACGACGACCGCCTGGTCCATGAGGAACGTCTTGACCGGCGCGCGCCGCCCGCGCGAGAGGCGGAACAGGTGGTCGCCGTCGAAGGCGTCGGACAGGGGCTCGGGCCCGAGCCCGGCGAGCAGCGCGTGCGTCGTCCCCGGCGCCTGCCACAGCAGGCAGCCGAAGCGGCGCGGATCGTTGAAGCGCAGCACGCGCGCGTCGTCGAGCGCGAGGTCCACGTGGTCGTGCGGGCGCACCGGCGTATCCCCCGGCAGCACGCGCAACGACCCCGACATGCCCAGGTGCATGAGCGCGCTGCCGGCGGCGGTGTCGAGCAGCAGGTACTTGGCCCGCCGTCGCACGGCCTCGATGCGCTCGCCGCGCAGCCGCTCGACCTCCGGCGGGATCGGCCAGCGCAGGTCGGGCCGCCGCAGCACGACGTCGACCACGCGGCGGCCGGTGACGTGCGGCGCGAGCCCGCGGCGCGTGGTCTCGACTTCGGGCAGCTCGGGCATCGTGATCGCCGCTGGGAACCGACTTGCAAGGTGGCGTCGCCGCCCGCATTGCACAAGCGCCGCCTTCACATGGGGTGCGAACACTGGCGCCTGCGTGAACCGCATGCGTGGTCGCGGTTTCCATGCATCTCCCGTGCATACGGGGATGGCATCATGCGTATGTCGCCACGCGACACGGCCTCGCGGCCGCTTCCATCCGGAGTATTCGATGTCCGCTTCGTTCACCGATTTCCTTGCCGGCGGCCTGCTGCAGCTCGGCTGGGGATCGATGCTGGTCTACCTGCTCGTCGCCACGCAGCTCACCATCTTCACCGTCACCCTCTACCTGCATCGCTCGCAGGCGCACCGCTCGGTGGATTTCCACCCGGTGCTCGCGCACTTCTTCCGCTTCTGGTGCTGGCTCACCACGTCGATGATCACGCGCGAGTGGGCGGCGATCCATCGCAAGCACCACGCCAAGTGCGAGACCGAGGAGGATCCGCATTCGCCGCAGGTCAAGGGCATCAAGACGGTGTTCTGGCGGGGCGTCGAGCTCTACCGCGCCGCGCGCGCCGAGCGCGAGGACATCGAGAAGTACGGCAAGGGCTGCCCGGACGACTGGATCGAGCGCAGGCTCTACACGCCGTTCGCGACGATGGGCCCGACGGTGCTGCTGTTCCTTTCCTTCGCGCTGTTCGGCTTCAAGGGCGTGGCCGTGTGGGCGATCCAGATGGCGTGGATCCCCTTCTGGGCCGCCGGCGTGGTCAACGGCCTCGGCCACTGGTGGGGCTACCGCAACTTCGAAACGGCCGACACCGCGACCAACCTCTCCCCGTGGGGCGTGTGGATCGGCGGCGAGGAGCTGCACAACAACCACCATGCCTTCCCGTCGAGCGCCAAGTTCGCGCTGCGCAAGTGGGAGTTCGACATCGGCTGGGCGGCGATCAAGACGCTCGAGGCGGTCGGCCTGGCGAAAGTGCTGCGTGTGGCGCCCACGCTCGACGTGCGCCCGAACATCGCGATGCCCGATGGCGAGACGCTGAAGGCCCTGCTGGCGATCCGCTTCCAGGCGATGACCGACTACTACCGCACGGTCACGCTGCCGGCGCTGCGCGAGGAGGCGGCGGCGATGAACGCCAAGGCGCGCCACCTGCTGCCGTCCAAGCTGCGCAAGGGCCTCGCCGATGGCGGCCGCTGGCTCGACGACGACAAGAAGGCCCGCCTGCAGGCCTTCCTCGCCGAGCGGCCGAAGCTCGCCACGCTCGCCGAATACCGTGCACGCCTGGCCCAGGTGCTCGACGAGCGCTCGAACGATGCGAAGGTGACGCTGGCCCGGCTGCATGCCTGGTGCCAGGAGGCCGAGGCCAGCGGCATCGCCTCCCTGCAGCAGTTCTCCGCGCGCCTGAAGGGCTATGCCCTCGCGCCGGCGGCAGCGTGATCGTCGCCGTCGCCTAGGCCTGCCGATGGCCCGCATGCGATCCACGGAGGCCGCGCTGACAGGCGCGGCCTCCGTCGTCGTCAGCCTGCTCGCCTTCGTCGTGCAGGCGGGCGAGCCGGCCCCGCGCTCGCCCGCGGTCGGGACGTCACGCGACTACCTCGCCCGCATGGACACCGACCGCGACGGCCGCGTCTCACTGCCGGAGTTCCAGGCCTGGATGGGCTACGCCTTCGAGCGGATGGACGTCGACCACGACGGCGTGGTCGAGACCCATGAGCTGCCCGGTGGCCGCGGCAGGCCGATCGCGCTCACCGAGCATCGCCGCGAACTCGCCGCCGCCTTCGCCCGGCAGGATCGTGACGGCGACGGTGGCCTGAGCGCGCGGGAACTGGCGTCACCGCCACGCTGATCGCGGGAAGCTCGATGGTCGCGCGCGGCGTGGATCGGTATGTGATCCACACGGCGGATGGATCGCCCGGGGAGTCCCCCCGCGGGGGCGCTCAGAGCTTCTGCAGGTTTGCGAACGCCGCCACCAGCCACTTGCTGCCGACGTCGTCGAAGTTCACCTGCACGCGTGCGTGCGCGCCGCTGCCCTCGACGTCGGTGACCACGCCGGTGCCGAACGTGGCGTGGCGCACGGCGGCCCCGAGCGGCAGCGCGGGCGCCTCGACGATGCCCGACGTCGCGCGCGGCCGGGCATTCCATTCGACGGGCCGCGAGACCTGCACCTTCGGGCGGATCTCGTGCACCAGCGCCGACGGGATCTCGCGCAGGAAGCGCGACGGCATGCCGTACATGTCCATGCCGTGGATGCGCCGGGCCTCCGCGTAGCTGAGCACGAGCTTCTCCCGTGCGCGGGTGATGCCCACGTAGGCCAGGCGCCGTTCCTCCTCCATGCGCCCGGCCTCTTCCGCCGAGCGGTTGTTGGGGAACAGGCCCTCTTCCATGCCGGCCAGGAAGACCAGCGGGAATTCCAGGCCCTTGGCGCTGTGCAGCGTCATCAGCTGGATGCCGTCCTCGTTCGCGCGCGCCTGGCCTTCGCCGGCCTCGAGCGAGGCATACGACAGGAAGGCGACGAGCTCGGGCAGTTCGGGCTCCTCGTCGTCCTCCTCGCGGTAGTCGAAGCGCGAGGCGACCGACACCAGCTCGTCGAGGTTGTCGATGCGCGAGTCCAGCTGGCCCTTCTGCTCGCGGGCATAGAACTCGCGCAGGCCCGAGCGCAGCAGCACGTGGTCGATCTTCTCGGGCAGGGAGCGCTCGGCGCATTCGTGCTCGAGCTGGTCGATCAGGCTCAGGAAGCCGGCCAGCGCATTGCGCGCGCGCGCGGCGAGCACGTTGCCGGTGGCGAGCTTCAGCGCGGCCACGGCGAGGGGCCAGCCTTCCGCTCGCGCGAGGCGCCGCACCTCGTCCAGCGTCCGCTCGCCGATGCCGCGCGCCGGCATGTTCACCGCGCGCTCGAACGCGGCGTCGTCCGAGCGGTTGGCGACCAGCCGCAGGTAGGCGAGCGAGTCCTTGATCTCGGCGCGCTCGAAGAAGCGCAGGCCGCCGTAGATCCGGTAGGGCAGCTGCTCGGCGATCAGCACCTCTTCGAAGGCGCGCGACTGCGCATTGGAGCGGTAGAGGATCGCCACGTCGCGGTAGCTCCCGCCGGCATTGACCCAGGCGCGCGCACGCTCGACCACGAAGCGCGCCTCGTCGATCTCGTTGTACGCCGCGTAGAGGTCGATCGGCTCGCCGGTGCCCGAATCGGTCCACAGCTTCTTGCCGAGCCGGCCCGGATTGTGGGCGATGACGGCATTGGCCGCGTCGAGGATGTTCGCGCTGGAGCGGTAGTTCTGCTCGAGCCGGATCGTCTTCGCGCCGGCGAAGTCGCGCAGGAATTTCTGCACGTTCTCGACCTTCGCGCCGCGCCAGCCGTAGATGGCCTGGTCGTCGTCGCCCACCACGAAGACCTGCCCGGTGTCGCCGGCCAGCACGCGCACGAAGGCGTACTGGATGTCGTTGGTGTCCTGGAACTCGTCGACGAGGATCTGCCGGAAGCGCGCGCGGTAGTGGGAGAGCAGCGCCGGCTGGTCGCGCAGCAGCTCGTGCGCGCGCAGCAGCAACTCGGCGAAGTCGACCAGCCCGGCCCGGTCGCAGCGCTCCTGGTAGGCGGCATAGACCTTGCGCATGACGTCGGTGAACTCGTCCTCGCCGCCCTGGACGTGCTGGGCGCGCTTGCCCTCTTCCTTGCGCGCATTGATCCACCAGGCGATCTGCCGCGGTGGGAAGCGCGTCTCGTCGATCTCGAGGTCGCGCATCACGCGCTTGATCAGGCGCAGCTGGTCGTCCGAGTCGAGCACCTGGAAGCTGTCGGGCAGCCCGGCCTGCTGGAAGTGCAGGCGCAGCAGGCGGTGGGCGAGGCCGTGGAAGGTGCCGAGCCACATGCCGCGCGCGCCGCCGACGAGCTGCATGTCGACGCGGTGGCGCATCTCCGCCGCGGCCTTGTTGGTGAAGGTCACCGCGAGGATGCCGTGGATCGGCACGCGCTCGACCTCGTTGAGCCAGGCGATCCGGTGGGTCAGCACGCGGGTCTTGCCGGAGCCGGCGCCGGCCAGCACCAGGTAGTGGCCGAGCGGCGCGCAGACGGCCTCGCGCTGCGCCGGGTTCAGCGCGTCGAGCAGGTGGGAGACATCCATGGCGACAGTGTACGCAGGCGCCCGTCGCGCCCCGCGCGATCAGCCGGTCCCGGGCGTGCCCGCCAGCCGCTGCAGCTCCTTCTCCAACGCGTCGATGCGCGCGTCGATGCGCTCCCCGTTGCCGTCCTCCACGTGGCTCAGGCCCTCGAGCAGCTGCGCCAGCTGGTCCAGGCGCACGCGGCGGTCGTGCATGGCGAGCTGGCGCTGCTGCAGGTCGAAGCCGGGGACGTCGCTGCGGGTCTGGATGCGCCGGCGCAACTCGGTCAGCAGGGCATGCAGGCGCGCGGCGCCGCGGCGGTCGGCATCGGACCATGGGCGGGCGCGGCCGCGTACCAGCTGGCGCCAGACCGCGAAGCTGCGGCGGGGTGCGATGCGCAGGCCGTCGTCGCTCGGGACCAGCGCCTTGGCGGGCTCGCCGGCCCAGCGCACGTCCTCGATCTGCTCGTCGCGGAAGAACAGCAGCCAGTCCTCCGCGCCGAAGCGGAGCGCCAGCACGCCGGCCACGGGATCGCCCTCGATCGGCGCGGCCCAGTCCTCCGCGCGGTCGCTCGAGACCGAGGTCGCCGCGCTCTGGCCCTGCAGCCATTCCAGCAAGGCGGCCACGCGCCGCGGATCCGGCACGTGTCCGTCGCCGATCCAGCGCGCTGCGCTCCACAGCGCGACGCCGTCGGCGCGCAGGCTCGCGCGCAGCAGCGGCAGCTCCGACACCAGCGCTTCGTCGAAATCCGCGGCATTGGACAGACGCTGCGCCAGCGCGTCGCGCGCGGCCTGCGCATGCTCGAAGTGCGCCATCGTGGCCTGCTGCTCCGCCGCGGCGACGCGCATCGAGACGAACAGGCCGAACAGGTCGGCGGCCGCGCGGATCACCGGCGGCACGAGCCGCGGTTCGCGGTGGTGGCAGGCGATCAGGCCCCACAGGCGACCGCCGGCGATGATCGAGATCGACATCGACGCGGCCACGCCCATGTTGCGCAGGTACTCGATGTGGATCGGCGAGACGCTGCGCAGCGCATGCTGCGAGAGATCGAGCGGGGCGCCGTCCTCGCGGGCGGGCGGCAGGATCGGCACCGGCGCGTAGTCGACGTCGGGGATCACGCGCAGGCGGTTGCGCAGGTACAGGGCGCGCGCCTGCGGCGGGATGTCGGACGCCGGGTAGCGCAGGCCGACGTAGGGCTCGAGGTCGTCCGCGCGCGACTCGGCGATCACCTCGCCCGCGCCGTCGTGGCGGAAGCGGTAGACCATGACGCGGTCGTAGCCGGTGAGCTGGCGAACCTGCTCGGCGACGAAGGCGTGGAAGTCCTCGGGCGCACCGTGGGCGACGGCCGAGATCATCGACTGCGCGAGCACCGTGGGCTGCTGCGGCAGGCCCCGGTCGTGGCGCGGCTCGATCTCGATGTGCACCAGGTCGTCGGCGACGTGCACCACGAGGTCGCAGGCCGTGCCGAGGGGGCCGAGGTTCGCCTGGCCCGCGCGATGGCCCGGCGCGCCCGGCGACAGCAGCGCGACCGTGTCGAGCACGACCTGCAGCACGTCCTCGCTCACGTATTCGCGCAGGGAATGGCCGAGCACGTCGTCGATCGGCGCCTCCAGCAGCTGCTCGACGTTCCGCGAGGCGTGGCGCACCGTCCACTCGGGCAATGCGCAGCTGATCAGGACGCCGTGGGCCTGGATCGCGCCCGAGAGATGGATCGCCTCGCGCGCGCAGCCGTCCGCGTCGATCGTCGTCATTCGGGTCACGCGTGCACCGCGTCAAAGGCCTCGGCCATGGCGGCCTCGGCACAGGAGAAGGCCGCATGGGCGCCGGCGACGGCCGCGGCCGTCTCGTCCCGGCTGGAGACGACCTCCAGCTCCGGAATCAACTCGCGCCAGGCGCCGCTCGCCGCCTGCAGGGCGAGGTAGCGCGCGCCGTGGCGAGCGTCGAAGCCCAGCCCCTGCGCGCGCGGCAGCAGCACGCGGGCGCCGAGCGAGGCACCGGCGGCGACGTAACGCCAGCCGAGCGCGGCGCCGGCGTCGGCACGCGCGACCGCGGCGGGTGGCGCAGCATCGAGCCCGAGGTCCGCGAGGTCGGCCGTCAGCGCGGCCTGCGACGCGACGAGCGCGCCGTCGCCGGTCACCCGCGCCGCGGTGGCGACGAAGGCGTGCATGCCGCGCAGGAAGGCCGCATAGCCGGCCGGGTCGTCGAAGGCGCCGCCGACGCGGGCATCCAGACGCGCGTGCGCGCCCGACGTGGCGTCGCGCAGACGCCAGCGCAGTGAGGTACGGGGGGTCATGGCGCCACGGTATCAGCGCGTCGTGAAGAGTTCGGTGCGTTTCCGCACGCTGGCCCGCCTACACTCGCTTGGTCGTTCATGATCAAGCCGCCATGACTCTCACCCGGTTCGCCGCCGCCCTCTCGATCCTGCTCGTGACCGCCAGCCCGACCTTCGCGGCGCCGACCGCACCCGCCCGCACCCTCACCCTCGAAGCCCTCGCCGGCGATGCCCCCCTGTCGGGGCCGAGCCTCGTCAAGCCCAAGGTCTCGCCGGACGGCGCGCGCGTGACGTTCCTTCGCGGCAAGGAGCGCGACCGCAACCGCCTCGACCTGTGGGCCTACGACATCGCCAGCGGCGAGACGCGCCTGCTCGTCGATTCCGACGACGTGCTGCCCGGCGCGGAGATCCTGTCGGACGAGGAGAAGGCCCGCCGCGAGCGCCAGCGCACCGCGGCGCTGTCCGGCATCGTCGACTACCACTTCGCGCCCGACGGCCGCTCGCTGCTGTTCCCGCTCGGCGGCGAGCTCTACCTCTACGACCTCGGCAAGTCCGGCAAGGCCGCGGTGCGCAAGCTCACCAACGGGGAGGGCTTCGCGACCGACCCGAAGATCTCGCCCGCTGGGAAGTTCGTCAGCTTCATCCGCGCACGCAACCTGTGGATGATCGAGCTCGCGTCCGGCCGCCAGGTGCAGCTCACCTTCGACGGCAGCGACACCATCGGCAACGGCGTGCCCGAGTTCGTCGCCGACGAGGAGATGGGCCGCCACACCGGCTACTGGTGGGCGCCGGACGACTCGGCGATCGCCTATGCACGCATCGATGAATCCGGCGTGCCGATCCAGAAGCGCTACGAGGTCTATCCCGACCGCACCGAGGTCGTCGAGCAGCGCTATCCGGCGGCCAGCGATCCGAACGTGCGCATCTCGCTCCACGTCGTCGGCACCGGCGCGCTCGCCGACCGCGCCGCGATCGCCAATGCCACGCGTGCGATCGACCTCGGCAAGAACCCGGACATCTACCTCGCCCGCGTGAACTGGCGCGATCCGCAGCGCGTCACCTTCCAGCGCCAGAGCCGCGACCAGCGCGTGCTGGAACTGATCGAGCACGACCTGGCCTCGGACCGCCAGCGCACCCTCGTCACCGAGCGCGCGAAGACCTGGGTGCCGCTGCACGACGACCTGCGCTTCCTCAAGGACGGCTCGCTGCTGTGGAACAGCGAGCGCAGCGGCTTCGAGCATCTCTACGTCGTCGATCCGAAGGGTCGTGCCCGCGCGCTGACCTCGGGGAACTGGCCGGTCGACGGTGTGCTCGCGGTGGACGAGACCGCCGGCTGGGTCTACTTCGCCGCCGGCAAGGACTCGCCGATCGAATCGCAGGTCTACCGCGTGCCGCTCAAGGGCGGCGCGATCGAGCGCCTCACGCAGGCGCCGGGCGTGCACGCCGCGAGCTTCGCGGGCAATGCGAGCGTGTTCGTCGACAACTGGTCGAGCCCGTCCACGCCGCCGCAGCTCACCCTGCATCGCAACGACGGCACGCTCATCACCGCGCTGGTGAAGAACGCGCTCGACGATCCCAAGCATCCCTACGCGCCGTACCGCGCCGCGCACCAGCCGATCGAATACGGCACGGTGAAGGCCGCCGATGGGCGCACGGACCTGCACTACTCCCTGCTCAAGCCGCCGGGGTTCGACGCCTCGCGCCAGTACCCGGTGGTAGTGCTCGTCTACGGCGGGCCCGCCGCGCAGACCGTGCGCCGCACCTGGGCGCCGGACTTCAACCAGTACCTCGCGCAGCAGGGCTACGTCGTGTTCTCCGTCGACAACCGCGGCACGCCGCGGCGCGGCGCGGCCTTCGGCGGCGCGCTGTACGGCAAGCAGGGCACGGTGGAGGTCGACGACCAGGTCGCCGCGCTGCGCTGGCTCAAGGGTCAGCCGTGGGTCGCCGACGACAAGGTCGGGGTGTACGGCTGGTCGAACGGCGGCTACATGACGCTGATGCTGCTCGCGCGCGCGCCGACCGAGTACGCCTGCGGCGTCGCCGGCGCACCGGTCACCGACTGGGCGCTGTACGACACGCACTACACCGAGCGCTACATGGACCTGCCCAAGTCCAACCCGGCCGGCTACAAGGCCGCGCGCGTGCTCGAGCACATCGACGGGCTCGTGGGCGAGGATGCGCCGAAGCTGCTGCTGATCCACGGCATGGCCGACGACAACGTGCTGTTCTCCAACGCCACCGTGCTCATGAGTGCCCTGCAGCAGCGCGGCCAGCCGTTCGAACTGATGACGTACCCGGGCGCCAAGCACGGCCTGCGCGGCAAGGACCTGCTGCATCGCCTGCGCATCACCGAGGACTTCTTCGAGCGGTGCCTCAAGCGCTGAACGCGGGCCACGCGTGCCGCGCTTAGCGGGCGTGGCTCCGCTCCATGGAGGCGGGCCTGCGCCCGCTTCCGCTTGGCCGCGAATACCTCGCGGCATCGATCGAACTCGTACTCGACACGGCCAGCCTCGAACGCAGCGCGGCCAGCCGCCACGCGGACTCAACAGCGTGGCGACGTTTCGCGGACCGCCCGGATCGAGCGCTCGCACAACTCGCGCAGCACCGCCATGTCGACGTCCGCGAGGCGCTTCATGTACAGGCAGGAGACGCCGTCGCGATGCGGGCCGACGCGCGCCAGCAGGTCCGCCTTGCCGTCGAACTCGGGCGTCAGGTAGACCACCGTCTCGGCCTTGCGCGGCGAGAAGCCGATGACCGGCCAGTCGCCGGTCGGGCCGCGATAGGACCCGAAGCCGACGATCGACGGCCCCCACATCACCGCGGGCTCGCCGGTGACGTCGTGCAGCAGGGCGAGCATCGCCTGCGCGTCCGCGCGTCGTCCCGCATGCGGCACGGCGGCGATGAAATCCGCGGGCGGCACGTCGGTGGGTCGGGTCTTGGGTTCGGTCGCCATGCCGGTCTCCTCTGCGTGAGGGCACGTTAGCGCGATGCTGCGGCGCGGCGGACGTGACCTCCGGGGCCTTGGCAGCGCGCGCGCCGCCGCGCGATGCTGCCGGCCTGCCCAGGAGCCCCCGCCATGCACGCCAAGCTCGCCCTCGCACTCGCCGTCGCCCTCGCCCTCTCCGCACCGGCCCCGGTACTCGCCCAGGCCACCCCCGCCGCGAAGCCCGCCGCACCGAAGGCCCCCGCGTGGGTCGCGCGCAGCAACGAGCACGCCCGCGTGCTGCTGATGGCGCAGGCGCCGTTCCAGCCGGAGCAGCTCTCGTTCTTCGGCGTGCCCGGCTTCGACGACCAGGTCTTCGACTTCGGCCCCCGCTATGCCGAGCGGTTCCGCGAGGCGACGGCGAAGGCGCGCACCGAGCTGCAGGCGCGCCTCGCCGCTGAGAAGGATCCCAACGTCCGCCAGGACCTCGAGATCCTGATCCAGGCGGCGACCGACCAGATCGAGTCCAGCGAAATCAACCAGCGCCTCACGCGTCCGTGGGTCGACGTCGGCCAGACCGTCTTCCAGGGCCTGTCCGGCCTGCTCTCCGACCAGACGCCGCCCGAACGCCGCGCGATGGCGCTCAAGCGCCTGCAGCGCTACGTCGGCCAGGCCCAGGGCAGCACCGCGCTGACCACGCTCGCGCGCCAGCGCTATGACGAGCGCGCCGAGAAGGGCCTGCTGCAGCCGACGAAGATCGAGGTGGAGCAGTCGCTCGCCAACCTCGACACCTACCGCAAGGGCATCGCGGACCTGTTCAAGAAATACGGCATCGAGGCCGGCCCTGCGCTCGCCGAGCTCGATCGCCAGCTCGCCGACTACGCCAAGTGGACGCGCGCCACCGTGCTCCCCACCGCGCGCACGACCTACGACCTGCCGCCCGAGCTCTACGCGCTCGCGCTCAAGAACGTCGGCATCGACATCGACCCGCGCGTGCTGATCGAGCGCGCGCAGCTCGAGTTCATGGAGACGCGCAATGCGATGCAGCAGATCGCGCCGCTGATCGCGAAGGAGAAGGGCTTCAAGGACACCGGCTACGTCGCCGTGATCCGCGCGCTCAAGAAGGAGCAGATCCCCAACGACCGGCTCGAGGCGCACTATCGCGACAACGTCATGCCGGTGCTGGAGCGGCAGATCGACGCGCACGACGTGGTCAGCCTGCCGCAGCGCCCGATGCAGATGCGCGTGGGCACGCCCGCCGAGAGCGCCGCGCAGCCCGCGCCGCACTTCCTGCCCGCGCCGCTGATCGGCAACACCGGCCAGCAGGGCACGTTCGTGCTGCCGCTGGGCAATCCGAACGCCGGCGCCGATGGCGCCTACGACGACTTCAACTATCCCGCTGCGGCGTGGACGCTGACCGCGCACGAGGGCCGACCGGGCCACGAGCTGCAGTTCACCGCGATGGTCGAGCGCGGCATCTCGCTCGCCCGCACCCTGTATGCGTTCAACTCGGTCAACGTGGAAGGCTGGGCCCTGTACGCGGAAGCGGAGATGGTCCCGTGCGAGCCGCTCGAGGGGCAGCTGATCGCGCTGCAGTTCCGCCTGCTGCGCGCGGCGCGCGCGATGCTCGATCCCATGCTCAACCTCGGCGTCACCGACCGCGACACCGCCTTCGAGGTGCTCACCGAGCAGGTCGGCTTCTCCAAGGCGATGGCACGGCAGGAGGTCGACCGCTACACGGTCCGCTCGCCGGGCCAGGCCGGCAGCTACTTCTACGGCTATACCCAGATCATGCAGCTGCGCGCGGAGACGGAACTGGCGCTGGGCGAGACGTTCGACCGCCAGCGCTTCAACGACTTCCTGCTCGACCAGGGCCTGCTGCCGCCGAAGCTGCTCGCCAAGGCGGTGCGGGAGACGTTCGTGCCCCGGGAAAAGGCGCGCAAGGGCTGATCGGCGCACGCCGCGCACGGAAGGGCCCGGATGGGGCCCTTCGCACGTCAGCGCGCGGGATCGATCGCGAGCCGCGTGGCGGCGGTGCGGGCATGGCTCGCGGTGCCGTACATCAACTCCGCCGTCGCCGGCGCGGCGAGGTAGTCGCCCACGTGCCCGGCGCGGGCGAAGTAGTGCACCTCGTGGCGGCCCGCGGGCAGCCACTGCGCGTAGAACTTCGGCGTGCGCGCATCGAGGCGCCGCGTGCGGAACCAGCCGGAGCCCGTGTCCGACAGCGCCTGCAGGTCGAGTCCGCCCACCCCCGACAGCCGCAGGTCCGTCGGCTGCAGGCCGCCCGGCACCGCGTCCGTGAGCGCGACGAAGTGCCGCGGCGCGGACGTCGTGAGCACCAGGGTGACACGCAGCCAGTCGCTCTCGCGGACATCGCCCGCGGTGACCGGTGCCCAGCGCCCGTCGCGCAGCACCTCGTAGCGCCGCTCGATGTCGAAGCCGACCGCCGAGGCGCGCGCGGTCCGTGCGTCCTCCGTCCAGCGCAGCTCGGCCACGTAGCCCGGGAAGGCCACGCTCTCGCCTGCCGACGCGAGCCGCAGGGATCGCGTGCCGCCGGGGGCGTCCCAGCGCGTGCGGTCGGCGCCCGGTGCGATCGACAGCCGGGTCTCGACCGCCTCGGTGCGGAGCGTGGCGGCGACCGCGCGGTCGCGACCGAGCCCGACGTCGTGCAGCGCGAGCAGGCAGACCGCCGCGCTCTGCGTGTCGACCGAATCGACGCCACCGGCGTAGAGGTCGGTCAGGCCGGCGATCAGCTCGCGCCGGGTGTCGGCGGGCGCCAGGCGCGCGGCGAGGTCGATCAGCCCGCACTGCTCGCGCAGCGGCGAGGCCATCCACTGGGGCCATTCGCCGCGCGCCTGCAGGGTACGCCGGGCGCCGCGCCGCGGGGCCTCCGCGAGCAGGCGCGTCCAGGCCTGCGGGGTGCGGGCATCGCGGGTGCGTTCGAGCGCGCGCACCGTCGCCACGCGCACGGGCAGGGCGAGCGCGTCCCAGCGCGTCCATAGGGCATCGCGCACGGCCAACGGCGCATCGATGGCGGCCGCCGCGAACGCCGCGTGCGCGACGACCGCGTCCTGCGGCGCGCGGTCGAGCCGCTCCTTCTGGAGGAACCGCCGCGCCGCTTCGAGCACCTCCGGCGGGACCGCATGACCGAGCGCGCCGAGCTGCTCGAGCGCGCGCACGGTCCATGCCGTGAGCGCGATCTCGCGGCGTAGATCGCCATGGCCGAGGTACATCGCATCGGCGAAGTAGTGGAAGCCGCCTTCCTCGTCCTGGAAGACCGCGACGTTGTCGAGCGCCTCCGCGACGGCGGCGCGCGCCTCGGGCCATTGCGGGTCGCCGCGCTCCATCGCGAGCGCCGCGCCCACCGCGCGGCTGAGCATCTGTTCCCAGCAGCGGTGCGTGTAGTCGCGCAGGTCGCGCGTCCACTGCTCGACCACGCCGGTCGCGCCGCGCATCAGGTCCACGTGCAGGTGGGCCGACTCGCTGCCTGCCGGAGGCGCCGGCACGTCGAGCACGACGCCGTCCGCGTCGACGAAGCCGGCCTGCACACGGCGCCCCTCGATCCGCGTCGATTCCACCTCGATGCGGCCCCCGACCCCGTCGTCCCCCTGCGGCGTGCGCACGGCGGCCACCGCGTCGATGCGGCCGGGCGCGTCGGGCGCGATCCCGAGGGTGAATGCGGCCTGCCCCCGTGGGGCCAGCTCGATGGCGGTGGCGGTCTCGGCGCCGACACCCGCGCCCGTCGCACGCAGGGCCACCTCGGCCCGCGCGGGCGCGTCGCCGCTCTGCCGGGCCGAGCCGGCGAGCCGCGCGCGATCGCCGGGATAGAGGCGCACTGGGGCTTGAAGGCGCGCTTCGACCGCGAGGCCCGCTTCGACCGCCGCCTCGGCGACATGGAAGTCCTCCGCCCCGCCCGCGCTCCAGGCCACCGCGCGCCAGCGGGTGAGGTTGTCCGGCAGCGCGACGTCGATGCGCCGCGTCTCGCCCGGCGCCAGGCGGATGCGGGGCGACCAGTGCGCGCTGTCGGCGAAGGCGCCGCGCAGGCGCGCGAGCCGGTCGATCAGGTCTGCCGCCGTCGCGCCGGTTGCGCGCGGCACCTCGGGACGCCCCGGCGCGCCGGGGGTCCGCGTGCTCGTTCGCCCGGTCACGAACGCGGCGCCGTCGGCGCGGCCCGCGCCTTCGCCCCAGACTTCGACTGCCCGGATGCGCGATCCGGTGACCTGGACCCGATCGAGATCGCCGGCGTAGGCGTCGGCCATCGCGGCCTGGGCGGGCGGCGCCGGCGGGGCAGGCGGGGGCGGTGCGTCCGGAGCCGACGTCGTGGCGGGCACCCGCGTCGGCAGGCCCGCACGCCATGCCTCGTCGTTCCAGTCGCCGAACGAGCGCAGCGGCAACTGCGCGTGGTCGGTGGAGTACCGCGAGACGAGCCCGCCGAGCCACGCCTCGCCATAGGGATCGGAGAAATCGAGCCAGTCGGCGGCCAGGGCGCGGAGCGCATCGTCCATGACCGCGAGGGTGACGTCGCGCGGGATCCTGTCGTCGTTGCGGAGCGTGAGCGCGACGGTCTCGCCGGGGGCCGCGCGTGCGCGGTCGAAGGCGAGCGCCACCGGCGCGCGCGCGGGACGCTGCGCCTCGAATCCGGTGCCCGCCGTCGTGATCCGCGCGGGCCGGCGCAGCGCGCCATCGACGCCCCCGCCGGTCGGGTCGCGCAGGTACGCGGTGATGCCCGTCCGGCCGAACGCGCCCTCCGGCAGCACGATCTCGTACGTGTCGACCGCGCGCGTGGCGACGCGGCGCGCATGGCCGAGGATGCGGGAACCGCGATGCACGACGAACAGGACCGGCGAGCCGGGCACCGCATTGCGGAGCAGCACGCGCAGGGGGGCGCCGGCGCGCGCCGGGCCGCCATCGAGTTCCAGCGCCGGCGCCGGTGGGCGCGTGGTCTCGGCGTCGCCGGACCAGACGTACTGCTCGAGGGTGGCCGGCGCGGCGTCGCCACTGCGCGCGACGAGCCGGTAGCGCCCGCTGCGTGCGCGAGGGAAGTCGCAGGGCAGCAGCGCGCCGGTGCGGAGGCGGCAGCTGCCGACCGGCTCGACCGGTGCGTCGTCCTCGTGGCCGGCCTGGAAGCCGATCTCGACCTCGACCTCGCGCCCGGGCAGTGCACGGCCTTCGGCATCGATCACCACCGCCTCGGCCAGGACCCGGTCGTCGGCATCGAGCCACCGCGGTTCCAGGCGCAGGCCGACATAGGCATCGAACCGCGCATAGCGCGTGCGCGCCGCCGAGCTCGTGGTCGCCTCGCGTGCGTCGAGCCCGAGGTCGGCCGTGGCACGCAACTCGCCGAACGCGGGCGGGCCCGTGTCGTCGCCCCGCAGCACGAACTCCAGCGGCATCTCGATCCGTGCGCGCCCGTCCACGTCGGTGCGTGCGGTACGCGGGGCGTCCCGCAGCGGCAGGCCATCCCGGCCGCTCTCGGTCATCACGTCGACGAAGGTGAAGGCGGCATAGCGGGGATAGGCTTCGTCGAGCGGGAGGCCGGTGAGCATCGTCGTCACCCGCTGCACCGCGACGCCCGACGCCGGCCCGCCGGAGTAGTACCCGCCGCTCACGTCGAACACGAAGCGATCGCCGGGGCGCAGCAGCGCGTCCTGCGCCTTCGCCTCCGCCCAGAGATCCTGCGCGCGGTAGGTGCCGACGAAGAAGCACGCACCCCATGCCCTCCACCGGTCGCCGCGTTCCGGAACGATGCAGTGCGTGCCGTCGACCGCATGCTCCGGAATCACGACCTCGCCGCTCCATCCGTCGCCGTCGGGCGTGGCTGTCCAGCTGCGGATGGGCTTCGCTTCGTCCCAGTTCTCGAGGTGCAGCGTCACCGGCGCGGCGTCGCGCATCGCCAGGGAGTCGCCGCGCTCGTCGCGCGACCACAGGCGATAGCGCACCGTGTCGCCGGCGCGGTAGAGCGGCCGGTCGGTGACGCCCCAGGCGCGCGGCGTGGGTGCGTCGCCGAGATCGAGGCTGTAGCGGCTCGGGCCGAGCGGAAGCACGGCGAGGCGACCGCGCGACTGCGCGCGGACGAACCACAGGCGCCGGCGCTGCGCATCGTCCAGGACGGTGCCTGCGGGCAGCCGCAGCCGCGCCACGCCTTCGGCATCGGTCCGCGCACGCGCGTACACGGCGGCCGGCGCATTCGGCGACGCCAGCAGCAGCTCGACGCCTGCGTCGCGCACGGGCGTCCCGGACCAGTCGTGGACCCACGCGAGCACCTCGTCTGTCCCGACCACCGTCGCGACGTCGAACTGCGGGGCCGCCATGTCGAGCACCCCGCCGCCGGCCACCCAGCGTGTCCAGGCACCCTGCGCCAGCGCGGCACGGGTCGGCGCATCGTCCACCGGCACCGGTGCATTGAGCGGCCCGGTGGGCACCGCGAACTCCCCCTCGGCCTGCCCGCGGCCCAGCGACCAGCGCGCCACGGCGGTGCCGGCGGCGGCGTTGACCGCCGTCACCGGCAGGCCGGCGTGTGGATCCGCGATCAGCAGCTCGCCATGCGCGGCCTCGAGGGCGGGCGGATGGTCGCCGGTCGCGACGACGACGCGCGCGGGCGCCACGGGGCGCCCCGCGGCATCGCGCAGGTCGGCGGGGAGGTCGATGCGGACCTCCGTGCGCGGCGCATCGAGGGCCAGGTGGAGCAGGGTGCCGGGCTCGCGCGCCTCCGCCCCCGGCCCCTGCGACGCGATCCGCTGGCGCGTGGACGCGCGGACCAGGCGCACGCCCGACGGCAGGCCGGCGACGATGCGACGCCGCGCGGCGTCGTCGAGCTCGGTGGAGAAGCCGAGAGCGAAGCCCCCCGGCACGCACCGCGCGACGACCGCCTCCGCCCCGGCGCCGCCAGGCGCGTGCGTGGCCCGTCCGCCCCGATCGCATTCCACGTCCTCCAGGCGCGCGGGCAGGCCGATGCGCGCGCGCAGCAGGACCTCGTCCTGCGTGCCGGGCAGCGGCCCCTCCGCACTGCGCAGGCCCGGGCGCACCCGGTACACGAGCGCCGCGTCGGCGGGCAGCGGTCCCGGCAGGACCACGTCGAAGGCCGGCTCGGCCCGGGCGTAGGCGGGCGTCCGCGTGACGAGGTCGAACGGGACGGGACGACCCGCGATCTCCACCGCGAGCACGGCCCGCACGGCATCGCCGTCGACGCTGGGCGAGGCATCCAGTCGGAGCACCGGGCGCCCGGCCGTCCACTCGAGCTGCCAGGGCGAAGTGCTCAGGCGGGGGCGGCGCGACTCCACGGCGACGCGGCGCGCGGGAACGCGCCTGCCGTCCTGCGTGACGAACGCCGGGAGGTCGACGCGATAGCGCGTGGCACCCGGCGCCCGGGCGCCGTTCTCGAGCGCGCAGGCCAAGGTCGTGTCGTCGTCCCAGCGGCATCGCAGCGGCAAGGCCGGCTGCGTGCGGATGCCCACGGGCCGATCCTCGCCCCATGTCTGCATCGCCTCGTCGAAGTGGACGCTCAGCTCGTAGTCGAGCGACACCTTGATGTCGGCGTCGGCGTCGGCCGCGATCGTGCCGGGCGCGGCGAGCGCGAGCAGGCATGCGGTGGCGACGCCCCGGAATCCGTTCGTCATGCAGGTTCCCCGCCGCGGCACGCGGCCTGTGTCGAGGATGCCTGCGCTCAGGTCACCCGCGCCAGCATCCGCTGGTTGCGCGTGAGCCGTGCCCAGCGCGTGCCGATGTCGACCCAGCAGACGTAGGCGGCTTCGCCGGCCAGGCGCAGCCACGTCCGCGGATGCATCGGCAGGCGCGGCTCGGCCGCGCAGAGTTCGACGTCGAAGCCGAGCTGCCGCGCGAACAGCGCGCAGCGCGCGAGGTGGTAGCGGTTGGACAGCAACGTGACCCGCTCGCGCACCGCGTCGCCGAGCATGTGTCGGGCATTGCGCAGGTTCTGCAGCGTGTCGCGCGATGCGGATTCGAGCTGGAGCGGTGCGTCCGGCGACAGGCCGCGGGCGAGCAGTGCATCGCGGGCGATCTCGGCCTCGGTGGGCTCGCCCGCGGCCCCGCCGCCGAGCAGCACCACATGCCGGGGCGCGCGCTCGCGCCAGAGGTTGACCGCGCGATCCAGCCGCGCGGCGAAGTCGGCATCGATCCGGCCCTGCGGCGCGTGCTTGCCGAACAGCAGCACGCGTTCGCCGCGCTCCGGCGCGCACGGGGCGAGCCGCGCGGTGCGGACGACGTGCACGAGGTAGCCCACGTAGACGAGGCCCGCGCTCAGCACGCACGCCGCCAGGGCCACGACGCCCGTGTGCAGGACGTCGCGATCGCCGACCAGGGTGAGTTGATGTGCCGCGCGCGTGGACATGGCCGAATCGTTCAGCCGGGACCCCGCCCGGCGTCCCAAGGATACGGCGTGACGGGGCTGTGAAAGACGGACCGCTGGCATACTTCCCGACCCTGTGAGGAGTCGCTCCGCGTGACCGCGCCTGCCGTTCAGCCTGCCCCGCCGCCGATGACCCCGCTGGCGATCCGCGCCTTCACCGCGACCAGCGCGTTGGGGCGGGGCCTCGCCGCGCATCGCGAGGCACTCGCCGCGCGGCGCAGCGGGCTGCGGCGCAACGACTTCGGCCCGCAGCCGCTGGAGACGTGGATCGGTCGTGTCGACGGCGTCGAGGATGCGCCGCTGCCGGCCGACTGGGGCCGGTGGGAATGCCGTAACAACCGCCTGGCCTGGCTCGCCCTGCAGCAGGACGGCGTGCTCGACGCGGTGCGCGACGCCGTGGCGCGCCACGGCGCCGAGCGCGTCGCGCTGGTGATCGGCACCTCGACCTCCAGCATCGGCGCGACCGAGGAGGCCTACACCCGGCTCCAGCCCGGCGACGACGGCGCGCAGCGCTTCCCCGCCGACCTCGACCGCTCGATCGTGCACACGCCGCATTCGCTCGGCGACTTCGTCCAGCAGACCACCGGCGCGCGAGGCCCCTGCGTCACGGTCGCCACCGCCTGCTCGTCGAGCGCGAAGGTCTTCGCGCAGGCCGCGCGCCTGATCGAGGCCGGCGTCGTGGACGCCGCGCTCGTCGGCGGCGTCGACACGCTCTGCGGCAGCGTGCTCTTCGGCTTCAATTCGCTGCAGCTCGTCTCGAAGAACCGCTGCACCCCGTTCGACGCCGGCCGCGACGGCCTTTCGCTGGGCGAAGCCGGCGGCTTCGCGCTGCTCGAGCGTGCGCGGGACGGCGAACCGGGCCTGCAGCTGCGCGGCTACGGCGAATCCTCCGACGCGCACCACATGTCCGCGCCGCATCCGGAAGGCCTCGGTGCGCAGCTGGCGATGCGCGAGGCGCTCGCGCGCGGCGGCGTCGCGCCGGAGCAGGTCGACTACCTCAACCTGCACGGCACCGCCACGCCGGCCAACGATCGCGCCGAATCGCTCGCGGTGGCCGCGCTGTTCCCCGACACGCTGCACGCGAGCTCGACGAAGGCCTACACCGGCCACACGCTCGGCGCCGCGGGCATCGTCGAATCGGTGATCGCGCTGCTCGCGCTCCAGACCGGGCGCCTGCCCGGCACGCTGGGCGCGACGACGCCCGATCCGGCCTGCGGGCCGCAGATCCGCTTCGACGATGCGCAGCGCGAGGCGCGCTACGCGATGAACAACTCCTTCGGCTTCGGCGGCAACAACTGCTCGCTGCTCTTCGCGCGCGCCTGAGCGCCACGGACTTTCGATGACGCTCACCGCCACGATCGAGGGCATCGGTTTCTGGGCGCCCGGCCTGCCCGGCTGGGATGCGGCACGCGCCTTCGCATGCGAGGGCCGGCTGCCCGAGGGCGCGCCTGCACGGCCGTCGCCGCAGCTGCTGCCACCGAACGAGCGGCGTCGCGCGCCGGACACGGTCGCGGTCGCCCTCGACGTCGCGCTCGCCGCCTGCGCGATGGCGCAGCGCGACGCGCGGACGCTGCCGTCGGTGTTCGCCTCGATGCACGGCGATCTCGCGATCACCGACTACATGTGCGCCACGCTCGCCAGCGATCCGGCTGCCGTCTCGCCGATCCGCTTCCACAACTCGGTCCACAACGCGGCGGCCGGCTACTGGACGATCGGCGCGGGTGCGATGGCGCCCGCGACCGCGATCAGCGCCTTCGATGCCACGTTCGCGCAGGGCCTGCTGGAAGCCGTCGCGCAGCTGGCCGCCGGCGCGGAGGCGGTGCTGCTGGTCGGCTACGACTCCGCCTCGACCGGGCCGCTCGCGCAGGTCTCCGCGAGCCAGGGCCTGCTGGGCGGCGCGCTGGTGCTCTCGCGCCGCGACGACGGGCTGCGCCTCGCCCTCGCGCTCGCCGACGGCGAGGCCGACCCATCGGCCGGCCCGCTCGCCCGCCATGCCGCCGGCAATGCGATGGCCCCGATGCTGCCGCTGTTCGACGCGCTCGCCGCGGGGCATGCTGGCTGCCGGCTCAAGGCCGGTCCCGGCCGCATCCTCCAGGTGGACCTCACGAATGACTGACGCGGGATCCACCGTGCTGACGGGCGCAGACATCGCCGTCGTGATCCCCGCGCTCAACGAGGAGCTGCGCATCCGCGACGTGGTCGAGGGCGCGCTCGCGCACTGCCCGCGCGTGATCGTGGTCGACGACGGCTCCGACGACGGCACCGTCGCCGCGATCGCCGACCTGCCGGTCACGGTGCTCCGCCATGCCACGCGCCTGGGCAAGGGCGCCGGCCTGCGCGACGGCTTCGCCGAGGCGATGCGGCAGGGCGCGCGCGGCGTGATCTCGATGGACGGCGACGGGCAGCACTCGGCCGACGACATCCCGCGCCTGCTCGAGGCGGCGAACGCGTACCCCAACCACATCGTCATCGGCGCGCGCCTGCGCAAGCGCGTGAACCAGCCCACCCACCGGCGGCTGGCGAACGACTTCGGCGACTGGGGCATCGCGATCGCCTGCGGCTTCCGCATCGCCGACACCCAGAGCGGGCAGCGCTTCTACCCCGAGGCCGTCTGCCGGCTGGGCGACATCCCCGGGGAGGACTTCGTCTACGAGGCGCAGCTGCTGATCTCGGCCTCGCGCCGGCTCGGCATCCGCTGCGTCTCGATCCCGATCGAGTCCCGCTACCAGGCGCAGACCGGGCCGGTGCGCTTCCGCAAGAGCCATTTCCGCCCGCTGCGCGACCTCTGGCGCATCACCGAGCACGTCGTGCGGCAGGCCTGGGGCCACGGCGACGTTCTCGCCGAGTACCGCCGCACCCGCGCCGCACGGCCCGTCATCTTTGATCCCACCGGCGAATTCGCGCCCGCGCCGCGCGCCGCCCTGCAGACCGAGTCGCCCTGACATGCACGCCTCCGATACCGACGTCGCCATCCTGGGCGGCGGCCTCGCCGGCCTCACGCTCGCCCTGCAGCTGCGCCAGCGCGATCCGTCGCTGCGCGTCACCGTCATCGAGCGCCAGCGCCATCCGGTGCGCGAGGGCGCGTTCAAGGTCGGCGAATCGACGGTGGAGATCGGGGCGCACTACTTCTCGCACGTGCTCGGCCTGCGCGGGCACCTCGATGCCGAGCACATCCGCAAGTTCGGCTTCCGCTTCTTCTTCAGCGACGGCGCGCACGACGTCGACCGCTGCACGGAGCTGGGCGTCAGCACGCTGCTGCCCACGCCCTCGTGGCAGATCGACCGCGGCCGCTTCGAGAACCACCTCACCGACCGCGTGCGCGCGATCGGCGCGACGCTGGTCGACGGCGCCGTGGTGCGCGGCATCGAGATGGGCGAAGGGGACGCGCCGCACCGCGTGCGCTACGAGAGCGACGGGCAGTCGCACGAGATCGCCGCGCGGTGGCTGGTCGATGCGAGCGGCCGCGCCGGCCTGCTGAAGCGCAAGCTCGGGCTGGCCGAGACGAACGACCACAATGCCAACTCCGTGTGGTGGCGCGTCAGCGGGCACCTGGACCCGAACGACTGGTCCGACGACCCGCGGTGGCTGGCGCGCTGCACGCCGCCCGACCGCTGGCGCTCGACCAACCACATGTGCGGCGAGGGCTACTGGTTCTGGCTGATCCCACTCTCGTCCGACCAGCATTCGCTGGGCATCGTCTGCGACGGCGACCTGCACCCGCTGGAATCGATGAACACGCATGCCAAGGCGATGGACTGGCTGCGCGCGCACCAGCCGCGCGTGGCGCAGGCGCTGGAATCGGGGGGGCACGAGCTGCGCGACTTCCTCTTCCTGCGCCACTTCTCGCACGGCGCGAAGCAGGTCTTCGACGGTGCGCAGCGCTGGGCGCTCACCGGCGAGGCCGGCGTCTTCCTCGATCCGTTCTACTCGCCCGGCAGCGACTTCATCGCGCTGAGCAACACCTACGTCTGCGAGCTCATCGACGCCGAGCGCCGCGGGCAGCCCGTCGCGGGTGCGTCCGCGCTCTACCAGCAGCTCTACTTCTCGTTCTACGCCAACACGCTCAGCCTCTACCAGGACCAGTACCGCCTGTTCGGCGATGCGCAGGTCATGCCGCTGAAGGTGATCTGGGACTACACGCTGTACTGGGCATTGCTGGCGCCGCTCTACTTCGCCGGCCACCAGGCGCGGCTGTCGGTGCTCGGCGCGCTGCGGCCGCAGTTCGCGCAGGCGGCGGCGCTCAACCTCGCGATGCAGGCGCTGCTGCGCGACTGGGGCGCGCGCAATGCCGCACGCGGCGGCACGCTCCAGCCGCGCGATTCGCGCCTGCTCGACCAGGCCCGCATCCCGTGGTTCCATGAGCTCAACCGCCAGCTCAACGACATCCTCGACGAGGCGGCCTTCGTCGAGCGCACGCGCCGCGACGTCGAGCTGATGCATGCACTCGCGGCCGAGCTGCTCGCCGCCGCACGTGCCGACCATCCGGATATCGGCGACCACGGGCTGGCCGCGCTGCTGGGCGACCGCCGCAGCCCTGCGACACCACTGCTGGACGACGTCTGGTACGCACGCTCCGCGAGGGCGCAGGCGGCCTGAATCGGCGTGGGCAGGTCGCTGGCGGCGGATCGCCGCCTCCATGCCTCACGCGACGATGCGTCCCTGCCTATGTCGACGCATGCATCGCCCATGCGCGGGCGGACGCCTTCGATCGCGACGCCCGGCCCGGGTCGCCGCACTGATCGGGACAGCGTTTACGGCGCGTCCGGCACCCACACGGCGACCGCGCGCGCGACGCGCCGCGGCGGCGCGATGTCCACGCTGACGCCCCCGCCGACATGGCGGCCACCGCCGCCCACGCCGATGCCCAGGCCCGATCCGCCGGCGTACTCGTCGACCGCCTGCAGCACCACGCCATTGGCGCCGAGCTTGGCGGCCTCGGCGCGCAGCTTGGCGATCACCGCGTCGTTGCGGTTCTGCGCGCCATAGGTGAAGCCGCCGCTCGAGGCATCGAGCAGCGCGATCTCGACATAGCGGCCGGCCGGCATCTGCGAATAGACGCGGACCTGCTCCACGGGGATCGCGGGACGCGGCTCGGAGATCATCACGCGCGAGGCCGTGGCGCAGCCGGCGAGGGCGCCGAGCAGGGCGAGGGACAGGACGAAAGGACGCAGGCGCATGGCACGGGCTCCGGTAGACCGCGCCATGGTGGAACCGGCGGTCTGAACGGGCGATGCAGGCCCATTCAGGTGTGTTCAGCGATCAGGCCATCCCGCCGTTGACCCCGATCACCTGCCCGGTGACGTAGGACGCGGCCTCGCTGCACAGGAAGCCCACCAGCGCGGCGACCTCCTCCGGTCGCCCCGCGCGGCCCGCCGGCACGATCTGCTTGACCATCTCGGGCGGGAAGGCGTCCTGCGCCATCCGGCCCTCGATCACGCCGGGCGCCACCACGTTCACGGTGATCCCGCGGCTGGCCATCTCCCGTGCGAGCGACATCGAGGCCCCATGCAGGCCGGCCTTCGCCGCGGCGTAGTTGGTCTGCCCACGGTTGCCGGTCACCGCGGCCACCGACGAGACGCTGACGATCCGCCCCCAACGCGCGCGTGCCATCGGCAGCAGCAGCGGCTGCGTGACGTGGAAGAAGCCGTGCAGCGAGACGTCGACCACGCGCCGCCACTGCTCGCGGGACATGCCCGCCATCGGCGCGTCGTCGTGGATGCCGGCGTTGTTGACCACGGCGTGCACCGGGCCGGATTCGAGCAGGGTCGCGACCGCGGCCTGCGCCGCGTCGGCATCGGCCACGTCGAAGGCGACCGCCTCCGCGGCGCCGCCGCCCGACAGGATCGACGCGACCACGGCCTGGGCCCGCTCCAGTCCGGTGTTGGCGTGCACGATCACGTGGTAACCGTCACGCGCGAGCTGCTGCGCGATCGCGCCGCCGAGGTCGCCGCTGCCGCCGGTGACGAGGGCGCGCCGGGGAGTCGAAGTCATGCAGGCCGTCCGGTGGGCTCGGGGCGCGATTCTCGCCGATGACGCCCCATGCGGGCACCGCCCGGGCGCGGCGTCGACCCGCAACGATCCCGGCGAGGCGTCGCGCATCGCGTGGAGGCCGACGCACGGCGAGCACGGCCACGGCCCGCTGCGGCACCGGACGGCGTCAGCGCGTGGCGTCCGTCGTCGGTCGTGGTACCGGCGACGTGGACGCGGGCGCACCGCAGCGGCGCATCCCCGGCGGCATCGGCAGCTGGCAGACCTCGCAGCAGGGCGTGGCCGGGGCCGCCGGCGCGGCGGCCGGCACGTTCGCGGCGGGGTTGAGCTTGAGCAGCGCGACCCAGTCGTGGCGATGCAGGTTGCAGGCCGTCGGCAGCGCAGGCGAGCACTCCGCCTCGCCGCCGGTGCGACGCGGCAGCCCCCAGAAGCGCCCGCTGCTGTTGAGCGGGAGCACGCGCATCGTCACGCCCTGCAGCACGTTGCCGCCGACCAGCCGGGCGCGCGCGTTCGCGGTGGAGACCACGATGTCGCAATGCATCGCCAGCGCCCCCCCGCTGCGTTCGAGCCAGGCGCGGAAGCCGGCCACCCCATAGGCCTGGCCGGTGCGCGCATAGCAGAGCAGGTCGCCCACCGCGGGCGGCTCGGCGTCGGGATCGGCCACGCGGTAGGGGCCGGTACCGTCGCGCCAGGCCTGCCGCACGTAGTCGACGTGCCGCGCCGAGTGCGCGAAGCCGGGCAGCCCCGCGCGCGCCATCACCCACGAGACGAACACCGCCGACCACGGTGTGTCGACGAGGAAGGCGCGGCACAGCGCGTTGCGGTCGCGGTCCTCGCCGAAGCAGTCGGCCTGCGACGACAGCCCGTCCGGCGGCCAGGCGACGCCGCTGCCCTGCCAGTAGGCGGCCACGCGGCGCCAGGCGGGCGTGCCGTCGCGCAGGCGCAGCGCCTCGGCCTCGGAGACGCGCATGTGCGCGAGCCGCCCGTTCTCGTCGATGAAGGGCGCATACCACTGCGCGTGCTCCGTGCACGCGATCTGCGCGATGCGCGACGCCATGTCGCCGGTCGGCGGGCCGGCGCAGCCGTCGGAGGCGGGCGCGCGCACGGCGAACGCCAGCCCCAGCAGCAAGAGGAACGTCGTCAGGCAGCGTCGCGCGTCCATCGGCACTCGTCGTCGGAGGTCGCGGCGACGCTCGCACACCCCGCGTCGCCTGCGGGTTCACGCGCCGCGCGGCGATGGCGGGACGCGGCCGTCGGGCGTCGATGGAGCGATGCGGCGCGGCGGCACCGCGCGATACGCCTCAACCCGGCGGATGGATCACCGCGGCGCGCCCCTCGGCGAGCAGTGCTCCCGCGTGGCGGATCGCGAAGGCGTACTGCCACCCCGACGCGCTCTCGACCAGCACGTTCGCCTCGCCCTTCAGCGGTCCGGCGAGATCGTCGATGCGATCGCGATGCAGGACCACGCCCCGCAGCGCGACCAGCAACCCGGGCCGCGCAAGGCCACCGTCGAGCTGCGCCCGCAGCCCGCCGTGCACCGCCATCGCCTGCGCCCCGAACTCGGCGAGGTGCACGGCATGCAGGCGATCGCGATGGCGCAGCGGATGCCCGGCATCGCCGTGGTCGTCGGCTTCGAGCGCGATGGCCTGCGCGTCCCATGCCGTCACGCGCTGCCACAGGCACATGCGCCCGGCATGCGGCACCAGGCGCGCGATGGCCTCGCGCGAATGCAACGGATCACCCATCGCGATCATGCGTTCGCCCCGTGGACGGGCCGGCGCACGATCAGCAGCGCCAGCAGGAAGTTGGACGCCACGCCGAGTGCGACGGTCGTGCCGATCGCGCGCAGCACCGGGATGGTCGACAGCGCGAGCAGCGCGAACACCAGCAGGGTGACCGCGCTGCAGACGAGGATCGCGTGCAGTGCGCGCACCTGCTCGTCGGGCTCGTCGCCGGCGTGGTCGAAGAACAGCGCGTAGTCGAGGCCCAGGCCCGCCGCGAGGATCAGCGCGACCAGGTGGAAGAGGTTGAGCTCGACGCCGGCCAGGCGCAGCAGCGCGAGGACCACGAGCGTGGTCAGCGCCATCGGCGCGAGCACGCGCGCCACGCGCCGCGGGGACCTGAGCACGGCCCACACGGTGAGCGACAGCAGCACCGCCGCCAGCGCGAGCGCGGCGAGCACGCGGCCGCGGTATTCCGCGACCAGCGACTCCGAAGCCTGCTTGAGGTCGACCAGGCGCGCGCCGGTCGATGCCACCGCGGCTGCCACGCGTCGCGGATCGGCCAGGCCGGTCAGCGTGACGAGCGCCGTCGCGCCGTCGCCCTCGTCGATCAGCAGCGCCTCGATGCTGCCGGCGAGCGGCGTACCGGCGAGGTCGCGTGGCCGCAGCGGTGCAGCGGTGCGCGCGCGCTGGACGTCGTCGACGAAGCCGTCGAACGCATCCGGCACGAACGGACTCGCGGCGACTGCCGCCTCGAGGTCGCGCGCGATCGTGGCGGCATCCGGCAGCGTCGCCTGCCGCGCGCGCTGCGTCGCCGCGCTCGGCACGTAGCGCGCGGCGAGGTCGTAGCCGGCGATCGCGCCGTCGCTGCGAAGGCGCTCGAGCACCGGCATCAGGCGCTCGCTGCGCTGCAGGACCGTCTCCGCGTCGCGCGCCGTGAGCGTGACGAGGTAGCGCACGTCGGGCGCGCCGAGCTCGCCCCGCAGGCGCGTGTCATGCGCGAGCGCGTCGGCGGGCACCGGCGTGAGCCGGGAAAGGTCGTTCTCCCAGAACGCCCCGGGGGCCAGCGCCACCGCGGCGGCTGCCACGCCGGCGAGCGCGATCCCCGTCGCGAAGCCCATGCGCGGCCAACGCGCGATGCGCCGCCACAGTGCGCGCATCCGCGGCCAGAGCGCGACGTCGCGTGGCGTCGGGTCGATCAACGCCGGCAGCAGGAAGCGCGTGGCGAGCGCCGCGCTGCCCAGGCCGACGATGGTGAACACCGCGAGCTGGCGCAGGCCATCGACGCCCGATGCGAGGAAGGTGAGGTAGGCGATGCAGGTCGAGGCCACGCCGGTGCCGAGCGTCGGCCACAACGAACGCGCGCTCGCCCATGGCGACAGGCCCGCGCGCTGGTGGCTGAAGAGATGGATCGGATAGTCCTGCGCGACGCCGATGAGCGTGAATCCGAATGCCACGGTGATGCCGTGCACACCGTCGAAGGCGAGCGCGACCGCGGCGAGGCCGGTCAGGCCCGCGGTGGCGAGCGGGAGGGCGCCGAGCAGCGGTGCCTTCCAGGAGCGGTAGGCCACCCACAGCAGCAGCGCGAACGCGATGGAATCCAGCGTGCCGATCAGCGAGGCCTCGCGCTGGGTGCGACCGGCGACCTGCACGGCGAAGGCGCCCGGCCCGGTGAGCACGAGGCGACTCGCCGTGCCCGCGCGCACCGATCCGAACGCCGCGCGGATGCCGCCGACGGCACGTTCCTGCGCGGTCGGGTCGAAGCCGGCGGCCGCGGTCTGCACCGCGAGCAGCGCCGCCCGCCCGTCGCGGGTGAACCACACGCCGTCGATGGACTGCGGCGAGGCCGCGGGCTGCCAGCGCTCCGCCAGGTGCAGCAACTCCAGCGTCGGATCACGCTCGATGAGGGGTTCGACGAGCGAAGCGGCGGGAGAGCCGAGGTCGGCGACACGCTGCTGCAGTGCCTCGGCGAGCGCCTCGCGCGAGAGCCCGCCGGCCGATGCGCGCGGCGACAGCAGGTAGCGGTAGGGACGCAGCCGCTCCGGCACGGCCGAGAGGTCGGCATCCCCGTTGGCGACCAGCGCGATCGTCGGCTCCGCGCGCAGGCGCGACGCGAGTGCCCGCGATTGCGCGGCGAGCGTCTCGCGCGGTGCCCCTTCGATCGACAGGAGCAGCAGGCGCGCGCCGGGGCCCTCGCCCAGCTCGTCGATCAGCAGGCGCTGCTCCGCGGTCTCCGGCGCGGGCATGAAGTCGCGCAGGTCGCCGCCGAGGTCGAGCGAGCGCCCCGCGGCCCAGCCGAGTACGCCCAGCAGCGCCAGCCACGCCAGCGCGAGGAGCAGGCGTCCCGCGGGGGTCATCGCGCCGGGGTGCCGGCGCACAGCGCCGCGAGTGCGGCGGCTTCGCGCACGCCCGCCGCGGCCTGCGCGGCGCCCGCGAGCAGCGTGCGCTGCGCATCGCCCTTCACCGGGCACGTCTCGATGCAGCGCAGTTCGGCGCCGCGTCCATGCAGGACCAGCTCACGCACGCGCGTCGCCATCGCCTTCTCGCGCGGCACCAGGCGAAGGGTCCAGCGCTCGCGGCTGCCCGCGCTCTCCACGCGGAAATGGTTTTCCAGCAACGCGCGGTCGCCCGACAGCAGCGCACCGAAGCTCGACTGCAGCCCCGCGAGCTCGGGTGCGCGGTCGAGCGGATAGGTCTTCGATGCCGCGCCGCGGGCGATGGTCACGCCCCCTCCGCGGATCGTGGACGTTTCCACGTAGGGCACGCGCACCTGCCGCACCAGCACGTCGTCGGCGGGCCGCTGGTACTCGCCCTCGATGCGCAGCGGCGCCTTGAGCAGGCGGGAGCCGCGCAGCTCCACGAACGGCGTGCGCATCGGCGCCGGACGCGCGAGGCGCTGCAGGATCCAGCCGGCGTCGACCGCCTCAGGCGGCGCGGCGCGCAGCGTCGCCGTCGTCGCGAGCAGCGTCGTCAGCAGGAGCGCGGGCAGGATCGGTCGCATCGGTCGGCCAGAAGTCGAAGAAGTTGAACCAGTTGTACGGTGCCTCGCGTGCCCGGCGCTCCAGGGCCGCGGCATACGCCTCGACGCATTCGCGGATGCGCGCGGCGCGATGCTGGCGCGGAATGTCCAGCCCCTCGCTGAACAGCTCGAAGTGCAGGTCGTAGCGCTTGCCGCCGCGGTACAGGCCGAAGGCGAGCACGACGGGCAGCTTCAGCATCGCCGCGATCATCCACGGCGACGTCGGGAATGGCGCCGCGCGGCCGAAGAAGGGCACGTCGACGGTCGGCTCGCCCGGCTGCGCGCGGTCGACCAGCAGTGCGACCAGCGCACCGGCCTCGGCGGCGTCCTTGATCGCGAGCACGATCGACGGGCCGTCCATGCCCGCATCGATGATGTTGGCGGCCAGCTGGGGATTGAGCGCGTCGAGCAGCTCCTGCATGTCGCGCGAGTGGCCCTTGTCGAGCACCACGCGGATCACCGCGTCCGGGCGCTTGGTGCCGAGCACGCGCATGGCGTCGAAGCTGCCCAGGTGCGAGCCGAGCACCAGCACGCCGTGGCCGCGGTCCATCTGCGCGTGGAGCGTGTCGAGACCGGTGGTGCGGATGTCGAAGCGGTCGATGTCGCCGCTGAGCAGGAAGACGCGGTCGAGGATCGTCGACGAGAACGTATGGATGTGCCGCGCGATGTCCCAGAGGCTGGCCGGGCGCCCGAGCGCGACCGACAGGAACTCGCGCGAGGCGCGCCGCTCCGGGCCGCGCCGCAGCAGGAAGTAGAGCGTGATCGGATACAGCAGCAGCCGTCCGAGGGGCCGCCCGCCATGGCAGCTGATCGCGCGGATCAGCCGCAGCGCGAAGCGTCCGCCGCCCTGCGGGCGGCCCTTCCAGCGCGCGTTCATGCCGGGCCCTCGGCGACGTCGCCGCTCGCGAGCAGCGCCTCGCCGCGGAGCACGCGGAATTTCCATCGCGGTGACGCCCCCTCGAGTTCCACGCGCGCCACCTCGCCCGGCAACAGCGGCTGCAGGAACTTCACCTGCGGCAGGCGCATCGACGCGATTGGACCGTACGCCGCCTCGATCGCCTCGACCACGCGGTCGAGCAGCACCACGCCGGGCACGATCGGCTTGCCCGGGAAATGTCCGGGCAGGCTCGGGTGATCGGCGGGGACCACGAACTCCATGGCGTCAGGGCGCGTCCATCAGCGCCACGACGGCCTCGCGCGCCTGCAGCGCGATGCGGTCGCGCACCTCGGCGGGCGAGCCCGCGGGCAGCGTGATCGGCATGCCGAAGCGCACGCGGATCGTGCCCGGCCGCACGCGGAAGCCGCCGGCCGGCAGCACCGCGCCGGCGCCCGACATCGCGACCGGCAGCACCTGCACGCCTGCGGTGATCGCCACCTGGAAGGCGCCCGGCTTGAACTCGCCGACCTGCCCGCCGCGGTTGCGCGTGCCTTCGGGGAAGATGCACAGCAGGTGCCCCGCCTTCACGATCGCGGTGGCGGCGCGCAGGCTGCGCACCATCGAGGCCCGGCTGCCGTCGCGCTCGATGAAGCACATGCCCATCGCCTTCGCGTAGCGGCCCACGAACGGCACGCGCGTCATCTCGTGCTTGAGCATGAAGCGCAGCGGCACGGGCGTGGCGCGGAACAGCGCGCAGATGTCGATGATCGACTCGTGCGTGGCGACCATCACGTAGGGCTTCGACCAGTCGATCGCCTCCGCGCCATGCACCTCGAGCTTCGCGCCGGCGCCGCCCAGCAGGCCCGGTGCCCACAGCGTCGCCGCCATCCGCAGGGGGCGCCGGACGTCGCCGGTCAGCGCGCGCACCAGCAGCGCGAGCGAGATGCAGCCGGCGGTCCACAGCAGCGTGAAAGCGAGCTGCAGCGCGTTGTAGGCGCTCCACAGCACGCGCAGTGGCAGCGGTTCGACGAGGACGATGCGTTCGGTCGGTGCGGACATGGCAGGGTCGTGTCAGCGCATCACGTCGCGCCAGAAGGCGGGACCGAGAGCGCCGAGGCGGCGGACGAAATCGGGGAAGTCGCGGTACGGGCGATCCGGGAAGACGCGCTGGCGCACCGCGTACTCGATGGCGAACAGCAGCCCGGCGACGCCGTAGTCGATGAGGTTGGCGATCCAGGACCACGTCGCCTGCGAGACGGTGACCGGCGGCGGATAGCCCAACTGCACGAGCAGCCCATCAGGCACGGCGATCAGCCCCAGCACGAGGTTGGCGACGCCCATCGAGGCCAGCACGAGCGCCCACAGGCGGGTGAGGCCGCGCGTGTACGCCTTGAGCGGCGGCGCGAGGTCGGCGGGCGTGCACTGCTCGAGGCCCGCGACGATCCGGCTGATCAGCGGCACCTGCCCGGCGCGAAGCGTGCGCGCGAAGAACCAGGCGACCAGCCAGGGGAACACCACCGGCGGCAGCAGCAGGAGCACCGGCAACAGGCGCGAGTCCTGTGCGATCCACAGCGCCGCGCCGCTCGCCACGACCGCCAGCCACGCCCAGGCGCGCCCGCGGGCCAACGGCACCACCAGCAGGATCAGCACGATGTCCAGCAGCGCCAGCGCGGCCAGCGCCGGATCGCGCAGCGTGCTCGCCGCATGCGCGAGGAAGGGATACGCCGCGCTCAGCAGCAGGCGCGCCAGCGCGACGTTCATGGCCTCAGGCCGTCCGATGCGCCTGCACGTGCTCGCTCAGCGCGCGCAGGGAGGCGAAGATGCGGCGGTTCTCGTCCGAGTCGCTGCGGAGCTGGAAGCCGTACTTCTTGCTGATCGCCAGCGCGAGCTCGAGCGCATCGATCGAATCCAGCCCGAGCCCCGCGCCGAACAGCGGAGCCTCGGGATCGATGTCGGCGGCGGCCACGCCGTCGAGGTTGAGGCTCTCGACGAGCAGCTCGGCGAGTTCGGTTTCGGGGGCGGTCTGGGTCGACATCAGGCTTCCATCTTTGCGAAGGGCGGCGCCCTTGCCTAGGGCGATCGCAGGGGCCGATCCGGCTGCGGCGCGCGCTCCCGCTGAAGCATTCAGCGGCGGTCGCGGGCCCGCGGGCCGGTATCATGGGCGGGATGAACGAAGTGCGAAATTCTGCCACCTCGGCGCCCGAAGCGTGTGATGTCCTGGTCGTCGGGGGCGGACCGGCCGGCAGTACGGCCGCCATTGGGCTCGCCCGTACGGGGCACCGGGTGGTGATGCTGGAGAAGGCCACGCATCCGCGCTTCCACATCGGCGAGTCGCTGCTGCCGATGAACCTGCCCATCCTAGAGCGGTTGGGCGTGCTCGACGCGGTCCGCGAGATCGGCGTGGAGAAACGCGGCGCCGATTTCCCGGTCGACGGTGGCCGCTACAACGTCTTCCGTTTCGACCGGGCGCTGCGCGCGGGCCCCGACCACGCCTTCCAGGTGCGCCGCGCCGAATTCGACCGCGTGCTGTTCGACCATGCGCGCGCCGAAGGCGTCGACGCGCGCGAGGCGAGCCGGGCCCTGCGCATGGACACCGGCGCGGATGGCCGCCCGGCGCGCGTGCGTGTCCGGGGTCCGCAGGGCGAGTACACGATCGCGCCACGCTACGTGATCGACGCGAGCGGCCGCGACACGTTCCTCGGCGGCGCTCTGCGGCTCAAGCGGCGCGACCGTCGCCACCAGTCGGCGGCGGTCTTCAGCCACTTCCGCGGGGTTTCACGCCGGCCGGGAGCGGAAGCCGGCAACATCACGATCTACCGGCACGCCCACGGGTGGATGTGGTTCATCCCGCTGCCGGACGACGAGATGTCCATCGGCGCGGTGTGCTCGCCGGAATACCTCAAGGAGCGCGGTGGCCAGAGCGAGGCCTTCCTGATGCGGACGATCGCGGGCGTGCCCGACGCGGCGGCGCGCATGGTCGGCAGCGAACGCATCGCGCCCGTGCACGCCACCGGCAACTACACCTACGAATGCCGGCGCATGCACGGGCCCGGCTGGCTGCTCACGGGCGATGCCTACGCCTTCGTCGACCCGATGTTCTCCTCCGGCGTCTTCCTCGCGATGCACGGCGCCGAGCGCGCCGCCCACGCGGTGGACACCGTGCTGCGCGAGCCCGCGCGCGAAGCGACGGTGATGCGCCGCCTGCAGACCCACCTCGATGGCGGGCTCGACGAGTTCAAGTGGTTCATCTACCGCTTCACCTCGCCGGTGATGAAGGCGCTGTTCGCCGGACCGCGCGACGTGCTCGGCGTGGAGCGCGCGGTGGTCTCGATGCTCGCCGGCGACGTCTTCGATGCGCGCCCCGTGCTGTGGCGCCTGCGCGTGTTCCGCGCGATCTACGCGCTCGCCGCGCTCGGCATGGCGCGCGACGCCGTCGCCGGCTGGTGGTCGCGCCGCCGCCAGGCCCGGCTGCGCTTCGAGGCCGAGACCCTGCAGGACCGGCCGTGAGCGCACAGCCCGCCGCGGCGACGCCGCACCTCACGATCCGCTACGAGCACGCCGCGCCCGCGGCGTTGCTGGCCGATCCGCACGTCCTCGCGCTCGTCGCCTTCGGCGCGGGTGCGCCGCTCGCCGACGATCCCCGCATGCTGCGCGTCGCGCTCGAACCGCTGGGCGATGCGCCGCTGGAAGTCTGGCGGACCGCGGGCCGCGTGGAGCACGGGCGGCGCGACGGCCTCGCCTGGTCGCACGACGGCACGCTGCTGTTCGCGGCGCTGGAGGTCGACGAGGACGGCGGCGACATCGAGCAGGCCGCGACCGTCGCCTACGCGGCGCTGCGCGAGCGCACGCGCGAGCTCGGTTATCCGCACCTGCTGCGCGTCTGGAACTACCTCGACGACATCACGCTCGGCGAGGGCGATGCCGAACGCTACAAGCGTTTCTGCGTCGGCCGCGCCCGTGGACTCGGCGAGGCGTTCGCGCACGCGACGCTGCCTGCGGCCACGGCGATCGGGCGCGTCGTGCCCACCGGCCGCCTGCAGGTCTACTGGCTCGCCGCGCGCGCGCCGGGTCGGCCGCTCGAGAATCCGCGGCAGGTCAGTGCCTACCACTACCCGCGGCAGTACGGGCCGCAGCCGCCGAGCTTCGCCCGCGCGATGCTCGCCCCCGGCGGGGTGCCGCTGCTGCTGTCGGGCACCGCGGCCATCCGCGGCCACGAATCGCGCCATGCCGACTGCGTCGGCGCGCAGCTCGACGAGACGCTCGCCAACATCCAGGCGCTCGTCGACGTCGCACGCACGCACCGTCCGTCATTGCCGTCCGCACCCGGGCCGGCATCGCACCTCAAGGCCTATGTGCGCGAGGCCGGCGAGCTCGGCGCGCTGGACGCCGCGCTCGCCGGGCGGTTGCCCGGGGTTCCGCGCGTCGTGCTCCACGCGCGCGTCTGCCGCCGCGAGCTGCGCCTGGAGATCGACGGGGCGCACGGCTGAGCCCGGTCGCGGTGCTTGCGCACCGTGGCGGCAGGCCGCATGGTCATCGCGCCGCCGTCCGGCGGCTCGGAGAGGGACACTGCCATGGGCCTGATCAGCCTGCTCTGGGGCATCGTCGCGCTGCTGTGGATGCTGCTGGCCTTCATCCCGTTGCTGGGCTGGGGCAACTGGTTCGTCATCCCGTTCGCCGCCATCGGCGCGCTGATCGCCGTCGTCGGCTTCGCGACCACCGCCCGCGAGAACCGCGGGCGTGCGAAGGCCGGGCTCGTGCTGAACCTGGGCGTGATGATCGTCGGCGCGATCCGGCTGAGCCTGGGCGGCGGCCTGATCTGACTCAGCCACCCGCCGGATGCGGCGGGCGCGCGGCGACGAGCGCACGCGTGTGCGGATGCGAGGGCGCGGCGAGCACGTCCGCGACCGGTCCCTGCTCGACCACGCGCCCGTCCTCCAGCACGACGATGCGCTCGGCGACGGCCGCCGCCGCGGCGAGGTCGTGGGTGATGAACAGCAGCGCGAGATCGCGCTCGGCCTTCAGCCGCGCCAGCAGCGCGAGGATCGCGCCTCGATGGTGGGCGTCGAGCGCGGAGACGGCCTCGTCGCAGACCAGCAGCTCGGGGTCGCCCGCCAGGGCGCGCGCGATCGCGATGCGCTGGCGCTGGCCGCCGGAGAACTGGTGCGGATGCCGGTCGAGGGCGTCCGGGTGCAGGCCGACGTCGCCGAGGAGCGTCGCCACCATCTCGCGCCGCGCGGCCGCGGCCATGCCGCGCAGGCGCAGCGGCTCGCCGACCACGTCGACGATCCGCAGGCGCGGGTCGAGCGAGGCGTAGGGGTCCTGGAACACCACGCCGAGCTGCGGGCGCAGCGTGCGCAGCGACGAGCCGTCGAGCGCGAGCAGGTCGACCGGCGCGCCGCCGCGCGGATGGAAGCGCACCTCGCCGCGCGCGCCGCGCGCCAGCCGCAGCAGCACGCGGCCGAGGCTGCTCTTGCCGCTGCCGCTCTCGCCGACGAGGGCGAGGCCTTCGCCACGGCGCAGGTCGAGGTCGATGCCGTCGAGCGCGTCGCGCGCCGCACGCGGATAGCGAAGGCGCAGGCCGCGCGCCTGCAGCACCGGCTCGCGCGTGCCTGTCGGCACCGCCATCGGAGCCGCGGCATCCGCGGCGAGGAGCTCGCCGGTGTAGGGATGCGACGGCGCGGCGAAGACATGCGTGGTCGGCCCGTGTTCGACCACTTCACCGCCACGCAGCACGTGCACCCGCTGCGCGTATGCGCCCACCAGCGGCAGGTCGTGGCTGACCAGAAGCACCGCGAGGCCTGTTTCGCGACGCAGGCCGTCGAGCAGGTCGAGGATGTCGCGCGCGATGCGGGCATCGAGCGCCGACGTCGGCTCGTCGGCGACCAGCACCCGGGGTGCGGTGGCGAGCGCGAGGGCGATCGCGATGCGCTGGCGCTGGCCGCCCGAGAACTCGTGCGGGAAACGATCGAGCGCGGCCGCCGGCGCGGGGAGGTGCACGCGCTCGAGCAGGGCGATCGCCTCGGCACGCGCGGTCGCGCGATCCAGCCGGCGCACGACGCGCAACGTCTCCACCAGCTGAGCGCCGACGCGGCGCAGCGGGTGGAGCGAGGCGAGCGGATCCTGCGGCACCCAGCCGATCACCCGGCCGCGCAGGGCCACATGCGCGGGCGTGCCCGGCGCGAACGCGGTCGTGCCTTCACGCAGGCGGCCCGTGGCATGCAGGCCGCCCGGCAGCAGCCCGAGCAGCGCCTGCACGGTGAGGCTCTTGCCGCTGCCGCTCTCGCCGACGAGCCCGATGCACTCGCCCGCCACGAGCTCCAGTGAGACCGGGCCGAGCAGGCGCCGTGCGCCGGCATGCACCTCGACCGCCTCGAGCGCCAGCCGCGGGCTCATGCGCCCGCCTGCGGGCGCGCGCGCACGTCGAGCCAGTCGCGCAGCCCGTCGCCGAGCATCTGGAACGCCGCGAGCGTGGCCACCAGGAACGTCGCCGGCACCAGCAGCGTCCACGGCGCCGAGTCGAGCTCCTGTACGCCTTCGGCGAGCAGCGTGCCCCAGCTGGCGCTCGGCTCGTCGACCGACAGCCCGAGGAAGCCGAGGAAGCTCTCGACGAGGATCGCCTGCGGCAGGATCAGGCCGAGGTAGACCACCGCGAGCGGCATGAGGTTCGGCAGCACGTGCCAGCGCAGCCGCTGCCCGAACGTCGCGCCCATCGCCTCGGCCGCGAGCACGAAGCCCGACACCCGCAGGCGCGCCGCCTCGCTGCGCATCACGCGCGCGAGGTCGATCCAGACGTAGCCGCCGATCGCCGCGAGCAACAGCCCGAGCGAGCGCTCGAACAGGGTGAGCAGCAGGATCACCACCAGCAGGAACGGGATCGCGGAGAACACGTCGAGCACCCGCAGCATGACGCGCTCGACGCGACCCCCGGCCAGGCCGGCGATCGCGCCATAGGCGAGGCCGATGCCGAGCGCGACCAGGCTCGACAGCAGCCCGATGCCGAGCGAGAGCCGGCCGCCGGCGAGCGTGCGCGCGAGCACGTCGCGGCCGATGGCATCGGTACCGGCCCAATGGCCGGCGCTGCCCGGCGGCACCGAGAGGGCCTCCCAGTGCGGCGCATGCGGATCGACCCGCAGCAGCCACGGCCCGACCGTGCACGCCAGCGCCAGCGCGCCGAGCACCGCGAGGGCGGCGCGGGCGAGCGGGGGCAGATGAGTCGGGCCGGGCATGCGCAGATGGTAGAGGCTGGCGTTCGGGAGCGGCGGCGTATCATTCGGCCATGAGCTATCCCTACGTGCGCCCGCGGCGGATGCGTCGCGACGATTTCTCGCGCCGCCTGATGCGCGAGTCGACCCTCACCGCCGACGACCTCATCTATCCCGTCTTCGTCCACGAGCTCGACGGCCGCGTGCCGGTCGCCTCGATGCCGGGCGTGGAGCGGCTGTCGATCGACGAGCTGCTGAAGGTCGCCGACGCCGCCAGCGAGCTGCGCATCCCCGCGCTCGCGCTGTTCCCGGTGACCGCCCCGGAAGCCAAGTCGCTCGACGCCGCCGCCGCCTGGGACGAGGAAGGCCTCGTGCAGCGCGCGGTGTTCGCGATCAAGTCGCGCTTCCCCGAGCTCGGCGTGATCACCGACGTCGCGCTCGATCCCTACACCTCGCACGGGCAGGACGGGCTGATCGACGAGGACGGCTACGTGCTCAACGACGAGACCGTCGACGCGCTGGTGAAGCAGGCGCTGAGCCATGCGCGCGCCGGTGCGGACGTGGTCGCGCCCAGCGACATGATGGACGGGCGCATCGGCGAGATCCGCGCCGCGCTCGAGATGGACGGCCACGTGCACACGCGCATCCTCGCCTACAGCGCGAAGTACGCGAGCGCCTTCTACGGCCCGTTTCGGGATGCGGTGGGCAGTGCGTCGGCGCTCGGCAAGGCCGACAAGACGACCTACCAGATGGACCCGGGCAATTCCGACGAGGCGCTGCGCGAGGTCTCGCTCGACCTCGCCGAGGGCGCCGACATGGTGATGATCAAGCCGGGCCTGCCGTACCTGGACATCGTGCGCCGGGTGAAGGACGAGTTCGGCGCGCCGACCTTCGTCTACCAGGTCAGCGGCGAGTACGCGATGCTCAAGGCCGCCGCGCAGAACGGCTGGCTCGACGAGCGTAAGTGCGCGCTCGAGGCGCTGCTGTCGATCAAGCGAGCGGGCGCGGACGGCGTGCTGACCTACTTTGCGCTCGACGCCGCGCGGTGGCTGCGCGAGGGATGAGCCACGTGCGGACCGGATGCACGCGCCCCCACCGGGCCGGTTGAGCGGTCCGGCCGCGCCGCGATGAGCCTGCGCTACGCCGTCTTCGGTCATCCCGTCGCGCATTCGCGCTCGCCGCACATCCATGCGGCGTTCGCCGCGCAGGTCGGCATCGACCTCGTCTACGAGCGTATCGATGCGCCGCCCGACCGCTTCGCCGACGCGGTCGACGCCTTCGCACGCGACGGCGGCCGCGGCGCCAACGTGACGCTGCCGCACAAGCAGGCCGCCGCGGCGCTGTGCGCGAGCGTGAGCGCGCGCGCGGCACGGGCCGGCGCGGTGAACACCCTCGTACGCACCGGAACGGACGCCGCGCCGGCCTGGATCGGCGACAACACCGACGGCACGGGGCTGGTCCGCGATCTCCGCGATCGCCATGGGCTCGTGCTCGACGACGCACGCGTGCTGCTGCTGGGCGCCGGTGGTGCCGGCGCGGGCGTCGCGCCGGCGCTGCTCGACGCGGGGGTCGCGAGGCTCGTGGTCGCCAACCGCAGCGTGGATCGCGCGCGTGCGCTGGCCGATCACCTGCACGATGGCCGCGTGGTCGCCGCGCCGCTCGACGGCGTGGACATGCCCGACATCGGTGCGCCGTTCGACCTCGTCGTCAACGCCACATCCGCGGCACGTGCCGGCGGGGACCCATGGGCGGCGCTCGGCCGGCACATGGCGGCGGCGCGCGCCGCGGTGGACCTCGGGTATGGCGAGGCGGCGGCCCCGTTCCTCGCGTTCGCGCGCCGATCGGGCGTGCAATGCCGGATCGACGGCCTGGGAATGCTCGTCGAGCAGGCCGCGGAGAGCTTCCTCGCATGGCATGGGGTGATGCCGGCGACCGCTCCCGTCCACGACGATCTGCGCGCGGCACTGGGTGGGCCGCCATGACGCGCGCGTGCCGCGAGGGATGCGCGGCCTGCTGCATCGCGCCCTCGATCAGCTCCCCGATCCCGGGAATGCCCTATGGCAAGCCGGCCGGCATCCCGTGCGTCCAGCTCGACGGCGACCTGCGCTGCAGGCTGTTCGGCGATCCGTCGCGGCCGAAGGTCTGTGGCGGGCTGCAGCCGAGCGATGCGATGTGCGGCACCACGCGCGAGGAGGCCCTGCGTGGGCTCGCGCTCCTCGAGGCAGCGACGCGCCCCTGAGCGGCGTGGTGCGGGCCTTCGGCACGCGCGCTACGGGTCGCATGCTGTTAACGTCGCGCCTCGCACACTGCGTGCGCTCGATGGATGTCCCGGGCGCCCGACCCGACAGGGAGTGGCCCGCCGCGGCCGATGTCGCACCGCCCGAGGCCGCATGCACGCCCGCACCGAGATCGCGCACCCGTCCGACCGCCACGTCGACATCCCGCCGCAATGGCTCGATTTCGGCCCCGAGGACCCGCTCGAGGCCGAGCGCTGGATCAACCCGTGCGCCGCGTGCGACGGCCAGCCCGTGCTGGGATTCACCGACCTGCGCTGGCAGGTGCGTTGTGCCTGCGGGCACGCGGGCACGCACGCGCAGCTCGCGGCGATCGCCGCGGTGAACTGGAACAAGGCGCCGCTGTCGCGGCATCCGTCCTACCGTGAGCTGCCGTTCTTCGACCTGCGTGGCCTGACCGTGCCGCAGGCGCGGTCGAAGCTGATCGTGGTGCGCGAGTACCTCGAGGAGCAGAAGCGTCGCTGCGAGCGTCGCATCCGCGCCCGCGAGAACTTCGGCCATCGCTATTACCAGCGCATCCGTGCCTACCTCGCCTGGGCGATCTATGCGCAGGGTCTGGTGAAGCAGGCCGAGCACGGCCTGGCGCTGCACGGCGCGCGTTCGCAGTAGGCCCTCACCGTCCGGCCCCGATCGCCGAGGCGCGCGGGCAGGGTCCCGCGGCACCGATCCGCTCCAGTGCGTCCAGGTAGCCCGCGGGCAAGGCCCACGTGCCGAAGACCCCGTGGCGCGTGCCCGAGAGGACCCGCAGCATCTGTCCCCGCCCGCCGGGCAGGCGCGACAGCGGGTGGAAGACGGCGTCGCGCAGGCGCGCCCAGCCGTCGCGCTCCGACTGGAACAGCGGCGTGAGCCAGCGGCTCCAGAAGTGGTACGCGGCCACGTGCCCGCGCCTGCGCCGCTGGTAGGCGTCGAGCGCGGCGTCGATGCGCTCGTGCGCACGCAGCGCATCGCGAAGCGCCTGCGCATCGAGCAGCGCCATGTTGACGCCCTGGCCGAGCTGCGGGCTCATCGCATGCGCCGCGTCGCCGAGCAGGACCGCGCGGCCCCGCGACCACCGGTCATGCACCGCGTCGCGATAGCGCGCCTGCGCGAGGTCCCGTGCGTCGTGGATGTCGAGCAGCCGCGGGACCGCGTCGGGCCACACGGCGCCGACGCCCGTGCGCCAGTCATGCGTGTCGACCGCCGCGTCGAGCGCGGCCACCGGCAGGCTCCAGAAGAAGCTCAGGCGGGGCGACGGATCGCCGGGGCGCGTGCCCACCGGCAGCAGGCCGGCCATGCGCCGGGCGCCCACGTAACGCTGCCGCAGCTCGTCCATCCATGGCCAGTCGCCGGCCGGCACCAGGCACCACTGCGCGCCCCACGGATAGGGCCGGTCCAGGCGCGCGGGCGCGACCTGCCCACGCAGGGCCGAGGCGCTGCCGTCGGCGACGACGACCAGGTCATACGGTCCGTAGCGCCGGCCGGCGTCGTCGACCAGCGTGCCGGCGCCGCAGTCCACGTGTTCGATGCGCACGCCGCAGTGCAGGCTCCGCCCGTCCTGCCAGGCCTCGTCGAGCAGCGCGAACAGCGCGCCGCGCTGCATGCCGAGTCCGACCATGCGGCGGTCGAGCTCGGCATAGCGCATGTCCATGACGGGCCGCTCCAACGAGGTCTCGCCCAACAGCCGTCGCACCGGCGCGCCGTAGTCGAACGCGCGTTCGAGCAGCCCCAGTTCCCACAGCACGCTCTGGCCGACCGGTTGCAGCAGGAAGCCCGCGCCGACCGGCCCCAGGCTCGAAGCGCGCTCGAAGACGTCGACCTCGTGCCCGTCGCGCGACAGCATCAGCGCGCTCGCCTGGCCGCCGGTGCCGTAGCCGACGACCGCGACCCGCAGGCGGCGGGGCCCCGCCATCAGCCGCCGTGCCCGCGACGAGCGCCGGTTCCGATGCGAGGTGCGACGCCACGCATCACAGCAGCCCGTCGCGCTTGATCGAGAGGTATTTCTGCACCAGCGCCGCCGGCAGCTCGGCGCAGGTGACGTCGAGCACGGCCACGCCGTGGCTGCGCAATGCCTCGTGTGCCGCGCCGCGCTGGGCGAGGTACTGCGCGGTGGCGGCGGTGCGCAGGGCGCCCGGCAGGTCCACCGGTTCCTGGGCGAGCGTGTCGTCGAGGATGGACTCGCGCAGGCTCGCCACGCAGACCAGGTGGCGCTTGCGCAGCAGGGCGACGCCGGCGAGCACGTCCTCCATGTCCTCGTCGCGCAGGTTGGTGACCAGCATCACCAGCGCGCGCCGGCGCTGGCGCAGCGCGAGGTCGGTGGCCGCGGCGAGGAAATCGGTGGCGACCGGGCGTGGCTGCAGCGCGTAGCTGGCGCGCAGCAGGCGCTCGATCGCCGAAGCGCCGCGCTGCGGCGGCACCCATGCCGCGTCCCCGCCGTGCGCGAGGAGCCCGACCGCATCGCCCTGGCGCAGCGCGAGCCAGGCGACGACCAGCGAGGCGTCGAGCACGTGGTCGAAGTGGCTCATCGCGCCGTCGCGCGCCATCAGGCGGCGTCCGGTGTCGAGCATCAGCACCACCTGCTGGTTGCGCTCGTCCTGGTACTCGCGCGAGACGAGCCGGCGCGTGCGCGCGGTGGCCTTCCAGTCGATCTGGCGCAGCGAGTCGCCGACGCGGTATTCGCGCATCTGGTGGAAGTCGGTGCCCTCGCCGCGGCGCCGCTTGAGGTGTGCGCCGACCAGGCGCGAGGCCTGCTCGGAGGAGAACAGCGCGAACTTCGCCAGCGGGGCGAAGTTGGGATACACGCGCACGCGCTGGGACGGGCCTACCGCCACGTCGCGTCGGAACAGGCGCCACGGGCCATGCAGGCGCAACTGCGTGCCCTCGAACACGGCATCGCCGCGCGCATGCGCCGTGAGGTGCACGTCGACGGCGGTCTCCACGCCGGGGCGCAGGTCCAGGCGGCGCGGCAGGCCTTCGCTCGCCCAGTCACCGGGGTGCAGGTCGAACAGATCCACGCGCTGGCGCCGCGTGGGCTCGAGCACCAGCGTGGCCTGCGTGCGGACACCGACCGGCCAGGTCTCCGGCGCGCGGCGCATCACGCGCGGCGGGGGCAGCGCGATCACGCGCACCAGGTCGACCAGCGCGATCGCGCCGAGCGCCGCGCCGGCCCATGCCCAGGCCTGCGTGGGCAGGCGCTCGAGCGTGACGGGAATGCCGAGCAGGCCCCAGCCCGCCAGCAGCGCCAGCAGCGCCGGTGCCGGTCGCGGCCAGGCGCGCCAGGGGCCGGTGTCGCTCGCGCGGCGGGCGGGGGACGGGCTCACTGGCGCGGCGCGTCCACGCGCGCGAGCAGGGCGCGCAGCACGGTGTCGGTCGACTGGCCCTCGAGTTGCAGCTCGGGCGCGAGCAGGATGCGATGGCGCAGCGCCGGCAGCGCGACCTCGCGCACGTCGTCCGGGGTGACGAAGTCGCGGCCCGACAGGACCGCCTGCGCACGCGCGCAGCGCACCAGTGCGATCGAGCCGCGCGGGCCGGCGCCGAGCGCGATGCCGGCCCAGTCGCGCGTGGCCGCCGCCACGCGCACGGCGTAGTCGATCACCGCATCGTCGACGTGCAGCCGCGCGGTGGCGTCCTGCATCGCGACCAGCTCGGCCGGCCCGAGCACGCGCGGCACGCGCGAGAGGTCGAACGTGCTCGCCGCGCCGCGGCTGACCTCCGTCACCATGCGTCGTTCGTCGGCGAGCTCCGGATAGCCGATCAGCACCTTGAGCAGGAAGCGGTCGAGCTGCGCCTCGGGCAGCGGATAGGTGCCCTCGTGCTCGAGCGGGTTCTGCGTGGCGAGCGCCATGAACGGCGGCGGCAGCGAGAAGCTCTGGCCCTCGATCGTGACCTGGCGCTCGGCCATCGCTTCCAGCAGCGCCGCCTGCGTCTTGGCCGGCGCGCGGTTGATCTCGTCGGCGAGCAGCAGGTTGGTGAACACCGGGCCGCGGCGGATCGAGAACGTCTCCGTCTTGGGATCCCACACCGCGTGGCCGCTGATGTCGCTGGGCATCAGGTCGGGGGTGAACTGCACGCGGGCGTAGCCGCAGTCCAGGGCCTGTGCGAGCGCGCGGACCAGCAGCGTCTTGCCCAGGCCCGGCACGCCCTCGATGAGCACGTGCCCGCCCGCGAGCAGCGCGACGAGGATCTGCTCGAGCGCCTGCGCCTGGCCGATGAAGGCCGCGCCGACCGCGTCGCGCAGGCGCGCGGCGGCCTCGGCGACGGGCTCGCCCGAGGGCAGGGAGGTGGATGCGTCGGTCATAGCCGGTTTCTCATGCGGACGAGGAGGACGATTCGCGCGAGCAGCGACCTGGCATCGCGCGGATCGGGTGGGGTGAGCGCGTCGACGATGTCGGCGCGCGGCATGCGCAGCTTCTCGGCGAGACGCTCGACCTGCGCCTCGCCCGCGAGCATCGCGGCCTGCGGATCCCGGCGGCGGAGGCGGGCGAGGAAGGCCTCGCGCATCGCCTCGAACAGGCGGTCGCCGTCGCCGTAGCGCCACTGGTGCTCGCCGCTCGCGGCCACGTGCTCCAGCAGCGAACGGCGCTCGCGCGCCGGCGTGGGGATCTCCGGGCCGAGGCGGCGCGTGCGGGCCCACAGCCAGCCCAGCAGGACGAGGGCGAGCGGCACCCAGGCGCGCCAGCCCTCGAACAGGAGCCACTTCCACAGCGGCATGACGTCGCTGGCGTGCACGAGGTGGACCGTGCCGGCGCGGTCCATCCGCGCGACCAGCTGGCGCGTCATCGCGATGTGCGTGCAGTCCGCCAGGCCCGAGGTGCGGTTGCCGCGCTCGCCCGTGCGCAGGAAGTCGAGCTCGGCGGCGACGTCGACCATGCCCTCGCCGACCGGCACGCGCGCGAAGCCGTGGCCGGCGTCGTCGCCCCAGCGCAGCCGCGCGCGGTCGGGCGCATCGAAGCGGCGGCCCTCGCAGAATTCGGTGTGGGGCGGTTGGCCGGGCAGGCGCAGCGTCAGGCAGGTGGGCGGGGCGAGGAGCGTGCGCACGCCGATCGCATCGAGCAGCGGCACCGGCAGCGCGCGCGCCCCGGCCCGGCGCGTGCGCTGGAGGACGTCGACCGCCGCATCCGGCGCCGGCGTCGCGACCACGAGGTGGCCGCCGCCTCGCACCCAGCGCAGGAGCGCCTCGACATCCGCCTCGCGCAGGCTGCGCACATCGCCGTCGTACACGAGGCTGTCGCGCGGTGCGAGCGCCATGCTGTCGGCATCGATCCGGCGCCATGGACGCACCCGGCGCCCGTCGTGCTCCAGCGCGATGCGCAGCGCGAAGAGCGGATTGGTCGAGGCTTCGCCGCTGCGCGGCAGGTCCACCCATTCGACGACGCGCTCGTAGGTATGCAGCCACCAGGCCACGACGCCGCCGATGAGCGCCGCGGCGATCAGCCCGAGCCCGGCATAGCGCACGGCCGGCCTCATCGCACCCACCCGAACTGCGCCGAGGCGTCGGCGAGCATCGCCTCGAAGGCCTCGTCGGTCGGCATGCGATCGGCGTAGGCGGCCTGCTGCCACAGGCGGACGCCGGCGGCGAACGCACGCCGCGGCGCCTCCGGCAGGGCCGTGGACGCGCGCAGGCACTGCGCCTCGGTAGCGCCCGGCGCGAGGGCGCGACCGGTCATGCCGACCATCGCCTCCACCGCCGCGCGGTAGACCAGCGCGAGCGCCTCGCGTGCGCGGCCACCGGCCCACAGGCGGCGCGCGGTGCCTGCGACGTCGTCGGGGAGCGGCTCGGCGACGACCACGTCGGCTTCGCGGGCCGCCGCGGGCTTGGCGACCGCGGGCGCCGTGACGCCACGCAGCCAGGGCCACCACCGCGGCGCGGTCCAGGCGACCAGGCCGAGCAGCGCGGCGGCGACGATCCACAGCGCGAGCTCGCCGAGCGTGCCGATCATGCCGGCGATGCGCTCCATCCAGCCGGACGAGCGCTGCGGATCCGGGGCGTCCTTCTTCCGTGGCTTCCACGTCGCGACCTCGCGCCGCGGGTCGATGCGCGGATCCGCATACGCACGCGCCACGGCACGGTCGAAGCTGCCCGGCGGCGCGTAGTCGCCGCCGAAGGTGGACGGCAGCGGCGTCTCGACGCGATCGGCTCGACCGCAGGACGGCGCGCGCGGCGGCGGGTCGGCCGCCTGGGCCGGGGACGCGAGCAGGACGGCCAGGGCGATCGCGAGCGCGCCGGTGGCAGCTTGCAGCCGCGCGCGCAGGCGGCGGAACGCGAGCTCGATGTCCCAGCCTTCGATCTCGGTGCGCCGGTTGAGGTAGAGCCCGAAGCCCGCGCCGACGTTGAAGGGCTCGATCAGGCTGGTCGCGATCCAGACGAGCGCGTTCTGCAGCAGCTGCAGCCAGGCCGGCGATTCGACGATGTAGTCCCAGACCTGCCGAAGCGAGCCCAGCAGGTGCTCCTCGGGCACGAACAGGAACGCGAGCAGGCCGATGCCGAGGGTGATCACGCCCTCGAAATGGAGGAACAGCACGAGCGTGAGGGCAGCGACGCCGTACGCCGGGCCGGCGACCACGCGGCGCCGTTCGCCCGCCTGCGCGGCGGGCCCGCCCTCGAGCACGTCGACCGGCATGAGCAGGGCGCGGGCGGGCGAGAGCCGTCGCCACGTGAGGTAGCCGAGCATCGCCCGCCCCCCGCCGCGGAACGCCTCGCGAAGCGTGGTGCGTGCACTTGGGACGGTGCCGAACACGGCGCGCGAGAGCACGTAGAGGGGAATCCGCGCGAACAGCGGCTTGAGCCACCACATCAGCAGGGCGGCGATCCACAGCAGGTCGAGCGCGTACATCGCGGCATTGAGCAGCGCGAAGGCGGGAAGCGTGAGCAGCAGCCACGGCCCCCACACGGCCCGCGCATGGCGGCGCACGAGCGCGGTGCCCAGTTCGACCGCCTCCCACGAGGAGCGCGGGCGCAGCGCGACGGTGAGCGCGTCGATCCTCACGGCGCCGCGTCCTCGCCGGGCAGGCGCCCGCGTCCGCCGAGCAGCAGCCAGGCGTGGACCCCCGTCCACAGCACCGCGGCCACCGAATACTTGATCCAGGCCGGCATCCAGCCGATCGACGACCAGAACGCCTCGATGAAGGCCGCGATGACCAGCATCACGAACACGCCCGCCGCGAGCAGCGCGCCACGGCGGCCGCCTTCGACCAGGGCGTCGATGCGGCGAAGACGGCCCGGCGCGATCAGGCGCAGGCCGAGCTGCAGGCCCGCGCCGCCCGCGATCCAGATCGCGGTCAACTCGAAGGACCCGTGCCCGCAGACGAAGCGCCAGAGCGGGTCGCCGTGGCCCACGGCCTGCAGGTGGCCCATCACGCCGCCGAAGGTCACGCTGTTGGCCAGCAGCACGATGATCGAGCCGATCCCGGCGAGCAGGCCGCTGGCGAAGGTGCGAAAGCCGATCGAGATGTTGTTCCAGATGTAGACGCCGAACATGGCGACGTCGGTCCCGTCGTCGCGCCCCAGCTTGCGGTCGGGATCGTTCGGGTCGTACATCGCTTCGTACATCGCCATCTGCTCGGGCGACAGGATCGACCCGGCGAGGTCCGGCTGCCACTGGATCGCCGCGAACACCAGCACGCCCGGCACGTAGAACAGCAGTGCCGCAGCGAGCATGCAGCCCCATTCCGCGCGCACCAGCCGCGGGAAGCCGGCGAGCACGAACTCCAGCACGCGATGCCAGCGCGTGGGCGGCGTGCGGTAGAGCACCGCATGGCCGCGTTGCATCAGCGACTGCAGCCGCGCGACCAGTGCCGGGCTGTACCCGCGCCGGCGGGCGAGCGCGAGGTGCTGGCACAGGCGCCGGTAGCGCGAGGGGACGTCGGCATCGCGCACGTCGCCGAGCTCGCGCTCGCGGCGTGCCCGGCGCAGGCTCTCGCCCCGCGCATCGAGCCACCGCTCGAAGGCATTCCACTCCGCCTGGTGCCGGGCGACGAAGGCGTCCTGCTTCATGCGCGCCCCAGCAGCCAGTTGGCGATCGCGTACAGGCGGTTCGACGCGTCGGCGCCGCGCGCCTGCACGAGCGGGCCGGCGAGGTCGGCGAGCTCGTCACGTCGCGCGGGCGTGAGGTGCGGCGCGCGTTCGGCGAAGGCGATGACCGCGGCCTGCTCGGCAGGCTGCAGCGGTACCGGAGGCGGCACCGGGGCCACGGGCAGCGCGATCGCGAGCGGATCCTGCGGCAGCCGGTGCACGACCAGCGTGCCGGCCACCATGTCGCCGAGGCGGCGCGCGGCCGGGTCGCACAGGCAGGCCACGAGCCCTGCGGCGTAGCCGAACGGCAGCATGTCCACGGTGCGCAGCAGGTTGCGCGCGAACGAGGCGCGCCAGCCGATCGGCGCTCCGTCGGCGGACACCACCTGGAGCCCGAGCGCGCGCTTGCCTGGCGTGCGTCCGTCCCACAGCGCCTCGAACACCACCGGGTACAGCCAGAACACCGCGAACATCAGCACGAGGTAGGCGCCCATGCCCGCGGCGCCCATCAGCCCGAACGTGATCGAGGCGAGGAAGAGCACGGCCAGGCGCAGCGCGAAGTCGATCATCCACGCGAGCGCCCGCGGCACCGGCCCGGCGACGGGCAGGTGCAGCGCGACGCCCTCTGGGGTCACGATCTCGTGGTGCGTGTCCAGGCGATCCATGCGGGGCGCGCGATGCTCCGTCAGGCGGCCTCGACCACGATCGTGTCGGCCACCACGTCGTGCAGGCAACGGCGGTCCTCGCGGAAGATCATCAGCACGTCCGCGAGGACGAAGCCCAGCGCGAGCAGCGGGCTGGCGACGCCCAGCACGCGCTGCACCAGGCTCATGAGCAGCGAGCGCATCAGGAAGATGCGCCAGAAGCCGGCCTTGGTGCCGTCGGGCCGCGCGATGCGGATGCCCACGAAGCGCTTGCCGACGGTCTGCCCGTACTGCACCAGCAGCACGATGTTCCAGATCCCGATCCCGGCGAGCAGCACGAGGGCGAGCACGAGCCCCGTCGTCGCGCCGGTCGACAGCCCCTGAACGCCGATCGCGCTCATGCGCATCTGGCGGAACACGGCGAAGACGATGAAGCCGATCGGCACCGCCGCCATCGCGGCGTCGATGAGCACCGCCAGCAGGCGCGGCAGGCGTCCGGCGAGGACGACATCGCCCTCGTCGGCGGCCTCATGCAGGGGCGCGCGGGGCGCGGCATACGGCGTATAGGCCCCGGCGGCGGGCGTTCGCGCCAGCGGCGGCGGCACCGTCGCCGCGGGCTCGCGGACGATCGGCGTGGCGAGTTCGTACGGATTCCATTCGCGGCCACCCGCGTCGTCCGGCTGCTTCATGCGCGTCCCCTGTGGTCGCCACCGACTCTACCGGGCGCGCGACGATTCGGCCAACGCGGCGGGGCACCGATCAGCCCACGCCGAGGTAGCGATCCTTGAGTCGCACGTAGTGCTGCGCGGAGTAGTAGAGCCCTTCGATCTCGGCGTCCGACAGCATGCGGACCTTCTTCGCGGGATTCCCGAGCCAGAGCTCGCCCTCGCCGACGGTCTTGCCGGGCGGCACCACCGCGCCGGCCCCGACGAAGCCGTGCCTGCGCACCACCGCGCCGTCGAGGATCACCGCGCCCATGCCGATGAGCACGGCGTCCTCGATCCGGCAGGCGTGGATGATCGCCTTGTGGCCGATGGTGACGTCGGCGCCGATCTGCGTGGAGAAGCCGCCGAGCTTGGCGTGCGGCCCGTCGTGCGACACATGGATCACCGTGCCGTCCTGCACGTTGGTGCGGTCGCCGATGCGGATGAAGTTCACGTCGCCGCGGATCACCGTCGCCGGCCAGACAGAGACGTCGTCGCCGAGCACCACGTCGCCGATGACGGTGGCGGCCTCGTCGACGTAGGCGCGCGCGCCCAGCGTGGGACGGTGGTCGAGGTAGGGTCGGATGGCCATCCGTGGATTGTAGGCGCGACCCGCGCGGCGCCCGCCTAGACTCCGCTCATGGACCTGAAGCCCGACGACCTGTCCGCGACCCTCGCGCGCCTGCGCGAGGCCTGGCGCGCCGCGAAGCCCACGCTCGCGCAGCGCGACGCCGACCTGCGCCGCCTGCGCGAGGCGTTCGCCGCGCGGCAGGCGCAGATGGATGCCGCGATCCGCGCGGACTTCGGCCACCGCTCCCTGCACGAGAACCTCGTCGCCGAGTCGCTGGTCACGCTCGCCGAGATCGACCACGCCCGTTCGCACCTGCGGCGCTGGGCGCGACCGCGGCGCGTGGCGGTGGGCTGGCGGCTGTGGCCCGGCCGCGCGCGCGTGCGGCCGATGCCCGTCGGCGTGGTCGGCATCATCGCGCCGTGGAACTACCCCGTGAACCTCGCGCTCGTGCCGCTGGTGAGCGCCGTCGCGGCCGGCAACCACGTCTACCTCAAGCCGAGCGAGCACACGCCGCGCACGAGCGAATGGCTGCGCGCGCTGCTCGCGGACGTGTTCCCGGCCGATCGCGTGGCGGTCGCGCTCGGCGGCGCCGACGTGGGCGCCGCCTTCGCGGCGTTGCCGTTCGACCACCTGCTGTTCACCGGCTCGACCGCCGTGGGCCGGAAAGTGCTCGCCGCCGCGGCGCCGAACCTCACGCCCGTCACGCTGGAGCTCGGCGGCAAGGCGCCGGCGGTGGTGTGTCCGGACTACCCGCTCGACGTCGCCGCGCGGCGCATCGCCACCGGCAAGTGGTTCAACGCCGGCCAGACCTGCATCGGCGTGGACTACGTGCTCGTCGACGCGGGGCGCCGCGACGCCTTCGTGGAGCACCTGCTCGACGAGCTGCGCGCACGCTACGCGGCGGACATCGCCTCCAGCCCCGACTACACGCGCATCATCAACGACGCGCAGTACGCGCGCCTCGCCGGCTACGTCGAGCAGGCCCGCGCCGCGGGCGTGGACGTGCGCCAGCCGTTCGGCGCGGGCGACCCGGCGTCGCGCCTGCTGCCGCCGACGCTGCTGGTGGAGCCCGGCACCGATCTGGACGTGATGCGCGAGGAGATCTTCGGGCCGCTGCTCCCGGTGCTCGGCTATGACGGCCTCGACGATGCGGTGGCGCGCATCGGCGCCCTCGAGCGCCCGCTCGCGCTCTATCCCTTCAGCCACGACCCGGCGAGCGTCTCGCGCATCCTCGACGGCACGCTCGCCGGCGGCGTCACCGTCAATGACACGTTGATGCACTTCGGTGCGCAGGGCCTGCCGTTCGGCGGCATCGGCCCCAGCGGGATGGGGGCGATCCACGGGCAGGCGGGCTTCGAGACCTTCAGCAAGCTCCTGCCGGTCTTCGAGCAGCGCCGCCTCGCCGTCACCGACTGGCTGCGCCCGCCGTACCGGGGCTGGATCGACCGGGCGATCCGTGCGCTGGTGCGCTAGGCCGCGAACCGCTCGAACGCGGCGAGCGTGCGCTCGACCGCCGCGTCGTCGACGTCGAGGTGCGTCACCAGCCGCACCTGCGGCAGGTAGCCGGTCGAGATCAGGATGCCCGCCTCGTGCAGGTGCGCCTTGAGCGCGAGCTGGCGGTCCACCGGAATGTCCACGAACACCATGTTGGTGTGCCGCGCCGACACCGGGAAGCCGGCCGCGCGCAAGCCGTCGGCGAGGCGCGCGGCGCGCGCGTGGTCGTCCGCCAGGCGCGCCACGTGGTGGTCGAGCGCATGCAGCGCACCCGCCGCCAGGACGCCGGCCTGCCGCATGCCGCCGCCGCAGACCTTGCGCCAGCGCGCGGCCCGCGCGATCAGCTCGCGCGCGCCCACGAGCACCGAGCCCACCGGCGCGCCGAGCCCCTTGGACAGGCAGATCGAGACGCTGTCGAAGTGGCGCGCGATCTCCCGCAGTGGAACGCCCAGGGCGACCGCGGCGTTGTAGGCGCGCGCGCCGTCCAGGTGCAGCGCCAGCCCGCGTCGATCGCACAGCGCCCGCGCAGCGGCGAGGTACTCCAGCGGCAGCACCCGGCCATGCCATGTGTTCTCCAGCGCCAGCAGCCGCGTGCGCGCGAAGTGCGGGTCGACCGGTTTGATCGCGCGTTCGACCGCATCGAGCGGCAGCGTTCCGTCGGGCGCGTGCGGAATCGGCTGCGGCTGGATCGAGCCGAGCACCGCCGCGCCACCACCCTCGTACTTGTAGGTATGCGCGTCCATGCCGACGAGGTATTCATCGCCGCGCTCGCAATGCGCGAGCAACGCGACGAGGTTGGCCTGCGTACCGCTGGGGGTGAACAGGCCCGCCTCGAAGCCGAGCTCCTCGGCCATGCGCGCCTGCAGCGCGTTGACGGTCGGATCCTCGCCATAGACGTCGTCGCCGACGGGGGCGGCGAGCATCGCCGCCCGCATCGCGTCGGTGGGACGGGTCACGGTATCGCTGCGCAGGTCGACGAGGCTCATGGCGGACGGTTTCGAGCGGGCCCGTGATCATGCCAGCGATGGCGGGCGCAGCGGCTAGACTGCGGCCATGAAGATCGCCAGCTGGAACGTCAATTCGCTCAACGTTCGCCTCCCGCACCTGGAGGCCTGGCTGCGCGAGGCGCGCCCGGACGTGGTCGCCCTGCAGGAGACCAAGCTCGAGGATGCGCGCTTTCCGGACGGTGACATCGCGGCGATGGGCTACCGCAGCGTCTTTTCCGGCCAGAAGACCTACAACGGCGTGGCGATCCTCTCGCGCATGGACGGGCCGGCCGCTGGAGGGCTGACGGACGTGCAGGCCGGCATTCCCGGGTTCGAGGACGAGCAGAAGCGCGTGCTCGCGGCGACCGTGGGCGGCGTGCGCATCGTCGACGTCTACGTGGTGAACGGGCAGAGCGTGGGCAGCGACAAGTACGCCTACAAGCTGCGCTGGCTGGAGGCCCTGCAGGCTTGGCTGGAGGACGAACTGCGGCGCCATCCCCGGCTCGTGCTGCTCGGCGACTTCAACATCGCGCCGGACGAGCGCGACGTCCACGATCCGGCGTACTGGAACGAGAGCCACATCCTCACCTCGCGCGCCGAGCGCGACGCGCTCGACCGGCTGCATGCGCTGGGCCTGCACGACGCCTTCCGCGCGCTCAATCCGGATGCGCGCGAGTTCAGTTGGTGGGACTACCGCCAGTTCGCATTCCGCCGGAACCTCGGCCTGCGCATCGACCTCACGCTCGTCTCCGACGCACTGCGCGGTGAATGCGTCGCAGCGGGCATCGACAAGACCCCGCGCTCATGGGAACGGCCCAGCGACCACGCCCCGGCGTGGGTGGAGATCGCGCGCGGCTGAGCGCCCGTTGTGGCGGCGCAAAGAAAAAGGCCCGGCGATGCCGGGCCTTTTCCGTTCCGCGTGTCCGCGAGGCGCGCTTAGCGCACGCGGCCGCGACGGAACATGTTCACGATGGCGAGCAGCACGACCGCGCCCAGCAGCGAGAACAGCAGGCTCGAGATGCTGAAGTCGCCGTTGTTGATGTCGCCGCCGTCGCCGATCAGCATGGCACCCAGCCAGCCGCCGATGAACGCGCCGATGATGCCGACGACGATGTTCATGAGCGCGCCCTGCTGGGCGTCCGTCCTCATGATCTTGCTGGCGATCCAGCCGATGATGCCGCCGACGACCAACCACACGATGAAGCCCATGATGCTCATGATGCGTCTCCTTTCCAGTCCGGGATGAATTCGGCACCCCTTCAATCGGGGAGCGCGATCGAGTCTGGGAAGGCGGCTGTGACGGCTGCGTGTGAAATCCCTACGGCGGCATGAACGAGCCGCCCGTCGGCGACGCACGTGTAGGCGATGCGAAAACGCGATGCGCGCGGCGCGACAGACGCGCCGTGCAGACTGTCAGCGCGTACGGTCCTGCAACAGCGCGATCAGCGACGCGCGCGGCAGCTTGCCGGTCTCGTTGCGCGGCAGTTGTGCGACGCAGCGCAGGCGGCGCGGCAGGAACACGGGATCCATCTGCGCGCGCAGGGCGCGCAGGATGTCGGCCGGCGCCAGGCCGGGCGCGACGGCGAGCGCGGCGATGCGGCGCACGCCACAGGCATCGGGCTCGAGCTGGACGACCACGCCGTCGCGCACGCCCGGCACCGCGAGCAGCCGGCGCGTCAGGTCGCCCAGCGAGGCGCGCTTCCCGGCGATCTCGAGCAGGTCGGCATTGCGGCCGCGCAGTTCGAAGCGCCCGTCGGGCAGCAGCTCGACGAGGTCGGCGAGGAGCACCGGCGCGGCGAGGTGCTCGGCGCTCGCGAGCGTTCCATCCGGCTGCGGTGCCAGGCGAACGCCCGGCAGCAGCGACCAGGCATCGCCCTGCGCCGTGCGCCGGCGGGCGAGGATGCAGGTCTCGGTCGAGCCGAAGAGTTCGCGCACCTCGCAGCCGAACGCGTCCTCGGCGGCCAGCGCCAGTTCGCGGGCCAGCGGCGCGGTGGCCGAGACGATGCCGGCCATCGGCGGCAGCGCGAACGACGGATCGTCCGCGCATGCCTGCACCAGCGCGCGCAGGTGCACCGGCGTGGTCACCAGCAGCGCCGGGCGCGGGCAGTCGGCGAGCGCGCGCGCGACGTCCTGCGGGAAGAACGGGCGCGCGCCGTGCACCGCGACATCGCCCAGCATCGGCAGCAGCACGGACATCTCCATGCCGTACATGTGCTGGGGCGGCACCGTCGCGACCAGCGGCGTGGTCGCGCCGGGGTGCAGCAGGTCGCCGATCGCGGCGAGGTTCTGCGCGGTGCTCGTGGCGAAGCTGGCGAGCGTCTTGAGGTTCGGCTTGGGATGGCCGGTGCTGCCGGAGGTGAAGCCGATCACGAGCGGTGCATCCGCGAGCACCTGCAGCGGCGCGCCGTCGATTCCGTCGAGGACGTCGGGCAGGCGCCAGGTGCGTGGCGGGGCGGGGTCGAGGTCGGCATCGGCGATGCAGATGGCATCCGGGTGGTCGGCGAGCACCGCGTCGATCACGCCCGGCGCGCGCGAGGAAGGCAGCAGCGTCACCTGGCCACGCAGCGCTGCCGCGCACAGCGCGACGATGAAGCGGTAGCGGTCGTCGCAGAGGTTCACCGCGTGCGGCGCCGAGGGCAGGTCGGCAGCGACCGCACGCACGTGGCGCTCGAACGCGGCGCGGGTGACCGGGCGCGCGCCGTCGAACGCCACCACGCGATCCGCCGGACCCGCCACGAGCGCTGCCAGGCGCGGTGCCTGGGATGTTCCGACCTCGACGACCGCTGCCATGGATCCGCCTGCCCAATCCCCGGGCGCTACTTTACGCTCCGCCCTCCGCCCGGTCAGCCGCATGCCCGTCCAGTTCGACGACTTCGTGATCGGCCCCGTGCGCCTCGGGCTGCTGCCCCATCCCGGCGGTCGCGGCGAGCCGGCGGCGCGGGACTGGCTGGCCGGGCGCCTGGGCGTCGACGGGGCCGCGTTGCCGCTGGAGCGCGACCTGCACGGGCGACCGCGGCTGGGCGATCCGGACCGCGACTGTAACTGGAGCCACAGCGGCCCCTGGCTGCTGGTCGCGCTGGCCGACCGGGCGCGCGTGGGCGTGGACATCGAGGCGATGCGGCCCCGGCCCCGGGCGCTGGAGATCGCGCGGCGCTATTTCCACCCGCGCGAGGCCGAGGTCCTCGCCGCGCTGCCGGCTGGGGCGCGTGATGCCGCCTTCCTGCGCCTGTGGTGCGCCAAGGAGGCGGTGCTCAAGGCGCACGGCCGCGGCCTCGCCCACGGGCTCGACCGGTTCGAGGTCGCCGGATTCGCGGGCGATGGCGAAGCGCTGCGGATCGCCCGGGACGACGGCGGCCTCGGTCCCGGCTGGGCGCTGGCCGAACTCGACTGCCCGCAGGCGGTCGCGGTCGTCGCCTGGCGCGCGTAGCGGGCGCCGCGCGCGATGCGTCGCTGGGGATCCGGTCACGGGCCCGGACCGTCGCCCTGATCCCCGGTCGGACCGGGGTTCAGGCGCCGCGGGGCGTACGCCCCACGACGACCATGTGCCGCTCCGCCGCGAGTCCCGGCACTGCCAACGGCACGCTTTCGCGCAGCTCCCAGCCGGGCGGCAGCTGCGCCAGCTCGTCGGCCGGATGCACGCCCTTCATCGCGAGCAGCGCGCCGTCCTCAGCCACGAGGTGGCCGCCCAGCTCCAGGATCAGCGGGATCGTGGCGAGCGCCCGCGCGGTGATCGCGGCATAGGCGCCCGGTTCGTCCACGGCCTCGATCCGCGACTCCGCCACCCGCGCCCCGTCGAGCCCGAGTTCGCGGATCGCCTGGCGCATGAAGCGCGCCTTCTTGCCCGCGCTCTCCACCAGCGTCACGCGCAGGCCCGGCTTGACGATCGCCAACGGGATGCCCGGCAGGCCGGCGCCGGTGCCGAGGTCGGCCAGGGCCCCGCCCGAGGCGACCAGCGGATCGACGAAGCGATGCATCGCCAGCGAGTCGAGCAGGTGCTTGGTGACCATCTCGCCCGGGTCGCGGATGGCGGTGAGGTTGTAGGTGGCGTTCCAGCGCACCAGCAGCGCGAGGTAGTCCAGCAGCTTCGGGGCATGCGCCGCATTGAGGCCCAGCGCGGCGAGGCCGGACTCGAGCATCGGGCGGAGGTCGGAGGACAGGGCGGCGGCCATCCGCACAGTATGACGGCCGGCTCCCGCCGGCCGCGTGCTGCGGCCCGGCCACGGGTATCCTTGGCGACCCCGACCCAGCCCCTCGCCTGCCGCCCGCGGCGGCGCGGTGGTCCGCGTCATCCCATCCTGAGCAGGACGAGCCGAATGGCCCGCATCATCGCCATCGCCAACCAGAAGGGCGGCGTCGGCAAGACCACCACCGCCGTCAACCTCGCCGCGGGGCTCGCGCGTGCGCCGCAGCGCGTGCTGCTGGTCGACCTCGACCCGCAGGGCAATGCCACGATGGGCTCGGGCGTGGACAAGCGCGCGATCGAGGCCTCGGTCACCGAGGTGCTGCTGGGCGAGTCCGATGCGCGCGCCGCGATCGTGCGCACCGCCGAGGACTTCGACCTGCTGCCGGGCAACATCGACCTCACCGCCGCCGAGATCCGGCTGATGGACGAGGACGCGCGCGAGCAGAAGCTCAAGGCCGTGCTCGAGCCGCTGCGCGGGGAGTACGACTTCATCCTCATCGACTGCCCGCCGGCGCTGAGCCTGCTCACGCTCAATGCGCTCACCGCCGCCGACTCCGTGATCGTGCCGATGCAGTGCGAGTACTACGCGCTCGAGGGCATCTCCGCGCTGATGGAGACGGTGGAGGCGATCCGCCAGCGCCTGAATCCGAAGCTGGAGATCGAGGGCGTGCTGCGCACCATGTTCGACGTGCGCAACAACCTCGCCAACGCGGTCTCGGCCGAACTCATCAACCACTTCGGCGACCGCGTGTTCCGCACCATCGTCCCGCGCAACGTGCGCCTGGCCGAGGCGCCGAGCCACGGGCAGTCGATCGTCGGCTACGACCGCGCCAGCCGCGGCGGCGTGGCGTATCTCGGCCTGGCCGGTGAAGTGGTGCGCCGGACGAAGGAACGCGAGCAGGCGTTGAGGAAGCAGGCGAAGGAGGCCACGGCATGAGCACGGCGAAGAAGCGCGGCCTGGGCCGCGGGCTGGAAGCACTGCTCGGCCCGAAGGCCGCCGCCGAGGCCCCGCAGATCGTCGAGGCGCAGCCGGGCGACACCCTGCGCCAGCTGCCGGTCGACGCGCTCGTCGCCGGCAAGTACCAGCCGCGCCGCCACTGGGACGAGGCCAAGCTCGCCGAGCTCGCCGAGTCGATCAAGGCGCAGGGCGTGATCCAGCCGATCGTGGTGCGCGAGATCCGCGACCACGGCGGCAAGACGTTCGAGATCATCGCCGGCGAGCGCCGCTGGCGCGCGTCCAAGCTCGCGGGGCTGCCGCAGATCCCGGTGGTGGTGCGCGAGGTCGACGACCGCACGGTCGTGGCGATGGCGCTGATCGAGAACATCCAGCGCGAGGACCTCAACCCGCTGGAGGAGGCGCAGGCGCTGCAGCGCCTGATCGACGAATTCGACCTGACCCATGCCGCCGCCGCCGAAGCCGTCGGCCGCTCGCGCGCCGCGGTCTCGAACCTGCTGCGCCTGCTCGAGCTGCCGCCGGAGATCCGCGTACTGGTGGAGACGCGCGGCATCGAGATGGGCCATGCGCGCGCGCTGCTGCCCCTGCAGCCGCAGGCCGCGGTCGCGCTGGCGCGGCAGGCGGCGGAGCAGGGCTGGTCGGTGCGCGAGGTCGAGCACCGCGTGCAGCAACTCATGGCAGGCCAGGTGCCCGGCGGCGCGAAGCCGCGGCCGGCAAAGGCCAAGCCGCAGGCGGACATCGTCGCGCTCGAGCGCGAGCTCGCCGAAACGCTCGGCACCAAGGTCAACGTGCTCAACGGCCGCGGCAACAGGGGCCGGCTGGTCATCCACTACAGCGACCTCGAATCGCTCGACGGCGTGCTCGAGCGCCTGCGCGGGCGGCGCGAGGACTGAACCGCCCGGCGTCGCGGCACGGGCCGATCGCGCGCCGGGCGTCCGCTTCCGACCCGGCGGCACGCGCGCCGGTCATCGCGGGCTCCGCACGCGTGCCGCATCGCGATCCGTGCGTCCACGCCCTCTCGCGCCCACCGCCCCGCGGTCGCGTGCCGGCGGACACTTTGGGCCACAATCCCGCTCCAATGCGCCGTGCCGTGGTCGCGGCGCTCCTCCTGTGAGACCCCATGACGCCTGCGTCCCTCCCGCTCTCCGTCGTCGTGCCCGTGTACAACGAGGAAGGCAACGTCGCACCGCTGGTGCGCGAGATCGTCGCGGCGCTCCGCGGCGTCATCGGCTTCGAGATCGTCTACGTCGACGACTGCTCGAAGGACGGCACGCTCGCCGCGCTGAGCGCGCTCAAGGCCGAGGTGCCCGAACTGCGCGTCGTACGCCACGTCAGCAATGCCGGGCAGAGCACCGCCACGCGCAACGGCGTCAAGGCCGCGCGCGGCGCGTGGATCGCCACGCTCGACGGCGACGGCCAGAACGATCCGGCCGACATCCCGAAGCTGCTCGCGCAGCGCGATGGCGCGGCGTCGGACGTGAAGATGTTCGCCGGCTGGCGCGTGGACCGTAAGGACACGGGCAGCAAGCGCTGGGCCTCGAAGTGGGCGAATGCGATCCGTGCCTCGATGCTGAAGGACGACACGCCGGACACCGGCTGCGGCATCAAGCTGTTCGAGCGCGAGGCCTTCCTCGACCTGCCGTACTTCGACCACATGCACCGCTACCTGCCCGCGCTGATGCAGCGTGCCGGCTGGAGGACGGTGAGCGTGCCGGTGAACCACCGGCCACGCGGCGCCGGCGTGTCGAAGTACACCAACCTCGGTCGCGCGCTCGTCGGCATCCGCGACCTGCGCGGCGTGGCCTGGCTGATCGCGCGCTCCCGGCGCACGGCGGTCGAGGAGCTCTGAGCATGGCGCCCGACTTCATGAACGCGCCGATTCCGTGGCTCGAATGGACGGGGCTGCACGCTTCGCCGTGGAAGCTGATCGGGCTCACCGGCGCGCTCATGTTCGGCGGGCGCTGGCTGATCCAGTTCGTGGCGTCCAGGCGCGCGGGCAAGCCGGTGATCCCGCGCATGTTCTGGTACATGAGCGTGCTCGGCTCGCTGATGACGCTCAGCTACTTCATCTTCTCGAGCAAGCAGGACGCGGTGGGGATCGTGCAGAACCTCTTTCCGGCGTTCACCGCGCTCTACAGCCTCTACCTCGACATCCGGCACCGCGGCTGGCACCGCGACCGCGCGGGGCACTAGGTCGGCGGGCGGCTAGGGATGCGATTCGATGTCCGCGAGGGCGGGCATCGCGGCCCACGCGTGCTGGCGCCCGGCGTAGACCTCGATCGTCGGAGGCGGGAGCGCCGGATCGGCGAACGCCCCGCCGGCGACCACCACGAGGCCCGGGTCGCGGTCCATCGTCCACCAGACGGTGGAGCCGCACCTGGGGCAGAAGCGGAAGTCGATCGAGCGCCCGCTGTCGGCCGTGCGCGTGTAGCGCGCGGCTTCGCCGGTCGGCGTGACCGCGGCCTCGGGGAACCGCACCTGCCAACCGAAGGGCGCACCGGTGCGGCGCTGGCAGGACCGGCAGTGGCAGATCGACACGCGGACGGGCTCGCCCCGGCAGTCGATGCCGAGCTGGCCGCAGGCGCAGGCGGCACGACGGATGAGGATGGCGTTCATGGGCACCCCGGTGATCGGTGCCCAGCGTAGCCTCGGGCGGGCCCCAAGGCCGCCGGGCCGGGTGCCTTCGGCCGCTTCCTGAACCACGCGCCGGCGCTAAGTGCTTGCCGGCAAAGGGACTGGCAGCGATAATGCGCGGCTCGCTGCGTCCGCCGGCCCTGCCGGACCGCCGACGTCGAACGGAAAGCGCGTTTTCCGCTCTCTGCGAACCGCCCGCCCCGCGCGGGTCCCGCCCGTATCGCGCGATGCCCCGGAGTGCCGGGCGCGTCGGGGCCGCCGCCTCCCTGGCCAAGGGAAGCTCAATACCTTTCGAGGTGCGTATGTCCAAAGTCTGCCAGGTGACCGGCAAGCGTACGGTGACGGGTAACAACGTCTCCCACGCCAACAACAAGACCCGTCGTCGTTTCCAGCCGAACCTCCACGAGCGCCGCTTCTGGGTCGCTTCGGAGAACCGCTGGGTCCGCCTGCGCGTTTCCACCAATGCCCTGCGCACCATCGACAAGAACGGCATCGACGCCGTGCTCGCCGATCTCCGCGCCCGTGGCGAGAAGATCTGAGGAGTAGACGACGATGGCTTCCAAGCGCGACAAGATCCGCCTGATCTCTTCTGCCGGCACCGGTCACTTCTACACGACCGACAAGAACAAGAAGAACACCCCCGGCAAGATGGAAATCAAGAAGTTCGACCCGGTCGTGCGCAAGCACGTGCCGTACAAGGAAGGCAAGATCAAGTGATCCGCGGCGCGTCGTCCGACGCGCGCGAGTCTTCCGGAAGAGCCCGCCGCATGGCGGGCTTTTTCTTTTCCGCCGGTGCGCGTGCCGGCCACGGGGAGCAGTATCCGCCCGTGCGCGGCCTGCGGCGATCGCCTGCGTGCCCGGCCGGGCATGGCGTTTCTCCGCCAACGGCAGGAGTTCGGTATGGACGCCGGCTGTTGCAGGGGCATGACCGTCCGCGCCGACCGGCCGGCGCCACCGGCTCAATGCGTGCGCGGACCGCGCCGTCGCTCCACGTGCGCCGGTGAGCGCGCGTCCTCCGTGCTGATCGCGCGGACCGAGAGGCGGAGCCCGGCGGCGCCGAGCGCGCGCCGCACCTCGTCGAAGGTCGCCCAGTCGGGGATGTCGCGCAGTGCGCTCTCCACCAGCACCAGGTCGCCGGTCGCGCGGCAGGTACGGAAATACTCCGCGAGGTCGGCGGGCGACCGCAGGTAGTCGGCGATGCGGCGGTTCTCGGCCATGGGCGGACCCCCGGGGACGGGCTCACCGCGCACGCTAGCCGAGCCGCGTGGGCAGCCCGTGTAGGCGGCCGCGTCAGTACTGGCCGAGCATCGCGTCGGCGTTGCGGGATTCCAGCGCGATCGGCTGGCCGTCCGGGGGCGTCGGCGGCGGCTGGTAGAGCGAGACGCGGTTGCGGCCGGCGACCTTGGAGCGGTACATCGCCGCGTCGGCATGGGCGACGAGGGTCTCGTAGTCGTAGCCGGAGATCGAGGAGCTGACCACGCCGATGCTCGCGGCCACGGGCAGCCCGCAGCCGGCCTCCTTGGCATCGATGCCCTCGATCGAGTGCCGGCATTTCTCCGCGATCCGGAGTGCCGCATCGATGTCGCAGTCGACCAGCGCCATCGCGAATTCCTCACCCCCGATGCGGCCGTACAGGTCGCCCTCGCGGCAGTACTGCCGGCCCACCCGCGCGACTTCGCGCAGCACCCAGTCGCCGGCGGAGTGGCCGCACTGGTCGTTGATCTGCTTGAAGTGGTCGAGGTCGAACAGCAGCACGCTGAGCGGCCGTCGGCGCTGCTCGCAGGCCTTGAGCGCCGATTCGGTGCGGGCGCGGAAGTGACGTCGGTTGGCGAGCCCCGTGAGCCCATCGGTGTCGGCGAGCTGCCGCAGGTTGCGGTGCATGCGGCGCGCGCGCCACCCCCAGTACGCGGCCGATGCGGCGATCACCACCAGCAGCGCGATGGCGAGGCGGAAATTCCACGCGCTGCGTTCCGCCACCTCCTGCTTAAGCAGCAGCAGCTGGTTCTGGTTGCTCAGCAGCTCGATCGACTGGTTCTTCTGCGCCAGCTCGTAGCGTGTCAGCTGGACCGCGTACTCGCGCGCCTTGATGTCCTCGATACGGGCCTTGTCGGCCTCGGCGTAGAGGCGGTAATGGCGCAATGCGGCGCCGAGGTTCTGGCGATCCAGGGCAACCTGGTAGAGCACCTTCTGCGCCAGTACGTTCGCGAGCGAGCGGGGGTCCGCGCCCGGCAGTTCGACCACGGCACGCGCATGCGCTTCCGCCGCCATCGCGTCGCCACGATCGAGGCTGAAGCGCGCGAGCAGGCTCCGGACCTCGGCGATGAGCCGCGGATAGCGCGTGGCGAGTACGTCGGGAAGCGCGCCTTCGAGGATCCTAATGGCTTCTTGGGTCTGACCCTGGCTCGCCCGGTACTCCGCGAGCGTGGCCCGTGTGGCGCTCGCGAGGATCATTTCCTTCAGCGCGGTGCAGTCGGCGATCGGTCGCTGGAGATCGCGTGCCTCGTCGAGCGGGCGCCCGAGGCCGAACACGGCGCGTGCGCGTATCTGCTGCGCCATGCAGCGATTGCGGGGACTCGCCCGTGCGGCAAGTACCCCATCGGCGTGCGCGAGCGCCTTGTCGAAATGACCGAACTCGTTGAACAGCGTGCCGGCGACGACATGCCCCATGTGGCGCAGGTCGATGTCCTTCACCTCGTCCTGCATCGCGATCGCGCGCTCGAGGTAGCGCAGGCCGAGCACGTAGTCGCGATTGATCGCGCTCACGTTGGCCACCAGCAGCGCGGCGCGGTAGCGCAGTTCCGGTTCCGGCGCCTGGTCGACGAGCGCGACCGCGTCGCCGATGGCCGCCTCGGGTTGGCCGAGCAGGGCGCGCTGGTAGCTCTGCAGCAGGCGGAGGTGGCGCTTCTGCGATTCGCTCGCGTGTTCGCGCTTGGCATCGAGTTGGTCGAGGAGCGCATCGAAACGCGTGGCGTCCGTCGACCGCACGCGATCGGCTTCGGCGAGCAGCCGACCGACCTCCGCCGTCGAGGCGTGCACCGGCGCCAGCAGCATCAGCGATGCCGCCAACAGCGCCCCGCGAACGATGCCCGCCTTCATGCTGTGCCTCCGCACGTCCGTGTGGCCGGACGTCATGATCACGGCCCGGCGCGGAACGCCGGGCCCTGAGCATAACGCCGTCAGGCCGCGTACGCCTCGGGTGATGCGGGGGTCTCCTCCTCCCCATCCGCCGGCTGGTCGTCGCGGGCGGGTTCGTCATGGTCGGGGGTGGCGATGGCGCAGGCGTACGTCGACGGCAGGCCCAGGGCGGTGGCGATCGCCGCCGGGTCGCGAGCGAGCAGGGCGTCGCGCGCCGGACCGTCGAATGCGGCCACCGCCTCGGAATAGCCGGTGGCACCGAGGGGGCGGGTGTCTCGGGCGAGGGCTTCGAGGAACTGGATCACGTGGCTCATGGGCGTCTCCTTGGGTCGGGCGGTCAGGGGTGGGCGGCGAGGCGCGCTTCCAGCGCCTCGATGCGGGCGTGCATGGCCTCGTCGCGCGGCATCTCGAGCGCGGGCGGCACCACGAGGGTGGAATGCATGTGCAGTTCCGCACCCGCGAGCGCCCGCAGGGGCAGGCGCTCGATCCGGGGCGCGGTGATGGGCAGCGTCGCGGCCTCGTAGGCGATCACCTCATGCGCGGCCGGATAGTCCTCGCCGAGCCGGTCGACCAGCAGCTGCCGGTGCGCGGGCGACGTGGAGAAGCGCGTGCAGCTGCGGTCTCCGACGATGCCGACCTGCCACAGCACCAGCCAGGCCGAAGGATCGATGCGCCGGCGGTAGAGCAGGAACTGCGTGGCCTCGTAGTGCTGGCAGCCGACCCGGCCCGGATCGAGGCCGAGGTCGGCATAGAGGCAGTCCTCGGCGGAGATGCCGGGCTCCATGCAGGCTTCGTAGCCGGCCTGGCGGGCTGCCGCGATGGCGTCGTGCGGCACCCGAGCGAAGACACCGGGGTGCCCGTAGAACGCACCGCAGACGCGGTGGCCGGTGCGCACCTCCTCCAGCATGGCCGCGACCATTCGACGGTAGGTCCCGCGGCGCGAAGTACCCTCGGCGTAGAAGGGTTGCAGGCTGCGCGCATCCGGGCGCATCTGCTGCACCCACAGCTCGACGAGCGGATCGGACGCGGCGACGAAGACCACGTCGGCCTGCTCGAGATGGCTGCGCGCCCGCGGCCCCAGGTGCGCGCCGAGCATCATGCCCAGGCCGACGCAGGCGAGGCTGCCGCGCGGCGCGGCGTCGGATGTCATGGAGTCGCTCCCCGAAACGACGGGGCCACCCTACTCCGCGATGGCGACGCTGCCAACCTCGGCGCGCGGGCGCCAGGCATCGCGCGCGAGCCGCCAGTGCATCGTGCCCGGCCGCTCCGCGACGACCTCCGTGAAGCCGTAGGGCTGCACCAGCCGTCGGCTCGCGCGCACGTTCGGCCCCAGCCGGCAGACCGCGTCGAGCCCGTCGACGCGCATCGGGCCGAATCCGTAGGCGACGAGCGCGTCGAGGACTTCGTGCGAGCGCCGTCCGTCCCAGGCGTCGGGCAGGAGCATCAGGCCGATCTCGGCCCGGGCGCCGCTTCGGGCGAGCGCGCCGATCCCGACCGCGGCGCCGTCAGCGCGGTCGAAGACCGCGAACGTCCGGTGCCCGGGCAGCGCCCGGCGGTTGTGCGCGACCGCTGCGGTGAACGCCCGTTCCGCCGCGACCGCATCGAGCGGGGGGCCGATCTGCGCCATCACGCGCGGGCAGGTGTACAGCCGCGCGTAGAGCGCGGCATCGCGCTCGTCGAGCAGGCGCAGGTCGAGTCGGGCGGTGCTGAGCCGGGTCATCGCGACGATGCTCGCCGCGCGGGCGCGTCGCGGCAACTCAGGCGGCGTCGACCAGCGAGTCGGCGAAGGGCGCCTCCAGCACCAGCACGCGCGCCTCGCCCTGCGGCACGGCGCGGTGCTCGATGCCGGCCTCGCCCGTCCAGACATCGCCAGGCCCGAGGCGGGCGACCGACTCGGGCCCGCCGGGGCGGCGCCAGTGCATGTCGACCGTGCCGGCGAGCACCACGAACAGCTCCGCACCGTCGTTGGCATGCCAGGGGTAGGCCGCGTCGGTCCAGTGCACCTTGGCCTCGAGGCCGTCGAAGGTGCCCACGGGCGTCGAGCCCCAGGCGCGCGGCGCGGTCACCGTGGCGCCGTGGATCACGCGCGCGCTCATCGCGGCGCCCCCGGCGTGGCGGCGACCGGGGCCGGCTGCGGCGCGGGGCGGGCGGCATCGGCGGGATCGCAGGCGTCCGCGCAGGCGCGCGGCGCGCGAGCCGGGCTGGGCATGGCATGCGGGCCGGCGACGGCGGTGCCGGCGAGCAGGGCGGCGAGCGAGGCGAGGTAGGTCGAGCGGCGCATGGCGGGTCTCCTTTCGAACGGGAGCGCAGTGTCGATCGGCCGCTGCACGGTGATAATCCGCCTCACGGTCGCTTCTTCGTTTCCCCATGGATGCCAATCCCGCGTCACGCCTGACAGAACGCCTGGGCGACATGGCCGTGCTCGCCGCCGTCGCCGACGCTGGCGGTTTCACCGCGGCCGGGCATCGCCTGGGTCTGTCGAAGGGCGCGGTGAGCAAGGCGGTGGTGCGCCTCGAGCGGCATCTCGGCACGCGCCTGCTCGTGCGCACGACGCGGCGCGTCGAGCCCACCGAGGCGGGCGAAGCGCTGCTCGCGTACTGCCGCGAGGTGGTGCAGCAGGCCGACGCCGCGGAACAGCACCTCGGCCGCCTGCGCGACGTGCCGCGCGGCCTGCTGCGGATGACCGCGACGGTGAGCTACGGCGTGGCGCGCATCGCGCCGCTGCTGCCGGGCCTGTCGGCGCGGCACCCGGAGCTGCAGGTCGCGCTGCAGTTGAGCGACGACGTGGTCGATCTCGTCGGCGACCGGATGGACCTCGCGATCCGCATCGGCCGACTGCCCGATTCCGGGCTCATCGCGCGGCGGCTGGGCACGATCGCCGGGGCGATCGTCGCTTCGCCCGCCTACCTCGCGCGCATGGGCGCGCCGCGCAGCGTGGACGACCTGCGCGAGCACGCCTGCCTGCGCTACGACGAGCATGCACGCACGTGGTCGGTGCCGGGGGTGGAGCTGCCGATCGGGGCCGGCCCCGCGGTCAACAGCACGCTCGGGCAGTTGCAGGTGGCGCTGGGCGGCGGCGGGCTCGCGCTGCTCGCCGACTACCTCGCCGCGCCGCACCTCGAGAGCGGCGCGCTCGTGCGCGTGCTCGACGGCGCGGTGCGTTCGCGCATCGACGTGCATGCGGTGCATCCCTACGCGCGCCACGTGCCGCCGAAGGTCTCGGCGGCGATCGCGTACTTCGCCGAGGCGCTCGGCGACTGATCAGCGGGGCGCGATGCGCCCGTCGACCAGCGCCTGCACCACCGACGGATCCGCGAGCGTGGAGGTATCGCCGAGCTGCTCCGGCGCGTTCTCGGCGATCTTGCGCAGGATGCGGCGCATGATCTTCCCCGAGCGCGTCTTCGGCAGGCCCGGCGCCCACTGGATCGCATCGGGCGTGGCGATCGGGCCGATCTCGCGCCGCACGCACTGCACGAGCTCGGCGCGCAGCGCGTCGGTCGGCTCGACGTCGGCCTTGAGCGTCACGAACGCGTAGATCCCCTGGCCCTTGAGGTCGTGCGGGAAGCCGACGACCGCGGCCTCGGCGACGCGATGGTCCTCGACCAGCGCGCTCTCGACCTCGGCGGTGCCGATGCGGTGGCCGGAGACGTTGATGACGTCGTCGACGCGGCCGGTGATCCAGTAGTATCCGTCGGCATCGCGGCGGCAGCCGTCGCCGGTGAAGTACATGCCGGGATACGTGCTGAAGTACGTCTCGATGAAGCGCGCGTGGTCGCCGTAGACGGTGCGCATCTGCCCCGGCCAGGAATCGAGCAGCACGAGGTTCCCTTCGGCCTCGCCATCCAGGACGGTGCCGCTCGCGTCGACGAGCGCCGGCCGGATGCCGAAGAACGGCGTGGTCGCCGAGCCGGGCTTGAGCGGCGTCGCACCAGGCAGCGGGCTGATGAGGATGCCGCCGGTCTCGGTCTGCCACCACGTGTCGACCACGGGGCAGCGCGCATCGCCGACCACCTCGTGGTACCAGCGCCAGGCCTCGGGATTGATCGGCTCGCCCACGGTGCCGAGCAGACGCAGCGAGGCGCGCGAGGTGCGCTTCACCGGCGCTTCGCCCTCGCGCATCAGCGCCCGGATCGCGGTGGGCGCGGTGTAGAAGATCGTCACCGCATGGCGGTCGATCACCTCCCAGAAGCGCGAGACGCTCGGGTAGTTCGGCACGCCTTCGAACACCACGCAGGTGGCGCCGTTGGCGAGCGGGCCGTAGACGATGTAGCTGTGGCCGGTGATCCAGCCGACGTCCGCGGTGCACCAGTAGACGTCGTCCTCGCGCAGGTCGAAGACCTGCTCGTGCGTGTAGCTCGCGTAGGCGAGGTAGCCGCCCGTGGTGTGCAGCACGCCCTTGGGTTTGCCGGTGCTGCCGGACGTATAGAGGATGAACAGCGGATCCTCCGCGTCCATCACCTCGGGCGTGCAGGCGTCGGGCTGGCCATCGACGACGGCATGCATCCACCGGTCGCGCGGCATCTGCATGTCGATGCCCGCGCCCGTGTGGCGCACCACCAGCACCGTCTCGACCGAGTTCGTGCCCGGCAGGCGCAGCGCGGCGTCGACGTTGGCCTTGAGCGGCACGCGCTTGCCACCGCGCAGGCCCTCGTCGGCGGTGATGACCAGCTTGCTCGCGCAGTCCCGGATGCGGTCGGCGATGGACTGCGGCGCGAAGCCGCCGAAGACCACCGAATGCACCGCGCCGATGCGCGCGCAGGCGAGCATCGCGACGATCGCCTCGGCGATCATCGGCAGGTAGATCGTGACGCGGTCGCCCCGGGCGACGCCGAGGTTGCGCAGCGCGTTCGCCAGCCGGCAGACGCGGCCGTGCAAGTCGCGATACGTGACGCGCTCGGGCTCGCGGCTCGGGTCATCGGCCTCGCAGATCAGCGCGACCTTGTCGCCGCGCGTGGGGAGGTGGCGGTCGAGGCAGTTGACGCTCGCGTTGAGGCGGCCGTCGGCATACCAGCGGATGCGGAAGTCCTCGCGCTGGAAGCTGACGTCGCGGACCTGCGTGGGCGCGCGCTCCCAGTCCAGGCGCGTGGCGACCTGCGCCCAGAACGCGTCCGGATCGCGCACCGACTCGGCGTAGGCGCGCGCGTACGCCTCGGCGTCGGTGCGCGCCGTGGCGGCGAATTCGGCGGGGACGGGATGGATCTCCTGCTGCGACATGACGGCTTCCCGGATCGGACCGCGACAGTGTGCCGCAGGGCGCGCGCCGTGGGCGCGGCGTGGCACGACCGCGCTACCCTCGGCCCCGGGCCGCCCGGCGACCCGTACGACCTTCCATCACCGCCGGGAGACGCCACATGTCCGCCGTGTCCGCCCCCTCGCCATCCGACGGCCGCCTCACGCGGGACCACCGCCGGGTGATCCTCGCCTCGAGCCTCGGCACGGTCTTCGAGTGGTACGACTTCTACCTCTACGGCGCACTGGCCGCGGTCATCGCCACGCACTTCTTCTCCGCGCTGCCCGCCGGCAGCGCCTTCGTCATGGCCCTGCTCACCTTCGCCGCGGGATTCGCGGTGCGACCGTTCGGCGCGCTCGTGTTCGGGCGGCTCGGCGACCTGGTCGGGCGCAAGTACACGTTCCTCGTCACCATCGTGATCATGGGCGTGTCGACCTTCCTCGTCGGCGTGCTGCCGACCTACGCGAGCATCGGCATCGCCGCACCGATCCTGCTGGTGGTGCTGCGCTGCCTGCAGGGCCTCGCGCTAGGGGGCGAGTACGGCGGGGCGGCGACGTACGTGGCCGAGCATGCGCCGCCGGGCCGGCGCGGGTTGTACACGAGCTTCATCCAGACCACGGCGACCGTCGGCCTGTTCCTGTCGCTGCTGGTGATCCTCGGCGTGCGCACCTGGCTCGGCGAGGACGCCTTCAAGGCCTGGGGCTGGCGCATCCCGTTCCTGATCTCGTTCGTGCTGCTGCTGGTCTCGATCTGGATCCGCATGCAGTTGCAGGAGTCGCCGGTCTTCCAGCGGATGAAGGACGAGGGCGGGCGCTCGAAGGCGCCGCTGAAGGAGTCCTTCGGCACCTGGACGAACGGGCGGATCGTGCTCCTCGCGCTGCTGGGCGCGACCGCGGGCCAGGCGGTGGTCTGGTACGCCGGGCAGTTCTACGCGCTGTTCTTCCTGACGCAGACGCTGAAGGTCGACGCGGTCACCGCGAACCTGCTGGTGGCCGCGGCACTCGCGCTGGCGACCGCCGGCTTCGTGTTCTTCGGCTGGCTGTCGGACAAGGTCGGCCGCAAGCCCATCGTGATGGCCGGCTGCGTGCTGGCCGCGCTGACCTACTTTCCGATCTTCAAGACGCTGACCCATGCCGCGAATCCGGCGCTCGAGGCCGCCGCGCGGCGTGCCCCCGCGGTGGTCGTCGCCGATCCGGACCAGTGCGCCTTCCAGTTCGTGCCCGGGGAGCTCAGGAGCCACGTCAGGTTCGACAGCTCCTGCGACGTGGTCAAGGGCCTGCTCAACGCGCGCAGCGTGCCCTACACGCGGCAGGATGCGCCGGCCGGCACTCCGGCGGTCGTGCGGATCGGTGAGGCCGAGATCCGCGCGGTCGATCCCGCCGGGCTCGCGCCCGGGGAGGCGAAGGCCGCGCAGGCACGGCTGTCGGCGCAGGTCACCGCCGCGATCGATGCGGCCGGCTATCCGCAGCGGGCGGATCCAGCGGCGATCGATGTCCCGGCGGTGCTCGCACTGCTGACGCTGCTGGTGGTGTACGTGACGATGGTCTATGGCCCGATCGCGGCCTGGCTGGTGGAGCTGTTCCCCACGCGCATCCGCTACACGTCCATGTCCTTGCCCTACCACCTCGGCAACGGCTGGTTCGGCGGCTTCCTGCCGACCACGGCCTTCGCCCTCGTCCTGCTCACCGGGGACCTCTACGCGGGGCTCTGGTATCCGGTCGGGGTGGCGCTGATGACGGCGGTGATCGGCACCCTGTTCCTTCCCGAGACCCGGCACGTCGACCTGCGCGACTGAGCCGGGCGTGCGGCTGCCTCAGGGCGATCGCCTCGCGCCGCTGCCGTGGCGCGCACGCAGCGCGTGTCGGCCGCGGCGCAGTTCCCACAGGGCCGGCAGGACGCCCGATGCGATGGACGCCACCAGCACGGTCACGACCACCCCGGGCGGGAACGGCACGTCGCGCAGGCGCAGGCTCCAGTCCGTGGCGCCCGCGCCGACCACCGGCGCGAGCACCGCACGGTGCATCACGGCGAGCAGCGCCAGGCCGAACCACGGCACCGCATCGAGCACCGCATGCGCCTTCTGCTCGGCCGGCCCGACCACGCGCACCGACGTCGCGTAGCAGGTATCCCGCCAGGAGGTCCAGGCGTGCGCGAGCACGGCCACGACGAGGATCAGGTAGCTGGTCGCGGTGATCTCGAGGAACAGCACGACCAGCACCGGCACGCCCACCTCGAGCGCCTGCAGCAGGTGCAGCGCCGACTCGTAGGGGCCTGCGCTGTGCTCGATGCGCTGCCGCGCATGGATCGCATAGTCCAGCAGCCCCGCGACCAGCCAGATGGGGAGGACCACGCCGCCCAGCAGCATCCACAGCGTGCTCGGGTCGACGGCGGCGGGCGAGGGATCCATGGACGGATCCTCCGCGCATCGTGGTCGACGCCGCATCAAGCGGCGCGTCAGACGCCGAAGGGATAGGTCTCCGGGACGCCGCGCGCATGCGGGCCGTCGAGCGCTTCGACGGCCCGCGTCCGGTCGAACCACACGTAGGCGTCGAACTGCTTCGCCAGCGAGGCCTCGGCGTAGTGGCTCCAGCGCTCGGTGTCGGGCCGGTAGATCACCCCGATGAAGCGCTCGAGGCGGTCGACGAGCAGGTCGGTGCGCAGGTCGGGGTCGGCATCGCGCAGGTGCAGCACGCCCCGGGGTTCACCCGCATCGTGGAACTGCCGCTCGACCGAGCCCTCCATCGATGGACGGACCTGCATAACGCGCATCGGCGAATCCCAGTTGCTCGCGGCGGCGACGGTTCCGGCGTGCGTGCCGAAGCCGATCAGCGCGGCGTCCGCGCCGAAGTGCTCGCGGCAGAGCTGGCCGAGGTTGAGCTCGCCGCGCTCGCGGCCCATGTCGGTGAAGCGGGCATCGCCGATGTGGGAATTGTGGGCCCAGACCACGGCACGCGAGGACGGGCCGTGCGCCTTCATCACCTGGATCAGCGTCTCGGCCATGTGGGAATCGCGCACGTTCCAGGATTCGGCGGCGCCCTCGTACATCGCCCGGTAGTAGTTCTCCGCATTCGCCACGAGGCGCGCGTTCTGCTCGGCTTCGAGCCAGTCGGCGCCGTCGCGGCCGACGTACTCGATGCGCTTGTCGAGCATCTCGCGCAGCATTGCCAGCACCGCGTCCTCGCACCTGGCATGGCCGTAGGTCAGCGCGGCCAGGCCGTAGTGCGCCGGATCCTTCGCCCAGGGGGTCAGGCAGGCGTAACGCTCGCGCGCCACGGCGGCCGTCTCGGGGTCGACGTCGTCGAGATAGTCGATCACCGAGCGGATCGAGGCGTTCAGGCTGTAGAGGTCGAGCCCGTAGAAGCCCGCGCGCTCGGCCATCGGGCGGTGCTCGTTCCACGCTCGCATCCAGCGGAAGAGCGAGGCGACCTCGGCGTTGCGCCACATCCACGTCGGGAAGCGGGTGAACGGCGGCTCGGCCTCGGGATTGGGTTCGCGATGGCGGACGTGGCGGTCGATCACCGCGGCGTCCGGCCAGTCGGCCTCCGCGGCGACGATGCGGAAGCCGTGGCGCTCCACCAGTCGCTTCGTGATCGCGGCGCGCGCCCGGTAGAACTCCGACGTGCCGTGGCTGGCCTCGCCGAGCAGCACGACGCGGCAGTCGGCGTAGCGGTCGAAGGCTTCGGCGAATGCCGGATCGTCGATGTCGGGCAATGGCTCGATCGCCTCCCGGATGCGCGCGGGCAGGCCGCCCTGCGCGGGGCGCAGGCGCTCGCGCAGCGCGTGGAGCGGACCGCGGGGAGAGGGGGTATCGCCGGTGAGTCGTTCCATCGCCGTCGCTCGCTCGGAAGGCCTTGGACGCTAGCCCCTGCGCGGTCGTCGCCCGATCAAACGCCGGCCGTTGCAACGCTGCGTACGCGGTGCGACGACATCGCGCGAAGGTCGCGGGCCTAGCATCGTCGCTCCCTACCTGCGTGGAGCCGGCCATGATCGACCTGTACTACTGGGGCACGCCCAACGGCTACAAGCCGCGCCTGTTCCTCGAGGAGACCGGGCTCGCGCACCGCATCGTGCCGGTCGACATCCGCGCGGGCGACCAGTTCAAGCCCGAATTCCTCGCGATCGCGCCGAACAACCGCATCCCCGCGATCGTCGACCACGCGCCCGCCGGTGGCGGCGAGCCGGTCAGCCTGTTCGAATCCGGCGCGATCCTGCTGTACCTCGCCGAGAAGACCGGCCGCTTCATCCCGCAGGACATCCGCGGCCGCGCCGAGGTGCTGCAGTGGCTGTTCTGGCAGATGGGCGGGCTCGGCCCGATGGCCGGGCAGAACGGGCACTTCAACGTCTACGCGCCCGAGAAGGTGCCATACGCGATCGACCGCTACGTGCGCGAGACCGCGCGGCTCTACGGGGTGCTCGACAAGCGCCTGGCCGACCGCGAGTTCGTCGCCGGCGAGGAGTACTCCATCGCCGACATGGCGATCTACCCGTGGATCGTCCCGCACGAGGCGCACAAGCAGGACCTCGACGCCACGCCGAACCTCAAGCGCTGGTTCCTGCAGGTCGGCCAGCGGCCGGCGACGCAGCGCGTCTACGCCGATGCCGCGGCCTCCTACTCGAAGCCGCTCACCGACGCCGAGCGCGCCATGCTGTTCGGCACGCCGCCCGGGCGCTGAGCCTCACCACTTGAACAGCGTGTAGTTGACCGGCGAGATCGGACCCTCGCCGCGGCGGCGGTCGAGCCGGCCGTCGTTGTCGTCGTCGATCAGGTAGTAGGTGACGCCGACCTTCGGCACGATCTTGACGATGCGCAGCTGGCCGGCGACGCGGTACTCGCTGATCACGTCGCCATTGGACTCCGTGCGGGTGACGACGTCCGCTTCCACGAGCGCGGCGGTCGGGTCGTCCGGCACGCTGGCGCAGGCGGCGAGCAGGAGCGCGGCGAGGACGGGCAGGGCGAGGCGCATGGCGGCGGTCTCCGGGGCAGGCGGCCATCCTACGGCCGCTCGCCCGACGTCGCGAGCCGCGCGACGCCCCCGGCCTACAATCGCCGGATGAAGAAGCTCGTCCTGATCGACGGTTCCAGTTACCTCTACCGCGCCTTCCACGCCCTGCCGCCGCTCACCAACGAGCACGGCGAACCCACGGGCGCGCTGTTCGGCGTGGTCAACATGCTCAAGTCGATCCTGGCCGAGAAGCCGGACTACGTCGCCTACGTGGTCGACGCGAGCGGCCCGACCTTCCGCGACGAGCTCGACCCGGCCTACAAGGCCAACCGCGCGCCGATGCCGGACGAGCTGCGCGCGCAGGTGGAGCCGCTGTGCAAGATGGTGCATGCGCTCGGCATCACGATCCTCAACGTGCCGGGCGTGGAGGCCGACGACGTCATCGGCACGCTCGCGCTGCGGGGTTTCGACGAGGGCCTGGACGTGATCGTGTCGACCTCCGACAAGGACTTCGCGCAGCTCGTGCGCGATCCGGTCGATGGCCGCGGTGTCGCGCTGGTCAACACGATGAGCGGCAGCCGCCTCGACACCACGCAGCGCGTGATCGAGAAGTTCGGCGTGCGACCCGACCAGATCGTCGACTACCTCGCGCTGATGGGCGACACGGTCGACAACATCCCCGGCGTCGAGAAGTGCGGCCCGAAGACGGCGGCCAAGTGGCTCGCCGAATACGGCACGCTGGACGGGGTCATCGCGAACGCGGACGCGATCAAGGGCAAGGTCGGCGAGAACCTCAAGCGCGTGCTCGACCGCCTGCCGCTCAACCGCAGGCTCACCACCATCCGCGTGGACTGCAGCCTCGACGTCGGCCCGACGGATCTGGCCCTGCGCGAGCGCGACATGGAGCAGTTGCGCGAGCTGTTCGGCCGCTACGGCCTGCGCTCGGCGCTGCGCGAGCTCGAAAGCGGCGCGGTGCCGTCCGGCCCCGGCATCTCCTCGATCGGCCGCGACGTGCCGGCGGCATCGACCGCCCTGGACCCCGCGCTCTCGGCCAAGGGCGAGTACGAGACCGTGCTGACGCAGGGGCAGCTCAATGCCTGGGTCGAGCGCCTGAAAGCAGCGGACGAGTTCGCCTTCGACACGGAGACCGATTCGCTCGATGCGCTCTGCGCCAACCTCGTCGGCCTGAGCCTGTGCATCGAGCCTGGCCGCGCCTGCTACATCCCGGTCGGACACGACTACCCCGGCGCGCCCGTGCAGCTCGACAAGGCGACCGTGCTGCAGGCGCTCGCGCCATTGCTCGAGGACCCGTCGAAGAAGAAGCTCGGCCAGCACGGCAAGTACGACATCCACGTGCTGCGCTGCCATGGCGTGCGCGTGCAGGGCTACTCGGACGACACGATGCTCGAGAGCTTCGTGCTCAACGCCACTGCCTCGCGCCACGACATGGACTCGCTGGCGAAGACCTACCTCGGCTACGACACCATCAAGTACACCGACGTCGCGGGCAAGGGCGCCAAGCAGATCAAGTTCTCGCAGGTCGCGCTGGACGACGCCACGCGCTACGCCGCGGAGGATGCGGACGTCACCCTGCGCCTGCACCGCGTGCTCGCGCCGAAGCTGCGCGAGGTGCCGGCGCTCGATCGCGTCTACCGCGAGATCGAGGTCCCGCTGATCCCGGTGCTCGAGCGCATCGAGGCTAATGGCGTGATGATCGATGCGGACGAGCTGCGCCGGCAGTCGGCGGACATGGCACGGCGGATGCTGGAAATCCAGCAGCGCGCCACCGAAGTGGCCGGGCGCAGCTTCAATATGGATTCGCCGAAGCAGATCGGCGCACTGCTTTTCGACGAACTAGGCCTGCCCGCCACGGAGCGGACGCCCACCGGCGCGCCATCCGTCAACGAGGCCGCGCTGGAGGCGATCGCCGACCAGCACGAGCTGCCGCGCCTGATCCTGGACTACCGCAGCCTCGCGAAGCTGCGCGGCACCTACACCGACAAGCTGCCGGAGATGCTCAATCCGCGCACGCAGCGCCTGCACACGAGCTTCCACCAGGCGGGTGCGGCCACGGGCCGGCTCGCATCGAGCGACCCGAACCTGCAGAACATCCCGATCCGCACCGAGGACGGCCGCCGCATCCGCACCGCCTTCGTCGCGCCGGAAGGCCGCCGCATCGTCGCCTGCGACTACTCGCAGATCGAGCTTCGGATCATGGCGCACCTCTCGGAGGACCCTGCGCTGCTGCGTGCCTTCACCTCGAATGTCGACGTCCACACCGCGACGGCCGCCGAGGTCTTCGGCAAGACCATCGAGACCGTGGAGGCGGGCGAGCGCCGCGCCGCCAAGGCCATCAACTTCGGCCTGATGTACGGCATGAGCGCCTTCGGGCTCGCCACGCGGCTGGGCATCTCGCGCGGCGAGGCGCAGGACTACATCGCCCTCTACTTCGCGCGCTATCCGGGCGTGCGCGAGTACATGGACCGCACGCGCCAGCAGGCGCGCGACCAGGGCTATGTGGAGACCGTCTTCGGGCGCCGCCTGTACCTGGAGAACATCAACGCGCGGAACCAGGGCCTGCGCTCGGGCGCCGAGCGCGCCGCGATCAATGCGCCGATGCAGGGCACCGCGGCGGACATCATCAAGCGCGCCATGATCGACATCCATGGCTCGCTCCAGGGTCATGCCGACCGGGCGCTGATGGTGCTGCAGGTGCACGACGAACTCGTCTTCGAAGTCGAGGAGGGCTTCGTGCCGGAACTCGTCGACGAGGTGAAGCGACGCATGGCGGCGGCGGCCGAACTCAAGGTCCCGCTGGAGGTCGAGGCGGGCGTCGGGCTCAACTGGGACCAGGCACACTGACCGTTCGTCGGCGCGGTGACATGCAGGACGCGGGGACGGGTCTCGTCCGAAGTGACCACGGTGTGTAGGTCGCTCAGGGACTGCATGAGGAACGCGGGCCAAGGCGCCGACAGGCCAGCGCGATGCGTGACCTGTGACTCGATTCACGAGCGGCCGTAGCGCGCTTAATCAGTCATGAACCCACACGATTCATTAACCGTTGCCTTCACGAATCGTGCATCTGCGAAGTGGTCTCATTTGCGTGCGCCGGGTGCAACGCCCGACGCTGATCTCTCCCCTCCCCTGGAGTGATCCCCGGAACGTAAGGTCCCTCCCCAGACCCCGTTCCTCCAGCCCCGCCGGCCCCCCCTGCCTGCGGGGCTTTTTATTGCCCGCGTGTCGGGCGGGGCACTACCGCCACGTGCATCGCGGAGGCCGCGCTCGGGCACGGACGTGGCCGAAGCCACGCCGACCTTCGAGCGGGCCTCGCATAAGCGGTGTAGCCGGGGAAGTGGGATTCACCTGCGCAGGGGTTCCGCCTCGATCGCGTATTCGCCGAAGCCGCAGCCATCCCACTCCGCGGTCACGACGTAGCCCGCCTCTGCCAGGTGCCGATGCACGAGCGCGGGCCGCGCCCGCCACCGGAACGGCTCGCCGTGGCGCTCGAGCCAGCGGCGCACTCCCGTCGCCGGGCGACGGAACCCGGCGCCGCCGGCGCCCAGGGTGTCGAGCGCGGAGAAGATCAGCCGGGGCGGCGACGGCAGCGCCGCGAGGCGCGCCAGCATGCGCCGCATCGCGCGGGCAGGGAGGTACATCGCCACGCCCTCGCAGACGAGGGTCGCCGGCCGGTCGGCAAGGAGGCGGGTGAGTGCATCGATCTCCTCCGGCAGGCTGACCGCCTGCATCTCGATGCCCGCGTCGCCCAGCACGTCCCGGCGCCGCCTCAACGTGTCGGGATGGTCGGTCTCGATCACCCTCGCGCCCGGGGCATGCCGCTGCAGCGCGCGGCCGAGTCCGTCATACCCGACGCCGGCCCAGACGACCGTGCCGTCGACGACCCCGGGCCGCCGCAGCCGGCTCCAGAGCCAGGCCTTGCGTGCGCAGTGGTGCGCGGCCAGGCCCGGGATCACGGCACGCTCGGCGAGGGCGAGGAGCCATCGGCCCATGCGATGCCGGGCCAGCGCGGGCCACGATCCCGTCGCCGAGGCGACCGCGCGTACCGCGATCTCGATGGCCGCCGGCGGCAGTCCATGCGCCGCGCCTTCGCGGACGACCGAGGTCGCGACCAGCAGGGCCGTCGCACTGGGCGCGCCGGGCTTCATGCGGCCTCGCGTCGCAGCGACGCGGCCAACGCGCAGTACCAGTCGCTCGCGAGCACGCCACGGGAATCGCGAGCCCGCTTGGTCGCCAGGACGTCGTCGATGGCCGGGTAGGCCGCGCGCAGCTGGTCGGGCCGCGCGTCGCGGTGGTAGGTCAGGTAGAAGCTGCCGCCGAGCTCGAGGGCACGGTCGATGAAGCGCCGCATGTCGGCGCGCACGCGGCGGCGTCCGTCCGCGTCGTGGCGCACGTGCACGTTGAGCACGACGCAGGCCCAGTCCTGTCGCGCCCAGCGCAGGCGCGTCTCGTGCTCGCCGCGGATCTGCCGCACCGTGCCGTAGATCACGTCGGTGCGGTGGCGCCGGCAGTCCTCGGCGAGGATCGCGAGGAACGGCGCGATCGAGGCACGCGGCACGTAGAGCTCGGTGATGAGCTCGGAACCGCGGTGGCCGAGGCAGCCGTCGATGGCCTCGTGGTAGCCGTCCAGGTAGACGCCGAACTGGTGGTCGTCGCTGCCGTAGCGCTGGCCGTCGGTCGACAGGTAGAAGTCCGCATAGCGGCGGAACGCCGTGCTCTTGTCGGTGTGGGCGAGCGCGAGCAGCTCGCGCCACTGCGTGGGCGACAGGTGCTGCGCCGCATCGGGCACGCCTTCGCACGGGACGTAGACCGAGAACACACCCAGGTCGAGGAAATCGCGGCTGTCCGGGTCGATCGCGAACTGGAAGTCGCCATACAGCGCGCCATCGGCCCGGGCCTGCTCGAACGCGGCGTGGAGTTCGGCGCGGCGGAGCATCGACACGCGCCGCCGCAGCACGCGGCGCGGCGCTAGGCGCAACGTGACGTCGGTGACGACGCCGAACATCCCGTAGCCGCCCACGGCCAGCGCGAACGTCTCCGGCGCGGTGGCGCGGTCGACATGCTGGATCCCGCCGTCGGGCGCCACGAGCGTGAAAGCCTCGATGTCCTCGACGAAGGGGCGCAGGTCCAGTCCGCGCCCATGGATGTTCGCCGCGAGTGCGCCACCGAGGCTGAAGTCGTCGGCACCGGTCTGCTTCTGACGGATGGCCCAGCCCTCGCCCGAGGGCGTGCGCCGACCCGCTAGGAAGCGCTGCAGGGCAGGCCAGCGCGTGCCCGCGCCGCATCGCACCAGGCCACGCGTGCGATCGAAGTCGATCACCCCGTCGAGCGACGCGGTATCGAGGAGCCAGCCGCCGTCGGCGAACTGCTGGCCACCCATCGCATGCTGCGCGCCGGCCACGGCGACCCGCTGGCCGCACCGGGCGGCCTGATGCAGCACCTCGGCGACCTGCTCGGGCGATCGCGGGCGCTCGATCCGCGTGTGGCGCGTCGGGTTGAGTCGGCTGTGGACGTCGTTGCGGTGCAGCGGGTGGTCGCGATCGGGTGCGCTCATGGGCTCCTCCGGCGGATGGCAGGCGCCAGCGGACCCCCTGCGGTAGCGCACCGCAAGCCCGGCGGGCAAAGTAGCGTCTAGTGCTACCCGCCGTGGCGCGAGGCGATACCCGGATGGACCTAACCGAGCCGAGCGCCAACCCGGCCGCGCTGATCGACGCGCTCAAGCGCGCCCTGCGACGGCAGGGCATGACCTATGCGGCTGTGGCAGTGCGCATGCGCCTGTCGGAGGCGAGCATCAAGCGCATGCTCTCGCGCGGGCGGCTGAGCCTCGCGCAGCTGCTGCAGCTGGCCGAGATCGCGGGCACCGACCTGGCCGAGCTGGCACGCCAGGCCAAGGGAACCGCACGGCTTCCACGCATGCTGAGCATCGAGCAGGAGCGCGCGCTCGCGGCCGACCCGCGCCTGCTGCTGCTGTTCCACCTGCTGGTGGGCGGACGGAGCGTGGACGAGATCGCGCGCGAGTTCGACCTGCGCGGCACCGCCTGCACGCTGCTGCTCGCGCGTCTCGATCGCCTCGGGCTGATCGAGCTGCTCCCGGCCGACCGCGTGCGCCTGCGTGTCGCGCAGGCCTTCGCCTGGCGCAGCGATGGCCCGGTGCGCCGCCGCTACGGCGCGCAGGTTCTGCGCGAGTTCCTGCACGACCGTTTCGACGGCGAGCGCACGCTCCTGCGCTTCGAGGTGCGCGAGCTGAGCGAGGCGTCGATCGAGATCCTGCGGCGCAAGCTGCAGCGGCTCTCGGCGGAGGTCACCGAGCTGGCCGAACTCGACGCCGACCTGCCCAGCGAGCGTCGGCACAGCGTCGGGGTGGCGCTCGCGATGCGGCCGTGGGTGTTCTCGATCGCCGAGGCGTTGAAGTCGAAGCACGAGCCCGACCGTGCACGCCCGGCGTCGCCCGGCGGGTCGCGCGCAGGCCGCAAGCGCTCCGTGGGCCGACCGGCCTGACCCTGCGGTCGGTGGTGCCGTCTCAGTCCGTCGCGTCGGCCAGCCAGTCCCGGGGCCGCAGGTAGTCGGCGAGGCACGCCTCCGGCGAGCCTGCGTCCGGCGCGTAGCCGTACTCCCAGCGCACCAGCGGGGGCAGCGACATCAGGATCGACTCGGTGCGGCCCCCGGACTGAAGCCCGAACAGCGTGCCCCGGTCGAACACGAGGTTGAACTCGACGTAGCGCCCCCGACGGTAGAGCTGGAACTGGCGCTCGCGTTCGCCGAAGGGCGTGTCGCGGCGACGCTCGACGATCGGCAGGTAGGCGTCGAGGAAGCCGTCGCCGACGGCGCGCAGGTAGGCGAAGTCCGCGTCGAAGTCCTCGTGGAGATCGTCGAAGAACAGGCCGCCCACGCCGCGTGTCTCGCCGCGGTGCTTGAGGAAGAAGTATTCGTCGCACCAGCGCTTGTGCGCCTCGTAGCGCGCATCGCCGCCGAACGGACCGCACAGCGCGCGCGCGGTGCGGTGCCAGTGCAGCACGTCCTCGTCGATCGGATAGAACGGCGTGAGGTCGAAGCCGCCGCCGAACCACCAGGCCACGGTCTCGCCGTCGCGCTCGGCGCGGAAGTGGCGCACGTTCGCGTGCGTGGTCGGGACGTATGGATTGCGCGGATGGAAGACCAGGGAGACGCCGACCGCGCGCCACGAAGCACCCGCCAGCTCGGGGCGGGTGGCCGTCGCCGAAGGCGGCAGGCGGTCGCCGGCGACGTCAGAAAAGCCGATGCCCGCCTGCTCGAAGACGCCGCCGTCGCGCAGCACGCGGGTGCGGCCGCCGCCGCGGATCGGCGAGGTCGCAGGGTCCTTCGTCCACGCGTCCTCGTGGAAGCGCGCGGTGCCGTCGGCGGCCTCGATGGCCGCGCAGATGCGGTCCTGCAGGCCGGTGAGGTAGTCGCGGACGGGGTCGAGGGCGGGCGTGGTCATCGCGGAATTCTAGCGGCGAGGGGCTGTCGGCCCGTCGGCACCACGGCAGGCGCCGCGTGCGTGCCGCTGCGACAATGCGGCACCCCTCGGAGCGCCCATGTCCGATCTCGCCCTGCCCGTGCTGCACGTCGACGAGCGCCTCGCGGTCGTCGCCAAGCCGGCCGGCCTCATGGTCCACGACAGCGCGCTGGCGCGCGGGGAGACCGACTTCGCCGCCGATCGCCTGCGCGACCAGTTCGGCCGACCCGTCTTCCTCGTGCATCGCCTCGACCGCGCGACCAGCGGCTGCCTGCTGCTCGCCTTCGATCGCGACACCGCCTCCGCGCTCGGCCGCGTGCTGATGTCGCACGAGGTCGAGAAGACCTACTGGGCGATCTGCCGCGGCTGGCCGGCGGACGCCGAGTTCACCGTCGACCATCCGCTCGACGGCGGGCCCGGCAAGCCGGAGAAGAAGCCGGCGCTGACGCATTTCCGGCGCCTGGCGACGGCGGAGCTCGACATCCCGTCGTCCGGGTTTCCCACCTCGCGCTATGCCTGGCTCGAGGCGCGGCCGCGGACCGGGCGCTTCCGCCAGATCCGCCGCCACCTCAAGCACCTCTCGCACCACCTGATCGGCGACACGAGCCACGGCGACGGGCGCCACAACCGCGCGTTCCGCATGCTCGGCATCCACCGCATGCTGCTGCATGCGCGCTCGCTCGCCTTCGTGCATCCGGGCACGGGCGAGCCGTTCTCGGTGGAGGCGCCGGTGGACGGCGAGTTCGCGAAGGCGCTCGGGCTGTTCGGCGAGCCCCCGCGCGCGGACTGAGCGTCGGCCGGGGGCACCTGCCTCGGCAGGCCCTGCACGAGCGGCGCTTAGAATCGGTCCGCATGAGCGACGCGCGTCCCCTCGACATCCCTGATTCCGAACTCGTCGAGCGCTTCGTGCGCTCCGCCGGGCCGGGCGGGCAGAACGTCAACAAGGTCGCCACCGCGGTCGAGCTCCGCTTCGACATCGCCAACTCGCCGACGTTGCCCGACGACGTGCGCGAGCGCCTGCTCGCGCGTCGCGATCGGCGTGTGACGCAGGACGGCGTGCTCGTCATCAATGCCCAGCGCTTCCGCACGCAGGAGCGCAATCGCGAGGACGCCCGCGAGCGCCTCGCGGCCTTCGTCGAGGCCGGCCGGCACGTGCCGAAGCCGCGCAAGGCCACGCGGCCCACGCGCGCCTCGAAGGAGCGTCGGCTCGGCGCCAAGCGCGAGCGCAGTACGATCAAGCAGGGGCGGGGCAGGAAGGACTGGGACTGAGCGCATGACCGACGGCTATCCGGCCCACGTGGGCGAACCCGGGCGCGTCCCGGAGCTGCCGCCGAACGTGCCCCGGGTCCGCTCCAATCCGTTCGCGCGCTGGCTGGGCCGCACGGTGCTGCGCCTCGGCGGCTGGCGGATGGTCGGCGAGATGCCGGACGTGGCGAAGCTGGTGCTGATCGGCGCGCCCCATTCCTCCAACTGGGACGGCGTCTGGGGCTTCGCGGCGAAGATGGCGCTCGGGCTCGACGCGCGCATCCTCGGCAAGGACACGCTGTTCAAGGTGCCGTTGATGGGCGCCTACCTGCGCTGGCTCGGCGTGATCCCCGTGGATCGCAGCAACGCCGCCGGCGTGGCCGAGCAGGCCGCGGCCATGATCCGCGAGGCGGATCGCATGTGGTTCGCGCTCGCGCCGGAAGGCACCCGCAGGCGCGTCGAGAAGTGGAAGGCCGGGTTCTGGAAGATCGCGCGCGAGGCCGACGTCCCCGTGCTGCCGGTGTACTTCCATTATCCCGACAAGGTCATCGGAATCGGCCCGGTGTGGCGGATGACCGACGACTTCGCCGCGGACATGCTGCGCGTGCGCACGTGGTATGCGCCGTGGAAGGGGAAGAACCGCGGGACGGTCTGACGGCGGGAAAGTCGCGCGGTGGCTCCCGGGATCGCCGGGCATGTGATGGCGCTGGGCGTCGCTGCCGGGCCGTCGGGTCGCGGATGCGCCGTCGTGCTCACGCCGATGACGGCCCGAGCCGGTGCACGAGATCGATGAAGGCCCGCGCCTGTGGCGACAGGTGCCGGCCGCGCCGCGTCACCACGCCGTAGCTGCGCTGCGGGAAGAACTCCGCGAGCGAGCGCGCCGCCAGGCGCGCGCGGTCGGCCTCCGTCAGGCAGATCGCTGTGACGATGGAGATGCCCAGCCCCATCGCGACGTACTGCTTGATCACCTCCCAGCCGCCCACCTCGAGCGCGACGGTGTAGGGCACGTGCGCGCGCTGGAAGACCAGGTCGACCATCCGGTAGGTCGTCTGTCGCTGGGGCGGCAGGATCAGGCCGTACGGGGACAGGTCCGCCAGGCCGATCTCGCGCTTGCTCGCGAGCGGGTGGTCGACCGGCGCGATCAGCATCGGGTCGTACGCGACCACGGGCTGCCAGGCGAGGTCGCCGGGCACGTCGAGCATCGATCCGACGGCGAGATCCGCGCCGTCGTCGCGCAGCAGGTTCAGCCCGCGCGCGCCGGTGACGTTGTGCAGGATCAGGCGGATGTCGGGGTGCTCGGCGCGGAAGGCTTCGACGATCCGCGGAAGCAGGTAGACGATCGTCGAGGCGCCCGCCGCCACGTGCAGCTCGCCGGCGTCCATGCCGCGGATGCGGTCGCGGAAGAGGGTGTCGATCGCCTCGAGCCCTTCCACCAGCGGGCGGGCGAGGTCGTAGAGCGCCTCGCCCTCGCGGGTCAGGGTGAGCCGCCGCCCGTTGCGCTCGAGCAGGGCCACGCCGAGGTCCCGTTCCAGCGCCTGCAACTGCAGGGTCACCGCCGGCTGGCTGAGAAAGAGGGCTTCCGCGGCGCGCGAGACCGACCCCCAGCGCGCGACCTGGCAGAACGCCCGCAGGGGCTTGAGGCGGTCCGCCTTGTAGGAAAAACGCGGGCTGGCTGGCGTTTTGCGGGGCATGAAGGCCGCGTGTATTCGATTTATTTATAGATCGCATTGACAAAACTTGTTTGTCAAATACAACACGGCGGCGCATGGTCGGTCCTCGGACACACGAGCGAGGTGCACATGTCGGCGGTGATGATCGAGGCGGGGGATGTCGCGCAGGGGATCGAGGTCCGTAGCCGGACGATCGGGCAGGACGCCGTCCTGACCCCCGCTGCGCTGGAGTTCCTCGCCGGGCTGCACCGCCGCTTCGAGTCCGCCCGCCAGTGCCGCCTGCAGGCGCGTCACATCCGCCAGCGCAGCTTCGACGCCGGCGCCCTCCCGGACTTCCGCCCCGACACCGCGCACATCCGCGCCGCCGACTGGCGGGTGGCCGACCTGCCGGCCGCCCTGCAGGATCGCCGGGTGGAGATCACCGGGCCGGTCGACCCGAAGATGGTCATCAATGCGCTCAACTCGGGCGCGAGCGTCTACATGGCCGACTTCGAGGACTCCACGTCCCCGACCTGGGCCAACCTCATCACCGGCCAGCGGGCGCTCAAGGGCGCGGTCGCCGGCACGCTCGACTGGATGGCGCCGGACGGCAGCCGCCACTACACCCTCAAGCCCTTCGAGGCGCAGGCCGTACTGATGGTCCGCCCGCGCGGCTGGCACCTCGACGAGAAGCACGTGCTCGTCGACGGGCAGCCGATGTCCGGCAGCCTGTTCGACCTCGGCCTGTTCGCCTTCCACAACGCCCATGCCTTGGCTGCGAAGGACCGCGGCCCCTACTTCTACCTGCCCAAGCTCGAGTCCATGGAGGAGGCCCAGCTGTGGAACGACGTGCTCGACCACGTCGAGCACGAGCTCGGGCTGGCCGCCGGCCAGATCCGCGTCACCGTGCTGATCGAGACGCTGCCCGCCGCGTTCGAGATGGACGAGATCCTGTACGCGCTGCGCAGCCGCATCGCCGGCCTTAACTGCGGCCGCTGGGACTACGTCTTCTCCTACATCAAGACGTTCCGCCGCCATCGCGACAAGGCGCTGCCCGAGCGCGGACAGGTCACGATGACCCAGCCGTTCCTGCGCGCCTACTCCGAGCTGCTGATCCAGACCTGCCACCGCCGCGGCGCGCATGCGATGGGCGGCATGGCGGCGCAGATCCCGATCTCTGGTGACGCTGAAGCCAACGAGGCGGCGCTCGCCAAGGTGCGCGCCGACAAGCTGCGCGAGGTCACCGCCGGCCACGACGGCACGTGGGTCGCGCATCCCGCGCTGATCCCGCTGGCGAAGGACGTCTTCGACGAGCGCATGCCCGGTGCGCACCAGAAGCACGTGCTGCGCGAGGACGTGCTCGTCACCCGCGACGACCTCATCACTCCGCCGATCGGCTGCATCACCCGCGCCGGCTTCGAGGGCAACGTCGAGGTCTGCGTGCGGTATCTCGCCGCCTGGCTCGACGGCAACGGCTGCGTGCCGATCCACTGGCTGATGGAGGACGCCGCCACCGCCGAGATCGCGCGTGCGCAGCTGTGGCAATGGCTGCACCACGCCGACCCGCGCAGCGACGGCAGCCGCTGTGAGCCGCTTTGCCTCGACGACGGCACGCCGGTGGACTTCGCGCTGCTCGAGCGCGCCTTCATCGGCCTGCCGAGCAGGCTCGAAGGCCGCATGGCCCTGCCGGGTGCCAGCCGGATCAACGAGGCGATCGGCATGCTCGACCGCCTCACCCATGCCGACGAGCTCGAGGACTTCCTGACGCTCCCCGCGTACCGGCGCCTCGACTGAGTTCCCGACAACCCGCGATGTCCCGGCCGTCCGTGATGCGGACGGAACGGCCCTGCTTTGCCCGACGAACCGACACGAAGACAGGAGAACCGCCATGACGACGACGCTTCCGACCGCCGACCAGCTCCGCCAGCAGTGGGCCACCGATCCGCGCTGGGCGGGGATCACGCGTCCGTATTCCGCCGAGGACGTCGTCCGCCTGCGCGGGCGCATCCCGGTCGAGCATTCGATCGCGAAGCTCGGTGCCGAGAAGCTGTGGAACTCGCTGCAGACCGAAGACTTCGTCAACGCGCTCGGCGCGATGACCGGAAACCAGGCGATGCAGCAGGTCAAGGCCGGCCTCAAGGCGATCTACCTCTCCGGCTGGCAGGTCGCGGCCGACGCGAACATCGCCGGCGAGATGTATCCCGACCAGTCGCTCTACCCGGCCAACTCCGTGCCGCAGGTCGTCAAGCGCATCAACAACACCCTGCTGCGCGCCGACCAGATCCAGTGCGCGGAAGGCAGCGGCGACATCGACTTCCTGCAGCCGATCGTGGCCGACGCCGAGGCCGGCTTCGGCGGCGTGCTCAACGCCTTCGAACTGATGAAGGCGATGATCGAGGCCGGCGCCGCGGGCGTGCACTTCGAGGACCAGCTCGCCTCCGTCAAGAAGTGCGGCCACATGGGCGGCAAGGTGCTGGTGCCCACGCGCGAGGCGGTGGAGAAGCTCGTCGCCGCGCGCCTGGCCGCCGACGTCATGGGCGTGCCGACGCTGATCGTCGCGCGCACCGACGCCGAGGCGGCCGACCTCCTCACCTCGGACGTCGATCCGAACGACCAGCCCTTCTGCACCGGCGAGCGCACGGTGGAAGGCTTCTACAAGACCCACAAGGGCCTCGACCAGGCGATCTCGCGCGGCCTCGCCTATGCGCCGTACGCCGACCTCGTCTGGTGCGAGACCGGCAAGCCCGACCTCGAGTTCGCGCGCAAGTTCGCGGAAGCCATCCACGCGAAGTACCCCGGCAAGCTGCTCGCCTACAACTGCTCGCCGAGCTTCAACTGGAAGAAGAACCTCGACGACGCCACGATCGCCAGGTTCCAGAAGGAGATCGCGACCTACGGCTACAAGTTCCAGTTCATCACGCTCGCCGGCTTCCACGCGCTCAACTACGGCATGTTCGACCTCGCCTACGGCTATGCGCGCCGACAGATGAGCGCGTTCGTGGAGCTGCAGGAGCGCGAGTTCGCCGCCGCCGACCGCGGCTTCACCGCGGTCAAGCACCAGCGCGAGGTCGGCACCGGCTACTTCGATGCCGTCACCCAGACGATCCAGGGCGGGCAGTCGTCCACTGTCGCGCTCAAGGGTTCGACCGAGGAGGAGCAGTTCGAGAAGGCGGCCTGATCCCCTGCGTTGGACGCGACGGCCGGCCAGGAGCAGGCTCGGCGGACTGCCCCGGCAGTCCGCCGGGCCTTCGGAGGGATTCGTATGACGCGATGGACCCTGGTTTTCGCGCTCGCGGTATCGACGGCGGTGGCCCAGCCCACCGACCGGCTGCGACAGATCGCCGACCAGCAGGCACTGCTGGCGGAGGAGCTGAAGACGGGTGTGCTGAAGGTCGCTGCGCGCGACGCCGCGAGCATCCGGGACGAGCAGCGCGTGGTCTTCGACCTGCTCTCGAAGAATCCCACGCTCGCCGACATGAGCGTGGAGGAGCGGGTCAGGCTCGACAATGCGCTCCAGCGCATCAATGCCTTGGTCGTCTCAGGCCGCGCCGCCTTGGAGGACCGGCGCGTCTGCCGGTCGGAAAGGGCCACCGGCAGCAACGTGCGCAAGCTCACCTGCAGGACGCAGGCCGAGTGGGACGACATCCGTGAACAGGCGAGGCTCTACAAGATGGATCCGCAGGTCTGCATCCCGCCCGGGTGCGGGGCGACGGACAGGAATGGCAACTGAGGCGCATCCGGCGCGATGCTGCACGCCCGGCAGCTGGCGCCCGTCGCCGGGCGTGTCGAGGGCTGCCCCGACGGCCGCCGGGCGATACGCCCGCGCTCAGGTCGCCGTGACCGCCGACAAGCGCGGTCCACGCCTGCGGTTCCGCGCCAGGCGCTGCGCGCCGGCTGCCCGACAAGTGGGCCGCTGCGGCGTCGCCGTCGCGCGGACACCCGCGGTTGACGGTCCCACGCGCGTGGAGCACTGTCGCTCTGCGAGCACGTCCGCCGCATTCCGACGAGGAGAGGGAACATGTTGCGAGGCTTCGTATGGGCCGCTCTGTTGGCGAGTGCCGTCGCCAGCGCACAGCCGGCCGACAAACTGGTGCAGATCCGCGAGCAGCAGGCGCTGCTGACGAGCGAGCTCGACGCCGGTGTGCTCAAGGTCACGCCGCGCGAGGCGAACCTGATACGCAAGGAGCAGGCCCGCGTCGCGTCCCTCCTGGAGGGTCGCACGTCTCTGGACGACCTCGGCGTCGCCGACCGCGTCCAGCTCGACAATGCGCTCGAACGCATCAATGCGTTCGTCGTCGCGACCCGGCAGGCGGCGGAGGACGCGGACGTCTGCCGCTACGAGCGCAACACCAGCAGCAAGATCCGCAAGCTCGACTGCGCCACCGCCTCGCAGCGGCAGAACAGCCGCGACGGCGCCCGCGCCTACCTGGAGAAGCCGCGCATCTGCGTGCCGCCGGGCTGCGGCCAGTAATCACGCCGCATCGGGCACGGCTTCACGGTCGACGATGCGGTAGCCGATCGCTTCGGCGAGGTGCTCGCGGCGGATGTCGGGGGCGCCCGCCAGGTCGGCGATCGTGCGTGCCACGCGCAGGATCCGCGTCGTCGAGCGTGCGGACAGCTGCAGCCGGTCGACGGCCTGCTCCAGCAAAGCCTGCTCTGGGTCCGGGAGCCGGCAGCTCTTAGCCAGCTCACGGGTGCCGAGCCGCGCATTGAGGAGCCCGCAGCGCTGCAGCTGCCGCGCGCGCGCCGCGGCCACGCGTTCGCGGACGGTCGCCGTCGGCTCGCCCGGCGCCGCGTCGGGGCGCAGCTGGCTCGCCGGCAGGCGGGCGACCTCGACATGCAGGTCGATGCGATCGAGCAGCGGCCCCGAGATGCGCCCACGGTAGCGGCGGATCGCATCCGCCGGACAGCGGCAACGCCCCGACGCATCGCCTGCGAAGCCGCAGGGACACGGGTTCATGGCCGCGACCAGTTGGAAACGCGCGGGGAAGGTCGCCGACCGCGCCGCGCGTGAAATGGTGACGACGCCCGATTCCAGCGGCTCGCGCAGCACCTCCAGCGCACGGCGCTCCCATTCGGGCAACTCGTCGAGGAACAGCACGCCGTGGTGCGCCAGCGAGACCTCGCCGGGCCGGGGCTCGGCGCCCCCGCCGATGAGCGCGACCGCGCTGGCGGTGTGATGGGGCGCTCGGAACGGGCGCTCGCGCCATCGCGACGGGTCCAGGCCGCGCCCGCTGACCGACGCGATCGCCGCCGCTTCGAGCGCCTCGTCCTCGTCGGCCTCCGGCAACAGGCCGGGCAGGCGCGATGCCAGCAGGGTCTTGCCGCAGCCCGGGGGACCGAGGAACAGCAGGTGGTGGGATCCCGCGGCCGCGATCTCGAGCGCACGCCGGGCCTGCAGTTGGCCACGCACGTCGGCGAGGTCGGGCCCGGCGACGGTGACCGCCGCGAGCGCCGCCGCATCGGGCAGCGTCTCCCTGCCCGCCAGCGCCGCGCAGACATGCAGCAGCGTCCGCGCCGTCACCGCCCGCACCCGCGAAGCGAGCGCGGCTTCCGGGCCGTTGCCCACCGGGACGACCAGCCGGCGACCCGCATCGGCCGCGGCGAGCGCCGCCGGAAGCACGCCGTCCACCGCACGCAGCTCGCCGGTGAGTGCCAGCTCGCCCACGAACTCGGTGCCTGCCAGCGCCTCGAGCGGGATCTGTCCGCTGGCGGCGAGGATGCCGAGGGCGATCGGCAGGTCGAACCGGCCACCGTCTTTCGGCAGGTCCGCCGGCGCGAGGTTCACGGTGATCCGCCGCTGCGGGAACTCGAACTGCGCGCAGGCGATCGCCGCCCGCACCCGGTCCTTCGCTTCGCGCACCGCCGCCTCGGGCAGGCCGACGATGTTCATCGACGGCAGGCCGCCACCCAGATGGACCTCCACGCGCACCTCGGGCGCGCGGATGCCCGATCGCGCACGGCTGTGCACGACGGCGAGGTTCATGGTGGCGGCCTCAGTGGCGCGAGGCGATCGGCGTGTCGAGCTGGCCTTCCAGCTCGCCCACCACCCGCTCGAGGTGCTCGAGCTTCTCGCGCGTGCGCAGCAGCACCGCGCGCTGCACCTCGAATTCCTCGCGCGTCACGAGGTCCAGCCGTGACAGCCCCGACTGCAGGACGGCACGGAAGTTCTGCTGCAGCTCGTTGCGCAGCTCCTGCGCGGATTCACCGCGCAGGCCGGGCGGCACGAGCGAGGACAGGCGGCGGGCGAGTTCGTCGAGTTGGTCGAGGTCGATCATGGCGGTCTCCGGCGTTGCAGTCAGCCTGCACGCCCGGCGGGCGTCGAACCGTCGGCCACCGCCGCGCGGCGCCGTCGGAAAACCCCGAGGGACGCGCACTCTAACCGGTGGCGTGCCTACGTGGCGTGCCCGCGCAGTCGGTATGCTGGCGGCGACAGGAGGACGCTTCGATGAAGATGGTCATGGCGGTGATCAAGCCGTTCAAGCTCGACGACGTGCGCGAGGCGCTCGCGGAGGTCGGCGTCGCCGGCATCACGGCGACGGAGGTGAAGGGTTTCGGTCGCCAGAAGGGCCATACCGAGCTCTACCGCGGCGCCGAGTACGTCGTCGACTTCCTGCCCAAGATCAAGCTCGAAGTGGCGGTGGCGGCCGACCAGCTCGACGCCGTGGTCGAGGCGATCATGAAGGCTGCCGGCACCGGCAAGATCGGCGACGGCAAGATCTTCGTCTGGGATCTGGAACGCGTCGTGCGCATCCGCACCGGCGAACTGGACGCCGACGCGCTCTGAGCCTCAGGGCGCCGTCTCGATCGCATTGCGCCCGGCCGACTTCGCGCGGTACAGGGCGGCGTCCGCGCGCCGCAGCACGTCGCGCAGGCCGCTGTCGTCGGGGTGCAGCTGGGCGATGCCGAGGCTGACGGTCACCTGCAGGTCCGCGGCGATGTCGTGCCAGCGCAGCGCCTGCACGTTCGCGCGCAGCCGCTCGCCCACCGGCACCGCCGCCTCGAGCGTCGTGTCCGGCAGGACCACGAGGAACTCCTCGCCACCGATGCGCCCGAGCGCGTCGCGCTGGCGCAGCGCCTGCTCGCAGGCCGCGGCGACGCGCGCGATCACGGCGTCGCCGGCGAGATGCCCGAAGCCGTCGTTGATGCGCTTGAAGTAGTCGATGTCGAGCGCGATCAGGCACAGCGGGCGCCCCTCGGCCCGCGCATGGGCGATCGCCTCCTCGGCCGCCAGCTCGATCCGCCGGCGGTTGGCGACCCCGGTGAGCTCGTCGGTGAGCGCGAGCACGCGCAGGCGGCGCAGCCGCACCAGCTGGCGGGTCGCGAAGGCCGCGAGCATCGCGAATAGCACCCCGCCCAGCACGATCGCACCCGCCTGCCAGCGGCGCGCCCGCTGCGAGGCGGCGAGCTCCTGCTCGCGCAGCGCCTTCTCGCGCCGCAGCTGGCGGTTCTCGAGATCGCGCTGCCGCGCCTCGAACTGCTGGCGCAGCATCAGCGTGCGCTGGTCGGTCCGCGCTTCCAGCAGCTTGTCGCGCAGGGCGACGTAACGCTTGTAGTCCGCCAGCGCTTCGGCCGGGCGCCCGCTCCGCTCGAGCACCTTCGCGCGCTCGGGATAGAGCATCGCGAGGTAGCGCTCGTTGCGCTCACCTTCGAATGCCTGTTCGGCGCGCCCGAATGCCTCGAGCGCGATGGCGTCCTCGCCGAGCGCGCCGCGCGCCTGACCTTCCAGCAACGCCAGCATGCCGCCGTTGGACGTGTCGTTGATCGTGGCGAAGTCCGCGCGGGCGCGCTCGAGCGCCGCGAGCGCCGCCCGCGGCTCGCCCTTGGCGATCCGCGCCGACGCCACGCCGAGTTCGGCGATGCCGAGGTCGCCCGGCCCGAGGCGCTGGCGTGCCACCTGCAGTGCCTGGCCGTAGGCGGCGAGGGCGCGGTCGGGGTCGCGCGTCTCCTCGTGCAGGTAGCCGATCTGCAGCCATTGCACGAGCACCGCGTTCCAGTCGCGCTGGCGCAGCGCGATCTCCAGGCCCTGCTCCAGATAGCGGCGCGCCCGCTCGTACTCGCCCATGCGGCGGTAGGCGATGCCGATGTTCTGCAGGTTGGCTTCGGCCTTGAAACGCAGGCCCGCCGCCTCGTACACGCGTTGCGCGGCCACGAAGTCCGAAAGCGCCAAGGCGTGCTCACCGAAGTACGAACGCACGTCGCCGCGCGCCACCAGGCCATCGCCCAGCAGCAGCGGATGCTCGGCGCGGCGCGACAGCGCGATGCCCTGCGAATACAGATCGGCCGCCTCGCGGGGGCCGCGCACGAGCTCGGCGAACCCGGCATGGCAGTAGGTGAAGCGCGCTTCGGCCTCGACGTCCTGCCGCAGTCGCGCCTCCGCCACGCCGCGGCGCGCGACCTCCAGCGAGGCGGCGGCGTCCTCCGGCGGCTGGAAGCAGGCGAGCGAGCGGAACTGCAGTTCGCGTCGTGCATCGCCCGGCGGGATCAGCGCGCGCAGGCGGGCGAGCTCGGCCTGCGCTTCCTCCGGCGTGGACGGCTTGAATTCCTCACTGTCCAGGCGCTGGAACAGGCGGTCGAACGCCGCCGCCCGGCCGTCGGCCGGCACGCGCGTGCCGTCGCGCTCCTGCGCGATCCCGGCGGACGCGAGAAGCAGGCCGGCGAGCAGCAGCGGCGCGCGGAAAGTGGGCATCGGAAAGGCCGGCATGCGGGCGTTCCGGCGGCTCCCCGCCACCGGATGCCGCGATGATACGGGCGCTCGTCAGTCGCCCAAGGCCCGGGCGACGAACGGCGGCGTCGCCAATGCGCCGCGATGCACGTCGGCGCTGTAGTACTTCGTCTCGAGCCCCGCGTCGCGCGCGGCCTGCTCGCGGAAGTCGAAGCCGCCGCCCTTGCGGGCGAGCGTGCAGCTCCACCAGCCGGTCGGGTAGCAAGGCTGCGGGAAGGGCAGCGTCTTGAACGTGGTGAAGCCGGCCTTGCCCATCTCCTCGCGCATCGAGCGGATCAGGTCGAGGAGCGCGAGCGGGGATTCGGACTGCTGGACGAGGATGCCGTCGTCCTTGAGCGCGCGGAAGCAGCTCTCGTAGAAGGCCTTGTTGAACAGGCCCTCGGCCGGGCCGACCGGATCGGTCGAGTCGACGATCACGATGTCGACGCTGCCGGGCGCGCAATTGGCCATGTAGGCGACGCCATCGTCGAACAGCAGCTCGGCGCGCGCGTCGCCGTTGGAATCGCACAGCTCCGGGAACCACTTCTCGGCCATGCGAGTGACCTGCTCGTCGATGTCGCACTGCACCGCCTTCTCGACGCCGCGGTGCTTGAGTACCTCCCGCAGCGTGCCGCAGTCGCCACCGCCGATGATCACGACGCGCTTCGGATCCGGATGCGTGAACAGCGCCGGGTGCGACATCATCTCGTGGTAGAGGAAGTTGTCGCGCGTGGTGAGCATCACCGCGCCGTCGATGAGCATGAGATTCCCCCAGTCGGTCGTCTCGAAGATCTCGATCTTCTGGAACGGCGACTGCACCTCGTCGAGCTTGCGCGTGACGCGGTAGCCGATCGCCGAGCCGGTGTGCTCGAAGTTCTCGTACTGCCAGGTGGGGGTCTGTTCGCTCATCAGGATTCCGCAGGGCTGGGTGCGGCCGGGGCCGCGAGGCGGGCGAGTGTATCGAACGCCGGCTGAGCCGCTTGTCGCGGCGCAGCGCGCCGTGCCGAGCAGACCACCCCCGCGCCGCTAGAATGCGCGCCCCGTTTCCCTTTCCGGCAGCCGCGATGTCCGACTGGTCGCTCGACCTGGCCCGCAAGACCTACTCGATCCCGTACTGGTCGGAAGGCTACTTCGACGTGGACGCCAGCGGCCGCGTGAGCGTGCAGCCGCAGGGCGCCGGCGGGCCGTCGATCGCGCTGTCCGACGCCGTCGACCGTGCGCTGGACGGCGGCGCGCAGCTGCCGCTGCTGGTGCGCTTCCCGCAGATCCTCGGCGACCGCCTGGGCAAGCTGCAGGACGCCTTCGCCTGGGCGATCGGCGAGACCGGCTACGGCGGCGGCTACACCGCCGTCTATCCGATCAAGGTCAACCAGCACCGCTCGGTCGCCGGCACGCTCGCTTCGCATACGGGCGAGGGCTTCGGCCTGGAGGCCGGCAGCAAGCCGGAGCTGATGGCGGTGATGGCGCTCTCGCGCCCGGGCGGCCTGATCGTCTGCAACGGCTACAAGGATCGCGAATACATCCGCCTGGCGCTCATCGGCCGCAAGCTCGGGCTGGAGACGTACATCGTTATTGAAAAGCCATCCGAGCTGTCGCTGGTGATGGAGGAGGCGAAGGCGCTCGACGTGGTGCCGGGCCTCGGCGTGCGCATGCGGCTGGCCAGCCTCGGCGCGGGCAAGTGGCAGAACAGCGGTGGCGACAAGGCCAAGTTCGGCCTGTCCCCGCGGCAGGTGCTCGACCTCTGGAAGCGCCTGCGCGACGCCGGCATGGGCGACTGCCTGTCGCTGCTGCACTTCCACATGGGCTCGCAGATCTCCAACGTGCGCGACATCGCCGGCGGCATGCGCGAGGCGGTCCGCTACTTCATCGAGCTCTCGCGCCTGGGCGCGAAGGTCAAGTACATGGACGTGGGCGGCGGCCTGGGCATCGACTACGAGGGCACGCGCTCGCGCAGCTACTACTCGATCAATTACGGGGTGCGGCAGTACGCGCTCAACATCGTGCAGCCGCTGGCCGACGCCTGCGAGCAGCACGGCCTGCCGCCGCCGCGCATCGTCACCGAGTGCGGGCGCGCGATGACCGCGCACCATGCGGTGCTCGTCACCAACGTCAGCGAGGTCGAGCGCGCGCCCGAAGGCCGCGTGCCCGACGCGCACGACGACGAACCGCTGGTGATCCGCCATCTGCGCAGCATCCACACCGAGCTGGAGACCCGGCCGGCCGTCGAGCTGTTCCACGAAGCGCAGCACTACCACGCCGAGGGGCTGTCGGCCTTCGCGCTCGGCCAGCTCGACCTCGTCCACCGTGCGCGCATCGACGACCTGTTCTACGCGATCCTCAACGGCATCCGCACGCGCCTGAATCCGCTGGAGAAGACGCAGCGCGAGGTCTTCGACGAGCTCAACGAGCGGCTGGTCGACAAGTACTTCGTCAACTTCAGCGTCTTCGAGTCGATGCCCGACGTCTGGGCGATCCAGCAGGTGTTCCCGATCGTGCCGATCGAGCGGCTGGACGAGGCGCCCGTGCGCCGCGGCGTGATCGCCGACCTCACCTGCGACTCGGACGGCCGCATCGACACGTACGTGGAGAACGAGACGCTGGGCACCTCGCTGCCGGTGCATGCGCCGCGCCCGGGCGAGGTCTACCGCATCGGCTTCTTCCTGGTCGGCGCCTACCAGGAGATCCTCGGCGACATCCACAACCTCTTCGGCGACACCGATGCCGTCGCGGTGAACGTGAACGAGCAGGGCTTCCAGTTCGTGCAGCAGCGCCGCGGCGACACGATCGACGTGATGCTCGACTACGTGGGGTACGATGTCGCCCAGTTGCGGCAGGCGTACCGGGAGATGGTCGCCACCGCGGGGCTGCCCGCCGAGCAATCGCAGCACCTGAACGAGGCGCTCGAGGCCGGGCTCACGGGATACACCTATCTGGACGACGCGCCGCTCGACTGAGCCGCGCGCACGGGATGTCGCACATGAAGACCGGATTCATCGGGCTGGGCGCGATGGGCGCGCCGATGGCCCGTCACCTGCATTCGCGGGGCCTGCTCACCGCGGTGGGCACGCGCACGCAGGACAAGGCCGACGCCTTCGCCGCCGAGCTCGGCGTGCGCGCCACGCGCTCGCACGCGAATTTCGCCGACTGCGACGTCGTCGCGCTGTGCGTGCCGCTCGATGCGGACGTGCTGGAGAACGTGGCGGGCCTCGCGGACGTGCTGCGCCCGGGCAGCATCGTGATCGACCACTCGACGGTGTCGGTCGACACGGCGCGCCGCGCCGCGGCGATGTGCGCCGAGCACGGCATCGGCTTCCTCGATGCACCGGTGTCCGGCGGCGTCGAAGGCGCGCGCAACGGCCGGCTGTCGGTCATGGTCGGTGGCGACGCGGGCGTGCTCGAAAAGGCGCGTGCGGTGCTCGACGCCTATGCCGCGCGCATCGCGCACATGGGCGACACCGGTGCGGGGCAGGCGACCAAGGCGGTCAACCAGGTTCTGGTGGCGGGCATCAACGAAGCGGTCTGCGAGGGCCTCGCGCTCGGCGAGAAGCTCGGCCTGGACGCCGAGCGCCTGCTGCCGACGCTGATGGCGGGTGCGGCATCGAACTGGTTCCTCGACAAGCGCGGCGCCACGATGCTCGCCGGCGAGTTCGCGCCGGGCTTCAAGAGCGCGCACATGCTCAAGGACCTCCGCATCGTGCATGGCATGGCGCAGGAGGCGGGCGTGCGCACGAGCGTGATCGAGCAGGCGCTCGCGGATTACTCGGAACTGGTCGAGCGCGGCCAGGGCGAGGCCGATACGTCAGCGCTGTTCCTGCTCAAGCGCGGCGGCTGACCCACACCGCGCCGTCGGTCGACGGTGGCTCGTCGGCGGCCCGACGCGCACCGCGTCGCCGCCTCCCGGATGGCCCGCCGTCGCGCGCCGAGGTCAGTTCGTCTTGACCGCGATCCCGGGCAGGCCACCCGAGGCGAGCTTGCGCTTGGCCTCGGCGAGTTCCGTGGCGCTGCCATACGGCCCCATCCGCACGCGGTAGACCGTCTTGCCGCCGATGCGCGCCGATTCCACGCGCGCGCCGAGCCCCAGCATCGCGATCCGGGCCTTCAGCTCTTCCGCCTGCCCGGAGGCCTCGAATGCACCGGCCTGCAGGACGTAGCGCGTGCTGTCGGCCGACGCCGGCGATGCCGGCTCGGTGCGCTCCGCGTCGGACGCGGGCGAGGACGGCGCCGGTGCAGGCCTGGGCGCGGTCGGTGGCGCCGGTGCCGTGGGAGCCGCCGGGTCCTCGACGGGCGCCGGCAGCGGCACCGCCGGCGGCGTGCCTGCCGGCGCAGCGCCGTCGGCCGAGGCCGCGCCCGCATCGTTCGCAGCCTGGGCGCGCTCGCGCTCGGCCTTCTCGCTCGCAGCCAGCTCGGCGTCGCTCACCGGCACTTCCTGCCCGGGCAGCAGGCGGTAGAAGTCGTACTCGGTGGCCTTGCCGCCTTCGTCCTCGGGCTCGGTCGCGGCCACCTGCGGGGCATCGCCTTCGGTGTCGACCACCGCCTCCTCGTCCACCGGCTGCGGCTGCGCGTCGGGATTGGGCGTCGGCCGGAAGAACCCGCCATCGCCGGACTTGAACAGCTTGGGCGCGGCCAGCACCACGCCGAGCGTCAGCGCCACGCCGATGACCAGCCAAGCCCAGCCCGGCAGCCCGCCGCCGTTGCCGCCGGAGCGGCGGGCCTGGGTCTTCCCACGTCGTTGTTGCGCCACTTACATCACCTCGGGGGCGGACACGCCCAGCAGGCCCAGTCCATTCGCCAGCACCTGACGCGTCGCTGAAGCGAGCGCGAGGCGGGCGTTCCGCGTCGCCGCGTCGTCGACCAGGAACTGGTGCTCGTTGTAATACGACTGGAACGCCTGCGCGAGCTCGAGCAGGTAGGCCGCGAGCTGGTGCGGTTCCAGGTCGCGACCGGCGGTCTCGACCACGTCGGGATAGCGCGAGAGCGTGGTGACCAGCTCGTGCGTCGGCGCGTCGCCCAGGTCCAGCGGCTGCGCGAGGCCATCGTCCAGGTCGAACGACAGGCCGCGCTCCTTCAGCTGGCGCATCAGGCCGCACATGCGCGCATGGCTGACCTGCACGTAGTAGACCGGATTATCGAGCGACTGGCTGCGCGCCAGGTCGATGTCGAAGGTGAGCTGCGAGTCGGGCTTGCGCGCGATGAGGAACCAGCGCACCGCGTCGGCACCGGCCTCGTCGATCAGGTCGCGCAGCGTGAGGTAGCTGCCGGCGCGCTTGGAGAGCTTCACCTCCTCGCCGCCGCGCATCACCGTCACCATCTGGTGCAGGACATACTCGGGCCAGTTCTTCGGGATGCCGACGTCCAGCGCCTGCAGGCCGGCCTTCACGCGTGCCAGCGAACCGTGGTGGTCCGCGCCGAGCTCGGTGATCGCACGCTCGTAGCCGCGCTGCCACTTCGAGAGGTGGTAGGCGACGTCGGGCACGAAATAGGTGTACGTGCCGTCGGACTTGCGCATCACGCGGTCCTTGTCGTCGCCGAAGTCGGTGGTGCGCAGCCACAGCGCGCCGCCTTCCTCGTAGGTGTGCCCCTGCGCGACGAGCTCGCGCACGGTCTCCTCGACCTTGCCGTCGGTGTAGAGCGAGGACTCGAGGAAGTAGACGTCGAACGACACGCCATACGCGGCGAGGTCGGCATTCTGCTCGCGGCGCAGGTAGGCCACGGCGAACTGGCGGATCGCGTCGATGTCATCGGGATCCTTGGCACCGGTCACCGTGTGCCCCTCGACCTCGACGCTGTCGCCGCGCAGGTAGGCCTGGGCGACGTCAACGATGTAGTCGCCGCGGTAGCCGTCCTCCGGCCAGCCGGCGTCGTCCGGGCCACGCCCCTGCGCACGCGCCTGCACCGAGATCGCGAGGTTGTTGATCTGCGCGCCGGCGTCGTTGTAGTAGAACTCGCGCGCCACGTCCCAGCCGTTGGCCTCGAGCACCCGCGCGATGCAGTCGCCGATGACCGCGGCGCGGCCATGGCCGACGTGCAGCGGGCCGGTCGGATTGGCGGAGACGTATTCGACGCCCGCGCGATGGCCCGCGCCGCTGTCGTTGCGGCCGAAGCGCTCGCCCTGCGTGGCGACCTCGCGCAGCGTCGCGCGCCAGGCGCCTTCGGCGACGTGGAAGTTGATGAAGCCCGGCCCGGCGATCTCCACCGAAGCGATCGCCTCGTTCGCCGGCAGTGCCTCGACCAGCAGCTGCGCGACCGCGCGCGGGTTCGACTTCGCCGGCTTGGCGAGCAGCATCGCGGCATTCGTCGAGAAATCGCCCTGCGCGCGCGTCTTGGGTCGCTCGATCACGAACTCGGGCGTGGCGAGGTCGGCCGGCAGGGTGCCGGTGGCGCGCAGCGACTCGATGGCCTGCGCGACGAGCGCGCGGAGGGTGGATTTCACGGGATGGGCGAGGCCGAAAAGGGGCACGGATTGTACGCGAGGGGGGCGCCCCGCCCTGAACGGGTCAGGGCCCCTGGTCGCCACCGCGAGGTGCGACCCGCCGATCGGGGCCGCACCGGCCGGGACGACGTCGCCGTCGCGGCCGACACCCGCGCTACACCCAGCCCCGCGCCGCCATGGAGGTCGCCGGCCCGTCGCCCACGATGAAATGATCGAGCAGGCGCACGTCGACGAGCGCCAGCGCCTGCTTGAGGCGTCCGGTCACGGCGCGATCGGCCGGGGACGGCTCGGGGTTACCGCTGGGATGGTTGTGCCCGACGATCACCGCCGCGGCATTGCGCTCCAGCGCGCGCCGGGCGACCTCGCGCGGATGCACGTCGGCGCCGTCGATGGTGCCGTTGAAGAGCTCCTCGAATCCGACGAGCCGATGCCGCGCGTCGAGGAACATCGCGGCGAAGACTTCGTGCGGGCGTCCGCGCAGGCGCTGCGCGAAGTAGCGCCCGGCCGAGTCGGGATCCCTCAGGGCCTCGCCCCGCTCCAGGTCGGCGGCGAGCACGCGCTGGCCGATCTCCAGCGCCGCGGCGAGCGTGCAGGCGCGCGCCGGCCCGATGCCCGGCAGCGCCGCCAGCCCGTTGGCACCGCGATCGAGCAGCACGCGCAGGGGGCCGTGCGCCGCGAGCAGGTCGCGTGCGGTCCCGACCGCGTCGCGCCCGCGCAGGCCCGATCCGAGGAACAGCGCGAGCAGCTCCGCGTCCGAGAGGGCGCCGGCGCCGCGCGCGAGCAGCTTCTCGCGCGGACGCTCGGCCGCGGGCCAGTCGCGGATGTGCATGGTGTCCCTCCGTGGACGCACTCGATCCCTCGGCATCCATTCCAGTGCACGCTCCACGCGTCGTCCGTCGGGTACCCACGGACCATCGGGTAAGCTGTCGGCCGCATTCCGCGTAGGACTTTCCGCCACGTGACCGCGCTTTCCGGCCATCGCATCCTGCTGTGCGTGACCGGCGGCATCGCCGCCTACAAGAGCGCCGAACTGGTGCGACGCCTGCGCGATGCCGGCGCCGAGGTCCGCGTGGCGATGACCGAGAACGCGACCCGCTTCATCGGCGCGACGACGTTCCAGGCGCTCTCCGGGCAACCGGTGCGCACGTCGCTCTGGGACGAGGCGGCCGAGGCCGCGATGGGCCACATCGAGCTCGCGCGCTGGGCGAGCGCGGTGGTCGTCGCGCCCGCCACCGCGAACACCCTGGCGCGCCTCGCGCACGGTTTCGCCGACGACCTGGTCTCGACGCTCTGCCTCGCGACCGAGGCGCCGATCGCCGTCGCCCCGGCGATGAACCGCGTGATGTGGGCGAACACCGCGACCCGGGCGAACGTCGCCACGTTGCGGGCGCGTGGTGTGCTGGTGATCGGGCCGGCCGCCGGCGACCAGGCCTGCGGCGAGACCGGCGAGGGACGCATGGTCGAGCCCATGGACATCGTGCGCGCGCTCGCCGGGGACCCCGCATGAGCGCGCTCGCCGGCCGCCGCATCGTGGTCAGTGCGGGCCCCACGTTCGAGGACCTCGATCCCGTTCGCTTTCTCGGCAACCGCAGCAGCGGAAAGATGGGGTTCGCCGTGGCCGCGGCCGCGGCCGGGCGTGGCGCGGACGTGCTGCTCGTCGCCGGACCGGTCTCGCTGCCCACGCCCGCGGGCGTCGAACGCATCGACGTGCGCAGCGCGGCGCAGATGCATGCCGCGGTGATGGCCGCGATGCCCTGCGACGTCTACATCGGCGCCGCGGCGGTCGCCGACTACACGCCGGTCTCGATCTCGCCCTGCAAGCTCAAGAAGCGCGCCGGGCAGGACGGGCTGACGCTCGAGCTGGTGCGCACGCGCGACATCCTCGCCGAGGTCGCCGCGCATGCACGGCGACCGCGCGTCGTCGTGGGCTTCGCGGCCGAGACGCACGATGTCGAGGCCTATGCGCGCGCGAAGCTCGCGGCCAAGAAGCTCGACCTGATCGCCGCCAACCGCGTCGGCGTCGAAGGCTCCGGCTTCGAGAGCGACGAGAACACGCTGGTGGTCTACGGCGCCGACGCGTCGACGACGCTCGGCCCGGGCGCCAAGGCCGACATCGCGCACGGCCTGCTCGACCTGATCGAAGCGAGGCTCGCATGACCGAACGCACGATCGAGGTGCGCCTGCTCGACGCCCGCTACGGCGCCGAGTGGGCGCTGCCGGAGTACGCCACGCCGGCGAGCGCGGGCGTCGACCTGCGCGCCGCGCTGGACGCCCCGCTGGCGCTCGAGCCGCGCAGCACGCACCTGGTCCCGACCGGGCTGTCGATCCACGTCGCCGATCCCGGACTGTGCGCCGTCATCCTGCCGCGATCCGGACTCGGGCATAAGCACGGCATCGTGCTCGGCAACGGGACCGGGCTGATCGACGCGGACTACCAGGGGCCGCTGATGGTCAGCATGTGGAACCGGGGCGAGGTGGCTTTTACGATCGAGCCGGGGGATCGCATCGCCCAGCTCGTCGTGCTGCCGATCGTGCGGGCGCGCTTCCAGGTGGTCGACACATTCGAGACGAGCGAGCGCGGCGCCGGGGGCTTCGGCCACACCGGCGTGCGCTGAGCAGGAGAGAGCGGACATGGTGGAACTCAAGGTGGGTCGCCCGAATATCGGCGAGCAGCTCAAGCAGGCATTGCCGCTGCTGGCGGTGCTCGGCCTGATCCTCGCGGGCTGGTTCGGCTACAACGCGTGGGAGCTGTGGAACGACGAGCGCCGGCGCGGCGACGTCGAGCAGGTCCGCGACGACGCGGTCCGCGGCGCCGGCACCGCGCTCGAGGCGGCCCGCCGGCGTTTCGCGACGCAGCTCGCCTCGGCCGACGTCCGCGCCGCGCTCGCGGCCGGCGACCTCGCGCGCGCGGGCCGGGCGCTCACCGACGGCTGGCCGGGCGCCGAGGCCGGCGCGATCCAGCCCGCCGACCTCGATGCCGCGTATGCCGCGCTCGGCGACGCGAAGCCCGCGGGCGGCTACGGCCGGCTCGCGGTCATGGAATCGGCGCTCGCCGCCGGCGGGGCGGCCTCCGGCGCGATCCGCGAGGGCGGTCGCCTGTGGATGGCCTTGGCGGCCCCGATCCCCACGCCTGCGGGGCCGGCGGTCGCATTCGTGCGCCTGCCGTTCGCTCCGTTCGCCACGGCGATCGAGCGTGCCGACGTCGGATCGACCTACGTCGCCCTGCGGCAGGGCTCGGTCAGCCTCGTCGAGCGCGGCGACCGCGCGCTCTCGGGCAGCGCCGAGGCCCTCGCCCGCCCGGTGCCCGGCAGCGACCTGCGCGTGGCGGCCGCGGTACCCGACGTCGCCGGCGGGCCCCTGGGCCTCGGTGCCATCGGCTGCGCGATCGCCGCGCTGCTCGCGCTCGGCCTCGCCGCCGCCGCGCTGCTCGCACCCCGATGGCTCGCGCGCCGTGCCGCCGGCGGCCCCGTCGACGATGCCGGCGCCGACGCGCCGACGCTCGCCGACGTCGTGCGACCCGGCACTCCGCCGCCCGTGCCTGCCGCGACGGCCAAGCCCGAAGCCGTCGTGGCCCGCCTCGCGCTCGACCGCGGCATCTTCCGCGCCTACGACATCCGCGGCATCGTCGGCCAGAGCCTGGACGTGGGCATCGCCGAACTGATCGGCCAGGCCATCGGCACGGTGATGCACGAGCAGGGCCTGCGCGACATCGTGGTCGGCCGCGACGGGCGCCTCTCCGGCCCCGCGCTGACCGACGGCCTCATCACCGGCCTGCGCCGCGCCGGCCGCAACGTCGTCGACATCGGCATGGCGCCGACCCCGGTGACCTACTTCGGCGCGTATCACCTGCGTGCCGGATCCTGCGTGTCGGTGACCGGCAGCCACAATCCGCCCGACTACAACGGCTTCAAGGTGGTGGTCGGTGGCGAGACGCTCTCGGGCGACGCGATCGTCGACCTGTACTCCCGCATCGCCGACGACCGCCTGCACGCCGCGCCGTCGCCCGGCAGCCTCGACCAGCGCGACATCGCACAGGACTACGTTGACCGCATCGCGTCGGACATCCAGGTCGACCGTCCGCTCAAGGTGGTGGTGGACGCCGGCAACGGCGTGGCCGGCGAGATCGGCCCGCGCGTGCTCGAGGCCATCGGCGCCGAAGTCATCCCGCTGTACTGCGACATCGACGGCACCTTCCCGAACCACCATCCGGACCCGAGCGAGCCGCACAACCTCAACGACCTCGTGCAGATGGTCCAGCGCCTGGGCGCGGATTTCGGCATCGCCTTCGACGGCGACGGCGACCGCCTGGGCGTCGTCACCCGCGAGGGTGAGAACATCTTCCCGGACCGCCTGCTGATGCTGTTCGCCGCCGACGTGCTCGAGCGCAATCCGGGCGCGGTGATCCTGTTCGACGTGAAGTGCACGGGCCGCCTGCCGGGCCACATCCTGCGCCATGGCGGCAGCCCGCTGATGTGGAAGACCGGCCATTCGCTGATCAAGGCCAAGATGCGCGAGACCGATGCGGAGCTCGCCGGCGAGATGAGCGGCCACTTCTTCTTCAAGGAGCGCTGGTACGGCTTCGACGACGGCATCTACGCCGCGGCGCGCCTGCTCGAGATCCTCGCGGCGTCGCCCGCCTCGCCGACGGAGACACTCGCGGCGCTCCCCAACGGCGTGTCGACGGCCGAGATCAAGGTCGATGCCCCAGGCGGCGACCCGCACACCTTCGTGGAGCGTTTCCGCGAGAACGCACGCTTCGAGGGCGCACGCCTGTCGACCATCGACGGCCTGCGCGTGGACTTCCCGGACGGCTGGGGCCTGGTGCGGGCTTCGAACACCACGCCGGTGCTGGTGATGCGCTTCGACGCGGACTCGCCGGACGCGCTGGCGCGTATCCAGTACGCCTTCCGCGAGCAGCTGCACCTGCTCCAGCCGGATCTCGAGCTGCCCTTCTGACGCCGGGTGCATGCGCGGGCCCGTGCCTCGCACGGGCGTCCGCGTGACCGCCCCGAGGCGTCGTCGCCCGGCACGGCCGTTCCCCGGGCTCGGCCATCGACCGACGCGTGATGCGAGGCACGCTGCCGTGGTGAGGGCGTCGCCGGAAGCGGGCCTGCGCCCAGGCGGCCTGCCGCAGTGCGGGCTGGGCTCCCTGATGCGACGCTCCGGGTATGCGCTCCAGCGGCCCCTCGCGAGCCGCCCGCCCGGGACGGCGTGCGGGTGTCAGCCCGCCGGGACGACTGTGCCCGCCGAGCCCGGCGTACGCAGGGTGCGGTAGCGGACGACCGCCTCGTCGAGCTGGGCGCGGATCGCCTTCTCGTCGGCCTGGTAGCGCACCAGGGCGGCCTGCTGTCGCAGCAACTGGGCGTGCTGCACGCGGATGTCGTCGGCGAGCTTCTTCGGTACCGGGCGCTGCGCCAGCTCCGCCTCGCCGGCGCGGCGCAGCAGGCCCACCAGCACGTCGCGCACGCCCGTGATGCCCATCTGCGCGGTCTTGATCGAATCGCGGTTGAGTGCGATGCGGTTGTCGAACGCGCGACGCAGCGCCTCCTCGTTCTCGAACGACTGCACCATCGCCATGATCCGCCGCATTTCCGCGTCGGCCGCGGCGCGCGCCTGCTCCTCGCTCCGTGCGGCGGCCTCGGCCGCCGCACGCTCGGCGGGCGACAGGGCGCGGTCGATCCGCGCCGTCGCCATGCCGCTCTCCGAATTGATCTCGGTGCGCGCGGCATCCACCGCGTTCGACGGAAGGGCATCGCCGCAGACCTTGCGGCCGCCCTCGTTCCAGCAGTAGAGCTTCTTGGCCGGCGTGGCCTGCTGGGCCGCGGCGAGCGGGGCCAGGATCAGCAGGAGCGCGACGGTCGGGACGCGGGACATTCGGAACTCCGGAAGACGGTCGGTTCGGCCAGAAGTGAAGCAAATATCGCGCCAGCGGTCATGACTCGCAGCCGTACGCGGCGCGGTAGGCCGACAGGCGTGCATGCTCGGCCTCGAGCGCCGGATCCCGCGCCAGGGCGAGCAGGTCCTCGAGCCGCGCGACCGCGACCACCGGCAGCCCGTGTTCCTGAGCGACAGTTTGTGCCGCCGAGCGTCGCGACGTGGCGGGGTCGACCGCCTCCTGGCGATCGAGCGCGATGAGGATGCCGGCCGCGGTCCCGCCGGCGTCGGCGATCTGCGCCAGCGATTCCCGCACAGCGGTGCCAGCGGTGATCACGTCGTCGACGATCAGCACACGCCGGCCGGCGAGCGGAGCGCCGATGAGCATGCCGCCCTCGCCGTGCGCCTTGGCTTCCTTGCGGTTGAAGGCCACCGGCACGTCGCGGCCGCGCGCGGCCAGCTCGCAGGCCAGCGCCGTGGCGAGCGGGATGCCCTTGTAGGCCGGGCCGAACAGCAGGTCGAAGGCGACACCGTCGGCCTCGAGGGCATCGGCGTAGCAGGCGGCGAGTTCGGCGAGGGCCGCGCCGCTGTCGAAGCGGCCGGCGTTGAAGAAGTACGGGCTCACGCGGCCCGACTTGAGCGTGAACTCGCCGAAGCGGAGGGCCTCGACGCGCAGCGCGAGCTGCAGGAAACGGGTGCGGTAGCTCATCGGCCGGAAGGACAGTCGGAGTGCGCGCATCGTAAGGCAGCCGCCCCGCCACGCCGACTACCATGCACGACCGGTCGCGCCACTACGCACCGGCTCCTGCCTCCCTTTCCGGTCTTCCATGCGCGTCATCAGCTTCAATGCCAACGGCTGGCGCTCCGCCGCCAAGAAGGGCTTCATCCAGTGGCTGCACGAGAAGGATGCCGATGTCCTCTGCGTGCAGGAGACCAAGGCGCAGGAGCACCAGCTGCGCCTGCCCGACCTGATCCCCGAGGGCTACCACGCCTACTTCCGCGACGCCTCGACCCGCAAGGGCTACAGCGGCGTGGCGATCTACACCCGCCGCGAGCCCGACGAGATCCGCTCGGGCCTGGGCTGGGACGCCTTCGACGAGGAGGGCCGGTACATCGAGGCGCGCTTCGGCGACCTCTCGATCGTCTCGGTCTACGTGCCGTCCGGTACGACGGGCGACGTCCGCCAGGGCTTCAAGCAGTCGGTGATGGACTGGTTCGCCCCGATCCTGCGCGAGTGGCTCGCCAGCGGCCGGAAGTACATTGTCTGCGGCGACTGGAACATCGTGCGCTCGCGCCGCGACATCAAGAACTGGACGAGCAACCAGAAGCAGACCGGCTGCCTGCCGCACGAGCGCGCCTGGCTCAATGCGCTCATCGCCGACACCCACGGCGACGGCTCGCCATGCGCCGGGGACCTCGGCTGGCTCGACAGCTTCCGCGTGGTGAAGCCGGATGAATGCGCCGAGTACACATGGTGGTCCAATCTGGGACAGGCGCGGGCCAAGAACGTAGGCTGGCGCATCGACTACCAGCTGGTCACGCCGAACCTGCGCGACGCGATCGTCCACTGCGAATCGCACCGCGAGCCCAAGTTCTCCGACCACGGCCCCTACATCGTCGACTACGACCTCGAGGACTGGAAACGATGAGCGAAGCTGCCGCAGCGAATCCCGTGAGCTACAAGGGCTGGCGCGGCATCCGCCGCGCGTTCGGCACGCCCTCTGCGCTGACGATGCTGTTCCTCGGCTTCGGCAGCGGCCTGCCGTTCCTGCTGATCGCGTCGGCCACGCTGTCCACGCGCCTGCGCGACGTGGGCCTCGAGCTCGGACAGATCGGCCTGATCTCGCTGGCGAGTTTCTTCTACCTGCTCAAGTTCCTGTGGGCGCCGCTGATGGACCGCTACGCGCTGCCCGTCACCGCGTTCCTCGGGCGGCGGCGCTCGTGGCTGTTCGCGGCGCAGGTGATCGTCGCGATCGGCCTCGTCGGCCTCGCGTACACGCGGCCGGAGCTGGGCGTGGGCCCGCTGGTGGCCTGGGTGCTGATCGCCTCGTTCGCCGGCGCCACGCAGGACGTCGCGGTCGACGCCTACCGCATCGAGATCGCGCCCGCCAATGCACAGGCCGCGCTCGCGGCCACTTATACGCTGGGCTACCGCTTCGGCCTGATCCTGGGCGGCGCAGGCGCGCTCTACCTGGCCGACCCGATCACTGGAGGCTTTGTCGGCGCGGGTAACTGGACGGCGGCCTATCTCGCGATGGCCGCGCTGATGCTGCTGCCGATCGGCGCCACGCTGCTCTCGCGCGAGCCCGTCGCGCCGGAGACGACGGTCATCCGCCGCATCGACTTCTTCGGTGCCTTCTGGCAGCCCTTCACCAACTTCTTCAAGAACAACGGCCTGGCGCTCGGACTCGTGCTGCTGCTGTTCGTCGGCCTGTACAAGTTCCCCGACCAGGTGATCGGCGTCATGGCCGGTCCGTTCTACCTCGACTCGGGCTACACCAAGGCCGACATCGCTACCGTCTCCAAGCTCTACGGCGTCTGGACCGGCATCGCCGGCGCGTTCCTCGGCGGCGTCGCGGTCGCGGCCTATGGCTACCGGAAGATGCTGTTCGTCGCCACGATCGCCGTAGCGCTCTCGAACCTCGCCTTCCTGCTGATGGCGCAGAACCCGTCCGAGATCTGGGCGTTCTACGCGGCGATCACCGCCGACAACCTCTCGCAGGGCTTCGCAGGCGTCGTGCTGATCGCCTTCATGTCGTCGCTCACCGATCGTGCCTTCACCGCTACGCAATTCGCGCTGCTCGTGTCGCTTGCGAACCTGCCGGGCAAGTTCGTCGGCGGCGTCTCGGGCTACATCGTCGAGGCGACGAGCTACAGCACCTTCTTCGCGATGAGCGCGCTGACCGTCGTCCCGACGCTCCTGTTGTTGGCTTGGCTCTGGCGCCGCATCCGCGAGCAGCCCGATATCGATGCGGCGGCCGGCCCGATCCCGACGCCGCCTGCGTCGGGCGCATCTCACGCCGGATAGATCGCCCCGAGGATCCGGTGACCGGCTGCGCCGGTCGCCGAGGGCAGGTTGCCGGGGCGGCCGAGCAGCGTCTGCCGCGCGAGCCAGGCGAAGGCCGCGGCTTCGACGAAATCCGCGTCGAGGCCATGCGCATCGGTCGATTCGATGCGGCAGTCGGGCAGCAGCTGCCCGATCCGCGCCACCAGCTGCGGATTGCGGACGCCGCCACCGCAGAGCAGCACGCGCGACGTCGAGGGCTGCTGGGACAGCAGCGCGTCCACCACGGTGCGCGCCGTCAGCTCGAGCAGCGTGGCCTGCACGTCCTCGGCCCGCTCCGTGCCCGACAGGTGCGATTCGACCCAACCCAAATGGAATTGCTCGCGCCCACTGCTCTTGGGCGGCGGGAGCGCGAACCATGCTTCGGCGAGCATGCGCGCCAGCAGGGCATCGTCCACGGCGCCGCGCGAGGCGAAACGGCCATCGCAGTCGAAGGCATCGCCCGTGTGGCGCAGGCACCACGCGTCCATCAACGCGTTCGCGGGCCCCGTGTCGAAGCCGCGCACGTCGCCACGGGCGGGCAGCAAGGTGTAGTTCGCGATCCCGCCGAGGTTGAGCGCCGCGCGATCCTCGTCCGCCACGCGCAGCACCGCGGCATGGAAGGCGGGCACGAGCGGCGCGCCCTGGCCACCGGCGGCGATGTCGCGGCGACGGAAGTCGGCCACCGTCGTGACGCCGGTGCGTTCCGCGATCAGGCTCGGGTCGCCGAGCTGCCAGGAAAACGGCGCATGTCCATCCCGCGCGGCCCCCGACGGGCGATGGCGCACCGTCTGGCCATGCGAGCCGATCGCCTGCACGTCCGCGGCGGGCGTCCCGCAGGCCTCCAGCAGCGCGCGGGCGGCCTCGGCGAACGCCGTCGCGACCTGCACGTCGAGCGTGCCGATCTCGTCGAGCGATCGTGCATCGCCCCCCTGGCCGAGTTCGACCAGGCGCGAGCGCACCGCGGGCTCCCAGGGATGGGTCAGCGCGCAGACGACCTCGCAGCGCGTGCGCGCGTCGTCCTCCGAAAAGCGAACGAGCGCGGCGTCGATCCCGTCCGCGCTCGTGCCCGAGATCAGGCCGACGTAGAGACCGTCGGCCGGCGATGCCCCGCGCATCAGGAGCGCGTGCGCGCGGGCTTCTTGCCGTCGGCCTTCGCGATGTTCTCGTTCGAGGGCGTGTCGTCGCCGGCGTAGATGATGTTCTCCACCTCGCGGATGCGCGCCAGCGCCACGCGCGTTTGCTGGCGGAACTGCGCGAGCGCGGCGCCCGACAGCGGCTCCGGCGGCGGCATCGTCACGGTCAGCGGGTTGCGGTGGACGCCGTTGATCTGGAATTCGTAGTGCAGGTGCGGGCCGGTCGACATGCCCGAGGAGCCCACGTAGCCGATCACCGTGCCCTGCGCGATGCGCTGGCCCGGCTTGACGCGGCCGAACTGCGACATGTGCGCGTACAGCGTCGTGTAGCCGCGGCCGTGGTCGAGCATGACCGCGCGGCCGTAGCCGCCCTTCCAGCCGACGAACTTCACCCGCGCGTCGCCCGCGGCCATGATCGGGGTGCCCGTGCCGGCGGCGTAGTCCACGCCCTTGTGCATGCGCATGCGGCCGAGCACCGGATGGCGCCGGGCGCCGAAGCCCGAGGTCAGGCGCGCGTACGGGATCGGCATGCGGATGAAGCTCTTCTTCAGCGAGCGCCCGTCGGCGGTGAAGAACTCCGGCTTGCCATTGCGCTCGAAACGGAACGCCGAGTGCAGCTTGTCGCCGGTCGTGAACGTCGCCGCGAGCACGGGGCCCGTGCGCACCAGCTCGCCCTCGCGCCAGATCTGCTCCACCACCACGCTGAAGCGGTCGTCCGCACCGACGTCGTCGTTGAAGTCGATGTCGTACTTGAACATCTCGTCGGTCAGCGTGTTGACGTGCTGCGACGTCAGCCCGAGCTTGCGGGCCGAGCGATAGAGCGAATTGCCGACCTTGCCGCTGATGACGACGGTGCGCGTCTCCACCGGGCGCACGATCACCTTTTCCTTGACCGCATCGCCTGCGATGGACAGCTCGATGCGGTGGCTGTCGTCGCGGTCGAAGCGGAACGTGCGCAACTGGCCGTTCGCCGGCAGGTCGAACGCCAGCTCCGTGCCCGGCTTGAGGCGCTTGAGCGACTGCTTGACGCTCGGATGCGCCAGCAGCTTCTCGCGCGTGTTCGCCGGCACGTCGAATTCTTCGAAGATCGAGGCGAGCGTGTCGCCGCGGGTGACCGTCACGATCTGCCAGTTCTCGCCCCCCTGGCCCTGCAGGCGCGCGATCGGCAGCGGCGGTAGCGTCAGCGCCATCGAGTGGCGCGGCGCGGGCACGTTGCCCTGCGTGACGACCGGGCGGTCGAAGCCCGGCACGATCGCCGCCGCGAGCATCGCGCCCATCGCGAACAGGCTCGCATGCGCCCACTGGCGGCGCGTCCAGCGCCCGTTGAACCCCGTGCCGTCGTGCGCCGCGACAGGCCGATGCAGCGCGGCTTCGCGAATGGCATCGAGGCGCGCGCGGCGCACCGAAGCGGTGTCTGTCATGCTGGTTCCCCCGGAGGCCGTGTAGGCCCCGTCACGACCGTAAAATAGTCACACCAACACTGCGCGTCAAACCATTGATCCGAATGGTTTTTTTCGTCAAGACGATTTTTACGTCCGCTTAACTTATTTGACGATCCCGGTCGCGAGTCGCGAGGGATCCTGAGACACGGCATGGCCTTTCAAGACGCCCTCGACCTCATCGCCCGCGGCGCGGACGAGATCCTCAAGCCGGAAGAACTCGCCAAGCGGCTGGAGTCGGAACGCCCGCTCCGGATCAAGGCCGGGTTCGATCCCACGGCGCCCGACCTGCACCTCGGCCACACCGTCCTGCTCAACAAGATGCGGCAGTTCCAGGACCTCGGCCACCAGGTCATCTTCCTGATCGGCGACTTCACGGGAATGATCGGCGACCCGACCGGCAAGAACGTCACGCGCAAGCCGCTCACCCGCGAGGACGTGCTCGCCAATGCCGGGACCTACGCCGAGCAGGTCTTCAAGGTCCTTGACCGCGAGCGCACCGAAGTGCGCTTCAACTCCGAGTGGTTCGGGCAGATGTCCGCCTCGGACATGATCAAGCTCGCCGCGCAGCACACCGTGGCGCGGATGCTCGAGCGCGACGACTTCTCCAAGCGCTTCTCCGCCCACCAGCCCATCGCGATCCACGAGTTCCTCTATCCGCTCGTGCAGGGCTATGACTCCGTCGCGCTGAAGGCGGACGTCGAGCTCGGCGGCACGGACCAGAAATTCAACCTCCTCATGGGCCGCGGCCTGCAGGAGCACTACGGCCAGCCGCCGCAGATCGTGCTGACGATGCCTTTGCTCGAAGGCCTCGATGGCGTGCAGAAGATGAGCAAGTCGCTCGGCAACTACATCGGCATCAACGAGCCCGCGATCGACATCGTCACCAAGGCGATGAAGATCGACGACAGGCTGATGTGGCGCTGGATCGAGCTGCTGAGCTTCGAGATCACGATCGCCGAGACGGCGCGCCTTAAGGCCGACGTGGATTCAGGCGCCCTAAACCCGCGCGACCTCAAGATGCGCCTCGCCCGGGAACTGGCGGCGCGCTTCCATGGCGCCGCTGCCGCCGAGCAGGCCGTCGCCGGCTGGAATGCGGCGGTCCGCGGCGAAGGGGACGTCTCGCAGCTGCCGCTGACGGACGTGGTCGTCCCACCAGAAGGCCTCCGTATCGCGGCGCTCCTCACCGCGGCGGGCCTGACCCCCAGCAACTCCGAAGCGAACCGCAAGCTCAAGGAGCGGGCGGTGCGCGTGGACGGCGACGTCTTCGAGGACGCCCAGCGACTCTTCGTTCCGGGCTTCGAAGGGGTCCTCGCCGTCGGCAAGCGCACCTTCGCCCGGGTCCGGCTGGTGTCCTGAATGCTTCAAACCGATCGACTCACGGGGGCTTCACAACGCCGGGGTCTGTCGACATAATGGTCGACCCAGCTGATGACGCCGACGCCCTCGGCGACATGAACGAAAGCAGCGGGGAGGCAGCAAAAAACCCGCTCACAAGGTGTTGACAGTGATCGGAAGTGCTGTAAGATGGGCGGCTCACTCGGACGGACTGAGGTCGGTCTGAGGGGATGAGGGGAAGGCGCTGAGGCCGGACCTTTTGATCTTTGACAGTGTGCGCAGGTGACTTGTGCGGGCGTCTGGTGGTGGATGACTGTCCACTGGTAGACGTCTCGTAACAGAGCAACAAGTCAATTCAAAT
>Ga0233425_10000112_pt1 | contig 198925 bp, 174 predicted proteins | sample Watercolumn_Towu_2_FD_181712 | JGI IMG/M metagenome (GOLD analysis project Ga0233425, IMG submission 181712) | Freshwater microbial communities from Lake Towuti, South Sulawesi, Indonesia - Watercolumn_Towuti2014_140_MG | ecosystem: Environmental > Aquatic > Freshwater > Lake | place... | reverse complement strand
GGTGTAGCTGTAGGTGAACGGTCCACGCGCGCCGAGCGGCGCGTTCGGGAAGTCGAAGGTCTTCTGGGTGAGCCGGTAGCCGTTGTCGAAACTGTCGTATTTGATGTTGTACGGCAACGAGGTCGTGTTCGGATCGTCGAACCAGTAGCCACGTTCTTCTTTCAGCTGACCCTTGTAGGTCGCGGGCGTGTCAGTGCCGGTCCAGTAGATCCAACGAGCCAGGAACGCGCCGGTGCTGTTGGTCTGGCGTCGTTCGGTCGGACGGTTCAGGTTGTCGTACTTCATCCACACGACGTTGCCCGGCGCGTCCGTTGAGGTGATCACGTTGTTGTTGGCGTCGTAGGTGAGGGTCGTGAGCCCCTGGTCCGGGTCGGCGCTGGTGAGCATCCGCCCGACCATGTCATAGCTGTAACTCCGAAGGTTGGCGTCGGCGTCGCTGCTGGTGAGCAGCTCACCCAAGAACCCGAAGGTGTTGGTCGTGGTCGCATACGCGGTCGCGTTGACAAGACGTTGGGTCTGTTGGGTGGTCTGTCCGAACACGTCAACGATCGTGTCGGCGATCCTGCCTTCGGGGCTCGTGACCCGGGTGAGGAGCCCGTCATAGCTGGTGGTCGTCGTCCAATCGTTGACCATCGTCGCGCCGGAGGCATGCCGCGCCCGGTCGGTGACCACCCTGCCGGTCTCATCGGAGAGGTAGAGATGATCTTGGGGTGGGGTCGCATCGTTCACGAGCCCCGAACCTGCCGCGCCAGCGGCGTTGAACGCCCCCGACTTCGTGTCGAGCAGCCCACGATTCGTGTAGGTCGAAGCCACCACCGTGCGTCCGGTCGCGCCCGGCGCAGCCGGACCCTGGCTTTCGCGTTCGCGTCCGAACCCGTCGTAGTAGACGAAACTGTCCCGGTAGGTACCGGTCGTCGACGCCAACTGACTCGTGCGGACCTTGGCAGGTGCCTGCAACGACCCGGTGTCGGTCGTGCCGCTCATCGTGTCGAGCGTGTAGCCGAAGGTGACCATGTTGTAGGTCGAGTTCACCGGGGTTTTCACCCCGGTCGTGCGACCCAACCCGTCATAGCTGTAGTCGGTGACCTTGCCGTTCGGGTCGGTGACCGTATCGGGCATCATCCGCAACCGCTCCAACGCGCTCACCGTTGTCCACAGGAACGGGCTCGGGTTCGTGACGGTGGTCGAGGTCGTCAACGCGTTGTTCGTGGGCGTGTACGCGGTCGAGGTCACCAGACCGCGACCGTCCGTCACGGAGGTCGCCCTCCCGTAGGCGTCATAGCCGGTCTGGGTGCTGATGAACGTCGACCCGGCGGCGAGCCGCTCAACCTTGGTCAGGTTCCCTTTGGTCGGGGTCGCGCTGTTCGATGCTGCGCCGTCGTAGTAGTTCAACGTCCAGGACCGTGTCGTCGTCGCGGTCGTGCAACCATTCGTCGTGTTCGTCGACGACACCAGCTGAGACTGGCTCGGCACATAGATATGCAGGCTGCTGCTCGACGTGTAGAACGTCAACGTGCAACGGTTATCGGAGGCAGTGTTGATGTTGCCCTGATCCCAACTCTGCGTCACCAGCCCGGTGGTCGTGTCATAGCTCAGGTCGGTCCGCGAGTTCACCGTCCCCGTCGAGGATTCGACCCGCCCGAAGGTCGAGTCTTCACGGACGTAACGGGCGATGCGGGGGCTGTACATCGGGCTGGTCTGCGACGCGGTCTGCGCGATACTCGAATAGCTGTGCAGGCTGCCCGTGATCCGCTGATCTGAGACATCGAGGCTGCGGGTCTCGCGGACCTGACCGTTCAACCAGTCATGATCGGTCTTCGTTGTGCCTTCCGAGTCCTTCATCACGACGGTCTTGGTCGTGTTGTCGGCGTTGGCGTCGCCGTGCATCCCCCGGAAGTAGCGGGTCTCGGTCTTGGTCGTGCCGTTCGTCGTGATCACCAGCGGATAGCCGCGCCAGTCCCCATAGGTCTGGTTCGTGTTCGGGGTCAACGGATCGTTGTCGTGATGCCACAAGTATTCCTCGTCCGTCGCCGGATTCAGATCCGTGAAGAAATACGTGTAGGCGGTCGTGACCGTCGGACTGTTCGACACCACATCGTTCTGCTCGACCTGGGTGACCAGATACTTGTGGTGGATCGCCCAACCCGCGGGGAGCCCGTCTGGGCTGGTCCAGACTGGCCAACAATTGTATGTATTGCGGTCCCACCCGGCGTTCGGGATCTTGTTCGGGTCGGTCTCGCCCATCGGGCATGGCGCGAGGATCGTGTAGGTCACCGCGGTCTGCATCCCCATCTCGTCCTTGACGAGCGTGAGACGGTTCATGTTGAACGTCACCGAATCGGCACGCGACGCCATCTCGGTGTAGGAGAGCACGATCTTCGGTAACGTCAGGTTCGCGCCCGTATACCCCGCGGTGAGTCCGGTCCCCGCCGGGAGTTCGCTCTGCGGGACGGTCGGGTTCCCGGTCCGGCGGACCTCACGCAGGTAGAGCTTGCCGCCCGTGCCTGCCGAGGCGAGGAACTCGTGCGTCAGCCGGACCTTGTCGACCGCACGCCACGTCCCGTTCGTCGTGTTCTCGACACTCCACGCGACGATCTGCCAGAGCCGCTTCTTCGTGTAGAACGACGGCGAATGCTCCGAACACGTCCCCGAACTGCAATCCAGATCTGTTGGGGTGTCTGGCCATGAATTCGTGTTCGGGGTCGAACCACACGTCGCACTCGGACCGAACCCGACCTGCTCGATACAACGTTCCGTCGCATCGAAGAACACCCGAGCCGGGAACTTCACACCCGAACCCCCGGTCGCGTTGATCCCGTACTCGATCCGTTGCGGCACCGCCCCCCGCACATAGGTCGTGCGCGTCCCCGTAAAACCGTTCGAACTCGCCCGCTGATAGTCGTTCGTCTCACGCGTATAGGCGATCTGCGTGATGTTCCCGTTCGGGTCGACGACCCGATCCAGATTCCAACGATACGCCTGATTACACCACGTGATCGTGTTACAGGGCTCACCCACGATTGTTCCCATACACCGGCTCATACTGCACCGAATTCGTCTTCAAATTCGTTGCTGCACCCTGGTACTTCACCTCACCATACCCGAACCAATACTGGACACCGTCCGGGGTCGTCACCAACCAGTACTCGTTATCCGCGACATCACCATCATCACCGTTCTCCGCCGAACTCACACCATTACACAACGACGTCGACGAACAACGCTGCACCTTCCAGAACGGATCATCCTTCAAACGCCACAGATTATTCGCGCCCGTCGCCACCAGCTCCGAACTCGTCCCCGCCAGACTGATCGTCGCGTTGCCCTGACTATCCCCCACCCAACACATATCCGACGCGTACGCCGCCGCCGACGCCCCATCCGTCGAACACGCCCGATAACGACGCTCAATAAACCCCAGCCCCGCCATCTCCCAACCCAACCCCGAATAGCCGCCCTGCGTGTTCTCCGAACTCGTGAAACCATCCACCCCCGCCGACGAATACCCCAAACTCAAGCTCGGCGCAGCCCCCACCGGCGAAGGAGTCACCGGAACCGGATACGAATAGGAGAACCCGCCCGTCGCCCCCGACACCGACCACTTCCCCGCCGCCGCCAACCCCGTCGCCGTGAACGAACCCGACGTCCCCGACTGCCCACCCGAAATCGCGCCGATCCCACCACCCGAACCACCCGACTGGAACCGAAACACCGGACGGGACTTACCGAACACCCCCGCCGAGAGGACCGACCCCGGACCCGGCACCACCGGCACCACCTCCGCCCCGCCCGACCCCTCCACCGGGTCGCTCTCGGACAGCACCGTGTCCTCAGCACGGTTGAACCCCGGCGACGCAGGCGCCACCAACTCACGCTCGAAACTCTTCACCACCCGATCGATCGGGACCTCCACCACCAGACGCTGCCCCACCTGATCGTTCTCCACCTCCAACCACACCGGATCCCCACACGAACCCTTCTCCCCCAACACCAACACCGAACAATCCGGGAACCACGCGAACCGAAGCCGCTGCGCCCAATCCCCACCAAACAAGTGCGCGAACCCCGAATAATCGATCTCCGCCCGGACCGTCGCCCCATCAGCCTTCCCGTCCTGACGCACCAACTCGAACGCCAGACCCTGCCCGCGCCACTCACGGAGTCGCGCCACCTCTTCTGTCAGGTCACTGCAGCGCGCCTCAGCAAGTTCGGCACGACGCAACAAGGCGGCGAGTTCACTGGCTGGATCGAGCGCCTGCACCAAAGCCGGTGCGTCCTCGCGCCATTTCCGGATTCGCTCGACCTCTTCAGCGAGTGCCGCAGCGTGCGCTTCGGCGAGTTCCGCGCGCTTGACCGCTTCCCCGTGCTCGGCAGACAACTCCTCGCTCACCCGCGCAGTCTCCCCGATCCGACCGCCGAACGCCACACTCACCAGTGCCTTGCAGAACGCTCGCACGGCGAGGATCATCACCAGGGTGAGTCGTCGCTGGGTCGCCGGTGTCCTGTTCCTCGGGCTGAGCGCAGGATGCGGCACCTCCCGCCCCAAATCGACCGAGCCATCGCAGGACGCGACGACCTCTCCGGTCGAGCAGCCGGATCGCTCCTGGACGACGTACCTGATCAACGAACCCCGGGACCTGCTCGGCGGCAGGATCGCGTCGCTGCCACCATTGCCCGCTGACCGCCCAACCATCGACGCAGACACCGCGCTGGGCTCGGTCGGCTTGTCGGTCGATGAGCTCGGCGCAGACCTGGAAGTCTTCCTCGCGCGCACGACCGTGCGCGACTACGGCATGATCCAAGGCACCACCCTCGACCTGTTCATCGAGAACCAGTTCGTCTGGGTGATACTCCGCCACCATGCCAACCCGGGACACGGCGGGGCGTGTTGTGCTGATCCGGACTCCGAACCCGCTCCGGTCGTACTCGGCGACCTGGTCATGTTCGTGGACGCCACGACCGGCGATCGCGTCGGCGGCACATGGGGAGGACCGGGATGAACCCGCGCCTGCCCGGCACGCCGATACGCCACCGGCGCACGTTCGTGGCGCGCGGCTCAGCATGAACGGAACGATGGCGGAGACGTTGTGGTGCCCGGCATGTCGCACCGAGTACCGAGGCGGCTTCACGGGCTGCGCGGACTGCGGGCGCGTTCTCGTGCCGCGCGAGAGACTGCCAGCACCGTCGCTCCCGCCCGCACGACATCCGGTCAGACACTCGCGCCGACCTCAACGTCGTCGAGCCAGAAGAGTCGACGACGAGTGGACCTCCGGCGAGAAGGTCGAGGTCGGAGCAACACTCGGTGAAGGGGCGCTCCACGGTCCGCTCGCAGCCGCAGTGTCCGGAATCATCGCCGCCGTCATCGTCGGATGGCGTTCCAGACACAAGCGAAGAAACAGCCACGCCGAATAGAACATGTCCCGGATCTCGCGACCGCGCCGCCACATGCGTCCCGGTACCGCGCCGACGCGCAAGCGCCCATCTCCGTTGTACAAACCGAAACGCCCGAGTCGTTCGCGATCGTGGTGACGACGATCCCGAACGCGGTCGGGCGTCGCCGGATCCGCCCTACATCCGAAACGGCAACTGCCCGCGCCGTCGTCGCGGGGGAGTCTCCGCGAGGGGGAGCAGGAGGCGACCGCAACCGGCGACTGAATTGGTATCACTACTGGTATCAGTCGTCTTGTTGAGATGAGCTTTTCGAGTTGCTGCCGGTCAGGTGGTACGCCCCCCGGGACTCGAACCCGGAACCGACGGATTAAGAGTCCGTAGCTCTAACCAGTTGAGCTAGAGGCGCATGTTCGGTCGGCCATCGTAGCGATCCGCGTCGCGGCTCGGCGACCCGAATGGATCGATCGGATACGTAACCGCTCGGTGCTGAAGTTGAGCGCGGCGGATCCGTATCGTGAGGTGATGCGAGTTCTGATCAGCGGTGCGAACGGGTTGATCGGTACGGCGTTGCGGCGGGCGCTCGAAGCTCGGGGCGACGAGGTCGTGGCGCTCACGCGCGGCGAAGGCGGTGTTCGCTGGCAGCCTCGCGCCGGGCGCATCGACGGTCCCGTCGACGGCTATGACGCGGTTGTCAACCTGGCAGGCGCTGGCATCGGTGATCATCGTTGGACCTCCGACTACAAGGACGAGATCCGCGACAGTCGAGTCGTCGGAACGCGAGCGCTCGCCGAGGCGCTCGCCGTGTCGAGAAAGCCACCGAAGGTGTTCGTGTCCGGCAGTGCGGTCGGCTGGTACGGCAACCGAGGCCGCGAGGAACTGCTCGACGAGTCGTCGAGTCCGGGTGACGACTTCCTCGCCCATGTGTGTCGCGATTGGGAGGCCGCCGCCACGCCCGCCTGGGACGCGGGCGTCCGCACCGCGCTCATCCGCACGGGAGTGGTGCTGTCGCCCGATGGAGGTGTCCTGAAACGGCTGCTCCTGCCGTTCCGGCTCGGTGTCGGTGGCAAAATCTCGCGCGGCAACCAATACATGAGTTGGATCACACTCGGCGACGAGGTGCGCGCCATCCTGCACATCCTCGACGGAGACCTCAGCGGCCCGGTCAACCTGACCGCGCCCCATCCGTGCACCAACGAGACGTTCACCCGCATGCTGGGCGAGGTGTTGCACCGCCCGACGAAACTGCCGACACCTGTCGCCGCACTGAAGCTCGCGCTGGGTGGCGAGCTCGTCGAGTCGCTCATGGTGCACGGTCAACGCGTCTTTCCGAAGGCGCTCGAGGCCGACGGCTTCGACTTCGGTGCCGTAACGATCGACACCGCGTTGCGGATCGTGCTCGGCCGCTCGTGACGTTGCGGCTCTGGCTCGACACCGACATCGGCGACAACCCCGATGACAGCGTCGCGCTGCTCGCCGCGACCGCGCACCCGGGCGTTGACCTCGTCGGCGTGTCGACCGTCCGCGGCGATGTCGCAGCGCGCGCCGAACTGGTCGCGACGACGTTGACACGTGCCGGCCGCCACGTCCCGCTCGTGTACGCCGGGCCACCCGATCCTCGTGCGATCCGAGTCGCAGAAGCGGTGCTTGCGATCGGCCCGTGTACGAACCTCGCGGCGTTGTTGCGTTCCGGTGTCGATCTCCCGCCGATCGCGCTCATGGGTGGCGTGGTCTCGCCGACGCTGCACCGAGGCGAGGTGCGAACAACCGAGACGAACTTTGCCGCCGATCCGCTCGCCGCGGCGGTGGTGGTCGCTCACGCGGCCGACGTGCTGCTCGTCCCGCTCGACGTCACCGCGCGCATGGCGATCGACGACGACATGGCCAACCGCCTGGCGGAGTCGCCTGCAATCGGGCCGCTGATCGCCACATGGCGCGAGTCGGGACACCCAGTGTGCCTGCACGATCCCCTTGCACTGCTCGCACTGCTGGGTGAGCACGTGCGAGTCGAACGGCACCTCATGGGCGTGAGCGTCGAAGGTCGCCTCGTACTCGATGCCGAAGGCGGGGTCGAGCAGGACCTCGTGGTCGATGCCGACGTGCGCGGCGCGACGCAACGGATCGTCAACCTCGTCGCGGCTTGAGCGGCTACGCCGCTACCCGCACCGTGCCACTAGACACCTTCAGCTGAAGTGGGGTGACTGAGGGGACTCGAACCCCCGGCCTTCGGGACCACAACCCGACGCTCTCACCACCTGAGCTACAGTCACCAAGGAGCGGCCATGGTACAGGACGCCCCCACTCCCGGCCCGGCCGATACTCCTCCCACCCGACCCACCTATGTGCGCGACGCCATGGTGCTCGGCGCCGCCGTGGGCGTGTTCGGTGCGACCTTCGGCGTGCTTGCGAGCGAGTCCGGTCTCTCGACCGCGAAGGCCTGCGCGATGTCGTTACTCGTGTTCACGGGCGCGTCGCAGTTCGCGTCGGTGAGCATCATCGGTGCAGGTGGGTCGGTGGTGACTGCGGTGACCAGTGCGTTGCTGCTCGCGGCGCGCAACGGCGTGTACGGCCTTGCCCTCGCGCCCCGGCTGCGTTCTCGCGGCCTGCGCCGGGCGCTCGGCGCGCAACTCGTGATCGATGAGTCGACGGCCATGGCGGTCACCCAGGACGACGACCGGGCGGCCGAAGGCGCGTTCTGGGCAACGGGCGTGTCGGTGTTCGTTGCGTGGAACCTCGGGACGTTGTTCGGCGCCATTGCCGGCAACGCGATCGGCGATCCGCAGGCGCTCGGCCTCGACGCTGCGTTCCCCGCGGGTTTCGTCGCCCTCATCGTCCCACAATTGCATGAGCCGGGTCGGCGCCTCGCTGCACTCCTCGGTGCCGGCGTCGCTGCGGTCGCCATCCCGCTCACCCGCCCCGGCGTCCCCGTGCTGCTCGCCGCGCCCGCGGCGTTGGTAGCGCTCGCGGTCTTGGCCCGCTCGACGAGGACACCGCGAGCACCTTGACCTGGACTGCGATCCTCGTCCTGGCCGTGGGCGCGTACCTCGCCAAGGCCGCGGGCCTGCTGCTAGGCCCACGCCTCGCGATCGCCCGGATCGAACGATGGTTGGTACTGCTGCCCGCGGCGGTGCTCTCCGCGCTCGTGGTGGTCCAGACCTTCGATGGAGGTCGTGCTCTCGTGATCGACGCGCGCGCGGGTGGCGTCGCCGTTGGCGCCGTTGCAGCCTTGCGGCGTGTTCCGTTCGCGGGCGTCGTGGTCATCGCGGCGCTGACGGCCGCGCTGATCCGCGTCGCGTGAGCGGCGCGCCGATGAGCAGGGACCGCTGCGTCGGCTTCGCCCTGGCTAGCGCGTGACGCGAGGAGTAGGGTCGGAGCCGCAAGTGGGGAAGACTGAAATTGGGAGTCCGAAATGACCAGTGTGGCGGCACCGGTTGCGGATCGGGTCGAGCGGGCGTTGGCACGCACGATTCCCGACATCGTCCTTCTGGCGAGCGCGGAGTTCAACATCGAGTACGTGTCGGCCAACGCGTCGACCGCGCTCGGCTGGACGACGGGTCAGCTCGAGGGACGCAGCCTGCTCGATCTCGTCCACACCGAAGATCAACTCGTCGTCGCCGAGGCACTCGAAGCCGTGCGCGCGCAGCGTGCCGGTTCAGAGGGCGCGATCGCGCTCGAAATGATGTCGGTGCGGGTGCGCGACGGCAACGGCCGATGGGCACGGGTCACGGCCCGCGGCGGCAACCTCATCGATGACCCCAAAGTTGGCGGCATCATCGTGTTGGTGCGCGGTGCTGACGATCCGCTCGCCGAGGCGTTCGGCGAACTGGCCGCGAAGCTCACCCCGCGCGAACGCGAGGTCGTGCGTCTCGTCACCGACGGCTACCGCGTCTCCACCATCGCGCGCGAACTCGGGCTCGCGCCGAGCACTGTTCGCAACCACCTGTCCGCGATCTTCCACAAGCTCGGCGTCGCCAACCAGAGTCAACTCGTCGAGCGCCTCGCGCACGCCGCTGGCCGCGGCTGACGCCACCGCTCGTTCCGAGCTGCTCGCCAAGCTGAAGGCGCTGCTTGGTGCCGGGGAGGCCGCCACACTCATCGAGCGACTCCACCCTCAGGACTGGTCAGAGCTCGCCACCAAGGACGACCTCTCCGTATTGGCGTCTCTAGGTGCGCGGTGAGATCGCTGGGGTGCGCGGTGAGATTGCCGGGACGAAGGTGCCCTCAGACGAAGCTGAATGCGGGCTCCTCGCCGAAGAGCAACTGGGCGGCGGCGGCGAGCGTCTTGCGTTGGCCGATGATGTGGGCGGTCACCGTGGCGAGATCGCGCCGGCGCCTGTCGAACGGATTGCTGGAGAAGATGGCCGCGCCGCCGACCGCCTCGCACACCAGTTCTCCGACCTCAAGACCGGCGCGGATCGCGTGGACGGACATCATCGAGATCGCGGCGCGTTGTTCACGCGTCGGTTGTTTGCCCGCGCACAGTGTCGCCCACAGGTCGCCCAACACCTGATCCTGATAGGCGCGCGCCGCAGCGATTGTCGCGCTGCCTTCGGCGAGCGCGATCTGCACGCGGTACTCGTCCTTCATCGCGGTCCTGGCGGGCATGGTGATCTTCGTCGTGGCGAGCAAGCGGAGATCGTCGAGCATGCGCTGCGCGCAGCCGATCGACACCGCGGGCAGGTTGACGAAGAACAACCCGTGATAGCGGTACAACGGCTCGGGGCGTTCGCCGACTTGGAACGGGTGGAAGCTGTGTCGCGCTGGCACGAACACATCACTCACCGAGTAGTCGTTGCTACCGCTGCCGGCGAGTCCGGTCGTGTGCCACGTATCGTGGATCGTCACCGCCTCACGGGGTAGCCAGACCGCGCGCACCTCGGGGAAGCCGCCGGCGCCCGTCTTCAAGCCTGCCGAGTCGTGCACGAGGCAGCCGGCAACGATCCGGTCGGCATGGAGGCAACCTGATCCGAACTGCCAGCGGCCGCTCACGCGATAGCCGCCCTCGACCTCGACGGCCTGGCCGACCGGATACAAGAACCCGGCCGTGAGCATGTCGAGTTCTGGGTACAACTCACGCGCGGTCGCCTCGTCGAGGCGCGCTGCGTAGTGGCCGCTGTCAGAACAGATCATGGCGATCCAGGCGACTGACGCGTCGTGGTAGGCGAGGATCTCGATGAGCTTCGATTGCGACACGAGGTCCATGTCGGGTCCGCCCCACGCGGCAGGGACGGCGACCCTGAAGACGCCGGCGTGGCGCATCGCCGTGACCAACTCGTCGGGGAGTCGGCGCTCATCCTCGATGCGGTCGACTGAGGCTTCGATCTGCGGGCCGAGCGAGCGGGCGTTGTCGAGGATCTGTTCGCCGGTGAGGTGCATGCAGCCGAGTCTCGCGTCGGCCGCGATCGGCGGTCGATTGCCGCAGTTGCTGCTGGTTCCTCCGCCCGCACTTGACGATACGAACAGATGTTCGTTACTCTGGGTCGGCGGGTGAGGCTGGACGGGGCGTCGGACATGCTGGACATGCAGGACACGGGGTATGCGGAACTGCACTGTCATTCGAACTTCTCGTTCCTCGACGGGGCGAGCCATGCCGAGGAATTGGTCGAAGAGGCGGCCCGGCTCGGGTTGGCAGGGCTGGCGCTCACCGACCGCGACGGGTTCTACGGGGTGGTGCGCTTCGCCGAGGCGGCGCGACCGCTCGGGCTCCCCACCGTGTTCGGTGCCGAGCTCACCCTGGGGGCGGTGAAGCCACCCAACGGGATCGCCGATCCGCCGGGCGCGCACCTGGTCGTGCTCGCCGAGGGGCCGGTGGGGTATGCCCGCCTCGCTCGTGCGATCAGCGAGGCACAACTGCGCGGCGAGAAGGGCGCGCCGCGCCTCACGCTCGACCACCTTGGCGTAGCGGCTCGCCGCCCCTGTTCCTCCGAGCTTGCGAGCGCGACCAGCAACTGGTTCGTGATGACGGGCTGCCGCAAGGGCGCGGTGCCGGCTGCGCTGCTCGCCGACGGGCCGGCACCGGCGCGTCGCGAGCTCGATCGCCTGATCGAGACGTTCGGTCGCGACCGGACACTCGTCGAGTTGTGGGATCACGGCGATCCGATCGACCGCCATCGCAACGACGCGCTGGCGCGCCTCGCCTATCAAGCAGGCGTCGAGGTCGTGGCGACGAACAACGTGCACTACGCGACGAGCGCGCAGCGTCCACTCGCCACCGCGCTGGCCGCGGTCCGAGCCCGCCGCAGCCTCGACGAGGTCGACGGCTGGTTGCCCTCGTCGCCGTTGTTGCACCTGCGCAGCCCGGCTGAACAGGCGCGCCGCTTCGCGCGCTGGCCCGGTGCAGTGGAGCGAACGGTCGAGATCGCGGCGGCATGCGCGTTCGATCTGTCGTTGGCGGCACCGAACCTGCCGGATCATCCGGTGCCCCCGGGTCACACGTCGATGTCGTGGTTGCGCGAACTCGTGTGGCGCGGCGCGGCGATCATGTATCCACCGCAACACGCGCACCACGAGCAGGCAGGGCAGCAGCTCACCCACGAACTCGCGGTGATCGACGAGTTGGGGTTCGCCGGGTATTTCCTGCTGCTGCACGACATCGTCGAGTTCTGCCGTACCCACGACATCTACTGCCAGGGGCGGGGGAGCAGCGCGAACAGCGCGGTGTGTTACGCGCTCGGCGTCACCAAGGCCGACGCGGTCGCGCTGGGGCTGTTGTTCGAGCGGTTCCTCTCACCCGAGCGCGACGGCCCGCCCGACATCGACCTCGACATCGAGCATCAGCGGCGCGAGGAAGTGATCCAGTACGTCTACGACCGCTACGGGCGCGACCGTGCCGCGCAGGTCGCGAACGTCGTCACCTACCGGCCGCGCTCCGCGTTGCGGGAGATGGCCAAGGTGGTCGGTGTCGCGCCCGGACAGGCCGACGCGCTCGGCAAGTGGGTCGACCGTTGGAGTGCCGGTCCTGAAGCGTTTGCCGAACTGGTCGAGGCGAGCGCCGAGCACCACCCCGACGAACACGCACTCGCCGCCACGATCCACCGCGACGATCCCGCGGTGCGGCGATCCACCGCACGTCACGAGCGCCGGTTCGTACGCACAGCCCGGGGTGACCAGCCGATTGCCGACCCTCCGGCGTTCGAGTCGACCCGCCCGCCCGAGATCCCGCCCCTCGCGCTCGAACTCGCGGGTCAGGTGCTCGACTTCCCACGGCACCTCGGCATCCATTCCGGCGGGATGGTGATGGCCGATCGCCCGCTCGTCGAGTTCTGCCCCATCGAATGGGCGCGGATGGAGGGGCGTTCCGTGTTGCAGTGGGACAAGGACGACTGCGCCGCGGCGGGCTTGGTGAAGTTCGATCTGCTCGGGCTCGGGATGCTCACGATGCTGCACCTCGCGATCGACATGGTGCGCCAGTCCGAGGGGGTGGAGATCGATCTCGCGACCATCCCGCAAGAACCCGAGGTGTACGACCTGTTGTGCGCGGCCGACACGGTGGGGGTGTTCCAAGTCGAGAGCCGCGCGCAGATGGCGACGCTGCCACGACTGCGTCCGCGGTGTTTCTACGACCTGGTGATCGAAGTCGCGCTGATCCGCCCCGGGCCCATCCAGGGCGGATCGGTGCATCCATACCTGCGGCGCCGCAACGGCGAGGAGCCGGTCAGCTACCCGCACCCGCTGCTCGAAGGCTGCCTCGAGAAGACGTTGGGCGTGCCGCTCTTCCAGGAACAGCTCATGCAGATGGCGATCGACGTCGCCGGCTTCACACCGGCCGAGTCCGACCAGCTGCGCCAGGCGATGAGCTCGAAGCGATCACAGCAACGCATGGCCCGGATGCGCAAGCGGCTGATGGACGGCATGGCCGAGCGCGGGATCACCGGTGTGGTCGCCGACGAGATCGCCCTGAAGCTCGAGGCGTTCGCGAACTTCGGGTTCCCCGAGAGCCACTCGGTGAGCTTCGCGTACCTCGTGTACGCGAGCAGTTGGATCAAGTACCACTACCCGGCCGCGTTCGCCGCGGCCTTGCTCAACGCGCAGCCGATGGGGTTCTACTCGCCGCATTCGATCATCCGCGACGCGCGCCGTCATGGCGTCGCGATCCTCGGACCCGATGTCAACGCGTCACTGCGTGATGCCACGCTCGTGCCGCGCCCCGCGGATCTCCCCGCGGTCGAGTACCCCGCGCGGGGTCATCACGCGGTGCCGTCGGTGCACGCGATCCGGCTCGGGTTGCGGTCGGTGCGGGGGTTGCACGACGCGTTCTGCGACCATGTCGACGACGAGCGTGCGCAGCGCCCCTTCGCCAACCTCGAGGATTTCGTGCGGCGCACCGGCGCGACCGTTGACGCAATCGAGGCGCTCGCCGCGGCGGGCGCATTCGAAGCGAGTTTCGGTCAGTCGCGCCGGGCCGCGCTGTGGGCGGCCGGTGCCCTGCGTGACGCCCGCCCGGTGGTGCGGCGCGACGGCAGCGTGGTGGCGACGTTGCCCGGTCTGCTCACCGGGATGGACGCGCCGACGTTGCCGGGCATGACCGAACCCGAAGTTGCGGCGTCAGACCTCTGGTCGATGGGCCTCACCGTGGGCAAGCACCCCACCGAGTTCGTGCGCGAGGAATTGGTCCGGCAGGGGGTGGTGACGGCCGCGTCGTTGCGCGACCTGCCCGACCGGTCGGTGATCGAGGTCGCTGGCGTCGTCACCCACCGCCAGCAACCCGAGACCGCCAAGGGCACGGTGTTCATCAACCTCGAGGACGAGACGGGGTTGATCAACGTGATCTGCACGAAGGGTGTGTGGAAGCGGTTCCGCACGGTTGCTCGCGGCGCTCCGGCGTTGCGGGTGCGTGGTGTGCTCGAACGGCACCAGGGTGTGACGAACCTCGTCGCCGGCCGGATCACCCGCCTGCCCATCAGCCTCGCCGGCGCTATCAAGTCCCGCGACTTCCGCTGACCACGGTCTGGCGCGCAACTGCGCGATCCTCACAGCTGTGCGCCAATGTGGTGGTTGGGGAGGGGTTAGCCTTGGGTGCCGATCGGCCGATGAATTGTCGATCCGACCTCACGAACCTGATGTCTGAGATGAACGAGCCTCCGAGTCCCTGGTCATGCGCATCGTCCGCCGAGTGGTGGCGCGCTTCGTCGCGCTGGTCCGCGCCGACACCGCAGGTGTGCGCGCCGGCTTCGTCGCGCTCTGCGTCTCGGCCGCGACCGGCCTGATCGCCGGACTGACGCTCGGCAAGATCGACCAGACCCTCGCCGAACTCCCCGGCCTGCTGATCCTCGTCCCGGCCGCGGTCGGCATGCGCGGCAACGTCTTCGGGGCGCTCGGGAGTCGCCTCGGAACGTCGGTTCACACCGGAACGTTCCGCCTGAGCCGACGCCTCGACACCGAGGTCGGCCAGAATCTCGCCGCCGCGGTGCTGCTCAGCCTCGCGCTCTCGTGGATCCTGGCGGTTGCCGCCAAGGCGATCGCCGCGGCGACGGGCCACGGTTCGATCGGTGTCGGCGACTACATCGTGATCTCGGTCCTCGGCGGGTTGATCCCGATCGTGGTCGTGATGGCGATGACCGTCGGGATCACCGCGCTCGGAGTCCGGCGCGGTTGGGATGTCGACAACGTTGCCGCGCCGATCGTCACCGCGGCCGCCGACTCGATCACGCTCCCGAGCCTGTGGCTCGCGACCCACCTCGTCGGCCGCGGCTCCGCGCTCAGCACCTCGGCTGCGTGGGCGTGTTCGCTGGTCGGCGTCGTCAGCCTCGTCGTTGGGTTGCGGGCGAACCGCCTCGCCATCTTGCAGCGGATCGTCAAGGAGTCCGTGCCGGTGCTCGTCGTGTCCGGGCTCATCAGCATGTTCGCCGGACTCGCGATCCAAGGGCGTTTCTCGACGCTCGCGCGTTACCAGATCCTGCTGGTGCTCATCCCGCCGCTGCTGTCGCTGTCGGGGTCGCTTGCCGGAATCTTGTCGTCACGGGTCGCGACCAAGCTGCACCTGGGCCTGCTCGACCCGCGCCGGGTGAGCGTCCGGGCGATCGGCGAGGACCTCGTGCTCGTGTACCTGCTCTCGACCGCGATCTTCGCGGTGTTGGGCGTCGGTGCGGCGGGCTTCGCCGACCTGCTCGACCTCACCGCCCCATCGCCGATGTCGCTGCTCGGCGTGGCAATGCTGGCCGGCTTGTTGGCGACCACGCTCACCAACGTCGTGGGGTACGCCACGGCGCTGGCGACCTATCGGCTCGAACTCGATCCCGACAACTTCGGGATCCCGGTGACCGGAGCGTGCTCCGATCTGCTCGGCGCGATGGCGTTGCTACTCGCGATCGTGGCGCTGGGTCTGACCGTATGACCGTGGTGAAACCGCTGCTTGTGCACGACCGCCCCGTGAGCGACGCCTGCACCGTGCACATCGACAGCGCGATCGCGCCCCGCCGCACCGGGTCGGGCGCATAGCCTGGGAGCCTTCATGGACGACCGACCAAGAAATCTCAAGGCCATGTTCTCGGAGGCGAAGGACACCTCTGAGTTGATGGTCGATCTCGGCTACGCGGCCCTGTTCTTCGGTGACGAGGACATGGCCGAAGAGGTCCTCGACCTCGAGGAACAGCTGAGCGAACTCGTGCACGAGATGCGGGGAGTATGCGTCAAAGCCGCTCGCTCACCTCGTGACGCCGATCAGATGAGCGGCGTGCTGCACCTCGTCGGCGCGATCGAACGCATGGGCAACGCCGCGGTCGACATCGCCAAAATCGTGACCCACAAGCTCGGAATTCCCGCCGCCCTCGTCAATGACCTCGCGGCCGCGCACGAGGTGTCGCACCGGGTGCGCGTCCGTCAGGACAGCCAACTCGACGGCCGCACCCTCGACGAGCTCGAACTCCCGGCCGAGACCGGCTTGCGGGTCGTGGCGATCCGCCGGGCCAAGGACTGGATCGCCGACCCTGACGACGACGAGGTTCTGCGCGCCGACGACGTGCTCATCACACGCGGCGCCGCCGAGGGAATCGCTGAGTTGCGCGAGCTCGCCGGCGCGCCGACCTGGCACGTGGCGTCCATCGAGGAAGATGCTGCCATTACCGATCTCGACCGCGCGGTCGACGTCCTCGTCGAGATGAAGAACGTGTCCGAGGCCGCGGTCGCACTCGCGTATTCCGCCTTGTTGTTCAAGGACGCCACGCTCGCTGCCGAGGTCGTCACCCTCGAAGATCGACTCGACGAGATGCGCGAGCACCTCGAGGTGTGGGTCCTGCGTGCCGCGGCCGAGACGATCGACCCGAGCCCGTTGCGCGGGCTGCTGCACCTCGGCGGCGCGGCCGAGGAGATCGGCGACGCCGCACAACAGATGGTGTGGCTCGTCGAGGAGAACGAAGAACTGCACCCGGTGCTCTCGGCTGCGCTCGGCGACAGCGACGACGTCGTCGTGAAGTTCCCGCTCGCCGAAGGCTCACCGTTGCTCGGCCCCGTCGGGCGCGGCGCGCAACTCGGCGACGATACCGGCTTCCAATTGCTCGCCATCCGCCGCGGCGGACGTTCGACGCTGCCGGCGCGCGGGGGGCTGACGCTGCAACCCGGCGACGAGATCATCGCCTACGGACCGTGGGAGGGTCGCGACGACCTCGCCGAACAATGCGGCTTCCGGCTCATCGACGACGACGACACCGGCGCAATCGAACTCGAACCGCTCAGCAGCCGAAGGACGGGTTGAAGGCTGGGCCGGCTCGCCCCCGGGCGCTCAGCAGGTGAAGAGCCGGGCACACGCATCTTGCGTGCCGCTGTGTGCGGCGATGAGCGCAAGACCAACCGCAGCTGCTGCGACCGCGGCACTCACCGCGTACCCGAGGCGCACTCTCGCGGCGTCCTGGTACGGGGAGAGCATCGCGGCTCCGCATAGTGCGCCAGCGATTGCACCGCCGAGGTGGCCGCCGAGCGAGATGCCGTTCAACCCGAACGACAAGACGATGTTCAAGATGATGAAGGGTCCGAAGGCAGTCGCAGTGAAGGCGGTGCCCCGCTGGCGCTGTGCAACGACCGCCGCCGCGGCGAGGCCGAATACCGCACCGCTCGCCCCGGCGGTGAGCGCGAGCGGGTCGAGCACCAACGCGCCCGCCGAACCGCCGAGGAGGGAGACGAAGTAGATGACCATGAACCGGACCCGCCCGATGTCGCGTTCCATGAACAGACCGAGCTGGTAGAGGATGAACATGTTCATCGCGATGTGAAAGAGGCCGAAGTGCACGAAACCTGAAGTGAGCAGTCGATACCACTCGTGTTCGAGGTCGATCGCGGGTGCGAATAGCGCGTAACGGGCCTGGATCTCGCCGATGCGAGAACCGATGCCGCTGTCAGGCGCGCCGATGAGGAACACGATCGTGTTCAGCGCGATCAACCCGCTCGACACGAGGTGGTCGTTGCCGCGTACTGCGCGGCGGATCTGCTCTCTGCGCGGCGGCGCGGCGGCCTTGATGCACTCCCAGCAGTGGGAGCCGACGCTTGCCTGGTGCAGGCAGTCCGGACAGGCTGGGCGGCCACAGCGCGTGCACTTGCGTCCGGTCTCGCGGTCGCGATGGTAGAAGCAGGTGGTCGGCTCGGGTGCCGCATCGGGCAGCGGTGGCGGTGTCGGAAATGACATGGGATGGGGACGCTACCCAACCCCAGGTACGTCGAGAGGTCACCTCACAGCTGAACTCTCAACGCACCTAGGGTCATGGCGATGACGACCGTGACCGCGCCGAGCGGGCTCAGCGCCGACGAGGTCGCCGACCGCGTCGCACGCGGGTTGACGAACGTCGCCGACGATCGCACGAGCCGCACGGTCGGCGAGATCGTCCGGGCCAACCTGCTGACGCGCTTCAATGCGATTCTCGGGTCGCTGCTCGTTGTCATTCTCGTGGTAGGCCCGCTCCAAGACGCGCTGTTCGGGATCGTGCTTGTGTCCAACGCCCTGATCGGTGTGGTGCAGGAGTGGCGCTCGAAGCGCACGCTCGACCGCCTCGCGGTGCTCAACGCGCCGCGGGCGACCGTGATCCGTGACGGTGAAGAACACGAGATCGCCGTCGAGGATGTCGTGCTCGACGATCTGCTCGAACTGCGGGCAGGTGATCAGGTTCCGACCGACGCGATCGTGCACGAGAGCGACGGTCTCGAACTCGACGAGTCGTTGCTCACGGGTGAGAGCGATCCGATTCACAAGCGCGAGGGCGACCCAGTCCTGTCGGGGAGCATCGCCGTTGCCGGGCGCGGGCGGGTGCAGGCGACGGCCGTTGGCGCCGATGCATATGCCCGCCGGCTGGCCACCGAGGCGCGACGCTTCGCCCTCGTCCACAGCGAGATTCAAGCTGGGATCAACCAGATCCTGCGTTACGTGACTTGGGCGCTCGTGCCGACGGCCGCCGTCTTGGCGTTCAGCCAGTTTGCAGCGCGACACGAGTCGTGGCGCGAATCGGTCACCGGCACCGTGGCCGGCGTCGTGGCGATGGTTCCCGAAGGCCTCGTGCTGCTCACGAGCCTCGCGTTCGCGGTGGCAGCGGTGACGTTGGCGCGCCGGCGCGTGTTGGTGCAGGAACTCCCGGCCGTCGAGGGACTCGCCCGGGTCGATGTCGTCTGCGTTGACAAGACGGGCACGATCACCGAGGGTGCGATCGAGTTCGAGACGGTTGAGGTCTGCGCGCCGCCCGACGCCTCCCACGGTGATAGCGAAGGTGATGTGACGAGTGCGCTCGGTGCGCTGGCACGAGCGGCCGACGCGAACGCCACGATGCTCGCGCTGACGCGAAAGTTCCCGGCGCCGAGCGATTGGGAGCGGACGGGCGAGGTGCCGTTCAGTTCGGCGCGCAAGTGGAGCGCGGCAAGCTTTGCCGGGCGCGGCGCCTGGGTCATCGGCGCGCCCGAGATGATCGCGGCCGCGTCACATCCCGCCGCGGTCCGGGCGCTCGAACTCGCCGAGACAGGCCGGCGCGTGCTGCTGCTCGCCCGCAGCCCGCGTTCACTCCACGGCGAGATCCTCCCCGCCGATCTCGAACCCGCTGCGCTGGTCGCGTTCGCGGAGCGGGTTCGTCCCGACGCCGCTGAAACGTTCGGTTTCTTCCAGGCCCAGGGGGTCAAGATCAGAGTGATCTCGGGCGACAATGCTTCGACCGTGGGCGCAGTCGCGGCCCGCGCGGGGATCGCGGACGCCGACAAGGTCGTCGATGCGAGGACGCTCCCGGACGACCTTGACGCGATCGCCGAGGTGATGGAGACGAACGCGATCTTCGGCCGGGTGACGCCGCAGCAGAAGCGCGACATGGTGCGTGCACTTCAGGCGCGTGGGCACGTGGTCGCAATGACGGGTGACGGTGTCAACGACGCGCTGGCGCTCAAGGACGCCGACATCGGTGTCGCCATGGGAAGCGGTGCGCCTGCGACGCGCGCCGTCGCGCAACTCGTGTTGCTCGACGGCCGTTTCGCGACGATGCCGGGCGTCGTCGCCGAAGGGCGCAGGGTCATCGCCAACATCGAGCGCGTCGCCAACCTGTTCGTGACCAAGACCGTGTACGCGATGTTGCTCGCGCTCGCGACCGGCGTGGCCCGCTGGCCATACCCCTTCCTCCCGCGCCACATGACGGTCGTGTCGACGTTGAGCATCGGGCTCCCGGCGTTCTTCCTGGCGCTTGCTCCGAACACGCGCCGCTACGTGCCTGGCTTCACGGTCCGCATCCTGCGATTCGCGGTTCCGGCCGGGCTGGTCGCGGCGGCGGCGACGTTCACTGCGTACGCGCTGAGCCGCAGCATCGCTGACGTCACCCTCGACGAGGCGCGCACCGCCGCGACGCTCGTGCTACTCACAGTCGGGCTCGTGGTGCTCGGACTGCTCGCGCGGCCGATCACCCGCTATCGCGCGACTCTGGTTGCCGCGATGGCGGGCAGCTTCGCGCTCGCCGTAGGAGTCGATTTCATCGCGGACTTCTACGCGTTGCATCCGCCGCCGTTCGAGGCCGTTGTCATCTGCGTGATCACCGCCGGATCGGCGGCCGCGCTACTCGAATTCGGTTGGTACCTCGCACAACACCGACTGCCGGCCGAGCGACGCACGACCCGCTTCGCGCGACGCCCTCCAGATTGATCGAACTCACAGCCAGTCGCGTCGCTTGAACAACCGGTAGCCCCCGAAGGTGACGACAACCATCAACGTGAGCGAGAGGGGATAGCCGAGGCGCCAGTCGAGCTCAGGCATATGTCGGAAGTTCATGCCGTAGATACCGGCGATCAAGGTATTCATGACCAGGATCGCTCCCCAGCTCGATGTCGCCTTCATCACTCGGTTCATGCGGTTCGACGCAATCGAGAGTTGTGCCTCGATCAGCGCGGCCAGCACCTCGCGTTGCGCTTCGATGAGTTCGAGAACGCGGATCACATGGTCGTTGACGTCGCGCAGGTGCGACAGCGCGGCGTCGCCGATCATCTCGACGTCGCGCCGCGCGAGCGCGGCGACGACCTCGCGGGTCGGGCTGACGATGCGCCGAAACGAGACGAGTGCCCGACGAAGTGCGAACACGCCCTGCGGCAGTTGTTCGCCATGTGCGTCGAAGACCGCGGATTCGGCGTCGTCGAGTTGATCATCGATCGCGTCCGACACCTCGAACCACCGATCGACGATGACGTCGAGGACCGCCCACAGCGCGAATCCTTCGTCGAGTGACTCGTGTTCGTGGCGCTGCCGGTCGTAGCGATGCCGGACCTCGACGAGCACCGAATCCTCCTCATGGTGGTGCGTCGTGAGGATCCAGCCGGGACCGAAGACGACGTCGAGTTCGCGGTGGTCGAATTCGGTGCCCTTCAGCACGCAGTCGTAGAGCGCGACGTGCCAGTGGTCCTCGTACTCGACGAGCTTCGAGCGACGATGGCCCTGAGAGAGGTCCTCCATCGCCAGCGAGTCGAGCCGGAGTTGCTGCTCAATGAGGGCAAAGTCGTCGGCCGTGATGTCCGTCGCTTCGATCCACAGCAACGAACCGGGTTCGGGAGCGAGTCGGTCGGCCGCAACTGACTCGGCCGGCCCGTGGGTGCGGTAGCGAAAGGCGCGCAGCACGCACCCGACCGTAGCCGGGTCAGCAGCGCACGGTGCCCGAGTCGTCGCGGTCGATCGGATTGGCGGCCGGCATCGTCATCGCAGGCGGGGTGCCCGACGACGTGAAGTGGCCGAACTCCTGCGTCGCCCACATGGTGCCGTCGGCAGCGCAGTAGACGCCGATCCCGATCGTCTCGAACGAACGGGCGAGCATGTTCTGACGATGACCGTCGGACCGCATCCACGCGACATGCAGCGTCCCTGCGGTGACGTTCGAGCCGCGGCCCCAGGCGATGTTTTCTCCGACCAGGTTGAAGCGACCGTCGAACAGGCGCGTGAGATCCGAGTGCCGGAATCCCGAGCGCGACATCTCTACGCTCCACGCGCGTGACTCACTCGCCAACTTGTCGTCCCAGCGCAGCGCAGGCAGACCGCGCGCTCGGCGTTCATCGTTCAGGCGATCGAACAGGTCGGCCGCCGGTCCGGTTGGACCGCACTTCGCCGTCGCGGCGGACGGTGAGAACGCGAACGAGCGACCGCTTTGGACCAGCAGCCAGTAGCCGTTGACCGCGCGGCTCGTCGCGACTCCAACGATCGGGTTCCCCGGGCAGAGGTTGCGAAGCGACCCGTACCACCCCGCATCACCGAACGCCAGCACACCGCCCTTGGCTGTGGCGATGTAGTAACCCTTGCCCGATCGGGTCGGCGCGATCCCCGCGATCGTCGCGCCGGTCTTGCCGTAGGCAGTGCCGTACCAACGTGCGTCGCCGTAGTTGTACACGCCACCTTGGCTCGACACCATCCAGTAACCATCGCCGCTCGGCGTGACCGCGACGTCGACGATGGGGCCTTTGGTGAGCGCGCTCGGGCCACCATGCGACTCAGCGTCGCCGAAGCGGATCACCTGTCCCTGGTCGGTGAATAGCCAGTAGCCGCGGCCGGTGGGCGTTGCTTCGATGTCGACGACATGGCCGCGCAAGGACCGTCCGTAGGCCGATCCGTAGAAGTGCGCATCGCCGTGCGAGAACACAGCGCCGTTGTGCGTCGCGATCCAGTAGCCGTTCCCGGTCGGGCTAGCGGCGATGCCCATGACAAACGCGCCGTTGTTCTCGCCCGTTGCGTGGCCGTAGCCACCGGCCGAACCTGCGGTGCCGACGCGCCCGTCGGCAGCGACGGACCAAGTGCCGTTGCCTGACGGGTCACCCTCGATGTTCATCGCGGCGGCCGCGAACGTCGGGTTGGCAGTCGCCGTGGCGTTGCCCACGACCGCGCCGGCGCGGTGCGCGCCGACGGGGATCAGCAGTGATCCCGCGATGAGGGCCGCAACACGCCGTGCGACCCGCGACTTGTGTTCATCCATGAAAAGGCGAGTCCTCGGAGACACGCCCGGCCCAGTGACATTTGGTATCGGGCGCTCAAACCACCCACCTAAGCCCCGATTTCCCTAACCATCCCATTCCCCGTTCCGGCGCCATGAACGGCCAAGTATCGCCCGTTCATGACGCCGGCAAGGGTGGTCGGGTCAGGCGGTGGTCGTGGTGGTGGGGCGGGGGCGGGTCGTGGTTGTCGAACCGCCCGGGCGTGTGGTCGTCGTCGGCGGGGGTGCTTCTGGCTCACGGATGAGGTACGTGTCGGGATACATCTGATACTCCCAGCGAATCCGCTCGCGCACCGTCTCCTGGCCCGGGCGGCGGATCACACGGAACAGTTCGACCGTGTACCCGATATGGCCTTCGGCGACCATCTCCGATTCGCCCGGTTCCAGGGTGGTGCACTCACCATCGGGATCGACCTCGGGCGTGGCGTCCTCGCAGGGGATGTCGCGCCGTTCTATCGGCCGCTCCGCGAGGATCACGTGGCAGCGCGCCTCGGTGGCAGTGTCGAAGGACGGTCCGGTGCTGCAGGAACCGTCGGCGTTCTCCTCGCGGACCTCCTTGCCCTCGAGGTCGCCGTAGAGCGAGATCGTGATCGAGGCGTCGCTGAACGACGTCTTCACCAGCACGCCGTGGTCGGAGTCGTTGCGGAACTTCAGGTCGAGCGCGGGGTAGTTGACCGTTGCTTCGCGGCCCATCGGATAGCGCGTGAAGTAGATGCTGTGCGGCTTGTGGGTGATGATCTCGAATCCGCCCCAGAAGGCGGCGTTGTAGGTGGTCGTCGCAACCTGGCTCACGCCGCCACCGAAGTCCTCGGTGAATTCTCCGTAGAAGACGGGTGCGGCGACGAAGCCGCGCTCGGGAGTGCGCGGCCCGACGATGTCGTTGAGTGAGAACTCCTGCCCGGGTTCGAGCACCGTGCCGTCCATGAACCTGGCGGCCGTCTGGATGTTCGTCACTCGCGCCGCGCAACACGGGTGGTGGGTCGTGAAGCTGGACACCATCTCGGTGATCCCGAGCTGTTCGGCCCACTCGGTGTCATGCTCGGGACGGGTGCGTCGCAGTGGCGCCGCGATCGCCCGACGCTCTAAGAGGATGTTGTCGGCGACACGGTTGACGTTGAGTTCGCGGCCGTCGACCGACGGGACGACTGCGACGGTGTTGTCGGGTTGCACCACGAACGACGCGTCGCGCGAAGGAACGGCGAACACGTCAACCGAGTCCCCGAGCACATCGCCGAGCAGCTTCGGGTCGAGGTCGAGCACCATCTGGCCGTTGTCGATCGTGGCATCGAGGGCGCGCGCGATATCGGCCGGAGCGATGGTGAGGCTGGGCGCGATCGGCGGCTGGCTGGGTGGGTCCGTCGACGGCACCTCGCTCGCCTCGATCGTTCCGGTGACGATGTACTCGCGCAGCAAGAGCCGGCGGGCGCGCACCGCCAGGGCCTCGACCTCGGCGAGCGCGACCTCGGGTTCGATGCGTTCGGTGTCGAGTCGGACCCGCCTCCGCTCGCCCGAGGTGATCATCGCGACGAGGCGCTGCCTTGCGGTCTCACGCACGATCGAGGTCCCCGCCCGCGGTTCGACGACGGTGACCGCGCTCCCGTCGAACAATAGGTCGCCTTCCTGAACGCCGTCGTCGACGAGGTCCTGCCAGCCGTCGAGCAGGCCTTCGATCCGTTCGGGGCTGAAGCTGATCGTGATCTCGACGCGTTCGTGTCGGAAGCGGCGCAAGACGAATCCGGCGACGGCCTCGAAGGGGTTGCGGCTGCGCCCGCTCCCCGCCGCGGCGTGGAGGGCCGCCGCGGTCTCGACATCGAGCGCGATGGCCGAAGGATGTGCCGAGAGCTCAGTCGCCGAGGCGCTCGCCTCGATCGGTTGACCCTCGAGTCGACGGGCGAGTTGTGCGAGCGCGCGTTCGACATCGGCGAAGCCCTTGCCCTCGGCGTCGATGCCCTTGATCTGGACGCCGGGCAGCACCTGTCCCGCGTAGATCGCACGTTCGATCACGCAGGCGAACAACACGAGGGCGAACACGGCACCCAAGCCCACCGCCACCTTGACACCCGAGGCTCGGTCGAAGCGAAGAGCGCGAAGCGCCCGCAGGGGAGCGCCGAGCAAGTTCGAGGCGCGACCGCGCCATCCACGCGCCTCCCGGTCGGCGGGCGCGTCGAACTGCTGGTCGCTCACCGGGGGGGAGGTCACCGATGGTCACGCTATCGAAACGAGGTTGCGATGTCCGGTCGCAGGTCGACGCCCCGAGAGCGGTCGGGCGCAGCGTGAGCCAGTCGCGTCGAAGGTGGTGTGGCGGCGAATGCCACGACCTGACTCCCGGCGAGAGATGCCCGTGTGCCACGATGCCGCCGTGGTCGGCGAACGTCTCACCGAGTATCTCCTCGACGCGGGCGCGACCACGGCCGACATCGACGAGGCGGAGCGCAACGGCTGGCTCCCTGTGTTGGTGCTCGATCGGATGCTCATGCCGGGCGCCGGTCGCTACGACATCGACGGTCTCGCCAGCGCGAGCAGCGTCGACGCCACCGCGCTGCGTCGCCTGTGGAGGGCGCTCGGTTTCCCTGACATCCCGGCTGGGCTCGCCCTGTTCAGCGACAACGACGTCGCCGCGGTTCGCATCCTGATCGGGCGGTTCGACCCCGAGGGTGTGCTGCCGGACCCGAGCCGCGAGCCGCCCGAGCGCCAGGCCCGGGTGGTGTCGGCTGCCTTCGCTCGCATCGCGGCATATGAGGCCGAGCAGTTCGCGACGCTGCTCGAGGAGTTTCGAACCGCGGGGATGTCGGATGAGGACATCTCCCTCGCGCTCATCGACCACATCGATCTCGACGGTCTCGCCTGGCTGCTCGACTACGCCCATCGCCTCCAGTTGCGCGCCGCGGCGTGGCGAAGACTGACCGATGCAACGCCCGGGAGTTCGACCGAACTGGGTGTCGGCTTTGTCGACCTCTCGGGCTACACCGAACTCTCCGAAGCCCTCGACGATCAGGCGCTCGCCGGGCTGCTGGACACGTTCGAAGGGGTTGTATTCGACACGGTGGCGGCGCGCAGCGGACGAGTGGTGAAGACGATCGGTGACGAGATCATGTTCGTCGGTCCACCCGATGCCGTGTGCACGATTGCGCTCGAGATCCTCGCCCGCGCGCGCGCGACCGAGGAGTTGCCGTCGGTGCGGATCGGCCTCGGCTTCGGCGCCATGCTGGCGCGCGACGGCGACTACTTCGGCCCCGCGGTGAACCTCGCGAGCCGTATCACGGACCGGGCCCGGCCGGGAACGGTGCTGGCGAGCGAGTCGTTGCACGACATCCTCGACAACGACGCGTCGTTCGAGTGGCGAGTGCTGGCGCCGCGTCGCATCCGCGGTATCGGCCTGGTGCGGCTCTTCGCGCTGCGCGGCCGGGGAGCGCTGCCGCCGGCGCCGTAGGTAACCATTAGCCTGTCGGCGATGCCTGACCACCCGCTGACGTTGCTCCAAGTCCACGCACACCCCGACGACGAGGCATCGAAGGGCGCGGGCACGACGGCTCGCTATGCCGCCGAGGGTGTACGCAACGTGCTTGTGTGCTGCACCGGCGGCGAAGAGGGTGACATCCTGAATGAGGCGATGGATCGCCCCGATGTGCGCGACAACCTGCACGAGGTGCGCATGGCTGAACTCGCCGAGAGCTGCAGCATCCTCGGCTACGACGAGGTTCACTGGCTCGGCTATCGCGACTCGGGGATGCCCGAGAGCGAGGCGAACGCGCGATCGGAGAACTTCTGGAACGCGCCGCTCGACGAGGCGGTCGAGCGGTTCGTGCGCATCATCCGCTGTGAGCGGCCCCAGGTGATCATCACCTACCACGAGGATCGTGAGTGGTATCCGCACCCCGACCACATCCGCGTGTTCGAGATCTCCGAGCCCGCCTTCGAACTGGCAGCCGACCCGAGCGCCTTCCCGGGCGCGGGTGAGCCGTGGGCGGTGAGCAAGCTCTACTACGTGGCGTGGTCGTTCGCCCGGGTCCGCGCGCTCCACCAGGCCCATCTCGACCACGGGATGGAGTCGCCGTTCGAGCGATGGTTCGAGGGCAACTTCCCCGATCGCGACGATCGCTTCACGACCCGGATCGACGTCGGCGCGCACATGGAGCAGCGCCGCGCGGCGCTGCTCGCGCACAAGACCCAGGTGTCGCCCGACGGTTTCTGGATGAAGCTGCCCGACGATGTGGTGCGCGACATCTACCCCTGGGAGGATTTCATCCTTGCCAAGAGCCGCGTCGAACCGTCCTATGCCGAGGGTGAATACGAGACCGATCTGTTCGCGGGGCTGCGCGGGCGATGACGTCGACGGACGCGCCCGCTACCGTCGCGTTCGTCGTGGCGAAAGGCAAGACGACCGTGAAGTCGTGGGCGGTCGAGGTCGGCGACTCGGTACGCGAACTCGCCGAGGTGCCCGCCGATGCCGACGTCGTGTTCACGTTCTCGCCCGAAGACGCAGCCGCCTACCGATCCGGTGAACTCGATCTGTCGGTCGGGTTCATGCGCGGACAGGTGAAGATGGCGGGCGACTTCGGAGCGTTACTACGCGTGCTCCCGCGTCTCGCGGCGCTGTAGTTCGCGCAACTCGCGGTAGCCGATCAGCGTCACGCCGGAACGCTCGAGCAACTGCTCGAACAGCGGATCGCGGAGCAACTTGTCGTCGTCGATGCGCTTGTCCGCATCGGGATAGGAGTGACGCAGTTCGTCGGTGTCGACGGCAGGGTGGAGCAACACCTCGGTCACGCCCGGCCGGAGCGAGAACAGGGTCTTCTCGATGGTCTTGCGCGCGCCGACCGGACTGTTGACGAGGTGATCGGTGAAGACGATTCCTTCTTCGGCCGCAAGCTTGCGGTACGGGAAGCCGATGATGCGTTCGGCGCTCGCACCCGCCATGCGCAGCGGCAGCCCGAACTCGACCGCCATCTCGAGGTACACGTCGAAGAACTCGGCCTTGAGCTGCGACGTCCCCATGTGCGAATCGATGTGGGTCACGTCGAACCCCCACAGGATCGCGCGTTCGATCTGAGCGCGGCACTCCTTGCGGACCTCGTCGATGTCGGCGTGATCCCACACGTCGGCGACGGTGCGCGGGAAGCCGCCGTCGCCGTCGAGCAGGCTCGGCGAGTGGGTGATGGGCGGCCAACGATAGGTGTCCCACTCAGACGTCAGCGTGAGGTGGACGCCGATGTCCTCGCCCATGTACATGCGCGCCGCGTCGCGTGCCCACGGGCAGGGAACCATCAACGTCGCGGTCGTCGCGGTACCGCGACGCAGCGCGTGATAGATGGACGCGTTGGCGGCGCGCGTCGAACCGAGGTCGTCGCAGTTGATGATGAGCAGCGTCGCGTCGCGCGCGTAGCCGAGCCGTTCGGCGAGCGTCTCCATCGCGACGCAGGCTATCGGGGCGCGGCGGCCTCGAGAACGGCGTCGGCGAAGGCGCGGAGTCGGCGCGCATGCATCGATTCGAACCCGATGACGCTGCTGTCGTCGATCAACCAGGTCATGCGGGTCGTCAGCATCTGCCGGGTAGTGGCGACCTGCACGATCCGCGAGCAAGGGAACCAGCCGACGTGCCTTCCGGGCCGCGCTCGCCAGAACCGCGGCCGCCACACGTGAACGCGACGCTGGTCGCTCAGCCCGAGCACCATGTCGCCGCCGGCGACGGGGAACCCGCAGTGATCGGCGGCGCTCGCCCACTGCGCGATCGCGCCGCGCCGGCCGTGCGGCGCGCGCGGGACGGTGTGCATCGCCGCACGTGGTTCCGATGCACCCGCGGTCAACGGCGTGCCGATGCGGCCCATCCCGAGCGGGAACGCCCCACGCACGCTCGTCTCCGCCGATCCGGCGAAGCTCACCGCCATCCACCGGACGAGATGCTCATCCGTGTCCAAGCCGTCGACGCGCATGCCGGGTGGTCCTCGCGGGCGGGTAGGTGACGCCGGCTCCGGATCAGAGTCGCTCGATGAGCGTTCCGGAGCCGAGCCCGCCGCCGCAACACATCGTGATCAACCCGTAGCGACCATCGCTGCGTTCGAGTTCGTGCAACGCAGTGGTGACGAGGCGCGCTCCGGTGCCGCCAACGGGGTGGCCGAGCGCGATGGCCCCGCCGTTCGGGTTGACCTTGGCCATGTCCGCGCCGACCTCCTTGGCCCAGGCGAGCACGACCGACGCGAACGCCTCGTTGATCTCGACCGTGTCGATCTGGTCGAGCGCGATGCCCGTGCGGTCGCAGATCGTGCGGGTCGCGTCGATCGGGCCGGTGAGCATGAGCACGGGGTCGACGCCGACGAGGCATTGGTCGACGATGCGCGCTCGTGCCCGCAGCCCGAGTTGCGCGGCCTTGCTCGCGCTCATCATCAGCACGGCTGCGGCGCCGTCGGTGATCTGCGACGAACTCCCCGCGGTGTGCACGCCGTCGTCGCGCGCGACCGGCTTGAGTGCGGCGAGCTTTTCGAGGCTCGTTTCGCGCAGGCCTTCGTCCCGTTCGACACGATGGGTCGTGCCGGTCGGCTTGCCGTCGGCATCGAGGTCGGGCGCGTCGATTGTGACGACCTCGCGCTCGAAGCGACCTTCGGCCCAGGCGCGCTGCGCCCGTTCCTGGCTCTGCAGGCCGAAGGCGTCGCAGTCGGCGCGGCTGATGCCCCACTTCTCGGCGATGCGCTCGGCGCCCTCGAACTGACTCGTCACCTCGTACTGCGCGAAGTAGCTCTTGGGCGTCGGTCGGCCGAGTTCGCCGCGCATCGCCGCGCCGAGCGGGATGCGCGACATGCTCTCGACACCACAGCTGAGCGCGACGTCGACGGCGCCCGCCTTGACGAGCGAGAAGGCGAGGTTCGTGGCCTGCTGGCTCGAACCGCACTGAGCGTCGACGGTGGTCGCGGCGACGGTGAGCGGGTAGCCCGCGGTCAGCCACGCGGTCCGGGCGATGTTGAACGTCTGCTCGCCGACCTGGCTCACACAGCCGCCGACGATCTGACCGACCTGCGCGGGGTCGATGCCGCTGCGTTCGATCGCGGCGCGCTGCACGGCTGCGAGCAGATCGGCGGGATGCATCGTCGACAGGCCGCCGTTGCGACGGCCGAGCGGGCTCCGGACTGCTTCGACGATGACGACGTCTTCCATCACAAACACCTCTTCGTACGCGCCACCGGTCGGCGGCAGGTCGGGACGAGCATTGTGCCAGACCCGTTCGATCGCCGTTCAACGGCAGTCGAGCACGACCTTGCCGAACGTGGCGTCTGACGCGAGGAGTTCGTATGCCGAGTCGGCGTCGGCGAGCGCGACGACGCGGTCGATGACGGGAACGATCGTCCGGTCGGCGAAGTGCGGCACGACATCGCGCACGAACGCCGCGGTTGCGGCTGCCTTCTCGACACGGTCGCGTGTGCGCAGCACTGTGCCGTGCAGGTCGAGTCGTCGCTGCATGACGGTGAGGACCGGCAGGGTCGCGTGACCGCCGGCGAGCGTGCCGATGAACACGATGCGGCCCCGCGGCGCGGCCGCGAGCACCTCGGCCGTGACGTAGTCGCCGCCGACGAGGTCGAGGGTGACGTGCGCGCCACCGTCGGTCGCGTCGCGGATCGCCTCGGCGAACGCGGCGACGTCGAGTGTGCCTTCGGCGGTGTGGGGCGGCACGATCGCGGCATCGAGTCCGAGCGCCATGCAACGGTCGAGTTTGTCGGCGCCGCGTGCGGTGCCGGCGACCTTGCATCCCAACGCCTTGGCGAGTTGCAGCGCCGCGGTGCCGACACCAGAGCCCACCGCGTGGACGAGGATCCACTCACCCGGTCGCGCTCGGGCGCGAATGATCATCGCGTCGTGCGCGGTCACGAACGCCTCGGGGACGCCGCCCATCGTGACGAGCGCGTCGCCGTCGGCGAGGGGGTTGGGAACCGGCGCGCAGTGCTCGGCCGGGACGACGAGCGCTTCGGCTTGGCCGCCACCACCGGCGATACCGAACACCGCGTCGCCCACCTCACGGCCCCGCACGCCGGGACCGACCGCGTCGATCACGCCACTGAACTCGAGTCCGGGGATGTCGGCGGGCGACCCGGGCGGCGGCGGGTAGAGCCCTGCCCGCTGCAACAGATCGGCGCGGTTGAGGCCCGCGCCGTGCACCCTGACCCTGACCTCGCCCTCGCCCGGTTCAGGGAGCGGGTGGTCGAGCGTCGCCACCCGGTGATCGCCGATCGTCGTCACCGCACGCACGGCGCCAACCTAACGAGCGACGGCGGCCGAACGGCGACGCCAACCAACGAGCGGCGCCGGCCGACGGATGACCCGTCAGGCGGCGCCGCTCGGTGTGGTGGTCGCAGGTGTCAGGCGCTTGTGGTGCCGTCGGGTGCAGGCGTCGCTGCACGCTCGGGGCTGCCGAGGTCGGGCTCGATCTTGGCGCCGCCGCTGTCACCGGGGCTGCCGCCGCCGTCGGTACCCGGTTCGGTACCGGCCCCAGGGTCAACTCCGGTGCTCGGGTCGGTGCCGGGGTCGACCGTCACCGGGGTCACGTATTCCTCGCTGATCGCGAGCAGCGCCGCTTCCCAATTGCTCCCGTCGGCGAACGAGCCGTGGAACACATAGCTCGGCACGACGTACTGCACCGGCTTGCCAGAGACGTCCGTCGCGTACCAGACCTGCAAGCCGAGCGTCACGTCGGTCACGGTGATCTCGACGATCTCGGGCTCGGGGCAGTTCTCGACGCAGGCGATGTCGGGAGCCGCGCAGCGCGCGTCGGGCGGGCAGTCGGCGTCGGATGGCGCCGCCGCGTCGGCCACGCCCTCGGCGAGCGCGAGCGGGCCGCCGTAGCTCTTACCCGACTTCAGGTCCTCGAACACGTCAGCAGTCGTTCGGAGCGGGTAGCTGGCCACGGCCTCGACATCGGCGAGCACGCCGCCGGCGCTCTGCACCTCACCGTGATCGCCGATGTCGATGTACCACTCGAGGCCCACCACGGGACGGCCGGCAACGAGCCGGCGGGCCAACACCGAACGAGAGAGCACGACTGTCTCGCCAGGCTCCTCGACGCACTTCGAGTCGGTCGTCGCGGTGCCGGCCTCGGCGCAGGCGACCGCGGTACCCATCACCGTGCCGTCGTTGACCTCGAACGTCCAGTCGTCGGGGCTGTTGAACACTCCGAGCGCGCTGAGCAGGTCACGGGCGATCGACAGTGCTTCGGCGTCGGTCGGCAGGTCCTCGGGGACCGGGATCGGTTCGGGCTCGGGTGCGTTACCGGGCTCGGGGGCAGGAAGGGGTACGGGCGCAGGACCGGGTTCCTGCCCCGACACGATGCAGTCGTCCTGAATGGTGGTCGGGCCGACCTCGGGCTTCGTGCCGTCACTCGACACCGGCGCGTCGGGGTCGGTCGTGCCGACCTCGCACCCGGGCGGGACAGGCTCGATCGTGATGGGCGGCTCGTCAGCAATGAGACCAGGGTCGTCACCGGGGTCGGGGTCGGTCGAACCGGCCGAGCCCGCGCCCCCAGATCCGGTGCTCCCGGGATCGGTGCCGCCCGGCTCGTTGACGCGACCGCTCGGGCCCTTCCACACGCTGACGTACCAACCCGAACCGTCACCGCTCACCATGAGCGTGCGGTTGTCGTCGCTCGCCTCCCAGGTACCTGCACCGATCGAGACGACCTCGCCGGTGATCCCGAGCGCCTCGGCCATGGCTGCCACGTCGGCGGCGTCGAGGTCCGTGGCGCGCAGCCGGTAGACCGTTGCCTCGTACCCGAGGTCGGGAAGGGTGCCGCCGAGTACGTAGCGGTACTCGAACGGGAAGCCGAACAACGCGTCGCTCGGCGCCGCGCCTTCGCGTGTCGCCTGCGTGGCGGCGCTGCGCAGCGCGAGCGGGAACGGCTTGGTGCCACCGTCGCCGGACAGGGCGAGCGTGCCGAGTACTCCTGCGCCGAGCGCCATCGCCGCAATCGCCGCGATGATTGGCTTCGCACCGCGCTGGCGGCGTGCGACCGGCCGGTCGGTGAGTTCGGTCACGGCGATCGCCGCGCGTATGCCGTCGGCGTCCGAAGTGTCGCCGGCACCGGCGCTGGGGCTCCCGCCGTGCTTCGGGGTCGTATCGTCGGTCATGGTTCCTCCTCGATGCCGACTGGGGACCGGCTCGTCGGGGACCGGTCGTGTCCGTCGCTCGTTCGTGCTGGCTCAGACGACGCGGAGGGCGAGTTCGGTTCCCGTGACGAAGCGATGCTCGCGAACTCGGGCCGAGTGACCCACTGGGTCCGGGTCGCCCGACCCGCCGCCCCGGACGTTGCCGGGACACCCCGAGACGCTCGGGATCCCCGACACGACCGGTACTCTCGACCGATGATCGGCGGGGAGCCTGCGGGGCTCCGGCTGAGCGACGGTGCTGGTGGCGAAGTCGTGCTCGATCCGGCTGAAGCCTCCGATCTGTGGTCACTCACCGGCGGCTTCGAACTCGCCACGGTGTCGGCCTGCCTCGAGTGCCGTAGCCGTGTCCTTGCCGCGCTCGCCCTGGTCGATGTGCTCGACGCGGCGCCTCCGCATCCGCGGGCACAGGCGCTGATCGACCTCGCCGATGACGCACCGACGCTGCACCTCTACCTCGAGCAGATCGACGGCGACTGCGTGCACCGCACCTGGCTCGATCCCCTCGCCGAGGAGTGGTCCGAGATCATCGAAGAACAAGGCCCGCCGCTGCACTGAGGCGGTCCGCCACCGACCTGGGCGGGGTTAGTCGCGTGCGTGCGCCATCGACGCGAGTTCGTCGAAGGCGACGCGCACCGCTTCGATGAACTCGGCAGGTTCGACGATCGCCGCAGGGTCGACGTTCAACCCGAGGTGGCACTCGTCGCAATAGGTCATCATCGTGACGTTGACAGCACAGCCAGTGCGTGGACCGAGCCCGAAGTTGCCCATGATCGGGGCCCCGGCGAGATAGAGCGGCACCGGGCTGCCGCGCAGGTTCGACGCTGCGAAGTCGATCGTGCGGGTCTGCGCCCGCGCGAGCGCGACAAGCAACGACGTCGGGAGCCCGGCCGTGAAGCCCGCGACGAGGTCGAGCGAACCGAGTGCTCGTTCCGACTTCGCGCTGGCGAGCGCTTCGTGGGTGTGTGCAAAGCGAGCGCGGGGGTCGAGGGGTCGGATCGGAATGATGACACGCATCGGCGCGAACCGGTTGGCGCCCGAATCGCCGCGTTGGCGCGTGCTCACCGGCATGGCCATTCGCAGGTCGCTGACCTCGCTGCCGCGCGCGGCGTGATAGTCGCCCAGCGCACCGGCGATCGCGGTGACGAACACGTCGTTGATGCTGCCGCCGAGCGCGTTGGCCGCGGCGCGAACGGCGGGCAGGCTCGTCGTGACGATCTCGAAGTGTCGGCGCAGCGACCGTTCGATCATCACGTCGCTGTGCGCCGGCTCGGTGACGAGCAATTGGCGGCGCAGCGACCCCGCGAGCCGTACGCCGTCGCTCACCGCGCCCGGCACGCGTTTCGGGTTCGTGACCAGCCCTGCGACACCTTCGAGCGACTGGCGCGCGAGCGCCGCCTGCTTGAACGCGGCGTCGCGGATCGCGTCGCGTGCGACCGTCAGCGGCGATGTCGCTGACTCGCCCCGATCGATACCCGATTTGCGCTTCCGACGTTCGGTTTCGACCGGAGGGTCGGGCTCGAAGTCGACGAGCGCGAGCGAGAGTTTGAGCGCGCCCACGCCATCGGCGATCGTGTGGTGCAACTTCTGGAGCATCGCGACCCGCCCGTCGGAGAGTCCCTCGATCAGCGTGAACTCCCAGAGCGCGCGCCCACGGTCGAACGGCGTCTCGGCAAGCGAGGCGCAGACATCGAGCAGCGCACGTTCGTCGCCGGGCTCGGGCAGCGACACCCGTTTGACGTGATAGTCGAGATCAAGGGCAGGATCGGCGACCCATTCGGGTGGTGCGATCCGCAGCGGCGCGCTGACGACCCGCTGCGCCAAACGCGGGATCGCGATCAGCGCGTCTTCGAGTTTGGCGGCGAAGCGATCGGGGTCGGGTGCGTGCTCGAGGATCGTCAGATTGCAGTAGTCAGAGCGCAGTGCCGGGTCCTTCTCGACGGCCCACATGACCGCCTCGGCGTCGCTCATGCGCGTCTGCGTGGCGTCCGTCGTCTCGCCCTCGGTATCGTCGCGGACCCCGTCTTGCGGGACAGGCGGGTCCCGCGGGTCAGGCGGAATCGGTTCGGAGGGACGCACGTCGATCGACACCGGCGCTCACCGTACCGCCGCGACGAGACTCAGCGCGGCAGTCGGGTCCGCTTGAATTCGTTGAAGTTCGTCCATGACAGCAGTTCCAATGCGCGTTCGAGGTCGGGAACGTGATTGCGGTCCATGAACCGGATGAAGACGGCCTCGTCGCCCTCGATGAAGGTCGGGACGCCGAACACGGCGTGGTCACGAACCGCAGCGTCGTGCTCGGCGGCGACGGTGGCGAGCGGCCGGCCCGTCGCGACTTCGGCCGCGACGGCATCGGCGTCGAGGCCAATCGCAGCGATGGCCTCGCGCAGGTTCACCTCCTCGTGCAGCCGCTTGCCGTGATCGTGACGCACCGCGAAGAGCGCATCGTGCGCGTCGAAGAAGCGCTCGGGCATCGTGTCGCGCACGGCAACGCCCCACTCGAGTGCGAGCACGCCGGTCCCCCGTTCGGCGGCAGGTCGCTCCCACACGGCCGGTTCGCCCTCGGCGACGTGAACCTGGTCGAGCGAGAACGCGAGGAACGTCCAGTCGATGTCGAGGCTGCCCTTGCGAATGGCCGTGACCACGGCCTCGTGCGCGTTGCGCGCGAAGGGTCAGCGGTAGTCGAAGGTGATGCCGATCCGGCGACTCATGCCGCGCAGACTACGCGCCAGATCAGCGGATCGTCCGCCGCAGGATCGCGCCGAGGGCGACGCCGATCGCGGCGCCACCGATGACATCGGAGGCGTGGTGCATGCGCACGTACACGCGCGACGAGGCGACGAGGGCGGCTAGGCCGTACCAGAGCGGCGCGCTGCCGTCCTCGGAGAGCACCGCGGCCGCGACGAACGCCGACGTTGCGTGACCCGACGGGAAGGAACTGGTGATGGGGATGCGCATGCCGTAGAGGAGTTCGCCGGCGGGTGGGTCGTCGCGCTCGGGCCGGGCACGTCGGAACATCGACTTCAACATGCCGTTGGTGAGCGCGCTCTCGATGCCCAGGATCTTGGACATGCGCTTGGCCGGTGCGATCGATCGGTCGCGCAGCGAGCGGAGCGCGCCCGCCGCGTGCCAGAGCATGCTGTGATCCGCGGCGCTTGACAGCGCGTACATGAGGTGATCGAGCGCTGGGCTGCGGAATTGGTCGACAAGAACATCGACGCGTGCATCGAACGCGGCGAAGCGGTCGAGGTGATGAGCGAAAGGCCCCTCGCGGGCGCCGTCGTGCCCACCACCGTGCGTCGTCGGATCGGTCGCGGTCACGGTCGTGATGCTCGTTCGACGGTCGGTCAGGCGACCGGTGCCGGGACGGGCTCGAACGGGAGTGGTGGCTGGCCGGCGGCGGTGTTGGCGCGGTCGTGGAGCACGGCGTGGGCGATGTCGGGGTCGCCGCCGAAGTTGGGGCAGAACTCCTGGAAGCTGCAGAAGTTGCAGAGGACGCTCGGGCGCGGCCGGAAGTCGTTCTTGTCGCACGCGCGCCGCACTGCCTGCATGACCGCGCTCGACTTCATCTCGACGCCCCGCATTGTCGAGTCGGTCGGTGCCGAGACGATCGCCTCGGGCTTGGAGAGGTACAGCAGCTGGACGCTCGCCGGTCGGACGCCGAAGTTCTGCTCGCACAACAAGGCGTACAGGTGAACTCCCACGAGGCTTTTCTGCTCCCAGTACTCGCTCGGGGAGTTGCCCGTCTTGTAGTCGACCACGACGAGGTTGCCGTCGGGATCGAGGTCGAGCCGGTCGATCACGCCGCGCAGCCTTACCGAACCGAGGTCGGCCTCGAGCTTGAGTTCGAGCCCGATGGCGTTGACGCGGCGGGGGTCTTCGAGTTCGAAGTAGCGCTCGACGTAGCCCGCGGCGTCGGTCACGAACGCGTCCCACTCGTCACTGGTCAACTCGAGGCCCGCGAACTCAGGATGCGCTTCGAGCTCGGCCGCGGCGCCGTCGAGGTCGGCGAGCGCGGTGGCAAGGTCGCGCTCGGATGCCGGCCGGTCGTGCAGTCGCTCGAGCGCGCGGTGGACGAGCGTGCCTTTGCTCGCCGGCGCCGAAGGAGGTTCAGGGAGCCGCTGGACGTAGGAGAACCGGAACGCGAGCGGGCACGCCGTGAACGAGCCCATCGAACTCGGCGACAGTGCGTAGGGCACCGGCCAAGCGCGGTCGGGGGTTTTGGAGTGCTCTGAGTCGGCCCTCTCCACGTCGTCGACCATACCGCTGGGGTGTGACACGGTCGTGCCCACCGCTAACCTCCGCCGCCATGAAGATCGACACGGGCCTCGGCGGCGACGACCTCGGTGCGATCGGGCAACGCGCCCGCGAGCTCGAAGACCTCGGCTACGACGGGATCTACACGGCCGAGACGAATCACGACCCGTTCCTCCCGTTGGTGGTGGCGGCCGAGCACACCGAACGAGCGCAACTCGGCACCGGTATCGCGGTCGCCTTCGCCCGCAGCCCGATGACGACCGCGAACACCGCGTGGGACCTCAATCTGTATTCGGGCGGGCGCATGATGCTCGGGCTCGGCAGCCAGATCCAGCCGCACATCACCAAGCGCTTCTCGATGCCGTGGTCGCACCCCGCGGCCCGCATGCGCGAGTTCGTCAGCGCCATGCGAGCGATCTGGTCGAGCTGGCAGGACGGCACGAAGCTCGACTTCCGCGGCGAATTCTACAGCCACACGCTCATGACCCCGTTCTTCAACCCCGGCCCGAATCCGTACGGCGCCCCCAAGGTGTACCTCGCCGCGGTCGGCGAGAAGATGACCGAGGTCGCCGGCGAAGTCTGCGACGGCATCCTCATCCACGGCTTCACGACGGAACGGTACGTGCGCGAGGTGACGATCCCCGCCATCGAGCGCGGTCTCGCCAAGGCCGGTCGGGCACGTGGCGACTTCGAGGTCAGCGGACCACTGTTCGTGGTGACCGGCACGACCGACGAGGAGATCGAGGCGGCCAAGACCGGTACCCGCCAACAGATCGCGTTCTACGGCTCGACGCCCGCGTACCGCGGCGTCCTCGACCTGCACGGCTGGGGCGATCTCCAGGGCGAACTCAACAAGCTGTCGAAGCAGGGCAAGTGGGTCGAGATGGGTGGCCTGATCGACGACGACATCCTCGACGCGTTTGCCGTCGTCGCCGAACCCGAGGGTGTCGCTGCCGAGTTGAAGCGCCGCTACGCCGGGATCGTCGATCGCTTGAGTTTCTACGCCCCGTACCAGAGCGACCCTGCCCGCTGGGCCGCGGTCGTGGCCGACCTCAGGGCCGCCTGAGCAGCAGCGAGGCACGTGCGCGCGTTCAGTCAGGACGTGCCGGTGTTGAGTGCGAAGAACGGGTCACCATCGCCCGTCTCGGTATCCATACCCCTATAGGGCGGGACAGTCACGGTGCGGCGACCGGGCACACCGCCGAGGCGCACCCGCCGGTACGAGACGTTGTTGGCGAAGTCGCCCTCGATCAGGTTGTGATCCGGGTTGGCGACGACCTTGACGAAGTAGGTGCCGTTCGGCAGGTCGGTGATGTCGAAGGCCTGGCCCTGTTTGAACTGCGTGTAGGTGTCGCCCCATCCGGTCTGGAGCACCTCACGGATCCAGCGGGCCTCCTTGCCGCCGCACTGGGTGAAGCCCGTCTGAATCAGGCGCAGATCGGCGTTGGGCACGGTCGTGTCGATGAGGTCGGTCGGAGCGAGGCAGAAGGCCATCTTGCCGCTGCGTTGCACGTTGACCTTCGACGCGTCGGTGAGCACGTAGCGGGCGAAGTCCTGGAAGTGCCAGTGATCGTGACCACCGCGAGGGTGATAGCGGAACTCGCCGACGAGTTCGCTGCGGACCGCCTCGCCGTCGCGGTAGAAGAACTGATGCGCGTCCATCACCGCTTCGTTCGGCCGGCGGAACCCCTCGACGACGAGCGGCCCGGGTCCTGCGTTCCAGACGTCGGCCGCGAAGTTGAGGTAGTCGCGCCCTTCCTCGCGACTCGTGTTCATCGACCACGCCGGTGTGGGGACCAAGTCGGGCAGGGTGACAGGTGCCGGGCCCGAGTAGGCGGCGCGACCTGACGGCGCGGTGTGATCCGATGTCGAAAAGGTCGTGCGCAGCTGAGCTTGCTGCCCGTCTGTGGCGAAGTCACAGAACGGCGGGCATTCGCCGAAGTCGGATTCGCGCACCGTGATGCCGATGATGCGAGTGCTGGACTCGACCGGCAGACCCAGCGCGTCGCGCCAGGGTTCGCGGATCGCGAGTCGCAGCCGATAACGGCCGTTCTCGAGGGTCAGCGGTTCTTCGACGCCTTCGCCTTCGAAGCCGAAGGGCTTGAGCGCGGGGACCGACCAACCGCGGTCGATGCCCATGACCGTTCCCTTCGTCCAGGTGCTGTTGATGCACCCGTAGGGGTAGGTCGGTTCCGACGGCCCGGTCGGGTTGGTGCGTGCGGTCTCGAACCAGTTCGGACAGAAGTCCGCTGTGCCACGATGGGCGATGCGCCCGTCGAGGCGCCAGATGGTGACGGAGAAGAAGTCGGCAAGGCCGGAGAAGTCTCCGGACAAGGTGCCGGGGAGCGCGGTGACGATGGTGCGGTGGAGCGTGCGGTCGATCAGCGACATCGTGAACGGGTCGCCGTACTCGCGCTGTACCCGAACCTCGAACGGCCGTCCGGGAGCGTCGACCCACACGCCGACCCGGCTGAGGTCGACGGGGCCGTCTTCGCCGAAGTGGAACACGTCGACGTGACGTGCCGTGGCGCGCAGCACGATTCGGGGCCCGGTGGGCGCGGTGCTGGCCTCGGGCGCTGCGATACCGACGATGCCGAGCGCGCAGGCGCCGGCAAGGACTGCCCGGACTCCACGGCCTCGTCGGCGTCGTGTGCTCGCGGTCGATTGGCCCGCGCCAGCGACGCGGTGCGGGTATTCGTTCTCCACGATGCCTCCCAGCAAACCTGTCGTTCCCCGTGTGCGGGCCTTCCGCGGCAGGTAAGACGCCAAGCCTGGGCGATCCGGTTCCCGAATTCAAGGGCAAATCGGTCAGAAATCTCGCCCCGCGACCGAGTCGGTCCCGGTGACACAGTGTGACGTGACTCTCCCGTGGGAACGGGCGAGAGCAGCGGCGTTGGGTCCGCGGATGCGATTACGGTTCGTCCGCATGAGTTCGGGTGGTGAGTCGGGGGGCTGGAACTATGCCGATGTGTGGGAGGCGATCGCCGAGACGATCCCCGAGCACACCGCCCAGGTCTACGGCCCTCGCCGGTCGACGTGGGGTGATCTCGACCGCCGGGCGGACGGTCTCGCCCTCACGCTGCTCGAGCACGACGCCGCTCGCGACGACAAGGTCGCGATCTACCTCCGCAACATTCCCGAGTACATGGAGACGTTCTTCGCGGCGCTGAAGGTCAGCTGCGTGCCGGTCAACACGAACTACCGCTACGGGCCGGACGAGCTTCGTTACCTGTGGACCAACGCCGACGCGATCGCAGTGGTGTTCCAGGGCGAATACACACCGCTCGTCGACAAGGTCCGCGATGCTGCACCGCAGGTCCGGTTGTGGATCCACGTCGACGACGGCACGCACGGATGCCCGACGTGGGCGGTCCCGTACGAGATGGCCGCGGCCGCGAGCCCCTTGCGCGTCCTGGCGCCGTGGGATCGCAGCGGCGACGACCTCATCTTCATCTACACGGGTGGGACCACCGGAATGCCCAAAGGCGTGATGTGGCAGCAGCGTGACCTGTACGCGCACGCCAACGCCGGCACTCCGATCGACCCGGACGAACCGGACCGCGACCATGTCCGAAACCGTGCCGGCAAGCTGACGCCTGCGCTTATGCCTGCCAGCCCGCTGATGCACGGCACCGGCATGACCATGGGTATCGCCGCGCTCCGAGTCGGCGGCACGAACGTCTTGCTCACGGGCGCGAGCTTCGACGCGGTCGAATGCCTCGACACGCTGGAGCGCGAGCAGTGCTACGGCGTCTCGATCGTCGGCGACTCGTTCGCCAAACCGATGCTGGCGGCGCTGCGAGCCGAGCCCGACCGATGGTCGCTCGACCACGTCCGGCTCGTTGCCAGCGCCGGCGTGATGTGGAGCCAGCCCGTGAAGGAGGGGCTGCTCGAGTTCATGCCCAACGCGACGCTCGGCGACGGCTTCGCGTCGAGCGAGGCGTTTGGCATGGGCGAAAGCCAGTCGAAGCGCGGCGACGTCGCGACCACGGCCAAGTTCAGGCTCGGCGACCGCGCTCGCGTCATCACCGAGGATGGTCGTGACGTCGAAGCCGGCAGCGGCGAGGTCGGACTCGTCGCCGTCGGGGGACCCCAACCGCTCGGTTACTACAAGGACGAGGAGAAGACGGCTCGGACCTTCCGTGTCATCGACGGCGAGCGGTACTCGGTCCCGGGCGACTACGCGACGGTCGAGGCCGACGGGACGCTCACGCTGCTCGGGCGCGGGTCGGTCTGCATCAACACGGGCGGCGAGAAGGTCTTTCCCGAAGAGGTCGAAGAGGCCCTGAAGACGCACCTCGATGTGCATGACGCGATCGTCGTCGGGGTTCCTGACGACCGCTTCGGCGAGGCGATCACCGCGATCGTCGATGCCGGCGGCCTCGATATCGACACCGAGACGCTGCGGTCACATGTGAAGGCACGCCTCGCCGCGTACAAGGCCCCGAAGCACGTGCTGCTCGTGCCGTCGACGCTTCGGGCGCCGAATGGCAAAGCCGACTATCCCGGTTGGCGCGAACGGGCTCGACGGCAACTCGCGCGCTGACGGCGCCGCGCGGGCCGCGCGATCGACGTCAGCGGTTGGCAGCGATCCAACGATCGAGGGTCGGGCCGCTCTCGACGCTCGTGATCAAGGCGTAGCGTGCCGTCGTCCCAGGGTGCACGACGACGTGCCAGAGACGTTGCGTGTCGACGACGAAGCGGGCGCCGCGGCGCAACGCCATCCGCTGCTCGGTCGACGGGTCGGGCAGGCCGTCGGCGTCGTTGTCCATCAGGAGCATGTAGCTGTCGGGGTTGTCGGTGAGTTCCACCCAGGTGCGCACGACCCAACCCTCGTCGTCGGGATTGAAGCGGTTGTTGTCGTCACGATGGAAGCTGCGTAGCGCCGTGTCGCGGTCTTGCGGTTCGAGTTTGATGATCCGGACGCGGCCGTAATTCGCACCGATGCTGCGGACGTAGTCGCGCAGCGAAGGGCACTTGTCGGCGTTGACGGTGAACACCGCGTCCTTGTCGGAGTGCTCGTTGTCCTTGCTCCAAAAGCCGCGACAGTCGAGTTCTCCGTCGGCGGTCGCGATCGGTGCGAAGTTCGTGTCGCCGCCGCTCTTCCAGTCCATGTACTCGAGTCCGAGGTACTCGTCCTCGACGATCTCGAACGGCGCATCGCTCAGCGCGACCACACCACGGTCGCGCAACACCTCGAGACGCGGATGCGGTGTGCGCAGCGGAACCTCGACGGACCAGTGATCGAGCGTCGGCCAGAAACTCATGCATTGAGTCTACGAAGCGCGCTTACCCATGCTCCGACCATCGGGTCGCGATCGAGTCATTGGTTTTGCAGTCTGTGGGACCTCTGTCACGTCACAAGGGCAACGAGCCCGTAGCGGTGTTGACGCTGCCGGTGTCCTTGTAGGCGGCGATCGTGCGCTGGGCGGTGCGCATCAGGTGGATTTCGTCGGCACCATCGGCGAACCGCGCCCAACGTGCGTGCTGGAACATGTTCGCCAGGGGAGTGTCGGTGCTGTAGCCGAGCGCGCCGTGCACCTGGATCGCCCGGTCGATGATGCGGTTCAACGAGTTCGCCACGAAGTGCTTGGCCATCGACACCTCGGAGATGAACGGCTCCTTGCGGTCGATCTTGTACGCGGCGTGCAGCACCATCAGCTTGCACTGGTAGAGCTCGATCGTGCTATCCGCGATCATCCACTGGATGCCTTGCTTCTCGGCGAGGATCGATCCGTGGCTGAAGCGGTTGAGTGAACGATCGACCATCATCTCGAGCGCCATCTCCGCTTGCGCGATCCAGCGCATGCAGTGCGCCAGGCGCGCGGGGCCGAGCCGGTACTGGCCGAGCAAGTGACCCTGGCCTCGGCCGCCGAGCATCTGGTCGTCGTGGACGCGCAGGTCCTCGATCACGATTTCGCTGTGGCCGGTCGCACCGTGCATCGTCTCGACCTCGCGCACGTCGTTCCAGCCCTCTTGGGGAAGGTCGATGATGAACGCGCTGTTCGCAGCCTGAGGAAGGTCGGGGTCGTCTTCGGTACGGGCGATCAAGATCGCGAATTTGGCGCTCCGGGCACCGGAGATGAACCACTTGTGGCCGTTGATGACCCACTCGTCGCCGTCCTTGTAGGCGCGGGTCTGGATGAGGGTTGGGTCCGAGCCCGCGACCTCGGGTTCGGTCATCGCGAAGCAACTGCGTACCGTGCCGTTGCAGAGCGGCCGCAGATACTTCTCCTTCTGTTCGTCCGTCCCCCAGTGCGAGAGCGTGTGCATGTTGCCTTCATCGGGTGCCTGACAGTTGAGCGCGAACGGCCCGAAGCCACTCCGCGCCGCCTCGGCCTGCACCATCGCGAGTTCGACGTGGCCCAGGCCCATGCCGCCCCACTCCTCGGGCATGTGCGGGCACCACAGGCCACGCGCTCGGGCTTCCTTGCGCATCTCAATGATCGCGTTGATGAGACTGGCGCGGTCGTCCTCCTTGATGCCCTGTTCGAGCGGTCGCACGACGTTGAGGACGAAGTCACGCACCTTGGTGCGGATCTCCTCGAGTTCGGGCGAAAGGGTGAAGTCGATGGTCATGCGGCGGAGCATGGCCGCGGCTTGTCGGTGTGGTCAAGCCGCGCCGCGTACCCACACACGCAGTGGTCCGAGTGTGGCCGAATCGCTCGGCGGCGCCGGTTGGTAGGCGACGAGCGGTATCCCACTCCACCGCGCGGCGAGCACACCGGTGACGTCTCGACCCCACGCGTTCGTGACGCCGACGACGCCCGCCTTGGCATGCCCGATTGCGCCACCATCGTCTGGAGCGAGGATGAGCGCGGTACGCGGGTCCTGCGCGAGTGAGGCAAGCAGCGGGCACGGCGGCCCGTTGACCTCGAGCCAACCGTCGACCCAGCGTGCGAAGTCCGCGTTGAAGTTGGGATCGGTCGTGGTGAGCCGACGGCCCGAACCGAGGCCGGGTTCGAACACGAACCACTCGGCCTCGAACAACACACGAAAACCGAACGGCGTGAGGTCGACGTCGGCGTAGCTGTCCTTGACGGACGCGAACGGTCGGTCGGCGAGGGCGGACGCGATCGCGAGGGCCCCGGCGCCGGGTCGGACGGTCATCGCGTCCGGGTAGAGACGCGGTGCCGGCGAGTCCGTCATCAGGATTCCGTCGTCCGAGCGGACGGCGATGCTGTGCGTCGCGCACACGGCTGCGCACCAACTCGCGTTGTTCTGCACCGCCCGGTACAGCAGCGACTCGACGTCCGCGTTGCGCCACGCCGGCGGATTTCCCGCGGTGTCGAGCCGAAATCGGTTCGACACGGCCGACGTGAACAACCAGGTCGCGCTCCCGAACCCGGCGACTCCCGCGAGCAACGTCGCAAGGCGGAAGGGTCGGCCGCTCGGGTCGGACGGAATCGGACCACAGTCGCCGAACCTCCAGTCGAACAGAGCCCTTCCGGAGAGTGCCGCGATCCACCAAGCCCCTCCGAACGCAACGCCGACGAGCAGCAATCGTCTGGCGACGGTGCCGCGTCGCCGCCGCGTCACGATCGCGATGAGGGCGAGCGAAACGGCAAGCGTGACGACGGTAACGAAGTCGCCGCGGCCCTTCGGGCTGCGTCGTTCGAGCGTGACTCGGAGCACGGAGTCGTCGCCGTAGGTGCCGTTGAAGTTCGCGCAGGATTCGCGGCGGACGATCTCGACCCGCGTCCCCGACGCCCGCCCGTCGCGAGGCGAGACGCAGAGGGTGAGTGCAGCACTTCTGCCGCTCGAGTAGCCGTATCGGTGCATCACCTCGAGCAGCGTCGCGGCAGACAGTTCGGTCGCGGGCTCCCGTTGATCGAGCACGGCGATTGCCGAATCGACAGTGTTGCCCGGGGTGATCTTGAATGAGGCGGACTCGCCGAACCAACCGACGACCAGATCACGTGTGAGGGCCTCGACCGCGACGGGCCGTTCGACCTCCCCGGATTCGTCCTCGGGTTGACGAAGATGGACGTTGATCCTCAGTTCGTCGGAAGTGCGGGTCGCAGTGACCTGCGCGTCGTACGTTCGGCAGCTGCGTCCGCCTGCGAGCAACCCGACGGCAATCGCGACGAGGATGATCCGGCGCACCGCGACATTGTGACGTGCAACTGGTGCGTTCGGCGGTCGGGCTTCTGGCGCCTTTGGTCGGTCGCGCGCCAACCTGTGTGGATGGTCGGACGACTTGAAGGACACGTTGCGCTCGTCACGGGGTCGACGCGGGGGATCGGGCGCGCGATCGCCGAGCGGTTCGCGGTCGAGGGCGCCGGCGTCGTGGTGACCGGCCGTTCCCGCGACGTCGGTGAGGCGGTCGCGTCGGCGATCAGCGCCGCGGGCGGCGAGGCCGTGTACGTGCCCGTCGACCTCGCGCACGAAGAGGGTATTGCGGGCGCGGTCGCGGCGGCGCGCGAGCGCTATGGGAAATTGACGATCCTCGTCAACAACGCTGCTCCGACCGACCTCGTCGGCCCGGGGCGCGGAGATCGCGCGCTGCACCACATCGCGGACGGCGATTGGGACGCCATCATGACGGTCGCGCTCAAGCAACTCGTGTGGTGCGCGCGTCATGCCGTACCCGCGATCGTCGATGCGGGTGGAGGCGCGATCGTCAACATCTCGTCGGCTGCGTCGTTGCAGGGCGTCGCAGGGATCGACGCCTATACCGCGGCCAAGGGTGCGATCAACGCGCTCACGCGGTCGCTCGCGGTCGAACTCGCGGTGCACGAGATCCGCGTCAACACGATCGTGTGCGGCATGGTGCTCACGAGTGAGGGTGCCTGGCAGATGATGGACCACCCCGTGCTCGGGCCGGCCACCCGGGCACTCCACCTCACCGATCTCGGACGTCCTGAGGACATCGCCAACGTCGCGCTGTTCCTCGCGAGCGACGAGGCCCGGTTCGTCACCGGCCACAACCTCGTCGCCGACGGTGGCGCGACGGCGAAGATGGCCGTGCCCGACATCTCGGCGCTCGACCTCGATCTGTCGTGAACCTGGCGCACCCGCGGGTGAGCGTGTCGGCCGTTTCGTCGTGGCGGCAGGGCTTCGCCGAGGACGTCGCGATGTGGGATCGCCTCGGCATCGGCCACGTGGGCCTGTCGCTGCGCAAGTGCGAAGCGGCCGGGTTCGACGTGGTGCGCGCCGCCTTGCATGGTCGCCGAGTGTCGAACGTGGTCGAGTGCGGTTGGCTCGACCTGCACGAGCCGTCGACGTGGCCGGCAACGACCGCGCGGTGGATGAGCGCGGTCCGCGAACTCTCGGTGGTCGCACCGTGGTGCCTCGTGCTGACCACGGGCGCGGCGTGGCGGCTCGATTGGGACGAGTCGGCGACGCGGTTCGCCGAGGCGACGGCAGACCTGTGCCGCGTCGCGCGCGAACACGACGTGACGATCGCGATCGAGCACACTGGTTCGCTCCGAGTCGACCTGTCGTTCGTGCACACGCTCGCCGACGCGCTCGACCTGGCGCGCGTGCTCGACACGGGCGTGTGCGTCGAACTGAACTCGTGCTGGGCAGAACGCGACGTCGACAGGTTGCTCGCCGCCGAACGCGTCGCCCACGTACAGGTCTCGGACTTCGTCATCGGCTCGTTGTCGACACCCGACCGATGCGTTCCCGGTGACGGGGACATCCCGCTCGCACGCCTGATCGGCGTGCTCGAATCGGCGGGCTACCGCGGGGCCTACGAGATCGAGATGGTCGGCCCACGTATCGAGGCCGAGGGCTACGAATCGGCGCTCCGGCGCGCGGTCACCGCGACCGATGCGCTGCTGGCGAGCGCCGCACCAGCCGCGTAGCCGCGCATCGCCGAGCGCGGCGTGCGTGCCGCCGTGTTCGAAGGCGCCCCCGCCGCCTGACCTTCGTCGGAGGTCGGTCACCAAGCCGTCCCATCGCCACGCTTCGCCTGGCCAGTCGCGGGCGACTCGTTGCGTCGTATCCGGTGCATCCGGCGCCCATCGGACGGCAGCGGGCGACTCGTTGCGCCGTATCCGGTGCATCTCGCACCCGCCGTGCCGCCATCTCGCACGGACCGCCTCACAGCAGGCGACTGGATGCTCCGCATCTGGTGGATTCGGCACCCAGCGTGTGCGTGGGGGCGACTGGATGCTGCGCATCTGGTCGTTTCCGCACCCAGCATGTGCGTGGGGGCGACCCGATACGCCGCATGCGGAGCATCCGGCGCCCAGCGTCACGCAATCTCGTACCGGTCGCCTCGTGGCAGGCGACTCGATGCGCCGTATGCGCAATGCCGGACGGCGAGGTGGGGCGTGCGTCAGCCCAAGCCCTTGCCGAAGGCGGGAGTGCCGCGCTTCATGTCGACGTCGGCGACCGCATCACCGAAGCGCGTCATCGCATCGGCGAGTACTGGTGAGGCCTGGTGAGCGGCGAGCGCGTCCTCGTCGGCGAACACTTCGTAGGTCACGACCATGTCGGGATCGTCGTCGACGGTATTGAACATGTACAGCAATGTCCCGGGTTCGCCCTCGGCTTCGGCGGCGAGCGTGCGCATGATGTCGAGCAAGTCGTCGCGTCGACCCGGCTTCGCTCGCAACCTGATGTTGAACATGATCATCGGCGCACCGTACGCGGCGGTTCGCAACGCCAGCCAGTCGATGCGTCGGTGGGTACGCTCGGTCGCGTGCGCGCCGCGATCGCCAACTCGGGGAAGCTCAGGGTCGCCGATGTCGACGATCCGATCCCCGGTCCGGGCGATGCGCTCGTGCGTGTCAGGGCGTGCGGGATCTGCGGGAGTGATCTCCATGCGCTCGTGCATGGCGATGCGATGGTCGAACAGAGCCTCGCCACGGGACTGCCCTCGACATTCGACCCTCGCCGCGACTACATCATGGGCCACGAGTACAGCGCCGAGGTCCTCGAACTCGGGCCCGAGACCGACGGCGCGCCCGTCCGGCCTGGCGATCTGGTCACGTCGCTCCCGGTCGTGCTTACACCGACAGGTGTCGAGACGACCGCGTACAGCAACGTCTACAACGGCGGGTATGCCGATCTGATGCGGCTCAGCGCGGCGCTGTGCATCAAGGTGCCCAACGGGCTCGACCACAGGCGTGCCGCGCTCACCGAACCGATGGCCGTCGGTCGTCACGCGGTCGGCAAGGCGAACCTCCAACCGGGTGACACCGCGGTGGTGCTCGGTTGCGGCCCGGTCGGTCTGGCGACGATCGTTGACCTGCGCCGCCGCGGCATCGACACGATCGTCGCGGCCGACTTCTCCGCGCGTCGCCGCGCCACCGCGACCGCGATGGGCGCGACCGAGGTCGTCGATCCGTCCACCGAACCAGCGATCCACGCCTGGCGCAGGGTCACCGGCGGCACCAAACCGCTCGTCACGTTCGAGGCGATCGGTGTCCCGGGGCTGCTCGATCAGGCGATCGGCGCGGCGCCCGCGCAATCACGCATCGTGATCGTCGGTGTGTGTATGGAGGCCGATCGGGTGCATCCGTTCGTCGCGATCGCGAAGGAACTCAACCTTCAGTTCGTGCTCGCTTACGACCCGCTCGAGTTCGTGGGCGCGCTCCAGTCGATCGCCGAGGGTGAGATCGACGTCACGCCGATGATCACGGGTCGCTGTGGCATCGATGGCGTGCCCGACGCGTTCCGCGCTCTCGGCCGGCCCGATGATCACGTGAAGCTGCTCGTCGAACCGGGTGGTCCCGACCGCGTCGAACCGCTCACGCTGTAACGAGGACGAGGTCCGGCGTGGGTGGTCGCAAGGCATCGCTGGCCGCACCGTGGGTGATCCTCATCGGCGTCGTGATCGTGCTGCTCGTCGTCATCCCACAGTTCTCGCTCGAGGGATCGGTGACTCCGCGGGTGACATTGATCGCCGCGACCGTGGCGTGGTTCGTGTACGGCCTGCGGTTGCGGGGCCGGCAGTGGCGCATCGCCGACGTGCCGACCTCGGAGTGTGCCAACGTCGCCGTCGGGTTCGCCGAGGTCGCGGGCCGCGCGCGGCTCGACCCTCCGCTCGCGGCGCGTGGAAGCGCGAACCCGTGCGCCTATTACCGATGGGAACTTCAGGAATACCGGCGCAGCGGCAAGAACAGCCGCTGGGTGACGGTCGAGAAGGAGGCGCGCTCGCCCCGCTTCGCGGTCGTCGACGCGACGGGCCAGATCACCGTCGATCCCGAACACGCCGAATACGTGGGAATCGACTCGCACCGTATGCGCGTCCCTGGCCGCGGCCGGCGCTGGCGTCAGGTCGAATGGCGTCTTGACATCGACGAACCGGTGTACGTGATCGGCCCGACACGCGTCGCGGCGGCGACCGCCGAAGTCGAATTCGGCACCGACGAATCCGACGACGAGTTCATCATCTCCGACGAATCTGAGCGCAAGGTCCGCGGTCGCGTCGCCCTCGCCGCATGGTGCTGCACGGTGCTCGCCGCGTTCGGGGCGGGCGCTGCTTTCGTGGTACGCGCGGACCCGGGGGTCGGCGCCTCGGGCGACACCACGGTCGACTTCGGCATGGCGGGCGAGTGGTCGCGTCTGCGGTGGTTCGCGTTGGCGAGCATCGCAGTGTTCGCGGGACTGCTCGCGCTCAGCTGGGTCGTGCGTGCGTTCAACCGGCTCGTACGCGTCCGCGGCCAGGCCGAGCGCGCGTGGTCGCTCATCGACGTCGAGCTACAACGCCGCCACGACCTGCTCACTGCGCTCGTCGCGGCCGTGCGTGCGGCGGGCGCTCACGAATTAGTAACCCTGACGCAGTGGGCGACGACCCGCTCGCGCCTGCCGTCCGACGCGCAGGTCGTAGCCGCTCAGGGAGCTGATGCGGACCAACGCGTGCAGGCGGCGACCGTGATCGCTCGCGCCGAGGCGTACCCGACGCTCAAGTCCGCCACGCAATACCGGGCGATCGCGGATCAGATCACGACGAGTGAGAACCGCGTCGCCGCCGCTCGGCGCTTCTACAACGACGCGGTCACGGTGCTGCGTGACCGGCGTGAGGTCTTTCCCTACTCACTCGTCGCCTGGCGGGTCCCGTGTCCGTCAATTGCGCTCTTCACGACCGACGATCGCGTGACACCGCAGATCGGTTCGGCGGCGGCGGTCGACGGTCGGTAAGAATCGGGAAATGAAGGATCTCGCCGGCAAGGTCGCGGTCGTCACGGGCGCGGCGAGCGGAATCGGGCACGCGCTCGCGGTTCAGCTCGCGCACGAGGGGATGACCATCGTCGCGGCCGACGTCGACGCGGCCGGCCTCGACTCGACCTTGCTCGCGGTGCATCAGGTTGGTTGCCGGGCGCTCGCGGTGCGGGCCGACGTGAGCCGCGCCGACGACAACGAGGCACTCGCGGAGCAGGTGACCGCAGAGTTCGGTGGTGTCGATCTGCTCTGCCTGAACGCCGGGGTCTTTCGCGGCGGGTTGGTGTGGGAGAGCCCGATCGAGGACTGGGACTGGGTCTTCTCGATCAACGTGTTCGGCATCGTGCATGGCCTGCGTGCCTTCGTGCCCCGGATGATCGAGCGCGGCAACGAGGCGCACATCGAGATCACCTCGTCGATGGCCGGCTTGGTCGCCACCGGGATGAGCGGTATCTACACGGTAAGCAAGTTCGCGGCCTTCGCACTCGCCGAGGTGCTCGCCAACGATCTGGCTGCTGTGGGCGCGCCCATCGGCGTGTCGGTGCTGTGCCCGAGCGCGGTCGCCACGCAGATCGCCGACTCGCAACGCAACCGCGAGGGCGTGGTCGATCAACTCGACAGCGCCGACGCCGTCGAGCGGTTCCTGCGCGAGTTCTGCAGGCAGGGCATCGATCCAGCCGAAGCCGCGGCGACGACAGTCGAGGCGATCAAGCGCGGCGACTTCGTGATCGGAACCCTTGACACGCTGTCCGAGTTCGTGCGCGTGCGTGCCGAGGCCATCATGCGAAATGAGCTGCCGCCGTTCCAGATGTTCGACTAGCAACGGGGCATGATCGTCCCGGACGACAAGAACTGGACCTGGGTCCTCGAACGGCGTTGCGGCGAATGCGGGTTCGACGCGCAGACCTTCCCACGTGCCGAGATCGGCGCCATGACCCGGGCAAACGCCGCCGCGTGGACTGCGGTGCTCCAGCGCGCCGACGCTCGCGTGCGGCACCGCGACGATCGTTGGTCGGCGCTCGAGTACGCCTGCCATGTGCGCGATGTGATGCGCGTCTACGACGAGCGGTTGCGCCGGATGCTCGTCGAGGACGGTCCGCGCTACGAGAACTGGGACCAGGACGAGACCGCGATCGAGGACCGTTACGGCGAACAGGACCCTGGCATGGTTGCCGGCGAGATCGCCACGCTCGCCGCGGTGCTCGCCGACCGCTTCGACACGGTGAGCGGCGATCAGTGGGAACGCGCCGGCTATCGCAGCGATGGAGCGGCCTTCACGATCGAGTCCTTGGCCCGCTACTTCATCCACGACCCGATCCACCACCTCTGGGACGTCACACCCCAACCAGCGTCATGAACGGTCGATCATTCGTCCGTCATGACGCCGGGAGAGCTGCCCTTGGCGCGACGGCCAGCGTCGATTTCCGACTTGGAAGGTCGGGAATTAGAGTGCGGGCATGTCCGGGACGCCCGTGCCGATCGACCCCCGAGGACCGCGTGTCAACCAGGCGGTGCTGACCGTCGCGCTGCTCATCGGGTTCGTGCTCGACTGGCGATTCGTCGTCCCGTTGTTCGCGGTCGTCTTGTTCCTCGGTGCCGCATTCGGTCCCCGTTTCGGGCCGGTGCTGCGCCTCTTCGCCGAGGTGATCCGGCCACGGCTCGCTCCGCCGGAACACCTCGAAGACCCGCGACCGCCCCGGTTCGCCGCGGCCGTGGGCGTCGGGTTCCTCGCCGCCGCGAGTGTGGCCTTCCTCGCCAGCGCGCCCGGTGTCGGCTGGGCACTCGCGCTCATTGTGGCCGTGCTCGCGGGCCTTGCGGCGACCACCGGCCTGTGCGTGGGTTGTGAGATCTGGCTGTTCATCGCCCGCCGGCGTCACGTGGAGTTGGTCGCATGATCACCGCGAAGTACGCGCTCGTACTCCTCATCGTGTTCGCGCTGTTGCTCGCTCCCCGCATATGGCGTATGCGTCACCTCGCCGACCAGCGCCGTAGGCATCCGTGGCCCGATCTCCCGACGACACTTCGCGGCAACGACCCGACGTTCGTGCTCTTTACGACGCGGTACTGCGCGCAATGCGCGCCGGTCGAGCGCGCGCTTCGCGCCGCCCGGGCCGAGGCGACCGTCCACGTGATCGACGTCGAGCGCGAGCCGCGGCTCGCGGCTGGTTACAAGGTGCGCACCGCGCCAACGGTGATCGAGGCGACGGCTGACGGTGCGGTGCGACGTCGCTTGGTCGGCGCCGAAGCCGTGCTGGCACAACTCCGCGGCGCCGCCTGACCCAACCCGCCGGGCGAGGCTCGGCGCGTCACGCGAAGTGGTCGGCCAGCCCCTTGACGGCGCCGTCGTAGATGCCTTGGATCATCGGTGCCATCTCGTCGGGCGCGACCTCGGCACTCATCCGCGCCGTGCATCCACCCTCGGCCGGCTCGACCGACAGCGTCGTGACGTACTTCGTCGTCGGGAGTACCTCGGCCGCCACCGTGTAGGTGAGTGTCCGGGCGGTGTCGTCGCGCATGACGAGCGTCTCGGTCACCTCGGCGCCGGAGCCCATGGCGATGAAGCGCTGGTCGCCCTCGTACCGCACTCCCGGGAGGCCGGGAAACCACGTCGCGAGCGCTTGGAAGTCGCCGGCCACCTTCCACACCTCGTCCGCGTCGCGCGTGATGAACACTTCGGAATTTGTGATCGCCATGATCCAATCGTGGCACGCGTTCGCCCACGACGGGCAAATTGCTGTCGCCACGCCCGGCTCAGCCGCGGCTCGGCGTGCTGTCGACGAGACGCTGCGCGACGTAGACCGGGACGATCATTGCCAGGACGACGAAGGTCGCGGTGACGTTGACGATCGGGATCGATTCGCTGCGGAACATGTTCTCCAGGATCCACGCCGGGAGGGTCTTGAACCCTCCGTCGATCGTGAACGTCGTGACGATGATCTCGTCGAAGCTGAGCGCGAAGCTCAACAGGCCACCGGCAAGGAGCGCGGACCGAAGCATCGGGAGCCGCACGTACCACCAGGTCTGGAGTTGATCGGCACCGAGGTCGGCCGATGCCTCTTCGAGGCTCGTTCCGAGTTGGCGCATCCGCGCGGCGACGTTGTTGAAGACGATCACGATGCAGAACGTCGCGTGCGCGGCGACGAGCGTCATCACGGACAGGTCGACGCCGAGCCGCTCATAGCCCGAGTGGAACGCGATGCCCGTCACGATGCCCGGGAGGGCGATCGGCAGCACGATCATCAGGTTCACGGTGTGCCGCCCGAAGAACCGAAAGCGCGTGAGTGCGGAAGCCGCGAGCGTCCCGAGCACGAGCGCGACCGCCGTCGCTTCGCTTGCCACCAGCAGCGAGTTCATGAGTGCGTCGCGTGGCCCGGGGGCGTCGATCGTCCGGGACCACGCATCGAACGAGAAGCCGCGCGGTCGGCCGAACCCGCGGCTCGTTGCGACGCTTAGGCGCGCGACGTAACCGAGCGGGAAGTACAGGACGAAGACGACGATCGTCGTGAACGCCGCGAGCAATCGTCGTGCGGTGCGGGACAGGTACATCAGAGTTCCTCGAGCGCGCCCGCGCCCCTTGCGAGCAGCAAGTAGGCGACCATGATGAGGATCGGCACGATGCTGAACGCTGCGGCAAACGGCAGGTTCGCGCTGAAGTTGGAGAAGATCGTGTTGCCGATGAACTGGGTCTTGTTGCCGTAGATCCGATTGACGTAGAAGTCGCCGAGCGTCAGTGAGAACGTGAAGATCGACCCCGCGACGATCGACGGCACGAGCAGAGGGAGCACGATCGAGCGGAAGGTCCTTCCGGCTCGGCCGCCGAGATCGGTCGACGCCTCGAGCAATGAATCGGGCAAGCGGTCGAGCCCGGCATAGATCGGCAGGATCATGTAGGGGAGCCACAGGTAGGCGAGCGTCACGATCGAGCCGCCGATGCCGTAGCCCGGGGTGGCACCCACGAACTCGCGCAAGAAGCCGCTCTCAGGGTTGAGCAAGGTCGACCATGCGTATGTCTTCACCAGGTATCCCGCCCACAGAGGCATCGTGACCAGGATCACAAGGGCTCGACGCCGGCCGACCGAAGCCACCTTCGCCATGTAGAAGGCAACGGGTAGCGCGAGGGCAAGGTCGATGACCGTCACCGCGACCGCGGCAAACACCGTCCGCACCGTCACGGACCGGTACACCGGTGTCTCGATCAAGCGCCGGAAGTTGTCGAGGCCCGGTGCCGTGATACGCCGGGTGATGAGACCGACGGTGACCTCTTGGTGCAGCGACGTGATCAGCAGCGCGACGAGCGCGCCGATGTACGCGAGCAGCAACCACGACAACGGCGGACCGAGGACTCCGCTGAGTCGCAACCACGGCCGCGCCGCGACGTGACGCGCCACGCGGCGGCGGGTTGACACACGCTTGGTCGAGGACATCGTCGTGGAGATCTGGTGCGAGAGGGGCCGGAGCGCGGCGCACCCCGGCCCCTCTCTCGGAGTACGCGTCAGCCCAAGATCTCGTCCCAGGCCGCGACCCACTCCGCGTAATCCTTGCAGTCGACGTCGGTACGTCCGTCGAGGCATTCCTTCGTGGGTGTCGTCCAATAGTGCAACTGGTTGTAATACTCCTCGTCCTCGGCGAAGTACGCCGCGCAGTGGTCGGCCTGGTCGTCGCAAGCCTTCAGGTTGGCCGGCGCCTCACCGAAGGTCGTCGCGACCGTGCCCTGCACGGCGGGCGAGGTGATGTAGTTGATCCACTTGTAGGCGCAGTTCGGGTTCTTGGCGTCGCTGTGGATCATCCAGTTGTCCGACCACGCGGTTGAACCCTCCTTGGGCAGGACCGAGTCGACGGGAACGGCGGGGTCCGCGCCCTGGAGCGTGTTGACGATGATCTGCCAACTCGTTCCCATGACCGTGCTTCCCGCCGTGTAGTGCTCCTCGTACTGCACGTAGTCGGACCAGTACTCGCCGATGATGGCATTCTGTTCTTTGAGTAGATCGACGGCGGCGTTGAACTGTGTCTCGTCGAGCGAGTACGGGTTCGTGATGCCGAGGTCAGGCTTGGTCGCCATTAGGTACAGCGCCGCGTCGGCGATGTAGATCGGCGAGTTGTAGGCCGCGATCTTGCCCGCATACGGCGAGTCCGGGTCGAACACCGCGCCCCAGGAGTCGGGTGCCGGTGTCACCTCTTCGGTGTTGAACTGGAGCACATTCGCGCCCCAACCGTGCGGGATGCCGTACACCGTTCCGTCGACCGAGTTCCACGCCTTCTCCTTCAAGAAAGGAGCAAGGTCGGCATAGTTCTCGATCAGGCTCGTGTTGATCTCGGCGGCGTCGCCAGCCGCGACGCTGCGCAGTGACGAGTCACCCGATGCCGACACGACGTCGTAATCGCCGGAACCGAACAGCGTGAACGCCTCGTCCGAGGTGCCGAACTCCTTGATGGTGGCCTTGCATCCGGTGTCGTCCTCGAACGCGCTCACCCAGTCGATTTCTGGGTCTTTGGAGCCGTTCTCGGCGTAGTACGGCCATGCGAGGATCGAGATGGCACCTTCGCCCTCGCCGATCTCTTCTTGCGCGCCGGACGAACCTCCGTCGTCGTCATCGCCGCAGGCCGCGGCGACGAGTGCGAGTGCCATGGCGGTCGCCGCCAGGCGGTAACTCTTCTTCATGCTTCCCCCTAGCTAGGTGATGGCTGGTTCCGCTGTCGTCGTGATATTCGTTGATGCTATTGACTTCGACGCCGTGGGCGCAGCGTCACCGACGCGCCGGCAGTCGTTGGTGTGCCACGCAACCGTGACTTCGTCGCCGATCACGGCGCGCGCCAGGCTCTCGCGATTCGGGCGATCGACGATGACCGTGCGTCCATCGCGCAGCGCGACGCGATAGCGCGTCGTCGAACCGAGGTACTGCACATCGCGGACCTCGCCGGAAACGTGGATCTGACCTGCACCGCGTGCATCATCGGGCACCACGAAGTCGATACGTTCCGGTCGGATGGTGAACTGTCCAGCGCTGTCGCTGAGCAGGTTTGCGGTGCCGACGAAACCGGCGACGAACTCGGTCGCAGGGTTCTCGTAGATCTCCTGGGGTGAGCCGACCTGCTCGATCCGACCCTCGTTGAAGACGGCCACCCGGTCGCTCATCGACAGTGCTTCACCCTGATCGTGGGTGACGAAGATGAAGGTGATTCCGACCTCGTGCTGGATCTGCTTGAGTTCGACCTGCATCTCCTCGCGCAACTTCAGGTCGAGCGCGCCGAGCGGTTCGTCGAGAAGCAACACCTTGGGGCGGTTGACCAACGCCCGTGCGAGCGCGACCCGCTGGCGCTGGCCACCGCTCAGCTGGTGGGGTTTGCGGTGAGCGAACCCGTCGAGGCGGACCTGGGCGAGCGCGGCCTCGGCACGACGGCGGCACTCCGCCTTCGGAACCTTCTTCACGCGCAGCCCGTACTCGATGTTCTTGATCACGCTCATGTGTGGGAACAGCGCATAGTCCTGGAACACCGTGTTGACGTCGCGGTCGAACGGCGGGTCGCGACTGACGTCGCGCGCGTCGAGTTCGATCGTCCCCGTGCTCGGGAGTTCGAATCCGGCGATGAGGCGCAACATCGTCGTCTTGCCCGAACCCGACGGTCCGAGCATCGCGAAGAACTCGCCCGACTCGACGTCGAGGTCGACGCGGTCGACGGCGACGACATCGCCGAATCGCTTCGTGACGCCGCGCAGGCGAACGGCGGGTAGACGAACAGCGGAGGTTGTCATCAGGCTGGTCCCCCCCCCAAATGGGCGATCGGCACACTACGCCGATGCCGCGCCCGCGCGTGCGCGCAGTTTCGACCATCGCGACGGAGTCAACAGCGCCGCGCGCGGATAGTCCTCGAACATCCAGCGGGCGAATTGGGTCCGGGTCCACGCCGTCAGGTCGACCGCGCGCAACGCCGCGCGCGCGCCGATGGGCCGGGCGAGCACCTTGGCGAGCAACGCCGCGAATCGAAGGTCGTGGCCGAGTCGGCGGCGGACGGCCGCGCGGTAGGCGCCGCCGACGTCACCACCCGTGGCGATGCACGCCACCGCGACCATGCCGGTTTCGAGCGCCTGGGCGATTCCCTCGCCGGTCATCGGATCGACCACGGCCGCGGCGTCGCCGACGAACAGCACCCGGCCGTGCGCCAGATCGTCGGGCCGGTAGCGAGTGGGGATGGGCCAGGCGCGCACCGGCTCGACGGGGTGCGCATCCGGCCCGAGCACGTCGCGCAGTGACGGCCGGGCGAGGAGATCCGGCCAGAGCGCCTTCAGTTGCCTGCCACTGCGCCCCTGGGAGCGAAGGACGCCGTAGCCGACGTTGGCGTGCCCGTCGGGCAGCGGGAACACCCATGCGTAGCCGGGAAGGAGATCGCGCTCGAACACGACCCACAGGCGATCGACGTCGACCGCGGCGTGGTACTGGCGGACCGCGTGCCACTCCCCGAGGTACGGGCTCGGCTCGGGGCGCACGAGTCGTCGCACCGTCGACCAGTGTCCGTCGGCGGCGATCGCCCATCGGGCCTCGATTGGTTCGTTCGACGTGCTGGTTCGGAGCATGACGCGCTCGGGCCGGACGTCGACGCGGTCGATCTCGACGCCGGTGCGTGTCTCGACGCCGCTGCTCATCGCGGTGTCGAGCAGCGCAGCGTCGAGACGGCGACGGCTGATGACCGCGGCGAACTCGCCCCGCGTGGGCAGGGTCAGGTCGATGCGCCGCCCGCTCGGCGACCGCAACGCCACCTGCCGGACCGACTCGTAGCCGTGGGCAACGGAGCCATCGCTCGAATCGGTCGTGAGTTGTGGTGTCGCGACGCCGAGTTCGTCGAGCAGCCGGAGTGCGCTGGTCGTCAGTCCGTCACCGCACGTCTTGTCACGCGGAAACACCGCCCGATCGACGAGGACGGCGCTCAGCCCCGCGCGCGCCGCCCCGACGGCGGCGGCGCAACCAGCCGGTCCGGCACCAACGATCGCGACGTCGTACACCATGGCGCGGCGACGCTATCGACGTCTTCGCTGGGCCGGGCGATCGGCGCAACGATCGGGTCGCGGGGCTGGCGCTCAACGGATCTCGGCGCGGCGGAAGCGCCAGCCCGCGAGCGCGACCAACGTGATCGTCCACACGAGCGGCGGAAGGAGGGCGTCGCCGAGCGAGGCGAGCCCGAAGTTGTTCTCCGCCGAGAAGTCGAACTCGGAGAACGGGTCGAAGACAAAGGTCAGCAGCGGCCAGAGCGGCAGCCGAGCGTCGAAGGTATCGGTGACCTCGTAGAGCAACGGTTCGAGGATGAACAGTCCGACGAACACACCGAGGGCCGCGACGGTGCGGCGCGCGAACGCGGTGATCGCAAAGCCGAGCGCCGCGCCGAGCATGCATGCGATGACGATGCGTGCACCATCGAGCGCGCGGTCGCTCCACCACGCGCGGTCGACTCCTTCGGTCGTGCCGCGTGTCGCCGCGACGAGCGAATACGTACCCGCGAGGAATGCCGTGATGACGCCGATGACGACCCCCACTCCGACCATCACGGCGGACAACTTCGTCACCCACACCCTGACCCGGCGGGGTTCGAACAACAACTGCGTCGACAACGACGCCGCGCCGAACTCGGCACCTAGGCACGAAGCCGCCAGCGTGATGGCGAGCAGCACGAACACCGGTCCGAAACCGCGGAGGACCGCATGCAGGTCGCGCAGCTTGGCGCGGTCATCGTCCGCGAACTGCAACTTCTCACAGGGTGTCGTGTCACCCGTGAACTCGCCCCGGACAACGAGGTCATCGACACAGTCGCCATCCACGCCGATGAACGTCCGTGAGGCGTCGTGCGTCGACGTCGCCGCACGAACGGTCATGCCGAGCGCGATGGCACCAAGCACGACGACGAGAAGCACCCAGACCACACGACGCGAACGGAAGCGCCACAGTTCGGCGACGAACAGGTTCATGGTCTTCGCTCCGATGACTGCTGCGGGGGCGCGGGCGCGGCGACCGGCGCGGTGGGTGGAGTGCCCGTGAGTTCGAGGAATGCGTCTTCGAGCGTTCGTTCGATCGGCATGAGGAGCGAAAGATGGATCCCGGTCGCGGAGAGCGCTGCGGTGACCCGCGACGCCGCCTCACCTTCGACCGCGACCGAGATCTGGCCGTCGCCGGTGACCTCGAGATCGAAGCCCGCGCGGCGAAGCGCCTGCGCGGCCGCCGCGAGTTGCGCCGACCCTCCCGGCACCGAAACGGCGAAGCGGGACTCACCGCCCGCCATCAATTCACGAACGGTGCCGCTACGGACCAGGCGCCCGTGCGCGATGACGCTGACCCGGTCGCAGGTCTGTTCGACCTCGGAAAGGATGTGGCTGGACACGAAGACCGTACGGCCCTCTTCGCCGAGCCGGCGCAACAACGTTCGCATCTCGAGGATGCCGGGAGGGTCGAGGCCGTTCGCCGGCTCGTCGAGGATGAGTACCTCGGGATCCTTGAGCAGGACGGCGGCCACGCCGAGGCGCTGTTTCATGCCGAGCGAGTAGGTCGCGAACCGTGATCCGGCGCGGTCGGCGAGGCCGACGGTGTCGAGTGCTGCGGAGACGCGGGTCTGCGGAATTCCGCGTGACCGCGCGAGCAGTGCCAGGTTGCGGCGACCGGAGAAGTTCGGGAAGAAGCTCGGTTGCTCCACGAGCGCACCGACGCGGTCGATGACCTTCGGGAGGTCGTGCGGGACCGAATGTCCGAGTAGGCGGATCTCGCCCGCGGTCGCGTGCAAGTGTCCGACGAGCGCGCGGATCGTGGTGGTCTTTCCGGCACCGTTGGCTCCGAGGAAGCCGTGGACCCCGCCCGCGCCAACCGCGAGGTCGAGGCCGTCGACCGCGTTGACCACGCCCCGCGCGCTCCGGTAGGTCTTGCGGAGTCCACTGATCTCGATCGCCTGCACCTGCATTCCCTCCGGTGAACGGCCAGCTCCGGCCGCGCTCACACAGCCGCACTCGGCCGGCGGCAAGGGTAAGCGTCGTCTGGGGTCCGGCTCGCGCGGCGTCGAGGGTGCGGGACCTGCACCGCTCCGCCGCTGAAGGGGTACGGGACGGGGAGACGTGAGGGGCGACGGGAGCCCGGTTCGTCGCGCCGCGGTTCGCGCGGCCAGAATCTCCGGGTCGTGCGGCGGGGCGCGCCCGCCGGCAGGCCGGACGCCCTCGAACAGGAGATCCTCTGTGAACGTCGTCGTGTGCGTGAAGCAGATTCCGGACCCGTCGGTCCCGGGTCAGCTCGAGGCCGATCACACCCTCGATCGCAGTGCAAAGCCGATCCTTGACGAATCCGACAGCTACGGCGTCGAGATGGCGCTCCAACTCGTCGACGCGTCCGGCGGAGGCGAGGTGACGCTCATCTCGCTCGCGCCGAACGGCGAGGTCAGCGGGTTGAGGACCGCCCTCGCGATGGGCGCAGCCAAAGCCGTGCTCGTCAGCGACGAAGCCTGCTCGGGAACCGATGCGCTCGGCACCGCCAAGGTGCTGGCCAAGTGTGTCGAGCGCGTCGGCGATGCCGACCTGGTCCTGGCTGCGACCGAATCGAGCGACGGATACACCGGCACGGTGCCCGCCCAGATGGCCGAGTTGCTCGGCTGGCCGGCGCTCACCTTCGCGAAGAAGGTCGAGATCCACGACGGCACGGTCAAGATCCAGCGACAGACCGAGGCCGGGTACGACGTCGTCGAGGCTTCGCTACCCGCCGTCGTGAGCGTCACCGCCGGTGTCGTCGAGCCGCGGTACCCCAGCTTCAAGGGCATCATGGCGGCGAAGAGCAAGCCGGTCGACCAGGTGACCGCAGCCGATCTTGGACTCGAAGGACAGGTCGGTTGGTCGGGCGCTCGTCAGAACATCGTGAACGTCGAGCAAGCTCCGGCCCGTGAAGCAGGTGAGAAGTTCGAAGACGATGGGACCGGCGCCGAGAAGATCGCCGCGTTCCTCGAGAACCTCAAGGTCATCTGAGCCGGAGCCGCACGAGAGCCGCACAAGCGCCGCACGAGAGAGAGTCTTTCGATGTTGAACAAGGTCTGGGTCTACGCCGAGGCGAACGGCGACAAGGTCATCACCGCAACGCTCGAGTTGCTCACCAAGGCGCGCGAGATCGCCGCGACGGTCGAAGCCGTGTATGCCGGTACGGCCGGTGACGCAGTCGCCGCGCAGGTCGGCGAGTACGGCGCGTCGACCGTGCACGTCATCGAGCCCCAGGGTGGGCTGCCGGGCCAGGTCGCGGCGGCGGCGATCGCCGAACTCGCGGCGACGCAGGCCCCCGACGCGATCCTGTTCGCGCAGACCTACGACGGGCGCGACGCCATCGCCCGGCTCTCCGCGAAACTCGACCGTCCAGTGCTCACCAACGGTTTCACGCTCGCGGTCGACAACGGCACGCTCACCTTCGGCACCGCGATCTTCGGTGGCACGACGCTGGTCGATTGCACCCTGTCGAGTGACGCGCCGCACCTCATCGCCATTCGGCCCAAATCGTTCGCGGCAGAGCCGGCGGGCGGGTCGGCCGCGGCGATCAGCGCCGTCGGAGCGGTCGACGCGGGCCGCGCGGCCGAAGCGAAGGTGCTCGAGGTGTTCGAGGAGGAACAGACCGGGCCGAAGCTCGAAGAGGCTCAGGTGGTCGTCTCGGGTGGTCGCGGGATCGGCGCGCAAGAGAACTACAAGCCGCTCGTCGAGGAACTCGCTCGGTCGCTCAAGGGTGCGTTCGGCGCGAGCCGCGCGATCGTCGACGCTGGCTGGGTCCCGTACGCGCTGCAGGTCGGCCAGACCGGCAAGACCGTGAAGCCCAAGGTCTACATCGCGCTCGGAATCTCAGGAGCGACGCAGCACCTCGTCGGAATGAAGAACTCCGACAACATCATCGCGATCAACAAGGACGGCGAAGCCCCGATCTTCGGTGTGGCCGACCTCGGCATCGTCGGCGATGTCCACAAAGTCGTCCCGGCATTGAAGGAGATCATCGCCTCGAAGGGCTGACGTTGTTCCACAACTCGGCGGCTGTCCCCGGATTCGGCGGTATTCCGCGGATCCACGGGACAGCCGCAGCTTCGTGGGGCAACTAGCCCAGGGTTAGTCGAGCTCGAGGATCACCGGTGCGTGATCGCTCGGTTGGGTTCCCTTGCGCGCGTTGCGGTCGACCACAGCCCAGCGGACCCGGTCGGTCACCGGCGCGGTCGTGAGCGCCAGGTCGATGCGCATCCCACGATGTTGGTGGAAGTCGCCGGCCCGGTAGTCCCAGTAGCTGAACAACCCGTCGACGCCGGGGTAGACGGTGCGAAACGCGTCGGCCATGCCCCACTGACACAGCCGGCGGACCGCCGCACGTTCCGCATCGGTGACATGAGTCGCGCCCTCGAACGCTTCGATCTTCCAGACGTCGCGATCCTCGGGCGCGACGTTGTAGTCGCCGAGCACGGCGAGCATGTCGTTGGGTGAGTGGTGTTTCGCGACCCACTCGGCGAGGACGTCGAACCATTGGAGCTTGCGCCGATAGTGGTCGCTGTCGACCTCGCGACCGTTCGGCACATACACCGACACGACCCGGATGCCGTGACACGACGCGGCGACAAGGCGGGCGTCGCCCTCGTACGGGTCGCTGAACCCGTCACCGAAGCCGAATGCCGGATCATCGATGCCGACCCGGGAGAGGATTGCGACGCCGTTCCACTGCCCCTGCCCGTAGTGGACTGAGTCGTAGCCGAGTTCGCGGAATGTGAGCGCAGGGAACGTCTTGTCGGACAGCTTGGTCTCCTGGAGACACAACACATCCACGTCCGCATAGCCCAGGAACTCCTCGACGCGGGGGAGCCGCGCCTTCAACGAGTTCACGTTCCAGGTCGCGATCCGCACAGGCGGCGCATCGTAGGGCGCCAGTCTGCGAACCGCCCCGGGGATCTCGTTCAGGCGCGGCGCCGCCGTTGTCGCGCGATGGCCAGCGCGACGATCGCGGCGAGGGCGACCGCGCCCACCGCCACCTTGACTCCGGTGGTTCCGCCGTTGCCGTCGCCGCGCGGTGGGGGCGAGATCGCGTCACTGGTCGGCGATGTGCCGTCGGGCGGTTCGGGGCGGTCGCTCTCGGTCTCGAGCTGTACCACCTGCTGGAAGGTGGGCCGGTTCTGCCAGTCGATCGACGGCATTCCTGCGAGCAGCGTCGCGTACTCGATGTCGTCGTCCGCGACGGTGCGCTTCCAGTCGGCGATTGTTGCGGTCTTGAACTCGGCGCGCAGGTCAGGCAATGCGAGGCGCAGCGACCGCCACAACTCGTCGCGGCACGACTCCTCGCAGAAGGGGTGCTGGGTCGTGCCGTCGAGTGTGGCCGCGAGCGCGCTCGCGCTACCACTGCTGCCGTCGCGCGAGCCGTTCGACAGGCGCAGCGCCCGTCGTGCATCGCCGTCGTCGGCGAACACCTCATCGAGAATGTGTGGCCACCACGCGTCGACGATGGCGGGAGCGACGGCGTCCTCGTACTCGCCATCGCCGTCGTCGTCGCGCCGGAACGCGCCGTTGTCGGACCAGATTTCGAGCCGTTCGCGCAGGTCGAGCACGCGCGGGTCGATGTCGGCGGGCGGGTCGCCCATGACGGCGAGGAGTCGCGGCACCATCTCGACGCCGCGGAGGTCTTGGGTTCCCGCATCGCGCATGATCGTGACGATGTCGGCGCGCGTGATGGTCGGCGCGGTCGCGTCGTCACCTGCGAGGAGCGCCTCGACCTTCTTGGAGAGCAACTGGGAGCGGTGCACCGGGCCGTATTCGAATTCGGCGTCGCTCGACTGCCAGCCCGGCGCCGGGCGGTTGTTCCAGCTGACGATGTAGCCCGACTCGGGATTGGTCTCGTGCGGGAGTTGATCGAGGTCGAGGTACTCGCCGGTCCAGTCGTGACCGGCACCGGCGAGAACGGGCAGAGTCGGATCGGTACCGCCCGCGCGGATCGGACAACGGCACGAGTCCTGGAACGCGATGTCGCGGTCGTCGACGTAGAACCAGTTGAACGTGTAGCCGATGCTCCTTCCGACCGCGACGCGGAACGCCTCGGCGCCCGGCGCCATGAACTCGGGATCGTTCAACTGCTTGAAGCCGATCGCCGAGTCGACCTCGGCCCGGTAGGTGCTGCGCTGCTCGACGATCGCGATCGGTGTGCCGTCGACCAGCGTGCCCCGCCACAGCACAGGCCCGTACGCCGATCGCTGCACGGTCCACACGACGCGTGTCGCGTCGGGTGCGAGTTGCGTCGCGGGTGCGTCGATGACGTGGTCCCACGTCTCGAACGCTTCGCAGATGCCGTCGCGGTCATAACCGGTCGAGTCGATCGATGGGCGACCGCCAGCAGGTTCGCAGAGGCGTAGCACGACCTGGTCGACGTTGTCGCTGCCCGACGAGGTGGCCGACCAGGCGTAGCGGTTACCGCGCCCGAGCAGGACATAGAAGTCGACACCGAGGAAGCCCACGCCGCGTGCGTCGATGCCGGGGCCGTGGACGTCTTTCTCGGTGAGCAACTCGGGTGCGCTGTAGCCGATCTGCGGGCCGAACACCGCGATAGGGCGACCCGCGGTCGTGCGGTTACCGGCGACGAGGATCGCGTTGGAGAGGCGCGGGCCTTCGCGCCGCGCGCGTTCGAAGGTGTCGAGAAACTTGACCGTTGCGCTCCAACGGCGATCGCGCCCGAGCAACGCACGACTCACGCCAAGGCCCGCGGCGAGGTCGTCGGTCGCCGGCGCGGCCTCGTTGATCGGCTTCAGGCTCGTGCAATCGATCGCCGGGTTGGCGTCGGGGTCGACCAAGGTCGGGCGGGCGAGCGAGTACGGGGTGACGAGCGTTCCCGTGGTCGGCGACGCCGGATCGTCGACGAAGTGGAGGTCGTCGAAGATCGTGCGCGCGGTCAGGGCGTCGCCGCCGAGGTTGGCGGTCAAGCGCTGGAGACCGCACGCATTCTCGACCTCACGCCCTCCGCCGCGACCGAAGATCCCGCCGACGAGGGTCGCGATCGCGACGGCGTCCTCGGGCACCCACGGTTCGGGGCGGCCGACGCCGAGCAACTTGTGCTCGATCGGCTGGAGCGACGGGTCGTCGACGATCGCTTCGATGAACGCGTTCACGCCGTCGGCGTAGGCCTCGACGTCGCTCACGATCGCGGCGCCGTCGGGTCCGGATTCCTCGAGCGTGCGGATCTGCTCGGTGAGGTCGGCTTCGGTGTAGGGCGAACTCGCTACGGTCCCCTTGTCGCGTCCCGCGAACTGATCGGAGTAACCGACCAGTTCGGACAACCGGCCCCGGCCGAGGTGACGCAACACGTCCATGAAGAACAGACGGTCCTCGGCGGTCGTGTAGCCCTGCGCGAACATCGTCGCGTAGCGCGTTCGGCCGTAGATGTGGGGGACACCGAAGCTCAGGTCACGAATCACTGTCGCGTCGTCGTGGGGGTGGTACACGCGCCCGATGTCGTCACCCGGCACCCCGAAGGATGCGTCCTTGAAGTAGTCGCGCAGCCTCGTATCATCCAGTTCATCGGCCTGAACGAGCGCGTCGTACATACGCAGTTGATCCTCGTAGTGCGGCGGGAACTCGGCGTTGCCCGCGAGCGCGTCGGTGATCTGCGCCAGCATCTCCTCGGTCACTCCGGCGTTCTGGCCGGGCGGCAGGATGTTCGTGAAGCCGCCGCCGTCGTCGTAGCCGCGGTAGCGACCGTCGACCGGAGCGCCGCCGGCCGTGGTCGTCGTCGACTCCTGCGCTCCGGCGGAGCCGAACGACGAAGCGACGATGACGACAGCCAGCACCAAGCCCGCACGCGCGAGAGCAGCCCGCCCCGCTGTTGGCGCGCCGCCCTTCACCATCCGCGCGACCCCCTCGACCCTGCTGTGTCGGCGAGCGAACCTAGTTGAGGTACTTGGGGTTGGCGATCGCGAGCGCCGCGGCCGCAGTCTCTTGCAGCCGCGCGAGCACTTCCTCGGCGCGGCCGTCGAACTCGCCCGAGCGAATCGCGGTGGCGAGCCGGCGACGGAGCGCGTCCAGTTCCTCGTCGGTCGCGGCGTTCGGTGCGGTGTCCGCGGGCGCGTCGCCGAGCAGGTCGCGGAGACGGTCGCGTTCGGCGCGCCGATGGGTGGCACCGAGCTCGAGTTCGCGCTCGACGATGCCGAGCGCGTTGACCGCGACTCGCGTGTGAAAGGCGAGCCGCCCCTCGACGGCGCCCATCAGGTCGCGCTCCAGGAACTCGCGCACCGCCTCGATCAGCTCGACCACGGTCGGCCGCTCAGCCATCGAGCCCGCCTCGCCTCCGAAGTCGGCGCGCCGGCGACCGGAGCGTGGTGATTCGGATCACGTCAATCACGGGACTCACCACGCGTCCGGGTGCGGGCCGGCAGCGAGGAGTCGCAACAGATCCCACTCGTTCTCGACGACGCGCCGGCCGATCGTCGCCAACTCGACCGAGCGAACGACGCCGTTCAAATGGGTGAATGCCTGGATCAGGCACATGACACCCCACTTGAGGGTCGCGAGTGCGATCCAGAACTTCAGCGCCGCCAACGTCGGCCGCGCCCCTCCCGCCCGTTCGTAGGCGTCGAGCAACGACTCGACGTCGCCGAAGCCGCCCACGACGCGCGGGACGCCGAACCGCCAGGCGCGCGCGCACAACCAACCCAAGTCTTCGATCGGGTCGCCCAGGTGAGCGAGCTCCCAGTCGAGCACGCTGCGGATCCCTTCGGGTCCGACGACGAAGTTGCCGTTGCGGAAGTCGCCGTGAACGAGGCGCGGCGACTCGGCCGCCTCGGGTTGGTTGCGCCGCATCCACCGCAGCCCGAACTCGAATGCGGGGTGCGGTTCGCCGAACGTGTCGAAGATCTCGGTCCACTGGCCGAGTTGGCGGGATGCAGTCTCGATCGCCAAGTTCGGGAGCGACTCGACCGGGGTCGCGTGGATCGCCGCGGCGATCGTTCCGCACTGGGCCGCCAACGTGGTTCGCGCCTGTTCGTACTCGCCGTCGCGCAGGATCCGCCGCGCGATCGTCTCTCCCGCGACGTGATCCATCACGAAGCCCTCGCCGAGGCCGTCGCTCGGGTCGAGCAACAACCGGACTCGTGGCACCGGGACCCCGGCGTCGCGCGCCGCGCGCAGCAGGTGGTATTCGGTGGCGCGGTCCGTCGATCCCAACGACGGACCGGGGTCGCGTCGCAGGACGAGGCGGTGGGTTGCGGCTTCCGCGGCGATGGCCTCGAACACCCAGGTCTCGCGCGATGCACCCCCCGAAACGCGGTGCAACCGTTCGATCGTCGTCGGTCCGAGTTCGCGCGCGAGTGCCGCAGCCAAGCGTTCGGGGTCGGGCGCGGGCATGCGAGTCGCAGCATGACATCCGCGTCGCGGTCGATCCAAGCCGCCGTTCGATCCAAGGCGCTGGTCGATCCAAGGCGGCCTCGTGCTTCGCCCTCACGCTGGCGCCGCGTCGAGATGCTCGCTCGATAACTTCGGCGAATGTCACGGGTACAGCGAGTTCGGGGAGCGGTGCAGGACTTCATCGCAGCCGAGGCCGCGTCGGGTGTTGTGCTGGTCGTTGCGCTCATGTTCGGGTTGACCTGGTTCAACATCGACAGCGGAAGTTACGGCGACGTCTGGGGTGCCTCGGTCGCCCTGGATTTCGGACCGGTTGAGGTCCACAAGTCCGTGTCGGGTTGGGTCGAGAGCGGTTTGATGGCCGTGTTCTTCTTCGTCATCGGACTCGAATTGAAGCGTGAGATCGTCGTCGGCGAGCTTCGCGACCCGAAGGTCGCGGCTGTCCCGATCCTCGCGGCTGTTGGTGGCATGGTCGTACCAGCTGTGATCTATTTCCTAGTCAGCGCCGGGACCGGGGCCTCCCGCGGTTGGGGCGTGCCGGTGGCAACTGATATCGCCCTTGTGCTTGGTCTGCTCGCGTTGTTGGGTTCGCATGCGAGCAGCGGGCTGAAAGTGTTCATGCTCGCTGTCGCGATCGTCGATGACCTCCTCGGAATAGCGGCGATCGCCTTGTTCTACACCGATGACCTTCGCCTTGAGTGGCTTGCCGGCTCACTTGTGCTTCTTGGCGTCACTGCCTCTTTGATTCGCGTGCTGCCTCGCGGCTGGTGCCTTGCTCTTGGTGGGGCCACCGTGTGGTACTGCACGTATAGGTCGGGTGTGAAGGCGGCCCTCGCCGGCGCCGCGATTGGTCTGGTGGTGCCCGCGACGGCATACCGAGGCCGCGACTTCTTGAATGAACTCGAGCATCGAGTACATCCGTGGAGCGCCTTCGTCGTTCTGCCGCTGTTCGGAATCACCAGTGCTTCAATCTCGGTCGCTCCCACGGCCGTTGCGGACGCGCTGACGAGCCGCGTGACGTGGGCCGTTATCGCAGGTGCCGTAGCGGGCAAGTTTGTGGGCATCACCGCGACGACTCTCGTCCTCGCACGCGGATCGCTTCGTCTGCCGGGTGAGTTGTCAAGAAGCGAGGTGGTTGCAGGGTCGTTGCTCGGTGGTGTGGGGTTTTCCGTGGCGCTATTCATCGCGTCAGCCGCATTCGGTGCTGACCCGTCCGACCGCCTTGCGCACGCGCGGATGGGTGTTCTCTTCGCCGGGGTGATCGCCGCCGCGCTCGGTGCGGCGATCCTCACACTTTCTTCACGAGGTCGGCGCAATGCTCCCATCTCGCCTCCGTAGCCTCATTGTTCGTGATCGAGTCTGTCGTGCCGTCGTCTGATGTCCAGGGTGCGACCGAAGCGATCCCGACTCCGAGTCCGAGGTCGCGCACGATCGTCGTGATCGAAGACGAAGCGCCGATCGCCGACGCGGTGGCGGCCCGTCTGCGTTCCGAGGGACACCGGGTCGAGATCGCCTACGACGGACCGGGTGGTGTCGCGCTCGTCGAACAGGTCGAGCCCGATCTCGTCGTGCTCGATGTGATGCTGCCCGGATTCGACGGGCTCGAAGTGTGCCGGCGGATCCAGCGGTCGCGGTGGATCCCGGTGCTGATGCTCACCGCCCGAGATTCGGAGGGCGATCTGGTGATCGGGCTCGCAGTGGGTGCGGACGACTACCTGACGAAGCCGTTCTCTGCGCGCGAACTCACCGCGCGGGTCGCGGCATTGTTGCGTCGAGCCGAACGGGCCGCCTCGGCTCCCGCTGATGAGGCGCCAGTGCGGGTCGGCGCGATCGTGCTCGATCCGGCGACCCGGCGGGTCGAGCACGGCGGCGACCTCGTGCATCTGACGCCGACCGAGTTCGACCTCGTCCATTACCTTGCCCTTCGACCGTCGCGGGTCGCGACCCGCGAGGAACTGCTCGAACAGGTGTGGGGGTACGACATCCCCTCGGGTGGACGCACCGTCGATTCACACGTCCGCTCGATCCGACGCAAGCTCGGGGCCGACGTGATCCGCACCGTTCACGGCGTCGGCTACGCGATCGAGGCATCGTGAGCGTCCCGCACACGCCGCTCGAACGCTTCACCTCGTTGAAGCTCAAGCTGAGCATCGTCATCGGTGTCGCCGTCGGCGTCACGATCCTGGTGTTCTGGGCAGGAGTCAAGATCGGGTTGTGGCCGGCGTTCGCCGGTACCGGCGCAGGACTCGTGTCGCTTGCGGTCGTCTGGTGGCTGTCACGGGGTCTCACGCATCCGGTGCGCGAGATGGCGCACGCGGCGAATCGCATCACTCACGGCGATTTCACGCCGCGGGTGAGCGCGGACTTCCGGCGCGACGAGATCGGGGCGCTCGCCCGCGCCTTCAACCGGATGGCCGAGGAACTCGGCGAGACCGATCGGTTGCGGCGCGATCTCGTCGCCAACGTGAGCCACGAGTTGCGCACGCCGATCGCCGCGCTCCAAGTCCATCTCGAGAACCTCGTCGACGGCGTCGAGGCCGCCGATCCTGACACGTTGCGCATGATGCTCCAGCAGACCGTCCGGCTCGGCCGACTCGTGCAGCAACTCCTCGACCTCTCCCGGCTCGAGGCAGGTGTCGTTCCCCTCGACGTTCGCAGCTTCGACGTGAGTTCGATGCTGCGAGGCGCGGTCAACGAGACGCGCCTGTCCCGCTCGAACGCGACCATCCACATCGAGGTCGATCCGACCGACCTGCGTCTCGTCGGCGACAGCGAGCGCCTGCATCAGGTGGTTGCGAATCTGGTCGAGAACGCCCTGCGATATTCGCCGCGCGATGGGCGTGTCGACGTCAAGGCCCGCCGTGCGGCGGGCGACGTGCTCCTCGAAGTCAGCGACGAAGGCCCGGGAATCGCCGCGACCGACGCCGAACGCGTGTTCGAGCGCTTCTACCGCGCCGACGCGGCACGCTCGTCGCAGCACGGAGGCGCAGGCCTGGGTCTCGCGATCGCCCGGTGGGTCGTCGACCTGCACGGCGGCACGATCAAGGCCGAGCCCCGCGAACCACACGGCTGCCGCATGATCGTCGCTCTCCCCACCACCGGAGTCGGTGCCGCGAACGGGACCGTTCCGACATGAGCGACACGACCCCGACGGCGGAGCCGCGCGCCGCGGTCCCGGTCAGCACCGACGCGGTGCCCACGGTTGTCGCGCACCTCGAACGGCTCGACCCGGCTGTTCGCTCCCGGCTCTGTTACGCCGGTGCTATGAACGCGATTTCGCGATTCTCAGCTGGTTCGGCACCAACCGCTCCGAACGACGCGCCGAGGCGGCGACCGCCTCGGTCTGCCCCTGACGCCACCAACGAAGGTCCGACCGACCCAACTGAAAGGACGCGCACATGAAGCTTGCATCGATCGAGGATGCGCTGCGCCGGATCCGTCGTGGCGAGATGGTGCTCGTCGTCGACGACGAAGACCGGGAGAACGAGGGCGACCTCACGATGGCTGCCGAGTGGGTGACCCCCGACGCGATCAACTTCATGCTCCGCTGGGCGCGCGGCCTCGTGTGTATGCCCTGCGACGGTGAGCTCCTCGACTCGCTGCGCATCGGTCCGATGGTCCACGCCGAGGACGCAACGGCCGACACGGCGTTCTGCGTCACGATCGACCACATCGACGCGGGCTCGGGGATCGGCGCCGGCGACCGTGCGCTCACAATCCGTCGGATCCTCGATCCTCGGAGCGCTCCGAGTGACTTCCTCCGGCCCGGGCACGTGTTCCCGCTGCGAGCGAAGCCGGGCGGCGTGCTCGAACGCCGTGGGCACACCGAGGCCGCGGTCGATCTCGCGCGTCTCGCCGGGCTTCCGCCGGTCGCGGTGATCTGCGAGGTGCTGCACGATGACGGTTCGCCGGCGCGGATCCCATACCTCGAGTTGTTCGCACAAGAACACCGGATCGCGGTGATCTCGGTCGAACAACTCGCCGATCACCGCGCTCTCTCCGAGGGACGTGCGGCGATGGCCGGTCAACCGTCGACGCCGACCGGTTTGCCGTCGATGATCTGATCGAGGTACTCCGAGAGTCCGTAACCCGGGTGGTCGACAGCGTCGCAGTGCCACTCGGTCATCCCCTCGGAGATGCGAGTCATGAACTGTTCGCCCTCAGGGGATGTCCTCCGGTTGCGCAACGGAATGAGGTTCAGCACTGTCCCGCTGATCTCATAGCTACGTTCGCTCGTCCGCGCCGTTGCCGCGATCGTGTCGTGGTAGAGGTCGTCCCCTGACCAAGTCGTGCGGATCTCGGCGTGCTCGATGTGTTCGTACACGCCGTCGCGCAGCACCATGCCGCCCATGTGACGACGCCCGTCGCGTCCGGTGATGACGCTCACGACGAAGCCGAAGTCGTCACCGAAGTTCGCCGTGAGCCAGCGGTAGTACCAGGGTGCCGACCAGTAGCGCGGCCCCCACGAATGATCACGGAGCCCGAACCCGTCGACCTCCCATTCGTCCGATCCGACCAGGATCCGGCCGCTGACCTTCATGTGCTGTTCGTAGTGACCGCGAGCGAAGCCGCTGTCGGTCGTGAGCGCCGAGCCGTCATCGTTCACCGGTTCGCCGCCGTACATCGGCGACACACCGACATGGGTCCACTCGACCTCGCACTCGTCCCACGGGTTCTCGGTGAATGCCTTGCGCGGGTCGGCCATCTGCAACGGCTCGTCAAGGAGGCAGATCTTGCCGACATAGGTCGTGCGGAGTTCCTCGAACGGCGTGATGACCTCGAAACGGGTGCCGCCCGCATCGAACGCGTCGTTGTGCGAAATCTCGGGTCGCTTGTACACGAAGGCGACGCGTCCATCGGGGAGGTAGAGACAGGTCGTGAGCTCCGCGTAACCCTCGTTCGCTCGGTTGCCGAGCCGCAGGAAGCCGCCGATCCGTTCGCTCGGGTCGTAGCAGTTGAAGTACATCGATTCGTTGAAGTTGGAGGCCTCCTCCAGTTCGTGCATGTACTCGTCGGCGGGTTCTAAACGGATCCTCATTGTGCAAGGATGCCCCACCATGACGACGATCATCCAGCCCGACTTGACCGAGGTTGCCGACGGCCTGGCGTTTCCTGAAGGCCCTGTGTGGATGCCCGACGGCACGTTGCTCGTGACGGAGCTGGGAGGCGGGTGTGTGACTCGCATCGCGCCGGACGGAACGAAGTCACGGCTGTCCGACAACGGCGGTTCGCCGAACGGACTCGCGATCGGACTCGACGGCGCGCTCTGGTGCGCGAACAGCGGCGGTTGGGACTTCCACGAGGTGATGGGGCTCCGCATCCCGGTGACGGATCTCCCGGCGAACCACAGCGGTGGCCGCCTCGAACGGATCGCGCTGGACACGGGTGCCGTCGAGGTGGTGTGCACTGAGGTCGGCGGCAACCCGCTGATCGGTCCCAACGACCTCGTCGCCGATGCGCACGGCGGTCTCTGGTTCACCGACCACGGCCGCAACCAGGGACGGATTCATCACCACGGCGGCGTCTACTACCGCGGCGCCGACGGCGTCGTCACCGAAGTCGCCTACCCGATCGACTCACCGAACGGTATCGGCCTGTCACCCGACGGCAACACGCTCTACGTCGCCGAGACCCACACTGGTCGCGTCTTCCACTGGAACGTCAAGGGCCCCGGCGTACTCGAGTTCGCCAACCCGCTCGGCGGCGCAGGCGGGATGCTCCTGCACGGCTTCGAGGGAATGCAGTTGCTCGACTCGCTCGCGGTCGATGCCGAAGGCAACGTGGTGGTCGCCACACTCGTGACGGGCGCGCTGTCGGTGATCGCACCGAGCGGCGAACTGCTCGAGCAGTGGGCGCTCGGCGATCCGATGGTCACCAACGTGTGCTTCGGCGGGATCGCAATGTGCACCGCATACGCGACGTGCTCGGGCACGGGCCGAGTGGTGGCGTTCGACTACCCGCGAGGCGGGTTGAAGCTGAACGCCTGACCGGCGCGCGATCCGCGACCGGGGGGTGGGTGGCTACGTCGAGCGCGGCCCCGACGGCGACGACGATGAGCACCATCGCGCTGAGTCGCAACCCGGACGCGATCTGCGATGCCCATGCCAGGCGATCGAGTTGCTCGGGACCGAGCAGGTACGCCCAGTCGTGCTCGCCGCCGATCAGCTGGAGCCGCTCATGCGGCGCGTCCGCGACATAGGCGGCGACATCGGCGCAGTTGCCCGCCGCCCAGGCGAGGCAGACCGCTACGGCGAGGCGGTCACGGCGGGCGACGAAGTAGGCGGCTACCGCGAGCGGCACGAGGATCTGGGCCGCGGATCCGCCGAGCGCGGTGACGAAGTCGCCGGCTGGAACCACGTAGAAGATCAGGTGCCCGAGTTCGTGAAAGCCGAGATCGGCCCAGCCGACCAGCGGCACCCTCACGCCGCGCACGATCGCGAACCAACCGACGAGTGCACACCACGCCAACGTCGCGGCGACCGCGCCGATCGGCTGGCGATGCGAACGAGAGAGGCGGTCGACCGTCAGTGCGCGACCGCGCGCCTGGGCCGGGACGTGGTCGTCGAGTGAGTCGGGCGCCGGGCCGGCCGGTGATCCCCGCAACGAGCTGGAGTCGAGGTCCACGCACGATGGTCGGCACACGCGCCGTGCGTGCTTGAGCCGGCCGCCGCGGGCAATCGCCGGGAACGAGGCGATCAGCACGAGGCGATCTGACCGCCGCGAGGGCGGTCTCCTAGCGTCCGCACCGAACTGCTGGACGCGTCGAGACGCGACGAAACGAGGAGTTGCACTGTGGCGGGACCGCTGTCGGGGATCCGGATCATCGAGTTGGCCGGCATCGGCCCGGGACCGTTCTCGGCGATGCTGCTCGCCGATCTCGGCGCCGACATCATCCGTGTCGATCGCGCGCAGCAGGTGAACCCGACGGCGTGGGATCGACCGAACCTCGATGTCATGAACCGGGGGCGGCGCTCGATCGGTGTCGACCTGAAGCACCGCGACGGTGTCGAGACGGTGCTGCGCCTCGTCGAGCGGGCCGACGCGCTGATCGAGGGTTTCCGACCCGGCGTGACCGAGCGGCTCGGCCTCGGTCCGGACGCGTGCCATGTCCGGAACCCCAAGCTCGTGTACGGCCGGATGACAGGCTGGGGCCAAGCAGGTCCGATGAGCCAGGCCGCGGGCCACGACATCAACTACATCGCGCTCGCCGGCGCGCTCGCGCACTTCGGCCGCGCGGGCGCCAAGCCGACGCCGCCGATCAACCTCATCGGCGACTTCGGCGGCGGTGGGATGTTCATGGCGCTCGGCATCGTCTGTGGCGTGCTCGAAGCCCAACGGTCGGGCAAGGGTCAGGTGATCGACGTCGCGATGGTCGACGGGAGCGCGATCTTGATGACGATGATGTGGGGTCTCCGCGCGCTGGGGCTGTGGGACGAAGCACGCGGCGTGAACGTGCTCGACACCGGCGCGCCGTTCTACGACACGTACGAAACGGCCGACGGCGGATACATCTCGCTCGGATCACTCGAGCCCCAGTTCTACGCCGAACTGATCGAGCGACTCGGTCTCACCGACGCGGGCCTCACCGCGCAGATGGACCGTTCGGGATGGCCCGCCCAGCGCGAGCAGTTGACGTCGCTGTTCAAGTCGAAGACGCGCTCCGAGTGGGACGCGGTCCTTCGCGGTTCCGACGCGTGTTACGCGCCGGTCCTGACGATGAGCGAGGCGATGCACGACGAGCATCTTCGGGCGCGGGGCACGATCGTCGAGATGGACGGGGTGGCGCAACCGGCGCCGGCGCCACGGTTCTCGCGCACCCCCGGCGAGATCCAGCGTCCTGCGCCGTGGCCGGGCCAACACACCGACGACGCGCTCGCCGACTGGGGGATCGCCGAGCCTGACATCGCCGCGCTCAAGGAATCGGGCGCCATCGCTTGAGCCTCCAGCGCACACCCGTCCCGGCGGTGCCACGCCGGGACCCTGCGATCACCGGGTGATCGCGGCCGCCGATTCCGGGTCGGGCGCCATCCCGATCCGGACCGTGTTGTTCGCGCAGCGGATGACCGAGAAGCGTCCACTCCCCGACGCGACCATGCCGTCGGTCGCTTGGGTGATCTTTTCACCGGCGAACGCCGCCCGGTACCAGTCGATCAAGGAAGTGCACAGCGTCGGACCGTCGGCGTCGGGGTGCTCGGCGAACGCCATGCCGATCGCGCGATCGTCGCCGCGGGCCCACTGCACGACCTCGCTTCCCGCCCACGCCGACGCTCGTGCCAACGGATCGCCGAGTGCTCGGGTGCGATCGTCACCCGGTGCCTCGAACATCGCTCGCAACGTGGCGGCGCCGATCGTCGTGCGCCCGACTTCGGTCCACCGCGGCCCAGGGTCGTGGAGGTCGCGGATGTCGGTCGGCACTTCGCCGCGGTCGTAGCGGTCGGGCCACAGCACTTGAGCCGTGGTCGCGGGCGGACCGCCGTACGCGGCGTCGATGGCCCGGTTGCCGCCCGCGCGCTCGAGTTCGCAGGCGAATGCGAGACCGTCGGCGTAGGGGAACAACAGCGCAGCTCGCACCAGATGAGGTGCGGCGGCGAAGTTGCGTTCCGTGTCGTGGAACGATCCACCGTCGAGCGCAGCCAACAGCGAGATGGGGTCGAGCGCACCGACCTCGAACCGCGTCATCGTGAGCGTGGCGTCGCCCTCGATCAACGCGGTGCGGGCGAGCGCAACATCGTCGGTCACGGACGCCGCGGCGTCGAGCGCCGACGCGTCGAATCCGATGTGATCGTCGACGAGCGCGTGCTCGACTTCGTGGGCGAGCGCGACGAGCGCCAGTGGTTGCAGTGGTTCGCCGGGTGACTCGGCTGCGATGACAATCTCATCGCGAGCGGGGTTGAAGCTGCCCACGGCGGCGCGGGCGAGCGCTGCATGTGTCACGCCGGCGATCGTCGCGTCGTCGGGGATTGTCCCCAGGGCACGGTAGAGGTGGTCGTCCAGCGTGACGGGCTCCGACGCGACCTCGTGACTCCGTGAATACTCGTCGAACGTCACGAACCGCACGCGGGGACGCGACGTGAATTCGAGCCCGCGTGACATCTCGACCCAGTCGATTGTCGCGGCGACCTGCGCGTCAGGTCCGTTCGCCGGGATCTGCGGCGCGTCACCGTCGAGCACGTCGTCGAGCTGCGATGCGACGCACGAACGAAGCCGCTGCGCGCGGTCGCCCAGAATGTCGTCGAGCGCGTCGGCCCGGCGGTCGGCGTCGCGGTCGACGAACACGTTCTGGATCGGGTCGTCGGCATCCTTGGTCGCGTCGGCGACGTCGGCGCGAAGTTCGCCGAGCTGGTCACGCAACGCCGCGATCGTGTCGTTCGCGGTCCGGGCGTCGGCGCGAGCGGCGTTGCGCTGGCCGACGAGTTCGCGCCCGTAGATCGTGCTGAGCAGGAGCACGACGGTGGTGAGCAACGCCGCGCTGCGATTGGCGCGGTGCGAGACGAGGCGCGGGGCGCTCGGTTCGTGGAGTGGCGCTCCCGGTTGAGCTGCCAGAGGGGGTTCAGGGACACCGCCGCAGGCAGGATCGATCTCGTCCGGTTCGTTGGGTGCGCCAGGTCCGTCCACTGCGGGCGCGGGTCCGAGCGCGATGACGGTGCCGTCGTCGAACGGTGCCGCGTCCGGATCGGGTGCTCGCGGTGCTTCGGGCGCGATTATCGCCGTCGCGTCCGAGTCGTCGATCGCGTCGGGGGGCGCGTCCGGGGGCGTGCCGGTTGATGTCACTGCGGGCACGTCGGCGAGTGCCGCGGCGGCGGCCGCGGTGACGACACCGTCGCTGGGCTCATCGTTGACGACGACGGCGTCCGGGTCGACCGGCCACTCCTCCTCGTCCATGTGCCCTCCTGTGCACGGCGACGAGCGGCGGGCAGATCACCCGTCGTCGTCGATCGCGGCGCGTGCAGCCGCGAGGCGAACCTCCAACGTCTCTTCATCGGGCGCGACGACCGTCACATGACCGACTTTTCGCCCGGTCCGGGACGCTTTGCCGTAATCGTGGAAGTGCGCGCCCGGGATGCTCAGGATCGTGGCGAGATCGGGGAGCCGGCCGACGCAGTTGAGCATTGCCACCGGGCCGTCGCGAAGCTCCGCCGCGCCCAGCGGCAGACCAAGCACGGCGCGCACGTGGTTCTCGAACTGACTCGTGGTCGCGCCCTCGATCGTCCAGTGCCCCGAGTTGTGCACACGTGGCGCGAACTCGTTTACGAGCAGCACCTCGCCCGTGTCGAACAACTCGATGCAGATGACGCCGACGTAGTCGAGCGCGTCGAGCATGCGCCGCGCGATCGCCTCGGCAGCGGCCTGGGTTGCGGCGTCGGCCGCGGGAACGCGTGACTCGCGCAGGATGCCGCCGGCGTGCCGATTTGCAGGCACCGGCCACACGACGCTGGCACCGTCGCGTCCGCGACATGCGAGTACCGACAACTCGCGCCGGAAGGCGACCGTCTCCTCGACAATCAGGTCACCGGCGGCGCCGAGCGCGTTCCACGCCGCTTCTGCGAGGTCAGGGACCGTGATCGTCGCTTGGCCTTTGCCGTCGTAGCCGCCGCGACGGGTCTTCGCGATGACCGGGACGCCGAGTTCCCGAACCGCCGAGACAAGTTCGCCGAGCGTGTCGGCGGTGCGCCACGCGGCGGTGCCGAGCCCCAGATCGGAACACAGCGACTTCTCCGCGACCCGGTCCTGGCTGATCGCCAGCGGCCTCGGGCCGGGCGCAACCTCGTGGGTGGCAACGACGTCGGCGAGCGCGGTCGCGGGAACTCCCTCCCATTCGTAGGTGATGGCATCACAACCTCGTGCGACCGCGGCGACCGCGGTGCGATCGCTGAGCGCCCCGAGGACGAGCTCGCCGACGGCGGCCGCACCGGCGGTGCCGCTCGGGTCGAGGAACCGGAACTCGACGCCAAGCGGGATGCCGGCGAGACCGAGCATGCGCCCGAGCTGTCCTCCGCCCAGCACCGCGAGCTTCATGCGCCGGACCTCACGGCGCCGGTTTGCTGAGCGCCGGTTCGCTGAGCGTGAGGTCGAGCGCCTGCGCGAGCCGAGGCACATCCTGTGCAGTGAACGCGAGCGGCGGGCGCACCTTCAGCACGTTGCGGTGCCGTCCGCACAAACCGACGAGCACGCCATTGCGGCGCAACCCGTTCTTGATCCGTGCCGCGGTCGCGGCGTCCGGTTCGAGCGTGCCCGGCCTCACGATCTCGATTCCGTTGGCCAACCCGACGCCACGCACGTCACCGATGCTCGGATATGTCGCGGCCAGCTTCTGCACCTCGGCCCGCAGCGCTTCGCCAGCGGTGCCGGTGCGGTGAAGCACGTGTTCGTCCTCGATGACGTCGAGCACGGCGTGCGCGGCTGCGACCGACACCGGATTGCCGCCGAAGGTCGAGAAGAACACGGTCTCGTCGGCGAAGCGCTGCGCGATCTCGCGGCGCGTGATCACGGCCGCGACCGGGTGACCGTTGCCCATGGGCTTCCCGAGTGTCACGAAGTCGGGGACGATCGCGAATCGCTCGAACGACCACAAGTGATCGCCGGTGCGGCCGTGTCCGCCCTGCACCTCGTCGGCGATCCATAGTCCGCCGGCGTCGTGGGTGGCGGCGACGAGATCGCGCACGTGGCGGGGGTCGAGGACGAGCACGCCGTCGCTCTGCGTGACGCCGTCGAGGATCGACGCCGCGAGCCCGAGACCGCGGTCCTCAAGCCGGGTCAGCGCCGCGGCGAACGCGGCGCCGTCGAGGTGTTCGCCGCGCAGTGCGTCGGGTGGTCGCCAGTACTCGACCGGCGCGTCGAGGTGAGCCGGCCAGGTCTCGGGCGAGAACGGGGCGATGGAATCAGAGATCCCGTGATATGCCCACGCGGTGCACAGACCTCCTGCGCGGCCGGTGAAGGTCTTGGCCATCCGCCACGCGAGATCGTTGGCCTCGGACCCCGAGTTCACGAAGAACACCGTGTCGAGCCCTGGCGGGCAGGTCGCGGTGAGACGCGCCGCGAGTTCGATCGCGCGGTCGTGCAGGTAGCGCATGTTCGTGTTGACGCGCCGGGTTTGACGGGCGATCGCCTCACTCACTCGGGGGTGGCAGTGCCCGACGCAGGGGACGTTGTTGTAGGCGTCGAGGATTCGTTCTCCACTCGTCGTCGTGAACCAGGTCCCCTGTGCGCTGGCGATGTGCAGCGGCTCGTCGTAGCTCAACGGTTCGATCGCGGGGCCGAGCAGCTGGTCGCGCTGTCGAGCGAGGGCACGGCTGTCGGCCGCGAGGATCTCCGCCCCGAGTTCACGCGCGACTCGCGTCCAACCGATTGTCAGGAAGTTGTCGAGGGTCGTCACCCAATCATCGAGGTTCCGCTGCGCGCTCTCGGGGTCTTCGAGGTTGTGCGCAACGCGCCACGACTTGATGGCGATGCTGATCGCGCATCGAGTCGCCCACAGTTCTCCGAGGACGTCGATCTCGGCGGGTTCGAGCGGCGCGATCCGTTGATAGCCGTCGAGCAGGAGTCTCGCGGCGCGGAATCGCTCCGGGCCGCGCCGGTCGGCGACGAGTGCCTCGACCGACGAAGCGACGTCGACGAGCAGTGCGGTGTGGCTCATGTCGCCGAAGTCGATGATGCCGGTGACCGTTCCGTCGGGCGCGATAAGCGTGTTGTCCGTCGTGAGATCCGTGTGGATGACCTGGGAGCGCAGGCCCGTCCATGCAGGCGCGAGTCGCGCCTCGAACCGATCGAGCGTGCGGGTCGCGAGATCGCGGTGGTGCGGATCGGCCACCGCGGGGAGCAACGCTCGGCAACGCAGTGCGTGCTGCATGTCCCACAGCAGTGTGCGCTGCGCGCGCGGGTGGAAGAAGCCCCTGAGCGCACGGCCGAGTCGCGCGGTCGTCTCGCCGAACGCGCCGAGGGCGCGGTCGTCGAGCGTGGCGGGATCGCGCCGGCCCTCGCCCGGCAACGCGTCGTAGAGCCGGACCCAGTGTGCGGTGTCGCGGTGGCGGTGAAGCACGCGGCCGCTCGCGGGATCGTCGCTGTCGGTCGCGCCGAGCACGGCTCGCGGCGTCGCGATCGGCAGGCTGGGATCGACCCGACGCGCGTGCGCGGCGGCAAGGGCTTCCATGTCGAGGATCTCGGGGTCTTCCACGGCGTTCGAAACCTTGAGGACGGCGACGGGTTCGGTCTGTGCGCCGAGCAGCATGAACGCCTGGTCCCGCTCGCTGCCGAGGGATCGTGCCGTGGTCGCGGCGACGCCGTAGTACCTGGTCGCGATCTTGACCGCGTCCGCCGGATCGAGTTCGGGCGGCGCAGTCGTGAGCACCGCGTCCACGTTGTCGAGCGCAGCAGGATCGGACGGCATCGGCGCAGCACACTACGTGCGGCACTCGGCGATCCCTGCGGTCGCGCCCTGCCGTGCCCGTGTCTCGGCCGCCCGTCCGTTGACCCGTCATGTCGTGATGTCGTGCCCGCATGCGTGCGACGATGGGGCGGTGAGCGACGCGACGTGGTGGCGTCCGGACCAGGGCGGGATTGTCGTGTATGTCAGGGTGACTCCCGGCGCGGCGCGCGACGAGATCGTGGGGGTGCGTGACGATCGCCTCGCCATCCGGGTCCGCGCCCGCGCGGTCGAGGGGAAGGCGAACGCTTCGGTGATCGACGTGCTGGCACGGGCGCTCGGCATGCGGCCTCGAGCGCTTGCCATCCGCCGCGGCGAGCGCAGCCGCGAGAAGTCGATCTTCGTGAGGGGTCCCTCGTCGCCGACCCTGCGCTGAGCCATGGTCCTCATCGCTCGCGGGGTGCGGACGACTTGTCGACCCCGGTCGTCCGGTTGCGGACCTTGGGCTCTCCCGCCAACTGCCTGCGCCGTTGCAGGATTGCTTCGTGCGTCGACATGCGTTCCGCATCGGGCTCGTTGTCGTGGCCGTCGTCGCGCTGGTCGCGGGCGTGTGGTTCGTGCGCGCCTGGCGGGACCGCGGTCCCGATGAGGCCTCCGTCGACGATGCGCTCCAGCGGTACCGCGCCTCGTCGTCGACCGTCGAAGACCCGATCGGTGTCGCCCGGCCCGAACCTGGCGTCTATGAGTACGAGGGCCACGGCGATGAGCGGCTCTCCTTCTTGGCGACTTCGCAGCGGCAAGGCCCGTCGATGCCGGCGACCGTCACACTTGAAGCGGACGGCTGCTGGACTCTCGCGCTCGAGTTCAACTCGTTCCACACGCAGACCTGGGATTGGTGCCTCGACGCCGCCGGAGTCGTGGAGACCGGTGGACTCGTGGAGCAGTCGTTCGACTTCGCGGCGTTCAAGGTCGACGAACACTCGGTGTCGAGGTGCGATCCGCCGGTCCGGATGCTCACGCGCGGAGCGCAACCAGGCCAGGAATGGGCGCGCCGCTGCAGCACCGTTTCGTCGACCGCGAGGACGACGAACGTGTCCGAGGGCGTCGTCGTCTTCGTCGGCCTCGAGTCGCTGATGATCGCGGGCGCCGCGCAACCCGCGCTCCACTACCGGGTTGAGACGACGATCAGCGGCGGCCAAGAGGGCGAGGACCGCCTCGATGTCTGGTTCGCGCCCGATACGTCGCTGCTCCTCCGGGCGAGTCGTGACTTGCGTGTGACGTCGCCGGCGCCCGCGCCGCTCGATGAGGTCACCTACACCGAGTCGGGAGAGTTCACCATCCGCACTATTGCACCGATGGTGTGAACGGCGAACCGATGGTGGGAACCGTCCCGGCCGCGGGGTTCGGACACGTCGCCGAACCGCGGCGCGCCGATCGGTGAACACGACGGCACACCACGTCCGCTCGCGGGTCCGCGCCGAGGTTGGCCCGCTTGGCTACCGTCGCCGGCGATGACCGAATCCCAGGTCTACGCGCCCGCGACTCCCGCCGTCGGCGCCGAGGGTTGTGACCTGTCGACGGTCTGCTTGCAATGCGGGAGCGCCATGCGTCCCGAGCACGCCCACTACCGGTGCGGCGTGTGCGGTTGGCGCGATTCGTGCTGCGACGGCTCCCACTGATCGATCGATCGATCGGTCGTGTCAGAAGGCCAGACCGAACTCGAGGCCGTTGAGCGCCAGCCGTCGCCACACGACCTCGGCTGCGTGGACGACGTCACCTGCTGCGCTGTCGATCTCGACCGTCACGACGTCGCCGATGTCGATCGTGTTGCCGCGTCCGGTGATACAGCGCATCCCGTGCTTGCTTCGGTCGAGCATGTGCGCGGGGAGGTTCTTCCCAGCGCGTTTCACCATCACGATCTGGCGATGCGCGACCCGTTCGGAGTCACGCCGTTCGACCGGGACCGGACCGCGGAGGATGTGCAGGTGCCAGCGCGCGACGGGGACCCGGTCGATCGCGGTGAGCTCGGCGTCGTAGCCCCAGCCCCAGCGGCGACTGGGGAAGAGGATCTTGACCGCCGGTGTCGCGCCGTGCTCGAGACGCGCCTCGACGCCCGAGGGCGCCGTCACCGCCAGGATCGATCCATGCAGGTCGTCGACCTCGACCAGGTATTGGTGCTCGGGGTCGGGCGCCTCGGGAAGGTAGAGCGCGATCTTCGTCCCCGCCTTCGGAGGCCAGTCGGGGCGCTCGCGCTCGTCAGGCGTCGCGGCGATACCGCGCGCGCGCCGCGATTCCCCGTTCGTGGCCGAGGTCTGGGCCGACATACCCATAGCCGCAACCATCGACGCGCTCGGCGGGGAGCTTGAGTCAGCGCGCCGCCGCGTGCGTACGATGAGGACGATGGTCGCCCGCTCTCCCAACCAGCCCGACGCGCTCCACTTCACGCCCGAGCCCGAGGCCAACACGTTGCTCGCCGCCGAGCCGCTCGCGACCTTGATCGGGATGCTGCTCGACCAGCAGGTCACGATGGAATCGGCGTTCCTCGCACCCTGGCGTCTGCAGCAACGACTCGGCGAGCCGCTTGACGCGGGCCGGATGGCGGCGATGGATCCGAGCGAACTCGAAGAGGTCTTCAAGCAACGGCCGGCGTTGCACCGCTTTCCCGGATCGATGGCTCGGCGCACCCACGAGTTGTGCGCCTACCTCGTCGAGCACCACTCGGGCCGCGCCGAGGCGGTGTGGGACGACGCCGCGACCGGCGACGAACTGTTCTCGCGGCTCAAGGCACTGCCCGGCTTCGGCAACGACAAGGCGCGGATCTTCGTCGGTGTGCTCGGCAAGCGGCTGGGGGTCCGCCCGGCCGGTTGGGAAGCAGTCGCAGCCGACTGGGCGTCGATCGCCGACGTCGACAGCTTCGCCCGTGTCGCGGAGATCCGTGCTGCGAAGCAGGCGATGAAGGCTGCCACGAAGGCGAAGGCGGAGGCGAAGGCGAAGGACGCTGCCAAGGCGAAGGACGCTGCCAAGGCGACGCCGTAGCGGATCAGGTCCCGCCGCGCGCTGAACGAACCGGATGGGCCCCCGACCCGCTCGTAGCCTGGTGAACCCATGGCTCATTTCGTCGACGAAGCGAGTGTGTGCGTGCGCGGCGGCGACGGCGGCGCGGGAGCGATGTCGTTCCGGCGCGAGGCTCACGTGCCCAAGGGCGGACCCGACGGCGGCGACGGCGGTCGCGGCGGCGACGTGTGGATGCAGGCCAGCCGCAATGTCGCGTCGCTCCTGAGCTTTCGCGACCATCCTCACCGCACCGCCGAGTCGGGCAGCCACGGTGCCGCAGGCAAGCGGCACGGCGCGAGCGCGGCGGATCTGCTCGTCGACGTGCCCGAGGGCACCGTCATCCGATCACGCGACGGCGAAGTCATGGCCGACCTCGTCCACCACGGCGACCGTTACCTCGTGGCTCGGGGCGGACGTGGAGGGCGCGGCAACGCCCGCTTCCTGTCCAACGCGCGGCGGGCGCCACACTTCGCCGAGCAAGGGGAGTACGGCGAGGAACGATGGCTGCGGCTCGAGTTGCGCCTCGCAGCCGACGCCGCGCTCGTCGGCTTCCCGAACGCCGGCAAGAGCACCTTCATCTCGGTCGTCTCTGCAGCCAAGCCGAAGATCGCCGACTACCCGTTCACGACCCTGGAACCGAACCTGGGTGTCGTCCGGTTCCACGAGCACGAGTTCGTGATGGCAGATATCCCGGGCCTCATCGAAGGCGCGGCCGAGGGACGCGGCCTCGGCCACCGGTTCCTGCGCCATGTCGAGCGGGCGAAGGTGCTCGTCGTGCTCGTCGACCTCGCTCCCGTCGACGGGCGCAGCCCCGCCGACCAAGAGGCGGTGTTGCTCGACGAACTCGGCCGCTACCAGCCCGACCTGCTCGACCGTCCTCGTCTCGTGGTCGGATCGAAGGCCGACATCGCGGTGTTCGACGAGACCGAGTTCTCGGGACTTCGGATCGCCGCGGTGACACGTGCGGGCATCGACACCGTGCTCGGCGAGATCGCGTCCCTCGTTGCCGCCGCGCGTGCGGCAGCGCCTGAGCCCGAGCCGCACGTCGTGCTGCGACCCGCCGACACGGGCATCTCCGTCGAGCGCGAAGGAGCCCGCGAATGGCGCGTCCACGGACGTGCCGCCGAACGGGCCGTCGCGATCTCCGATCTCACCGACGCCGACGCGCTCGTGTACGTCCAGCGCAAGCTGCGCAAGCTCGGAGTCGATCGTGCGCTCGCGCGAGCGGGCGCGAGCGACGGGGATGTGGTGCGCATCGGCGCCACCGAGATGGAGTACGAGGGCGAGTGACCACTTTCGCCAACTCGCGCCTTGCCGTCGTCAAGGTCGGCACCTCGTCGGTCACCGACTCCCGAGGCGCGCTCGACGAGTCAGCCCTCGGCAAGCTTGCCGTCGATCTCGCGCGCGCCCGCGCCGAGGGCTGGAAGGTCGTGCTCGTCCTGTCGGGCGCGGTCGCGGCCGGGATGCCCGCGCTCGGACTCGATCGGCGTCCCACCGACATGAGCACGTTGCAGGCGATCGCTGCCGTCGGCCAACCCCGCCTCGTCGGACGGATGAGCGAGTTGCTCGCCCCGCACGGCATCGTTGCGGGTCAGGTACTGCTCGACCCCTACGACTTTCTGCACCGATCGCAATACCTGCACGCCCGCGACACGCTCGGACGGCTGCTCGACCTCGGGGTGCTCCCGGTCGTCAACGAGAACGACACCGTCGCGGACGACGAGATCCGCTTCGGTGACAACGACCGTCTCGCCGCGCTCGTCGCGCACCTGCTCGGTGCCGAGGTGCTGGTGCTGCTCACCGACACGCCCGGGCTGTTCACGGCCGATCCCCGACTCGATGCCGGCGCGAGCCTGATCGCGGAGATCGTCGAGGTCGACACCGCACTCGAAGCAGTCGCGGGCGGTACGGGATCGGCGCGCGGCAGTGGCGGGATGACGAGCAAGCTGCAAGCAGCCAAGATCGCCGCTTGGTCGGGGGTTCGCGCGGTCATCGCCGCGGCAGCGTCGGACGGCGTGATCGTCGCTGCGCTCGCCGGACGGTCGGTGGGGACGACGGTGCAGCCGCGTGCCGAGCGTCTCGCGGCTCGCAAGTTGTGGATCGCGTTCGCGCAGGCGGCCGAGGGCCGGGTCGTCGTCGACGACGGTGCGCGCCGTGCGCTCGTCGAATCGGGTCGCAGCCTGCTCCCGGCGGGGATCCGTGCGGTCGAAGGGACCTTCGACGACGCGGCCGCGGTCGAGGTGGTCGGGCCGGATGGCGCCGTGTTCGCCAAGGGTCTCGTACGCATGAGCGGCGCGGAACTCAGGCAGGCGATGGGCAAACGATCGAGCGAACTCCCCGAGGAACTGCGCCGCGAAGCGATCCACCGCGACGACCTCGTCGTGCTCCCCTGACCCAACCCCTCGGCTTGTGCTGCCAACACCGTTGCCAGAACCACCAGTTCGACCAACAAAGCAGAGGTTCGATCACCCAGGTGCTCGCCTCTGTTGGTCGAAACGGTTGTCAGAACCTCAGTTTTCGCGAAAGAAGCCGTGGTTGTGGGGGTTGGGGTTGGGGGTCAGTCGTCGTCGAGGATCTGGCCGGCGGCGCTGGTGTTCAGCAGTTGGGCGCCGGTAGCGCTCTCGACGACGACCTGCCACAACTCGGTTCCCTCGCGCGTGAGGTCGCTCCCGACCGCGACGATGATCGATCGTTGCAGTGCGCCAGCGGGGATCTCGACCGTGAGGAGCGCTCCCGAGCCATGATCGACGTCGTTGGCTGGGTTGGTGAGCGGGCCGCCCGAGGCCGTCACGGGCACGATGCGGTAGTTCACTGTCACGGGTGCGGTCGAGGTGCTGGACAGCGTGACCGCGACCGGCATGGAGCGGACGCCGACGTTGCCCTCGGTGATCGCACCTCCGGCGACGCCGACCCGCAGCGCGCCGCCTTCATCGTTGACGATCCGACCGGTGCCCTTGGTCCGACCGAGCACCGCCATCCCATCGGGCCGCAGCAACTCGATCTGGATCGTCTCGGTGAGTTCCGAAACAGTGTCGCCGAAGACGTTCACGCCGACGAACCGGGTGGTCGGGGTGTTGCCGTTGGCCAGAGGCGCGAATGTGACCGTGCGGAGGCCGCCGGCGCCGTTGTTGAAGTCGACGCCAGGGCCCGGGATCGCGCCTCCGGTCGCGGTCCCGGCGGTGATCCGCGCGTAGACCGTGACGACCGAGCGCGCTGGTGCCGAGAGCGTCACGGGGAACCAGATCGTGCGAGTCGCGCTGTCGCCCTCGAGCACGGCTGCGTCACCCGTCGAGACGCGGATGCGATCGACCGGGACGATGTTCCCCGTCGGCCACGACAACGTCCCACGATCAACCGTCGCGTCCGGCAGGACGCCGACCGCCGAGGCGATGTCGTTCGGCAATGCCGCGCCGCTCTGGATTGCTGGTGAACTGGTCGCGAGGCGGTAGTCGCCGATCGTTCGGTCGCTGAAGAGGGGTTCGGTGCCGGCGACATCGATCCCTGCGTCCTCGTAGGTCGTCGCGTTGCGGAACGCGGCGGCAGTGGCGTAGTTGGTCGCGTACGAGTTCGGGGTCAGGTTTGCCCAGTAGACGACGTTCGGCGGCAAGGTCGTGGTCGTGCGTGCGTAGACGTTGCCGTCGAGCGCCGAAATCATGTCCGACGCGAGCCAGCGCTTCGGCGAGTTCCAATCGCCGGTGTGCAAGAGCGCGAGCCGAGTCGAGACCGACGTGCTCAAGATGTTGTTGCGGATCTGGACGTTGTGGGTGTCCCAGGTGATCCCCGTCGCGTACTCGGCGGCATCTTCGTTGGTCCGTGCCGTCTCGTAGACGCCGATCTGGGTCTCGAGATTGTCGACGAAGGTGTTGTTCCAGATGCGCGCGTTCGTCGTTCCCGCGATGCGCAGACCCATGTTGACGTTGTCCGTCACGAGGTTCGACGCGACGATCACCTGATCGGAGATCTCGACGAACAAGCCGTGGCGCGCGTTGCGACGCGCGACGTTGCGCACGACGGTGACGTTCTGCGACGAGACGTCGACCCACAGACCGGTCGAGTCGTTGTCGTCGAACGCACTGTCGCGGATGACCACGTCGCGGCTGGCCGTGAGCTTCAGGCCCGCCGCCGTCGTGTTGGGCGAACTCGCGATCAAGAAGCCCTCGCGGTTCGAACCGGCGACCCGGACGCCGTCGACGATGAGTCCGTCCGCGTGGTCAACCGCGATTCCCTGCAGACCGTTGTTCACGACGACCAGGCCGTGCAGCAGTGCGTCGGTGTCATAGACCGCGACGCCGCGGGTGGCGGCCCAGGCGAACACGGCGTTTTCGATCGTGACGTTGGGTGCGTCGACGACGACCATCGCCTGGTTGGTCCCGGTGCCGTTCGTGCCGTAGCCGATGACGCCGACGCCGCGCAGCGCCGACCCCGCCGCTCCGGCGGTGTTGAAGCTCAGCGCCTTTTGGTGCACGGTCGCGAGGACCTGTCGGCCCCCGGGGTTGGTGCCAAGGTAGAGCGCGTTGGCGGCATCGTCGTGGAAGAACGTTCCCGCGACGACCGCGGCGCGGCTCAGCACCTGTTGTTGCGGGACGCCGTCGACGAAGACCATGTCCGGGAGCCCCGCGGCGGGTCGTTCGGCCGTGACCTGCAGCGGGTCGTAGCAAGTCGAGCACAGGCCCGAATTCCAACCGCTGCGCACCCACGCGGCGCCGGAGGCGCTCCAACCCGTCACGATCTGGCGGCCGTCGAGCCACGCCTGTTCGTGAGGAAAGGCCTGGATGGTCACAGAGTCGGTGATCGCGCCGAGCGCCTCGCGGTAGGTGCCGGAGCGGAGCACGATCGTCCCGCCGTCGGGGACGACCGTGAGCGCCCGGGCGATCGTCCGTAACGGGTTCGCGATGGTGCCGCTGGCGGAGTCGTTGCCGGCCGGCGAGACGTAGAGCGAACCTGCGGGACGGGGGTAGTCGGTGTCAGGGATCAGGGGCACGGCGATCGCGACCGCGCCGGCGGGCGGCGTGGGGCCGAGAATCGCCGGCGCGATGGTGACGAGCGGGGCGGTGACCACGACGAACGCGACCCACGAGGGCCTGGTTCTGCGTGATCTGACGTGCAACACCAGCCTCCCGCCCAAATCGGGCTAATTGTACGAAAGTATGACAGTCGCGCCTCACGAAGTCGCCGCTCGACGCCCGGTTCGATCGGTTCTGTGACATGCGGGAAGGGGCGTGACGCGGGGCCACGCGCACCCTGCGACATCCCGTCGCGAGCGGGGCGCGGCACGTGCGCGACGCCGCCGGTGGAGTGTTGGGCCGGGGTGGGAGGCACACCGAACTGGGCAGGTGACAGCGGGCGGCGCGCACGGATAACTTCCCGGGTGTCCCCGCGGAAGCGGTGACTGCAATGGGGCGATCCTCCGCGAGGCGGCAGGGGGCGGCAGCGGTGCAGCGCGGCGGAGCGGTTCGCCGGTCGGATGGTGGATTCGTAGCGCGCGTCGGCACGGCCGCAGTAGCGCTCGTGGTCGCGCTCAGTGGCGCCGTCGCGTCGCTCGGGTTGTCGGCTCGTCACGCGCACGCGGCGACGGTCCTCTACCGCACCACACCGGTCGCGGGCTACCAGACGAACGGCACGGTGCGCGCAGTGCTCGTCGTCGGCAACACCGTCTTCGTCGGTGGCACCTTCAGCCAGGTCCGGGGCCAGGGTGGCAGCCCGCTTGTCGGGCGGGCGAACCTCGCGGCCTTCGACCGCGTGACCCGGCGCGCTGCGCACGACCTTCAGCGCCGACACGAACGGCATCGTGCGGGCGCTTGCTTCCGATGGATCGTGGCTCTACGTGGGCGGCGGATTCACGTCGATCAAGGGCTCGTCACGTCAAAACATCGCCAAGCTCGATCTCGCAACCGGAAACGTCGCGTCATGGACTGCGAACGTGAACGGCACCGTGCATTCGCTTGCCGTCGGTGGCGGCCGCGTCTACGCAGGCGGGACCTTCACAACCGCCGCGAGCCAAGCGCGGGCTCGCGTCGCCGCGTTCGAGATCGGAAGCGGTGCGCTCAGCAGCTTCAACCCCGGCGCGGACAACTCCGTGAACTCACTCGACGTCTCGCCGAACGGCCAGACCGTCTACGTCGGAGGGCAATTTGCGAGGATCGCGGGCAGTTCCCGGCCGTGGCTGGCCGCCCTCGAGACCGACGGATCGCTTCGCCCGATCACGTACCAATCGCTCGGCAACCGGGTCCTCGATCTCGACGTGTCGAGCGACGGATCCCAGGTGTTCGTGGCACAAGGAGGCGCGGGCAACCAGGCGACCGCGTACGACGCCACCACCGGACAGCGACAGTGGGGCCGCACGGCAATGGGGGACGTGCAAGCCGTCCATTACTCGGCTGGCGAGGTCTACTTCGGTTTCCACGAGGGCTTCCAGAACGACACCACGGTGCGCATGCTCGCGGCCGACGCCGCGACCGGCGCGCTCGACGCTGGGTTCCGACCGGCGATCAACAGCTTCTTCGGTGTGTGGGACATCCATTCGTCGGCCGATGCACTCGTTCACGGCGGCGAGTTCACAGTCGTCAACGGCGTGGCGAGTCAGGGGTTCGCGATCCACCCGTCCATCTTCGCCAGCGACACGACACCGCCGAGCACGCCGACCGGGTTGACGGGTATCGTCGGCGCGCGCAGCATCGCGCTCAGCTGGAACGCGTCGACCGACAACAACGCCGTTGCGGGGTACCGAGTCGCGCGCGACGGCAATCCGATCGCGTTCGCGACGACGAATTCGTACCTCGACACCGGGGTGTCGGACGACACCGAGTATCGCTACACGGTGCAGGCGATCGACGTCGCGGGCAACGCGTCCGGTGTGAGCGCCCCGTTCGATGCCCACACGCCGGACGCGCTCATCGCTCCGGCTGCCGTGTGGCGCTATCTCGACAACGGATCGAACCAAGGCAGCGCCTGGCGTGAACCGGGGTTCGCAGACGGCGCCTGGTCGAGCGGACCCCAAGAACTCGGGTACGGCGACGGCGACGAGGCGACGGTCGTCGGGTTCGGGCCGAACTCGAATTCGAAGTTCCGCACGACGTACTTCCGGCGAACCTTCACGGTGACGCAGCCCGCCGCGGTGCTGTCGCTCGCCGCGCGCCTCGTGCGTGACGATGGTGCGGTCGTCTACCTCAACGGCGTCGAGGTGTTGCGCACGAACATGCCGGGCGGGACGATCACGTCGTCGACGCTCGCGAGCAGCACGGTCGGTGGCGCGAACGAGCGGACCCCGGTCATGTTTACGCCGTCGCCGACCCTGCTGGTGCAGGGCGCCAACACGCTCGCCGTCGAGATCCATCAGGTGTCAGGGAGCAGCAGCGACATCAGCTTCGCGCTCGAACTGGACGCGACCCTGAATGACGAGGACCTGACGCCGCCTTCGATGCCGGCCGGGTTGCAGGTCGTCACCACTTCGGCGTCGACGGCCGCGCTGACCTGGTCGCCGTCGACCGACAACGTCGGGGTCGCCGCCTACATCGTGCTGCGCGACGGCATGCCCATCGCGACCGTGAACGCAACGGACTTCACCGACGCCGCGCTCGCACCGGCCATCGACTTCGAATACCGCGTCGCGTCGCGCGACGCGGCGGGCAACGTTTCGGCACTGTCCGCTCCGGTCGTCGCGACGACGCGTCCCGAGGCACCGACCAATCTGCTCGTCGTTACCGTGACGCCCGACTCGGTCACGCTCGACTGGGGCGACGCAGCGGGTGCGGCGGGCTACCGGGTCCAGCGCAGCGGAGCGGTCGTGGCGACCGTAGCCGAGTCGGCCTTCGTCGACGCGCCCCGACCCGACGGGACGTCTGCCGCGTACGCCGTCACGGCGGTGTCGGCCGCAGGGATCGAGTCCGCGCCGGCCGGACCGGTCGTGGCAACGACGCCGGACATCACACCCCCATCGACGCCGACCGGCTTCCACGCCAGCGCGGTGCTCGACACGCGCGTCACCCTGACGTGGGATCCGAGCAGCGACAACGTCGCGGTGACGTCGTATCAGGTCGTGCGCGACGACGTGGTCGTGGCGACTGCGACCGGATCGACGTTCGTCGACACCGGGCTCACACCCGCCGCCACCTACGCCTATCGAGTGTTCTCGTCAGACGCGGCCGCCAACGCCTCGGCGCCGACCGATCCGATCACGGTCACGACGCTGGAATTCGTTCCGGACCTCGAACCGCCCTCGGTCCCGGACGGTCTCACCGTCGCTGGCGCGACCACCGCATCGGTCACGCTCGCCTGGAATCCGTCGACCGACGACACGGGCGTCGACGGCTACCGCATCCTGCGAGACGCCGTCCCGTATGCGGTCGTGGCGGTTCCCGGCTTCACCGATGCGACGCTCGTCGACGGCGAGTCCCACAGCTATGCCGTCACTGCCTTCGATGCCGCGACGAACGAGTCGGCCGCGTCCGTTCCGGTGGTCGGGGCGGCGCTCGACGGTCTGCCACCGAGCGCGCCGGGAGGTCTCGCCGTCGTCGGCGCGAGCAGCACCTCGGTGACGCTCACATGGAATGCCGCGAGCGACAACGTCGCAGTCACCCAATACCAGATTCGACGCGACGGGATCCCGCTCGCGCTCGTGTCCTCACAGTCGTTCGTCGACACCGCTCGACTCGCCGACACCTCGGCCAGCTACGACGTAATCGCCCGCGACGCCGCCGGGAACACCTCGACCCCCTCGGATGTCGTCATCGGCTCCACGCTGCCCGCCACCCGGGTACTGATCGCGTCGAAGGCGACGTGGCGGTATCGCGACACCGGGGTCGATCCCGGCGTGGGCTGGAAGGCCGACAGCTATGACGACTCGGCTTGGAGCGCCGGCACGCCGCAGTTCGGCTACGGCGACGGCGACGAGACGACGGTGGTGAGCTTCGGTCCGAGCTCCAGCGCCAAGCACATCACGACGTGGTTCCGGACGGGATTCGACCTGGCCGATCCCGCCACCGCGACCTCCCTCACCGTGCTGCTCCAGCGCGACGACGGCGCGGCCGTGCACCTCAACGGAGTCGAACTCGTACGCTCGAACCTGCCCGCGGGCTCCGTCACGGCGACGACTCGCGCGTCGACGAACATCGAGGGCGTGGCCGAGAGCACCTGGAACTCGTTCATCGTTCCGTCGAGCGCGCTCGTGGCCGGTCACAACACCGTTGCTGTCGAGGTGCACCAGAACTGGCCGGGGAGTTCGGATCTGTCCTTCGGGCTGCAGTTGATCGCGGCGCAGTAGCCGCGCGTCCGCCACGCTCGGACATTTCGGACCGGCGCGGCGGTATGTGCGCTCGGGAAATCGAACCGCGAGCCTGGTAGGGTGGGATGAGTTCGGTTCCGAGTGCCGGTACGACCGGAGGGAAACGTGCGCCGCGGCGCACGTTTTTTCATGAGCCGAACGTGTCGTGACCGAGGTGAGTTCCCGACGGGTGGATCCGGCGGGCTAGATCGAGCGAGGAGGTGAGCGGTGGCAGCGTCGCGAGAGTCGGGATCGCGGGCCGTCGCGCGCGCCGATCTCGGCCGGGTCGAGGACGCGATCGAGCCCTTCGTCGCGGCGCGCGACCTCGTGGTCTACGACGTCGAACTGAGCGGATCGGGGCGGGCGCGCATCGTGCGGGTCAGCGTCACCGGCCGCGACGGTGCCGCTGTCGACATCGATGCTCTCGCCGCGCTGAGTCGCGACATCGAGGCCAGCGTCGAGTACGAGATCGACGGCGCGTTCCAACTCGAGGTGAGCAGTCCCGGCCTCGAGCGCGCCCTGCGCCGGGCCGAGCACTACGCGACGGCGATCGGTGAGCGCGTGTCGGTGAAGCACACGCCGCCCGACACCCCGCCGCGCCGAGACCTCGGCGTGCTGCGAGCGCTGGACGTCGACGCCATCGTTCTGCAGGCTGACGACGGAAGCGAGTTGCGCATCCCGATCGACACGATCAGCACAGCCCGCACCGTGTTCGAGTGGGCGGCGACCCCCAAGCCCGGCAGGAAGTCACCGTGAAGTCGCACCAGCCCATGAGCCATTCGGAGATGTCATGAGCAATCCGGAGATGATGGAAGCCCTGCGCGACCTGGCGATCCAGCGCGGCATCACCGAGGACGATCTGCTGCTCGCGCTCGCCAACGCGCTTGTCACCGCCTACAAGCGACTCCCGAACGCCGCCGAAGAGGCCGAGGTCGAGATCGACCCCGACTCGGGCGAGATCCGTGTCATCGCGCTCGAAGTCGACGAGGACGGCAACATCGTGCGCGAGTGGGACGACACGCCGAGCGACTTCGGTCGTATTGCCGCTCAGACTGCGAAGCAAGTCATCATGCAGCGGATCCGCGACGTTGAGAGCGAGCGCAAGTACGAGGAGTACGCCGGCCGCGAGGGCGACATCGTCACCGGCATCATCCAACAGACCGACCAGCGTTACACCTTGCTCGACCTCGGCAGGGTCGAGGCCTTGCTCCCGCAGGCTGAACAGGTCCCCAACGAGCGCTACCAGCACGGCGCACGGGTCAAGGCCTACATCGTCGAGGTGCGAAAGACGGCCAAGGGCCCCCAGATCGTCGTGTCCCGCACGCACCCAGGGCTGGTGAAGCGACTCTTCGAACTCGAAGTTCCCGAGCTCGTCGACGGCGTGATCGAACTGCGCGCGGTCGCGCGCGAACCGGGTCACCGAACCAAGATCGCGGTCGCCTCGAACGACAACAACGTCGATCCGGTCGGTGCGTGCGTCGGCGCGCGGGGCATGCGCGTGCGCCAGGTCGTGAACGAACTTCACGGCGAAAAGGTCGACATCGTCCCCTACACCGATGATCAGGTCGAGTTCGTGGCCAAGGCGCTCGCGCCCGCCAAGGTGAAGGAGGTACGCCTCGACGACACACGCATCGTCGCCGAGGTGATCGTGCCCGACTTCCAACTGTCGCTCGCCATCGGCAAGGAAGGGCAGAACGCTCGGCTCGCGTCACGGCTCACCGGCTGGCACATCGAGATCAAGAGCGAGACCCAACTCGCAGAAGAAGAAGCCGGATACGCGGCGGGCGAGTGGGTCGAAGGCCCCGACGGCGAGATGATGTGGGTGCCGGCCGAAGGTGGCGAGGCGATCTCTCTCGACGACGCCGGCTACGGCGAACGTTCCACGTCCCCGAGCCTGAGCGAGTCGACTGCGCTCACCCCGGCCGCGGCCGACGACGAGGAGATCGGCGAGGCCCCGACCGGTGAGGCCCCGACCGGTGAGGCCCCGACCGGTGAGGCCCCGACCGGCGAGGCCCCGACCGGCGAGGCCCCGACCGGCGAGGCACAGGGCGACCAGGACCAGATCGACGATGCTGCGCCGGAGGTGCCAGCGGAGGACGGGGAGGGAGCGAGCACGGGAGCGTGAGCGCACGGGTGCGCACCTGCGTCGGGTGCGCGCGCCGCGACGAACCGGTCGGCTGGTATCGCATCGCCGCAGTGCGCGACGGCGCGATCGGCATCGGGCCGGTCGCCCCGGGGCGCGGCGCTTGGGTGTGCTCCGTCGGCTGTTTCGACCGGGCAACGGCCCGAACGGGTCGCTCGTCGCTCGCCCGGGCACTGCGCCGAGAGGTCTCGGACCACGAGGTGTCGACGCTACGCGCGAGACTGTTTGGCTGAGTTTCGTGCGGCGCGCGCCCACACGACCTGCGACACCCGCGCCCGCGGGCAGCACAGCGCACCATCACTGCAATTCCAGGCGGCTCCAGCACGCGCACCACGGGGCACGACGACCAGGCACCACCAGGCACCACATCCAACACGACGGGAATCAGTTTGGCCACGAAGAAGATCCGGGTCTATGAGCTGGCACGCGAGCTCGGCGTCGAGAACGCCGTCATCGTGGAGCTCGCGACCGAGCTGAAGCTCGGCGTCAAGAGCCCGAGTTCGAGCATTGACGACCCCCTGGCCGACAGGGTTCGACGTCTCGCGGAATCGCGCGGTCTGCGCAAGGAACCCGCGCCCGAACCGCAGCCCGCACCCGAAGCTCCGGCGCCCGAGCCGGAGCCCGTCGCCGAGGTCGCACTCCCGCCCGCTGCGGCTGCGCCCGGGCCCGCGACACCCGTGGTGCCGGCCGAACGCGAGGCCGAACCGGTCGCGGCCGAACCGGCGCCCGCGCCGACCCGCCGCATCGTACGGTCGGCCGGCGCGATCACCTCGCGCGGTCCGGCGCCCGCCCCCGCACCGGCCCCCCTCGGCGCGCCGATCGCTCCGACGCCGGCCTCGCGCGCCGGCGACCCGGCACGCCCGGATCTCGAGCGCCCGGCTGCACGCGCGACTCCGGTCGACGACCTCGGCGACACGCGACTGGGGGCCACGGGCACCACCGGCGCACCCAGCCGTCCGCCTGCGGTTCCCGGGGGCGCACCGACTTCACCTCCCGGTGGACGGATTCCGCCTCCACCGCCGCGGCGGATTCCGCCACCGCCACCGCGCGCCAGCGGCCCCGGTTCGGTCATGCGCGGCCCGCGGCCCGGCCAGGGCGGCCCGCGGCCCGGCCAGGGTGGCGGCTACACGAGTGGCGGACCCGGACGTCCTGGTGCGGCCTCGGCGGGTGGACCGGGTGCGCCAGGCGGATTCGGTGGTCGCGGCGGTCCCGGAGGCCCCGGCGGTCGGGGTGGCCCGGGTGGGAGGGGCGGACCCGGACAGCGGCCGCGTCGCAGGAAGAAGCGGCGCCGCGACTTCGACGAGAACGAACTGCACCAGAGTCAGGCGCTCACGCCGGCGGACGCTCCCGTCCCCGAGGGCGAGATCGTCGTGCCGCGTGGCATCACGATCCAGGAGTTCGCCCCGAAGCTCAACCGGCGCCCCGCCGATCTGGTGCGCCTGCTCTTCGACGCCGGCGAGATGATGACCGCCACGGCCGCGCTCGCCGACGAGATGATCGACCTCATTGCCGAGACGCTGAGCGCCGACGTGCTCATCGTCGAACCCGGTCAGGAAGAGGAAAAGGAACTCATCGCCCTGTTGACGGGCGATGATCTCGACGACGACGACGCGCTGCTCGTCCCGCGCCCGCCGGTGATCACGGTGATGGGTCACGTCGACCACGGCAAGACGACCCTGCTCGACACCATCCGCAACGCCAACGTCGTCGCCGGTGAGGCCGGTGGCATCACCCAGCACATCGGTGCGTACCAGGCTGGGCGCGGCGACCAGGTCATCACGTTCATCGACACGCCTGGTCACGAAGCCTTCACCGCGATGCGAAAGCGCGGCGCGCAGGTGACCGACATCGTCATCCTGGTCGTCGCCGCCGACGACAGCGTGATGCCCCAGACGGTCGAGGCGATCAACCACGCCAAGGCCGCCGAGGTACCGATCATCGTCGCCGTCACCAAAGTCGATCGCGAAGACGCCGACGCGCTGCGCGTACGTCAACAACTCACCGAGCACGAACTCGTGCCCGAGGAGTGGGGCGGTGACACGATGATGCTCGACGTGTCGGCGCCGACCGGGCAAGGTGTCGACGACCTCCTTGACGCGGTGTTGCTCGTCGCCGACGCGGCCATTGCCGACGAACTCGTCGCGAACCCCGAACGGCCAGCCATCGCCGCGGTCCTCGAGGCGCAACTCGAACAAGGACGCGGCCCGGTCGCGACGGTGCTCGTCGAGGACGGCACGCTGCGCGTCGGCGACTCGATCGTCGCCGGACCCGCGTGGGGCCGGGTGCGGGCGATGTTCGACGAGCACGGCCAGCCGGTCAAGGAGGCCGGTCCGAGCAAGCCGGTGCAGGTGCTCGGTCTCGACGCGGTGCCGCTGGCCGGTGACGAACTGCGCGCCGCGCCGTCGGAGAAGCTGGCGCGCACCGTTGCCGAGGCGCGGGGTCGGACCCGACACGCGGCCGGACTCGTCCACCGCGAGGTGCTGTCCGGCGGTGCTCGACTCGAAGACATCTTCGACATGGTGCAGCGCGGCGAGGTGGCGACACTGAACCTGGTGCTGAAGAGCGACGTGCAAGGTTCGCTCGAAGCCGTCACCGAGGCGTTGCGCAAAGTCGACCAGCAACACGACGAGGTGCGCCTCTCGTTCGTGCACCGCGGTGTCGGTGCGGTGACCGAGAGCGACATCAACCTCGCGGCAGTGTCGAACGCGACCGTGATCGGGTTCAATGTGCGACCCGACCGCAAGGCCCGCGAACTCGCCGAACGTGAACGCGTGCAGATCCGTCTGTACGAGGTCATCTACGGCGTGCTCGAGGACGTCAACAACGCACTCGTCGGCATGCTGAAGCCCGAGTACGAAGAGGTCGTCACGGGTGAGGCCGAGGTCCGCGAGGTCTTCAGCGTGCCCCGCGTCGGCAAGGTGGCCGGCTGCTACGTCCAGCACGGCCGCATCACGCGCGGCTCCAAGGTGCGGTTCCTGCGTGAAGGCACGATCATCTGGAAGGGCGAGATCGCGTCGCTCCGGCGTTTCAAGGAAGACGTGCGCGAAGTGCGTGACGGCTTCGAGTGCGGTATCGGGCTCGAGAACTTCCAGGACCTCAAGGCCGGAGACGTCATCGAGACGTTCGAAGACCGCGAGATCGTCCGCACCTGACGCACGACACCCCGATGCACGTCGCTGCGGTCCGCTTCGAGCTCCATGTCCCGCAGAGCAACTCGCTGAAGTCGAAACGCGCGACGATCCGGCCGATCGTCGACGGGTTGCGGCACCGGTTCAAGGTCTCGGTGGCCGAGGTCGACCACCAGGACACATGGCAGCGCTGCGCGATCGGGGTGGCACTGGTGTCGGGAAGCCATGCACACTTGCAGGAAGTGATCGACGAGGTGGAGAGGTTCGTCAGCGCCGCGGCAGACGTCGACCTGATCGAGACGGTCGTGTCCTACCTCGAGGAGGACTGATGGCAGCCAAGCGCTCCAGCCGGGGGCGGTCCCGGAGCGAGTCGACGCACCGATACCCACGCACCGCGCGCCTCGACGAGGTGGTGGCCGAGGTGGTCGCATCCGAGGTCGAGCGGCTCGACGATCCGCGACTGGACCTGACGACGGTGACCGGCTGCGACGTCACGAACGACCTCGCGTTCGCGACGATCTGGTTCACCAGCCACACCTCCGACGCCGACGCGCTCGCGGCGCTCGAGCGCGCCGCGCCACGGATTCGCGGTGTGCTCGGGCGTTCGATCCGGGTGAAGCAGATCCCCGAGTTGATCTTCAAGGTCGATCCATCGATCGCGACCGGTGACCGTATCGACGCGCTGTTGCGCGGCGACGGTCACCGCACCGACTCGCTCGACGACGCCGACGACACCTCGCGACGCGGGTCGCGTCGGTCGCGAGGGTCACGATGACGATCGCGGCTGCGCTCGGAGACGCGGCCCGGGCGATCCGGGGCAGCGTGCAAGTCGCGCTTGCGTGTCACGTCAACCCTGACGGCGACGCGCTCGGCTCGATGCTTGCCCTGCATCACGTCCTGCGCCGGCATGGCATCGCCTCGGTCGCGTCGTTCTCGGAACCATTCGTCGTGGCGCCGCACTACCGCGAGCTCCCGGGGCTCGACCTGCTGATCCCGCCGGGAGAGTTCCCCGACACGCCTGACGTCATGGTCACGTTCGATTGCGGTTCCCTCCGGCGGCTCGGCGATCTCGAGCTCGCCGCCAAGGCAGCGCGCGAACTCGTCGTGATCGATCATCACCTGAGCAACGACCGCTACGGGACGATCAACGTCATCGACGAGCGGGCCGCCGCCTCGGGGGTTGTCGTGCGCGAACTAGTGCGTACGCTGGGCTTCGAACTCGACCGCGATGCCGCGGTGTGTCTCTACGCGGCCCTCGTGTGCGACACCGGCCGCTTCCAGTACGAGAGCACGACGGCAGAAGTGTTCGATCTGGCGCGCGAACTCGTCGAGTTCGACATCCCGATTCCGTCGTTGTCGCGCACCCTCTTCGAGGAGCATCGCTTCGCGTACCTCCAACTGCTCGCTGCGGTGCTCGAGCGAGCGCAACTCGTCCTCGAGCAACGGTTCGTGTGGACGGTCGTGACGCGCGAGGACCTCGACGGTTTCGGCGTGACGATGGACGAGGTCGAAGGCCTCATCGACATCGTCCGCCGCACGCGCGAGGCCGAGGTCACCGCGGTCCTCAAGGTCGACAGCGACGGTTCGGTCCGTGTGAGTCTGCGCAGCCTCGGTGACGTCGATGTGTGCGCGATCGCCCAGTCGATGGGTGGCGGCGGGCACCGCTTCGCCGCCGGTTTCACCGCGCCCGGCCCGCCCGAGGCGATCATCGCCCAGCTCCGCGCCGCCCTGCCGTAGCCGGCGCCGGGCCCGCCGCAGGGTGCAGGTTGCGCCGGATGAAGTGGGTTCGGTCGCCTGCTTCGGTCGCCGGCGTGCGAGCGCGCCGTTAGCCTCGCCGGCATGAACGTGTTGGGCTGGATTGTCGTGGGGTTCGTGGCGGGCGCCTTTGCCCGGTCCGTGAGCGGATACAACCGGCGAAGTCACGCGGCCGCGCGGGTCGGCTGCATCGGCACGATCGCGATCGGCGTGGCCGGTGCGCTCATCGGCGGTGCGCTGTCGAGTTGGGCGCTCGACGAGGGCCTCGGCGACTTCGGGTTGCGAACGATCGCCATCGCCTTTGTCGGCGCGCTGATCCTCCTGCTGTTCGTCGACGCCCTCGGCGGCCGTCGACGGTGACGCGCCCGATGCAGGCCAGCGGCCAGAAGTTCGGCTTGGGCAAGGGCGCGATCTATCCGGCCGAACACGCACGTGCACTACTCAACCCGGCGAGACGGCTCATCCAGTCGCCGCGCCGAGTCGTCGGCATCGCCTCGATCGCCGACGGGACGAAGCTCTTGGAACTCGGATGCGGGCCGGGGTGGTTCAGCCCCGAACTCGCCCGCGCGGTCGGAAGCGGCACGGTGACGTACTTCGATCTCCAACCCGCGATGCTCCACTTCGCACGGGCCCGGACCGGATCGGCGCGCCAGACCGCCGGCGACGCGCAACGACTGCCGTTCCGCGCCGAGGCGTTCGACGCCGTCTTCCTGTCCGCGGTGTTGGGAGAGGTTCCCGACCCGGCTCGGGTCTGGCGCGAACTCGCCCGCGTGCTCCCGGTCGGAGGCACGGCGATCTTCGTCGAGACGCGCACCGATCCGGACTTCCAGCGCTACGAGAGGCTCCTGACTGCAGCCCACTCCGCCGGTTTCACCCCGCGTCGCTGCCATCGCGGCTTCTTCGGGTACGTCGCGACGTTCGCCAAGGTCTGAGCACAGCCAGGGCGGAACGAGCGATGAGCGTCAGCGGCCTGGTAGTGGTCGACAAGCCGGCGGGGATGACGAGCCACGACGTCGTCGCGCGCCTGCGACGCGTCTACGGGCAGCGTCGAGTCGGGCACGCCGGGACACTCGATCCCGACGCGACGGGCGTGTTGCTCGTCGGACTAGGTTCGACGACCCGGCTCTTGCGGTACCTGCAGGAGACGACCAAGGAGTACACCGCGACCGTCGTGTTCGGCGCGACGACCGACACGCTCGACGCCGCGGGCACGGTGACTGCGACGTTCGACATGGCGAAGCTGACCGAGCCTGACGTTCGCGCCGCGGCACGCGAGTTCGTCGGCGAGATCGACCAGATACCTCCGATGGTGAGCGCGATCAAGATCGACGGCAAGCGACTGCACGAACTCGCGCGCGAAGGCATCCAGATCGAACGGCCGCCGCGCCGAGTGCGGATCGACCGCTTGGCGGTGCGTGGGTTCCGCGCCGGCGCTCGTCCCGAGGCCGACCTCGAAGTCGGGTGTTCGAGCGGTACCTACATTCGTAGCCTCGGCGCCGACCTGGGGTCGGCGCTCGGCGGCGGGGCCTACGTCACCGACCTTCGCCGCACTCGGGTCGGTGCGTTCACGATCGACGAGGCGATCCCCCTCGACGAGATCGAGGCTCGTAGCCTGGACCGTGTGCTGCCTCCGATCGTCGCCCTTCGTGCCATGGAGCGCGTCGACGTCGACGACCTGGTCGCGGCCAAGGTCTGCCACGGCAACACCTTCCCAGCGCGCGAGTTGCTGCGTGCGGACGCAGGCCCGGGCCCGTTTGCCGTGGCGCACGACGGTGGGTTGATCGCGGTGTACGAACGACGAGGAGCCGGGGTGAAGCCGGTGGTGGTGCTGCCCGAATGAAGGTGTTCCACGACCTCGTGCCGACGGGCGCGATCGACCTCCCCTCGGCGGTCACGATCGGCGCGTACGACGGTGTGCATCGCGGCCACCGTGCGGTGCTGCGGCTCGTGCACGACCTCGCTGCGGCACGCGACCTGGCGGCGGTGGTGGTCACGTTCGACCGTCACCCGGCCGAGGTCGTCCGGCCCGAGAGCGCACCCAAGCTGCTCACGACCCTCGACCAGAAGCTCGAATTGCTCGCCGCGACCGGACTTGTCGACGCGTGTGTGGTCATCGGCTTCGACGAGGCACGCAGCAAGGAGACCGCCCCCGAGTTCGTGCACGAGGTGCTCGTCGACAACCTGCACGCGCAGGTCGTTGTCGTCGGCGCCGACTTTCACTTCGGTTACCGGCGCGGAGGCAACGTGGCGCTGCTCGAAGGGATGGGTGCCGATCTCGGCTTCGAGGTCATCGGCCTCGGGCTCGTGAAGGAGCACCCGGGCGAAGCGCCGTACAGCTCCACGCGTGTGCGCGAGTTGCTCGCGACCGGCGACGTCGCCACCGCGGCACAGATCCTCGGCCGCGACCACGAGGTGACCGGCATCGTCGAACTCGGCGACCGGCGCGGCCGCGACCTGGGGTTCCCGACGGCCAACGTGGCGGTGGGCGAGCGCGGTTGCCTGCCCGCCGACGGTGTCTACGCGGGAACCCTGGCCGACGCCGCAGGCGTCGAACGGCCGGCCGCGCTGAGCCTGGGCCGTCGGCCCACGTTCTACGCCGACCACGGACTGCTGTTGCTCGAAGCGCACCTCCTCGACTTCGACGGCGACCTCTATGGCCAGAACGTTCGGGTTCGGTTCCGCGAACGGGTGCGTGGCCAGGAACGCTTCGAACGGATCGAGGATCTCCAGGCCCAGCTGCGACGCGACGTCGCCCGGTGCCGCCAGATCCTCACATGACCTGGTACCCTGGGCTTCCGTGCCGATTGCTCGGCGCGCCCTTTGTTCGCCCGCGACCGAAAGACCAGTTCGTTCACCATGCCCGACAAGGCCGCAACGATCGCCGAACACCGTCGGCACGACACCGACACCGGCTCGGCAGAAGTTCAGATTGCGATCCTGTCGGAGCGCATCGCGCACCTCACCGAACACCTGAAGGTCCACAAGAAGGACCATCACAGCCGGCGAGGCCTGTTGATGCTGGTGGGCAAGCGGCGGCGACTGCTCGACTACCTCATCGCCAACGACATCGACCGGTACCGAGCGATCATCGCCAAGCTGGGAATCCGCCGGTAGTACCTCGAGGAGCGGTCGATCCGCTCCTCGTTTCGCGTCACGGCGGACTCTGGCGTCCACCGGCGAGCGCGGGGCGACCCACGGGCACAGCACGTACCAAGCATCAACGACGCGAGAGCATCGGGGGTTACCGGTTGCCAGCGCGCCGGGCCAGGCGGCCTGCCTCCACCGGCGCGTTGACCACTGGGAACCGTCGCCCTCTCGCCCGACAAAGAGAGGAGCGTCGCCATGAGTGACGCCATCCGCGTATCCGGTCCTGTCAATGCCGACGGCCTCGTCATGTCTTTCGAGACCGGCAAGCTTGCCAACCTCGCCGACGGTGCCGTCGTCGTGCAGATCGGCGATACCCAACTGCTCAGCACGGTATGCACCTCCAAGCCGCGCGAGGGCATCGACTTTTTCCCGCTCACCGTCGAGGTCGAAGAGCGCATGTACGCCGCGGGCAAGATCCCCGGCAGCTTCTTCCGTCGCGAGGGTCGCCCGGGCGAGCACGCGATCCTTACCTGCCGGCTCACCGACCGTCCGCTGCGGCCGAGCTTCCCCGAGGGTTTCCGCAACGAAGTCCAGGTCGTGTCGACGATCCTCGGCGTCGACCTCGAGAACCCGCACGACGTGGCCTCGATCAACGGGGCGAGCGCCGCGCTCACCATCTCGGGGATTCCGTTCGACGGTCCCATCGGCGCGGTGCGCCTCGCGCACCACCAGGGGGAGTGGATCGCGCACCCCACCTTCCAGCAGGGCGACGACTCGACCTTCGAGATCGTTGTCGCGGGCCGCGCGCTCGACAACGGCGATGTCGCCATCATGATGGTCGAGGCGGGCGGCACCGAGCGCAGCCACGAGCTCTACGACGAGGGCGCGCCCAAGGTGACCGAAGAGGTGATCGCCGCAGGGCTCGACGAATCGAAGCGTTGGATCAAGGCATCGATCGACATGCAGCTCGAGCTGCGCCGCAAGGTGATCGACGCCAACGGTCCGATCGAGGCGATCGAGTACCAGGTCCACACCGACTACGACGACGACGTCTTCGCTGCCGTCGACTCCCACGCCAATGCCGCGGTGTCGAGCGCCATGTCGATCGCCGACAAGCACGACCGCAACGCGCGTCTCGACGAGATCGAAGGCGACCTGTTGCGCGCGATCGTCGGGAGCTCCGACGCTCCTGGTGCCTTTGCCGATCGCAGCGCACAGGTGAAGCGTGCGTTCCGCAGCCTGCAGAAGAAGATTGTGCGCGCCCGCATCGTCAACGAAGGCGTGCGCATCGACGGCCGCGGCACGACCGAGATCCGCCCGCTCTCGTCCGAGGTCGGTGTGCTCACCACCGCGCATGGCTCGGGGCTCTTCCAGCGCGGCGAGACGCAGGTGTTGTCGGTCGCGACGCTCGGCATGCAGCGCATGGAACAGATGCTCGACACGATCACGACCGACGACCGCAAGCGCTACATGCACCACTACAACTTCCCGCCGTTCTCGACGGGTGAGACGGGCCGGGTCGGCTCACCGAAACGGCGTGAGATTGGGCACGGCGCGCTCGCCGAGCGTGCGCTCGTCCCGGTGCTGCCCAACTCGAGTGAGTGGCCGTACACGATCCGGGTCGTGTCCGATGTACTCGCGAGCAACGGTTCGACCTCGATGGGTTCAGTCTGCGGGTCGACGCTTGCGCTCATGGACGCTGGCGTGCCGATCAAGGCGCCGGTCGCGGGCATCGCCATGGGTCTCGTGCACGCCGAAGGCAGGTACACGACCCTCACCGACATCCTCGGTGCCGAGGACGCGTTCGGTGACATGGACTTCAAGGTCGCTGGGACCCGCGACTACGTCACCGCGTTGCAACTCGACACGAAGATCGACGGCATCCCTGCCGACGTGCTCGCCGGTGCACTCAACCAGGCGAGGGAAGCGCGGCTGAAGATCCTCGACGTCATGGCGGAGGCGATCGACGCGCCGCGACCCGAAGTGCGGCGGACCGCGCCGAAGATCATCAGCTTCGAGATCCCGGTCGACAAGATCGGCGAGGTCATCGGCCCCAAGGGCAAGGTGATCAACACGATCCAGCAGGAGACCGGTGCCGACATCGCGGTCAGCGACGACGGCGCGGTCGGCATCGTCTCGATCGGGTCCAAGGACGGCGCCGCGGTCGAGGAGGCGCGTCGGCGCATCGAGTTGATCCTCGACCCGCCGACGGCGGAACTCGGCGCGACCTACGTCGGCAAGGTCGTCAACGTCACCAAGTTCGGTGCGTTCGTGAACATCCTGCCCGGCCGCGACGGCCTGCTCCACATCTCCAAGATCGGGCGCGGCAAGCGCATCGACCGGGTCGAGGATGTCCTCAACCTCGGCGACGAGGTCGAGGTTCGGGTCGACGACATCGACAACAGCGGCAAGCTCTCGCTGTCGCTCGCGGGCGAAGAGCCCGCGAGGGCACACGGCGGCGGTTTGGGCGCCGGCGGAGCGAACGACGGTCCTCGCGAGGGTGATCGCGGCTCGGGCGGCGGCGGGAGCCGCGCCGGTATCGAGACCGTGTCGTTCGGCGATGCCTTCGACGAAGAGGTGTCGGCCGAGTTCGGTGATCTCGGTCCGGGCGAGGCAGCGGCTGCGGTGGCCAGTGGTGACCGCGGTGATCGTGGTGGCCGCAACGGCGGGCGCGGGGGTCGCGGCGGTCGGGGCCGCGGTCCCCGCCGCGACTGACGTCGGCGCGACGGCTACGGTCCGGCCTTGATCGACAAGTCCATCCTCGGCTCGGGTCTCCGAGTCGTTTCCGAGCGCATCGACAGTGTGCGGTCGGTGACGCTTGGAGCCTGGGTCGGGACGGGCGCACGCGACGAGACCGACGATCGGTCGGGCACGAGCCACTTCCTCGAGCACCTGCTGTTCAAAGGGACACCGACGCGCACGGCTCGCGACGTCGCCGACGCGATCGAGTCGGTCGGCGGTGAGTTCAATGCGTTCACGACGCACGAACAGACCGTGTTCTACGTGCGGGTGCCCGACGCCCACGTCGAACGGGCGGTCGACGTCCTGTGCGATGTCGTGTGGAACCCCGCGTTCCGGCCCGACGAGATCGACATCGAGCGCGAGGTGATCCTCGAAGAGATCGGAATGCGCGATGACACGCCCGACGATCTCGTCCACGAGGTCTTCAACGCGGCGATGTACCCCGCGCACCCATTGGGCCGTGAGGTGCTCGGGAGTCGCGACACGATCGTGGCCATGCCGCGCGACGACATCGTCGGCTTTCACGCTGCCCACTACGTCCCGAGCAACACCGTGCTCGCGGCCGCAGGCAACCTTGCCCACGACCGGCTCATCGCATTGCTCGACGAGCGCGTTGGCGCGCGCAACGGCGCCCGCCCGACCCGCCCGGCAGCGCCGTTGATTGCGGCCGAACCAACGGGCTTCGTCGAGCGTGACACCGAGCAGGCACACATGGTCCTCGGCGTGCGCGCCATCTCGGTCACCGACGCCGACCGCTACTCGCTCACGGTGTTGAACCAGGTGCTCGGCGGCGGGATGTCGAGCCGCTTGTTCCAGGAGGTGCGCGAGGAGCGCGGCCTCGCCTACAGCGTGTATTCGTACCGGGGTGCCTTCGAGGACACCGGACATCTCGCGCTCTACGCCGGCACCAGCGCCGAGCGTGCGCGCGAGACTCTGGCCGTCCTGCACGCCCAACTCGACCGATTGATCCGCGAGCGGGCCGTGACCGACGACGAACTCGCCGCGGCCAAGGGATCCCTCACCGGTTCGATCCTGATGGGCCTCGAGACCAGTTCCGCGCGCATGCGCCGCCTCGGTCGTGACGAACTGGTCGAAGGTCGCGTCATCGATCTCGACGAGTTGGTGGCGGCGGTCGACGCCGTCGACCACGCCGCGATCGGTGCGGTGATCGAGCGACTACTCGATGACGCACCGAGAACGCTCGCGGTGGTGGGTCCCCAACCCCTCGCCTGACGCAAGTGGCCGGTCGTCGCCCGCTGATCGGGTCTAGGTTGCGCGCTCATGATCCGAGTCGGGGTGTTCGGCGCCGGTGGGCGCATGGGTTCGACGGTGTGCCGTGCGGTGCACGAGGCCTCCGACCTCGAACTCGTCGCCGCGGTCGACCCGTTCCACGTCGGGATCGATCTGTCGCAGCTCGGCGTCAAGGATGCTCACTTGACGATCGCGGGCAGCCCCGAAGCGCTCACCGCGGCGGGTGCCGACGTCGCGGTCGACTTCACCGTGCTCGACGCGGCGCGCGAGAACCTGCGCTGGTGCGCAACGAACGAAGTCCATGCCGTCGTTGGGACAACGGGCTTTTCCGAGGCCGAACTTGCCGAGTTCGCAACACTGTTCGGGGCGAGCGCTGCCAATGCGGTCATCGCGCCGAACTTCACGATCGGCGCGGTGTTGATGATGCAGTTCGCCGAGATGGCGGCACCGTGGTTCGACACGGCGGAGATCATCGAACTGCACCACGATCGCAAGATCGACGCTCCGAGCGGCACCGCGGTGCTCACCGCCCGGCGCATGGCGGCGGCGAGCAAGGACTGGTCGCCCGACCCGACCGAAAAGGTCGTCGCCGAGGGTGCACGCGGTGGCGCCGTCGACGGCATCCCCGTCCACTCGGTACGGATGCGTGGCTTGTACGCGCATCAGGAGGTCATCCTCGGTGTCGCGGGGCAGGCGCTCACGATCCGTCACGACAGCTTCGACACCGCCTGCTACATGCCCGGCGTGCTGCTCGCCGTCCGGAGCGTCGGTGACCGTCCCGGGCTGACGTTGGGCCTCGATCCGCTCCTGCAGAAACCCGACTGACGCGACCACGCCGGGAACCGCAACCGCGGACCGCTTCGTCTGACCCACCGTGACCGAACCGTCGGCCGAGCGTCGCGCGCGCTTCGAGGCCGTCTATCGCGAGCACTACGGGGCGGTGTGGGCATACGCCCGCCGGCGCGTCGTCGGCGCGGCGGACGCCGACGATGTCGCCGCACAGACCTGGCTCACCGTCTGGCGCCGGCTCGATGATCTCCCCGCAGGGCGCGAACTGCCGTGGTGTTACGGGGTTGCGCGGCGCTGCGTGGCCAACCATCGCCGCGGCGATGATCGCCGCATGCGCCTGGTTCGCGTGGTCGCCAGTGAACGCGAACGCGACGCGATTCGCGACACCGACCCGCGCGCGGATCACCTGCACCGCGCGCTCGATCGCCTGCGCGAGGACGATCGCGAGTTGCTGCGGATCGCCGCATGGGAGCGACTCGACCATGCCGATATCGCCCGCTCGCTCGGCATCACCCCCAACGCGGTCGCGCTGCGCCTCCACCGCGCGAGGCGACGGCTCGCCGCCGCGCTGAAAGAAGCCGATGTGACCGGACATACACCGGGTACGGCATCGCCAACGACCACCCCCAAGAGGCCAGGGACTACCCCTAAGAGGATGGCCACATGAACGAGGACTCCGAGGATCTCGTGGCCGCGCTCAGCGCGGTCGATCCGATCGACCTCGAAGCGTTGCCGCGACCTGACCGCGCGCTCTTCGAGGAGATCGTCACCATGGAACCGACCGAAACCCCTGTTTCCAACCGCACGTCCCGTCCACGACGGGCCTGGCTCGGCGCCGCGGCCGTGGTCGCGCTCGGCGGGATCGGCGTCGGTGCCGCCGCGCTCGCTCACGACGACAAGGTCGCCGATCCGCCCACGACCGACGCGCCCGACACCACCTCGGGTCAGAACGTGTCGGGGATCGAACCGGCGCCTCGCACCGGCCAGTTCGCGGGCTCGTCGCTGAGTTCGTGCCTCGTCTGGGACGTCTCGAACCTCGATCTCACCGAGTACGCCTTCGACGGCACCGTGAGCGCGATCGACAACGGCTGGGTGACCTTCGACGTCGGCGAGGCCTTCAAGGGCGACCTCGGCGCGACCGTCGTGCTCAATGCCGAACTGCTGATGGCGGGTCCCGACGGGGGCGCTGTCACCTCGGTGAGCGAGGTCCTCATCACCGCAGTCGGTGAGCGGTTCCTCGTCTCGGGGAGCGACGGCTACGCCGGGGTCTGCAACCAGACGCAGGCGTATGACGCGGTGCAGGCCGACGCCTGGCACGCCCAACTCCGGGGCTGAGCAGCAACGCCCGGGCCGCGGCCGCAGGCCGGCCGCGCCCGCGCGGCGTGCCAGGCGCATCGGCTGGCCCGCGGCCGGCGCGCCCATGCGCCCCGTGTCCCGTCCGCGGCGCGTCGACGCCGGGCACTCGACGTCGGCTTCCCGTCAGCGGCACCGGGGTCGTTGGGTCCTGCCCCCGGACGGGACGACCCGCGTTAGGGTGCCGCCCGGATCGTCGAGGCCATGAGAAGGGATATCGGTGGCGCTGCTCGAAGTGCGGGAAGTGCGCGTCGAGTTCGGTGGCATCGTCGCGCTCGACGAGTTGAGTTTCGACGTCGAGGCCCACGAGGTCTGTGCGCTGATCGGTCCCAACGGCGCCGGCAAGACGACGCTGTTCAACTGCGTGAGCCGGGTCTACACGCCCACGCGCGGCAGCATCCGCTTCGTCGAGCGCGAACTCACCCACATGGAGCCGCACGAGGTCGCGGCCGCAGGGGTGGCGCGCACCTTCCAGAACATCGCCCTGTTCCCGAAGTTGAGCGTCCTCGAGAACGTCATGTGCGGGGCGTACAGCCAGAGCTCGGTCGGGCCGGTCCGGGCGATGTTCGGTCTCGGGAGCGCCCGCGAGGAGCGGCGCCTGAGAGACGACGCCCGCGCGCTGCTGAAGCAGCTGTCGCTTGAACAGTTCGCCGACGGGTTGGCGGCCGGGCTGCCCTACGGGACTCTGAAGCGCGTCGAGATTGCCAGGGCGCTCGCCTCGGCCCCCCGCCTGCTCCTGCTCGACGAACCCGCGGGTGGCCTCACGCACCGCGAGGTCGACGAGCTCGCATCGACGCTGCGTTCGTTGCGCGACCAGTTCGATCTGACGGTCGTCCTCGTCGAGCACCACATGGGCATGGTGATGGGGCTCTCCGACAAGGTCGTGGTCCTCGACCTGGGCCGCAAGATCGCCGAGGGCACCCCGGGCGAGGTGAGCCGCGACGAGCGGGTCATCGCTGCCTATCTCGGCACGGAGGCATGAGGTGACGCTGCTCGCGGTCTCCGATCTGCGCGGTGGCTACGGGCCTGTGCGGGTGCTGCACGGCATCGACCTGCGCGTCGAGGCGGGCGAGATCGTCGTCGTACTCGGTGCGAACGGTTCGGGCAAGACCTCGACCTTGCGGGCGATTTCGGGGATGATGCGGGCCAGCGGCTCGGTGCGCATCGGCGATCACGAAGTCCTCGGCCGGCCACCCGAGGTCATCGCACGCCTTCGCGTCGCGCACGTCCCGCAGGGCCGTGGCACCTTTCCTGAGCTCACCGTCGAGGAGAACCTGCGGATCGGCGCGTTCAGCCGCCGCGACAAGGACGTTGCCGCCGACATCGATCGCTGGTGCACCGTGTTCCCGCGGCTGCGCGAGCGGCGCGACCAGCAGGCGGGGAGCATGAGCGGCGGCGAGCAACAGATGCTTGCCGTGTCGCGCGCGCTGATGATGAATCCACGGCTGTTGCTGCTCGACGAACCGTCGCTCGGCCTCGCTCCGCTCGTCACCCAAGAGCTCTTCGCCCGCCTGGCCGAACTCAACGCGCAGACGAACATCGCAATGCTGATCGTCGAGCAGAACGCCAAGCTCGCGTTGCGGATCGCGGCGCGGGGGTACGTACTCGAGGCCGGCGAGATCGTGGCATCGGGGTCGTCGCAGGAGCTTTCGTCGAACGACGAGATCCGCAAGGCCTATCTGGGGATGGCATGACGCTCTTCTTGCAGCAGCTCATGAACGGGATCGGCAACGGCGTCATCTACGCCTCAGTCGCGCTCGCGCTCGTGCTCATCTACCGCACGACCGGCATCCTCAACTTCGCGCAGGGCGAGATGGCACTCTTCGCCACGTACTGCACTTGGAAACTGAGCGACGAAGGCGTCGGGATCGTCGCCGCGATTGCGATTTCGATGGTGTTCGCGTTCGTCACCGGTGCGGTGGTCGAGCGGGTGCTCATCCGCCCGGTCGAGCGCGCGTCACCGTTCGTCATCCTCATCGTCACGATCGGCATGTTCCTCGCGGTCAACTCGCTCGCGGTGACGATCTTCGGCGACGACGAGAAGCAGTTGCCGTCCGCCTTCGCCGATGGAGGCTGGTCGGTCGGCGATGTCTCGATCACCTACGAGTTCGTCGGTCTCGTACTCGTGTTGGTTGCCGAGTGCGTCCTGCTGTTCCTGCTGCTCCAGCGTACGAAGCTCGGCCTCGGGTTGCGTGCGGTCGCGTCGAACGCAGAGTCGGCGCGGCTGGTCGGCATCTCCTCGGGAACGATGCTGATGTTCGGTTGGGCGATCGCAGCCGCGCTCGGCGCGCTCGGCGGGGCGATGTACGTCCCGACCACACCGGCGCTCACCGCCGGGTCGATGCAGGCGGTCCTCGTCTATGCGTTGGCCGGTGCGACACTCGGCGGCTTCGACAGCCCGGTCGGCGCAGTAGCCGGCGGGCTGGTCGTCGGCGTCGGCGAGGCGATGGCGATCCAGTACATCGAGCCGCTCCATGACATCGAACTCGTCGTGCCCTTCGCGCTCATCGGCATCGTGTTGTTGTTCAAGCCGACGGGGTTGTTCGGCCGCAACGTCGTGGAGAGGGTCTGATGGCGCGCAGCACCATGTTCTTCACGCGCTTGGGCATCAGCGTCGTCGTGCTCGCCGGGCTGCTCTACGTGCCGCAGTACTTCGGGACGACCGAGACCCAGTTGTGGTCGCAGGCGATCTACTACAGCCTGGCGGCGATCGGCCTCAACCTGCTCACCGGCTACAACGGGCAGGTCTCGATCGGCCATGGCGCCTTCTTCGGTCTGGGCGCCTACACGACCGCGATCCTGATGGAGAACAACGGCTGGCAGTTCCTGCCGACACTCCCCGTGGTGATCGTCATCGCGCTCGCCGCCGGCGCCGCGTTCGGGTTCCCGGCCCTGCGGCTCAAGGGTCTGTATCTCGCCCTCATCACGCTCGGTATTGCGGCCCTGTTCCCCGATCTGGTGAACCGCTTCGCGTCGAAGTACGGCACCGCGGGGACGAGCCTCATCCAACCACCAGCGGTCGTGGCGCCGTCATGGGCCGACTCGTTCACCGACTTCGACGACCAGTACCGCTACTACATGGCCCTGTTCATCGGTGTCGTCATGCTCGTGCTCGCCGCGAATCTCGTGCGCGGCCGTTTCGGTCGTGCGCTGGTGGCTGTGCGCGACCACGAGTCGGCCGCGTCGATCCTCGGGATCGACGTCGCCCGCGTCAAGGTCAGCGCCTTCGCGATCAGCAGTGCCTACGCGGCGGTGGCCGGATCGGTGTCGGTCCTGATCGAAGGCTCGGCGAACGCGGGCAAGGTCGAGGTGTTCCGCCAGTCCATCCTGTTCCTCGCCGCCATCGTGATCGGCGGAGTGGCCACGGTGATCGGCCCGGTCGTCGGGGCGTTCGTCGTCGTGTTCGGGCAGGACTTCGCCGAGGATCTCATCGACGACAAACCCGAACTGGCGCCGGCCACCTTCGGAATTCTGCTGATCCTGCTCATGTACGTTCTTCCCGACGGCATCATCGGTGGGGCGCGGCGACTGCTGCGACGGCTCACCGACCGTTCCGCCGCCGAACCCGCACCTACCCCCCGGACCACGTGAAAGGAACCATCATGATGCGCAGTCGCCCGACGCGCACGGCCATCCGCTCGCTCGCGGTCGCCGCGGCCATCGCCCTGGTCGGCGCTGCCTGCGAGGGCGGTCGCGACAAGCCCTCCAGCGACCCGACGACCGGCGGCGCCGGCTCGAGCCCCAGTACCGGACCGGGGACGCCCGAACCCATCATCGACGCGTCGAACTGTCCTCCGTACGAGTTGGAGGGCGACACGATCAAGTTCGGCATGAGCCTCCCGCAGTCGGGGCTCTACTCCGCGTTCGACAACATCCGTGTTGGTGCCGAGGTCTACTTCGACTACATCAACGATCAGGGCGGCGTCGACATCGGCGGATCGAAGTACAAGATCGAACTCACCGCGATCGACGATGCCTACGAGGCGCAATCGACCGTCAACAACGTCAACGAGATGATCAACGACGAAGACGTGTTCGGTCTGTTCAGTGTCGTCGGCACCAAGAACAACCTCGCGATCCGCGACATCATCAACGAGCAGTGCGTCCCCAGTCTCTTCGCGGCCACGGGCGCCGCCGCGTGGGGCAACAAGGACTATCCGTGGCTCCTTGGCACGCCGCTGGTGCCGTACCCGCTCGAGATGAAGGCGCTCGTCGATTACCTCGAGGCCAACCAACCCGACGCGACCGTCGCGATCCTCCGGGCGAGCGACGACTTCGGGCGGACCTACTCCGACGTGTTCGGTTCGCTGATCGAAGGAACCGGTATCACCGTCGTGAAGGATGAGACCTACAACCCTGAGCAGTTCGACACGGCCGCGCAGGTCACAAGCCTGGCCGCGACCGATGCCGACGTGCTGATCCTCGGCGCCACACTGCTCGCTTGTCCCGACGCGCTCGGCAACGTCAAGGACTCGGGTTGGGACCCGCTGGTCTACCTGTCCGGAACATGCACGTCCAAGACGATCATCTCGCTCGCGGGTGATGCGGCCGACGGCGTGATCTCGGTCTCGTCGTTCATGGATCCGGCCGATCCGCAGTGGTCGACGAACGCTCAGATGACGCTGTTCAAGGACACGCTCGCCGAGTTCGGCCCGGCCGACGCCGATCCCGAGAGTGGTGTCATCGGTTTCGGGTGGAGCGCCGCGGCGGCGCTCGTCCACACGTTGACGAACTCGCCCGAAGCGACTCGCGTGTCGGTCATGGAGACGGCGCGCACGCTCACCGACGTCAGTGAGATCGGTCTGATGGTTCCCGGCGCGGCGTTCAACGTGAACGCCGACGATTGGTTCCTCGGCGAAACGTTCAACATCGTGCAGTACTCGCTCGACAAGGGGTACTTCGAGGTGCTCGAGGGACCGCTCGACTTCGACGGTCAGACGGCGTCGGTCACGCCGGACGCGCTCATCAACTCCTGAGGCCTCGGAAGGCCGTTTCGATTCTGCGCGCGACGGCCTCGGCGTCGGAGACGATGTCGAGGCCGTCGCGCGCGCGGAGCCATTCCAGGTTCGCGTGGTGGAGTTCGTCGGCCGCTTCGAACCGGTTGAGCGCGACGACGGTGTGGTGCTCGCGCAGCACGTCGGTCGCGAGGCGTACCGCGTTGATGCAGCCGAGTCGAGCGTCGGCGACGATCGCCACCAGGTCGGGTCGCAGGGCGCGGCACAGCGCGACGGTGTCGCCGTCGTCGGCGAGCGGCGAACGCACACCACCCGCCGACTCGATCAGCATGACGTCGGCGGCGCTCGGTGCGATGCTCGCAACCAAGTCGGCGATCGTGAACGGCGCCCGACCAAGGCGCGATGCCGCCATCGGCGGGGCCATCGCCAGTGAGTACCAATGCGCCTCGGGGCACACCGTCGTCGGGTCTTCGCCGGTCGCGGCCGCGAGCAGTTCCGCGTCGGTGCAGCCGAGGTCGTCCCGGGTGAAGCTCTGCGCGACCTTGCGGGCGGCGACGCGCACACCCGCGGTGCGGAGTGTCTCGATGACGCGGGAGGCGAACCATGTCTTGCCGATCTCGGTGTCGGTTCCGGCGATGACGACCTTCATCGGCGTGCTCAGCGCAAGTCGAGCGCGTCGAGTCCAGCGAGCAGCTGATCGATCTGCGCGTCGGAGTGAGCGGCCGACAGTGTGACGCGGAGTCGGGCGGTGCCGGGCGCGACCGTTGGCGGCCGGATCGCCGGGACGAGGACGCCCCGCTCGAGCAGGGCGGCCGCGGCCGCGACCGCTCGTTGTTCGCTCCCGCACACGACGGGGATGATGGGCGACGGGTGATCCGGCCGGACTCGATCGACGTTGGCTCGCAGGCGCCCGACGAGCGCCGCGCCGGCGGGGGAGTCGACGATCCGGACTGCGGCGAGCGCGGCTGCCGCGTCGGCGGGTGTGAGCGCGGTGGTGAAGATGTATGGCCGGGCGCGATTCACGAGCAGCGCGATCAGCGCAGCCGGCCCGGCGACGAAACCGCCGAGCGATCCGAGCGTCTTGCTCAACGTTCCGACTCGCAGGTGGTCGCAGGCTGCAAGCGCCGCAGGCGAGGGTTCGGGGCCGAGCACGGCATGGGCCTCGTCAAGGACGAGCAGCGCGTCGTGGCGCGCACAGATCTCGCACAGCGCGTCGAGTTCGGCGGAGTCGCCGTCCATCGAGAACACCGTGTCGGTGACGACCAGGGCGCGACGCCCGCCGCGCTCGCCGAGCCGTGCGACGAGCGCGTCGAGATCGGCGTGCGGATAGACGACGATCTCGCTGCGCGACGACCGGCAGCCGTCGATGATCGATGCGTGGTTCAGCTCGTCGCTGTAGACCACCGACTCGGTGCCACCGAGTGCACTCATCGCCCCGAGGTTCGCCATGAACCCTGTCGGGAACAGTGCGGTCGCGGCTTCGCTCTTCCACGCTGCGAGCGCGGCCTCGAGTTCGTCGTGGATCGGGCGCGCGCCGACGATCAGCCGGGCGGAGCCGCTGCCCGCGCCCCAGCGGTCGAGCGCATCGTGCGCGGCGGCGACGACCAGTGGGTGCTGCGAGAGCCCGAGGTAGTCGTTCGATGCGAACGACACCGCCACGCGACCGTCATCGAGCTTGTGAGTGACGCCGTCGCCGTCGAGGGCTCTTGGCTCCCGCCAGCGACCTGCGCCGCGGATCGCCGCGTTGGTCGCGGCAGCCCAGTCCGACCAGGGGGAACGGCGCGGCGAACTCATCGAGACGCGTCGTCGGGCAGGCCGGCGACGACGTCGATCGCGTCGGCGAGCGAGCTGACGATGCGATGAACTTCGGCCGAGGTGATCGTCAGCGGCGGCATCAGGATGATCGTGTCGCCGATCGGGCGCAGCAGCACCCCCCGTTCGACCGCCTCGGCCGAGACCTTGCGGCCCCAACGCAGGCCGTCGCCCGGTGGGGCGAGTTCGACGCCACCCATCAGGCCGCGGAGTCGCACCTCGCGCACGGCGCGCTTGGGGGCGACGCGGTCGTGGAGCAGCTCGGCGAGTTCGTCGGCGCGGGCGCGAACGTTGGCCAGCACGTCCCACGCATCGATGAGCTCGAGGTGGCGGAGCGCGACCGCGGCGGCGAGGGCATTCCCGGCGTAGCTGTGGCCGTGGTACAAGGTGTTCGGGCCGAGATCGTCGCCGAGGAAGCCGCGGAACACCCGGTCGCTGGCCGCGGTCACGCTCATCGGCAGGTAGCCGGCAGTGAGGCCCTTGCCGAGACAGAGCAGATCGGGCCGCACGCCACAGTCATCGGACGCGAAGAGCGAGCCGGTCCGCCCGAACCCGGTGGCGATCTCGTCGCACAGCAGCAGCGTGTCGTGTGCCCGGCAGGCGGCGCCGAGGCGGGCGATGTCGTCGCGTGCGGCGAGCCGCATCCCCGCGGCGGCCTGGACCGAAGGTTCGATCACGACCGCGGCGATGCGCTCGTGCTCGCGGGCAATCATGTCGATTGCGGTGTCGAAGCACGCCGGGTCGTCAAAGCCCGGAGCTCGGAGCACCGGGAAGCGCAGCGGCGCGAACAGGTCGGCACCGAAGCCGTTGTCGCCGAGTGACAGCGCTCCGATCGTGTCGCCGTGATACGCGCCGCCGAACGCGAGGAACGTCGTGTGGCTGCGCGACCCCAGGTTGTGCCAATACTGGAAGGCGATCTTCAGCGCTTGTTCGACCGCCGACGCGCCGTCGGAGGCGAAGAGGAAATGCGGGTCGTCGACCGGGACGACCCGGGCGAGCGCCTCGGCGAGTTCGACCACGATCGTGTTGGTGTGCCCGAGGAGCGTGGTGTGGGCGCCGCGAGCGAGTTGGTGGTGGATCGCGTCGTCGAGTTCGGGGACCTGGTGGCCGAGCGTGCTCACCCACAGCGACGAGACGGCGTCGAGGTAGCGGCGCCCGTCCACGTCGATCAACTCGTGGCCCTCGGCTCGCTCGACGACGATCGGCCGGTTGGCGGCGAAGCTCGCCATCTGGGTGAACGGGTGCCAGACAACCGCGCCGTCGCGCGCGACCCACTCCGCGGCGCCGACATACGGCGGCACCGCCGCGCTCGCCGGCGACCCGCGCGGGGTCAGGCCCGGCGCTGCGCCCGGGGTCAGGCCCGACGTCATGCCCGGGGATGCTACGGCTGGGCCACAATGGAGTCCGATGGCTCCCGCGCCTAACGCCGCGACCGACCCGCTGAGCGTGCGCGATCAACTCGTCCGGGCGACCTACGCGTGTGTCGCACGCTTCGGCATGGCCAAGACGACCGTCGAGGACGTGGTGAAGGAGAGCGGGCTCTCACGGGCGACCATCTACCGGCATTTCCCGGGCGGGCGCGAGGAGCTACTGCGCGAGGCGGTCGGCTGGCAGGTCGGCGAGTTCTTCATCCGTCTCGCCGACCACGTGGGCGACGCGCACGACCTTGTGGAGTTGCTCGACCGCGGTCTCGCCTTCGCGCGCCGGGCGCTCACCGAACACGAGTTGTTGCAGCGGATGCTCCAGACCGAACCCGATCGACTGCTCGGCCTACTCAGCACCGAGTCCGTGAAGACGTTGCCGTTCATCGCCGCATTCTTGGTGCCGTATCTCGAGCGCGCGCGCGCGACGGGCCGGCTCGCGCCCGGTGTCGCCCTTGATCAGGCCGCCGATCACCTCGCCCGGCTGATCCTCAGCTACATCGGAGCCAACGGTGTCGTCGACCTCGATGAACCCGAACAGCGCCGTGACCTGGTCGAACGTGAATTACTCGGATGGCTCGGCGGCTGAGTTCGCGCCGTCGTCGCACTGCTATGTCCCCTCGGGGACTGTGACCTGTGACACGTTGACGGTGAGACACTCATAGCCTTAGCGTCTCACACATGCCGGAACCGGGGGAGCGGCAGGATCCCATCGCGCGGATTCTCGATGCCGCCCACGACTGCATCGCCCGAGTCGGTGTGTCGAAGACCACCCTCGACGACGTCGCCCGCGACGCCGGTTGCTCGCGCGCCACGCTGTATCGCCACCTGCCGGGCAAGGCCGAGGTCGTGGCCCGCCTCGTCGAACGTGAGGCGAACCGCCTCGACGCCGCGCTCGGCGCCGCGGCCGCCGACGCGACCGACCTGGCGAGCGCGGTGTCGGCGGTCATCGTCGCGGGCGCCGAGTTCCTGCTCGACCACGCCGCGCTCGACGCCGTGATGGCGATCGAACCAAGCCTCGTCCACCCCGTCCTCGGTCTCGGTGGGGCAGACGAATTCACCCGCCGCGCCGCCGCGCTCGTCGCCCCGCACCTGGCCTCGCACACCGCGACGCCGCGCGAGGCCGAGCGGCTCGCCGACCTGATCGTGCGGGTGACGCTTTCTCACCTGCAGACGCCTGACCCACAACGTCCCATCACCGATCCTCAGGTGACCCGCAATCTGGTCGAAACGTTCATCGTCCCGGGCTTCGTGCCCGATCCGGCATCGGGAAGGACCCCGTCATGACCACCACTTCGGACCACCACGGCGAGACCGACCTCGACTACAGGACGCTGATCGGCCGCGAGGACCTCAACGATCTCGAAGCCATTCTCTCGGTCACGAACACCGATGTCGACGCGGCCATGCATGCGGTGTCGAGCGTCACCGACGCCAGCTTCACCTGGGACTACGAACAGAGCCGCGCGCCACTCGTCAAGCTCTACGAAAAGGCAAAGACGAGCCAGTGGAACGCGAGCACCGACCTCGACTGGTCGATCGACGTCGACATCGAACAGGTCGTCCTGGCGAACTCGGAGCAGAACAACCCGGGTGGCGCCGCGTTCTTCGGGGACGTCGATCTCGCCGGCACCCAATTCGCAAAGTGGACCGACAAGGAGTGGACCCGGCTCGCGATCGAGGGCAACAACTGGACGATGAGCCAGTTCCTCCACGGTGAGCAGGGTGCACTCATCTGCACCGCGCGCATCGTCGAGACCGTGCCGTGGATCGACGCCAAGTACTACGCCGCGACGCAGGTGATGGACGAGGCGCGCCACGTCGAGGTGTTCTCGCGCTACCTGAACGAGAAGCTTGACGGGCACTACCCGATCAACGCGCACCTCGGCATGCTGCTCGACGACATCATCGCCGACAGCCGCTGGGACATGACCTATCTCGGCATGCAGATCATGGTCGAGGGCCTCGCGCTCGCGGCCTTCGGCTTCATGCATCAGATGACGACCGAGCCGCTACTGAAGAAACTGCTCCGCTACGTCATGAGCGACGAGGCGCGCCACGTCGCCTTCGGCGTCCTGTCGCTCAAGGAGTACTACCAAGAACTCGGCGGCGCCGAGATCCGCGAGCGCCAGGAGTTCGCGTTCGAGGCCGCGGTGCGGATGCGCGACCGCTTCTTGCAACAAGAGGTCTGGGACCGGATGGGCGTCAACGTCAAAGAGGCGCTCCAGCTCGTGCTCCAGGACGAGGGCCGCGGCATGTTCCAGGCGCTGCTCTTCTCCAAGATCGTGCCGAACTGCAAGAAGCTCGGCCTGCTCGACGCCGGTGACGGCTGGCTGCGCGAGAAGTTCACTCAACTCGGCGTGATCCAGTTCGAGGACTGGGTCGACACGGGCGAGGAGTACGCCGACCTCGACGAGGTCGCCAAGGACCGCAGCGCCGCCTGACCCGTCACCCGCACCCGCCGCGTTGTGGTCTCCGCGTGCGGGTCCTGTCACCGTCGGGAGCCCTTCCGCCGTCCTCGCTGGCGCTGCGGGCAGCGGGTCCCTCCCGCCGCCACCCGCCTCCGCGCGCGTTCGTTGTGTGCGGGTGCGGGTTCGCGACGTCGCGTGACGTGCACTGATACCGTCCGCTTCGTGGCGGGGTCGGTTCGGATTGTCTTTCTCGGTGGGCTCGGTGAGATCGGGCGTAACTGTGCCTGTGTCGAGGTCGACGATCGCATCCTGCTCATCGACTGCGGCCTCATGTTTCCCGAGGCCGACATGCCGGGAGTCGACCTCGTACTCCCCGACTTCAGTTACCTGCTCGATCAGCGCGAGCGGGTGGAGGGCATCGTGCTCACGCACGCGCACGAAGACCACGCCGGCGCGCTGCCCTTCCTGCTGCGAGACATCTCGGCGCCCATCTACGGCTCGGCGTTGAGCCTGCGCTTCGCGCGGAGGCGCATCGAAGAGGCACAACTGCTCGACCGGACCGACCTCGTGGTCGTGCGCGACGGCGAACGGCGTTGGGTCGGCCCCTTCGACGTCGAGTTCGTGCCCGTGAGCCACTCGGTGCCGCACGGCTTCGCGACCGCGATCCACACCGAGCAGGGCACGATCCTGCATTCCGGTGACTTCAAGCTCGACCTCACCCCGGTCGATGGCCGCCACACCGACCTGGCGCTGCTCGGCGAGATCGCACGTCGCGGCCGCGGGGTTCGTCTGCTGCTCGCCGACTCCACCAACGCCGAACGGCCCGGCCACACGCCGAGCGAGAGCACGGTCGGAGAGACGATGCGGCTGTTGTTCCGCGACTGGCCGGACAAGCGGATGATCGTCGCCTGCTTCTCGTCGCATGTGCACCGCATCGAACAGGTGGCGACGGCCGCGATCGCCGCCGGGCGGATGGTCGCCTTCCTCGGCCGGTCGATGCAGCACAACGTGACCGGCGCCCGCGAACTCGGCCTGCTCGACGTACCGACCGATCGGGTGATCGACATCGAAGAGACCGCGCGGCTCGCGCCCGGAGAGGTCTGCATCATCTGCACGGGGAGCCAGGGCGAACCGATGAGCGCGCTCAGCCTGATGGCAGCGCACGAGCACAAGTTCGTCAAGGTCTCCGAGGACGACGTTGTCGTGTTGAGCGCGCACGCCATCCCCGGCAACGAGACGAACGTCAACCGCGTGATCGACCAACTGCACCGGGCTGGCGCCGAGGTCATCCACGACCGCATCGCGCCGGTCCACGTGTCGGGCCACGCGAGTCAAGAGGAACTCAAGTTCCTGCTGTCACTGGTCGCGCCGGAGTGGTTCGTGCCCGTCCACGGCGAATACCGCCACATGATCCACCACGCACGCCTCGCCCGCGAGGTCGGGGTCCCACCCGAGCGTGTGCTGATCTGCGAGGACGGCGACGTGCTCACCCTCGACGAGCACGGCCTCGAGGTCGTTCGCGCCGCGGTACCGAGCGGCTACACCTACGTCGACGGGATCGTCGGTGACATCGGCGGTGGTGTGCTGCGAGACCGTCGCGCGCTTGCAGAAGAAGGTGTCGTGGTCGTGATCGTGACGCTCGACGCGCGTACCGGCGAGATATTGAACGGACCCGAGATCGTGACGCGCGGCTGGGTGTATGCGCCCGAAGCCGAGGATCTCATCGAAGAAGCCAAGGCCCACGTCGCGTCCTCGATTGCCGAGGCGGCACGAGAGGGCGCGGTCGACTTCGAGACGATGCGGCGCCACGCGCGTACCTCCCTCAAGCGCTTCATCAACGAGCGCACGCGCCGCTTCCCGATCATCGTGCCCGTCGTGCTCGAGGCGTGAGGCTCAGGCGTCGATCAGGTTGGCCAGAGCGGTCCTGGGCGTGGATCTGGGAGAGTGATCAGGTGAACAGCCGATTGACGATCGATCTCAACGGGCGTACTGCGCTCGTCACCGGCGGGGGTAACGGAGTCGGCCGGCGCATCTCCGAGGCGTTCGTACGCGCCGGTGCCACCGTCTGGGTGAATGACATCAGCGAGGCCAGGGCGGTCGAGACGGTTGCCGAACTGAACGGTCTCGGTCCCGGCGAGGCGCGCCCTATGAAGGCCGACGTCACGAGCCCGGCCAAGGTGCTGCGGATGCGCGACGAGACCGGTCCGGTCGACATCCTCGTCAACAACGTCGGGATCCCCACCGCGGGGTTCACGCTCACCAAGTTCATCGACACCGAACCGTCGGACTGGGATGAGATGATCTGGCTCAACTACGGCTCGGTGCTCCACGTGACCCACGGGTATGTCGGCGCGATGGTCGATGCGGGATGGGGTCGCGTCATCACCGTCATCTCCGACGCGGGCCGCAAGGGCGAGCGCTTCCAGACGATCTACGGCTCGGCGAAGGCCGCGGCCGCGGGCTTTTCACGTGCGCTCGCTGCCGAGGTCGGGGTGCACGGTGTGACGGTCAACTGCGTCGCGCTCGGCTCGATCAAGTCCGGACCGCTCGAGGTCGCGGTCGAGCGCGACCCCGACCTCGAGCGGCGGTTGGCGCGTCCCTACCCCGTCCCGCGCCTCGGCCGCCCCGACGATCCCGCCCCGCTGATCGCCCTGCTCGCGAGCGACGCGGCATCGTGGATCACCGGCCAAGTGATCCCCGTCGACGGCGGCTACGTCATGGCCCAGTAGCCCTGGCCTCGCCTCGCCTCGTCCTGCTCGGCCCTGCCGTCCGCCCCGGCCTCTGCGCGATTCGCACTAACCCGCGCGATTTGCGCCAACCTGGCCTGGAGGGTCAGAATTGCCGTACTCCGTCGAGTGGGGGGCGGCCGTGGGAACAAACTCGTCGTTCAGCGACACCGTTCAACCTACTCAATCGACTGGCCAGCACGATCAGCGCGCGGAATCCCGGTCCGAACAGCGACCCGATCGGCGCGGACGCGAAGCGATCGCCGTGTTCGCGGCCGCGTGGGACGGTTGTCCCGACCGTGTCCTACTCGTCGACGCCGATCGCTGGGCGGTCATTGCCGCGAACCCGGCGGCGCGCAACGAGGTGCTCGCCGCGCACGGGATCGACCTGATCGGCATGCCGGTCGGGCAATTGTCGCCGGGGCACGACGACCCGGACGAGGTCCGTGCCAATTGGCGCGGCGAACCGGGCATCGAAGACACCGTCCGTCCCCATTCCTTCGAACCTGATCGCTTCATCCGTGCGCAGACCTGGGCGATGGGGGGTTTCGAGGGGCGATTCTTGATCTCGGTCGTACGCGACGTCGACCTGGGTCTCGCACGACGCGACCCCATCGACAAGGCTCGCCCGTTGCTCGACGTGTCGACCAACCTCGTCGCCGTCGTCAGCCGCGGCGAGTTCCGCTACCGCAACCGCAGGTTCGTCGATCAGTTCGGCTCGACCAGGTCGCTCGATGCGCTCATCGCGCAGTGCATCCATCCCGACGATCGATTGCTGTGTCGAGAGTCGGTGGACGCGGCCGAGTCCGGCGAACCGGGCCGCCCGATCCCGGTCAGCGTTTCGAACTCGGCTCGCGTCGGCGGCGACTCCGAAGCGGCGGGCCACCATTGGGTTCGCGCCGAGTGGGTCGTGGCGCCGGCTCCCGGCTTCGACGCCGGCGGTCTCTTGCTCGTCATCGGAGCGCTTGACCCGGTTGCGCAGGTCGACTGGGCTTTCGACGGCTTCGACGACCGCTACATCGTCGTCGCCGGACGCGACACGGAAGTCGCGCCGTATTCGCCGACGGTGATGCCGACGACGCTGCCGGCGAGCCTCGCGCGACGCGAACGCGAGATCGTCGAGATGATCCTGCTGGGGTTGCGAGTGCCGTCGATCGCCAAGTCTCTGTACCTGAGCGAGCACACGATTCGCAACCACCTGCGGTCAGTGTTCGCCAAGTGCCAGGTTCACTCGCAGCGCGAACTGGTCGAGAAGTTGCGCTCCTGAGCCCCTCCGGTCGGCAGAGCCGCCTGCGACCCTGATCCGGTCGTGACGAGTGGGTCCTTTGGGGCGGAAGTTGGCAGTGTTACGTTTGTTCAAATGGCCCGTACTGCCGCGCCGCCCCGCCCCGCCCCCAGATCCCGCACCGCGAGCAGCTCGCCGCGCCGCCGTGCCGGGTCGCGCGGGTCGCGCGGGTCGCGTGAGTCGGGTCGCGGCCGCACGCGCACGGCGGCCCGTCGCCAGCCGCGGCCCACGGCATCACGCCGATCACCCCGGACCGCGGCCAAGGTCGGGCGCGCCGTCGCGACCGGCACGAGGCGCTTGCGGGCCGCGCTGCACGAACAACTCGGCGGCCACGGCCTCGACATCGCCGCGGTGGCGCTCGGGGTGATCGCGATCATCGCCGCGCTCGGCGTGTCGACCCGCGCGGCCGGGCCGCTCGGCGACGCGATCGATACCGGTGTGGGCGCGGCACTCGGTCGAGGCCGATACCTGTTGCCGATCGCGTGCCTCGCCGCGGCGGCCGCGCTCGTGTGGCGCCGCGACGACCGCGAGCACAGTTTCGGATTGCGGGTCGGGATCGGTCTTGGTCTCGTCGTCGCGGCGTCGGTCGGGCTGCTTCACGTGGCAGCGGGGCGGCCCAACAGCGAGAGCCTCGAGGTCCTGCGCGATGCGGGCGGCGTTCTCGGCGCGCTCTTCGGCGGCTCCGTTGCCGCGGTCGCGGGAGTGATCGGCGGCTCGGTCGTGCTGGTCGCGCTCGTCGCGATCGGCATGCTGCTTGTCGCCAATCTGCGGGTCCACCAGGCCGGTCATGCTCTCGTCGTGGCGATGCGCTGGCTTGGTCGTCAGGCCGGCGTGCTGGTGCGCATGGCACTCGACCCGTCGCTCGGCGCGGCGTACGACAACGATGCCGGGCGCGACGAGAACGACGAGCACGACCACGACGACGACGACCACGACGAGGCGGTTACCGGGTCGAGCCGCCGGGCGCTCAACACCCGGTCGGTCACCGGCGCCCGGCGCGGCGCCCGGGCGGTGCTCTACGACCAGTTCGCGCCTGTGGGCGAGGGTGCGGACGACGAGTACCTGATCGACCTCGTCGACGAAACCACCGTGGGTGGCCCAGCCGTGCCGAACGCGGCGACCGACCGGCCGAGCACGTCGCCGGGCACGGAGGCGGCGGCTGAACCCGGCGTGGCCGACGGGCTCATCGTCGATGGCCCCACACCAGCGCAGCTGAGCCTGAGCCTCCCGCCGGGCGCGCGCGCCTCGGACTGGAAGCTGCCGGCGATGAACCTGCTGAAGAAGGGCAGCGGCCGACAAGTCGACCAGCGCTTCGTCGACATGGGCGGCGAAGTGCTCGAGGCGACGATGCGCGAGTTCGGCGTCGACGCCCGCCTGGTCGGCGCATCGGTTGGCCCGACGGTCACCCGCTACGAACTCGAACTCGCGCCCGGCGTCAAGGTCAACAAGGTGACGGGGCTCGCCAAGGAGATCGCCTACGCGATGGCGAGCCACGACGTGCGCATCTTGGCGCCTATCCCCGGGCGCAGCGCGATCGGTGTCGAGGTTCCCAACAAGCAACGCCCGATCATCACGCTCGGCGACATCTTGTCGAGCAACGAAGCGAAGAAGGCGCATCATCCACTCGAAGTCGGGATGGGCCGCGACATCGCGGGACGGGCGCACATGGCGAACCTCGCGACCTTCCCCCATGTGCTGATCGCTGGCCAGACCGGTGCCGGCAAGTCGAGTTGCATCAACAGCATCGTCACGTCGTTGCTCATGCGTACCACGCCCGATCAGGTGCGACTCATCCTCGTCGACCCGAAGCGGGTCGAACTCGGTCAGTACAACGGTGTGCCGCACCTGCTCACCGAGGTGGTCGTCAACCCGAAGAAGGCCGCGAACGCACTCGACTGGGCAGTGCGCGAGATGGAGTTGCGCTACGACCTCCTCGCCGAGGTCGGCGTGCGCGACATCACCGGTTACAACGCCATGTTCGACCGCGGCGACTTGCCAACTGCCGAGCACCCCGACCCCGTCGCGGGCAAGCACTACGAGCGGTTGCCGTTCATCGTCATCGTGGTCGACGAGCTCGCCGACTTGATGATGGTCGCGGCGCGCGACGTCGAGACGAGCATCTGCCGGCTCGCGCAGATGGCCCGCGCTGTCGGGCTCCACCTCGTCATCGCGACGCAGCGACCGTCCGTCGACGTGATCACGGGTGTGATCAAGGCGAACGTGCCGAGCCGATTGGCGTTCGCGGTGAGCAGTCTCGCCGACAGCCGCGTGATCCTCGACCAACCCGGCGCCGAGAAGCTCGTCGGCAAGGGCGACATGTTGCTGCTCGCCGCCAGTACCAGCCGGACCGAGCGCATCCAGGGCAGCTGGGTCGACGAGGACTGCGTCCGCAAGGTGGTCGCGCACTGGCGGCGGCAGGCGAGTGCGCCCATGTACGTCGACGGCGTGCAGGGGAGCGACGACGGGAGCGTCGGCTCGGCTGCCAGCGGCGCGGGCGACGACGACTCCGACGACCTGCTGATGGAAGCGATGGAACTCGTCGTGCGCTCGGGCTTGGGGAGCACGTCGATGTTGCAGCGGAAGCTGCGCGTCGGATTCGCGCGTGCGGGACGGCTCATGGACCTGCTCGAGCGCGGCGGTGTCGTCGGCCCCAGCGAAGGCTCCAAGGCGCGGGCCGTGCTGATGACGGTCGACGAACTCGAGGCGGTGCCCCGCCGTTCCTGAGCGCTCGCGCAGCGGCTCGCCATGGTCGAGCGGTGCGGGTCGGCGGGCGGCTTCGCCCACAGGGCGAATCGTCCCGGGGTCAGCTGATCGGTCGGATCGTCCGCACACGGTCGCTCACGGGGCGTGACGCGCGTCCGATCGTGCGAATGGGACCGCCACCGGAACGGTCGAGGCGCTCGCCGGAGGCGCGATATGAAGGTCATCCATCTCAAGTCGCTGCGGACGAAGCTCGTGCGATGACCCGCAGACCCTCTTGCGAAGCCCGGATGTGTCTCGGGTCGAGGACTGTCGGCCGAAGTTGTTGTCCAGGGCGCGGAATTCGAGACAGAAGCCGTGGTTTGGGGTCAGAGCTTGCCGTCGGCTTCGAGATCTTCGAGCCGGGTGCGTAACTCCTCGAGCAGGCCGCTCACCGCGACGAGGTGCTCCTCGATGCGTGCGACGTAGGCGAACGGCGAGGTGTCGGGCACCTCGTCCTCGACGTCGATCTCGTTGATCACGGCGTACGCGAAGTCGCCCTGTTCGGTCGGGACCACGATCGTGTAGCGACCGTCCTCGAGCTCTTCGATCATCGCCGGGACGTTGGCCGACTCGAGCCGCCGGCGAAGGATCTGCGCGTGCAACTTCGGGAACTCTCCCATCTCGACGAACTCGGATTCGTCAGCACTGTCGGACGCAGACCCGCGGGCACCTTCGGGTTGCTCACGGGTGAGCGCGACACGGCAGTCCGCGCAGACGAGCGTGCCGGCGACGTACTCGCTGCCACACGACGGGCACCACATGGTCGGGCTCATCGACATGAACGGTCCTTGTCGGTTCGGGTGGTCGTGCGTGGCGTTCAGCGGTGCGTCCCGTGCGGGTCGCGTCCGTGGCCTTCGAGCAACGCCGCGGCGGTGTGTCGTCGGGTGAACTCCGCAGGAACGTGGTCAGGGGTTGGATGGGACCCCGACCGTAGACTCTGGAGCGATGACGCGAGGTCGGGAGTCGACGCCTCCGGCCGCGCCGGCGCGCCGGTTCCATGTCGAGACGCTCGGCTGCCCGAAGAACGCGGTCGATTCTGACAAGGTCGTCGCGTCGCTGCTCACCGACGGGCTGCTGCCGGCGAAGGACGCGGCGAGCGCCGACCTCGTCGTGGTGAACACGTGTGCCTTCATCGAGTCGGCGCGCCAGGAGTCGATCGACACCGTGCTCGCGCTCTCCGATCAGCGTCGCGAGGGTGCCCACCTCGTTGTCACCGGTTGCATGGCGGAGCGGTACGGCGCCGAGCTGGCCGCGGCGCTGCCCGAGGTCGACGCGGTGATCGGCTTCGCGAGCGAGGGCGGCATCGCGCCACGACTCGGCATCGCTCCGGCCGTCAGCGACGAGATGCCGGCCGGTGGCGACGAGTCCGCGGTGCGGTTCCGCCCGCGACCCCGCGGTGTCAGAGACCTGCTCGAGCTCCCCAGGGCGCGCCCCGACCGTCCGTGGAGCTACCTCAAGGTCGCCGAGGGCTGCGACCGTTCGTGTGCGTTCTGCGCGATCCCGAGCTTCCGCGGGAAACAGCGGTCGCGTCCGCCCGCCTCGATCGTTCACGAAGCTCGCGAACTCGTCGGCGGCGGTGTCGCCGAACTCGTGCTGGTGGCCCAGGACCTCGCCTGGTACGGACGCGACGCCGGCGAACGCGACGCGCTCGTCCGGCTCCTGCGCGACCTCGATGCGCTGCGATCCGACGGCCTCGCGCGCATCCGGTTGCTGTACCTGTACCCGTCCGAGGTGCGCGACCCGCTCGTCGACACGATGCTCGAACTCGAATCCGTCGTGCCCTACTTCGATCTGTCGCTCCAGCACGCCGCGCCGGGCTTGCTCCGCCGGATGAAGCGGTGGGGGAGCGGCGAGCGGTTCTTGTCGATCATCGACTTGATCCGTTCGCAGTGTGCGGGCGCCACGTTCCGGTCATCGTTCATCAGCGGCTTCCCGGGCGAGACCGAGGCCGACCACGACGAACTCGTCACCTTCCTCGACGCGGCGCAACTCGATTGGGCGGGATTCTTTGCCTTTTCCCGCGAAGACGGCACTGTGGCCGCCGATCTCGATGGTGTGGTCGACGAAGCCATCGTGCGCGAACGCCTGCGCGATCTTGCCGAGACGCAAGAACCCATCACCAACGCGGCGCGCGCCGCGCTCATCGGAGCCCGGATCGACGTGCTCATCGACTCCGTCACCGAGGCCCCAGGCGACGAGGTCGCGAGCCCCGCGACGACCGGTGCGCCGCATCGGCGATTCGTGCAGGGCCGCAGCGCGCGCGAAGCACCCGAGATCGACGGCATGATCCGCTGGCACGACGATCGGGCGCGACCGGGTGAGATCGTCGCCGTCGCGGTCGTCGACGTCGAGGGCCCCGATCTCGATGCTGTTCCCATCGCGGTGCTCCGACGATGACGGCGGCATCGACTTCGACCGGCACGAAGCGCTTCGGGCAGACCGCGCTCGCTACCCCGGCCAACGCGATCACGCTCGCCCGGATCCTGATCACGATCCCGACGCTGGCGCTCATGCGCGAGCGCGGCAGCGGTTGGCTCACCGTCGCGTTGTGGTTCGTCGTGACGTCGACCGACAGCCTCGACGGCTGGATGGCGCGCCGTGACGGAGCGACTCGCTCCGGTGCCTTCCTCGATCCCGTTGCCGACAAGCTGATCGTGCTGGGTGGACTCGGCGTGCTCGCCGACCGTGGCGACATCTGGTGGTGGCCGGTGCTCGTCATCGCCGCGCGTGAACTCGGGATCTCGGCCTACCGGTCGATCGCCGGCCGGCGCGGCATCGTGATGCCCGCACAGCGGCTCGGCAAGTACAAGGCGTTCGTGCAGTTCGGCGCGGTCGGCTTCGTGCTGTTGCCGTGGACCGCCGACGCCATCGGACTGCAGCAGACGGTTCTGCTCCTCGCCACGCTCCTCACCGTGGTGTCGGGCGCGCAGATCCTCCGGCGCGGCTACATCGACTGGCAGCGCCCCGAGTCTTGACGCGGTGTTGCACCGCGAAGCGCGGTGGAGCGTGCCTCGCCACGGTTGCGCACGAATTTCGCCGCCATGTCGTGCTGGCGAGCACGGCACCTAGGATCGCCCGCCGTGCGCTGCGAGGTCCTGGCCATCGGTACCGAGTTGCTGCTCGGCCAGATCGTCGACACCAACTCGGCGTGGATCGGTGAGCGCCTCGCCGAGTACGGCATCGACAGTTTCGAGCACCGCGTGATCGGCGACAACCAGTTGCGGATCGTCGCGGCGATGCGCGACATGTTGTCGCGCGCCGACGCCCTGATCATCTGTGGCGGGCTCGGTCCGACCCAAGACGACCTGACGCGCGACGCGATTGCCGAATGGATGGGCGTGCCGTTGGAGCGCCACGACGACCTCGCCGAGGCGATCGCAGCGATGTTCAAGGTTCGCCTGCGCGACATGCCGCAGAACAACCTGCGCCAGGCCGATGTCCCCGCTGGCGGCCGCGCCCTCGACAACCCGATCGGGACGGCTCCGGGCCTGTGCTGCGAGCACGACAGCAAGGTCGTGTACGCCGTCCCGGGTGTCCCGTACGAGATGCAGAAGATGATCACGGAACAGGTGTTGCCCGACCTGCTCGCACGTTCGGGGACCCGCGCCGCGATCGTGAGTCGCTCGTTGAAGACCTGGGGCACGAGCGAGAGCGCGCTCGCCGAGATGGTCGCGCACCGCGTCGACGCGCTCGAGGCGGACGGCAACCCGACGATCGCCTTCTTGGCACGCGGGATCGAAGGTCTCGTCGTGCGCATCACCGCCAAGGGCGCGACCGAGTCCGAAGCCGCGGCGCTCGTCGCGACCGAAGAGTCAGAACTGCGCGCCATCCTCGGCGACCTCGTGTTCGGTGTCGACGACGAGACCATGGAGCACGCCGTGCTCGACCGGTTGAGGGCGCAGGCCTGGACGCTCGCCACCGCCGAGTCCGTGACGGGTGGCCTGATCGCGTCGCGCATCGTCAACGTCGCCGGCGCGAGCGACGTGTTCAAGGGTTCGCTCGTGTGCTACGCGACCGAGGTCAAGCGCGATCTGCTCGACGTCGCCGCTCCTTCCGTCGTCTCCGAACAAGCCGCCGGCGAGATGGCGCAGGCCGCTCGCCGACTACTCCAGGCCGACGTCGGCGTCGCCGTGACGGGAGTCGCCGGCCCGACCGAACAGGACGGCCAGGCGGTCGGCACCGTGTGCTTCGCGATCGCGCTCCCCGGCGGTGTCGTCGAAGCCGTCTCGACCCGATTGCCGGGCGATCGCGAACGCATCCGCCAGTTCGCGACGATCTCGCTGCTCAACCTGTTGCGGATGCGCCTCGACGCGTTGGCGCGCTGAGCGCGTCTCGTCCGAACGACCGAAGGGAGCACCATGCGCATCGCCATCGACTTCGACGTCGCCGACAAGGACCGTGCCGCGGCGTTCTGGTGCGCCGTGCTCGGCTACGAGGTCTTCGGGGGCGCGGCGCAGTACTGCTCGATCCAGCCGCCTGCAGGGATGTTGGGCCCGAAGTTCATCCTCCAACAGGTCGACGAGCCGAAGGTCGCGAAGAACCGGATGCACATCGACCTCGACCTGGACCCCGGTGAAGACCTCGCAACCGAGGTCGACCGTATCGTCGCACTGGGCGCGACGAAACTGTGGGGGCCGGTCGAAGAACTCGGCATGTGTTGGGTGACCCTGGCCGATCCCGACGGCAATGAGTTCTGCATCTGCGCGAGTTGTTGACGCGCGAGTCCCGCGATGGCGCGCGCCTTCGTTGCCGTTGTACCCGATCGCGAAGTCGTCGCGTCGATCGCTGCCGAGGTCGCGACGACGCGTGCCGAACTCGAACGGGCCGAACTCGAACGCGTCGCGCCGACGCGCTGGGTGGAGCCGAGCCAGCTCCACATCACCCTGGCGTTCCTCGGCGACGACGCCGATCTCGACGACGTGGCGGTGCGCCTCGCCGGCTTCACGGTTCCGGCATTCGTCGCGTCGCTGCGCGGGCTCGGCGCGTTTCCCCGACCGCGCGCCGCTCGTGTGCTGTGGATGGGCGTGTGCGACGGACGATCCGAGATGGCGGGCGCGAGCGCGGCGATCCACGCGCGGCTGGGTGTGCAGCCCGACCAACGTTTCACGCCGCACCTCACGCTCGCCCGCTCGCGCGTGCCGCGTGACCTCGCTGCGGTGATCGGGCGCGAGGGTCGCGCCATCGAGTGGCGGATCAGCGAGATCGTGCTGTTCGAGAGCACGCTCGCCACGAGCGGCTCGTCACACCACGCGCACCTCCGCATCCCACTCTCGTGAAAGCACTCGAAGCCGCGATTGCATCGTGTTGGGCCGAATTCGGACGCTCCCCCGATCGCGACCGTGTGGTTGGTGCGATCTGTGGCACCACATCCGCGTCCGAACTCGCGGACAGGTACGCCGCGTTCGTCGCTCGGCACCTCGGAGCGCAGATCCGTCGTCCGTGGTTCTTCACGCAGTCCGTGGGCCCGGTCGCCGCACTCGAACTCGACGACGACCGCGTCGTGGTCGTGAAGGGGTATCCGCCGCACGTCGAACGCGGGGCGCTCGTCGCGGCGCATCGTGTGCAGGCGCACCTGGCGCGCCACGGCTTCCCCTGCGCGACGCCGATCCTCGGCCCGACACCGTTCGACCCCACACCCTTTGGCCGGGCGCGGTTCGGCGTCGGGCGGCGCGCCTCGGAGTCTCGCGGTCCGGGCCGTCTCGCAACGGTCGACGCGTGGTTCGACGATCGCGGCAACGACTTCGGTCCGGGTGCGATGGCAGCGTCGGCCGCCGGTCTCGCCCGCATGGTCGAACTCGCCGCGCCGGTCGGCTGCGTCGATGCCCTGGCCCGGTCGATGATGGCGCGACGTGCGGGCGAGCGGTACCCCGAACCGCACAGTCCCCTGTTCGACTTCGCCCGGCCGGATCCGCGAATCTCCGACATCGACGAGCTCGCGGACCGAGCGCTGGCGATCATCGATGCGCTCGACGTCGCGCCCGTGACCATTCACGGTGACTGGTCGGCCCGCAACGTGCGCTTCGGGCCCGAGGGACTGCGCGGCGTCTACGACTGGGACTCGCTCATCCGCGTCCCCGAAGCGCTCGGCGTCGGCATCGCCGCGGCGACCTGGCGCAGCTTCGGTGAGGCCGACGACGAGATCACGCCCGACCCGGTCGAGGTCGAGGCGTACCTGGCGCATTACGAAGCCGCGCGCGGTCGCCCGTTCGCCGTGGGCGAGCGGGTCGCCGTCGTCGCCGAGGCGCTGTTCGTGCTGTGCTACACGGCGCGCTGCGAGATCAGCCTCGGGCCAGGCCATCCCGTGCGCGCGGTCGCGCGCCTCGAACGTTCGGCCGGCGCGTACCTCGCCCGACTCGGCGCGTGACCCGAGGCGAATCTCGGCGAAGTCGGCGGGCAGATGCTTGCGGCGAACAGCTGTTCGGTCTAATGTCACGCCTGTGATTCGGGGCCGGGTTCGCGCCTGCTGCTTGCACCGGTTCCGTTCCTGCCACTCGTCGGCTTCGCTCTCTCACGCAGCGTGGTTGTCCGAGCGGTTCCCTACCGTGACCCCCCAGGAGCGATGAGGCAGGAGCGACGGACCGGGCGCCCCCCGGACACCCCAGCGCTCGAGCGATGAACGCCGGCAGCCCCGGCGAGGAGGAGTGAGAACCGACATGGACCGCGACAAGGCGCTGGAGATGGCGCTGGCCCAGATCGACAAGCAGTTCGGCAAGGGTTCGATCATGCGCCTCGGCGACAAGACCCACGTCGGGGTCGAGGCGATCTCGACGGGCGCGCTGTCGCTCGACCTGGCGCTCGGCATCGGCGGGTTGCCGCGGGGCCGGGTCGTCGAGATCTACGGCCCCGAGAGTTCGGGCAAGAGCACCTTGGCGATGCACGTCGTCGCCGAGGCGCAACGCAACGGCGGGCTGTGCGCCTACATCGACGCCGAGCACGCCATGGACCCCGTGTACGCGCAGGCGATCGGCGTCAACGTCGACGACCTGCTCATCAGTCAACCCGACACCGGCGAGCAGGCGCTCGAGATCGCCGACATGCTCATCCGCTCGGGCGCGCTCGACGTGCTCGTCATCGACTCGGTCGCCGCGCTCGTGCCGCGGGCCGAGATCGAGGGCGAGATGGGCGACACTCACGTCGGCCTCCAGGCCCGTCTCATGAGCCAGGCGCTGCGCAAGCTCACCGGCAACCTCAACAAGTCCCGCACCGTCTGCGTCTTCATCAACCAACTCCGCGAAAAGATAGGTGTGATGTTCGGATGCCTTTCCTATGGCAGCCGAATCACGCTCGCCGACGGAACGCAGGAGAAGATCGGCAAGATCGTCAATCAGAAGTTGGCGGTCGAGGTGCTCTCGTACGACCCCGCTTCGGGCGAAGTCGTTCCGCGCAAGATCGTCAACTGGTTCGACAACGGCGTCACCGACGAGTTTCTTCAGTTCACCGTGGCCAAACCCGGCGGCAACGGCAAGGCCCAGTTCGCACTGACAGCGAACCACCTCGTGCAGACGCCCGCTGGTTGGCGAGAGGCAGGCGAGTTACTTCCCGGAGATCGCGTCATGCAGGCGGCTCCGCACTACTTGTCGGATCTGCAGTGGCAGGTGCTGCTCGGCGGCGTGATGGGCGATGGCGCGCTGTCGAAGACGCGCTCCGGCCACGGCGCGCGGTACCGGATGGGTCACGGCTCCAAGCAGGTCGAGTATGGGGACTGGAAGGCGTCGCTGTTCGCGAACGTGGCCGTCAGCCGTTCGACGAATGCCAAGGGTGCCGTGTTCTACGACATCCAACCGATGGCCGAACTCGCGGAGTTGCGCGCCGCCGTCTACAGCGACAACGGCAAGGTCTTCTCGAGCGACTACCTGAAGCAGCTCACGCCATTGTCGCTCGCGATCTGGTACATGGACGACGGGACCTTCACGCTCCGGGCAAAAGGGCTTCAACGGCGCACCGCAGATGGCAGTGGTCGCTCGGATATCTGCGTCCGGGCGATGGAACCGACGACCCGCACTCGGCTCGTCGAGTATCTCGCCGACACATGGTCGATCCGTCCGAAGTTGATTGACCGCGCCGGCAAGGCGGTCCTCGTCTTCGCGAAGGATGAGACGGCCAAGCTCCATGCGCTCATCGCACCGTTCGTCCACCCGTCGATGCAGTACAAGCTGCTTCCGAAGTACCAGGGCCGCTTCGAGGTCGAGCCGATGTTCGTGCCGCTGCGCCATGAACTGATCGCGATGCCGATCCTCGACATCCACGTGAAGCCGAAGACCCGCTCGATGCACCGTTTCGACATCGAGGTCGAGGGCACGCACAACTACTTCGCCGACGGGGTCATGGTGCATAACAGCCCTGAGACGACCCCTGGCGGGCGGGCGCTCAAGTTCTACAGCTCGGTGCGACTCGACATCCGCCGCGTCGAGACCATCAAGGACGGCGCCGAGATGATCGGCAACCGCGCCCGGGTCAAGGTCGTGAAGAACAAGTGCGCTTCCCCGTTCCGCCAAGCGGAGTTCGACATCATGTACGGCAAGGGCATCAGCCGCGAGGGATCGCTGCTCGACGTCGGCGTCGACCTCGGCATCGTGAAGAAGTCGGGTGCCTGGTTCACCTACGAAGGCGAACAACTCGGCCAAGGCCGGGAGAAGGTGAAGCAGTTCCTCTCCGAGAACCCCGACCTGATGATCGAGATCTCCGAGAAGATCCGGGTTGCGTCAGGCATCGGCGACCAGGACACGCCGGTCGCGGATGCCACGATCGACCTCGCCGACGACGAAGAGATCGACATCGGCTGACCGGTCACGGCGCCTGCGCCACCGGCACCCCGGGGGAGCGCGCCGGCATCGCGGTGACGCGGTGTCGTAGGTAGGGTGCCGACCCAGCTTCAGGCGATGCTGTTGACGATCGTGACGACGGCCGAGAGCGCCGCGAAACCGAGTACGGCCGGTCGCAACCAGCCGGCGTCGACGCGATGGCGCACGAGACGACTCGCGACGGCACCGATTACGGCGGCCGGCGCGAGTGCCGCGCCGAAGCCGACGTGGGTCCACGACATCGACCCCGTCGCCGCGAGCGTCACGGTCGACAACAGCGTCCCGACGAAGAACGACGCGGCCAGCGTTGAGCGCACGACCGGTCCCTCGTGGTGCTGGTAGAGCAGCGCGAGCGGCGGGCCGCCGATCCCCGCCGCCGTGTTCATCACCCCCGAGGCCACCCCGGCGCTCAGGCACGATCGGGCGCGCACCTCGATCGTCGTGCCCAGCACGCTCATCGCGACGGCGGCCAGAACCGCGACGCCAACGATCGCCGAGAGCGTGAGCGCCGATACCGCGGTCACGATCCAGGCGCCGAGCGCGGTCCCCGGGACGCGCCCGACCAAGATCCAGCCGAGGCCCGATCGATCGACCGCATGCGGTTCGTGGCGGAACATCGTCACCGAGAGCGGCAGGCCCAGCAGCACCGCGACCGCGGGCAGCGCCTCGGGCTCGACGAGAGCGAGCACGGGTACGACCACGAGGTTCATCCCGAAGCCGATCGAACCTTGGACCGACGCACCGGTGATCACGGCGGCGAAGGCGATGGCCACTGTGGCGACGTCGAGGTGCACGAAGCGGGCACACTACGGCCGGATCGTCGCGGCCATCGGTTCGTAGAATGAGCGCCGATGACCGCGGATCCGACCGGCGACGAAACCGCCGTCAACGCCGAAGCAGCAAGTTCGAGCATTGCGCCCGCGCGCCGCTACTTCATCCGCACGTACGGCTGCCAGATGAACGAGCACGACTCCGAACGCATCGCCGGGGTTCTCGCCGCCCAGGGCATGGTCTCGGCCGATTCGCTCGATGACGCCGATGTCGTGGTGCTGAACACCTGCTGCATCCGCGAGAACGCCGACAACAAGCTGTACGGCCAACTGGGTCATCTCAAGGCACTGAAGGAGCAACGCCCCGATCTCCAGATCGCCGTCGGCGGCTGCCTCGCGCAAAAGGACCGCGACTTGATTCTCGAGCGCGCTGGCCATGTCGATGTCGTGTTCGGGACCCACAACCTCGCGAACGCGCCGACCCTGCTCGCCCGTGCCCGCGACGAAGGGCCGCTCATCGAGATCCTCGAGGAGCACGAGGCGTACCCATCGGCGTTGCCCGCGCGGCGCGAGGTCGATCACGCCGCGTGGGTCACCATCCAGATCGGTTGCGACAACACCTGTGCCTTTTGCATCGTGCCGTCCGTTCGCGGCAAGGAAGTGTCGCGCCGGATGGGCGACATCGTGCACGAGGTGAGCGACCTCGCCCGTGACGGCGTGGTCGAGGTCACGCTGCTCGGCCAGAACGTCAACTCCTACGGCCGTGACCTGGGTGCCGGCCAGTACACCCCGCAGTTCGCCGACCTGCTCCGTGCCGTCGACGCGGTCCCGGGCATCGAGCGGATCCGTTACACGAGCCCGCACCCCAAGGATCTGCGCGCCGACACGATCGCGGCGATGGCCGAATGCCCGACGGTGTGCCCGCACCTGCACCTGCCCTTGCAGTCGGGGAGTGATCGGGTCCTCGCCCGCATGCACCGCGGATACACCGCGGCGCGCTACCTCGAACGGCTCGCGATGGCGCGCGCGGCCGTCCCCGATCTCGCGGTCACGACCGACATCATCGTCGGGTTCCCGGGCGAGAGCGACGCCGATTTCGACGCAACGCTGGCCGTTGTCGCCGAAGCCGGCTACGACAGCGCCTACACGTTCATCTTCTCGCCGCGACCGGGCACCGAGGCCGCAGCGATGAGCGACGAGTTCGTCACGCCCGAGGTCTGCGCCGAGCGCATGCAACGTCTCGTCGATCTCGTCGAGTCGAGCGCACTCGCGCGTCATCAGGCGCGGATCGAGCGCGTCGAGGAGGTGCTCGTCGACGGCCCCTCGAAGCGGGATCCTTCGATGATCTCCGGCCGCACCCGCGACAACAAACTGGTGCACACGAGTGCCGACGCCAGGGCGGGCGACCTGGTGCGAGTGCGCATCACCGATGCCGCTCCCCATTGGCTGCGCGGCGAGACAGTCGAGGTCGTGCGGCGGGCGCGATCACCGCGCACCCGCCTCGCGTTGACCGTCGTGTGATTCGCCACGTCGCGCTCGTCGGGCCCACCGCGGCGGGGAAGAGCGACCTCGCGCTCGGCCTCGCCCGATCCGATCCCCGCTTCGAGATCGTGTCACTCGACTCGATGCAGGTCTACCGGGGCATGGACATCGGCACCGCGAAACCGACACCCGCTGAACGGGCCGAGGTGGCTCATCACCTGGTCGACGTCGTCGACCCTCGAGACGAGTGGTCGGTCGCTCGGACCCAATCGGACGCCCGAGCCGCGCTCGCGGACATCGAGGGGCGCGGCGGGCGTGCGCTGCTGGTCGGCGGCACCGGCCTTTACGTACACGCAGTGATCGATGCCTTCACCCTGCCGGGCGAAGATCGTGCCGTGCGTGCCGACCTCGAGGCGCAGACCGCCGAACCCGACGGCCTCGACGCCGCGTGGCGCGCGTTGTACACGGCCGATCCTGTGGCGGCGGCCCGCATCGACCCCGGCAATCGCCGACGCATCGTGCGCGCGCTCGAGGTCATCGCGGTCACCGGCAGACCGTTCTCGTCGTTCGGGCCCGGCGTGCTCGCGTCAGCGGGAACGCGGCTGCCGTCGACGGGGGCCGGCAGCGTGTCGTCGATCTCGTCGCGGGTGCGCATGCTCGGTCTGTGGCAGACGCGGGAACAGTCGGCCGAGGCGATCGAACGACGGATCGGCGCGATGCGGGCCGGCGGGCTCGTCGAAGAGGTCGAGTCTCTGCGCGCTCGGCCCTGGGCACGGAGTGCACGCCAGGCGATTGGCTACAAGGAGATCGACGCGGCGCTCGCCAGCGGCGCGTCTGCACGCGGGCTCGACACGGCCTTCGAACTCGTCGGCCGCCGGACGCGTCGCTTCGCTCGTCGCCAACGCATGTGGTTCCGGCGCGACCAGCGTGTGACCTGGATCCACGCGTCGAACCCCGACGATCGTGCCCAAATCGCGCAGGAGATCGTCGCCGAACCGTCATAATGCACCCCGTCGGACCCGTCCGATCAGCCAGGCCCCGAGGAGCGCCGATGCGATTGTCCAAGTTGCACGCCACGGGGAACGACTTCCTCGTGCGCGTGGCGGACGATCCCGACGATCACCTCGATCGGCTCACGGTCGCCGCACTCTGCGATCGTCATCGCGGCGTCGGTGCCGACGGACTTATCACCATCGGTTCGGGCGGCCCCGATCACGATTGTTCGATGCTGCTCCAGAACGCCGACGGCGGGGTCGCGGAGATGAGTGGCAACGGGATCCGTTGCCTCGCCTACGTCGCCGCGCGCGACGGTCGAAGTCGCGGCGACGTGCTGCGCGTCGCAACCGGTGCCGGGCGTCGCGACGTCTTCCTCGAACGCGATGACACCGCCACGATCGTCGCCGCCGAGGTCGATATGGGCGCGGCGCGTTTCGGCGAGCCGTTGACGCTCGACCTCGACGGCGAACGCCACGTCGCCGATGTGGTCGACATGGGGAACCCTCATCTCGTGTTCGTCGTCCCTGATCCCGAGGCGATCGACGTCGCGCGGCACGGCCCCCACTTCGAGCACCTCGCGACGTTCACGCAGCGAACGAACGTCGAGTTCGGCGTGGCCCGCGACCGCACCACTGCAGCGATGCGAGTGTGGGAACGCGGCGTCGGCGAGACGATGTCGTGCGGGACGGGGGTATGCGCCACGGCGGCGGTGTTGCACCGACGCGGCTTCGTCGACGCTGACCTCTCGATGCACGTCCGCGGCGGCGTCCTACGAGTGCACATCGGCGACACGATTCGCCTTGCGGGCCCCGTCGTGCACGTCTTCGACGTCGACCTCGACCGTGAGCGTCTGCTCGCCAATCTGTCGTGAGCCGATCACCGGCGCAACGCCAGCGTCGCCGTCTCACCGCGACCGAGGTCGATCTCGGCGTCGTCCGGCAACGAGCGTTGCTCGTCGGGACGACGGCCGTCACCGGTGATGTCGAACGGGCCGAGGCGTCGCTCGACGAACTCGGACTGCTCGCCGATACCGCGGGCGCGCTCGTCGTGCACACCGACCTGCAGCGACGCGACTCGCCCGACCCCGCGACCTACGTTGGGAGAGGAAAAGCCGTCGAGTTGGCGGCCATCGCCGAAGCCCTCGACGTCGATGTCGTCGTCTTCGACGACGAACTCAGCCCCGCGCAGCAACGCAACCTCGAACAGATCTTCAACTGCGACGTCGTGGATCGCGTCGCGTTGATCCTCGACATCTTTGCGATGCACGCGACGAGTCAAGAGGGCATGATCCAGGTCGAACTCGCGCAACATCGTTACCGGCTCCCTCGTCTGCGCGGTCGCGGCGCGCAGTTGAGCCAGCAAGGTGGGAGCAGCGGCGGTATCAGCGGCGCCCGCCGAGGTCCCGGCGAGACACAACTCGAGGTCGACCGCCGGCGAGTGCTGCGTCGGGTGCAGAAACTCGAACGTGATCTCGTGTCGCTCGCGGGCAACCGTGCGGTTCAACGCAAGGCACGCACCCGGCGCGGCCTGCCGCGCGTTGCGCTGGTCGGGTACACGAACGCGGGAAAGAGCACGTTGCTCAACCGTCTGACCAACGCGGGGGTCCTGGTCGAGAACCAGTTGTTCTCCACTCTCGACTCGACGACGCGGCGCCTCGCGCTCCCCGGCGGCGAGACGATCCTGGTCTCCGACACCGTCGGGTTCGTGCAACGACTCCCGCACCAACTCGTCGAGGCGTTCCGGTCGACGCTCGACGAGGCGGCCGATGTCGATCTGCTCCTCCATGTCGCCGACGGATCGATCGCCGACCCGACCGCACGAATCGGCGCGGTGCACGACGTGCTGCGCGAGATCGGTGCATACCAGCGACCCGAACTGCTCGTGTGGAACAAGGCCGATCTCGCCGATCCCGCGACGATCGCGAACCTGTGCGCGCTCTACCCGGGTTCGGTCGCGGTCTCGGCGACAACGGGTCAAGGTATCGACGATCTTCTCGTCGAGCTCGGACGCCGGCTTCGTGCCTTGTCGGCGATCGTCGAGTTCGTGATCCCTCACGGCCGCGGCGATGTCCTCGCCGCGTTGCACCGCGAAGGCGAGGTGCTCGTCGAGGTCCACGACGGTGACGGCACGCGTGTTCGCGCCCGCGTCCCCGATGCGATCGCCGGCCGGTACGACGAATTCGTCAACCGATAGCGTCACGTCCATGAGCCGAGCCGCGACCGGTGTCTCTGTGGCCGGTGACCTCCCGGGTGGCGATTCCTTGGGTGGCGCGTTCGTCCCGCCGCCGTACCCGTATGAGCGGCTCGACACACTCGCCGCCGTCGCGCGCGCGGCTCCGGGCGGCATCGTCGACTGTTCGATCGGGACGCCGTGCGATCCGGTGCCCGGTGTGGTGATCGAGGCGGTGCGCGCCGCGGCGGCGGCGAGCGCGGGATACCCGCCATCGGCCGGGACACCCGCACTGCGCGATGCGGCCGCGGCGTGGATCGAGCGCACCTTCGGTGTAGCGATCGACGGGTCCGCGATCGGCGCGTGCCTCGGGACAAAGGAGTTCGTCGGCGGGCTCCCGCACCTGTTGCACCGGCGCGACCCCGAGCGCGACACCGTCTTGTACCCCGCGGTCGCGTATCCCACCTACCAGATGGGCGCGGCGCTCGCCGGTATCCGCGCCGTGCCGGTGCCGGTCGACGGCGAGTGGCACCTCGATGTCGACGCTATCGACCCCGAAGATGCCCGCCGCGCGCTCGTCCTGTGGGTGAACGAACCGGGGAACCCTACGTCGAGCGTTGCGTCCCACGCCGACCTGGCGCGGGTCGCGGCGTGGGGCAGACGCCACGGCGTGATCGTCGCGAGTGACGAGTGCTATGTCGAGTTCGCGCCGGTGGCGGCCACGGTGCTCGCCTCTGGCCTCGACGGTGTCCTTGCAGTGCACAGCTTGTCGAAGCGATCGAACCTCGCGGGGATGCGCTGCGGCTTCTACGCGGGTGATCCCACGCTCGTGCACTATCTCGTCGAGGCTCGCAAACACTGGGGGTTCATGGCGCCGACTCCGGTGCAGGCCGCCGCGGTGGCCGCCCTCGGCGACGAGGCCCACGTCGCCGACCAACGCTCCCGCTATGCCGAACGCCGAAAACTTGTGCTCGACGCGCTCGGCGAGCTCAATGCCCCGGCTGCACCCGCCGAACTCGGTGGTCTCGATCTCGTGCACGACGGAGGCCCGATGTCGTTCTATCTCTGGCTGCGGTCGCGCTCGGGCGTCGGCGGGTGGACGATCGCCGAACGCCTGGCGACGCTCGGCCTGCTCGTCTCGCCCGGCGACCTGTACGGTCCCGCCGGCGCCGACCATGTCCGGCTCGCGCTCGTGCAACCGACCGACCGGTTGCGCCTCGCGGTCGAGCGCCTCGCCGAACTCTTCGCAAAGGAGTGTCCGTGACTGATCTCGCCTCGACGATCACGAAGTTGTTCGAAGCCGGCGAACATGCCGACGACGTGCTGCCCGCGGCACAGGCGCACGACGCGGTGCGCGAGGCGATCACGATGCTCGATCGCGGTGCCGCGCGTGTCGCCGAACCCGCCGGTGACCAGGTCGTCGTCCACGAGTGGGCGAAACACGCGGTGCTGCTCTGGTTCCGCTACCAGCAGATGCAGGTCATCGAATGCGGCCCCTACGAGTACGTCGACAAGTTGCCGCTCAAGACCGGCTATCGCGACGCGGGCGTGCGTGTCGTGCCGGGCGGGAGCGCGCGCTTCGGCGCCTATCTCGGCAACGGCGTCGTGCTGATGCCCAGCTACGTGAACATCGGCGCCTACGTCGACGACGGCACCATGGTCGACACGTGGGCAACCGTTGGCAGTTGCGCGCAGATCGGAAAGCGCGTGCACCTCGCCGGCGGGGTGGGGATCGGCGGCGTGCTCGAACCCCCGAACGCACGGCCGGTCGTGATCGAAGACGACGCGTTCGTGGGCTCGCGTTGCATGGTCGTGAACGGTGCCCGCGTGCGGCGCGGCGCCAAGCTCGGTGCGGGCGTGATCCTGACCGACTCGACCCCGGTGATCGAGGCCGAGACCGGTCGCGAGGTGAGCCGCGGCGATGTGCCCGAGCGGGCGATCGTCGTTCAGGGTGTCCGCCAGCGCGAGTTCGGCGGTGGGAGCTTCGGTCTGCCGTGTGCGTTGATACTGCGGTATCTCGACGAGGGCCAAGAGCACGACAAGCTCAAACTCAACGAAGCCCTGCGCGACCACGGGATCGCGACCTGAGGGCGCGCCGTGCCCGCGCAGCCGGCCCGCGCCGCGACCGATCGGACCGAAGCGATGAGCGACGCACTCGATGCGGTCGAACGCCACGACTCCGCCGACCTGCTCGGCCTGACCGCCGCCCTGATCGCAGTGCCTTCGGTGTTCCCCGACGAGGGCCCGCTCGCCGATGCGATCGAACGGCGCGTGCGCGCCCGAGCGCCGAAGCTCGAGGTCACGCGCCTGGCGAACAACGTGATCGCGCGGACCGAACTCGGCGCGGCACGTCGGGTCGTGCTGGGCGGTCACCTCGACACGGTCCCGGCCAATGCCAACGCCGCGCCGCGTGTCGAGGGCGATGTCGTGCATGGACTCGGCGCCGCCGACATGAAGGGCAGTCTCGCGGTCTTGCTGCAGATCGCCGAAGCGCTCCAGAGCGGCGTCCCGTGCCTCGACGTCACCTTGTTCTGGTACGAGGGCGAAGAGGTCGCCGAGGAGCACAATGGCTTGCGGCGTGTCTTCGCCGAGGCGCCCGAACTTCTGAGTGCCGATCTGGCCGTGCTCTGCGAACCGACGGGCGGCTGGGTCGAGGCGGGCTGCCAGGGCACGATTCACGTGCGAGCCGAGTTCAGGGGCGCTCGCGCCCACAGCGCCCGCCCATGGATGGGTGAGAACGCCATCGCCAAAGCCGCGCCGGTGCTCGCACGCGTCGCCTCGCACGAACTCGAACCGATCGCGGTCGACGGCCTCGAGTTCCGCCAGGCGCTCCAACTCGTGAGGGTCGATGGGGGGATCGCCAACAACGTCGTTCCGGATACCGCCAGTTTCGTGGTCAACCGCCGCTTCGCGCCGAGCCTTTCGTGCGACAGCGTGATCGCCGACACCGTGGCGTTGCTCGCCGGAGCAGATGCCATCGACGTGATCAACGAGTCGCCCGGGGCCCCGCCCAACCTCGCCGATCCGCTCGTTGCGGAGTTCGTCGGCCGCCTGAACCTCCCGGTACGCCCCAAGCTCGGTTGGACCGACGTCGCGCGTTTCGCCGCGCGCGGCATCCCTGCCCTCAACTTCGGCGCGGGGGACCCGACGTTGGCGCACACGCGCGACGAACGAGTCGAGCGCGCCGACCTCGACCAGTGCGCGGCGCGTCTGCGCGACTTCTGCGGGTTGTGATCAGCCGGGTCGGGGCGTGCTCGTGGCCGTGTCGCCGGCCGCGGCGAGTTCGAGGACTGCGGCGGCGATCTCGCGGCCCTGAGCGGGCTTCAGCCCGCTGAACACGACCCCGCACTGGTACTGGCTGCCCACCGGTCGGCACCACCGCACGTGGGCGCGGAACTGCAACGGCTCGGTACCGCGCGGCAGTCGAAGCCGGACGAGCAGGGCGGTCATCGGCGGGAGCTCGCGTTCGGAGCACAGCGACATCCCTCCAGCTGACAGATCGATCCCGTGCGCGCGTTGATGAGCGTCGCCGCCGATGCGACTGTCGCACACGACCAGTTCGACGCGCTCGGCGTACGGGACGCGTACTTCCTCGCGGCGAGCACGATCGTCGCTGTCGGGGAGGGTGAATGCGACCGCGGGGCGCCCGTCGCGCGTCAACAAGACGTGGAGGACGCGCGCGACGACCACCGCGTGGTCGCGCTCATCTCCCGCGTCGAACCCGAGCCGCAGGCGCAGCGAGTCGCCCGCTGCAACCGGCTGAGCTTGGTCGAAGGCGACGACCGCCACGCGCCCGGAGAACCCGACGAGCAACCCGCGAACTTCGCGGCCGCCGATCGTGACGACGGCCCAGAGCCCGTCGACTGGGTCGAGTGCGGTGAGCGGATCCACGCCCACGCGTATCGGCGTGCGGTCGCCTGCGCCTGACGGAGCGTTCTGCGCGAACCGGTCGCGCCGAGCTCAGAGCCGGCGCAGCACGGTGACGACCCGGCCGAAGATGGTGACGTCGCGCGGGTCGAAGACCATCTCCTCGAGGTCGGGGTTCTCGGGTCGCAGCACGATCTTGTTCTTGCGACGCAGGTAGGTCTTGACTGTCGCTTCTTCGCCAGGGATCCCCGCGACGATGATGTCGCCGTTGTCGGCGCTCGCCTGCACTCGCGCGACGACGTAGTCGCCGTCGAGGATGCCGGCCTCGATCATCGACTCGCCGCGGACCCGCAACATGAACAGGTCGCCGGCGCCGGTGAAGTCCTCGGGTACCGGGAACGTCTCTTCGATGTTCTCGGCGGCGAGCACGCCGGTGCCCGCGGCGACGTCGCCGACGAGGGGGACCTGGCGGGCCGGCCGCCGTTCGACGAGTGCCCCGGTCTGTGCCTCGTAGCCGAGTTCGATCGCACGGGGCTTGCTCGGGTCACGCTTCAGGTAGCCCTTGTCCTGGAGGGCGCCGAGGTGCGCGTGCACCGTGGAGGGCGAGGAAAGGCCCACGGCCTCGCCGATCTCACGTACCGACGGGGGATAGCCGCGCGTCCGCACGGTCTCGTCGATGTATTCGAGGACCTGTCGCTGGCGGCCGGTCATCGGAGCGCCGAGGTAACGGGTGCGGTGTTCGGGTGACATGTCTGGACCCTAACACGATCACCCGTTCGGGACAAACACCCGTTCGAAATTTTTCTTGACGTCGAACGAATGTTCGGGCAAGGTCGACGCATGACGACAGCCCCTCTCGAACGCCCTCACTCGTGCGCGGCTTGCCGGAGTGCCACCGGTACGCTCGGGCCCGCGCCGCGGCGCCCGGGATCCGGCCAGATTCGGCCCGGCCCGCCGGGGCATCAGCGTCGGGAGTCCCGCCGAGGGGATCGCAGGTTTCACGATGGGCGTGAGCTCGAGTTCCGTGGCTCCGCTCCGAGCGCCCTCGCCCGCCGCGCGCCAAACGCGGCGACGCCTTCACCAAGCGTGAGTGTCGCAGGCGTCGGATTGGCTGACCCCGTGACCAAGCGACCGCCGCGCCGTGCTCCCACCACCACCACCACCACCCGTCGCGGACCCGGTTCGGCCTCTTGGGCCGGGCCGGTCCGTGGCGCACGGAGCGAGCGGTCCGGTCGCCGTGCGGTGATCGAGTCCTCCAGCAACGCCGGGCGGAGCCGCGGCGCACGCCCGATCACGACACGTCCGGCGGCTCGTCGAGTCGACCGAACTGTGCTCGTGCGTCGGCGCGTCGTCGCTGCGGGGCTGGCGCTGGCGGTGCTCGGCATCGCACGGCAGGCGGGCGCGACGCTCGGGGGCGACTCCCTCGCGACCCCCGAGCGCCGCCCTCAGGTCATCAGCTACGTCGTGCAACCCGGCGACACGCTCTGGTCGATCGCACAGCGGGTCGCGCCGGGCGACGACCCGCGGGCGGTCGTGGACGCGATCCGCGAGAGCCGCGACACCGACACGTTGTACGCGGGCGAGACGATCACATGGATGAGCGACTGAACCCACTGCAGCGCCTGTGGCAACCGGAGCGCCCGGCGCGCCACGGCGAGTCACGGGCACGCCGGTGGTGCCGCCCGCTCGGTGAGTCGTGTCGGATGCGACGCGGTGACCGATGCGGACTGCCGGCCCGTCGTATCGTGGCGTCGTGCGCTGCCCGTTCTGCGGTGAGAACGACGACAAGGTCGTCGACTCGCGCCCCGCCGAGGATGCGGGCGCCATCCGGCGCCGGCGCGAGTGCCTCGTCTGCTCGCGGCGTTTCACGACCTATGAGCGAGTCGAGGAACTGCCCCTGGTCGTGAGGAAGCGCTCGGGTGCGCTCGAGCCGTTCGACCCGGTGAAGCTCATGGCCGGCATCGAGCGAGCGGTGTCGGGGCGCCTCGACGCCGAGACGGTCGCCGAACTCGTCGTGGCGATCGAGGACGAGTTGCGAACGAGTGGAGCCGAGGTCGGTTCCGATGAGGTCGGCATGGCGGTGCTCGAGCGACTACGTCCGCTCGATCAGGTCGCATACCTGCGTTTCGCATCCGTCTACAAGGGTTTCGACGATGTCGCCGACTTCGAACGCGAGGTCGGCGAGTTGCGGCGCCTCGAACGACTCGAGAAGACGACCGCCCCCAAGGCCCGCTGAGCCCCCGGGTCGCCCGAGCACATGCGCGCCGACAGCGCGACGCGCGTCTATCGTCGGATCGGTCGGGCCCGACCACAACATCTGGTGCTGGAGTGGTCAGAGTTTCGCTTGTGCTTGAAGTCACGAGCGCTAATGATCGCGAACGGCTCCTGACCTGCACCTTCAGCAGCACTCAGCGGTTGACACGGATGTAATTCGAGTGCTGTAATGCACCTCCATCTCGCGCTCGGGCGACATGCCACCACAATATGTAGTGGTTGCGCTGGTCGTCGTAGGGCCGATGGGACCGCAGCATCTGGTAGTACCCGCTGTTCTCTGAGCGCACTGACAACTCGACGTTTCCGGGTAACTCGACGTGATGGAACACGCGGGTTTCCGGGGTGTCGTCGCATCGACGCCAGTGTCACCAGCCAGCAATCCGACGACATCCAGGGGGGACCTGATTCATGGCGACCACGCCGCACGAGCTCGCGATTGGAATCCGCCGGCGCTTCACCAAGCCCGGTGAGCACCCCTACGACTCGCTCGCGTGGGAGACGCGCGACGCGCGCATCCAGAACTTTCGTGACGGCGGCGACGCCTTCTACCAACCCGGTGTCGAGTTCCCCTCGGCCTGGTCCGTCAACTCGACCAACATCGTTGCCCAGAAGTACTTCCGCGGCACGCTGGGGACCGCCGAACGGGAGCGGTCGCTGCGTCAGGTGATCGACCGGGTCGCCGACACGATCACCGAGTGGGGGCGCAGCGACGGTTACTTCGCCGACGACACCGAGGCCGAAGCGTTCCGCGACGAGTTGAAGTACATCCTGGTACACCAGCGCGCCGCCTTCAACAGTCCGGTGTGGTTCAACATCGGCGTGAGGGGCGTGCCCCAGCAAGCCTCGGCGTGCCAGCCGTACCACGCCCCCGTGGCGACCCCGGAAGGGCTCATCCCGATCGGTGCACTCGTGGCCGCGAACGCCGTCGGCGCCAAGGTCTTCGACGCCAACGGGCTCACGAAGATCGTGGCGGTCAAGCACAACGGCACCAAGCCCGTCTTGCGGGTGCACACCAAGGCCGGGATTCCACTCGACGTGACCGCCGATCACCTCGTCTGGCGGAGCACAGGCGCAGGGACCGGGCGGTTCGTGGAGGCCGGCACCTTGCGTCCGGGCGACCAGCTCGAATGGCACCGCGCGGAGTCGTGGGGTCATGGTGAGATCGTCGCGGACGACGTCGCGCGGGCGGCGCTCGCCGGTTGGTTGCAGGGCGGCGGATTCGTCGGCCGGTACGACACGGGCACGAACCGGTCGCTCACGATCGAAGCGATGACCGTCACCGCAGGCGAACACGCCTGGGTGAGCGAGCTCATCGACGTCGTGTTCCCCGGAGTCCACCGTCACGAGCGCGCGTTTGCGACGGCCGACCCGTCACTCGACGGTCGCCGGATCCGGTTAGACGGCGAAGTGCTGCGTCCATTCGTCGAGCGGTTCGGGCTCCTCGAGCGGGGCGGCGCGGCGCGCGTCGCCCCCGAGTTGTTCACCGCACCGTTGCCGGTCGTCGCGGCGTACCTCCGCGGCCTGTTCCAGGCGGACGGTGACGTCAGCCGGCGCGACATCTGCGTCATCGGGCTCGATCTCATCGACGAGGAACTCGTCCGCGGCGCGCAACAACTCCTGATGCGGTTCGGGATCTTCTCGAGAGTGCGCCGCAAGCACGATCGTCGCGAGAACCCTGGGGGAACCTGGTCGCTCACGATCCGGGTCGCCGGAGACCGTCGTCGCTTCGCCGACGAGGTCGGGTTCGTTGACCCCCGCAAGTGCGACGCCCTCGAAGCCGGGTTTGCGCTGCCGGGGCGCCGGGCGACCGAGGTGAAGCGGCTCGAGATCGAGCGGATCGAGCCCCTCGGTGACCTCGATGTGTACGACATCCAGACCGAGAGCGGCGAGTACCTGAGCAACCACCTCCGGGTGCACAACTGCTTCATCCTCGCAGTCGACGACACGATGGACGACATCCTCAACTGGTACCGCGAGGAGGGGATCATCTTCAAGGGCGGCTCGGGCGCGGGAGTGAACCTCTCGAAAATCCGCTCATCCAAGGAACTGCTGAAGGGCGGCGGTACCGCGAGCGGCCCGGTGAGCTTCATGCGCGGCGCCGACGCCAGCGCCGGCACGATCAAGAGCGGCGGAAAGACCCGTCGCGCCGCCAAGATGGTCATCCTCAACGCCGATCACCCCGACATCGAAGAGTTCGTGTGGTGCAAGGCGATCGAAGAGCGCAAGGCGCGCGCGCTCGGCGCCGCGGGTTTCGACATGGATCTCGACGGCAAGGACAGCCACTCGATCCAATACCAGAACGCGAACAACTCGGTGCGCGTGACCGACGAGTTCATGCAGGCCGTCGAGGCCGACGCCGACTGGGATCTGCGCGCGGTCAAGACCGGCGAACCGATCAAGACGGTGCGCGCCCGCGACCTGTGGCGCCAGATCGCCGAGTCGTCATGGGAGTGCGCCGATCCTGGACTCCAGTTCGACACGACGATCAACCGCTGGCACACCGCGCACGCCACGGGCCGCATCAACGGCTCCAACCCGTGCAGTGAATACATGCACCTGGATAGTTCGGCGTGCAACCTGGCGTCGATCAACTTGTTGAAGTTCCTCGGCGGCGACGGCAGCTTCGACGTCGACGGCTACAAGCACACAATCGAGGTCGTGTTCACGGCGCAGGAGATCCTCGTCGGCAACGCCGACTACCCGACGCCGGCGATCGGTGAGACGAGCCGGCGTTTCCGTCAGCTCGGACTCGGCTACGCCAACCTCGGTGCGCTGCTGATGGCCCAGGGCATGCCCTACGACAGCGACGACGGGCGCGCTTGGGCGGCGGCGCTCACCTCGCTCATGACGGGCCACGCGTACGCGACCTCGGCGCGCACCGCGGCGCGCATGGGACCGTTCGCGGGCTACGCCGACAACGCCCAGTACATGAACGGCGTGCTCGAACTGCACCGCTCCTACGCAGCGAAGATTGACGAGGACCTCGTGCCGGTCGATTTGCTGTCGGCCGCGCAACACGCCTGGGACGAAGCCGTCGAGCTCGGCGCGCGCCACGGGGTACGAAACAGTCAGGCCACCGTGCTCGCTCCGACCGGCTGCCTGGTCGGTGGGAGTCTCGTACCGACCGAACGCGGTCTCGTGCGGCTCGGGTCACTCGGCGATCCCCTCGGCGGCGAGTGGCAGGACATCGACCTCGCGGTCGCGAGTCACGGTGACAACCGGCGCGCGACGAAGTTCTACCTCAACGGCGTCGAACCGGTCGTCGATGTGACGACGACTCGCGGTTACCGCCTGCGGGGCACGACGAAGCATCAGATCAAGGTCGTCGACGCCAACGGCGAGTGGTCCTGGCGCCGGCTTGCCGAGCTCGCGGCCGGTGACCGTGTGCCCCTCCGGCTCGGCGGGATCATCGGAGCTCCGCAGCCGGTACGGCTGGCTCCACTCGGCGAAGGGTTCGGCTGGGTGAGCCAACGATCGCTCCTGGTCCCCGAGGCGATGACCGCCGAACTCGCCGAACTCATCGGTTACTTCATGGGCGATGGATCGCTGCACGCGAAGGGCCTTCGGTTCTGCGTGTCGCACGACGACATCGACGTCGTCGACCACCTCGTTCGCCTCGGCAAGGAACTGTTCGGCATCCAGGCGACGATCGCCTCCAAGCCGGGATACACCAGCGTCGAGATGAACGCCGTGCAACTCGCCGACTGGTGGGTCGCCAACGGGTTCGCGAAGCTCCTCCCGCACGAAGGCCACACCGGCAAGGGCTGGACGCCGCACGTCCCCGACGCGGTGCTGCACAGCAACGACGCCGACATCTACCGGGCGTTCGTGCGCGGCCTGTTCGAGGCCGACGGCACGGTCACCGCCGGCTATCCGAGTTGGACGACGACGACCGAGTCGTTCAGCAACGACGTCCAGACGCTCCTGCTCGCGCTCGGGTTCGTGACCACCGTGCGCGAGGGCACGAGCGGGCGCGGCTCGCGCCTGTTGGTGCTGCGGCTCTTGAACAAGGCCCACAACGTCAAGTTCTGCGATGAGATCGGGTTCATCTCGGCTCGCAAGGCGGCGGCGGTCGACACGAGCGACCTCGCCCAGAGTGCTCGCTACGACCACATCCCCGTGTCACGAGACCTGATCGACCGGGTCGCGCCGCTCAACGATCGGAACCGGCGGGCCGCGATGACGGAATACCGACGCTCCGGTTCGATCACTCGTCGCCTTGCCCACGACCTGCTCGTGGCGAGCGACGATGCCGAGCTTCGCGAGCTCGCGGCGTATTTCTACGACACCGTCGCGACGGCCGAACTCGGCGACGAGGAGTTCACCTACGACCTGTCGGTTCCCGACAACGTCACCTACGTCGCGAACGGTTTCGTGTCGCACAACACCATCGGGCTCATGATGGACTGTGATACGACCGGAATCGAGCCGGACCTCGCGCTCACGAAGGCGAAGAAGCTCGTTGGCGGCGGCACGATGTTCATCGTCAACCAGACGGTGCCGCGAGCGCTTCGCCGCCTCGGCTACGACGACGTGCAGGTGCAGGCGATCGTCAGCTACATCGACGAGAACAAGTCGATCATCGGTGCGCCGGGACTCGACCCCGACCACCTCCCGGTGTTCGCCTGCTCGATGGGCGACAACCCGATCCACTACATGGGCCACGTCACGATGATGGCCGCAGTCCAGCCGTCGATTTCTGGCGCGATCTCAAAAACCGTAAATGTGCCCGAAACGGTCACGATCGAGGATGTCGAGGACGTCCACATGGCGGCGTGGAAGCTCGGCCTGAAGGCGGTCGCGCTCTACCGCGACAACTGCAAGGTGGGCCAGCCACTCTCCACCCAGAAGAAGGCCGGTGCCGACGACACCGCGGGTTCGGCCGCGAGCGACGTGGGTGTCGAGATCCAGCGGATCATCGAACACGTCATCGTGCAGGAGCCGGTCCGCCAGAAGCTGCCGCGGACCCGCACGGCCAAGACGTTCTCGTTCCGGGTCGCGGACTGCCATGGCTACGTGACCGTCGGCGAGTACGAAGACGGCCGCCCCGGTGAGCTGTTCTTGCAGGTCGCCAAGCAGGGCTCGACGCTCGCGGGCATCATGGACGCGTTCGCGATCTCGGTGAGCCACGGACTGCAGTACGGCGTGCCACTCGAAGCGTTCGTCAAGATGTTCACGAACATGCGCTTCGAACCGGCGGGCATGACCGACGACCCCGACATCCGGTTCGCGACGAGCCTTGTCGACTACATCTTCCGGCGGCTCGCGGTCGAGTACCTGCCGTACGACCAGCGCGAGGCGCTCGGGGTGCTGACGGTGGGGGAGCGCATGCAACCGACCCTCCCGGGGGTCGAGGAAGCCGCGACCCGCAGCAGTTCGGCGCTCGACCTCGGTCCCGACGACTTGCCGCCGTCGGCCGCGGTGCAGCCTGCGGACGCGCCGCCTTCGAAACCGGCCCCGAAGCCGGTCGCGCGTCAACACGAGGTCGTGCTCTGCCACGCCTGCGGCGACATCATGCAACGGGCCGGGAGTTGTCACGTCTGCACGAGTTGCGGCGCAACCAGCGGCTGTAGCTGACCGCGGCGAATCGTTCCACCGTCCCAGCCCGGACGGCGACCGGCGTCACGGCCGACCGCAGCCAGGTCGCCCGTGACGCCGGTCCACGCCGCAATCGGACTCGGGTCTGCCGAAGCTCGGGTCAGGTCGGCGCGCCCGGGCGTACGATCCGCGGCGTGGACGTGCGGGACCCGCGCAATCAGCCCGTGTTTCGGCATCTCGATGATCCCGACGTGCCGTGGCAGCGCGTCAAGGCGCAACGCAATGCCGACGGCAGCCAAGCGTACGTCCACGAGAAGTGGCTGGCGTTCTCTCCTGAGCCGCAGTACCTGTCGCTGTACGCCCGCTACGACCCGGGCATGGTCGTGCGCCGCCACGGTCATTACAGCCCACACGTGGTGTTCGTGCTCGAAGGATCGCTCCGCGTCGGTGAGCGCGATTGTCCAGCGGGCACGCACATCGAGTTGCCGCGCGGCGCCGCCTTCGGACCCTTGGTCGCCGGCCTGGACGGCGCGACCTTGTTCGAGGTCATGCTGGGGGACCCGCGCAGCTGGGGTGACGACCCTGCGGCGTTCGAGGCCGCGCTCGACGCAGCCGGTGCCACCGCGCTCGACGACCCGCCCCTTGAGTTCCCATCGTGGCTCGCGGACCTTCGCCGCCACTGGGCCGGCGCCGACCCCGACCCCGACGCCTGAGGGCGCACCGCGGCGGAGGCGCACAATCGCAGAGGCGCCGGGCGGCAAGGCTCGACCTCGTGGTGTCGACGGGCGAGCGGACCGCGAGGGCGAGTACGGTCCGCGGTCATGAAGCTCAGCACGATGCTCAACTACTCGGGCGACGTCCTGGCCGCCGCCAACGAAGCCATCGAACTCGAAGCCGCCGGTCTCGACGCGGTTTGGGTCGCCGAGGCCTACAGCTTCGATGCGATCTCGATGATGGGCTACATCGCCGGGCGTACCCAACGGATGGAGATCGGCAGCGCGATCGTCAACATCTACAGCCGCACGCCGACGTTGCTCGCCATGACGGCCGCAGGCCTCGACGTCGTCAGCGGCGGCCGCATCCACCTCGGCCTCGGTGCGAGCGGCCCGCAGGTCGTCGAAGGCTTCCACGGCGTGCCGTATACCAAGCCGCTCGCCCGCACCCGCGAGGTGATCGAGATCTGCCGTGCGACGTGGCGACGCGAGGTGATCGACCACCACGGCCCGACGATCGACATCCCCCTCCCCGAAGGGCAGGGCACGGGTCTTGCCAAGCCGTTGAAGCTCATCAACCATCCGGTCCGCGCCCGGATCCCGATCTGGATCGCGAGCCTCAAGGGCAAGAGCGTCGAGATGACCGCCGAACTCGCCGATGGCTGGATCCCAATCTTCTACGTGCCGGACCGTGCGGATCGGGTGTGGGGCGACGCCCTCGCAGCGGGGAACGCGAAGCGCGACCCGGACCTCAGCCCGCTCCAGGTGATCGCCGGCGGGCCGGTCATGTTCACCGACGATGCCGACCTGCCACCCAAGATCAACGACTTCGGTCGCCCGCTCGCCGCGCTGTACGTGGGTGGCATGGGCGCGCGGGGCAAGAACTTCTACAACGACATCATGAGCGCCTACGGGTGGGAGGGTGAGGCGAAGCTCATCCAAGACCTGTATCTCGACGGAAAGAAGGACGAGGCCGCGGCGGCGGTCCCGGCCGAGTTCCTGGCCGCGGGCTCACTCGTCGGCAGCGAGGGCTACGTGAAGGATCGCATCGCCGCCTACGCCGAGAGCGGCGTGACGCACCTTCAGCTCACATTGATCGGATCGCTCGAGCAGAAACAGCGCACGCTCGAGAAGCTCCGCACGATCGTCGACTGATCGGATTCGATGCGTTGACGCTGAAGGCAACAGCCGGTGACAGCGTGACGATTGCCTATGACGTCACGGGCTCGGGACCCGGCGTCGTGCACGTCGAGATCGAGGAATGACCCGGGCACGGGCACTTCCTGCATCTCGTCGACCCGGAGCGGTTCGTGGCGCGGGTGCACACGTTCGCGCCCTGAACCCACCACACCCGATCCTGCGCCCTCAACGCGCGACTCTTCGAAGTTCGTAACACCGGAACGGGTGTCAGGCGGCGAGTTTCTCGGCGCCGACCTCGCTCAGGGTGATGAAGCCCCACTTGAACGCCTCGGTGTCGTTGACGGGGTCTTCGAACGTCACCGTGCAGTCGACCTCGGGGACGATCTCGTCACCGGTCTGGACGGTCGCCGCCGGTACCTCGAGGACACCACGGACCTCGCCCGCGACGCACGACGGTGCGTTGATGTTCCACACCTCGGCGGTGTCGCCCTCGAAGGCGACGATCTCGGCGCGATGCTGGATGATCCACTCGAGCGCGGCGCCGACGCCGGCGGCGTAGTCGGGCGGATCGGCAAGTCCTTGGCTCACCGCGAGCGCGGGGATGCCGCGCCGCGCCGCAGTGCGCGCCGCGCCGACCGTGCCGGACACGTCGACGAGGATGCCGAGGTTCTGCCCTTCGTTCGATCCGGAGACGACAAGATCGGGTGGTGCGTCGGTCATGAGTTCGTCGAGCGCGTAGTTGACGCTGTCAGCCGGGTAGCCCACGACGGCGACCGCCGGATAGCCGCCCTTCGTCTCGACGGCTGAGACCTCGAGCTCACCGGGACTGGTCGTGTCGCTCGTCCCGCTCTGGTTCGTGAGCGGCGCGACCACGCGAATCTCGACATCGGGCAAATCGCGCAGCGCCTGGACCAGGGCGTCGATACCGTCGGCGTCGTAGCCGTCGTCGTTGGTGACCAGGATCCGCAAGGGACCCGCTGGTGCGGTCGTGGTCGTCGCTGGCGGCGCAGTCGTCGACGAACCGGAACCGTCGGCGGTCGTGGTGGACGCGGCACTCGACGCGGCTGGCTCGCCGTCGTCACCGCAGCCGCCGAGCGCCAGCGCGGCGATCGCCGCGGTCGCGAGGATGAGGCGAGGGTGCTTCATGACGGCGATTCTGACACGCAAGCGCCAGACCGAGTGCCCGCAGACCGAGTACCACGAACGACAACCTGTCCGAAACGACCATCGCCCCGGGTCCTCACCCGGGGCGACGTCGAAATACGACCGAATATTGCAGAATGCGGCGTGCCGGCTCCAACCGTTGACGACTGCGGACACGACGGTTCTTGTCGTCGGCTCTCGGCCGTTGCGGTCTGAGGAACTACGCGCGGCGAGCGGTCAGCGCTTGGAGCCGCATGAGTTGTCCGGCGGAGTTTCCTCACCCATCGCCTCTCCTTTCGGTTCGGCACGTGCATGGATTGCAGGCTCAACGATGCACCCGAGGCGGCAACGCGTCAAGGCCCATCGCGACGCGAGTCCGCGGCGCAGGTCCCTCGTGTACGGGACCTCCGCCCTTGCCGGCGGCCTCGCGAAATCCACCACTTCGGGCCCGCTGCATGCGAGAGTGTCCCTGGTCGCGTGCGGCTCCCCGCCCTCCGGCCGCTGCGGTTCACCGCAGTCCACAACCCACTTCCAGCGCACATCAGCCCGGGTTTGTGCCCGGGCTGATGTGTTGGTTCGCAGGCTGCGGTCGTCGCTGAGATCCCGGCCGGGCTGAATGAGGTGAAAGCCGTAGGCATCCACCCCTCGCGGGCCGCCGAGGCGTACCGTGAGCGCATGTTGCTGCAGCTCATCTACTTGCTTGCCGTCGTCGCCTGGTTCGCCGGATTCTGGAGGGTCTTCGAGAAGTGCGGTCGGCCGGGGTGGGAGGGGATCATCCCCATCTACAACGTGTGGATCCTCACCACGGAGATTGCTAAGAAGGACTTGCTTTGGTTCGTGCTGATGCTGATCCCCTGCGTGAACTTCTACGCCGGGTACGTCGTCGGCCAACCGATCGCGAAGGGGTTTGGTAAGACGGACGGTTTCGCCATCGGACTCGGAGTCCTTCCTTTCATCTTCTACCCGATCCTCGGCTTCGGCCAGGACCGTTGGCAGGGTTCGAGCGCCCCGCCTGCCGTGTGAGCGAAGGCGAACTCGTCGCGTTCAGGAGTCGACCGTTCCGCCGCTGCGCCAGTACTCGCCCGCCTCACGGCTCATGAAGCCGTAGTCGATCAGGTACCGTCGCAGGGCCGCCGGGTCGGCGTGGAAGCGGCCGAGGATCAGGTTCACCATCGGCTCGCGGTATCGCCGCCCGGGCTCGAACTGTTGCGCGAGCCAATTGAGGATCACGAGGCGCTTCGTCGTCGAGCTCGGGATTGAAACCAGGCGCCCGTCACGTACGAAGGCGCGCAACACCTTGGCTTCGTCGCGCGGCGCGTCGGCGTGCTCATCGTCGGCGGGACGCCTGTGCGCTTCGGCGCGTGCCGCCGCGCCGAATGCCTCCTCGACGAGCCAGTGATCTGCGGAGCTGGATCGCACCACGAGACCGGCGTCGCACAGGCGCCGGAGCGCGTTCGACGCATCACGGGCATCGAGGCCGGTCGCGCGTCGGACGTCGGCCAGGCTCACCGCGCCGAGCGCCAGCGCGCTGACGACTCGTAGCCGGCGCGGATCGGCGAGGAGCCTGACGATCTCGGATGATCGCAGCGCCAGATCGTCGGCGGGGACCTGGACCGATCCAGGTGAGGGCAGTGACTCCATGCGAACCGGGACCGTATCGCCGAGGCGAGGGCAGGCTCGGGGGGTCACCGCGCCCGGGCGATACGGTCCCGTTGCGGTCCGGCTCGATGTTCGACGGATCCGGGGCTGGGCGGAGCCGCCGATCAGGCCGGTGCGGGCCGCTCCGAGGTCGGTCCGCGTTCTGGCAGGCGAGCCACCGATCGGGACAGGTCTCGGCGGCTCGCTCACGTGAACGACCGATGAGCGGGTCTCGGTACGGGTACGTGGCGGTCGGGACTTTCGTCCGGAAGCGGCGCGGGCGGCCGATAGCGTGCTCGTGATGAGCGACGAACCCCAGGCGGAGCGGATCCTGGTCGTGACCGCGCACCCCGACGACGTCGACTTCGGCGCCGCCGGTTCTGTCGCCACCTGGACCGACCAGGGCATCGACGTGTCCTACTGCATTTGCACCGACGGCGACGCCGGCGGCGCCGACACCGGCGTCCCGCGACACGAAATGCCGAAGCTCCGCCGCGAGGAACAGACCAAGGCCGCGGCGGTCGTCGGAGTCAGCGACCTGCACTGGCTCGGGTTCCCCGACGGGATGCTCGAGTCGACCCTGGAGCTCCGCAAGGCGATCGCTCGTGTGATCCGGATCGTGCGTCCCGACCGGGTCGTGTGTCAGTCCCCCGAGCGGTTGCTCTCGCGCATTTATGCCAGTCACCCCGACCATCTCGCGGCCGGCGACGCGACGATCAGCGCGGTCTATCCCGACAGCCGCAACGCCTGGTCGTTCCCCGAGCTACTCGACCAGGGGCACGCGCCGCACACGGTGCCGGAGTTGTGGCTGATGGCCCGCGAACAGCCCAACGTCTTCGTCGACACGACGACGGCCATCGATCGCAAGGTCGAGGCACTGTTGTGTCACCGGAGTCAGATGCCCGATCCCGATCGCATGCCGGAACTCATCAAGGGTTGGGCGCGGGCCATGGCCGAGCGCGCCGGGTTCGGTCCGGATCGCTACGCCGAGGGATTCGAGCGGGTCGAGACCGGCTGAGCAACCGGCGGGGAATGGCCCGCGGCGCGGCACGTCGGCGCGTGTCGAAGTTTGGAGCTCCTGGTCGACTGTCGAGCAGATTCTCCCCGACTTCCAGGCTGCGTGAGCGACGGGAACGTTGCGCGGTTGGCGGAACCGGCACGCCGCGGGCGCGAGTCGGTATCGTCGCCCGCCTCATGGGCCTCATTCCTGCCGCGCCAACGCATCCCCGTTCGATGCTCACGGCCGCCGAGGTGACGCGCGCGGTCGAGATCATCCGCGCAACGGGTCGGATCCCCGATGGCGCGCTGTTCGCGCACGTTGTGCTCGCCGAGCCTCCCAAAGAGGATGTCGCGGCGTGGCGGCTGGGTGCTCCGCTCGCGCGGCGCGTCAATGCGCTGATCGTGCCCGGACCGGACCTCGAGCTCTGGAACGTCACCGTCGCACTCGGATCCGGCGAGGTGACCGCGTGGGACACGGTGGTGGGCGAACGACCGGCGCTGCTGTTTCGCGAGTCCGCCAACGCGGTCTTCGCGATCCGCGCCCATCCCGACTACCGCGCTGCGCTCGCGCGGCGGGGCATCACCGATGTCGACAACGTGCAGATCGACCCGTGGCCTGCGGGCACGTTCGGATACGCGGCCGAGGAGGGGCGACGCATCGCGCGCTGCCTGTCGTTCGTGCGCGAATACGCCGAGGACAACGGTTACGCCCGCCCGGTCGAGGGCTTGATCGTCCACTTCGATCTCGGCCGCAACGAGGTGATCGAGGTGATCGATCATGGCATCGTCGCGCTCCCGCACCGTCATGCGCGGTACTTCGCCGCGGACCACGAACCACTGCGGGACGACATCAAGCCGCTGCTCATCAGCCAACCCGAGGGGCCGAGCTACGCGATCGACGGCAACCGGATCGACTGGCAGAAGTGGTCGGTGCGCATCAGCTTCGAACCGTACGAAGGGCTGGTCCTTCACGGCATCAGCTACGACGGCCGTTCGGTTGCACACCGGTTGTCGATCAGCGAGATGGTCGTGCCCTACGGCGATCCGGGAGAGATCCACGGCTTCAAGAACGCGTTCGACGCGGGTGAGTGGGGCCTCGGGCGCATGACGCAGTCGTTGCGTCTCGGTTGCGACTGCCTCGGCGAGATCACCTACTTCGACGCGGTGCTCGCTACGGAGAGTGGCAAGCCGTGGACGATTGAGAACGCGATCTGCATGCACGAAGAGGACTACGGGATCCTTTGGAAGCACGTCGACCTGTTCGGCGGAACATCCGAGGTGAGGCGGTCACGGCGACTCGTGATCAGCCACATCTCCACCGTCGGCAACTACGAGTACGGCTTCTACTGGTACTTCTACATGGACGGCAACATACAACTCGAGGTGAAGCTGTCGGGCATCTTGTCAGTCGGCGCGATGACCCCGGGCGAGACGCGCGAATTCGGCGCCGAGGTCGCGCCCGGCGTGTACGCGCCGTTCCACCAGCACATGTTCTGCGCGCGGCTCGACCTCGACATCGACGGCACCGACAACCGAGTCATCGAAGTCGAGGCGGAACCACTCGGGCCGGGCGACGACAATCCGTGGGCGAACGCGTTCCGAGCCCGTTCGACCTTGCTCGAACGCGAGCAGCAGGCGCAGCGCCTCGTGAACCCCGCGCAGTCGCGGTCGTGGCGGGTCGTGAGCAGCACGGCGCGCAACGGGCTCGGCGCTCCGACTGGGTACAAGCTGATCCCGACGATGAGCACGCCGACGCTGCTCGCCGACAGCTCGTCGTCGGTCGGTCGTCGCGCCGGGTTCGCGTGCCACAACCTATGGGTCACTCCGTATGCGCCCGACGAACTGCGCGCTGCAGGCGACTACCCCAACCAGTCTGCCGGAGGAGCGGGCTTGCCCGCGTGGACCGCTGCCAACCGCGATCTCGTCGACACCGACGTGGTGCTCTGGTATTCGTTCGGGATCACGCACTTCCCCCGGCCCGAGGACTGGCCGGTGATGCCCGTCGAGTACACGGGGTTCTTGTTGTCGCCCGTCGGTTTCTTCGACCGCAACCCGGCGCTCGACGTCCCACCGAGCGCCGCTGCAGATCACTGCGAGTAGGTTCTGCAAATGGGACAGTTCACACGCGAAGAGTTGCAGGCGGCGCACGACAAGTACGTCGCCGCTGCGGTCGAGGCCGGGCGCACCGGCGATTGGCGCGGCTGGGCCGACATGTTCACCGACGATGCGACGTACCGCGAACACATGTACGGCACTTTCAACGGGCGCGACGAGATCTACCGCTGGATCTCCGACACCATGAAGGACTGGCCGTACAACGAGATGACCGAGTTCCCGCACGACTGGTGCGTGTGCGACGAGGAACGCGGCTGGTGGATCTGCCAGATCGAGAACCGCTTCAACGACCCGGGCGACGGCAAGATCTACGAGGCCGCGAACATCACGATCCTGCATTACGCAGGCAACATGCAGTTCTCCTACGAAGAAGACGCGTACAACCCCGCGAACTTCGCGCCGATGGTCAAGGACTGGCTCGCCGCCAAGAAGGCACACAGCAGCCCGAGCTGAGATTCGGGATCCGATCATCACGAATCGACCGGATCGCGATTCGACGGGCGAGGCAACTCCCAGATGTCGGGTGAGGTACCGGTGAAGCGCAGGCGCCAGACGCGGTCGCGCAGCGCTGCCGATCGTGTCGAAGTGCACTGCGCCATCGCGCAGCACAACGTCGAGGGTTCCGGCGTCCGCGAGCACTTCGCTGCCGAGCGGCAGTGCGTCCGCCAGTGCAGGACGAGCGGCCACGTCGTGATGATCGGGAGGATCGTGTCACACGCGACAGCAATCGTGGTCGGTCGGCGCCGCACGGTAGAATTGCATCTTCCGCCCGCCGGCACCTTGGTCGTCCGGTCGGTTGCTGCCAGCGTAGGAGTCGCTCGTTCATGGGATTCAAGGTCGGCGATCGAGTCGTGTACCCGCATCACGGGGCCGCGGTGATCGAGAAGAAGGAGAAGCGCGAGATCGACGGCTCCAAGATCGACTTCTTCGTGCTGCGCATGGCCAACAACGACCTCATCATCTCCGTGCCGGTGAGCAAGGCCGAAGAGGTGGGCATGCGGCCGCCGATCTCGGCAGAGGACGTCGACGACTTGTTCCAGTTGCTCGGCAAGAAGGACGTGCGCGAACCGACCAACTGGTCGCGCCGCTTCAAGAACCACCAGGAGAAGCTGAAGAGCGGCGACGTCTACCAGGTTGCCGAGGTCGTGCGGAACCTCGCGCTGCGCGAAGTGAGCAAGGGCCTCTCCGCGGGCGAGAAGTCGATGCTCGTGAAGGCCCGCCAGGTGCTCGTCTCCGAATTGAGCTTCGCGCTCAACGTCTCCGACGATGACGCCATGAAGAAGCTCGAGGCGGCCCTCGCCTGAGGCCCGCCACGACGCCTCGAGTCCTGCGTGATCGCGACTTCAGCGACGCTCACCGTCGCACGAGCGACGCGACCGTCTCGATGTGACTCGTCATCGGGAACAGGTCGACTGGGGTGACCGCGGCGAGTTCGTAGCCGCCCTGTGCGAGCGCTCGTACGTCGCGGGCCATGGCCGCAGGGTCGCAGCTCACGAGCGCGATCCGTCGGGGCCGGCAGCGAAGCACGGAGGCAACTCCACCCAGGCCGAGCCCCGCCCGACTGGGATCGGCGACGACACCCTCGTAACTGCGCTTTGCTCGCCAGCGCTCTACAGCGATGCGGTGCACCTTCGCGTCAGGGTGCGGCGCGAGATTGACCCGGCAGTCGGCGACGGCATCCGGATTGCCCTCGATCGCCACGACATGCGGTGTGGGCACGGTCGCCGCGAACAGGCCGACGCCCGCGTAGAGGTCAGCGAGCGTCTCCACGTCACCGACCGCGCGACGCACGAGATCGACGAGCACTTCGGCGCCGTCGGTGCGGATTTGGAAGAAGCTGCGCGCGCTGATGCGGAAGCGGTGGCCGGCGACGATTTCGTGGTACTGACCGCTGCGGGCGCGGGAACGTTCGGTGGGTGCGACACGCAGCGTCTCGTCGGTCGCCGTTCCGTACGCGAGTTCGGCCTCGCGACTCGCGCTCCAGTCGGTCGTCGTCATGACACGATCGAGCTTCGGGTGGAGCACCGCGCACGAGGTCACCGCGATCGGATCATTCGACCCGGCGCGCCGAAACGCGGCCCGGCCGTTGGTGACGACGAATCGCACCCGTTGGCGGTATCGGAGCGCAGGGAGTTCGACCGTCGGCAGGACCGGAGGATCGGCGAACGCGCCGAGACGCACGAGGGCGTCGGCCACGATCGTCCGTTTCAGAGATCCCTGCGCGTGCGTCGCGATGTGCTGCCAGTCGCACCCTCCACAGCCATCCGCAACGTGGGCGCACGGTGGGATGACGCGGTCCGGCGACGCCCTCAGCGCCTGGACGGCTCGCCCGAACGCCACATCGCGCTTCACTCGTTCGATGACGACGGCGACCCGCTCGCCCGGCAGGCAACCGTCGACCAACACCACTCGCCCATCGCTCGATCGGGCGAGACCTGCCCCGCCCGCAACGAGCTTGTCGATCTCGAGTTCGACGATCTCGCCGCGGTCCATGGCCCGAGAGTCTCGCGGGTGCGAGACTGTGGTTCATGACCGTGACCGTTGATCGCAACACTCGCAGTCCCTATCTCGAGGGCAATTACGCGCCGATCGACCGTGAAATCGTTGCCGACCTCGAGGTTGTCGCTGGCGCCATGCCCGACGATCTCGCGGGTGTGTTCGTCCGCAACGGGTCGAACCCGCGATTCGAGCCGAAGGGCCGCTACCACTGGTTCGACGGCGACGGCATGCTCCACGCGGTCGAGTTCGGCAACGGCCGAGCCACGTACCGCAACCGATTCGTCCGCACCGCGGCGCTCGCGCTCGAAGAAGCTTCGGGTGAAGCGCTGTGGACCGGCATCCTCGAGCCACCCGACTTCGCACGGCCGGGTGGGCCATTCAAGGACACCGCGAACACTGATCTCGTGTTCCATGCCGGACAGTTGCTCGCGGTTTGGTGGCTCGGTGGCGATCCCTATGTCGTGCGCGTCCCCGACCTCGACACGCTCGGGGTGCAGGACTACGGCGGGAAGCGCAACCACGGCTTGTCGGCGCACCCGAAGCTCGACATGCACACGGGCGAACTCATGTGGTTCGACTATCAACCGTTCCCGCCGTACTTGACCTACGGCGTCATTTCGCCGGCGGGAGAACTCGTGCATCAGGTCGACATCGATCTTCCCGGCGCTCGCCTCCAGCACGACCTTGCGATCACACCCAATTGGTCGGTCCTCATGGACATGTCGATGATGTGGGATCCCGACGCGCTCGCCCGCGGCAAGGTGAGGCTCGGCTTCTTCCCTGACACCCCAACTCGCTTCGGGCTCATCCCGCGCTTCGGTGGCAACGACGACGTCCGCTGGTTCGACGCTGATCCGATGTTCATGTATCACACCGTCAACGCGTGGGAGGACGGCGACGAGGTCGTGCTCGTCGGCTGTCGCATCGATCAACCATTCACCGGATCGGCACCCGACACCGGCCGGATCGTGCCTGCGATCGCGACGCTGCGCCTGGCTCCCGTGTTCTACGAGTGGCGCTTCGACTTGCGCACCGGCGAATGCCGCGAGCGAGAACTCGATGATCGCTATGCCGAGTTCCCACGTATGGACAACCGCATGCTTGGTCGACCGACTCGGTACTCGTATCACCAGCGCTGCGCTGCCGCGCCGACGCTGATGTTCGACGGGGTCATCAAATACGACTATGGCAGCGGCTGTTCGTCGGCTGCCCACAGCTATCCCGAGGGTTGCTTCGGCGGCGAGACCGTGTTCGCTCCCCGCGACGGCGCGCGGGCCGAAGACGACGGTTACCTCGTGACGTTCGTGGTCGAGGAGTCGACGGGCGCAAGCGAGGTGTATGTCCTCGACGCGCAGCGGATTGCCGATGCGCCCGTGTGCAGGCTGCGCGTCCCCCACCGCGTTCCCACCGGCTATCACACGTGGTGGGTGAGCGCGGACGAAATCGCGACCCAGCGTCCGCTCTGATCCCGTCGCCCGTTACGCTGGCGCGAGCTTGGCGTCGAAGAAGTCGAGCACCTGGTCGAGCGCCCCGCGCGTCGGTGTCCCTGGCCGGTCGTCGAGATCCTCGGTGAGCACCGAGTGCGCAGCCCTCTTGTGTCCGTGAACGTTGGCCGGGCTGCTGTCGAGCGTCACCGCGATGAAGCGGTCGCCGAGCGCGGCGCGCAGTGCGTCCCAACGCGAGTCGGGTACGAACTTGTCGTGACTGAACCGCAGGCCGAGCACCTCGCAGCCGCTCTGGGCGCGCGCCCGGATGATCTCGAGGTCGGCGTCGCTCACTCCGAGGTCGGCGCTGCGCCCCTTGCCCACCGCGAACGGCATCGACGGCTGCGAGAGCACCGGCGCGACGGTCGTCTCGTCGACCATCATCGCCAGCGCGAACCCACCGGAGAAGCACATGCCGACGGCGCCGACGCCGGGTCCACCACATTCGGCGTGCGCGTGGGTGGCGAGCGCGCGCAGATAGCCGATGACGGGAGAGGTCGAGCGCGTTGCCCAGTTGGAGAATTCCTTGGCGATGCAGACGCGCAACATCGAGCGACCGAGATAGGTCCCGCTCGGCTCCCGTCCCGGCGTGCCGACGAGCGAAGGCATGAACACGGTGTGACCGCGCGACACGACTCGCTCGCCGAACTCCTGGACCTTGGGCGTGATACCGGGAATCTCGTGGATGACGATCACCGCCGTGCCGGAGCCCTTGCGGTACACGGTGCGGGTGAGTCGCTCGGCGCTGAACTCGCTCTGTTCCCAACCGGCCAATTCAGGTCCGCTCATGGCGGCCAAAGCTAGGTGGTCGGCCCGTCGCGGGGCACCATCAACGGTGCTGGACTCAGGAGGGGCGCGGGCGCGCGTTGCGGGCGCGCACGATGCTGAACGGCAGACCGCTCTCGACGACGGCGTCGATCGGCCCCCAGAGGTTGTCGACGACGCGCAGGTCGATGCCGGCAGCGGAGTGGCGCGACTCGCACGACCCGATCGGCGTGACGGCGTCCGGTACGACCTCGACGTCGGCGATCCACTGCCCTTCCGCGATCCAGGCGCCCCCGGCATCACGCCACTCTCGGAACGCTGACGCCGCGAACCGGTACTCGTACAACCGCGCGTCGGCGAAGCGCTCGACCCATGCGGACTCCATCCAGTGCACCCGGCGCGCCGTTGTGGCGAAACGGGCCTGAAGCGCGGCGAGTTCGGAGTTGTCTCGTGCCCAGACCGTTGCTCGCGGACAGTCACGCGGGAACCAGTAGAGCGGCGCGTGCTCGGCGTCGATCGCCCAGACGTGCGCGCCCGCGGTCGGGTTGGTCGGAGGGACGTGCGGCAGGAAGCGCTGGATCGCGGGGTCCTCGCTGAAGTGAAACACGAAATCCGGCACCGGCCGATGCTCGCACACGCGTCGCGACCTACCGTGTCGGCCATGGTCGACACCGCGTCCGAACGGATCTCGGCGCTCGGCCTCTCGCTCCCCGGCCCCTTCGCACCCCACGACCCGCTCGACGCGGTGGTGATCCACGCCGGGCGCGCTCGCACGTCGGGCCAGCTCCCACGCGACGCAGACGGCAGGCTCGTTCATCCGGGAGTCCTCGGCGCGGGCGTCGACGTCGGATCCGGCGCCGAAGCCGCGCGCTGGTGTGCGCTCAACGCGCTCTCGGTTCTGCGCGACGCGTTGGGCTCGCTTGCCTCGATCGACCGTGTGCTCACGGTGCTCGGATTCGTCGCGTGCACGCCCGAATTCGACGCGCAACCCGCGGTCGTCGACGGTGCCAGCCGGCTGCTGCACGACATCTTCGGCGGCGCGGGACGGCACAGTCGTAGCGCCATCGGCGTCGTCGCCTTGCCGCGCGGCGCGTGCGTCGAGATCGAGGTCGAGGTCGCGCTCCGGTGACGGGGCCACGGATCGCGGTCATCGGTGGCGGCAGCTACCACTGGGCGCCCAGACTTCTAGCCGACTTCTGCAACACCGCGAGTCTGACCGATTCGCACGTCGTGCTCCACGACCTCGATCTCGTCGCCGCGCAGCGCATGGCCGAACTCGGTGCCGACTTCGCGGCGCGGCGCGGCATCACCATGCGCGTCGCCGCGATCGCCGATCTCGGTACGGCCCTGCGCGACTGCGACTTCGTCATCACCGCGTTCTCCGTCGGCGGGCTCGAGTCGATGCGATTCGACATCGAGGTTCCCGAGCGGTTCGGCATCCGCCAGCCGATCGGCGACAGCGTCGGCCCCGGAGGGATCAGCCGCGCGCTGCGCAGTATCCCTGTGATCGTCGGCATGGCACGCGCCGTCGCGGAACACGCACCGGACTCGCTCTTCGTGAACGTGAGCAACCCGCTGACCGCACTCACCCGGGCGGTCGCGGCTCACACGGGCCTCCGCGTCGTCGGGTTGTGTAACGAGCTCGTCGGCTTGCGCTTCCAGCTCTCGCTGCTCTTCGACCTGCCGATGCACGACATCGATTTCGTCGTTGGCGGTGTCAACCACTTCCCGATCGTCACCGAACTGCGGCTCGGCGACGACCACGACGGCTTCGCACGGCTGCGTGCCGTACTCAGTGCGCCACCACCCGGCCCGCTCTGGATGCAGCCACCTCCCGCGATGCACTGGCACCGCGCCGTTGGAGCCGACGGAGCCGACTACACCAAGGCCGATGTGCTTGCGAATCTCGCCGTGAAACTCGAACTGTTCCGCCGGTTCGGTGCCTTGCCGGGCGCCAACGACCACCACATCGTCGAGTTCATGCCCGGCTTCGTGCATCCCGACAACGATCACGGTTCGCGTTGGCGAGTGCGGCATTGGGGCATCGACGGTCACGCGGCCGACGTCGCGGACGACGTCGCGCGCTACGAAGACGCCCGCGTCTCCGATCGCGTGCCATCGCTCCCGAGCGGCGAACTTGTCGCCGACCTGCTGGATGCAGTCGTCTCCGGCCGGCACCGAGCGCTGCCGGTCAATCTCCCGAACTCCGGTCAGGTCACCACGCTGCCCGACGATGTCGTCGTCGAGTGCATCGGTGTCGTCGACGCGACGGGCGTGCGGGCGCGTGACGAGACGGGGATCCCTGGGATCATCGGGGAGTACGTGCGACGGGTGAGTGCGAGCCAGGAGATGACGGTCGCCGCGGCCTTGAGCGGCGACCGCGATCTGGTGATCGCGGCGATGCTGGCCGATCCGCTCGCGGGTCGGTTGCCGTACGAGCGGGTGATCGCGTTGACCGACGCCCTTATCGTCGCAACGGCTCCCTGGTTGCCGCAGTTCCGCCGATAGCCTCGGCGGAATGGCGCCGCGTATCTGCTTCGTGGGTGGCGGTTCTTATCAGTGGACTCCGAAACTGATCCTCGACATCGCTAACACACCGAGCCTGACCGACGCCGAGATCGTGCTGGAGGACATCGATCCGCGTCCGTTGCCGGCGATGGTCGACTTCGTCGACCACGTCGCGAAGGTGCGGGGCGTTGGCCTGCGCGCATCGGCATCGACGAATCAACGCGACGCGATGGCCGGTGCGGACTTTGTCGTCGTGTGTATCTCGACCGGTGCGCTGGACAGCATGCAGCACGACATCGCCATCCCGGAGCGGTACGGGATCCGCCAGCCCGTCGGCGACACGGTCGGGCCGGGCGGGATCCTGCGGGCGCTCCGCAACGTCCCGGTAATCGCGTCGATCGCCCGCGACATGGAAACCATGTGTCCTGACGCGTGGCTGCTCAACCTCACGAACCCGCTCACGACGCTGACGCGGGCGGTGTTGCGGTGCTCCGACGTGGTGGCGATCGGCCTGTGTCACGAGGTCACGATCACGCAGCACACCTTGTCGATGCTGCTGGGTTGCGACATGCGCGCCATGCGCCCGTCCGTTGCGGGGGTCAACCATCTGCCGTTCATCACCCGGCTCGACATCGGTGGCCGCGACGGGCTCGAACAGTTGCGAGCACTGCTCGCTGACGACACCGCGCTCGATGCTCCGCTGGTGATCCCGGCGATCACGGGCCATGAAGCGGTCAGCGCCGGTGGCGAGTTCACCGTGCGGTCGCTGCTCGAATCGCAGCGCGTGAAGCTCGAACTGTTCGATCAGTTCGGTGTGCTGCCGGCCGCTGGTGACCGGCACCTCGTCGAGTTCTTCCCGTTCTTCCTCACCGCCGAGAGTGGTTGGGGCGAACGTTGGGGTGTCGGCCTCACGTCGATGGACGACCGGCGTCGATGGCTCGCCCACTACCAGCGCGAGTTCAAACGCCTGCGCGAGGCGACCGAGATGCCGCGCGAACCGAGCGGTGAGATGGTCGCGGCAATCATCGACTCGCGGGTCCGTGACCGCACGCGTGAGTTACCGCTCAACATCGCGAACCACGGTCAAGTCCCCGACGCCCCGGGCGCGGTCGTCGTCGAAAGCATGGTGACGGTGGATGCCTCGGGCCCGCGCGGTCGAGACGTCGAGCCGCTCCCTCGAGTACTCGCCGATTGCCTGCGACGCATCGTGGCCGAACAGGAGCTCGTCGTGGAGGCCGCGCTGACGGGCGACCGCAGACTCGTGCACGAGGCGATGCTGCTCGATCCGCTCGCGAGCCGCATCGACTACGACGCGATCGGTCGCATGACCGACGACATGATGGCCGCAACCGCGCGCTGGCTCCCGCAGTTCGCGTGAGCTCAGAGACATTCACCGTCGGTCGTGCGGCCGTGGTTGTCCACGCGAACCTCGAGCGCCTCGCCACCGCGACCGCAGAACAGGCCGCCGGTGTGTTGCGAGGCGCGATCGCTGAGCGCGGTGTCGCCAACGTCATGCTCGCGACCGGCAACTCGCAACTCGCGTTCCTCGCCGTCCTTGTGCGCGCCAAGGCGGGCGTCGAATGGCGCGCGGTCCGAGGGTTCCACATGGACGAGTACGTCGGGATGACCGGCGATCACGCCGCGAGCTTCCGGCGCTACATGCGCGAGCGGGTCGTTGCGAAGGTTCCACTCCTCGAGTTCCACTACCTCGAGGGTGACGCCGCTGATCCAGCCGTCGAGGCGAGGCGCTATGCCGAATTGCTCGGTCGCTTCCCCCTCGATCTGTGTGTGCTGGGCATCGGCGAGAACGGCCATCTCGCCTTCAACGATCCTCCCGTTGCCGACTTCGACGATCTGCAGGCGGTGAAGGTCGTCTCACTCGACGAGGCCTGCCGGCGCCAACAGGTTGGCGAGGGCCACTTCGCGACGCTTGCCGACGTCCCCGCGCAGGCGATCACCGTGACCATCCCCGCACTGCTCGCGGCGCGGTGCCTGATCGCGATCGTTCCCGAAGCCCGCAAGGCCGAACCGGTGCACGCCGCGCTGACCGGGCCGATCACGCCGGCGTGCCCCGCGTCGATCCTGCGGACGCACGCCCACGTCACGATCCACCTCGACACCGAGTCCGCCGCGGGTGTCCCGCGGTGAACGCAATCGATCCTTCGATCGTCGTGACCCGCCCAACGGTGTCGGACTTGCGCCGTCGGCTCCCGCCGTCGATCGCCGGCATGATGGTCATCGGTGCCGCGATCGCGGCCTCGCTTCGTGCCGAACTCGGACTCGCACCGTGGGACGTCTTGCACGAGGGCCTTGCCGAAGTGACCGGCTGGCCATTCGGCCCGCTCGTGATCCTCGTCGGTGTCGTGGTGCTGCTCGCATGGGTCCCGTTGGGTCAGCGGATCGGTATCGGGACGCTCATCAACGTGGTTGTGGTCGGCCCGAGCGTCAATCTCTTCCTCCTCCTCATCCCGGCGACCGAGGCGATGCCGCTGCGGGTCGTGTACTTCGTCGTCGCCGTCGCCCTGTTCGGGATCGGCGGCGGTCTCTACATCGGCTCGGCGCTCGGCCCCGGGCCACGCGACGGGCTGATGACCGCGCTCACCGCGAAGGGTTTCGCGCTCTGGAAGGTTCGTACTGTGCTCGAGGTGTGTGTGCTCGTCGGGGGAGTCGCGCTTGGCGGCTCGATCGGAGTCGGCACGGTCGTACTCGCGTTCGCGCTCGGACCCGTGACCCACATCGCGCTCGCTCGATTCCACGTTCCGGTGGCCGGTCACGAGGCCGAGGTGCTCGGCGAATGACCGTGCGGGTCGTCGTGGTCGGCACCGGATTCGGTGCCCGTGTCGTCGCGCCGGCATTCGATTCGCTCGCGGGGTGCGAGGTCGTGGCCGTCGTATCGGCTCGCGAGGACGTGCACGCCGCGATTGCGACTCGACGCTGCGATCTCGTCTCGATCCACAGCCCACCGTTCTTGCACGCCGATCACGCACGCGCCGCGATGGAGTTCGGACGAGCACTGTTGTGCGACAAGCCGTGCACGGCGTCGGCGACGACGACGGCAGCATTGCTCGACGATGCGGTGCGCTCCGACGTGCTCCACTTGGTGAACTTCGAGTTCAGGCACGATCCGGTGCGTCGCGCGCTGCGCGAGCTCGTGCGCGGCGGAGCGATCGGTGCGGTCCGGGGAGTCGAGTGGACTCACGAGTCGAACGGATCCACGGTGCCGCTGCGCCCGCACGGATGGTTGTTCGACGCCGCGCTCGGGGGCGGGTGGATCGGCGCTTGGGCTTCGCACGCGGTCGATGCGTTGCGCTGGATCCTCGACGACGAACTCGAGGTGGTCGAGACCCATCCCCGCATCGACATCCCATCGAGACCGGATCGCGACGGGGTCGAACGCTCGTGCACGGCCGAAGACGGCCTCCGTGCGACACTGCGCTCCAGGAGCGGCATCGAGATCCGGCTCGACTCCACCTTCGCCGCGCCTGAGGCACGACGCCCGCGCCTCGCCTTCGACGGGACCGACGGGTCGCTCGTGGCGATCGGATCCCGCCTGACGCTCACCGTCGCAGGAACCGAACGCGATGTCACACCGGCGACCGACCCGAGCGAGGACCCGCACATGTTGCCGATGCGCCGCTTCGCCGAGATCGTGCGCGATCGGGTTGTCGCCGGCGCCTCGCAGCCCGACGATCCGACGCTCGTCGACGGACTGGCGGTCGACCGCGTGCTCGAGGCGCTACGGGCCCGGCGCGACGGCTGACTCGCCCGCGACCACCGGCGGAGTCACACCGAAGTCACCATCGAGGGCACGTTGGAAGGCGCGGTTCCAGCCCGTGGCCTCGATCCCGAGCGCATGGAGCTGGAGGCTCGCCTCGTTGCGTGCCTCGTGCGCCGCGGCGATGCCGAGGTGTTCGAACACCACGGCCCGTGCGAGGCTCGCGATCGCGCGGTCGACCCGCGCGTCGGTCGCGAACGCGATCCCGTGTGCCTCGTCGAGTGCCGCGACGGCGTCGGTCGCCGCGCCCTGTTGCGCGAAGGCGAGTCCGGTCGCCCAGTGAGACAGGAGCCGGTCCATGTAGGTGCCGCCCCGCAGCGCGGCGACCTCACGGGCGACTGCCAACGCGGTCTCGGGATCGTGGTCGACCGCGTGGATGAGCGCGAGAAGGCCACCGAGGGCGGTGCGCGCACCGTCGTTCTCGGCTGCGGCGAACGCAGGGCCGACGACCGCGAGCGCCTCGTCGACTCGACCGGCCTGGAGCAAACCCATGCCGTGCAGACCGGCGAGGTCGGCGTCGACGACTGATCCTCGCGGCTGATAATCGAGGTAGGCGAGCAGGGCAATGGCGCCATCAGCTTCGCCGCGTTCGAGCATCATCGCGACCGTGGTTGCCGGTCCGATACCGCGCATCCCGGGATCGGCGAGCGCGTTCACCGCCGGCGTCATCGCTTCACTCAGATCCTTGGCCTCGTCGAAGCGGCCGAGTTTCGTGAGCGCGCGCACGACCGGGGCACTGGCTTGAACCTCGGCCCAGTGATCACCCATCGCGCGGAACAAGTCGATGGCATGGCGGCCCCGATCGACGCATTCTTCGGACCGCCCTCGCCACAGTGCGATGTCAGCTAGCAGCACCTCCATCATGCCGAGCGCCCAGCGATCGCCGGTGTCCATCTCGTTGCCGACCTGGCGGGCGAGTTCTTCGGCCTCGTCGAGACGACCCTGGTTGTAGCGCACGAAGGCCAAGAGCCCGAGCGCCCAGCCGACGCCACCCCAGTCGCCGATTTCCGCGAACGCCGCGGCGCTCTCGTTCAGACGCTCTTCCGCCCGCGAGGTCGCACCGCGCGCGAACGCGATCCACGCAAGGTTCTGCAGCGCCCACGCCTCGCCGCGCCGGTCTCCCGCGCCTCGAAACGCCGCCAGCGCATCCGATGACAGGCGCTCGGCTTCGTCGTCCTCGCCCTGGAACAGGCGAGTCATGCCGAGGCCGCGCAGTGCCTCGGCTGCACTCGATTCTCGACCCAGTGACCGGGCGCTGGTGAGCGCCTCACCGTAGTAGACCTCGGCCGCGTCGTAGGCGCGGGCATCGGACTCGATCATGCCGAGCACGAGCAAGGCGTCGGAGACGGTCGCGGTGTCGTCGACCGCTCGAGCCTCTTCGAGCACGATCAATGCGTCCTCACGCGCCTGGTCCAGCTCGCGGAACGCGTCCCGGACGGTCGATCGGCCGAGGCGGGCGGGCCACACTCTCTCGGTGTCCGTCGGATCGGCGAGCTGAAGGATGCGCTCCCACAACCGTCCCGCGCGGTCATGGTGCTCGACCGCCTGGGCGCGCCGAGCTGAGCGCAACAGCGCGTCGAGCGCGCGGTCGCGCACCTCGGCGGGTATACCTGCGACGGAGCCGAGATCGGCGACGAACTCGGCCGCGGTTGCCAGGTGGAACGCCGCGGACTCCTCGCGGGCGTCGCCGCCGTCGTGTTCGAGGCGATCGGCGAGCGCGTGATGGCGGCGGGCGCGCTCGGCGCGCGTGAGCGTGCCGTAGGCGACGTCGCGAACCAACTCGCTGCGGAATCGGTACTCGCCGTCGTGGATCTCGATGAGATCGTGATCACTCAGTGTGCGAGCGATCTGCACGCCGTCCGCGCGTCCGCCGAGCGCCAGTGCGTCGGCGAGCGAGCCACCGGCGCCGACGACCGCGAAGTCTTCGAGCACGCTGCGTTGCTCGGCGTCGAGACTGTCGAGCCGGGCAGCGACGAGACCGTGGAGCGTCGCGGGCAGCCCGCGGACGGCGTCGGACGACAGGTCGACCGCGCCGTCACCCGCCGCGTCGGCGACGAGGGCGACGAGTTCCTCGACGAAGAACGGGTTGCCGCCGCTGCGTTCGCGGAGGAATGCGACGAGGTCGAGATCCGCGCCCGGGCCGAGCAACTCGTTGACGAGTTCGGCTGTCGCTTCGGCGTCAAGACCTTCGAGGTGGAGCACGACGTGGTTGTGCCGGCCGGGCTCGGCCCGCCACTCGCCCGCAAAGTCGGGACGTGCGGTGGCGACGAGTACGAACGGCAACGATCGCAGCTTGACCAGGATGCGATCGAGCGCGTCGCGCAGTTCGGCGTCGGCCCAGTGCACGTCGGACATGACGAGCACGACCGGTCGGCGAGACGCGTGTCCTTCGAAGAACCGGCCGACCGCGCGTCGTGCTTCTTCGCGCGCCCGTGTCGGGTCGACGCCCGGCCGCGCAAAGCCGTCGGTGAGGAACAACAGTCCATCGACGATGCGGTCGAGTTCGCTGTGGCCGACCGGGAGGTCCACCGCGTAGGCGACGGCCGCGGTGACCGCGTCGCGAGCCTCGAGGAGATTGGTTTCTCGCTCAAAACCAAGGGCGGCGCGGACCGCCTCGGCGAGCGGACCCCAGATCGTCGCCTCGCCGTAGGGCACACACTGCCCTCCGATTACCAAGGCGTTGTGCGTGTCGCGTACTTCGTGCGCGAACTCCATCGCGAGGCGGCTCTTGCCGACGCCGGCCTCGCCGTACAACTCGACGAAGTGGGCGCGGCCGCGCAACGCGATCCGGAACGTGTGACGCAGGATCCCGAGTTCGGCGTCGCGCCCGACGAGGGCGGAACGCTTGATGGCGCGCCGGCGACGGCCGGGAGGTGCCGTGGCCTCGACGGCGATCCACGCCGCGATCGGTTCGCGGCGATTCTTGACGGTCAGCGCACCGAGGGCCTCGTAGCGCACCACCGATTGGGTGGCTTCGAACGTGATCGGCCCGACGACGACTTGCCCGGGCTGCGCCGAGGTCTGGAGGCGACTCGCGGTGTTGACGACGTCACCCATGACCGTCGCGTCACCGCCGGCGCGCAGCGCGCCCACGAGCACCTCGCCGGTGTTGATCCCGATGCGCAGATCGAAGCGGCTCCCCGTCTCGGCGGTGAAGCTGGTCAGTGTCTGCTGCATCTGCAGCGCGCAGCGCACGGCGCGCTCGGCGTCGTCCTCGTGGGCGACCGGTGCGCCGAACTGGGCGACGAGTTGGTCACCGACGATCTTGTCGAGGTGCCCACCAAAGGACGTGACGTCGGCGACGAGTCGTTGGAAGCATCCGTCGACGAGGTTCTTGACGTGTTCGGGGTCGGCGCGCTCCGACAGGCTCGTGAATCCGACGATATCTGCCATCAACACGGTCACCAGGCGGCGTTCGTCGGGTCGCACCACGAGCGATGATCCGCACTCCGGACAGAAGCGGGCACCCTCGGGAACTCTTGCTCCGCAGGCGGGGCACGTCGCCATGGGGGGATCCTACGGGTGCCTGCGACGACGGCCCCGAACCTGACGCCGCGTCAAGTTCCGCGGACCCGTCGCGTGGATCGGCTGCCGCGACCGCATGCCAGCCGCGACTCACGCCCGGATCGCAACAGGACTCATCAACTCCGGAGCGCGCGAGCCGATGAGCGGAGGCGGACGCCGCGTGGCGCTCCGTCCGACGCGCCATGACGATTGCGAAACCACGACAACCTGACGACCGCCTTCCCGGCGATGACTCGGCCGGCGGTGCGGTCGATCCCGCGACCCATTTCGCGGTGTTCGATCACCTCGATGATCCGATAGCAGTCGTGCGCGAATCGCACGAAGGCCCGCGCGTTGTCTTCACCAACGCGGCCTACCGACGCAGCTTCGACGACTGGTTCTCTGATGACCTGGCGTGCGCCTCGGTTCGGTCGGTGCTCGAAGTACGCAGCGGCGCCGCCGCTCCCGAATCGTGTATCAGTGTCGAGGCCGGCGGCGCCGTGCACGAGTTCACCGCGTGGCCCGCGGGAGCAGGCATGATCGTTGCGCGGGGCCTGGACGTGAGCGAACGCGTCGCGCTGGCCGCTCGTGTCGCGTACGACGCGCATCACGACAAGGTCACCGGACTGCTTGACGGTGACGGTCTCGTCGCGCGGATCGACGCGGCGTTGAGCCGGCGTGAACTGCTTGGTGCAGGCGGTGCAGTCGTCATTGTCGACATCGACCAGTACCGTGCCGTGAGCGACGGTCTCGGACCCGACGCATCTGCCGAACTGTTGCGTGCGATCGGGGAACGGCTGGAGCGAACGCTGCGATTCGGCGACTGTGTCGCGCGGATCTCCGGCGATGAGTTCACGGTGTTCTGCGCGGACGTGGCCGACGCGTCCGAGGCGACCCAGGTGGCGCACCGGCTGCTCGCGACATTCGGCGAACCCGTCGACCTCGAGGTCGGTGAGGTGTTCGTGAGCGCAACCGTCGGTATCGCCGAACTCCGGGCCGATGACGACACCGCAGCGCGCGTGCTTCGCGACGCGCACGCGGCGCTGTCTCAGGCGAAGCTCGCCGGCCCGGGTTCGATCGAGGTGTTCGACGAACGCATTCGCGCTGATGTGGTGCAGCGGATCGAAATCGAAAAGGAACTGCACCGCGCGCTGCGCGAAGGTCACTTCCGTGTCTTCTACCAGCCGCTCGTGCGTTTCGCTGGCGCCGAGGTCGTCGGGTTCGAGGCGCTGGTTCGTTGGGACCATCCCGAACGCGGGATCGTCGGGCCGACCGAGTTCATCCCCGTTGCCGAAGCGACCGGGCTGATCGTGCCCATCGGCGAATGGGTGTTACGCGAGGCCTGTGCACAGGCCTCGCGCTGGATCGAGTCGGCGCCTCCGTGGTCCGAACCCCTGGTCGTGTCGGTGAATCTGTCCGCCCGCCAACTCGGCCATCCCGCCGTCGTGAGCACGGTGGCCTCGGCCGTCGCGGATGCGCGAATCGATCCGTCCGCGCTTGTGATCGAGGTGACCGAGTCGACATTGATGGCCGATCCTGATCTGGCAACGACGATCCTCCATGCGTTGCGGAGTATCGGGGTACGCATCGCGATCGACGACTTCGGGACCGGTCACAGTTCGCTCGGCTACCTGAAGCACCTGCCGGTCGACTGCCTGAAGATCGATCGAGCCTTCGTGATGGGGCTCGGTGAGAACTCGTCTGCCGATGCCGACGACCGCGCAATCGTGGGTGCCGTCGTGGCAATGGGGCACGCGCTCGGCCTTACGGTGACCGCCGAGGGCGTCGAAACCGTTGAGCAACTCGACGCCCTGGCGGAACTCGGCTGTGACGTCGCGCAGGGTTTCTACTTCGCCCGGCCCCAACCGGGCGAGGTCGCGAGCGCGCTGGTGCACCGCCGGATTTCGTGGCGAACAGGTGCACGCGACGCCGTAGCCTGACCGCGTGCACCCACTCCGAGACCGCCGCTTTCGCGCGCTCGTCGTCGGCCAGGCCGTCAACGGGATCGGGAGTTGGTGCGCGCTCGTCGCGATCTGGGGTTATGCCGCCGAGCGATTCGATGCGGAACCATGGCAGGTCGCGGTGCTCGGGCTCACCTGGACGGTCCCCGGAGCGATCCTCGGCCCACTCGCAGGCGTGCCGACCGACCGACTCGACCCGCGACGCGTCCTCATCGGCGCGGACCTCGCTGCAGCGGTCATCGCGCTGGCGATGGCGGCCTCGACGACGTATTGGTCGCTCGTCGTGTTCTCGGCACTGCAGGGCTTCGCGAAGTCGTTCGCGCAGCCGGCATTCGGCGCACTTGCGCCACGGATCGTCGCCGACGACCAGTTGGCCCGCGCCAACGCGTTGCTGTCCACCTCGATGCAGGTGTCGATCGCCGTCGGTCCGCTCTTGGGCGCAGCCGCGATCTCCGCGTCGGGCGCCCGCGGCGCGTTCCTCATCGATGCGCTCACCTACCTGATCGGTGTCGCGGTCACCGTTCCGCTGCAACTGCGCCCGATCGACCGGATCGAGAGCGGATCAGCCTGGTCGCAGGCGCGCGAGGGACTTCGAGTCGTGCGCGCCCGGCCAGAAGTGGTGCGGTTGTTCGCGGTAGGTACGGGCGTCTACGTGCTGTGGGGGAGCGGCGTGACGCTCGAGCCGCTCTACGTCAAGGACGTACTGCACCGTTCGCCTGCGACCTTCGCGTTGTTGCAGACAATCTTCGGGATCGCCATGGTCGTGTTCGGTCTCGTCGTCGGACGGATGGGTGAGGCGACGGCCAATGTGCGCGTGCTCGCTGCGGGATCGATCGCCAGCGGGGCCGCGGTGATGGTGTACCTCGCTACGCGGCATCTCGGTGTCGCGTTCGCGGGGATCGCGTTGTGGGGTGTCGCGACCCCCTTCTTCGTCACCCCGATGCGTACCTTGTTGCAGCGTGCGACGCCGCCCGAAACGCACGGCCGCGTCTTCGCCGTCGACGAGACCCTTCGGAACATCGGTATGGCGGCTGCGACGGGCACCGCCGGCCTCGCGTTCGGCGCGTTCGGTGCGCGCGCCTCAGGCATCCTGTATGGGTCGATCGCGCTCGTCGGCGGCGTGGTCGCGCTCGCCAGCGCCGGTGTGTTCGCCCGCGTCGTCCAGTCCGGCCCAGGCGCGGAGTACGCCCCAGGCGTAGATCCCGGTGCTATGGCCGTCCTGCCAGGTGATCTGTAGCCCCCAGTTGCCGACGAGTTCGGCATCGGCGGCACGAAGTTCGGGGGCGCCATGCGAGGGCGGCCAGACCGGGTTGCCCCGATCCCGGACCGCGCGGCACGCCGCGCACGGGCAGTTGCTGCGCAGTGTCTCGAGCGCGAACGTCGCCACGCTTCCGTCTGCCCATTCGAGTCGAAGCGATCCCGTGCGATCGAGGTCGATCGCGACGGGCGGGTCGGCTTCGGGGATGTCGAGGGCCATGACCCGACTTTCGCGCGTGCGGCGTCGAGGATCGCGGCACGGCGTGGGTCAGAATGGGGTGTGACCGGACGCGTGCCGCCGCATCGCTTCAGCGCCGACGAGATCGAGCGGGCACTGGCGTCGTTGCCGGGGTGGACCCTCGATGGTGACGCGATCATCCGAGAGTTCCGGTTGCCCGACTTCGCCGCCGCGATCGCTGTCGTCGTGCGGATCGGGTTCTTGGCCGAGTCCGCCGACCATCATCCCGACATCGACATCCGTTGGCGAACCGTCACGATTCGTCTCACGACGCACGAGTGCCACGGGCTGAGCCAGCGGGATTTCGCGCTCGCAGCCGCGATCGACGCGGCATCCGGCGCCGGAGCGAACGGGGGGCAGCGCTGATGGCGCTCGTCGTCGCGCTCGGATTGCTCGTCGCGCTCGCCGTGGTCATGCTCGTGTTCGTCGGGATCGAGCGCGGCCCCGAACCCGTCGACGTCGCCGTAGCCTACGAACTGGCGTGGCGACGGCACGACTACGCGACGCTCTTCGACCTTTCCGCCAAAGAACTGCGCGACGGGTTGGCGCGCGACGAGTTCGTCGCCGCGAAACGGGCGGGTGACGCCAGGGCCGCGGTCGCGCGCGGCGAGAGTCACCCTCACGCGGAGCCCGCGCCCAGTGTTGCGGTGGCGGTGCGCGTCGATGAGATCCTCGCCGCCACGGATTCGGCGCTCGTCGTGACTCGTGCCGAGGGCGAGGATCTGCGGCACCGCGTGATGTGTGAACGCCGGCATGGCCGCTGGCAGGTCGTCGGCTACAACCTCGTGACGAGCGATCCGTGAGCCCAGCGACATCACGACCGGCAGCATCGTGACCGGCGGCATCGTGCTCACCGGAGGCGCGTCGCGCCGGTTCGGGTCGGACAAGAGCCAGGTGACGCTCGCGACGGGCGAGACGCTCGCGGCGCACGTGCTGCGACTGCTGCGTGCTGCGTGTGATCCGGTGATCGAGGTTGGACCAGGTGTCACCGATGCGCCCGCGATCCGCGAGCAACCGCCCGGCAGCGGACCCGTTGCCGCACTCCTCGCGGGGGTCGACGTCGTCGGCACCCCCGTCGTCGTGGTGGCGTGTGACCAACCGGCTGTGACCGCAAGCGTCCTCGAACGCCTCGCGACGTTTCCCGGAGATTCGCTCGTTCCCGTGCTCGACGGCCGACCCCAGTACGTCTGCGCCCGCTACGGGCCCGAGACCATCGCGCTCCTGCGCGGGTCGCTCGCTTCGGGTGACCGGTCGTTCCGCACGCTCGGTGTCGATCGTCTCCGTGCCCTCGGCGCGAGTGCTGAGGACTTTCCGGCCGAGGCCTTCGTCGATCTCGACACCCCGGAGGATCTTGTGTCGTGGCGAGCTACCGAGGCGGCGATACCTGACCGACCCGGCGGCGCTCGATGAGACGACCGACTGCGCGCGTGCACGTGACCGCGGTCGTGGCCGGCGACGAATCGGTTGCCGGCGCGGCGCGTCGACGGCCGGATCAGATCGTGACGGAAGAGCCGATGGAGATCCGCGTGCACGGTCCGGGCGAGGCGCCGCGCCCGCTCGTCGTGACCATGCGCACGCCCGGCAACGACTTCGAGCTCGCGGTCGGGTTCTGCACCGCCGAGGGTCTCATCGAGACCGCAACCGACTTGGACTCCGTCGAGTACTGCGTGGGGACGAACCGAACGCAGGAATTCAACGTCGTCACCGTGCGTCTTCGCCAGCCGATCGGCGACGCGCTACGCGCCCGCGCTTTCGCCGCGACCGCCGCGTGCGGAGTGTGCGGCACTGCGACGCTCGACGACCTCGCAGTCCGTTGCGGCGTGGTGCGCCGCGATGTGCAGGTCGCGTGGTCGGCGCTGCGCGAAGTCCCGGCCCGGCTTGGCGCGTCGCAGTCGGTGTTCGCGACCACCGGTGGGTTGCACGCCGCCGGACTGTTCGACGCGCAGGGCACGCTCGATCTCGTCCGCGAAGACGTCGGTCGGCACAATGCGCTCGACAAACTCATCGGCCGCTGCGTGCTCGACGGGCAGTTACCGGTGGCGGCGAGCGGGGTCGTCGTCTCCGGCAGGGTCGGCTTCGAACTGGTGCAGAAGGCCGCGGTTGCGGGCATCGCGATCGTGGCCGCAATCGGAGCGCCGTCGAGTCTCGCGATCGAGACGGCGCGTCGGTTCGGGGTCACGATCATCGGATTCCTCCGCGCTGACCGTGCGAACATCTACACGCTGCCGCAACGAGTCGATCTCGATCACTGACGGCGCGGTGATGGTCGTCGCGCTCACGGATCCGCGAGGGGGCGTTCCCAGGACGGCCACGAAGGCGTCGCGCGCGTAGCGTGCCGGCTCGTGAGCCGCGCCGACCTCCTCGAAGTGTTCCAGCACGTCGCGAGCGAGGTCCGGTCGGCGGTGGTCGGGATCGAAGCCGACGCACTCCGAGTTCGCACCGCTCAGCCCGGTCAGTACGCGCTCGATCTCGTCGCGGATGAGGTCGCGCTGCGGATCCTCCACGCCGAAGGACTCGCGGTCGTGAGCGAGGAGTCGGGTGCAACCGGTCCCGACGGCGCGGGTGTCACGGTCGTGCTCGACCCCGTCGACGGGTCCACCAACTGCGCGCGCGGGATCTCGTACTGGGCGATTTCGATGTGCGCGGTCGACGAGCACGGCGCGCTCGCCGCGCTCGTCGTCAACCAGGCGACGGACACTCGCTACGCGGCGCAGCGGGACCGCGGCGCGACGCGCAATGGTGTGGCGATTCGGGCGTCTGCGGTCGAGCGTGTCGAGGATGCAGTCGTCGCGCTCGCGGGCTGGCCGGCGCGACGCCTCGCCTGGAAACAGTTCCGCGCGCTCGGGTGCGCGGCGCTGGCGCTGTGCGACCTCGCTGCGGGTGGGCTGGACGGCTACCTCGACACCGGTCGTTGGCATGCGCCTTGGGATTACCTCGGCGGGATGCTGATATGCCGCGAAGCCGGTGCCGTGGTATCGGATCGTCTCGGTGAGGAACTCGTCGTCGTCGACTTGGCTGCCCGTCGCCAACTCGTCGGAGCGGCGACACCCGCGCTCCACGACGCGCTGCGCACTGCGATCGAGGTGGATGCGTGACGCGCTTCGACCTGACGGAACTTGCACACCTCGCCGACGCGGCCGAGCGGGCAGCGCTCGCGGGAGGCGCGGTCGTCGCCGCCCACTTCGGACGCGCTCGTGAGGTTCGCGAGAAGGCACCGGGCGACTGGGTGAGTGCCGCGGACGAGGCGAGCGAGCACGCGATCCGCGACTCGCTCGATCAACTCGCCCCGGGGATCGCGTTCTTCGGCGAGGAACTCGGCGGGGATGCCGGTGCCGATGTCGGCTGGTACGTCGACCCGCTCGATGGGACCGCGAACTTCCTCCACCGTTTCGAAGCGGTCGGCGTATCGGTGGCGCTGGTCGCCGCCGGCAGACCAGTCGTCGGGGTGGTGCATGCGCCGCTGCTTGAGCGCACCTACCGAGCGGTCGCGGGTGGAGGCGCGACGCGCGACGGTGTCGAGATCCGCGTGAGCGAGCGCCCGGTCGGGTCGGCCATCAGCGCGACGGGGTTCCCGTTCCGCCGGGCGGAGGTACGGCCGAGGTTCCTGCGCGCGTTCAGCCGCGCGATGGACGATCTCGAAGACCTGCGCCGGGTCGGGGCCGCCAGCCTCGACCTGTGCTGGACCGCTGAGGGCGTGTTCGACGGCTTCTTCGAACTCGGTCTCGGGACATGGGACGTGGCCGCGGGCGCACTGCTCGTGCGGGAGGCAGGCGGGATCGTGACCGACTGGGACGGCGATTCGGACGGCTGGCTGTGGTCCGGCGACATCGTTGCGGGACCGCCGGCCGTCCACGCCCATCTCGCGACGATCTGCGCTGAGCGCGCCAGTTCCTGACCAGTGGCAGGCCGGCATGACCCATCTCGGGCCATTCGATCCACGACACGAAGAAATCATTTGACGCCCTGGACAGAGCGTGGTTCGATGCCTTGACCTGTGGAAGACCGCCGCGGGTGCAAAAAGAGAAGCCGCAAACGAGTTCCTGTTCGACCCTGACTGCAACACCCTGGTACATCCCGAACAACCGCCGGCGACGTGTCGGCAAGGAGCCACAGCAATGATCGCAAGCAGCTACGCACTCCAGGGCCAGGCCCGGATCCGCGTCGCTGCGCGCGTCGCGGTGTGCGCCATGCCGGCCTTCCACGTCACGCCGGTCTTGGGCTGGTCGTACGAGCGGACCAACCGTCTCGGTTCGACCACCAAGCCCGGCGCACCGCCCGGCTGACCACGGTGTCGGCGAAGCAGCTCAGGCTGCTCGCCAAGGACCCCGAAGGGCCGCCGGGCAACCGGCGGCCCTTTTGTTTTGTCCCGATTCCCGACCGGAACCCGGGGCCGGAGGCCCCCGCCATGCGCAACCCACACCAAGCAACACCGACAGCATCCGCTACGGCGCCAGGATCTGAATCCGGCACCGGCGCCGACTGGCGTGCCGGCTGCGAGCCACCCGAACCCGAACGCCTGCGGCGCTGAGCCGCACCACGACACCCGAGGAGAACCACGATGTTCGCCCTGACCGACTCCTTCATCGCCAACGGCCGTGACGCCACGGTCGACTGGGACCTGGCCCGTTGCAACGACGGCGCCGGCACTCTGGCGGAGCTGTTCTTCTCGGAGCAGATCGACGACATCAACACGGCGAAGACGCTCTGCCAGGAGTGCCCGATCATGCAGCCGTGCCTCGCGGGAGCGATCGACCGGTCCGAGCCCTGGGGCGTGTGGGGCGGTGAGCTGTTCTGGAACGGCAAGATCCTGCCTTACAAGCGCAAGCGTGGTCGGCCGCCCAAGGTGCGTCCCGCGGCGGAAGTCGAGGCGCTCGAGCGCTACCGCGAGCGTTTCGGCGACGCCGCGGTCGAGGCGATCGCCTGACCATCGCGCCCGGGTCGGCGGTCGGACCGGCCCGGGCGGAGGACTTGCGACGCGTTCACCTCCCCTGAGGGCGCGGCTCGCAGGTCCCGAGATCCAGGCACCACACGGCCGGCGGTGACGTTCAGCGAGCCGCCGGCCAGCCAGGATCATCCCCCCAACCGACCAACCTCGTCCGTCCCCCTGGACACGCCAGACGGGCCGCGGCTCCGGCGACGGGTCGCGGCCCGCGGCGCGTCACGTTCTGCACCTTTCGCGCGGGTAGCGCCGGGATTGGGCGAGAGACCACGCGTTGTTGCATGTAACTCCTGTGGCCAGAGTGAGTCACAGTGTCGGGCGGGGTCCGAACCCGGGGGGTTTCCATGCCCGACACACGTCGCCTGGCGGCCGAGTTGCTCGGCACGTTCTGGCTTGTTCTCGGAGGCTGCGGCACTGCTGTGCTCGCCGGGCAGCAGGTCGGCGCGCTCGGCGTGGCGCTCGCCTTCGGTCTCACCGTGCTCACCGGTGCCTACGCCTTCGGCGCGATCTCCGGTGGTCACTTCAACCCGGCCGTCACCGTCGGTCTCGTGCTCGCGAAGCGCTTCGATGCGAAGGATGCGCTCGGGTACATCGTTGCTCAGGTCGTCGGGGCGATGATTGCGGCGCTCGTGTTGCTCGCCGTCGCGAACGGACTCGAAGGCTTCGAGGCCGATGCCGGACCGCTCTCGTTCGCGCAGAACGGCTGGGGCGACAAGGCCACCGGCTACACCCTGGCCGCGGCGCTCGTCACCGAGATCGTGATGAGCGCGATCTTCCTCTTCGTGATCGTGATCGCCACCCGCAAAGGCGCCACGGCCGGCTTCGCGCCGATCTCGATCGGCCTGAGCCTCACGCTCATCCACCTGATCTCGATCCCGGTCACCAACACCTCGGTGAACCCGGCCCGCTCGATCGGCCCCGCGCTGTTCTCGGGCAACGACGCCATCGAGCAACTCTGGCTGTTCATCGTCGCTCCCGTCGTGGGTGCGGCGATCGGCGCGATCGGTGCCACCTGGCTGCTCGCCAACGACGCCGAGTAGCACGGCTGACGCACACCGCTCGGCGGTGCGCGACCCGAGACTGCTTCGCACGGTCGAAGGTCGAGCACCGCCGAACGCGCGTCCGGCTCACGGTCCGTCTGCGATCGGTGCTCAGCGATCTGGTCCGAGATTGAGCGCCACGCGAAGGACACCTGGCCTCGCGCGGCGAAGATCTACTGGCACCGCGCGGACGGCTGGCCCGCAGAGGCGGACCTTGTCGAGAGATCGCGGTCCGTTCGAGTGTGTGCGAAACCCGCCAACTCGCGCAGAAGCGGGCGTAACGGTTCCTCGGACCCGCGCTCGCCTGCGCCTACGAACCTGATCCGACGGTCGACCGCGACTGGATCACCGGCTGCGGCGCGGCCGAACCCGGGTAGCCTCGCGCTCCCGACCGGGCGTTTAGCTCAGCTGGTAGAGCGCCTCCCTTACAAGGAGGTGGTCGGGGGTTCGAGTCCCTCAACGCCCACTCGTTGTGGAAATGACAACCTTGTAGCCCGGTCCCCGGGTCGGTTCGCTCTCGATCGCGGACGAACCAGGACGGTCGAGAGGAGCGCCCTGGCGGTGCGTTGGTCCGTGAGGGCACCGATCCGGACGGTTCACATCGCCGTCGTGGTCCCGAGGCCGGACCGTCAGCCTGGCGTCCCGGCGAGCGAATCGGCGGGGTCGGGGCGGTGCACCCCGCGGGGGCGCCACGAGAGGCCGTCGGATTCTCCGAGTGCGTCGGCGGCGAGCCAGATGATCGAGAGCCACATCTCGGTGCCTTGCAGGCCGGGGGTGTCGTTGCCGCCCGATTCGCCGGGGCCCTCGAAGCCGAAGCCGGCGCCGTCGACCCAGCGGGTGGCGGTGTCGTCGAGCAGTGCGGCGAGGTGGTCGCGGACCTCGGCGCGCCGGTAGTCGACCTGGCGAAGGCACAGCCACAGCGGGTGCACGACGTCGAGCACGTTGCACGCGCTGCGGTCACCGTCGACGAACCAACGGTGGTCGCGGGCGTGCGCGATGACGGTGTCGACGATCGCCTCGGGCCGGGGGAGCGGCTCGCCGAACTGGGCGTAGGTGCCCCTCGTGAGTCGGTAGAAGCCGTTGACCTGCATCAGCCGGCCCCAGGTGTCGTCGGGTTGTCCCCACATGCCGGAGCGCCGGTCCTGTCGGGTCTGTAGCCAGCCGAATAGCGCTTCGAGGCCGCGGGTCGAGCCGTGGTGCCGGCGGTTCAGATAGGTGGCGGTGCCGAGGAAGTCGACCCAGGACCCCGCCGGCCAGGCGAGGGTCGCCCACGGCAGTCGGTCGAGGCGCGTGAGGAGTTCGTGTTCGGGGAGGTCCTCAACGACGCGCACCGGATGTGCGGGTGCGCCGCCGAGCACCTCAAGGGCGTAGCCGACCGAGAGCACGCCATAGTGGTGGTACTCCGCGAACAGTCGCATCTCGAGCGGATCGTCGGGGATCCCTTCGACCGGGTCGGGGAACAGTCCGGTGGCCGGGTCCTGCAGGGCCTGCAGGTGGGCGATCCACGTGGTCGGGTCGCCGAGTGCGTCGGGTTCACCGAACGCAGCGGCGATCTCGACTGCGTCGCAGCGGGCTCGGGTGGTCGGCGGCGCATCCGGACGGTCGACGTAGTCGAATGCGTCGGAGCCGGTTGCGCAGCGGGCCACGACGTCGCGCCACTGCCCGGCGACCATGGTGTCGAAGCCTTCGAGCGCGGCCCGCCGGGTGGAGTCGCCCTCCGAGCCAGTCCGTGGCGGCCGGTTCGCGGGGTGGGCGTCGCGGCGGTCACGCAGCACGCGGGCGGGGACCCCGGCGACGACGGACCAGGCGGGCACGTCGCGTGTGACCACCGCGCCAGCGGCGACGACGCTGTGCGCGCCGATGGTGACGCCGTCGCAGACCACGGCGTGGGTGCCGATCCACACGTCGTCTTCGATGACGATGCCCTCGACGGTGAGCGGCTGTAGCCAGATCGGGGTGTCGAGGTCGTCGAAGGTGTGGTTGAACCCGTACAGGGCCACGTGGGAGGCAATGCGGACCCCGTTGCCGATGCGGACGGTGCCGGCCGTTGTCACATGCGGGTTGAGCGACGTGTCGTCGCCCACGGTGAGCCGGTCGCGGATCTGGCAGCCCGTCGCAATGTAGCTACGGGCACCGAGGTGCAACTCGTCGGCGACCACGTCGGCGCCGATCGCCACGAAGGCTCGTTCTCCGAAGGTCGCCCCGATGCGCTCGGTGAGCGCTCGTTGTCGATCGGCTTGGCCGGGCCAGGCGCCGTCGTCGGACCACACCGCGAACCACGGCTCGACCTCGACCTGGCCGTCGTCGATGCGCGGATCCCCGAACTCCACAGTGGCCCTCTCCCGGGTTCGTTGGGTGCACCGTTCCGGCAGAGGAGATGGTACGCGTCATCCAAGCTCGAACCGAAGGGGACGTAGCCGCTCGGAGCCACCCGTGGGCTGGGATACTCGAGTGGTGCATGTCGACCAGAGTCGTGCTCCCCGTCGCCCAGGGTCCCGCACCGCTCGCGACCCCCTAACTGAGCGCGTTTCGCTCGGTGCTGACCTGCGTGTTCGCAGGTGAGCACAGCGCTCGGACCGTCCTCGCTTACAAGGAGGTGGTCGGGGGTTCGAGTCCCTCAACGCCCACGGATGTTGTCATGCTCGTGCGAGATTTCCCTCGGTCCTGCGTGTCCTCACAACGTGCGAGCAGCTCGAGATAGCGCTCACCACGGTGGGTCTCGTGGGCCCGCTGGATCCGGCCGAGCCCGAAGTCCTCGGCCCGGCTTCGCGCCGCATCACGCGTGTCGAGTGCTCGCAGATAGCGGTATTCGCCGCGGTCCATCAACTCGCGGACGTGACGGATCGCGCCGTTCGGGTCGCCAGCGCGCCCGTTGCCGGTGTAGCCGTACCCCTCGACCATGCCACGCGTCGAGGTCGACTGGAACCCGCAGCGCATCAGCGCCTTGTCGCTGAGCTTCGCCAAGACGTCCGGACTGATCGTCAGCGTGAAGTTCTCCTGCTGGCGAATCCAGTTCTTCACCAGCGAATTGGTGATGATGTAACGGAGCCCGTCGGACCGGTTCACGGCGCCGCCGTGGAACACTCGTCCTTCGAGCAACAAGACCGTGCCCGCCGGCGCTTCGAGATTGATGCAGGGCGGCAACGGTCCGTAGTACTCCCCATCGGTGCCATTGCGCCGATGCGACCCGGGGATCAGCAACGTGCCGCCGTTGACCTCGTCGACGTCTTGGAGGATGTAGACGGTGTTGACGAGCACCGGCCCTTCGACCGGAAGCAGCGGGGCGAGGAAACCCTGGTCCTGGTGCAGCCCTTGCGGATGGCACCCGGGAAACGAGATGTTGGCGATGAACGAGAGGTGGTTCCAACCGCGTCCGAGTGCCTCGTCGAGCAACTTCTCGATGAGCAGCCCGGCCTGGACAGCTTCGGGGATCATCTCCAGGCAACCGAGAAAGGCGTCGCCTTTGTTGACGAGCGCCCACACGTGCTGCTGCGCGGGGCTCACATGGGCGATACCGATGCTGCGTTCGGCCGCGGCCTGCTCGGCGACGCGGTCGCGAAGGGTCTCGGTCTGCGCCTTCGACAAGCCGTCTTCGATGAGACAGAAACCCCAGGTCCACAGATCCTGCCGCAGCCGCCGGAGGTCCTTCGTGGGTGTCGGCAGCCCCCTGTCCGCCCAGTACGGATGCTTGCTCGCCACCGTAGTGTCGTAGTACCAGCCCTGGCCCCACTCGAGTGGCTCCTCTGGTCGCGGCACGCGAAGCCAGGGATTGTGCTTCAGCAGCGAACGGTACGGTTCGCCGGACTCGAGGAAACTTGCCCAGGGACGAAACGGTTCCGCATCGGCAGCTTCGATACCCTCCGCGGTGAACTCCGCCGGCAACGTCATAGCCGTCCCCCTAACTCGCGCCACAACTCAGTTTGACCGAGTAGCTCGGCCGTTTCGGCCGCGGTGACCAGGGGTACCTTGTCCACTTCCATGTCGTCGACGACCTCGCCCGGATTGTCGCGCCGAGCGCGCAACAAGCTCGGCACGACGTATGCCCTCGTCGAGGTGTCGCAACGCCTCTTCGCAGAGCGCGGTTACCACGAGACCACACTCGAAGACATATGCAACGAAGTTGGGGTACGCGTGCAGACACTGCTGCGCCACTTCGAGTCGAAGGCACACCTCGCGATGGCACCCTGGTACCACGGACTCGGGGTGCTCGAGGGGCCGCTTGCCGCTCGCACGCGCCGCCACGACACCATCGCCATCTGGCGGAACTACGTGGCCGACGAATCCCGCGAGGTGGTGCAGCCCTCGTCGGCCACGGCCCGCTCGATCGTCGACTCGCTGAAGGCGTTCCAGGGCTGGGCCGACAAGGATCCGGTGCTGGTGGCGATGAGCAGCGACGTGGAGATCCGGCTGCAGAACATGCTCGCCACCGCGATCGCCCACGATCGCCGCGAGCCTGCCGACGATGTCCACTCGCGGCTCGTCGCCTCGATGCTGGTTGCCGGGCGCGCCGCCGTGTTCCGTAAGTGGGTGCAGCACGGAGGTGTGAGCGAGTTGCTCGTGGCTGACCAGATGGCGCTGATCGACTACGTGGTCAAGACGACGCCCCGGCACGGTGCGCGCCGTCTCCGCGACCTCGGTGCCCGCTGATCCGGCCTTGGTTGATCTCGACAAATGTGAGTGCCTAACATCAACCGAACCGACGGCCTCCGGAGGACCACATGCCACACGGCTGCATCGTCCGCGGCGGAACGCTGATCGACGGGACGGGTCGCGACCCGGTCGCCGCCGACCTGGCGATCGACGGCGACCGCATCACGGCGATCGGCGACCTGAGCGCCGAGTCTGCGAGCCGCGAGCTCGACGCGCGCGGACTGGTGGTCACACCGGGCTTCGTCGACCTCCACACACACCTCGACGCGCAGGTCGGCTGGGATCCGCACATGACCTCGAGTTCGTGGCACGGCGTCACGACGGTGCTGATGGGCAACTGCGGTGTCACTTTCGCGCCGGTGCGGCCCGACGGCCGCGAGTTCCTTGCCGAGATGATGGAGAGCGTCGAGGACATCCCGCGGGAGGCCATCCTCGGTGGGCTGCCGTGGGACTGGTCGAGTTACCCGGAGTACCTCGACTCCGTACAGCGGCTCCGTCCGGCGCTGAACGTCGTCGGCCTGGTCGGACACTGCGCGCTTCGCTTCCACGTGATGGGTGAACGATCGCTCACCGACGAGGTACCCACCGCCGACGAACTCGCGCAGATGAGCGACCTGGTCGCCGAGTCGGTAGCCGGTGGTGCCATCGGCTTCTCCACCTCGCGGTTGCTCGGCCACAAGGTGCCCGACGGCCGCTGTGTACCCGGAACGTTCGCCTCGATCGACGAGTACCTGGCGATGGCCGACGGCATGAACCGAGCCGGCGGCGGCCTGTTCCAAGCCGTGCTCGACTTCGACACCAAGGGCGCTCACGAGGTGGCCTTGCTGCGAGCGATGGCCGAACGAGCCGGCGACGTGCTGTTCTCGGGAGGGGTCGGCGACGGCGGCCGCCAGTCGGTCGAGTTCTTCGATACTTTCCTCGGACGGACACGCGCGGAGGTGGGGCGGATCACCTCCGCGTCGATGACACGCCCCAGCGGCATCCTGATCGGTCTGGTACAGATGCCGCCCGTCTTTGGCCGCGAATGGGCCGCACTGATGGCGCTCCCCACGGTTGCCGATAGACTCGCCGCGCTGCAATCGGCGGCCACCCGCAAGGCGCTGGTCGAAGAGGGAGTTCGCAAAGGGCTCTGGTACGACGCGTACAAAATCCACCCGCTCGGCCAGGCCGTGCTGCCCGACTACGCCGTGCACGGCGGCGAGTCGCTCGGCGAGCAGGCGGCAGCGGCCGGGGTCCACCCAGTCGAATGGATCGTCGATCGCCTGGTCGAGAGCGAGGGCCGCGAGCTCTTCAACGTGTGGTTCTTCAACCGCAGCACCGAGGCGTTGGGCGACTTTCTTGCCCTTGACCACGTCTACCCGGGCCTCGGCGACGCCGGAGCGCACGCCGGTCAGATCTGCGATGCCGACGCCCCAACCCACTTCCTGTCGTACTGGTGCCGCGACCGGGGATTGCTGCCGCTGAGCGAGGCGATCCGTCGACTGACGTCGCAGCCGGCCGCCACACTGGGTCTCGTCGATCGCGGCACCCTCGGCGTCGGAGCCTACGCCGACGTGAACATGTTCGACCCGCTGGAGCTCGAGCCCGAGTACCCCGAGTACCGGCACGACTTCCCCGGCGGGAAGGGGCGCTTCGTCGTTCGAAGTCGCGGCTACGCCGCCACGCTCGTCAACGGCGAGGTGGTCACCCAACAGGGCGCCCATACCGGAGCGCGTCCCGGGCGGGTCCTTCGCGAGTTCACTCGACGATGACGTGACCGTCCCCGCGTCGCTCGTCGCGGCCGGCAGGGTCGCGCCCGCGGCCTTGATCATGGCCGTGCAGGCGGTGTCGTTCCCAGCCCCGCTCGGCGTGATCGCACGGCGCCGAGACGCGACAGTGGACCGATCGATGGCGTTATTCTCACAGGATGCGCCGAATCCTCACTGTCGGTTTCGCCTCGATGTTCATCGTTGCAGGCTGCGGAGGCGACTCCGAGAACGCCGAACCTGCCGCGACGTCCACCGCGGCCCCCGAAGCTGCCGAGCCGGCCCACGATGACGGACACGATCACGCCGCCGATGGCGAGACGGTCGTCGTCGACGACAAGGGTCTCAGCATGCTCAAGAACGGGCACCACGAGACCATGGTGTACCAGGAGCTCTCCGCCGCCGATCAGGCCGCACTCGACGAACTACTCGAGTTTTCACGCGAGACCGCGGAGCAGTGGCCGACCCTCGCCGACATGAAGGCCGCAGGCGGGACTCGTGCGGGGCCGTTCTCCCCAGGACTCGGCATCCACTACACCTTGATCACCGGCGACTCGTTCAACCCCGATGGCGTCATGGATGAATCCGACATGCGCAACCCATTGACGGTCATCTACGACGGTCATGAGGACGACGCCAAGATCGCTGGCTTCATGTACTACTCGACCTCGAAGGAAAAGCCCGAGGGCTTCCCCGGCCCGAACGACTTCTGGCACTACCACACCGACGTGTGCAACGCGACATCACCCAGCGGCGAACCGGCAGCGATCGCGGCCGACGGCTCCATGACCGAAGCCGAATGCAAGAAATTCGGCGGCTCGGTGATGAAGTCCACCCAGTGGATGGTCCACGTGTGGAGCATCCCCGGCTACGAGGTGTCCGAAGAGGACGGTGGGGTGTTCGCCGAGGTCAATCCGGCGCTTACCTGTCCCGACGGGACCTATCACATCATGCCCCGCGACGAGTTGATCAATCACCCGCAGAACGCCTGCCTGTCGGAGCTGAGCAAGTAGCTCTGATTGGCAGGCCTGTGTGGCGGAGCCGGTTGGCGACGGTCTCGCCGTCGCGCTCCGCCGGGCAGACGCGATCGTCAGGTCCGCCAGCGAACGGGCAGGGTGCGGGGGCCTCGCATCACGGTGCCGGTGGGGGCGGTGCCGGCGGCGTCGCTGAGGGTGAGATCGAGCAGGCGTTCGAGGAGCCGCTGTACGGCCACCGCGATCTGCGCCTTGTCCAGGTGCGAACCAGGGCGTAGGAGGACTAGTCCGGTCGAATTCAGGACCGCTTCCGCCCGAACCTCGCGAAGAGCCACTCAGCTCAGCGTTCCGCTGGTCAACCGCAACCGCGCCTACTCGCGTGGTCCGTTGGCGGTGCCGGCGAGCACGGCGAGGTCGCGGTCGGCGTAGCGGTGGTGCCACCACTCCTCGACGAGCACGACGCGGATGCAGTCGCCGACGGTCGTCGTGCCACCGTTGGGGTTCTCAACGACTCTCGCCAGCGACTCGTCGGTGGCGTCGCGCACCAGCGCTTCGACGAAACCGGTCCGTTCGGCGCGGACCGCGAGAATCTCGTCGAGCGTCGGGCTCGCATCCAGGTCGAGCGGCGCGCGCTCCTCGGGTGGGGCGCTGTCGTGGGGGTAGCCGAGCGGGTGGAACGGGTGCTCCTGGCGGAGTACTGGCCCGGTGATCCAGCGATCGACGGCGAACACGAGGTGGCGAAGAGTCTGCAGGTAGGTGTACTCACCATCTACCGACTCGTCGAGCATCGCTGGTCGGAGTCGCCGGGCGGTGTCGAGCGTTGCCGCGTCGATCTCTTGGACCTTCGCCCAGGCTCGTTGCAGCCCGGTCACGTCCTTCGATTCGAGGTATGCGAGTTCCGGGCGGCGCCGTTCGAGTTCTTCGCGCACGTAGCCGGCGACCTCGATGCCGTTGACGACTAGGGATTGGATGTTGCCGGACAGATCGAGGGAATGGACCCAGGCGTCGGTCACTTTGGTCCCGATGAGGAAGGCGCCATGCACCCGGGTTCCGGTCAGGTTCAGGTGTTCGAAGCGCCGACCGGACTCGTCGCGGATCTCACCGGTCATGTTTCCGTCCTGCTCGCGTGGGGGTGGTCGTGGTTCCAAGTCCGATAGACGGGTGACGTCGGAGTTTTCCACGTCGTCCAGAGCGCGCGTGACAAGTGGAACTGGTAGAGAAGATGATGCTCGTCGATGTCCGTGTACGGCATGTGGCGTGCGGCGGTCGCGCGTTGGTCGTGTGCGTCGATGCGCAACGATCGACCTGCGCAGGAGAACGACTCGTCGTTGGCAGCGAGGCGGCTGTGGATCGCGAACCGCCCGGTGCGTTCAAGATCGCGCTGCTTCGGTGACTCGATGACGAACGCACACAGCTCACCCGCGACCACTGCTGGGATGAACGGATGGATCCGCGGTGTCGTGTCGCTCCCGACCGTGGCGAGGTAGGCGACTCCCGGAACTCCAGGCGCGTCTTCCAAGAGGCGCTGTCCGGCACCGGCAAGCTCTCGCGCTCGTGCCTCGAAGTCGCGCCACGGCACCGAACTCGAGTTCATGGTCGCGAGCGTATGCAGTCGGGCACGCGATTCGGGCGGCCGACGGTGCTTGTGGGCTACGGTCGAGCCGGAGGTTCGCGATGAGCACTCGCCTCGTCACGCTGTGCTTCGACGCCAACGATCCGTTGACACTTGCCCGTTTCTGGGCGGCGACGCTGCAGTGGGAGATCGACAACGAAGCCGACGAGGAGATCGGCCTCCTGCCGAGCGACGGAACGCCGTTCGAGATCTTGTTCCTCCCAGTGCCTGACGCGAAGACTACGAAGAGCCGGATCCATCTCGATCTCGTGAGCAACTCGGAGGAAGACCAACGTCAGATGGTCGGTCGGCTCGTCGCGCTGGGCGCCCGACGCGTCGATATCGGCCAACCGAGCGACGCCGACTACGTCGTGCTGGCGGACCCCGAAGACAACGAGTTCTGCCTGATCCTGCGCGGGGACTTCTTCGCCACGACCGATCTCATCGGCGCGATCGTGTACGAACCCGCGAACGCGTCCGTCGGGCACTTCTGGAGCGAGGCGACGGGCTGGCCGGTTGTGTACGACCAAGACGGCGACACTGCGATTCGAGCACCGAACGGTCGGGGTCCCTTCATCACATTCGGTCCTGCGAGCGGTGGGCCCAAGGCGGGGAAGAACCGTCTGCATCTCGACGTCGCGCCGCCGCCCGGCGGCGATCAGGACGTTGAGGTCGATCGACTCATCGAACTCGGCGCGCAGCGGATCGACATCGGGCAGGGCGACGTCTCGTGGGTCGTGATGGCCGACCCCGACGGCAATGAGTTTTGCGTCCTGACGCCGCGCTGAAGGCCCCATCGATGTCTCGGCATCGAACGAGGTTGCCCGCTGGTCATCGCACAACTGTGGACTGAAGCGTGGGTGAAGCAGGCACGGCAGTTCCCTGGCGCGTCGCGTGACGGGAGCCGAGGATTCCTCGGTCGGACGAAGAAAGTTCTTGGCGGCCGCGGGCGTACGCCGACCGCGTCGCCGAAACATCGCTTCTCCGGATGCCCCAGATCTCGGCCACGGCGCGCCCGGGCCGTGATGATGGTCGAGCCCGCCGATGAGTTGCCCGACGGGGCAGAATCGGGTGATGCGCGAGCGGGTGAATGTCAGTTCGGGGTCTCCGTACGAGCCGGTGATTGGGTTTAGCCGCGCGGTGCGGGTGGGGGATCGTGTCCTCGCCGCGGGTACGGCACCGGTGTGGCCAGACGGGAGTTGTGACCCCGACCCGCAGGTGCAGGCCGCGCGCTGTCTTGAGATCATCCTTGCTGCGCTCGCCGAGGCGGGCGCGGGTCGCGGCGACGTGGTTCGCACGCGCATGTTCCTGACCGATGCCGCGCACGCCGAGGCTGTGGGGCGCGCCCACGGCGCGATCTTTGCCGACATTCGCCCCGCCGCGACGATGGTCGTCGTGGCCGGTCTGCTCGACCCGCGCTGGAAGGTCGAGATCGAGGCCGAGGCGATCATCTCCAGCAGCTGAGGTCGACGATCTTCTCCGACTCGCTGACATGCCGTGCGATACTTCTCCGATGCTCCGGGCCGAACACACCCGTCGACGTCGCTTCTTCACCGCGCTGCTGGCGTTGGCCACGCTCGCCGCGTGCACCCAGACGAACGTCGACGAACCCGAGCCGCCTGACAACGAACTGACGGTTCGGTGGTGGAACTGGGCGGCCATCGAGCCCAATGCCACGAACCCCATCTCGGATGCCAACGGCGAGGACTGCGCGCGCAACCAAACCGGCGATATCTGGTTCCTCGCGTCGACCTTCGGCGAAGAGATGCGCCGCAGCTGCGTGATCCCCAAGTCGTACGACACCCTCTTTGCCCCCGTCTTCGTGAAGTCATGTCTCCCCGACGAGCCGTGCACCGTCGCCGACGCCGTCACCCAGGCGACCTACGACGGCAAGCGGCTGAACACCCTGCCGTTCTCGACCACCGATCCGGTCACGATCACGGGCGGGCCCGACAACCTCGTCAACCAGAGCGCCGATCCCCAAACGGTGCAGCTCGCCGGCTGGTGGATCTGGCTCCACAACATGGAGCCCGGCGAGCACACGCTGAAACTGGCGGGCCAAGAGGGCGACCTCAAACTGATCGTCACCTACACGCTGGTCGTCGAGTGAGGGGTCGCGTCAGGCTCCGGTCACGACGGCCCGAGCTTCGGCAACGGCATCGGCGAGATCGGTGATCTCAGCCTCGGTGGCGGAGTCGGGCGAGCAGAACACGAATCGAACCGACGCGATGTGCTCGCCAGTCGCGCTCCCGAGCGCGAGTGCGTAGGTCGCGCCCTGCAGGCGGTAGCGGGCGAGCTTGGCGTCGACATCGCCGGGACCAGTGAGCGCGTCGGTCTTGTAGTCGACCACCACGAGCCCGCCGGGTGTGCGGAACACGAGGTCGATGTAGCCCTCGACGACCTTGCCACCGATGGTCGTGGCCACGTAGCTCTCGCGCCACCACTGGCCCGATGCCACGGCTGATCGCACCGACTCGCTCGCCAGGGCGCCACGGACCGTTGCCGCGATCCGCGCCTCGGAACCGGTGACACCCTCGGCTGCGGCCTGCGCCGCCGCCGTGCTCTCGAGGCCCTCGCCCGACGCGAGGTCGATCGTCTGCAACACGCCGTGGACCGCTCGGCCGATCGCAGTGCCGTAACGGCCCCGCTGCCACGCCGGGAGTTCGAGGTCGCGTGGCTCCTTCGCCAGGCCGGGGTCGTCGGATTCGGCGGCGCGTGCCACTGCGGTTGCCGACCATGTGCGCGGGACCCGCGCTCGCGCCAGCGCATCGTCGCGCTGCGACTGCCACTCGTCGAGTTCGAGCGACGGTACCGTCGGATCGGATGCCGGCGCCGGCGCGGGGCGCCGCGAACCCGTCGTCCGACGCGACGGGAGGTCGTCCCAGCCGATGCGATCGGAACTCGCTTCCCACAGCAGCTGTGCCGACGTCCAGTTCCTGCGATCGGCGGGGTGCGCTTTGTCGGCGCGGTGCACCGAAACGATCAGGTGGTCGCGTGCTCGGGTCGCGGCGACATACAAGAGACGGAGCCGTTCCTCGAAGTCCATCTGCTCGTCGAGTGGCTGGTAGCGCTCGAACTCGTCGGTGACGAGTCCACTGCCGAAACGTACGCCGAAACCGCCTTCGGGCGGGAAGACGAGGCGGGCTCCACCAGCCCGCCCCTTCGCAGCAGTCGACATGCCGGACATGATCGTGATGGGGAACTCGAGGCCCTTCGCGCCGTGGATCGTCATGATGCGGACGGCGTCGTCGTCGGTTTCGGGGAGGATGGCCTCGACGACGCGCGCGCCTTCGACCATCTGCTGCTCGATCCAACGCAGGAAGGCGCGCAGCGTTCCACCGCCGGCGTCGGTGAAGGCGCGCGCCTGATCGACCACGAAGCGGACGCGACGCCACAGGTCGCGCGGACGACCGGTCGCGAAGCCGACTTCGAACATGCGTCGATCGCGCACGATACGGTCAAGTAGTTCGCTCGGCGCGAGCCAGTGGCGCTCGCGGTTGAGATCTCGCAGGTGATCGAGCGCCGCGCCCACCGGATGATCGGTGGGGAGTGTCGCGGGGCGAGGCGCGTCGATGTGCCAACTCCCGCCGTGGATAACCCGGTAGTCGAAGAGGTCGTCGTCGCCGCAGCCGTACAACGTGCTGCGCAGGACCGAGACCAACACCGCGGCGTTCGACGGGTCGTCGATGGCGCGGAGCGCCATGATCAGTTCGCGCACCTCGCGTGTCGTGTAGACGAGCGACGACGTCTCGGCGCGGTAGGCGATGCCCGCGGCGTCGAGACGTGCTTCGAGGAACGGGAGCGAGGTGCGAGCCGGGAGCAGGACACAGACGTCGCCGAGGCGCGCCGCGCCCCATGCTCCGTCGTGTCCGCCGCGCCACACCGACCACCGATCGTCGATCACGGTGGTGATCGCGGCCACGACGTCGTCGGCCTCGAGCGCTCGCACCTCGTCGGCCGCGGGTGCGTCGGGATGCGGATCGACGCCGATGAGGCTCACCGCGGGTCCGGTCGGCGGCGCGCCCCGGGTCGGCGCCAGCGGGCGGTACTCGGGTTGGATGCCGTCCTGGTAGGTGATCAGGTCCGCGAAGACGTGGTTGATCCACGACACGACCGGTGCGGCGGTGCGGAAGTTGTCGGTCAGTTCGACGACACGCGCCCCGAGCGAGCGGCGCGCGGTGAGGAACATGTCGATGTCCGCACGTCGGAAACGGTAGATCGACTGCTTCGGGTCGCCGACGACGAACAGCCGACCGGGCTCGGGTGTGATGTCGGGCCAGCGCCACGCCGCGAGGTCGCCCGCAAGATCGCTCGAGGCGAGCAACACGGCAAGTTCGATCTGGATGGGGTCGGTGTCCTGGAACTCGTCGAGCAACAGTCGCTGGTAGCGGCGCGCGAGCGTGGCGCGAACCTCGGCACCATGCGTCGGGTCGCGCAGCAGCGTGCGCGCCAGCACGAGTAGGTCATGGAACTCGAGTGTGCCTTCGCGCCGGCGTTCGTCGGCAGCGGCGAGCGTGAACCGGGCGATCTCCGATGCGAGGCGACGCAGGAGCGGTTCGGTCACGTTCGCGATCAGCGTCTCGCGCAGCTCACGACAACGCCCGATCTGCTCGCGGTACGCGCCGAGGTCGAGCTGCCAGTTCGCCTTGTTGCCGGTGCGGCTCACCTTGAACGTCGGGGGTTCACCGCGAAGCAGTGCGATGCGCGCCATGTCGTCGTCGGCCCGCTCGAGGCGCTCGGCGTGGAACTCCATGATTGCGAGCGCGGCGAGGAGCCCGTCGTCGTCGCGGCGGCAGGCGTCGCGCTGATCGACGCAGGCGCGGATGGCATCGATGAGCGGAGACACATCGACCGGTGGCGGGTCCGCGACCGGCTTCGACATGCGTTGCGCGACCAGGTCCCAGTTGTCGTTGGCGATCCGTGCGAGTTCGCGCAGATGGTCGTGCTTGATGCCGCAGCCGACGGCCAACAGGACGATGTGCTCGAGTGCGGGGTCGTCCATGAGTGCGTCGTAGAAGCGGTTCCAGCGTTCATCGAACGCGAGTTGCGACGTGACCTCGTCGAGGATGTCGATGGCGGGGGGCAGTCCGACCTCGACGGGATGGTCGACGAGGATGCGCTGCGCGAAAGCATGCAATGTGCCGATCGCTGCGTCGTCGAGTTCGTCGAGCGCGGCCCTGGCGGCCGCCGCGGCGGAGCGGTCGGCGACGCTCCGCGCGGCCCGCTCGAGTTCGGAGCGCACCCGGTCGCGTAGTTCGCAAGCAGCCTTTTCGGTGAAGGTGATCGCCGCGAGTTCGCGGACCGACAGGCCGGCTCGGGTGACGAGCGCGACGATCCGCTCGACGAGCTCGCGGGTTTTGCCGGTCCCTGCGCCCGCTTCGACGAACAGTGAGGCCTCGAGGTCGTGGCG